>Ga0265327_10000008_pt1 | contig 658870 bp, 672 predicted proteins | sample 41621metaG_FD_202089 | JGI IMG/M metagenome (GOLD analysis project Ga0265327, IMG submission 202089) | Rhizosphere microbial communities from Carex aquatilis grown in University of Washington, Seatle, WA, United States - 4-16-21 metaG | ecosystem: Host-associated > Plants > Roots >...
ATAAATAAGGCGGCCATCCCGTTGTGGGAGAAAATACAGGCTGTTCAATGACTTGGCAAGGGTTTATTTATAGGCGTAAAAAATAATGCGGCCTGCGTTCGCATAATTCGGGTGTGAATTTGGCGAGGAATTTCCCATGGAATCAACCAGTTAATAAAAAACGGCCGCTTTAATTGACCAAATAATGCGAATCGGATAGTCTGCATGTAGTATTAATCAAGCAAGGAGTGCTTATGAAAAATATCATGGATGATGTTCCTGTTCCGGTGAGTCCCGCTTCCAAACGTTTTATTGACCAGTTGCGTTTATTCATGCGCACGCGCCACATGGCGTGGGCCACGGAAAAAACTTATGTGCTATGGACGCGGCGCTACATTCGCTTTCACCAGAAGCGCCATCCGGCTGATATGGGTGCCGAAGAAATTGAAGCGTATCTTAATTATTTGTCGGTTGAAGCAAATGTGGCGCCCGGTACACAGGCCATTGCATTGAATGCCCTGATGTTTTTGTATCGCCAGTTTTTGCAAAAGGACGTGGGAAAATTGAATTATCAACCCGCAAAGCAAAAAAAACGTGTACCCGTGGTGTTCAGTCATGAAGAAGCCTTGCGTGTGATCGATGGACTGAAAGGCAGTTATTGGTTGATGGCGATGTTAATGTATGGCTGTGGTTTGCGCGTGCAGGAGTGTTTGCGCTTGCGTGTGAAGGATATTGATTTTGACATGAAGGAGCTGGTGGTGCGCGATGGCAAAGGTGGCAAGGACCGACGTACCGTACTGCCAGAAAAAGTGATGCCTTCACTGCGTGAGCAGATTGAAAAAGTAAAATTGCTGCACCAGCAGGATGTGCGTGCCGGTTATGGCGAAGTTTATATGCCGCATGCACTATCGAAAAAATATCCCAAAGCGGCGCGCGAGCTGGCGTGGCAATTTTTGTTTCCCTCACAAGTGATTGCGACTGATCCACAGAGTGGTGTGTTGCGGCGACATCATGCACATCCTCGCTCCATCCAAAAAGCGCTCAAGAAATCCTTGCAGGAAAAAGCGATTCATAAGTTTGCAACCTGCCATACCTTTCGCCACAGTTTTGCCACGCGCTTGCTGGAAAAAGGCTACGACTTGCGCACGATTCAGGAATTGCTCGGCCACAGTGATATCAGCACTACGGAAATTTATACGCACGTGTTGAATAAAGGGGGAAGGGGTGTAGTGAGCCCTGTGGATTGACCCCCGCTTAATCTCCCCCTTGCCAGGGGGAGAGATAAATTTCCCTCCCTTGGCAAGGGGAGGGTTAGGGTGGGGTCATGTTTAATTAGAAAAGTGTATAAATAAACGGAGCCACCGCTGAGCCTTGTGCAAACACAATCAACACACCGAGCAACACCATCACAATAATAATAGGCGCCAGCCAATATTTTTTGCGCTTGCTCATGAAGCCGCCAAAATCTTTCAGTAAGTCCCACATCAGTAAGGTGTCTCCATATGTTCTTTGGGTTGAGGTTCATTCTTGATTCGATAACTGGAAAGTTGTGAGTCAAACTTTCGAGCCATCGGATCCTTGCCAGCCATGCGCATTATCATACCAATAGGCATCAGAATCACATAGAAGAAAATAGTCATAATAATACGAGTATTCACCCAGCCAATTTTTTCCGCGATAAACATCCATGGTTTATGCACCCACACCAGACTCTCCGGATGGATCAGCGCCCACCCTATCAACAGGCTGCCGAGCGGCAAGGTAATTTTTTGCCAGGATAAAATATCCTTATGTCCCCACCACGGAAGGAAGCCGCCAATAAAAAAGATAATCAGCGCACCGGTAACCAGGCCGAATTTGCGGAGTTCCTGAGTACTTAATGGTTTTTCATCATGCATAAATAAATTCCGCGCTTAATCCAGTGCAAATTCTTCTTGCCAGTTGGAAATCTCTTCCCACTTCGGTTGGTCTTTTTTGTAGAGCAGGGCGTTTTCCAGTACCAGGTAATCCATCTCGGTGCGCATAAAGCAACGATAGGCATCTTCCGGTGAACCGACGATGGGCTCTCCACGCACATTAAAGGAAGTATTGACAGAAACCGGACAACCGGTAAGTTTTTCAAACGCATCGAGCAAATGATAAAAGCGCGGGTTGGTTTCGGCGTGCACGGTTTGGATGCGTGCCGAGTAGTCGACATGCGTTACTGCCGGAATTTGTGAGCGTGGCACGTTGAGTTTTTCTATGCCAAACAATTTTTCCTGTTCGGCAGTCATCGCGATGCGTTTGTCTTTTGCAACAGGCGCCACCATCAACATATAAGGGCTTTCGCAGCTGTGCTCAAACCATTCGGATACTTTGTCTGCTTTAATGGCAGGTGCGAAAGGGCGGAAGGATTCGCGGTATTTTATTTTCAGGTTCATCACGGATTGCATCTTGCTGCTGCGCGGATCGCCAATGATAGAACGACCACCGAGTGCGCGCGGGCCAAATTCCATGCGACCCTGGAACCAGCCAATCACATTTTCATCTTTCATGATCTGTGCGAGTTTCGGCATCAGTTCATTGTCATTGATGACGCTGTATTTCGCACCTATAGAATCAAGATAAGTATTAATTTCTGTTTGTGAATGTTTAGGGCCAAGGTAACTGCCTTGCATCGCATCCAGCTTGCTGGCATCAGGCTGGCGCGGATTTTCCAGGTACTCATACCAGATGGCGAGCGCGGCACCAAGCGCAGCACCGGCGTCACCGGCAGCCGGTTGCACCCAGATTTTTTTGAAAGGGCCTTCGCGCAACAAACGACCATTAGAGACGCAATTAAGCGCTACGCCACCGGCTAAACATAAATTATCAACTTTTAATTCTTTATGTACGGTGTGAGCCAGCTTCAATACAATTTCTTCTGTCACCACCTGAATCGAGCGTGCGAGATCCATTTCTTTTTGCGTGACAGTCGATTCGCCTTTACGGGAGGGGCCGCCAAACAATTTATTAAATTTTTCATTCGTCATCGTTAAACCGGCGGCGTAATCAAAGTAACTCATATCGAGTCGAAACGTGCCGTCGTCTTTTAGATCAATTAAATTATCCAGAATGGTTTTTACATACGTGGGTTCGCCGTAAGGTGCGAGCCCCATCAATTTATATTCACCGGAATTTACTTTAAAGCCGGTGTAATAAGTGAAGGCAGAGTAGAGCAAGCCAAGTGAATGCGGGAAATCAATTTCCCATTGCGGAATTAATTTATTACCGTCGCCCAGCCACACCGAACTCGTGGCCCATTCACCGACGCCGTCGAGACACATCACGACTGCTTTGTCATAAGGAGAGGGAAAGAATGCCGAAGCCGCGTGTGCCTGGTGATGTTCAGTGAACATGAGTTTGGGTAGTTGATCTTCTGTTAAACCGCTGAGTGCAGCAAATTCACGCTTCAATGTTTTTTTCAAATACAGTTTTTCTTTCAGCCACACCGGAATGGCTTTCATAAAAGAGCGAAAACCGTGCGGTGCATAAGCCAGATAGGTTTCCAACAAGCGTTCAAACTTTACCAGCGGCTTGTCGTAAAACACAATGTGATCGATATGAGCAAGCGACAAATTGGCTTCGCGTAAACAATACTCAATGGCCTGGCGCGGAAAATCCGGATCGTGTTTTTTTCGAGTGAAACGCTCTTCCTGTGCTGCTGCGATAATGCGACCATCAATGACCAGCGCGGCGGCGCTGTCGTGATAGTATGCGGATATACCGAGGATTGCGGTCATGGCTCTGAGTCTATACACCCGGGAGAAGAGCGGGCATTCTCTAGAAAAAACCTTGAACAATCAATGGTTGGACAAGCAATAGTTGAACAAGCAAGACGATAAGCGTTAACATTCACCCCTTCATTGAGGAGGCTGTATGGTTGAGCAAAAAGCAACGAACGTTCATTGGCACGGCGGTGAAGTCACACGCGCCGATCGCAATAAAGTGCTAGGCCAGAAGGGCGCCACGCTCTGGTTCACCGGTTTGTCCGGTAGCGGTAAAAGTACCGTAGCAGTTGCCCTGGAAAAGGAGCTGATCGGCCGCGGCAACATTACCTATCGCCTGGACGGTGACAATGTTCGTTTGGGGATTAACAAAAACCTGGGTTTTACGGCGGAAGACCGGCATGAAAATATTCGACGCATCGGTGAAATTTCAAAACTGTTTTGTGACACGGGTATTATTGCCTTGAGCAGTTTTATTTCTCCCTATCGTTTCGATCGCCAGGAAGTGCGCAAGCTACACGATGCCGCAGGCATGGATTTTATTGAGGTTTATGTGGATTGCAGTCTGGCAGAAGCAGAGCGTCGCGATCCGAAAGGCTTGTACAAAAAAGCGCGGGCGGGGGAGATCAAAGGCTTCACCGGTATTGATGATCCCTACGAAGCGCCGGAAAATCCGGAAATACATTTGCACTCCGACAAGATGACACTGAAAGAAGAAGTGGATATGGTCATGGCGGAATTACGCAAACGAAAAATTATTAGTTAATCTGTGTAGGGGCAATTCCGACGAATTGCCCCTACGGTGTTGAATCTAATTTGAAAATTATTGTATGTTGTTAAAAAATAAAATCATTATTATTTCCGGCATAGGCCCGGGTCTCGGCATTGAGCTGGCCTTGTGTGCCGCGCGCGAAGGAGCCAAAGCCATCGTGTTGGCGGCGCGCACTGCCAGCAAACTTTCTGATGCAGCGAAACAAATAAAAGCCCTGGGATCAGGAACGGAGACGCTGGAAGTGGTCACCGACATTTCCAAAACGGAAGATTGCGATAACCTGGCGAAAAAAACCGTTGATGCGTTTGGTCGCATCGATGGTTTGATTAACAGTGCATACATCCCCGGTAGTTTCGGCAGTTGGGAAAAATGGAAATTTGAAGACTGGAAAAAAACCCTGGATGTGAATTTATTTGGTTCACTGCAACTTTCACGTTCTGTCGCAAGATATATGAAAACACAAGGCGGTGGCGCGATCGTAATGGTAAATAGCATGGTCACCAAACGCGTGATAGGAAACCAGGCGGGCTACGCGACATCAAAAGGTGCATTAACTGTTGCCACCAAGGCATTGGCACTGGAGCTTGCGCCACTAAAGATTCGCGTGAATACCTGTTACATGGGCTGGATGTGGGGCGCCAGTGTAAAAACCTATTGTGAAATGGCGGCGCCTGCCATGAACTGCAAACCGGAAGATATAAAGAGGGGTATTGAAAAAAATATTCCGCTGGGAGAGATGCCAACCGATGCAGAGAGTGCACCGGCTTGCATCTTTTTATTATCGGACTACGCCAAACCTATTGTGGGTGCGCAGCTTGATGTGAATGGCGGTGAATATCTACCGATGGGGTAAACCATCGGTTAGAAAAACTTATTGCGATTTGCACTCGCCCCATTCGCACGTTACAAAAATAGTTTTATCACTACCACCACAGAATGCTCCGTAAACTTCATAAGGCCAATCGTTGCGCAGTGTAAGAATTTCACTGTCGGTGCAGCCCTGTTCATTTAAAGTTTTTTCCAGATTAAATTGTGAGCGACCAGGATCGTTGTTGACAACCAGTGAGCCGGACAATGAGGGAATTTTGAAAGGGGCGCTGGCCGTGTTACTTGCCAGGCTTTTTAAATAAAGATCTGCATTTTTATTTCGGGATAAGTCCATCGTACCTTCTTTATATGAGGCTAATTTTCTTGAGCAGTAATCAACTACGTTGCTGTGAGAATGACGGGTCTGGTCGAGTCGCAATTTGATTTCTTTCTCAAGTGACGCATACAGTTTGATTGCAGGGAGTGCGACTCTTTCATTATTATAGGTGAGTGTTTGTGCCGCCAGCTTTTGGCTGTAAGACGCGTCTGCTACCTGGGCTTCAGGCCAATTGCGTTGATACCATGCAGTTTGTGCCTCTGAAGCCATTTTCTGCAGATCAGCTCCCAGTTTGCTGCATTCTTGTACATAAAGCTGCATTTCAGCGGTTTCAGAAACGGCGTAATCAAACGCGGCAGGATCTGCGGTAAATTGCGGAACCACTTCTTTTTCCGTGCAGCTCTGTAGTAACGACAGGGCAGCCAGGCTGATTGGAAGGGCCGCGATCTTGAGGATGTGCGAAAATGGCTTGGTTAAATTCATGATGGATTCCCCAGTATTCCTTGGTTAGTGCTTAATAATAATCAATCTTCCCCTGTATAGCTACACCCACTGCAACAGGTTTCCCTGATTATAATTTTGCAGAGCAGTGGCAGGGAGGGTTTTAATCGATGCCAGATCCACCGCGCGAGGTTTTCACTGGTGGGATTTTCCAGCCCTGGAATGTCATTCAGACAATAATGATCCAGTTGTCTGTGTAGTGGCTCAAAAGCAGATTTGATATCGGCAAAATCCATAATCCAGCCACTGTGCTCTCCGACAGGGCCTCTGACATAGACTGACACGTGAAAGGAGTGTCCATGAAGCCGTTTGCATTTATGGCCAGCAGGTACATTCGGTAAATAGTGCGCTGCTTCAAAGGTAAATTCTTTAAAAATTTCCATAGGGTGATTCGCTGATTAAAGACTCATGTCGGCAAGGTGATGGTGAATTCAGTGCCTTCACCAAGGGTGGATTCTACTTCAATTTTACCGCCATGGTGCTCAGTGATAATGAAATAGGAAATGGACAAACCCAACCCGGTTCCCTTGCCCACTTCCTTGGTGGTGAAAAAAGGTTCGAAAATGTGGCGGCGAATTTCTTCAGGGATGCCGGGCCCGTTGTCGCGAATTTTAATAAATACTTCGTGTTCATTGTGGGAGGTGGTGATATGGATGGTTGGCTTTGTGGCAAGAACATTTTTGCTTTCATTGTCAACAAAACATTGGCTGGCATTGCGCAACAAGTTGAGTAACACCTGTTGTATCTCTGCCGGAGAGCACATCACTTTAGGTAATGAATTATCAAAATGGGTTTTAACATGGATGGTTATTTTATGATTTTCTGTTTTAATCCTGAAATTGTTTTCTGCCAGTTCAAGGCAATGTTGTGCCAGATTGTTAATATCTATTTCAGAATGATTCTGGCTTTTGTGGGAAAAGTCCAGCATGTTGGATACAATGTGAGCAGATCGTTCTCCCGCTTCTTTAATACTGAGAAGAAATTTTTTAATTTCGCGCTTCTCAAGATATTTTTCAAGGCCTTGCATATTGATGCCGGCTTCTTCGGCAATGAGCTGGTTTTTTGGTAAAGCGGACGAAGTGCGGCGCTCTATGTTTTGGACACTCTGGAGGATAGCGCCGAGCGGGTTATTGATTTCATGTGCCATGCCAGCGGCTAATTCACCAAGAGACATCATTTTTTCATTTTGTATCATCATGTTTTCCATCATCACGCGGGTGGTTACATCATCTACTTGAATAATCGCTTCTGCATTGGTTGACGGTGTTTGAAAGTTTAATGGAAATACGGCGATATCCTGATAATGGGATTCCCCTTCAATAATTTGCTTGCAGCTTTCTTTGCGTCGTGGTGTTTTTTGTTCAATAGCATCATGGATCATCAGCAAGTCGACTGATAAGGAGGGATAAATATCCCAGAGATATTTTCCCAACGCTTGCGCTTCTTTTACACCCGTGGCTTCTTCGGCGCGCGTATTCCAGTGAGTGATCATGCCTTCTGAGGTCACGCTGATCAGAATGGACGGCATGGAGTCAATAATATTGTTCAAATACTCCTGCGTCTGGCGTAATTTTCTTTCGGTTAATTCGTGCTGGCTAATTTCACGATAGAGTTCGTTATTGGTGGCACGCAGGGTTTGTGTGCGTTGCGACACTTCCTTTTCTTGCATGCGATAAGCATGTTCCAGCTCGTTGTACTGGCGAATCTTTTCCTGGTAGTGGTGCCAGATTGTCATGATGATGGAACTAAACATCACCAGGAAGATTGCTAACAGCGCCATCCAGTTTTCTGTTGTCAGTGCAGCTTCCGTCACGAGATTATCAGCCGGCAGGATTGAGAGAGTGGCGTATTGTAGCTTTTCTGTTCCATTTATCCACCCAGGTAACTCGATTTTATCATCGGATTGCTCATCATTTGCCGAGAGTCTCCTGTCAATATAATTTTCCCGTGTTCCATTACGTAGGCACGACTCGCGAGAGAAAGTGCCGCATTGGCATTTTGTTCAACGAGTAACACGCTCACACCTTCATGATTAATGGTTTGAATTACCTCAAATATTTTTTTCACCAGCAGTGGTGCAAGGCCCATGCTCGGTTCATCCAGTAATAATAATTTTGGCTTGCTCATCAAGGCTCTGGCTATTGCAACCATTTGCTGCTCGCCACCAGACAAGGTTCCACACAGTTGTTTCTGGCGTTCAGCTAAACGGGGAAATAAATAAAAACAGTGTTCCAGGTCGTTTTTAATATTTTCCTTGTTTTGCAGGGAATAGGCCCCCATTTTTAAATTTTCCAAAACATCCATGTGTTGGAAAATTCCACGGCCTTCCGGAACCAGTGTCAAGCCACGTTCAGCCAGGGTATAGGCGGGTGTGTTGGTAATATTATTTCCTGAAAAAATAATGCGGCCTTCCGATACCGGTAGTAATCCGACGATTGATTTTAATAGAGTGCTTTTCCCCGCGCCGTTTGCGCCGATCAGCGACACCAGTTCACCGGGGAATATATTCAATGAAACCCCGTGCAGTGCTTTTATAGATCCGTATTGCACATGGAGATCATCTATATTCAGTAAAGCGTTTGTCATGGAGTTTTTATTATTGAATCGGTGGGGTTTTATTTCTTTCGTAGGATATTTTTTCCTGGAGTTGAGCAGCTTCTTCCTGTGCTGAAACCCATTCATCAAGAAATAAACGTTTCGCTACCGCATCGCGCAAGTCGATCATTTTTTTATCCTTGCTCGCTGAAGAAGCAATCAATAGCCAGATATAGGATTGTTTGTAATTTTTTTCTACCGCTTTTCCTTGCCCATAATATATCCCAACATTGTATTGCGCTTCTGCAATGCCACGCTGGGCTGCTTTCATAAAATATTCGAAAGCAGTTTTATCATCCTGCGCTACCCCTTCTCCATTTTTATACAAGAGAGCAAGATTGTATTGCGCTTCTGCACTGCCTGCGTTGGCGGCTTTCTCAAACCATTCGGCTGCTTTGGGGAAATTGCGCGGCATGCCATGACCCTGGTAGTAAAGTGAGCCGAGCGAAAATTGTGCATTACTATTTTCTGTCGATGCTTTGGTGTACCACTCAATCGCTTTTTGATAGCTTTGTGTTACTCCCGTTCCACTTTCATATCGTGTCCCGAGGATAAATTGCGCGTCTGCATAACCTTGCTCGGCAGATTTTGTGTACCAGGCCAAGGCCTGTTCATCACTTTGGGCGATACCTGCACCTGACGCATAGCAATTGGCAAGATAAAATTGCGCGCGAGCCAGGCCAGACTGTGCCGCTTTGTAAAAATATTCGGCGGCCTTCGCATTATTCTGAGGCACTGCTCGACCTTCCTGATACAAGGAGCCTAAACGAAATTGCGCTTTGCTGTAATTTTGCGCGGCGGATTTGTTGATCCATTCCAGCGCGGTCTGGTCATTTTGTGGCATACCCTGTCCATTTAAATACATGGTGCCAAGAATAAATTGGGATCCCGCATCGCCCTGGTTGGCTTTGTCGATCAGTGCATCAAAGGAACCGGGCCAGCAAGGGGCTGCGAAGCACAGGATAAAAAAAGTGAAGCCCGTAAATAATTTTTTCATGCATTTTTTAATGCAGTAATACCCACTTTTCATGTACTTATTCCTAAGTAGGCTTCTATCACTTTCGGATCCTTTTGGATAACCGAAGGAGTATCTTCAGCAATGCGTACACCATAGTCCAGCACCAATACACGCTCGCATAAATTCATCACAAACTTCACATCGTGCTCGATCAACAGGACACCAATGTTATCGCCATGTAACTTGTGGAGCAAATGTTGCAATTGCGTTGTTTCGGTAGGATTCATGCCGGCTGCCGGTTCATCCAGTGCTAATAGTTTGGGTTCGGTAGCCAGGGCACGGGCAATTTCCAGACGGCGTTGGTCGCCATAGGATAATTCGCGCGCCAGTTTATGGCCGATATTTTTTAAGCCAACGTAATCGAGTAGCTGTTGTGATTTTTCTGCAATCATTTTTTCTTCATTTCGTGTGCTGCGATCACGCAGTACGGCGCCAATCACCTGTGCCTTGCTTTGGGTGTGGCGGCCAACCATCACGTTCTCGAGCGCACTCAGGTTGTTAAAAAGACGGATGTTCTGGAAAGTCCTGGCGATACCGTATTGAACGATTCGATGGGGTTCCTGGTTAATAATATTTTGGCCATTAAAATGCACGACGCCACTGTTGGCTTGATACAAACCTGTCAGTACATTGAAGAGTGAAGTTTTCCCTGCGCCATTAGGGCCAATGATGCCATAGATGCAATGCGCTGGAATGTCGAAGCTCACATCGCACAGTGCTCGCAATCCGCCAAAAGATTTGTTGATACCTTTTGCGCTCAGTAACAAATCAGCCATGCACAGGGTCCGATACGGTAAATTTATGTTTTAGTTTTGTTGGCCATAATCCCTGGGGCCTGAACAACATGGTCGCCACCAGTGCTATGCCAAACAACAACATGCGCAAACTTTCCGGATCAATTAAAGTTTTTCCAAACAGATGTTTCTGGATTGGTGCGGCGATGGCACGCAACCACTCGGGAGTCAATGTGAGCAAAAATGCGCCGAGGATAACGCCAGCGATGTTGCCCATGCCGCCGAGCACTACCATACACAAGACCATGATGGATTCCATCAGCACAAAACTTTCCGGGCTGACAAATCCCTGGAAACCGGCAAACAGTCCGCCCGCTACTCCACCGAAAGAAGCGCCCATCGCAAAAGCAAGCAATTTGATATTGCGCGTATTAATGCCACAGGCTTTTGCAGCCATCTCGTCTTCGCGTATCGCCATCCAGGCGCGGCCGATTCGTGAATCCTGCAAGCGAATACATATCAGGACGATCAGTGCACAAAAAAATAGAAATAAATAGTAATAGAAATAACTGGTATTGATACGCAGGTTAAAAATTGAAAAGGGAGAAAAGTTAACGATGGGATCGATTAAATTAATTCCTTGCGGGCCATTGGTAATGTTGATTGGTCTGTCAAGATTATTTAAAAACAGTCGAACAATTTCGCCAAAACCCAAGGTGACAATCGCCAGGTAATCGCCGCGTAAACGCAAGGTGGGTGCGCCAAGCAATACACCAAACAATCCGGCAATGCATGCACCTATTGGTAAAATAATAAAAGGAGATAAATGCAAACCCAGTTGGGGTGAAGCAAGCAATGCATACACATAAGCACCAACGGCATAGAAAGCGATATAGCCGAGGTCGAGTAAACCCGCATAACCAACTACTATATTGAGGCCGAGAGCGAGCATCGTGTAAAGCAAAATAAAATCCAGCACACGCACCCAGCTGTTGCCAAGCGTCATACCAGTTAACAACGGTAGCAATAGCGCTGCAATAATGGTTACGATGTAGCCAATATATACACGCAAAGGAATTTTATTTTCAGGCACTTTCACTTTTTAAGCTCTTTCAGAGACACGCTCGCCCAACAAACCTGATGGGCGAAATACCAGCACGCCGATCAACACCAGAAAAGCAAAAATGTCCTGATAGTTACTACCAAGAATTCCACCGGTCAGGGTGTCGAGATAGCCAGCACCCAGACTTTCAATTAAACCTAATAATAATCCGCCGACAACAGCACCTGCGAGATTGCCAATGCCGCCGAGCACGGCGGCTGAAAACGCTTTTAGTCCCAGCATAAAACCCATGTAAGGATCGGCTTGCCCGTAATTTGCCGCTACCATCACGCCAGCAAGCGCGCCGAGTGCAGAGCCAATAGCAAAAGTGGCGCTGATAATTTGATTGGTGTTCACTCCCATCAATTGTGCGACTTGCGGATTTTGTGCGGTGGCACGCATGGCGCGTCCGAGTGTTGTGCGATTCACCAACAACCATAATCCCGCAAGGGTGATGAATGCAATGAGCACTATTGCCAGCTTAACAGCGGTTACGGTGGCACCAAAAAAAATAAAAGAGTGTTGTGGAAAAATATCCGGAAAACGTTGATAGCCGCGTCCCCAGATAATCATGGCAAGATTTTGTAGCACGATAGAAACGCCGATGGCGGTGATCAATGGTGCAAGTCGCGGTGCATTACGTAACGGTCGATAAGCGATGCGTTCGATGCCCATGCCGAGCAACATGCAAGCGGGAATGGTAATGATAAAGGCAACTATAAAAGCAGTTGCAGGCGGGAAGTTGAACGCAGCGAGCAGTGCGTTAACCAGTGCAATGCATATCATTGCACCCATCATCGTTACTTCACCGTGTGCGAAATTAATTAATCCAAGAATGCCGTAAACCATGGTGTAGCCCAGGGCAATCAAGGCATAGACACTGCCAAGCACCAGTCCGTTAGCAATTTGTTGTGCAAGGATATTCATTAACCCTCATCCACCTTCGGCACCTTCTCCCTTATAAAGGGAGAAGGATATATCCCTCGCCCTTTATAAGGGAGAGGGCAGGGTGAGGGTTTAAAATTATTTTCCACCAACGGTTTCCAGGAATTTCCATTCACCGTTTTCTGCCTTATAAAGTGATACAGCACTGTCGGTGAGATCACCTTTCTCATCGAAATGAATATTGGCCGTTACACCGCTGTATTGTAATTGTTTCAAGACGGGTAAATATTTTGCAGGTTCTGTGCTGCCCGCTTGCTGCATGGCAACCGCCATCATGCGCATCGCATCGTATGCATAAGGTGCGTAAAGTTGTATCACACCAAAACGCGCGGTGAATTTTTTCTCGAACGCAGGGCCCCCTTGCATGTTAGCAACCGGCAAACCCGGAAGCGAACCGATGACACCATTCGCTTCATTGCCCGCCAGTTTTAAAAATTCAGCCGTGCGTGTGCCATCGCCGCCCATAAACGGAATAATCATGCCCAATGCGCGCAACTGCTTCACCATCGGTGCGGCTTGTGCATCCATGCCGCCGTAAAATAATAATTGCGCATCGCTGCCTTTGATGTTGGTGAGAATCGCATTGAAGTCGCTGGCTTTATCATTTGTAAATTCGTGTTTCACAATTGTCGCGCCCAATTCAACGCAAACTTTTTCAAACACATCGGCAATACCCTGGCCATAGGCCGTGCGATCATCAATGATGGCAATTTTTTTCAATCCCATTTTTTCAACCGCGTAATGCGCCAGTTGTGCTCCTTGCTGCTTATCATTTGCCATCACGCGCAGGGCGCCGGGGAATCCGGAAGCGGTGTAGGCAATGGCGGTGGCAGAGGGAGAAATTTGTACAAGGCCGGCATCGTGATAAATTTTCGAAGCGGGGATGGAGGTGCCGGAATTCATGTGGCCGATGACGCCGACGACTCCGTCATCCACCAGTTTTTGTGCCACTTGTGTGGCGGTGCGTGGATCAGCCATATCATCTTCGGATACCAACTCAAATTGCGCAGGTTTGCCGGCGATCATTAGGTGTTCGGTGTTCAGCTCATCGATGGCAAGCCGTACACCGTTTTCATTGTCCTTGCCCAGATGTCCCTGCGCACCGGTGAGGGGTCCCGCATGGCCAATTTTTATGGTGAGCGCGCCATTTTGGGTAGAGCCGCTTTCTTTGTTGCAGCCATTAAGAGCCAGAGTGGTGAAACAGCAGGCTATCGCCAGGGTAATAATAGGGGCGATCTGGGAGGATTTGGTCATGGGGCACACCATACGGTATCTGGAGTTGCCGATGATTATGCGGATAGGGGTGAAAATGTCAAAGTTATGTTAATATTTCAGGAGTGGATGGGGGCCTTCCGATCTTTGGCTGTCTGTATTCAGGCTGGGAACTATTTGGAACGTGTTTTGTCATACCACTGTAGCTCGCCATTTCAGAGCTTTAAACCGTAGTTAATTTCATTACCTTTAGGAGAACAAGCATGTTAAATATCAAAACCTTAACCGTTGCTACAGCATCTTTATTTCTGGCGGGCGCTGTAATGGCCGCAGAGCCGGCTGCAGCACCAGCGGCACCTGCTGCTGCACCTATGGCGGCGGCACCTGCTGCTTCCACTGAAAAAGCGGCAAAACCAGCCAAGAAGAAACACGCCAAGAAAAAAGCTAAAAAAGCCGCTGAGCCAGCACCTGCTGCTCCAGCAGCTCAGTAAGCGCACTGTCTTGACCAGCGGCGTTGCTGGTTGATAGGAATAAAAAATAAAGCCAGCTTTTAGCTGGCTTTATTTTTGTCCGGAGTTTGGTGAAGTGGGTATTTGATTAATACCCGGCCGTTTCTGCTTTCCAATGATCAACAATTTTCTTGTACTCGCCGGAATTTATGATCTTGTTAAAACCGGTATCAAATATTTTTTTAACTTTGAGTCCATCAGGATGTTTCAAACTGAATCCGACATAAGATCCAGGCGCAGGGACTTTCATCCGGAGAATAGGCGGGTGTGTAACGTGTACATCTCTAAGTAAAAAATCAATATTCTTCAGGTCGTCGAGCATGAAGATCGCAAAATCACTTTTACCATCATCTAGCTTGCGCATAAGGACATCTTCATTCGCAGCGGCGGTTACGTCGAAGCCCTTTTGTTGAAGATTACTTATTAATGCGGGATATTCATAACCATAAACCGTACCAATGGTGTGACCCTTTAGTAATTCTTCAACGGTTGTCACCGGTTTAGCATTTGTTGTTGCATAAATGCCTGCCCACGGTGTATATAAAGGCTTGTCTGCAAATTTGACAAAATTTTCTAACAGTGGAGCGGTGGACATTGCATAGCACGCAACGACAGTACCGTGCATCACTTCTTCCTTGCAGGTTGCGTAGGAGACGATATGGAGCGTTACTTCCATTCCGGCTGCTTTAAATGCGGCTTTGACCAAGTCATTTCCGGCGCCTTCGCCTTTGGCATTTCCCCAGGGACCGGCACCGTCTTCGGCATCAATGATTATAGCGTCGCCTGCATTTACATAGCTCGCTGGTAAAAATCCCAACGCAAACGCCAGTGTAAAAAGAAAGGCTTTTATGTGGTTCAACATCAATTATTTCCGTACCGAAGTTGTCCGGGATCATCTCGTTCGGCGGATATAGTACTCTGCCTGTCAAAATACTTGCAACTGACAAAGCGACTATTCAAAAGTCCCGAATAGCTTGTCAAACAGCAGGGTGATCGTGGCGTAGTTACCGTGATGCATATCAATGTGGTGCAATGAATGTTTGTCGCCGATCCAGTGCAATAGTTTTTGCGGGAAACGCTTCTCTGGAAAATGCACGTGGTTGATCTGGTTTAACTGCGTATAAATCAAAATACTAATGATGAGTGAGGCGACGTGCAATCCTCGACCGACCGCCACACAAAAGGCGACTGTTACGACAATATAAAGCGCGTTACCCAGAAAGGCTTCCCATGGGTGAAGTAAAAGCGCGTCAATCGAGGTTAGATTGGTCTTGCGCGCCTGATGGTGAACCGCGTGTACCTGGCGGAAGTAGCCTTGCCCGTGAAACAAAAAACGGTGCATCAGGTAATAGAAGAAATCATAAACCATGAGAATTACAAACACATCCAGCAGCATTTGCCAGACGGGTTGTGGTTGAAAGGTCGCGATAAAGGGAAGAATGGCGATCACAAATACCAGGTAGGTAAAAAATGCGACTTTATGGCTGGAATTGAGGCGACCGGGGTATTTCGGGGTTTTGATTTTGAGGCGATTTGCCTGGCGGTTATGGTTGCGTGTCTTTGCGAATGCAGGGACTTTGAATAGCAGGAAGCGGCCCAGTGCTACCAATCCCACTGTCAGTAGAAGGGTTGTGAGGCTCGCCTGCCAGTTGTAAGTCATCCAGGTGTGTACGGGGGTCATAGCGCCGCTCCAGGAAAGAAGTCGATAAGCGTATCCTAGGTAATTTACATCGTGTTTGCAATGTAAATTACCGAAGGGGCGATATAAGTTGAGAAAGCTGCCTTGCCTTTGTTGCGATGAATTGACTAAGATGGGGCTCGCTAATTTATAACAATCTGTCAAAAAAGGTTCTTTAACTTAACCGGGGTGGGGAAATATGCGATTTTTGGGTTGGGGGGTATTGGTGATCGTCCTGTTGGCAATCACCCTGGTGGTGTTGCTGAATCCACCCGCATCCGTTCCGGAAGGAGCAGTCAGTCAAAAGATCTACCAGCCCGGGCCCTATGGAGTGCAGCTGGAAATTTTCAGCGTAAAGGATAAGCAACGTAACACTCCCCTTAACGGAAGCTATGCAGGATCGCCTGTGCGAGAACTGAGTGGGAAGTTATGGCGGCCCTATGCAAAGGCCGGAAAGGGTTTGCAGGAAGGCAATTATCCTTTCGTTGTTTACAACCACGGTTTCATGTCTATGCACCAGGAAGGCGCCTATTTGGCAGAATTTCTGGCGAGTCATGGATATGTAGTGGTTGCCGTGGATTTTCCGTTGACGAATTATTTTGCGCCCGGCGGTCCAAATCTGGCAGATGTCATCAATCAACCGGGCGATGTGAAATTTGTTATTGATCGCGTGCTGGAACGCAATCGCAAAGCCAAGGATAGTCTTTACCAGCAAGTAGATGAAAATCGTATCGGCGTGATGGGATTGTCGTTGGGAGGCATGACTACTGAATTAGTTACCTTTGATCCGCGGATGAAAGACAATCGTATCCGTGCAGCGGTTTCTATTGCCGGGCCTGCGCGTATGTTCACCGAAAAATTCTTCAGCTTTGTGAATGTTCCATTCATGATGATTGCGGGTGATAGCGATGCGATTGTGCCTTACCTCTACAACGCCAAACCCATACGGGAAAAAGATCCGGGCAGTGTGCTCGTGACAATTAAAGGAGCGAGTCACGCAGGCTTTGCCGGTATTTCTGCAATCCTGTTTCGTTGGGCAAATAATCCGGATCGTTTTGGGTGTTCCAGCATGAAAGGAAAAGTAGAACGCAATGACACGCCCTTTGCCGCATTGATTGATGAAAAGGCAGGTGTGATTGCGAGTGAAAGGCAAGGCTATTGTGTGGATTACAAACACTTGCCGCGTGCGATGCGTCCTGCACAACAACAAATGCTGGCGACTCTGGCGACCTATAGTTTTTTTGAAAGTTTATTTAATACTGATGCAACGCAACGTTTGATGTTCGCTACTTATTTGCAACAAACATTCGCCAATGAAAATAAAGTGGTGAGCGTGGAAGCAGGAAATTATCGAGCGGCATTGAAACTGTAGGGGCGCATTGCGTGCGCCCGGGCGTGTGCAACACGCCCCTACAATACAAATAGATTATTTTTCTACAAACGCACGTTCAATTGCATAGTCGCCCGGTTCACCCATGCCAGGCGATTCCTTGAAATTCATGCCGTTAAGGATTTTGCACAAATCAGCGAGCATGCTGGGGCTGCCGCACATCAAACCGCGATCTGTTTCCGGATTCAGTTGTGGCAAGCCAATGTCCTTGCACAGTTTTCCACTGACAATTAAATCTGTCAGGCGACCAGTATTGCGGTAGGGTTCACGCGTAACAGTCGGGTAATAAATCAATTTCTCTTTCACCATGTCTCCGAAGTATTCGTTTTCGGGTAATTCTTTGGTGATAAAGTCGTTATACGCAAGTTCACTGACCCAGCGTACGCCGTGTATCAACACGACTTTTTCATAACGATCGTAGACTTCATGATCCTTGATGATGGACATAAAGGGCGCAAGGCCTGTACCTGTTGCAAAGAGATAAAGATTTTTCCCGGGCAGTAAATTATCTTGCACGAGTGTGCCCACACACTTTTTGCCAACAAGGATATCGTCACCTACTTTGAGATGTTGCAAACGTGAGGTGAGCGGGCCATCCTGAACCTTGATGCTGAGGAATTCGAGATGATCGTCGTAATTCGCGCTGACAATACTATAGGCGCGCATCAATGGTTTGCCATTGACTTCAAGGCCTATCATCACGAATTGGCCATTAATGAAACGCAGGCCTTCCTGCCGCGTGCATTTGAAACTGAACAGGGTGTCGTTCCAGTGGTGAACTTCAGTCACTTTCTCGACGGTGATATTCGACATCTCTGGCTTCTCTACCTTTTCAAAAGGGCGCTATGATACCTGTTCAAACGACAGCTGTGAATCGCTGGTTGAGCCCTTCGACCCCGCTCAGGATAAACTCAGTCGAAACCAAAATTAATGCCCGCCACCGCTCAGTGATTTCACCATGTCTTCCACGACTTTCTTGGCATCGCCGAATACCATCATGGTTTTGTCGAGATAGAAAAGGTCGTTATCGAGGCCGGCATAACCTACAGCCATGGAACGTTTAATCACTATCACAGTGCGTGCTTTATTTGCCTCCAGTATCGGCATACCGAAGATAGGGGAGCTTGGGTCAGTTTTTGCTGCCGGGTTCACTACGTCGTTTGCGCCGATCACCAGCACCACGTCCGTGCCGGGGAAATCCGTGTTGATTTCATCCATTTCTTTCACGTCTTCGTAGGGTACATCCGCTTCGGCAAGCAGTACATTCATATGGCCGGGCATGCGACCCGCGACCGGGTGAATCGCATAACGTACGGTGACACCTTTTGCTTTTAATACAGTCGCCAATTCTTTCACGGCATTTTGCGCGCGCGCTTGTGCCAGACCATAACCGGGAACAATCACAACAGAGTCTGCATTGCTCATCATAAACGCAGCATCATCTGCAGAGCCTGATTTGTAATTTTTTTCTTTCTGATCGCCTGTTGCTGCGCCCGCTGCATCGGCGCCAAAACCACCGAAGAGAACATTGAACAGCGAGCGATTCATCGCACGACACATAATGTAGGAAAGAATCGCACCGGAAGAACCGACGAGTGAACCGGCAATGATTAACATCGCGTTGTTTAAAGTAAAACCGATGCCTGCAGCTGCCCAGCCAGAAAAAGAATTCAGTAATGAAACAACCACCGGCATATCTCCGCCACCGATAGGACCTATCCAGAAGTAACCGAGCACCAATGCTGCCACCGTCATTGCATAGAAGGAATTTAAACTCTCTGTTGCAAAGTAATGCGCACCAAAGCCCAGCATGGCGATGGCCAAAGTTGCTTGCACCGGTTTTACCCAGGCGCCTTTCATTGATTTTGCCCATTTCTTCGCCGCTAATTTTCCGTAAGCAAATACAGAAGCAGAGAAGGTTATGGCGCCGATAAAACAACCGGCGAACAATTCAAAGCGATGTACCTTGTCGTGATAAACACCTGCATGCAGAACGGCGGCAATTGCAATCAACACCGCTGAGAGGCCAACGAGTGAGTGCATCATCGCAACTGTTTCGGGCATTTGTGTCATCGGCACGGTGCGTGCGCGATAGATACCAACGCAAGCGCCTATGATCATCGCACTGATAATCATCGCCGTGTTTGGATTTTGTGCGACAAAGAATGTGCTAATCACGGCGAGCGCCATGCCGGTCATGCCGTAACGATTGCCGATAATGGCGCTGGCGGGTGATGACAAACCGCGCAGTGTCAGGATGAATAGAATGGAACCGATCAGGTAGGCCCAATCAGCGTTCTGTGATAAAAAATTTGCAAAGTCATTCATGATGTCGGCTCCTCAGTTCACTTCTTTTTCTTCTTGAACATGTCGAGCATTCGTTCAGTGACTGCAAAGCCACCAAAGATATTAATGCTTGCCAGCAATACAGCGGCGGCACCTAACCAGCTGGTTGCTGTGAGGGTGTCGCCGTTTATTGTGACTGCTTGTAACATCGCGCCGACGACAATAATGCCGGAGAGTGCGTTGGTCACTGCCATCAACGGTGTATGCAACGCAGGAGTCACACCCCATACGACGTAGTAGCCAACAAAAATGGCCAGGACAAAAACCGTAAACACATTAACAAAAGGCACAGAGCTGGTGTGTTGCACTGCTTCTGTGGCTTGCTGGATCAATTCATTCATGAAATGTCTCCGTAGATTGGAAATGAAGTAAATTAAAAATTAATTTGGTTTTTTGTAGATGACATTGCCGCCATCAACAATCAGCGTGGGTTTGACCATGTCATCGTCGCGTTTCAGTTTCAGCGATTTGGTTTCTTTGTCGTGCATCGGTTCCAGGAAGTTCACCATGTTGCGTGCATAGAGTGAAGAAGTTTCTGTCGCAATCAGGGAAGGAATATTTACTTCGCCAATAATTTTCACGCCGTTTGCAGTGATTGCAGTTTTCCCTGCTTGCGAACCTTCGACGTTGCCACCCGCTGCGACTGCCATATCCACAATCACAGAACCCGGTTTCATTTTTGCAACCGTGTCTGCTTTGATCAACACCGGTGCTTTGCGGCCGGGGATCAGTGCCGTGGTGATCACGATGTCGGCATTGCTGACGGCTTTATCAACAATCACGGCCTGGTCGCGCACGTATTCCGGTGAAGGAACCCACGCGTAACCACCTGTGCCGAGTGCTTTGGCTTTTTCTTCATCACTCATCGGCACGTCGAGCCATTTGCCGCCGAGTGATTCCACTTGTTCTTTCGCTGCGGGGCGCATATCAGATGCTTCCACCACTGCACCAAGACGCTTCGCTGTTGCAATGGCTTGCAAACCCGCAACGCCCACACCAAGAATCACCACACGTGCCGGTTTAATCGTGCCGGCAGCGGTCATTAACATCGGGAACATGCGTTGATATTCATTAGCAGCAAGTAGCACCGCCTTGTAACCAGCCACGTTGGCTTGTGAAGAGAGAATGTCGGAACTTTGCGCACGCGTGATACGCGGAATCAATTCCATCGCTATGCAGGTCAGGTTTTTGCTGGCATAAGTTTCGAGATTCGTGTTGGCGTGAGGAGCAAACGCTGCGAGCACAATCGCCCCTGATTTCATTTGTTTGGCTTCTTCCGCCGAAGGGGCAGTGACCTTTAATACGATGTCCGCATTTTTCAATGCATCCGCAGCAGAAGAGGTGATTTGCGCGCCGGCTGTGCTGTACTGGCTGTCCGGGAAACTGGCGCCATCACCGGCACCGCTTTGGATAATGACTTGATAGCCCAGGCCAACAAATTTTTTCGTGGTCTCTGGGGTAGCAGCAACGCGGTTCTCACCAGCGCTTGTTTCTTTAATAACACCAATCAACATAGGAGGGCTCTCAAAAGGATTCTCTGAAAAAAGGTAGCCTGAAGGCCGCGCAGATTACACAAACTTTAGCCTGCCGACCATACTGGTAAAACAGAAAAATCTATGGCTTGTGGCTCAGTATGGTAAAAAAACTACAGAAAGCAAGGCGCTTGGCCAAGTATGGTAAAATTCCCCCGTCATTATAGGTGAGGCCCATGCGATGCAGCCGCAAGTAGAGCAGGTACTGGAAAAACTGGAACATCTTTCGCCCGACCGTTTGGCGGAAGTAGAGGATTTCATCGACTTTTTACAACAACGCGATCAAGACAAGTCTTTGCGGAGAGATTTCGCATACGCTTCCGAAGGAGCATTGAGCAAAATCTGGATTAACGACGACGATGCCATCTACGATACCTTGTAATTTTGGTGACGTGATGTTGGTGGCTTTTCCATTCACCAACTTGCAAACCACCAAGCAACGTCCTGCTGTAGTCATTAGCGATATCACATATCAACAAGGTCGGCCCGATGTGGTGTTGATGGCAATTACCAGCCAGATACGGCAACCATTAACGTTTGGAGAATATTTGTTGCAAGACTGGCAGCAAGCTGGTCTGCTTAAACCTTCAATGTTCAAGCCATTGATTGCCACGATTGAACAAACTCGTATCATTCGGGTCATGGGACATTTGTCCGCTGCTGATCAAAATGGTTTGCACGTCGTGTTGCAAAAAATTCTGGGTGGTTAAACTAATAGCACGTTTAAGCGCTGTTGTATGTTGTCGAAATGTTACTTCGACCTGGATTATTTTATGAGAATGTGAAAATGGCTATCAGCAACGTTGAAAAAACAAGTGATTATGTTTTTGTTATCAATGATAAAGGAGTGCGCACTCCAATTCATATTGGGTCTAATAATCCAGAAGATGGCCTAATAAGTTTTACAAGTTCTGTGGTAAATATTAGGCATGGAGACTACATTTTTATATACGATGAGAGTGGATCTCAAATTAGTTGTGCTGCAGTTAGATAATCAATGAAAATTTCTAACATATGGCGGATAAATCTCAAGCCTTCGGCTGAAGAAAATATTGATCCACGAGAGTTTTGTCTATCCAATGGATGTGTGGGAGTAGGCTGGGGAATAGGAAGTCGAGTACAGCCAACATGGGAAGAATATGAAAATGAAGCAAAAGTTATCTATCCTGAAGATAGGGGTTGGTGGCCAGCGTTAAATGTAATTAAGCATAGAATGTTTGAAAACGATATTTGTTGGACTAGGGATTCACGTGGAGTTTATTATATTGGCAGGATAACTGGTTCATGGGAATATAAATTCACAGATGAATATCAAAAGGCGGACATAATCAATACCAGAAAATGTGAGTGGCTAAAAGTCGGAAATGAGGACGCTGTGCCTGGTAAGGTTGTTAATAGTTTTATGCCAAGCAGGACTGTTCAGGCAATTGATGACAATGCTGTGAGGCTATTCTCTGTAATGTACTATAACCAGAAATCCAGCTTACCGGAAAAATATAGAATTGAAAGAAGAGAAATAGATTTGTTTTCATTATTAAGCTCGGAAGATTGCGAAGACCTAGTAGCTATTTATATGCAACTACAAGGTTATTTGTTGTTGCCCAGTACATGCAAGAAATCGACTATGGCCCATGAATTCATAATGAATCATAGGGAAAACAATAAAAAGGCCTCTGCGCAAGTCAAAAAAGGAAATGTTGATTTAGATATCAATGAATACAAGGGTAGGTTTTCTGAAACATTTTTGTTTACAACAAATGGAAATTATCTCGGTGATGCAGCAAAGGATGTAATTTGTATATCCAAGAAAGAAATGCTTCAGTTTATAGATAAGAATTACCAAGTTCTTCCGGAAAGAATAAAAACTTGGATTCAATTCAAAAATAAATCAATGTAAAAGTATCTTTACTGCGCAAATCAATTATTTTTTTCGAGCCATCACGGCCCAAAAAAGAAACGACCTATCGGGTTCTTCCACATAAAGTTCATAATCCACTTCATCTGATCGAGTTTCTTCTGATCGTGTGGATAACCATTCGATGCGCCCTGGTAATTATTGAACATGGGGCCGGCACCGTACACAATCGGCATCGCATGTGTGTAACCACGCAATCCGTATTGGCCATTCACGGAACCCAAACCGCTTTCTTTCACGCCACCAAACGGCGCGCAAGCAACACCATACATCATGTGAATATCATTGATGGCCATGGATCCGGTTTCAATGCGTTTTGAAATTTCAAAACCTTTGGCTTTGTCGCTGGTCCACACACTGCCGTGCAAACCATAGGGAGAGTCGTTGGCTTTGGCTATTGCTTCATCTATATCTTTCACTTTGACGATGGGAAGTATGGGGCCGAAGGATTCGAGTTTCATCACATCCCAATCTTCCTGCACATCTACCATCACGGTGGCTTCGTAGTACAACCCTTTTTCATTGGGGTTGCGACGACCGCCCGTGAGAATTTTTGCGCCGCGTTTTTTTGCATCTTCCACATGGTTTTCCATAATCGTCATCTGCCTGTCCCAGAATACCGCGCCGAGATCTTCATTGACGCCGTGTTTTTGTCCCTGGCGAATATTTTTTGCAAGCACCGTTACTTTTTTTACAAACTCGTCATACACGGGGGCTTCAACATAAATTCGTTCCACACCACAACAGAAGTGTCCGGTGTTCACGCAGCCGCCCCACACGGCGCCGTGCGCCGCGCTATCCAGGTTTGCATCTGCACAAACGATCATGGCATCTTTGCCGCCGAGTTCGAGCGTGAAAGGAATTAAACGTTCAGAACAGGCCGCCGCCACTTTTTTCCCGGTAGCAACAGAACCCGTGAAAGAAATTTTATTGACATTCGATGCAGTTAAATCGGCGCCGGTTTGTCCATCGCCCATCAACACTTGGCACACGCCCTCAGGAAAACCGGCGCGCTTGCAAAGTGTTTCCAGTAATTTTGAACTTTCCGGTGTTACTTCGGAGCCTTTCGCAACAACCGCGTTACCGGCCATCATCGCTTGTATGCTGGGATTTGCAGTTAACACAAAGGGACCATTCCACGGCGCAATCACACCCACCACACCGAGTGGTTTGTAAGTGATTAATACACGTTTCATTAAACCAATGAGTCCACCCGGTTTTAATTTTTCATCCTTTAAAGTTTTTGGCGCCTGATGACACCAGTAAGTGATGAAGTCACACACGGCAAATACTTCGAAGGTGAGTGCGTCCTGTATCGGTTTTCCAGTTTCGCGAATAACGGTTGCAACAATTTCATCCTGCGCTTTCAGAACTTCATCACGTAATTTCACCATGTAGTTGACACGTTCCTGAATGGAAAGCGCGCCCCACGTGATTTGTGCTTTACGTGCTTTGGCAACCGCTGCTTCCACTTCAGTTTTGGTTTGGCAAACCAGTTCGCCGATGGGTTCCAGTGTGACCGGGCTGCTGAGTTTGAGTTTGCGATGTCCGCCCGATATATCTGGTGAAGGTTCAAAAATGGCCATGGGAATTTCCTCGGGAGTAATGGTTCAAGACCCGCAATGATACTGATAGAACCTCCGGAAAGGGAGCTGCAGTATCTGCGATATTTGTGGGATAACGCTTGTTGATTTACAGTCCTGCAATATGAATCCGGTGTTTGGCCTTGACGGGCCGTACTTTGGCAAAATGTTTGCGCATCTGTTTCAGTTCTGCTGTGTCATGAAAGTCCTTGTAGGGCGTCAGATCCAGGGTTTCCGGTACTTTGGTCAGGCGTTCATCACCAACAACCTTGATATATTCCTGCATAAAACCATCATACGCTTCCCATTCAATTCCTTCTGCACGTACTGCGGCTTGTTCTGCATGCAGGGCAATCTGGTGTGCATGCAAATAATGCATGCCCAGTAATTGAATCAGGGATTTCTCTACGGCTTCATGTACAATCAGGAAACGATCAGTCATTACCCGTCGTCCTTTATAGACAAAACTTTTTGGCATGTGTCTATCAATAAAAATCATGTGGCCGTCCAGGCTGTAACCGGCCAGGTAGGGAATATCGTAACTTCGTTCCAGGTGCGTGCGGCTGCGAATAGCACGCATGGCGTGATCCATCATTTCTTTTGAGATAAGCCAGGTAGCTACATGGTGATGTTTCTGTTTGTTTGTGGATGTGTCGTGTTTCTCATACATGGCGGGTGATCCTCCAGCTTGTGATAACTAGATTGAAGTGTAAATGAAATAACTGCCGATGACGATAAACACCAGCGTACTGATTTTTTTCAGCACATCAATATGCACCAGGTGCTTCAGTTTGTGGCCGAGTATTACGGCGAGCACTGTCACTGCCCAGAGCGCGAGCGTTGCCGCTACAAAGACGGTGAGTAAATCATGGTGATATTTTGCGGCAAGTGTTGCGGTGGCGAGTTGTGTGATATCACCCCATTCCGCAATAAAAATAACGGTAAATGCTTTGGTGAAGGTTGTCAGGAACATTTTTCGCATGGAGAGATGTTTTTGCGCCAGAGTTTTCTCATCAATGTTTTCAACGTCGTGTATTTCTTCCGCTTCTTCTTCATCGCGGTGAAACCAGGTATGCCAGGCAAAACCAAAGAACATCAGGCCGGCAGCGATATGCACCCATTTCTCAGGCAATAAGCTGAGCAAGCCACCAAAAATTATTGCAATAGCACTTTGCACCACAAAGGCAAGTGCAACGCCGCTAAACACGGCAACCGGTTTGCTGCGTGTTGCCATCAGTAAAGTGGCGAATGCCGTTTTGTCCGGAAGTTCGGCAAGAAAAATAAAAGAAAAAACAGAAAGGAACAGCGGCCAGTTAATAATCATAACAACTGCCTGTGGTAACAAGGGAGGAAAAGATGGGGTGGCTGACGGGGGTTGAACCCGCGACAACAGGAATCACAATCCTGGACTCTACCAACTGAGCTACAGCCACCATTGTCCTTGAAATAAAAGTTCCCGAGATGAAGGTTTGTGTATCCTGCCATGCGCCCACACTTCGCCAACGTTAGCTTCTGAAGTGGCGCGCCCGGCAGGAGTCGAACCTGCGACCACCCGCTTAGAAGGCGGGTGCTCTATCCTGCTGAGCTACGGGCGCATGCTGCTCACAATACACATGCAGGACAAACTCACCAAAGGGTTTGTGGAGAAATACACACAAACACTTGTTTTATATGGCGCGCCCGGAGAGATTCGAACTCCCGACCCTCTAGTTCGTAGCCAGATACTCTATCCAACTGAGCTACGGGCGCGTGAGGGCGGCACTATAGGGGGACGCGCTGGCAGAGTCAATGCTGGGGGCGTATCATGCCGCCGTTCCACACCGTTTTGTTAGCCTGCTATTGATAAACAGGGGTTTATTCATGCAAATCCAGCGCCCGTCTATTCAAAATGAACTGGAGCAGAAACTCCGTGATGCATTTCAGCCCGCTTATCTCGAAGTATTGAATGAAAGCCATCTGCACGGCGGTGCCCCGCGCGACCCGCAGCGGGTGCGCGAGACACATTTCAAAGCCGTGATAGTGGCAGATGCCTTTGCCAGGAAGTCGATGGTGCAGCAGCATCAGCTGGTCTATGGAGCCTTGGGTGATTCCATGCAAAAGATCCATGCCCTGGGATTGCATACGTTCACTCCCGACGAGTGGGCGGCACGGGGCCATGTGGCACCCGAAAGCCCGGCGTGTCCCAAGCGCGATGATCACTCACACGTTTGACGCCCTGCGTACCAGAGAGTTGTTCACTTGAAATTGTATATTGCAAGCAGGCAGGCCGCGGCACGTACCATTGCATTGGCGCTTTCTTCGAAACAGGAAAGTTTTGCGCGCGACCCGGGTTATTTTCAAACCGTGCAGGGAGACTGCGTGACGTGGACTGGCGGACATCTGCTCGAGTTGGCGGATCCGGAAACCTACCATCCTGAATACCACCGTTGGCATCTGGAAGATTTGCCGATTATTCCTGACTACTGGAAATTGTTGGAGTCTCACGCGGATGATAGGGGCACGGCGCGCCGTGCCCGTACAGAACAATTAAATATCATACGGCGTTTTTTGGGTGAAGCCGATGAAGTGATTCATGCGGGCGATCCGGATCGCGAAGGGCAGTGGATGATAGATGAAGTGCTGCAATATCTGGAAAATACACAATCGGTAAAACGTTTATTGATTGATGACTTGAATATTCCTGCGGTGCGTAGCGCTCTAACCGCATTGCAAGACAATCAAAAATTTATCCATTTGTCGGAATCTGCCAAGGCACGCAGTCGTATTGATTGGCTGTACGGTATCAACATGACACGTGCGTTGACGTTGCTGGGCCGTCATTCCGGTTATGAAGGAGTGTTGTCGGTCGGTCGTGTGCAAACACCCGTGTTGGCCATGGTAGTCAAACGTGACGAGGCGATTGAAGGATTTAAACCGAAACACTATTTCGAGGTGAATGCAAAAATAGTGAGTAAGGAGGCAAAGCAATTTTGTTATGCGAAATGGAAAAATAATTTACCTGATAAAAATCCGGATGAGTTACTGCAGGATAGAAGTGTTTGTGAACTACTGGAGAAAAAAGTTCAGGGAAAAGAAGGCGTGGTCGTTTCATACCAGGACAGGGTTATTTCCGAGGCTCCGTCATTGCCTTTTGATTTGTCTTCCTTGCAAATGGAATGCGAAAATTTGTGGGGATATTCGGCCAGGGAAGTCATGGATATTTCCTGGCAGCTATATGAAAAACATCATTTGATTAGCTATCCACGTTCTGATTGTCGTTATCTTCCCGAGTCATTTTTTGATAAAAGCGTTGAAGTGCTGGAAGCTATTTCATCCAATGTGAACAAGGATCCGGGTTTACAGGAAAAAATCCACCAATCGGATTGCTGGATTAAGCAGCGTTGCTGGAATGATGCCAGGGTTTCATCTCACCACGGAATTATTCCTGTATCAAAACATATTGATACATCCACACTGTCAGATGAAGAGAAAAAAATATACACATTGATTGCTGCACGTTATGTGGAGCAATTCTATCCTGACAGAACGAACACACAGAGTGAAATCGTTTTTAATGTGGAGGGTGAATTATTTTTGATTCAGGAAGAAAAAACATTGCAAGCCAATTGGAGCGTAGGGCAGGTTATCATTTGTGATGATATTGATATCAAAGAGAGACTCAGTCGTCCACCCCAACGTTTCACCAGTGCCAGCTTGATCGAAGCGATGGACGGCCTGGGCACGCAAGCCAGCAGGGCGTTAATCCTTGAGGGTTTATTGCAGCGCGGGTATCTGATCAAGGGTAACAAATCGATTTTTTCAACGCCAATAGGCCGCGATTTGATTCGTGCGCTACCCGCGTTGGGAAACAACCGGGACGCAGTAATGTTGCTGGAAGCGTGGGAAAAAAAATTGGCGGCTATTGAAACAGGCACACTTTCTTATGAAATATTTATGCAGGAATTCCAAAAACAGTTGACTGAATTAATTGATAACATCCGACATAAAAAAACTATCCAGGTTACTTCGGCAGATAAAATACTGGGCCTGGCCACAGAAGAAAAATTTTATTGTCCAAAATGCCAGGCCATTCTTGTCATGCGACACGGAAAGCACGGTGTTTTTTGGGGATGCAGTCGTTATCCCGAGTGTAAAAATACTTTGCCTGATCGCGTTGATAAAAACGGAATCCATCATCCGTTGTTTAAACATTAACCACTTCGCCATTAGTGAAATAACTAGACAGGTAACAATCGGCCCAATAATGCAGTAACCGCTGCTTCAACGCGCAAGGGCCGTTCGCCGATTTGTATAACCTGAAAACCTGCACTGATGAATAAATCAATTTCAGTATCAATAAACCCTCCTTCCGGGCCAACTGCTAATACAGTGCGTTGCTGTGTATTGGCCGGACAAGCCGGATAATTTCCCGGATGTGCAAGCAGTGCCTGTTTCCCCTGGATGAGGTCTGGCAACTCGTTGGTTACAAATGATTTGAAGTGTTTGTGGAAATAAATTTCAGGCAATGCGGTGTCGCACGCTTGTTCGAGTCCCAATATTAATTGATGATGAATGACATCGTCAGCCAGGTCAGAACTGTTCCAGTAACTTTTTTCCACGCGTTGACTGTTGATTAAGTGTACTTGTTTGATGCCCATGGCAGTGATGGTCTGCAGAATGCGTTTGAGCATCAGCGGCCTGGGTAAAGCCAACATCAGTGTGACAGGGGCAGGAGCAGGAGGATTTTTGTCTAATGTTATGGCAAGAGTAATGGATTGACTGTCGATTTCAATAATTCTTCCAATGCCGGTTTTTCCATTCAGCAAACCAACGTCAAGCAGTTGATCTATTTTCGGTTTAACTATTTTATTTAGATGCTCAAAACGGCGATCCGATAATTGAACTTCATCTGTTTTCTTAAAATCATCGGGATGTAATAGTAATAAATTCACAGCGATGAATTCACATCAATGAATCAGGGTTGCTGGCAATAGGGACTGTTAGGCACAAAAATTCGTTTTTTGGAAGTGGTTTGATTGAGACCTGCGATTTGCGGGCAATTTTCTTTTTGGGATTCACGACATTCATCCTTTGATGTGACGCACTGAATGGTTGTGGCGTATGAATCGCATTTTGCATTTTCACGGCCATGTCCATTGGCGAGGCAATTAAACACTTTGTCTGCATCTATCCATTGACTACAGGCGCAGGCATCCGGTTTTGCTTCCTGCGGTGTTGCGACTGCTGTTTTTGCAGCTGGAGTCGGCGTTGCTATTTCTGCAGTTTTTTCTATAGTCGGGGCCGGCTTTTTTTCTGCCACGACAACAGCATTTGGTTCAGCTGCTGGAGTGGTAGCGGGTTTCGCGGTGACTCCGCTAACGCAATCTACATGTTCACGTACGCCTAGTAATGAAATATTTAAAAGGATAGATGCGCCTTGTTGTTTAACACGATCGCGATTTCCTTTCGCATGAAATTTTACCGTGACGCCATGGCTGTCTGTAGAAACAATTTCGTAGGAGCTATCCCCGGTTTGTTCTTTGGCAGTGACGGTGTTTTTACACAACTTGTGACCCTCAGGAACTTTTATTGTTTTTTGATCCTCACAAAATTGATTCCATTCTGCTTTGCAACTTAGGGTAGCTGTGGCGACTTCCGGTGGCGTATAGGAAGATACATCCTGAGCCGCTTGCGACACGCTGTTAAGAAACAGAAAAATAATCGCTGATAGAAATAGTTCAAGTACCGTTCGAAATGGGGTCATTGTTTGCTTTTTTGCATCAGTTGAATGATCAGTGAGCATGCAATTCCAGTCAGTAATAAAATAGCCAGCGGTATTGCTGCATGAAGGGCGATGTTTTTGTCACCAAAAATTAATTCAAAAAAAAGGATAAGTGAAGCCGGCGCAAATTTATATTGTTGCGGGTCACTAAAATAGGGGGTAAAAAGCATCACAAGAAAGGAGACACGAAATATGGCTTTTAAATCCTGGCGCAAGGATTCAGATAATTTCCAGGAAATGATGCTGATGACAGCGGCAGCTGACAAATAAATTACCCAGGCAATAATATAAGTCGTGGTAGTCATTTCAATAAGGATTCCTTCAATGGAGGTAATTGTAAATAAAATCCCTGGGTTTCGATAGCTAATAATACTTTTGTGGCATCGGCACGTGCCAGTTTACGAGCAGGGCCCAATTGTAGATGCATGGCGAGCTCAGGTTTGCCAAAACGCTGGAGTAATGTTTCAGGGACGCGGGATAAGTCATCAGTTTTATCGACGTAGAGATAGAGTCCTTCTTCTTTCGTGCTTCGATAAATAGTAGTTAAACGAGAGGTCATGGATTTTTCCAATGGGTGACTATGCTCAAAAAGGACTCTTCCAGTAGTGGCTTCCGCCAGCCAGCCAATGCTTCGGGTAATTGAAAATTGCCATGATGAATACCGCTGTTTACAAAGGCAGTTAAATCTTTTTTCCGGCCCAGTACTTCCGGCGCAATATTAAGTCGCTCTGCCGTTTTTTCAATGTGTTGCTTGAGTTGCTTGATGATATCTCCTGCAGTTTTAGGCAAAGGGGCTTCCGGTTCAGGACAGGAAAGTTTTTCATTTTGGGTGAGCGCGGCGTATCCTTTGGGGAGCGTTTGTTGTTGCGCGTGTTGAAACAGGATTTCGTCACGCATGACCCGATTTCGGGGTTTGTTTTTTCGACGTGCTTCGGCTTCTCGCCATAAGCATAGTTGAAACAACATCTGTTGTTGGTCAGCTGAAAGACGCCACGCACTTTTAAAGCGATGAAAATAATGTTCCGGATTCTGGTTGTTGTGGAAATTTTCCAGCATCTCCTGATGCGATTGCTCAACCCATATTTTTTTATCCGTATTGTTTAATAATTGTTGTAGATGCAAATAAACTTTGTAGAGATAGATGACATCCAGGGCGGCATATTCCACTTGCGCAGGACTGAGAGGGCGCTGTAACCAATTGCTACGACTTTCATCTTTTGCGGGGTCGATATCGAGTATGGCTTTAACCAGGCGTGAATAACCGACAGAAAAACCAAAACCTAGAAAGGCTGCCGCGATTTGTGTATCAAATATTGGTGTAGGTAATGTCTTGAGAAGATTCTCAAATATTTCCAGGTCTTCGCTGCAGGAATGCAGTACTTTAACAATCAACGGATTGGTGAGAATCGCCGAGAGTGCTGAAAAATCATTTAGTGTAGTGAGATCAAGCAAGTGGCAATGCTTGCCATCATAAATCTGTAGCAGGGCAGGTACAGGATAAAATGTATCCGTGCGAATAAATTCCGTATCCAGTGCCAACACGGTAGCGCTGTTCCACTGTTCACATTGTTTGTTCAGCGCAGCATTGTCGTTAATGAAAGAAATGTCGAGGCTCATAGAGATGAGTATTTAATTAATGGGATGCAGAGTAAGAGGTTACTGATTAATGTGCAACTAGTACTATTCAGTAAAATAAATTTGCAACTCAAAAGTAATTGATGGCGTCGCGTCCCAATCTTCTTCGCGTGGAAATTCAAGTAATGGTTTAATAGATAATAAAATCCAGTCTTTATAAACGGATTTGTTGTAGTCGACTCCTATCAAGTAATCTGTTACTTCACTGGTAGGTTGGCTTTCACCCAGCGCACCTATCCAATACCTGATGGCGCTGGTTTCGGTTAAGCGGTGTGTATTTGAAAAAGTTTCCGCATAGTAGTATTCGTTGTCCCGGTCTCGAAATTCTGCCGTTGTTTCCGCATTAAAATAATCATTCTTCGTAACGGGTCTACCAAAATCAATCTTCGTAGTAGCGCCAATTCCATCATCACTGTAATTCCAGAATGACTGGCTAAATCCAGAGCTCCACGTTTCATTGAGTTGCCATTTGTTGTCAAGTTTGTAACGAATAAATGGGATTGGATGAAAACGAAGTTTTACACCGGTAGCGAAACTATGCTCCCACGCGGATTTTTCTTTTTCAGGGGTGTATTCAATCCCTGCAATCGAACTGTCTTTTTCAACGCGTTGGCCATTCGCGTTATTTTTAATTTTATCTGCCAGTGTTTTATCTTCGTCAGGATCTGTGTTAAAAATAAGTTTGAAGCGTTTTTCTGTATCAGGTAAATCGATCTTTGCATTGATACTGACGCCATTGTCACTCTGGCCATTTTTATAAAATGTATTTTGCATGTCGATTTTCACGTAACTGCCATTACTGGTGTCTTCTATTTTATTTCCAGAGAAATAAGCATCCAGTGAATGCACCATTGCCATATAGTGATACGACGTTTCGTCGTGCATGCTGATTAACTTGTCACACCAACGCCTGAAAAAAGATCTCTTATCTTCAGGTTCTGTCAGTTTTGTTTCATTGATGTTACACCAGAATATTTCTGGTGTTGTAAAAGATTGGTTGGTGCTTGATGAATTGGTGCTTGATGTATTGGTGCTTGATGTATTGGTGCTTGATGTATTGGTGCTTGATGTATTGGTGCTAGCTGGTTCTTCAGAAAAGCAGGCAGAGCATACGATCAGGAACAGGTAAGGCAATATGCCTTTTATAGAGTAATTACAGCGATTCATGTGCTAATTATAATCGCTTTCTGCCAGAAATAGCTTGTGAAAGTGTGGTGCCATCAACATATTCCAGTTCTCCTCCCAAGGGGACGCCGCGGGCAATGCGCGACAGTGTGATATTGAACGGTTTTGCTTTCTCCATGATGTAGTAGGCGGTGGCCTCGCCCTCAACCGTCGCATTGGTAGCCAGGATCAGTTCTTTTATATTCTCCTGTTGTATGCGATCGATAAGCTTGTCGACACCGATGTCTTCCGGGTTGATGCCATCGATGGGTGAAAGGTGTCCCATCAGTACAAAATAAAGGCCGTTATAACCTCCGGCATGTTCGATAGCCAACATATCGGCAGGTGTTTCAACGATGCAAAGTATTTCACGATTGCGTTTGCTGCTGCTACAAATGGAGCATTTTGTTTGTTCGGTGAGCATGCGGCAGTCAGAACAATTGCCGACTTTGTCTAATGCTTCCTTCAAGGCTTGTGATAATCGCAGTCCGCCCGGGCGATTGTGCTCCAGTAAATGAACGGCCATGCGTTGTGCCGATTTTGCACCCACGCCGGGCAAACATCGCAATGCATTAATTAATTCATCTATCAATGGACTATAAAGCATGTAGTGAAATTTCCCCTGAATAATCCTAATGACTTGTGGGTTTGATGGTGTGAGTCAGGATTTTTGCATTAAAGTGCTCAACAAATAATTGAACCTGCTGGTCTTTTTCAAATGCTTTTTGCGCTGCTTCAATTCTTTCCTTGTGTTGTCGTTGTTGGATGGCTGCCGGTGTCTCCCTGTCGATAGTGCCTACAGAGATGGCAGCAAGTATTGCAACACCAAAATAATTAGTCAGTGCACTGGAGAGTCGTTCCTGGTGTGACTGGTTGAAGAGCGCTGCTTGCGTCTCATCGAGTGTAAAATGCAGCGTACAGGGATTCGCATTGTGATTAATGCTGTCCAGAATACAATGCGCAGCTGTATTCTGGATGACACCGGATAAACCCATGGTGTTGCATACCAGATACCAGTTATCAGGCGATAGATGTTGCAAGGAAATAGTAGTCGGTGTTTTACTTTCTGATATTAATTCCGACGCGGCGGGCGTCGGCTCAGGCTTTTTTATAGCAGGGGGAACCTCTGATGTCGCAGCACTCATTTTTGGCGTGGCAGTTTTAGCTGTTGAACTGGATGTTGAATCAGACAGGTTTTTTTTAGGTAATTGCGGAATGCCCTGGGGTTTAAAAGCGAGCATGCGCAATAAAGTCATTTCAAATCCGGAGCGTGGATCCGGCGCTAACGATAAATCACGCTGGCCTTGTATCGCTATTTGATAAAACAGTTGTACATCTTCGGCAGGTAATTGTGGCGCCAATTTTTTCCCGGCTTCGTTATTGGCAGTGCTGGTTGCTTCAGGCAATGCTTGCGCAATAGCAATCTGATGAAACAAACTGGCCAATTCGCTCAGTGCATTGCTGTAATCCGGATTGTGTTCGGAAAGTTTGTTAACGACTTCTAATAGCTGTGCAGTCTGTTGGCTTATTAACGCCGTTGCCAGTTCAAGGATGAATTGCTGGTTGATGGAGCCGAGCATGGAGCGAACATCGGCGTCGGTGATCTTGCCATTACCAAAACCGATTGCTTGATCCGTGAGACTCAGTGCATCGCGCATGCTGCCATCTGCAGACTTTCCCAACTGCCACAGTGCGGATTCTTCAAAGGGAATCATTTCCTGGTTCAGCACAAACTTCAGGTGTTCAACAATGCGTTCGGGCCCCAGGTTTTTTAAATTAAATTGCAAGCAGCGCGACAGGATTGTGACCGGTAATTTTTGAGGATCCGTTGTCGCCAGTAAAAATTTGACGTGCGGCGGCGGTTCTTCCAATGTCTTTAATAATGCATTGAAACTGCTCATCGACAACATATGCACTTCGTCGATGAGGTACACTTTGAAGCGACCACGGCTGGGTGCGTATTGCACATTTTCCAGCAGGTCGCGTGTGTCTTCCACTTTGGTGCGTGAAGCCGCGTCGACTTCAATTAAATCAATAAATCGACCCTCGTCAATTTCCATACAACTGGCGCAAGTACCACAAGGTTGGGAGCTGATACCGGTTTCGCAATTCAGGCACTTGGCCAGGATGCGTGCGATGGTCGTTTTGCCGACACCGCGTGTTCCGGTAAACAGATAGGCGTGATGTAAACGGTTGTGATCCAGTGCATTAATCAGTGCTTTTAATACGTGTTCCTGGCCAGCCATTTCACGGAAGGATTTAGGCCGCCATTTGCGGGCCAATACTTGATAGCTCATGGTCAGGTAATTGCCGGTTATATATAGAGGGTGGATGTGGGTGGGCATTATAGGGTATTTCGGTTAAAGTGCCGACTCTGTTCGTTGTCTCAGGGGCATTTTATGAAAGTGGTGGTTGAAGCATCAGTCAATGTACTGGGCGGGGATTTAAAACCCTGTAGCACGGACCCGGTCACCGGTTTTTATCGTGATGGTTGCTGCAATACGGGCCCGGATGACCTGGGATCGCACACGGTCTGCATACTGGCTTCAAAAGAATTCCTCGAATACAGCCGCTTTCGTGGCAACGATCTCTCGACACCGCATCCTGAATATGGATTTGCCGGTGTAAAGCCCGGTGAGCGTTGGTGTCTGTGTGCAGCGCGCTGGCTGGAAGCGTATGAACAGGAGATGGCGCCCAAAGTTTATTTGCAATCTACGCATGCCAAAGCCTTGGAAATTGTTTCCATCGATAAACTTAAAAAGTATGCCATCGATTTGAATTAATTGATCTAAATTAATCGGTTTCAGCCAGGGTCTGTTTATGAAATTGGGAATGCATTTGGGTTACTGGAGTAAAACACCTTACCATGCCATTGAAGTGGCGAAAGCAGCAGAAGCGTTGGGATACGATTCCTTGTGGGCGGGAGAAGCCTATGGTTCCGATGCCATTACGCCTTTAGCCTGGCTGGGTTCGCACACCAAAAAAATAAAATTGGGAACAGCAGTGATGCAATTATCCGCGCGCACACCAGCCGCTGCTGCGATGACAGCCATGACTATGGATCATTTAACCGAAGGACGTTTTATTTGTGGCATCGGTGTTTCGGGCCCGCAAGTGGTAGAAGGATGGTACGGGCAAGGTTTTAAAAAACCACTGGAGCGTACTCGTGAATGGATGACTATTTTTCGCCAGATTATCGCGCGTGAACAACCTGTCGAGTTTCAGGGGCATCAATATCATTTGCCCTACAGCGGTGAAGGAGCGATGGGGTTGGGAAAACCCTTGAAATTAATTACGCATCCACTGCGAAAATATATTCCGGTTTACATGGGTGCGGAAGGCCCGAAAAATATTGAACTTGCAACGGAGATAGCCGATGGCTGGTTCCCGATTTTTATTTCCCCTTATCGCATGCAAGTATTTGATGAAGCGCTCAAAAACAAACCAAATAATTTTGAAATTGCCTGCATGGTACAAGTGAACGTCAACGACGATCTCAAACAAGCACTTATGCCGGTGAAGTGGATGCTGGGTTTGTACGTGGGTGGCATGGGATCGAAAGAAGAAAATTTCCACAAAAAAATTATTGAACGCATGGGCTTTGACGTACAAAAAGTACAAGACTTGTATCTGGCCGGAAAACACCAGGAAGCAATCGAAGCGGTGCCGGATCAACTGGCAGATGAAATTTCTTTATCCGGTCCTGTAGGTCGTATCAGGGAAAAAATCCAGGATTGGAAGAAATCACCGGTGACCACCATGATGATAGGCCGCACCGACAACCCGCAAGAAGATATCAAACGGCTACGGCAGTTTTCTGAAATGGTTTTGTAACCGGGTAATAGGATATGGAGGATAAAAAAAGGTGGATAATACTTCTTCTTACGGTGATGTCTCTTGGAGTTGCTGTTATTGGCAGTAGATTATCCAGCGGGACTGCTACACATATTACAGACTTCAAGTTGATACCTTTTTACCTCAATTATCAGGAAATGGGTTTTATCCGACGCGGATTTGTGGGTTCATTTGTTCATCTTTTCAATCTGCAAAATCCGGAAGCAATTATTACTATTGCCTATGCACAGATTGCAATTGCGGCAGTTGCTTTCTGGAGCTGGGTTATTTCCTACCAGAAAAATATCAATCAGATAGCTTGGTACTACGCCATCTGTTTGTTGAGCCCGGCCCTTTTCCTGCATTTTGGTTTTGATCTTGGCAGGCCAGACTCCCTGAATCTGGCTGTGTTAATTCTCGCCTTATATTTAACTTCAAAAAATTATTACCTATTGGCAGCAATAGCAGCATCTACAGGTATATTAATACATGAAGTTTTTTTGTTTTCTTCCCTTCCAATAATTTTGGTGCTGGCCTACTACCAATCAAGATTACTGCCTGAAAAAATAGTTGTGATGCGAATAGTTATGTTGGCGTTTTTTCCCATATTGACTAACGTACTGCTGTTGGCATTGGCAGGTGAGAATGTAGATGTGGTTAAAGCCAGCGCAACCCTGGAGAAATACATGGATCCGCAAGGAGCCCAGTATTACTATCTGAAATTTACTTCAATAAAATACAACACCATAACCTCGTTACTTAATTTTTATGGAAGCCTGCTACTCAATATTTACCAGCTAGGTGTATTGGTTATCTATTTGGTTATATTTTATATGTGCCTTGTGAAGTTTGTTAGTTTTAAAAAAGATAAAAATGAAAAGCTTTTAATAAAAACCTGCTTTTCGCCGTTGCTAATAATGGTATTTGCAGTAGACAAAGGTAGATGGTTTTCGATGATAATTTCCAACTTGCTTCTCATTTTTCCCTATCTGCAAATGCAAGCTCCAAAAGAAAAAAATCAGTTTAATTTAGGCATATGTCTAACTGTTATTTTAACAGGCCTTATCCTTGGGCCAATTACAGTGTCCAGTTTCCATTTTGCATCCATTTTTGATTGGGTGTTTGTTGAACCTGGTCATCGAAATTATCCTTTTCATTTCAGATTTTAATGTAATGCGAGAGTGCTATGAAAATTGAAAGTGCTTTTTCACTCAAAGGAAAAGTAGCCATTGTGACCGGTGGTGGAAAAGGCATAGGAAAAGCCATAGGTCTTGCCTTTGCGCAGGCGGGAGCCAATGTAGTATTTGCGGCGCGCACACAGGCGGATCTTGATGCGGCAGTGGCTGAGGCAAAAAAATCGGGAGTGAAGGCGATTGGTATCTATTGTGATGTGCTGGACGATGAACAACTGGTTTCGCTGGTGCCAAAAACTATTGAAGCCTTTGGTCGTATCGATATCGTTGTCAACAATGCCGGTGGCACGATGCCTAAACCCATGGAGCAAATTTCCGCACGCTCCTTTCGTCGTGCTATGGACTTTAATATCACCACTGCTTTTTTATTGAGTCAGGCAGCGATTCCTCATTTGCGTGAATCAAAGGGAAATATTATTAATATCGCTTCCGCAGCAGGGCGTTTAATCCAACCGCAGTTTACTTCTTATGGAACGGTAAAAGCAGCGGTGATTCACTTGACGAAAATGATGGCAGCAGAGTTAGCGCCCGATATCCGTGTCAATGTCATCAGTCCCGGCTCTATCATGACGGAAGCGCTGGATTTTTTTATTGATGAGGGCAATAAGGAAAAAATGCGCCAGCTCACGCCCTTGCAAAAACTCGGTCAACCGGAAGATATTGCTATGGCAGCTTTGTATCTTGCATCGCCCGCAGCTAAATGGGTGACGGGAAAAGATTTGCAAGTCGATGGCGGAACCGAGAACACTAATTTATCGAATTAATATTTTATCAGGTGATCGTAAATTTATCGTTTTTGTCATTTTTTGAATCAGTCGTTTTTGATGTTGGGGCACCTGAAAAAAAATCTTTCAATTTTCGACCTGCTAATACCAGTGCAGGCGCAATGGGTCCCAACCAGTGCATGCGATGTAACAAAACCAGAATAATGAACACAACAGTGAGTGCAACCAACAGCGCCGTGATCTTGCGTGATCCTTTTTTTTCAGCCGGTGCTGCATTGATGTAACGCATGGTTAAAACAAATGCCAGAAACGCTAAAGCAAACAAAAATAAGAAACGTATCATATAGCGGAGTACAAATCAGAGCGTCAGTTCAGTATTCGGAGTCGGAGAATTGTTTTTATCTTTAATCGCCGTAAATTGTCGCGCAATGTTGACGAGTATTTCCGCTTTCTCCACTTCATAGATCACACTAAAACTTCCAAGCGCCATTAGTAATTCGGAAGGGTGTGTCAGGCCTTGCAATAATTCGCCGAGGTTTTTGTCCGCGTGATTGCGATCTGCCAGATAGCGTAGCATGGCGCCGCTGACCATGGTGCTGGCAGATGCTTTTATATCTTCAAGATGAGGAGAGCAATCGCCTCGACCTGTTATCATGACGTCGCTCCACAGCATTTTTTTCCCGGAATGAACGTCGTAGACAATCATGACGGTCGCCATGAGGCATCCGGCCTTGCTATCGGCGATAATGCCGGTCAGGGTCTGGCAGGACTTGTCATAACTCAGGTTTAGTCGGATCATGGGTAATGATTATACCGCTATCACTTTCCGGATAAAGGTGTTTTGGAGGAGGCATTATGATAATTGATGACGATGAGACCGACGGTAATGCCTTCCGTGCTGAAATGGCGAAATCCCGCGTAAAACCTTTAAAAAAGCGTCAGGAAAAAGTCAAGCTTCGTCCTGTACCGCAAAACGTGAATGTTACTGTCCGAAGGAGAGCGGCCACTTCAGACCTGTCACAAGACAATGATCCGCAGTATTACAGTGGCATTGAGTGGCTGGGTCCGCACGATGTCGCCGAATATAAAAAAGACGGAATACAGCATGAAGTATTTAAAAATCTGAAACAGGGTCGATACGAGATAGGCGCCGATCTCGATCTCCACAGTTATCGGGTAGAAGAAGCCCGTACCGCATTATTTCAGTTTGTTAAAGAATGCGTTGATCATGAAATTCGTTATGCCCTGATTATTCATGGCAAGGGTTGGCACGGGCAGCGTGATTCGGTAGATGAGGAAGAAGAAATAAAAGGAAAACCGCGATCACGTATCAAGAGTTACATCGTTCATTGGTTGAAAACTATGGACTCGGTTTTGGCATTTAGCAGTGCGCAAGCAAAAGATGGAGGCACTGGTTCGTTGTATGTGCTGTTCAGAAAGAGTGAAAAAGCAAAAGAAAAAAACTGCGGTTTATTTCATTCCGAGAAGGACTGACAGCTACAAACCTGATGAAAGGTTGTATGTCAACATTACCTTTAATTTTCCAGCCCCTTGGAGTATTATGCGCGGCTTGTACGACCGTAGCTCAGCTGGTTAGAGCGCCTCCTTGACATGGAGGAGGTCGGTGGTTCGAGTCCACTCGGTCGTACCAAATTCCAGGAAAGGATGCTTATTAATAGGGAGATTCTTTATTTAAAAATAAGAATCCTTCGGCGGTATTTTTCTCACCTGCGTAACTAATAACTGCTCGGCGATTTTCTGCCCATGACACTTCACTGTGCCCCCGTGCATTTGGCTTATCCTTCCCTAGACTAATAACTTTTATCTGTTTCTCAGATACTCCCATGCTGATCATTAATTGCTTTACTGCATTAGCTCTTTTTAAACCAAGCATCTGATTATATTTTCTACTGCCGCGCTCATCACAATGGCCTGTAATGACAATACTGGCTTTGGGATGCTCAACGAGATATTGAACATGTGCAGTAATGATAGGGCGATACTCCTCTTTAATATCATACTTGTCCAGGTCAAAGTAGGTGGCTCTCTTGAAAAGAATATTATTAGGGTCTTTAAGTGGACTTACTTCTGGATAGTTTCTCGTCACAGGAGAAGCCATTTGCCCTAATTGAGGTTGATCAGTTTGAGAACTAGTGGAATCAATAGGTGTATTTGTACACCCACTTACGATTAGCAGGATAATAGTGATTAAAGGGATGGTCAGCTTTTTCATGTTTCTTCCTGGATGTATCTAAAAAGTGTACATGGGACTATGTCTTTACTCATTAGTTCATCCATATGCCCGGTACACAAATGGGTGAGTCGATTTGTTTAATTAACATTAGCCAAATTTCCCCGTGATGTAATCTTCGGTTTGTTTATTGACTGGCTTCACAAACATTTTGTCAGTTTCTCCAAATTCAATTAACTGCCCAAGATACATAAATCCTGTGTAATCAGAAACACGGGCCGCTTGCTGCATATTATGAGTCACTATAGCGATGCTATAGTTTTCTCGTAATTCGTAAATAAGCTCTTCAATTTTGGCCGTTGAAATGGGATCAAGCGCAGATGTCGGCTCGTCGAGCAGTAACACTTCCGGCTTTACCGCTACAGCTCTTGCAATACACAGACGTTGTTGCTGTCCACCTGACAACGAAAGTCCGCTTTGGTGAAGTTTGTCTTTCACTTCACCCCATAAAGCCGCTTGCTGCAAAGCCCACTCAATGCGTTCTTCCATATCAACTCGGGGAAGCCTTTCATAAAGCCGGACACCAAAAGCAACATTTTCATATATTGTCATTGGAAAGGGCGTTGGTTTTTGAAAAACCATGCCAATTTTTGCGCGCAATAAATTCAAATCGATATTGCGATCCAGGAGATTCCGTCCCTGAAACAGTATTTCTCCTTCGGCGCGTTGTTTTGGATATAAGTCATACATGCGATTCAATGAACGTAACAGTGTGGACTTTCCACAACCGGATGGCCCGATAAAAGCGGTTACTTGTTTGCGAGCAATATCGAGATTAATGTCTGTTAAACTCTGGAAAGTGTCATAGAAGAATTTTAAGCTACGAACTTTAATGGCGATCTCAATTTCAGGATTTACTATTGGCGCGAGAGTATCCGAACCTTTTCCAGATGCACTGGGATCAATATTTTTTTGAATTGCAGAATCAAGCATAAGACAATCCTGTTAATACCGCTGTTTTTTTTGGCGAAAGATAATGCGTGCAAAAATATTGATCGCCAAAACAAACAAGGTGATCAATAGTGAAGCTCCCCATGCCAGCTGCTGCCAGTTTTCATAAGGACTCATGGAAAACTGATAAATTGCCACAGGCAGATTGGCAATCGGTTGCGACATATTGACGCTATAGAATTGGTTGTTCAATGCGGTGAATAGTAACGGCGCGGTTTCGCCCGTTACGCGTGCTATTGCCAATAAAACACCTGTTACTACGCCGGCCTTGACTGCTCGCAAGCAAACCGACAGCGATACTTTCCAGCGAGGTGCACCGAGCGCAAATGCTGCCTCACGTAAACTGACAGGTACCAACTTCATCATGTTGTCTGTGGTGCGTACGACAACCGGAATAGCAATCAATGACAAGGCGATCGAACCTGCCCAGCCAGAAAATTGATGGAAGCGCGCAACAACTATCGCATAAACAAATAACCCGATAACAATCGAAGGTGCCGATAACATTACGTCTGTTAATAGCCGAATTAAACTGGTCAACCTGGACTCTCCTCCGTATTCTGCAAGGTAGATGCCTGCAAAAATTCCGATGGGTGTCGATAGCAGTGTGGTCACCAATAACATCAGCAAGCTACCAACAATAGCATTTGCCATTCCGCCGCCGGCTGTGCCGGGTGCAGGCGTTGACTGGGTGAAGAAACTCCAGCTTAATGCCGTCACACCTTTTGATAATAAGGTCCACAAAATCCACATTAACGCAGCAAGCCCAAGGGCCATCGCTGCCATGGATAAGGCCAACCCGATCCAGTTAATGATGATGCGCTGTCGATATAAATTTTTATTCACTTCGATTGTCCCAATTAATTACCTGCTTTGATGTTGCCGCGCCTGATTAACCACTGCGAAAGTAGCAGTACGACAAAGCTGATAATAAAAAGTATTAAACCCAATGCAAATAATGCTGAAACATGTAGACCCGGCTCTGCTTCTGAAAACTGGTTGGCCAATGTCGATGCGATTGAATTTCCGGGCGAGAATAAACTACCTGTAATAGCATTGGCGTTGCCGATTACAAAGGTAACTGCCATCGTTTCTCCCAGTGCACGCCCCAAACCCAGCATGACACCGCCGATAACACCCACACGTGTATAAGGTAAAACGATATGCCGTATTACTTCCCATGTGGTTGCTCCTAGCCCGTAGGCAGATTCTTTCAACACGGCGGGCACGGTTTCAAATACGTCGCGTGTTACAGATGCTATAAAAGGAATGATCATCAGCGAGAGAATAATCCCTGCTGATAATATACCGATTCCGATCGGTGGTCCGGAAAACAATTTTTCAAGTAGAGGAATGCCTTCTGTTATCGTTTGCAGTTTTGGTTGTACATGTTCTGAAAATAGTGGTGCAAAAATAAACAATCCCCAAATACCATAAATAATGGAAGGAACCCCTGCCAACAATTCAATCGCTGTTCCAAGGGGGCGACGTAACGATAGCGGACAAATTTCTGTTAAAAATAACGCGATACCAAAACTGACAGGAACCGCAATAATGAGTGCAATAAGTGATGTGGAAATCGTTCCATAGATAGCAATTAAGGCACCAAACTCTTCATTCGGAACACGCCAGACATTGCGCCAAAAGAAACCAATACCAACGTGCTTTAAAATGGGAATGGCTCGAAGTGTCAGTGAAACCAGAATACTGGCCAATATAACCAGAACCAGCAGTGCAAAGAATTGGGAAATTCGTTCAAACAAAAAATCTTGTATACGATATAAACGGACACGTTGTGCCTGCCGGCTATCAACAGCCAGGGTTGTATCAGTTATATTTTTTTGTAATGTCTGCATCAGCATTAAAAATGCCTGTCTGCAAAACTACAACAGACAGGCATGGAGAATTATAATCCTGATTATCGGATAGCTATTTCCATAGACTATTACCAGCCGTATCTTTAATGCTATTCTTCCAATTCGCTTCTACCAATTTTACGACATTATCTGGCAATGCCACATAGCCAAGATCACTTGCCAAGGCTTGGCCGTGGTGGAGTGACCATTCAAAAAATTCAAGTACACCTTTGCTGTGGGCTACGTCCTGGGCCTGTCCGCAGACCAGAACATAAGTTGCGCTGACAATAGGCCATGATGTTTTTCCGTCTTGATCAAGCAGGTTAGGCGCCATACCCGCAGCATGTTCAAAATCAGCATGAGCAGCGGCGGCTGACATTCCTTCTTTGGTTGGAACTACTATTTTTCCTGCTTTATTTTTTAAAGATACAAACATCATATTGTTTTGCATGGCATCGGAATAATCAACATAGCCAATTGCGCCATCGATCTTCTGTACACTGGCGGCAACACCCGGATTACCTTTGCCTCCGACGCTTGCTGCAGGCCAGTTTACTTCTTTACCTGCGCCCACATCTTTCTTGAATGCCTCCGATTGCATAGCAAGATAGTTAGTGAATACATAAGTGGTTCCAGAGCCATCTGAGCGATGGACAACCGTGATTGCTGTTGAGGGCAGTTTTAAACCTTTGTTCAATTTGGCGATAGCGGGATCGTTCCACTTCAGAATTGCACCACGGAAAATATCAGCTGTAGTAGCGCCGTCCAGTTTTATTACACCGGATTTCATCCCGGACAAATTAACTACAATAGTTACTCCACCTATCACGGCAGGGAACTGCACAAGACCGGATTGGGTTAAGTCATCAGCAGAAAGCGGTGCATCAGTACCACCAAAATCAACAGTTTTTGCTTTAATCTGTTGTATGCCACCGGAAGATCCAATTCCCTGGTAGTTAACGCCATTATTGGTAGCTGCTTTGTAAGGCTCGGCCCATTTGGTGTAGACGGGATAGGCAAATGTTGAGCCAGCACCAGTAATATCGGTTGCCATAGCCGAGGCACTTGAAAAGATTCCGAGTACAACATAAAAAATTCGATAAGAGAGTTCACTTTTCTTAAACATAATTACCTCCTAAGGGTAAATTATCATTCAGTAAAAATACAGGAAACACTAAATCTGTTGAGAAGCAGCTCGAGCTGTTTCGAGGAGCAAAGATAATCACGCAATGTGACGAATTTGTGACACGCTATGATAATGAGTGGTTTTTAATGTTCTGGAAGAAGATAATGCGGTATGGAATATTAAAATTTATTCATTATTTAAAATTATGAGTGGATTTTAATTTTTCAGTCTTTACCAGAAGTGGGCATATGATTTATTTAAAGAGAAACCTTGGAGGCCTGAAAATGGAGGCAGTCTCGCTAAAATATAAATGTGAGAAACGCTAGAATGGCAGATGTAACGTAGAGATACTCTGATTATGCGAATACTATTAGTTGAAGATGAAGAGAAGCTGGTGCAGGCGCTTGCAAGTAATTTAAAAATTGAAGGCTTTGATGTTGATACGGCGATGAATGGTATGACTGGTATGGAGATGGCCGCGAGTTGCACCTACGACCTGATTGTCCTCGATATCATGCTACCCATTCTTGATGGCTCGCAGTTGTTGCAAAGGATTCGCGCCCGAAACCATGAAGTACCAATTATTATGTTGACTGCCAGGGATTCAGTACAGGACAAGGTGCGGCATTTTGAATTGGGCGCCGATGACTACCTGACAAAACCATTTGCATTTGATGAACTGCTGGTGCGAATCAAATCCTTGTTACGGCGCAGACCAGCCCAGCAAGCGGATGTTATTCATATAGGTGATTTTGAACTCGATCGCTTGACTCATAGGGTCAAGCGTGGAAATAAACGTATCGAGTTAAGTGGCAAGGAATATGCTTTGCTTGAATATCTGGTGACTAATGCGGGTCAGGTTCTTTCACGCAGTATGATTATGGATCATGTCTGGGACCAAAGTTTTGAAAATCTTACCAATATTGTCGATGTTTATATCCGGCAACTCCGTTCGAAAATTGATGAGGGGAAGGAACCTAAATTAATTCGTACGATACGAAAAGTCGGATATATTTTTGGTGATGAATTGTGATGATCAATTCTCGTTCCATCCAGGTACGTTTGACGTTCTGGTATACGGTTCTGGTCATTGCTACTTCCATCGGATTTGGGACCTACACCTATTCCAGTTTTAAGAGCCGTCTTTATGAAGAGATGAAAGATACGCTAGGTCGTCGTATCCTTCATTTGCGTGAAGATGTATTACCTGATATTTCAGCGTATTCCCCGGAAGCACTCTCAAACAAAATACATGATGTTTATTCGCCGGAAGAAAATGGGCGTTTTATCAGAATCACCAATTCAGATGGAAATGTTCTTTATATTTCAGGAATGCCTCAGGAAAAACTGTTCAACCCACAGCATATTCCACTCCCGCAAAACTATACAAAAGAGATTAAAGAGCCGATACAAAGCTTGCGAACTACTGATAATTTCTTGCTCGAAGGTTTTGTAAGTGAAATTAATGGGAGACCTTATATATTTGAGATGGGTGCTTCCACCATGCCGATTCAAAGTGCCTTACATAAACTGATCATCACTCTGTTGATCGGATTACCCATTGTTACAATCATTGCTATTATTGGAGGGCTAGCGCTGGTGCGCCGAGCCTTACAGCCAGTAGAGGACATGCGAGCAATCGCAGTGCAGATCAGTAGTAATAACCTTCAGCAGAGACTTCCAATAACTGAGACAGGGGATGCCATTGAGTCCTTATCGAGAACACTTAACCAGATGCTGGAGCGACTTGACCAGGCTTATCAACAGGCAAGTCGTTTTTCTGCAGATGCATCCCATGAACTGCGTACACCATTGGCCATCATGCGCAGTGAGATAGAAATAATTGTGCAAGAAAAAGAAATATCCAATGCGCTTCGCGAGCGTATTGGAAGTGTTCTTGAGGAAGCAGAACGACTATCAAATATTGTCGAAGGACTATTTTCACTGGCGCGATTGGATGCAGGGCATGCCAGGATAGACAACGGCATTTTTGATCTGTCTGAATTGACACGATCAACACTTGAGCAAATGCAATTATTGGCTGATGACCGAAAATTATCTGTGATTGTGGAATCGCCGGATGCAGTTCTGGTGATGGGTGATTCAGCGCGTGTGAAACAGGTGATCGTGAATCTTCTCGATAATGCCATTAAATACACAATGCCAGGTGGAGCGATCACCATTGCCGTTGTTGCCAGGAATTCAACAGCAATTCTAACTATCAAGGACAATGGCATTGGTATTCCATCCAAAGAATTACCGCATATTTTTGAACGATTTTATCGTGTCGAGAAAGTACGATCGGAAAATATACAAGGTGCGGGTCTTGGACTTTCTATCGTTCAGGCTATATGCCTGGCACATGGAGGAAGTGTTGAGGTTACAAGTCAAGAGGGAGCCGGCACAATTTTAACAGTGGAATTTCCACTCGCAAGCCAACATGATGCGTAAAGAAGCTATCGTTAGCTCCAGGCCTGCACGCGCGTCATTCTCAGCTAATTTGACGTATATCAATACTGTCCTGTCGATTCCTGTCAATATCAAATCCAGTCTTATTATGAAATTGAGGAGTGTGTGCGATGGGCTTGTTGAATGAAGACTTAAAGTTGGCTGAAGAATTGAAGGCCCAAAGAGATGAGGTAAAAGTGCGACTGCATCTGTTGGGCATGGAAGCGAAGGATGACTGGGGTGATCTGGAGAAGAAATATGAACTGCTACTTGGCAGGTTGAAAATAGCTTCTGAGGCGGCGGAGCGGTCGTCCGATGATGTGAGAGCGGCTGCCAGGTCGCTGGCTGATGAAATTAAAGTAGGCTACAAGCGAATTAAAAGTAGTTTGTGACTGGAAGTTCACGGGTTAACAACTAAACTCGCCCGGGGCTAACCGGTGAGTTTAGGTTTTAAAAGTTAACCTTTGTATTGATAACCAAGTTTGTTGTGTAATTGACTTTAATCAAAATTTTCAGGAAAAACCGGTTTATAAATGACGTCAGTAATTTTTATTAAACATCAGGAGAGAAGCCATGAATTTGATAAAACAGGAATCCAGTGCCGTAAACAAGTATGATCCGAATTTTACAGATCGCCTTTTTGATTCATTCTGGCGTGCCATGCCATTGTTTCCTGCATTTAATATTGATATGAGCGTAAATGATGGAGCAATTGCGCCTAAGATAAATATTGTAGAAAACGAGAAAAACTTTTCTATAACGGCCGACATGCCGGGCGTCCCAAAAGAAAATATTGATATCTTTCTTGATGATGGAGTATTGTCGATAAAATCGCATATGGAGACTGAATCTAAAAAGGAGGAGGGAGGGAAGATTGTTCACCAGGAACGTTATGAAGAGTGTTATTCACGCCGTATTGATCTGGGCGATAGCACTGATGTTAAAGGCTTGAGTGCAAGTCATAAAGACGGCGTATTGAGTATTATCGTTCCAAAGCTTAAGGGAAGCACATCTGAGTCTGTGAAAATTCACATTACATAAACCCTGAGCCTCGTGAATAGCAACGTGCTGGTATCGATTGCCAACGCTATCGTCGCATCACACAAAGGTATTCTTGCGGCCGATGAAAGCAGTCCGACCATCAAGAAGCGCTTTGACGCGGTCGGAGTAGAATCCACTGAAGAAAATCGCCGTCGCTATCGTGAGATTTTATTTACCACGGAAGGGATTGAAAAATATATTGGTGGCGTCATCCTGTTTGATGAAACCTTGCGTCAGAGCACCCGAAATGGTGTTGCTTTTGCTGAATGGTTATCGAATCGTGGAATTGTTCCCGGTATAAAAGTAGATGCCGGTACCAAAGCCCTGGCCTTGTTTCCCGGAGAAAAAATTACCGAGGGACTTGACGGTTTGCGTGAGCGACTCCTTGAGTATAGAAAACTGGGAGCCCGCTTTGCGAAATGGCGTGCCGTGATAGAAATCGATAATAGCAATATACCAACAACCTACGGCATTCGAGCAAACGCACAGGCCTTAGCGCGTTATGCCGCGTTATGCCAGGAAGTGGATCTGGTGCCTATTGTTGAGCCGGAAGTGCTGATGGATGGTGCTCATAGCATTGAGCGATGTGAAGAAGTCACATCCCGGGTGCTGGAAACTGTATTCACTGAATTATTTGCGCATCGTGTGCAATTTGAAGCGATGTTACTTAAACCGAATATGGTTATTGCGGGCATGAAATGCCCACGACAAGCCAGTGTGAGTGAAGTAGCGGCGGCGAGTCTGCGGTGTTTGAAACGCTATGTCCCGGCAGCAGTGCCCGGGGTTGTGTTCCTTTCCGGTGGACAGAGTGCAACGCTTGCTACTGAACATTTGAATGCGATAAATGTGACTGCTTCCCATCCATGGCAAGTGAGTTTTTCCTATGGTCGTGCTTTGCAAGCACCTGTACTCGCGGTGTGGAAGGGACAGGAGAGTAATGTCATTGCTGCGCAGAAAACCTTATTAATGCGCTGCCAGTTGAATAGCCTGGCTCGGCAGGGTATCTATATCCCTGTCATGGAATCCTGATTTATGGAGAACGCAACTGAATTACAAAATTAAATGACGTTTGTTTTTTTCGAGGCGCAATGTGGTTGCTCCCTGTTTTGTGAGCAAGGATCGCATTTCCTTAATGGCTATGAGATTGTCAAAATTCATAATTGTCACTTCGCGTCCGCGAATCGCCAGTGTTTGGTTGGCATGCAGATGCGATAACGTACGACTGACAGTTTCGATAGTCATGCCAAGATAGTTAGCCAAATCACGACGGCGCATATCCAGCCTGAATGTTTTTTCTGAATGTCCACGGACTTTGTGTTGGTTGGAGAGATTCAGTAAAAAGTAAGCCAGCTTGGAATAGGCGCTCGCATTGTTTCGGATATTAATTAAAAAAGCCAGGTTATCGTGTGTGACACCATGACAGGCTTGCTTCAATAGCCAGTTAGAAGAATAACGTTTTACTTCCTCTTCAAGTTGTTTAATGGGAACGGTACATACTGCAGAAGTTCCCAGTGCAATGGCGGAGCATTCATGTTTGTGATCCGCCAGGGCATCTGCTCCCAGTATTTCACCCGGCATATAAAAATAGATGACTGATTCAACTCCGTTTTCATTAGTAATGTAGGTTTTAAAAGCGCCCGATTTGACGACATACAGGGTTTCCAGTTTATCGCCGCTATAAAACAGATGCTTCCCGGAAGCTATCACACGGGAGTGGAATAATTGTTGGTGGCTTTGCTGTGGTAAATCCTGTTCCAGTTCTATTACCTGGCACGCTCTGCGTGTAGAGCAAGTATTGCAATTAACACAGGGATGCGAAATATCGGGTGATTGTCGTGCTACTGCGGTGAATCCGGTCATGCTGTGTGCTCCATCGGACAATCATCATACTCGCGCTGTAATGAAGCTACAATCGATATCTGTCCAACTCCTTGCCTCGTTAGTTTTTAGTTTTGGGATAAATTACATATATCGAGATAATGAAGTGCGTTCTTAGACTCTTATAGATGCACCCGGCAGTAAGCACTATGATCTTTGGTTGTGTAATTGACTGTGATCAATTGTGTCACCATTGAAGTGGCGTTCAGTGGACTGATGAATAGGATTTTGCCAATCGCATGGTGGATGTGGCAAGTTATTTGAATCAGGTGAAATAGTAGATGGAACTATTGATCATCTAATCCTGATCGTGATGCCAGATCATTTTGCATTTGTGATTTAACGGGTTCGTTAGCGCACAGATATCCTGTTTATTTAAAACTATTGTGCATCTCTTACACGTTTCATTAACAGCCATCAGGAATATTTATGAAAGCCCTGGTATATCTAGGCCCATCAAAAAAAGCCGTTGAAGATCGTCCGAAACCGAAACTCATTGAAACGACAGATGCAATCGTCAGGATGAGTAAAACCACAATCTGCGGCACTGACTTGCACATCCTGAAAGGGGATGTTGCAACTTGCCAGCCGGGACGTATTCTTGGCCATGAAGGGGTGGGTGTCATTGAGCAAATTGGAGCAGCGGTTACTGCGTTCAAACCGGGGGATCACGTGTTGATTTCCTGTATCAGTGCTTGTGGCAAATGCATGTATTGCCGAAAAGCAATGTATTCTCATTGTGTAACGGGTGGCTGGATCCTGGGTAACAGTATTGATGGCACACAAGCGGAGTTTGTTCGTATCCCCTATGCAGATAGCAGTTTGTATCCAATTCCTGAAGGCGCAGACGAAGAAGCCCTGGTGATGTTGAGTGACATTTTGCCAACGGGATTTGAGTGCGGTGTGCTCAATGGCAAGGTACAACCCGGAAATAGTGTAGCCATTGTGGGCGCGGGGCCGATAGGGTTGGCGGCATTACTCACAGCGCAGTTTTATTCCCCGGCGGAAATTATCGTCATTGATCTCGACGACAACCGGTTGGAAGTAGCGAAGCGCTTCGGTGCTACAGCGATTATCAACAGCAGCGATGGCCAGGCCGCCGAAACCGTGATGAAGATGACAGGGGAGCGTGGCGTTGATACAGCGATCGAAGCGGTGGGAATTCCCATTACATTCGAGCTGTGCCAAAAAATAATTGCGCCGGGCGGGACTATTGCCAACATTGGCGTTCATGGCACGAAAGTGGATTTACATCTGGAATATTTGTGGAGCAGGAACATTACCATTACCACGCGTCTCGTTGACACGGTTAGCACGCCCATGTTGCTTAATGGGTTACGGTCACACAAGATTGACCCGAAACTTTTAATCACACACCGTTTCAAATTTGACAAGATTATCGACGCCTATGAAACATTTTCGCACGCCGCAAACACCAAAGCACTAAAGGTGATTATCGAAGTACAGGGATAAAACACAAAGGATTGGTTGGCTTCGTGAGGAGGTTGGTGCTTCGAGTCCACTCGGTTGTAGCAGATTGGTGCTTATTCTTCGCTAAAATAAATAGAAAAGCGGGAGCCTTTCCCCGATTCTGATTTCACTTCAATCGTGGAATTGATTAGTTGGCACAGTGTAAAAACAATGGAAAGACCCAGGCCAAAATTCCCGTCTGCTACACGGGTATTGCTTGTATTTTTTTCGGTCGTGAAAATATTTTCCAGACTGGCTTTATCAATACCAGTCCCGGTATCTATTACATCAATCCGATAACCATTGTTCCTGCGTCTGCAACCAATCAATACGCCGCCGTGCTCTGTGTGCCGTATAGCATTCTGTACAAGATTTATTAATATGCGCTTCAGGAGTTGTTTGTCGGTTTTAATGTGGGCATCCTGAGGACAGAAGATAGTTAATTTAATATTTCTGCTGGTGGCTTCCGGAGTAAATTCGCGCTGGATGGATTGAAGCAGCTCAGCAATGAACAGAGGCTCGTGTTCTGGCACAATGCTGCCGGATTCCAGTTGCGACATGTAAAGAATATCTTCAAACATGGATTCAATGCTATTAATACTGGATTTCATTGCCGCCATGGTGGTCAGCAAACTTTCGTCGAGGTTTTGTGTTTTTAGCAGGGCAAGTTGAAGTCGCAACAGGTGTAGCGGTTGTCGCATGTCATGCCCGACGTGTGCGATGAATTTACTTTTTTCTGCAACCAGTTGCTCATGTGATGCTGCATTTTGGGTGGCAATAATTGATTCGAGCTTGGCATTTTCTCTCTCTTGTATGATGTCGCGTATTTTTACTGCCACCATCACCGAGAGCACCAGTATTTCTGCCACAAAGCCACCCGACATAGTCCAGGGCACGTATTCGTTATAAGGAATGATGCCGGTGAGATAGGCGCTGTACACGCCACCGAGCGCGATGAGTGAAATCGAAGCGGGAGCAACTGCTTTCACATACGGTATTTTTTTGTAAAAGGAAAAACCAAAAATTATCAGTGAATAGCAGAGACTGTAGCCGCCAATGATATTTTTGCTGAAATACGGATGTTGAGCCAAATTAACATTACAAAGAATAGCAACAGTCGCAATAGCCCCATACAAATAGACGGATCGAACCGGCCAGACTAACCACTTCATTTTTTGCTTTACCTGTAATAATTCACAAATAAACTCCAGGTAGCAGCAAATGCAGCCGATAATGGTTACAGCGTCCAGGATTCGAGTGGCTGTATTGTTTTCAACAGGAAGAATCCAGGTGCTCCATACACCGTCATTGCCCATGCAAACTACCAGGGAGGAGACAAGATAGGCGATATAATAGGTAAAGAATTTTTCCCGAATGGCGAGGAAAAATGAAATGTTATAAATCAGCATGGTAAAAAACACGGCGTAGGTTGCCGCTGCTGCGATAGCGAGTAGTTGTGCTTTCTTCGCAAATGCGGATTGTGAATACAGGAATGCCGGCATGGTGGTGGCTTCGTTGTAATCCCTGAAGTCGACACGAAAATAAATCGGCACGTGTTGCCATCCGGCCTGATCAGAACTAAAGGCAATGTGCGGGCTTGAAATATCTTTCTGGAGCAGGCCGTGTTGTCGGCCTACCTGGAATTTTTGATAACTACCGTCGATTAATGGTTTGTAGTAATCGAGTGAAGTAAATTCACGATAGGGCAAGTATAAAACTGGGTTTTCTGCAAAATGGATGTTCTTATCAGTCGTCAGGTCAATTTTTATCCAGTAAACCGCCGCGCGTGGATGAGGTGCGATAAAGCCAGTACCAGGAGGTTTTGAAAATTGGGGATCAGGAATTTTTTTAATATCATCAAGCGTCAGTGATGCACTCGCGTCTTCCACATAGGTGAGATAAGGAAACAGGTCGACCTTGTCTTGCGCGCAGGCAAAACTGGTTTGTAACAGTGCAAACAGAGCGCTGCAAATTATTGTTCTATAGGAAGACAGTCAAAACCCCTGACGTTGGCGCAATGGGAGTGGATTACCTTTGCTTCATTGATGTGGTAATCGGGGAAGCGCTTTAGCAGCTCCTCGAGTGCAATGCGGCACTCCAGTCGTGCCAATGCCGCTCCTAAACAAAGATGTGCGCCGTTGCCAAAACCTAATTTGCGTTCTATTTTCCTGTGGATGTCAATCGTATTCGGTTCGTTGTATTCCCGTTTGTCGCGCATGGCAGCGCCATGTAACAAAATTACTTTTGCGCCTTTCGGAATATCAATGCCTTGTATCTTTATATCTTTGGTGACAATGCGCGCAAGATATTGGCCCGGATTATCATAACGGAGAAACTCCTCGATCGCATTGGGAATGAGAGCAGGATTTTTTGCCAATTGTTGTCGTATATCGGGATGCTTAAAAAGATGGTATGTCATCAAACCAAAAAATCGCATCACCGTTTCATATCCGGCAGCAACAAACATTAATATAAAGCCAAGAAGTTCGGAGTCATTCAAGGGGCGAGTGTCTGTTGTATCGGTTTTCATTTTTGCATGCACGAGCGTTGTCATAATGTCATTCTGCGGTTGCGCACGCCTGTCACTAATCGCTTTTATAAAATAGTCTACGGACTTACCCATCGCTATTTGTCCTGCTCGTGGTACTTGCGGATCACCCGGTGTCCGTTGCATCCCGATGCGCGACCATTCCTGCAATTCTGCGCGATCCTTTTCAGGAATACCGAGCATCGTGCTGATACTATCCATCGGGAACTTCGCCGAGAAGTCATTGACCAGGTCAAAGTGTTTTACTTTCTGTAATGCATCGAGATAACCACACACGTCTTTGCGTATCTGTGGTTCCAGTGTATTAATGGCATTGGGCGTGAATGCCATACTCACCAGGCTGCGCAGGCGATTATGATCCGGCGCATCCATGGCTAACATAATTGGCATCGGCATTTCCAGTTCAAGTATCGGCCCACACGAAGAGCTGAAAGTTTCTGCGTCCTTACTGGCGGACCAGACATCTTCAAACCGCGATATCGCCCATACTCCGAGCGCTGCATTATGTTGCACGGGTTCATGCTCGAGCAGATAGTCGTACATGGCATAAGGATCTTTGTGCATCTCAAAAGTAAAGGGATTATATTTCATTGCATGTTTGTTCACTGGATAAGTCCCTGGTTGCGAGCAATGGTAACGGCACCAGTTCTACTCGGTGCATTTAAAATAGAAAAAAGATGACGGATATGTACTTTGACGGTTTCATTCGACAAGCCTAGTTGTTGCGCAATTTCCTTGTTGGCTAATCCTTGCCCGATGAGTTTCAGTACTTCCAATTGTCGTTTGGATAAACAGTCGGCACCTATGTTAGGTAAACTGTTTTTATTATCTTCTGTGAGAGCCGGATAATATTCATTTCCTTCAAGGATCGTCTTTAGTGCGAATAGAAGATCATCTTCGTTCAGTGTTTTTGGAATGAAGCCGGATATTTTCAAATTTCGACAAGTGTTAATAACGAGCGTACTTTTTTCCCCACTGATAATGCAAATTTTTTCCGGCATCACTTTCTGGCACAGGGAAGTAACGTAATCCAGGCCTTTGGTGTCCAATAAATGTAAATCGAGAAAGATATGAGCTATGTCGTTTTCAGTTTCAACATATTCATCCACTTGCCGGGAAGTTTTGGAGATAAGAATTTTTGAATCGGGCAGCAAGCACTGTATTAATGCTTTAAATCCGTCACTGATCAGATGGTGGTCATCGGCGATAAGTATAGTTTTAGCCATCCAGGTAACCCTTTTGGGTGATTGCTGAGTTTACTGGCGGGCAAGGATAATGAGAATCAGTACGAGATGCAACGGTAAGGAAATAAAGATGGATCTTGCACTTACAGGTACATTAATGCTTATTAAAATAATACAGGGACGATGGGTATTTTGGGCCATGCCAGAAATGGAGCTGTGCATGGTGTTTTTTTATTTGTAACCTAAGAAGTCTATAACAGTGAATGATCAAGGATTTTGGCGTTATTGTCCAGGTCTGGTGCCCGTTCGCAAGGTAAATAGGTTTTCCTTAATGCAATCTGCATAGCACTGCCCAATTTGAGTCCGGATTTTTTTTGATTTTCGCGTCGGCGCAACAACCGGGATGTCGATTTATTTTTTACGGGTTGTGAAGTAATCATTTCGATCTTCTTCCTGGGTAGCTGAAAGTCCTTGAATGCAAGTTTAATTACCGGATATTTGCCAGAGTCATTTTGTCAGGTGTAGATGGTCAATGCATCCCCCATTTGGGTGATGCACTTTTACTAGCGGTTGTGACTGACCTGTGCCGTGCGAATTCCTGTCTAAATTATTAGAGCGCCGTTTTGTATAAAGCCACCAATCACCAATTCAAAATTCGTGATGTGATGGAGAGAAGTCCCATGCGGTGGGTGATCCAGGCCAACCATGAAATATCTTTTAATCGGTACTCAATATATTTTTTTATCAGATTTTTAGCATTCTCATGAAGATTGTGAAATTTGAGACCAAAACAATTTCCGCGGATATGCCTGATGCTTCCTTGTGCATGAAATGAACTGCTTATCGGGTAGGGTAATCGGACCAGGCAATCAACCAGTGAATCGATTTTGCATCCTTCAAAGTGATGTGGCACCCAGAGTCCGAGACCACCCGTGCTGATATCAACCGCATAAACAATATCAAGGAAATTTTCACCATTCAAATCAATCCTGATAGGATCATTTTTACGAGGTTGGATACGAACTGCTGACCGGCGTTCACGCACGAGGAAGGGCGCCCCAGATTTCGGAAAATGATTTCGGTTTGTCAATAAAATAGCCCTGGGCGTAATCGATATTCATCGACTCCAGTAGCACCAATGTTTCCTTGTTTTCGACAAATTCAGCAATCGTCTTGAGTTCGAATGCCTTGGCCGTATCGATAATACTTTTTACCAGCGCCCGGTCTTCCGGATCATTGATGATATCTTTTATAAAGGAACCATCGATTTTTATGTATTGGATCGGAAACTGTTTCAGGTAAGAGAGTGAGGAAAATCCGGAACCGAAATCATCCAGTGCAAAAGAAAAATCCATTTGTATCAAATTAACCATGATGTCGTTTTTTGAAGTGACATCAGAAACCGCAGCGGTTTCAGTAATCTCAAAAATAATTTCTTTTGGATTTATGTGGTTCTCTTCAAGACAACTCCGGATATGAGGTATCAGATCGTTACTCTGGAAGGAAAGTCCGGAAAGATTGATGGCCAATGTGGTATGAATGTCATTCAGTTCAAGAGCTTTTTTATGTTTGAACGCCAGGCTAATAATATGTTCATCTATTTTTTCCATCAAGCCACTGCTTTCAGCAGCACGAATAAAGTCTATTGGCGGAAGAACTTTTTCATTATCATGGATGCGCATTAAGCATTCATAATGATCAATACGGTGATTTTTAATATGCAGGATAGGTTGAAAGTACAGTTCAATTAAATCTTTCTCTACGGCACTCTTCACTATCTCATCCCAGCGTACGCGTTCGCGTGCTTCTTCCTTGTTCAACAGGCTGGCATCATAAAAGCACCAATGGCCGCGGCCCGATTTTTTTGCACTGTACATTGCGATGTCTGCATCTGCCAAAATCTCAGTGCTGCTTTCATTACCTGTCGGGAATAACACCACACCGATGCTACAGGAGCCATGGTGAGTATGGTTTTCACCTTTTACCTCAATGGCAGCAACGGTACTACAGATTCGCTGTGCAACCATTTCAGCTGTTTCACGACTGGTTTGATCCAGCAAAATGGCAAATTCATCACCGCCCAGTCGGGCAACAACATCCGTATCGCGAGTCTGTATTTTTAATGCTTGCGCTACACGTTGTAGCAATAAATCACCAATGTGGTGGCCACTGGTGTCATTAATATCCTTGAATTTATCGAGATCAAGATACATCAGTGCAGAAGTGCGCCCATAGCGAATACAAGCGGCGAGGGTTTTATCCAGCTGTTCATTAAAGTATCGTCGATTGTAGAGCAGGGTGAGTGAGTCATGAGAGGCCAGCCAGCCCAGATGCTCTTCCGCTTTTTTACGTTCATCGATATCCAGTGCAACGGTGAGAATCTGGTTCGATGCGGAGTCCGCACCTGGCAGAGAACTGTGGTACCAGGACATATACACGTTCCGGCCATCTTTGCGAGCCAGGTTGGATTCGTGTTCCAGTTCGGCATGCTTCTCACTCAGTAGGGTATCGTGACTTTTGACATAATCCTCGGGGAGATGTTGTTGTGGAAACAACTTCGAAAAACTTTTTCCTACTAATTCTTCATGTGTATAGCCGGTGACCTCGCTGGAATATTCATTTACCATAATCATCTTGTCTTTTTTATCATGAGTAATAATGACAGCGTGAGCAGTATTAAGCAGATTTGTTACAAAATCTTTCTCCTTGTGTAATTCCTTGCTTTGGAGTTCGAGCTCAGCATTGCGCTCCAGTATCTGCTTTTGCATTTTCTCAAGCTTGTGTGATAAGTCAGTCGCGTTTTGTGACAGGGTATCACTTTCGTCCTGGATAACAACAGTATTGGTCTCCGTGAAAATATTTTTTCTGAACGTTGTGAAAGCATTAGTGGCCAGTAATGGCATATTGACCGCTATTCGACGCAAGCGACTCATGGGACGCCACAAAATAGCCAATAAAGACAGGATAAGAACGATGAAACCAAGGCTGTCATAAATCAAACCACGAAAGAAGAGAGAGTGAATATCCTGAATGGATTTTGTAATATCATCGATAATAATGGCTTGAGCGGGCCGGCTACTTTTATCTACATCAAGTGATATAGCAGAAAATTCATAATTATTTTTTTCATATTTAAATTGTACGGGTTTTGATAGTAATTTTCGAATATCAAACTGATCGGCCATCTCCAGCAATACTGGTGTCAGTATTGCGCTATTGGTGATGGCGATAATAAGGCTATCCCATTGCCTCAAATAATTTTTTTCACTATTTTCATTCAGTGAGTGACGTACTATTGCAATATCCTGATCCGTAATTTTGTTAAATTGCATGATAATGCCGCTGAACGAAGTGCCATACACCGCTGTTCCAATAATTTTCCCTCCAAAAAGCAATGGTGAAGTAGCGTAGAGGAAGCAGTTTTTATAACACTCCATGCCATATTGCGGTCTTTCATTTTTTTGTGTCTCCAATACCAGATTTAAAGGTATATTTGTTTCGCCGAGAATCGCTAGTGGCTGATTGGCATTATTAAAAATACCGATAGTGGTAACATCAACTTCCAGCTGCAAACGCCACCAATAGTCATTCAGGTTTTTTTCTATAATTTTCCCGGACTTTTGTTGATCAGTTTCAGTTAATGCTTCTGTCATTCCTTGCAGTGACGACGCTTCGGTTGCGAGTCGCGCGAGGCGACCATAGTTTTCCTGAATAACTTCATTGAGTGTGTTCTTGTTTTGTAAAAATATTTTCTGTCGTTGCTGTTTAAGCTGGTCGGTAAAAAATAGATAGGTAAAAATGGCTCTTCCCGCAAACAACAGGAGGAAGAGGATGCAAGTAACAATAAAAACCTTCCACTTAAGGCTGACAAATTTCATTGTGTTCTTCGATGTTTAAAAGCGATAGGCAAATTGCACTGCCACCATGTTCCAATATTTTGATGTGTTAAAACTGTTGGGATTATCGGTTGCGGACAGCCACGCAGTTCCTTCCACGTTGTGCCACTCGATACGAGTTAGCATGTCAGGTGACATATTCCAGGTGACGCCAATGGTATTATCGATGGCATATTGTGAATAAGCCGGTCGCGCTAAAGGTGCAAGTTGGGGAAGTGCTGCCACCATGCTATTAATAGAGGCAGTAAAATCCTTGCCATAGCGGTCATTACGGTTGGTATAAAATTCATCGCGACGAACAAGCAAGGTTATTTTTGGATTTAACCTGTACTCACCCTGCAAGTAATAGCTTTCAGCGGGAAATTTAAAGCTGGCAGGCGTATTGAGGGGAACCCAGATGCCTGGCGGGTTAACAAACATTTGTGCAAGGGTGAAATCGGCGCTGGTATCAGAGCGACCCCACTCAGCAGTTACTGACCAGGCTTGTTGATTGTATTGGAGGGATAATAATTTTCCTCTACTCTCCAGTGTGCCTGATGGAATAACAAATCCATTGAGCACGGGAATAAATTCAAATTTTGCTTTTCGATAACTAAGACCTATCTTGTATGTATCATTATCAAAACTGAAGAACAGGCGCGCCATAGGATTGTAAGTGCCTTTGGCATTGTTTTCTGTTGGAAAGCCGGCAAGGTCCCCCATTTCATTATTATCTGGCTCAATCCTGGCGCTGCCAATATCCCAGGCCATGGAACTCGATTGCCAAAAGTTTTCTCCATGTAACATGATTCCATAGCCGGAAAAAAAAGTATCGCGTCCTCTGTCAACATAGATAGACTGCGGAAGAATAATGCCGGGGTTGGTGCCTGCTACATCACGAGTATCATTGTACAAGCCATAAGGCAGTCGCAATTTTCCTGCTTTTATCGCTGCAGTGTAATTGACTGTGTGTAAGAGACTATAATTTAGAAAATAATAATCAGCTTCGACTTTGCCATTGTCTTTTCCACCCGCCTTCCTTGAGATAATTTGCCCGGAAAAATTCAAGGCCTCGGTGGCTTTATAGTTGAGCACGACACCAATTTCACTGCTGTCAAATGAAGTGCTATCGTCGCTTTGGCCCAGGAAATTATTGTTACTGGTATGTACTGCCGATTGATTAATAAATGGACTTATATGAAAGTCACTGGTTACGTCGATTGCATGTATTTGTGATGAAATAAACCACAAAGGCGCAAGCAATAAATAATAATTTTTCTTATTGAATCGTAATGACATGAACATTGATATTTTCATTATGGCCTTCCTCTTTTAAGATATAACCGATTGATCCCGGAGTGCTTAATATTGCCGCGATTAGCAGCGCTTCTGAATTAAATACTTTTGGTGCTTCTCCAGTGCCAGAAAAAACAAGGCGATCCCAGCCCGCTTGAAGTTGGTAGGGAAAAATTTTTAAAATATCTTTGCAAAATTGCTCATGCACAGGGTTATTCTGTTCCAGTACAAAAACATGAATTGGCTGGTTATTTGACCATGTCTTAATTCGCATGCTAAAAATGGCGCGAACTTCACTTTGGTCAAGATTGTTAATCGTATTGGATTTATTAGTTATCAGCTCAATTTCGCCAGCCCGTGCAAATGTGAACGACGCGGATATAATTATTAAAATAAATATGCCATTCAGTAATTTATTTATAAAGTTCATCGTTCTGGTTTCCCATAGGGATTTATATTTTCACCGCTACTTCTACTGCCAGGTTATTTTTTTATACTCCCGGCCACAAATGGCTTTTTGGTTACAAATACACATTCGTGGCTTTCAAAAAAAGTATTTTTCTTTAATGGCTTATTCAGGTAGATATTTTCCTCAATGCCTTTTTGTGAAACAGCAATATATTCCCCTTGATTGAGTTTCAAAGGTGACAGTACGAGACTGATGGCTTTGGTGCCAATTTGTTTTTCAGAAGGAAAAAGTATTCCGCCCGTATAATTTTCTTTACTGCCGATTCGTAAGGGGATATTCACCGCAACTGGAATGGCCATCGTGCTTAGCAAGCGTATTCCCGTCGTCACTTCACCAGTGTCTGCCTGAAATCTCCATGCAACTTCGCCAACCTGCCAATGCCCTCGCGAGCCTTTTTTACATAACCCAACCAGTTCACCCACCTCGGGTGATTTATTGAAGGGTGTTGTCCATATCAAACGACACCCTTTAGAACTGCTGTCAGTCATTCTGATAGTAAACACAGGGTGATCAAGACTTTTTTGTTGAATGTTATTAAGAAAGAAATGCTGGAAATTAAATTCGGGAGGAATGACTCCGCTAACATGATTGCCTACAGAAGTTGATGGAAAGGATGACCAGATATCATTCCTGCGATCTTTTTCTACGGCGGCAATATCGATATCCGGGCTATAAACCACCGAGAGTGATGCTTTTGCACCGATAAACTGTTCGAGTGTTTGTCCGCCGGCCAGGTAGAAAAAAATATTTTTAAAGCCCCAGCACGCCAATATTATTTCATCGGTTTGAATGCGTTTTTCGCGATAAATATATTCTGTCCACGCCAATTTTAAATGTTTTATTACGTCGGGTTTAAGTAGATTCGATCCAATGATTGATACAGGCGTTGCTTTGCCTTTGTCAAAAACAGCCAGCTTTTTTACTCCACTCGATAATAAAAAATCAAGTTTTTCGATGAGACTGTCCACCTGCAAGTAACAGGAACGAGACGCTTCGCTGGGTGCGAAAAGTTTTTTGAAATTGGGAGCAGAGCCGGTGCTGAGATCAACGATTAATTGATTTTCGCTACTACTGGAAGGCTTTCGGCTGATTTTCACCAGTGTGCACCAGTCTGGCATGGATTTACAGACGCCTGAAATCTCTTTTGATGAGAGCTGATTAAGTCGTCCACAACTTAATAATAATGACATGGCGTAGAGATTCTGGATGGAAAGTTCCTTTCCCTGAAAATAAATTTTGTCCGCGGTGGTGAAGGTGCTGATCTTCTTTTGAACAGCAAGGTAAAAAAGTCGATTGATGCGAAACCATTCTTTTTCAGGAATAGGAAGATAGTGTTGATAATAAATGAGATGACGGTGGATCTGGGCGGCAATGCTTTGGTGTACGACCAGGGATAATGTGCTGATATCGGTAGGACTTATCCGCTGTATTAATTGATCATATACCCTGGTTTCTTCTCCAAGGATTTTCAAGTATTGGATGGCTTCTTCCTGGTCTTTTATACCTTCGCAACCTGAATTGATTTGGTGGAAACCACCTCTAATCGCTTCAACAATTTCGAAAAGTCTTTCGGGACTGTCCTGTCTGGCGAGTAAGGTGTCAACAAAAGTTGTCACTTCCAAATGGGCGGTGTCCATGGATTTTTTATTCAGCGCGTTTGACCACATGGTTATTACAGAAACACCGTGTTTTTCAACGGAATCCAGTAGTCTTTTTGCTTGATTGATAAAATCTTCCATCATAGTTTTCCCTGAGTGGCACAGTCTCACAACATACATATGTCGTCTGTGCCTTAGCGAACAGATAACTAGTCACTAAATGCGTAATTTCATGCGAGAACTTTGTTGGCGGGAAAATTAACTTGTTAATGTCAAAGTCTCTGACAGGGAACCTCGATAATGCGCGTATCATTACTCTTTGGAGAAAATTGGAAAGCTTATCAACTGGTATTGATCGGGTTGATATTTACTTGTCTGGCGTGGGGTGAGTACAACGATTTCATCAGTGACGCACTAGATCATTATATTAAGAAGAAGTACGGAACTCGTGCAGAAAAAAGAATATTGTCATGGCAAAATTTAATTAAGAACAATCAACAGAATTCCGACTGGGAAAAATTGAATCTGGTAAATAATTTCTTTGACAGAATTCCTTATGTCACTGATCTGGAGCATTGGGGGCAATATGATTATTGGGCGACACCAATAGAAATGCTGGCGACCAATGGAGGAGATTGTGAAGATTACGCCATCGGAAAGTATTTTACACTCAGGGCGCTGGGTGTTGCTACCGAAAAAATGCGAATCACTTACGTTATTCTCACCGATATGAACCAACCGCATATGGTACTTGCTTACTATAAAACTCCGGATGCGGAGCCATTGATTCTGGATAATATTAAAAAACAAATAATCCTCGCATCTGGACGTCCAGATTTACAACCCGTGTATGGATTTAATGGCGATGGATTATGGGAAAAACATGAGCGTGGTAACGAATTAAAAGAAGATAACAAAAGAGTATTTCCCTGGCAGGATTTAAATGAACGGATGGTAAGCGAAATGAATAAATACGCTGATACAGCCACTGTTACTGCTGCTGGTAATTAACAAGCGGTAATGCTATGACACTCAGAAGACAGATTTTTATCAGTATTATATTTATTTTTATCGTCTTGATGATAAGCAGTCTCCTGGTCAGCCTTAAAAATGAACAGGTTCGTCTGAAGGACCAGTTGGCGTTACACGCACAGGAGACTGCAACCTCACTCGCATTTTCTATTTCCAATGCAAGGGAAAATGGTCAACAGGCGTTAATCGATTCGATGGTGAATGTAATTTTTGACAGTGGTTATTATAAACAAATTACTTTTACTGGCATTCATGGCGAAATAATACTGAAGCGAGATCGGCCAGTAAAAATTGAAGGAGTTCCTTCATGGTTTCTGTCATGGAATTTGATACTGCCTGCCAGTGGTTCGGCAACTGTTGTATCAGGATGGAAGCAATTGGGCGAACTTGAAGTAGTCATTAATCCTGGACTTGCCTCTCGGGAATACTGGTTGTTGCTTCGTGAACAAGGTATTTTATTTATAACGATGACAATACTTGCCTGTCTATTGGCAGCAGAGGCGTTGAGTATGTTACTAAAACCGTTGCATGAAATAGAAAAACAGGCTGAAGCGATTTGCCAGAAGAAATTTATTGAACAGAAAAAATTGCCTCGTACCCGGGAGTTAAGGCAAGTGGTTCTTGCCATGAACAAAATGTCGCGGAAATTAAAAGAGATATTTGCCGAACAACTGAAGTTGATCGAAAATCTGCACGTCCAGTCATACATTGATCAAGTCACCAATCTTTCAAATCGTAATCATTTCAATGCACTTTTACAGACTGTTATCGATCGCAAAGAAAAGTGTGATGGTGTCATGTTATTGATACAAGCGAGTAACTTTATTGAGTTCAATTTGGTTCATGGTCGAGAGAAGGGAGATCAATGCTTACGCATCCTTTCAGACAAGTTAAAGGAATTGTTTTCAGAGTGCCCTGAGGCAATTATAGGGCGTCGTGGGGGAATTGACTTTGCGGTGTACTTGCCAGGATTTCCCCTGGAACGTGCCAAGCAACTGGCGACGCTGTACCTGAAATGGGCTGAAGGACTTGATATACTAAAAGCAGATAATATTTACTTGCCTTTACATATAGGCATTTCATTTACGGAAAATATAAAATTCGGACATACCTTGTTCAACGAAGCTGATTTGGCCCTGGGTCAGGCACAAAGCAATCCAAATAACAGTTGGAAACTTTATCATAATGAAAACTCTACTGAAGCGGTTCTTCAGGCGCGCGAATGGTTCCAGTTCCTGAATAAAACTATCGAGAACAGGAATATAGTTTTTGATTACCAGCCTTTATTTAATCGACATAAAACAATTATTGCTTCCGAAGCATTGTGTCGCATTAAAGAGGGAGAAAATACTATCAATGCAGGTGTATTTTTTCCTATGGTTGATCGCTTTAATTTAAATGTATCTTTTGATGAAATGATCCTCGAAAAAATATCCGGGATTGTGATTCCTGATGGGGAATATTTTTTAACCGTAAATATTTCCAACAAAACATTAATGAAAAATGAGTTTACGGTGTGGATAGAGCGCTTTTTACAAAAAAATCCGATTCTTGCCAGGAATATTGTTTTTGAGATGGCTGAGCATTCAGCCATGTTTAACAATGATTCCTTGATAAACTTTTGTGCTACAGTAAATAAATATGGCGCATCTTTCTCAATGGATCATTTCGGCGTAAATTCTATAGTATTTTCACGCATTCAAAACCTGGCGTTGCGATATTTGAAAATTGACCGGACTTTTATAAAAGATATTAATGAAAATATCACCAACCAGTTTTATGTTAAATCTTTAGTGCAGATAGCGCACAGTCATGATGTGCTGGTTTATGCAGAAGGAGTGGAGACAGAAGCAGAATGGATTTGTATTTTAGACCTCGGTCTTGATGGTGCCCAGGGATATTACTTGTGTAGGCCGTCAGAAAAATTGATACTCCAATGACTGGATTGATGATAGGGCCTGTAATATTCCATATTAGTTATTTGCCATACACTATTACGAATCCCAGGTTGTGCTTTCTTCAGAAAGACTCGTGCCCCCGTATTTTTTGATCACCCATAAATAAGCGGAAGGTAATACGAGTAGCGTTAATAGCGTAGCACTAATTAATCCGCCAATTACCACAACCGCAAGCGGGCGTTGGGTTTCGGCACCGATGCTGTGTGACAACGCCATCGGGAATAAACCAAGCATGGCAAGCAAGGCGGTCATCAAAACTGTTCTCAACCGTGACATCGCACCATCATGCACTGCTTGTTCCGGCGTTAAACCATCTGCTAATCGCTGGTTAAATACAGTGACCATGACCACACCATTCAGGACAGCCTGGCCAAACAGTGCAATAAAACCGATAGCAGCAGACACTGAGAGCGGAATGCCCGTAATAAACAACGCGACGATCCCGCCAATAATGGCGAAAGGAATATTGGCGATAATCAGCAGAGCGCACCGGAAGGAACTAAACGCATCAAACAACAGGACAAAAATCAGGAGAATTGAAAGCGGCACCACAATGGCAAGACGAGCCATCGCACGTTCCTGGTTTTCAAATTCGCCTGACCAGCTCAGCGTAACACTATTGGGAATGTTAACATTTGATGCGACGCGTGCTTTCATATCAGCCACGACCCCACCCATGTCGCGCCCTTCAATAAATATTCCGATGGAAACCACGCGTTGTCCATTTTCCCTGGCAATGTCCAATGCGCCGACGGTTTCCCTGAAACTGGCAAGTTCATTCAATGGCACTTGTGCACCGGAGGGGGAGGCAATCAACAAGTTGCGAAGCTTGTCGAGTGCACGTTCCGGTTCTTTCAATCGGACGACTACCGAAAAATGTCTTTCTCCTTCCCATAATTCGGTTGATGCCTTGCCTGCTAATGCCATTTCAACGGCGTCCTGTATATCACCGATATTAATTCCATAGCGTGCAGCGACATCGCGATGAATGTCGATAATTTGCTGTGGCAGATCGCCATCGCGATCTACGTAGGCGCGCGATACACCGGCCACATTTGAAACCTGATCCACAATGGCGTGACCAATGTTACGGATCTGGTCGAGGTCATCGCCGTGAACCTTGATGACAATTTGTCCGTCGACTTGTGAAATACTTTCCAGCACATTGTCTCTTATCGGTTGCGAAAAAGAAGTTTCCAATCCCGGTAATTCCGAGACGGCATGATCCATCTCGTCAATCAGGCGTTTCTTGTCGTAACCTTTTCGCCAGGTGGAGTCCGGTTTGAGTCCAACAAAAAACTCACCGGAATTAAATATTTTTGGATCGGTACCATCATCGGGACGACCAAATTTTGATATCACCGTTTCTACTTCCGGTACACGGTGCAGTGCTTCGCGTATGCGACGCGCCTGTAGCGTTGCTTCTTCGTAAGAGACCGAAGGAGGCAGCGATACGTTAACCCAGATCGATCCTTCATCCAGTTCGGGTAAAAATTCCGTGCCGAGTCGACTGCCGAGTATCAGTGCTGCAACCAGTAATATGGTGGCGATACCGATGACGCGAGCGGGACGATTGATGGACCAGTGAAAAGCAGGTTCATAGATTTTCTTGAACCAGGCCAACAGGCGATTGTCGTGGTGCGGAATGCGATCACGCAACAACCACAAGCAGAACAGAGGCACCATGGTCAACGACAGAATCAAGGAACCTATTAATGCAGATGTAACGGAATAGGCCATCGGAGAAAAAATCCGTCCTTCGGCCCGCTGCAAAGTAAAAATAGGAATGTGCGCTGCAATAATCACCAGCATAGAAAACAGGGTAGGGCGGCCCACTTCAATCACTGCTTCATAAATGGTTCGCATGCGTTGTTGTGCGTCGCGCTGCGCTTCGTCACCCAGTTGCCCCAGTCGCAGGAAAACATTTTCCACCACAATAACCGCGCCATCGACAATAATTCCGAAGTCCATGGCTCCCAGTGAAAGTAAATTGGCTGGCATGCCCAGAAAAGTCAGCCCGATGAAAGTGGAAAGTATCGCGAGTGGAATGATACAAGCAACAATCAACGCCGCACGCAGGTTGCCGAGGAAGATCAGGAGAATCACTGTGACCAGTAACGCGCCCTCCATCAAATTGCCAAAAACGGTATGTAACGTTTTATCAATCAGCCATTGTCGGTCGTAGTACGGTTTGATTTGTACACCAACGGGTAATGCATTGTTATTCAAATCCGCAACAGCCTCCTTAATACCCTTCAGTACTTCCGAAGGATTTTCTCCCTTGCGCATCAGCACAATACCATTCACGATGTCATCTGCCTGGTCTTGTCCCACAATTCCTTGCACCGGCGCATTGGATTCCTGCACCGCAGCCACGTCACGCACCAGGATAGGAACCCCTTTGCCGTTGTCTCCAACCACCACACGAGCAATATCAGCAGAAGTACTGAATACACCAATAGAGCGAACCAGAAATTGCTGGCGTCCTTGAGTGACGGCGCCACCACCTGCATTTGTGTTGGCGCGCGACAAGGCCGTAAATAATTGTGTCAAGGTTATTTTTGCAGCGCGCATGCGGGGCAGATCAGGATTCACTTCATATTGTTTGATTGCACCACCCATGGAGACTACATCCGCTACACCCGGCACTTTCTTTAATGCTTTTTCTACTTGCCACTCTTCGATTTCGCGCAACTGGCGTGGTGACATGTGATCGCCCTGAACCCGATAGCGAAAAATTTCTCCAATTGCCGTAGAAAGCGGTTCGACATCCGGTTCGACATCCGGAGGAAGATCAATGCCGCGCAATCGTTCAAAAACTTGTTGGCGTGCTTCCTTGTCACTGGGCTTGTCGTTGAAGGTAATCATCATGAACGACAACCCAAACTGGGTATGCGTGAACATGCGTACACTGTTAGGCAATCCGGACATGGCCACTTCAATGGGGATGGTGACCTGCTTTTCTACTTCTTCGGCGGCGTGACCCGGGTATAAAGCAACAATGTTGACTTGTGTATCAGATACGTCTGGAAAGGCTTCAATCGGCAGATTTTTAAATGCAATGGTTCCTCCCAGTATAAAAAATACCAAACCCAGTACTAAAAATACCGGCTGGGTTAATGCAAAACGAACGATGCGATTAATCATAATATTTTTGGTGTTACGAATTGGGTTTGCCCAAATCGTGTGATTCGCTGGCGGTATTTTCTGTGTGGCCATCTTCCAGTAACTTCTCGAGATAGAGCGCGCCATCTGTCACCACTTCATCATCCTTGTTTAAACCTTCGCTAATTGAAACCCATTGGTCATTGAAAGCGACCGGTGTAATCGTTTTTCGGGTAAATAATCCCTCGGAATTTTTTACAAAAACCTGTTGTTCATTATTATTCAGGAACACGGCTTTCGCAGGCACATCCAGGACGCCAGGGGACGGGCTAGTCAATTCAGCGGTAACATACATTTCTCCTTTCAAATGCCTTGTGGGATTGCGCAAGTGAGCGCGAACCTTGACGGTGCGACTGTCGGGATCGAGTGCATCGCCGATGTAATCTATTTGTGCGTTGAAAATTTCTTTTGGCCAGGCACTGGAGTGAATCGTTACTTTCATTCCGGTGTGCAACATACCGAGCGTGTACTCCGGCGCATCAATCCAACACCATAGGTAACCTGGATCGCTCACGACAAATAAAGCAGCGTTTGCTTGGTCAGGTCGCCATTCCATTCCCGGGTTGGTATTGCGTTCCACCACCACACCGGCAATAGGTGTACGCACCGCGTAACGTTGATCTTTGTCCTCAATCACACCAATTGCTTTCATGTGCAATGCGGTTCGGTCTGCTTCAGCGCGTGCGCGCACCAGATCTGTTTCCGCCTGTTCCAGGTCCCTGGCAGACACGCCATTGAGGGAAAATAATTCTTTCAATCGTGATTCATTTTTTTCTGATTGCACCAACGCTGCTTGTGCCGTATTGAACTCCGCTTGTGCGGTTGCGAAATCCGCTGACAACAAATACGCCAACGTTTCATTGGCCTTGACTACCGCACCGAGCGTTCCCGCTTTCAATGCTTCAGTAAGGCGACCCGCCAGTGGTGGCATGATACGAATAGTGTGATCTTCATCCCAAACAATTCTTCCGGGTAATGCGAGCACGTTATCCTGTGCGCTCACTACGGGAGCTGTTAAAAGGCGTTTGACCGTGGGGGATTTGGCAGGAAACAGTATGCTGCTGCCGGAAACATTGGGTATATCTACCAGAGGCAATGCATCATGGGATTTGTTTCCACATCCCAATAAAAAAATTGATATTAAAGTGATAAAAAAATAATTCCTGATCATGGGATTAAATCTGTCTCGCTAGATGAGGGATTGGTAATAGTTGGTTTTTTATCCGATGCAGGCGCTGGTAATTCTGTTGTCGCTGTGTTCGAAGCGGTTTTGGTTTCAGTGCGATTCCACCAGCCACCTCCCAAGGCTTGGTAAAGCGCCGCTGTGTCAGCAAATCGGTTCGCTTGCGCCTGTACCAGATTGATCACTGCCATTTCATAACTTTGTTCAGCCGTCAATTGTGTCTGGTAATTCACATAGCCGAGTTCATATTGCTTTCTCGTGATATTCATAGCGTTTTCTGCGGCTTGTTCTGAAGCAGCGGCTGCCTTGAGGGTTTCGGCATCGGCTTGTAAGGTATAGAGTGTGTCGGCCATATTTTGTAAAGCAACGATTACTGTGCTTCGATATTGGGCGGCTGCCTGATTCAATGCCTGTTGCGCCGCGCGTGACTGTGCCCGCAATGTGCCACCGTCAAAAATAATTTGTGAAACACTGGCGGCCAAATCAAAAAAACCTCCCCCGTGATGAAACATCCAGTTTGATGAGTCAGCCATGCCGCCGGCAGCAGCGGTAACTTCAAATTGGGGGAGTGTGTTGGCAATAGCGACACCGGCCTGGGCGCTCGCATAATGCAATTGCGCCTCTGCAGCACGAACATCAGGGCGTTGTTCAACCAGTGTAGATGGCAGGCTCAAAGGCAATTCCTTCGGTAAATGTAAAGCGGTTAACTCAAAGGTTTCTTCAATGTCCTGGTCGGGGAAATTTCCAGCGAGTGCACGAAGTAAGTCGCGAGTTTGTTGTAATTGATTGCGCAGGGGAATGAGTGACTGTTGTGAGAGCGCTAACGCCGATTGTTGTTGCGCCACTTCCATGCCGGATACATAGCCGACCCTGAATTGTTGAAGCAGTATATCGAGTTGTTCCTGTTGTGTATTTACAACTCTTTCCATGGTCATAATCTCGGCGCGTAACGTAGCTTCCTGGATCGCTGCTGCAAACACATTGGATGCCAGCGAGATATACGCTGCTTCCAGTTGCAATTGTTGTAAGGAGACTAATGCTTCGGCCGATTCGACTTGTCGACGGTTCAAACCAAATACATCTGGCGAGTAACCTACTGTTAATTGTGCGGTATGAAAATTGTAGTATGTGGGTTTGGCAGGCCCGCTCTGGAGAATATCCCCATTGCCTTGAAGCCCTGGTGCAGCACTGCTACTCATATTGCCTGCAATTTTATTTCGTGATGCCATATAGCCAGCACTGATCGTCGGATAAAAGAATCCGTGTTGTGCCTCGGCGTATTCCTGTGCCTGTTTCAACGCTGCTTGTGCTGATTCAATATCGGGATTAGTCTGGAATGCTTTTTCTATTAGTGTATTAATTGCAGGTGACTGGAACAAAGTCCACCAATCAAAAGGCACATCGGATGTCGGATTAAATTGTTGTGATTCCCCACCAAATACATTAGCCGATGCCGTTGCAACTGGCATTGGTTGTGGAGCATAAGTCGTTGATGTGGGCGCTTGCGGGCGTACAAAATCCGGCCCGACGGCGCAGGAAGACAAGGCACCAGACAGGATTAGTGCGCTAATGGTTAGTGTAACGACGGTTTTAATCATTTTCTAAATTTGAGTGAACATTTTCATATTTCCAGTATCAATAGATTGGCTGACTGGAACCTGACAAAACATGCGAATATTATTAGTTGAAGACGATCATTCCCTTGGTGCGGCCGTGGCGGAGGCACTGGTACTCGCCGGTAATGCCACCGATTGGGTAAAAACTGCCGCTCACGCATTACATGCGATCGAAGTTGAACTTTTTGATTTGGTAATTCTCGACCTGGGCCTGCCAGATCAGGACGGGCTCCATGTGGTACAGAAGATTCGCAGTAAACAAAATTTGGTCCCCATTTTAATTTTGACCGCCCGCGATGCAATAGATAGTCGTGTCAAAGGATTGGATCTGGGAGCAGATGACTATCTGGTTAAACCGGTTGCCATGGCAGAGTTGTGCGCGCGTGCTCGTGCATTATTGCGGAGAGTAAAAGGTGCGCAACCGCGAATTGTAATCGGGAAATTAGAACTTGATATCGCTGGAAAGCAGGTGTGTGTGGATGGGAAGCAAATTGAACTGTCTGCCCGCGAGTGGAGTGTGCTTGAATATTTGGCAATTCATGCCGACAAGATTGTGTCTAAAGAGCAATTGATCCAGGCCATTACCAACTGGAGTCAGGAATTGTCACTTAACGCTATCGAAGCTTATGTGCATCGTCTCCGCGGCAAGCTAACCAACAGTAATGTTGATATACGTACTGTGCGTGGACTGGGCTATTTGTTGAGTGAATCAAGAGCATGAGTTCATCAGCCATTAAAAGTTTGCGTTACCTTTACCTGAAAGGAATGTTGCGTGTTTTACTGCCAACGCTTCTGGTGGGGACTGCGTTATCATATTTCTATGCATCAAAAAGTATCCGGGATGTGTATGACCTTGATTTACTCGATGATGCAAATGATCTGCTGCACCAGGTTCAGGTTCATGATTCCGGTGATTTGATTCTGGATTTGCCACTGGCAGCGCGACAAATGTTGCTCGCCAATAATGAAGAAAATGTTGTTTACGCTGTTTGGGATGATAATGGCAACCTGTTGTCTGGAAGTAAAAGCCTTTTTGATTTTTCCAACGAACTGACACTCAATGGAAAACTGCACTTTGAAACGGTAAATTATTCCGGGCGTTCCTTCCGAATGATTTGGAAGAAGGAAGCACTTGGCAAGCATTCCTTGTTCATTGTAGTTGCACAGACCACTTCCGAAATAAACCAATTATTGTTCAGGGTTCTGGTTGGCTTTATATTTTTGGGCGTACTTCTGACGCTGGTTGCTGTGATCGGAATTTTTTTTGCAGTACGACAGGGCCTGGTGCCTGTTGCAACCTTGCGCGCTTCAATCGCACAGAGGTCACCACACGACTTTAGCCTGTTATCGGAAGACACAGCCCCGGAAGAATTACGACCGATTATTCATGGGATCAATGAATTGCTTCATAATCTTGAAAAATCCGTACAGGATCATCGTCGCTTTGTGGCGGATGCGGCGCATCAAATCAGAACCCCATTGGCTGTTTTAACCAGTAAAATTGAAACGGCCCTGCATTATTCCGGGGAAAAAAACTCTGCCTTATTGCAACAACTTCTCGCTGTTACACAGCGAACCAGTCATCTCACAAATCAACTGCTGTCGCTGTCACGAATTGAAAATTCAGGCAACATTGAAATGAATTTGAAACCAATCAATATGCTGGAGATGATGCGGGAAGTTGCAGCCAGTTATGTTATTTTGGCCGAAAAAAGTAATATTCAACTGGATTTCAGGCTGGAGGCCTGCGAGATACCTGGCGATAGTCTGCTGCTCCAGGAAGTGCTTGGTAATTTGCTTGATAATGCGTTTCGTTACAGCGGTAAAGGAAGCGTTGTCATTGTGGCATTGCATAGGCGAGCGAGTAGCATTGAACTGTCTGTTTGTGACAATGGCGTTGGAGTAAAGCCGGAACAATTGGAAAAATTGGGACAGCCGTTTTTTCGTGGCAATACAACAGATAATGAGGGGTGTGGACTAGGACTCACCATTGTGACAGAAATTATAAAACTCCATCGTGGACACCTTTCCTATAGTATCCCTGCAGCCGGAAGAGGGCTGTGCGTTACGATTTCTCTGCCTATACACAACGCATCATTAGAAAACTGATTTAATCAATAAACCCAATACCGCACAGGCAGCAATAACATGAATTACATTTCTTTTATATTTAAACAGGGCAATGGCTGCTGCAATGGCAATCAAGGCGGAGATCCCGTCGAAGTGATTATCAAATCCTTGAGGCCACAGCACATGATAACCAAAAAATAATGCCAGGTTTAAAATCACGCCGACGACAGCCGCGGTAATAGCTGTCAGTGGTGCAGTAAATTTTATATCATTGTGTGTGGTTTCTATTAATGGCCCGCCTGCAAAAATAAACAGGAATGAAGGCAGGAAAGTAAACCATGTAACAATTGTCGCACCGACTGCACCTGCGAGGAATAAATGTTCCGGGCCAAATAATTCTTTCAGGTAAGCGCCGACAAAGCCAACAAATGCAACCACCATAATCAAGGGGCCGGGTGTGGTTTCGCCCAGTGCGAGGCCGTCTATCATTTGTGTTCCAGTGAGCCAATGGTAATTTTCAACACCGCCCTGATACACATACGGCAACACGGCGTAAGCGCCACCAAAAGTGAACAACGCTGCTTTGGTGAAGAACCAACCCATTTGTGTAAGTGTATGTTCCCAGCCATAGCACAGTGTTAGTGCAATCATGGGGATGATCCATAACAGTAAACCAGCCACCATAACCTGCAACAATTTTTTCCACGTAAACAAGGCATGTTCAGGAGTGGGCGTGTCGTCATCAATGATGGCGGCACCATAAGATTTGTCAGCACCACCATGACCTCCGCCTTTGAATCGCTCCGGTGCAATGCGCCCGCCGATATATCCGATCAAACCGGCGCTGATGACAATCAATGGGAAGGGTAATTGCAAAACAAAGATAGCAATAAAAGATGCAGCAGCAATTCCCCACAGCATATTGTTTTTGAGTGCGCGTGAACCAATGCGATGAGCGGCCTGTACCACAATGGCAGTGACGGCAGGTTTGATACCGTAAAATAATCCGGCAACAATCGGCACGTTGCCAAACGCAAGGTATATCCATGATAGCGCGATCAGGATAAATAAAGAGGGAAGTACAAATAAAACACCCGCCACAATACCGCCCCAGGTGCGGTGCATCAACCACCCGATATAAGTAGCCAATTGTTGTGCTTCCGGTCCCGGTAACACCATGCAGAAGTTGAGCGCGTGGAGAAAACGTTTTTCACTGATCCAGTGTTTTTGTTCAACGAGTTCCTGGTGCATGATGGCAATCTGCCCGGCAGGGCCACCAAAACTGATAAAGCCGAGTTTCAGCCAGAACCTGAAAGCCTCCCGAAAGCTGATGGAACCTGGTCTGGATTCAGGTGCGGTCATGGAATGTACCTGTAAATTTTTTAGAGGATCAGAATTAAGAATTAATTCATCAAGTCGTCAATATTGATGTCTTCTTCAACGTGTGGCAAATCATCACCCGCTTGCTTGGCGCGCATTTGCAACCAGGCATCACGCACGTAGGCGTAAGGATCCAGCGCCGCATTCTTGACGATGTCTTCTACGCCCAGCAATTTCTCCCGCGTACTGACGCCGGAGACCACGGTAGATGCGTTGGCGGCGTCATCACTCGGATGGTTGTAAAGCACATTGTTTTGAAAAGCCATGCCGGATACGGTGCCGGTGCCATCGCGCAAAGTGGAGGGACCCATCAAGGGAATAACAAAGTAGCTGCTGTTTTTCCAGCCCCAGGTGGCAAACGTGTCACCAAAGGTGGTTTGCTGGTAGCTTCGTTCATGGCCTGAAGTGACATCGAATAATCCGAAGACGCCCACCGTGCTATTTAGAAGAAAGCGAGAAAAATTATACAACGAAGGTTTTCCTTTTCCCTGCAGCCCGTAGTTGACAGCGCTGGATGCATCATCGAGATTATTAAAAAAATTCCGGACGCCGGTGCGAACAAAACCGGGCGTGTAGTCGTGATACGTTTGTGCAACAGGTTTCATCACCCAGCGATCTGCCTTGTCATTAAATTTATAAATAGTACGGTTTAGTGGTTCCAATGGATCGCGTGGATTTGAAGGCGTGCTTGTACAGCCGACTAATATCATCGCCAGGATTACCAATGAATTAGACAAAAGTCGTTTCACAAAAAATCCCTTCTTATATTTTTACGAGAGAACGCGATAGCGTTCGATCAATGAGTCGACGCCATAAACACGAGCCAGTCCACTAATGCCTTCCGATAAGCCCGTGATACGCAAAACGCCATGACGCGCTTCAATGCTGCGTGCTACATTAATAATGGTGGCGAGCAATACCGTGTCCGTTGATTCCAGTGTGCTGACGTCCAGGTCAAGCTGACTGTGATTCAGTTGCTTGTCATTCACCAGGGCAAGTAATTCATTGATTACAGCCGCGCCTTCCTGCATGGTCAGTTTTCCATGCAATCGGTAATGCCCGGGAGAAACTGATTCCAGCATATGCTTAACCTTTTTTAGTTGAAGCAGCAGGAGGTGTGGTCGCTTGCATGGTCTGGTTTTTTTCATGCAGTGATTTTACCAGCCCATCAATACCGGTTTTGCTGATCTCATCGCCAAACTGGTTTCGGTAAACAGTGACCAGGCTGGCGCCTTCCACATTGATATTAAATACTTTCCATCCTTCTTCGGTATTATAAAGCACATAATCAATGGCGACGGGCTTGTTGGCATCCTGCATCTCCACTTCTGATTTGACTGTGGCTTGTTTGCCTTCGAATTCAACCAATACATCCGGCTTAATTTTTATTTTTACATCGCGATAACGCAGCATGGTGTTGAAATAGGTATTTGATAACAGCGTGCGAAATTCCAGTGCCAGGGAATTTTTTTGTTCAACCGTTGCTTCTTTCCATGATTTTCCTACTGCCAGTGCAGTCATGCGGGTAAAGTCAAATCGCGGCAGGAGTACCGTTTCCACTTCTGCGCGAACTGCATCGGTGTTTTTTCCGTTTTCTTTCATCAGGATGCTGCGCACCTGTTCCGATGTGGCTGTAACAAGTGCGGATGGATCTTCATGGGCTTGTGTAGACAGGGATATCAAGCCGAGAATGGAAAGCACGAGGAAGGGGACTAATTTTTTCATAGAGAGGCTCCTTGATACGCTTATTTCGTTGGGGCAGGTTTTTCTGCCATGTTGGTCATAAATTTTCCGATCAGTTGCTCAAGCACGAGCGCAGAAGAAGTTAATGTTAATTTGTCGCCTTCTTTTAATAGCTCTTCCTCGCCACCTTGCGTGAGCCCTATGTATTGTTCGCCCAGTAGGCCAGCGGTAAGGATTTCGGCACTGGTATCGTGGCTGAATTGATACTGGGTATTAATAGACAAGGTAACGCGTGCGCGGTAGGACAAGGTATTTAATTCAATTTTGGTAACGCGTCCCACCACCACGCCGGATGATTTGACCGGTGCTTTGGCTTTTAATCCGCCGATATTGTCAAACTCGGCATACACGTTATACGTGGTTCCGCTGTTGGAATCGGTCAGGTTTGCGACTTTCAATGATAAAAAAGTAATTGATGCAAGACCGATGGCGACAAATATTCCAACCCAGATATCAATTGTGGCGCGCTTCATACTTTTCTCCAGTGCAAAAATTTTTCATCTAAAACATAAATGCCGTTAATACAAAATCCATCGCCAGGATTACCAGTGCCGAAGTAACCACAGTGCGTGTGGTTGCTGATGAAACACCCGCTGCTGTCGGTTCGGCATCGTAACCTTCGAACACGGCAATGAGTGACACAGCGATACCAAAGAAAACACTTTTGATCAAACCGTTTACTACATCATCATGGAAATCGACAGCGCTCTGCATTTGTGACCAGTAAGCGCCTTCATCAAGCCCTATCATAATGACGCCGATGTAATAGCCACCAATAATCCCCATGACATTAAATAGTGCAGTTAATACCGGAAGTGATAAAACGCCCGCCCAGAAACGCGGAGCGATAATACGTGCCATCGGATTGACTGCCATTACCGCCATGGCGTCCAGTTGCTCGGTTGCTTTCATCAAACCAATTTCTGCCGTCATGGCGGAACCGGAACGACTGGCGAAAAGTAACGCCGCCAGTACCGGGCCGAGTTCACGTAATAATGAAAGTGCGACAAGTGAACCAAGTGCCTCTGCGGAACCAAAGCGCACCAGTGTGGTATAGCCTTGCAATCCCAACACCATGCCAACAAATAATCCCGACACAATGATGATGACCAACGAAAGCACGCCGGAAAAAAATATTTCACGAATAATTAAATGCGGTCGAAGGATTAGCGATCCGGATTGCATAATTATCGCTAACAAAAAGCGACTGGCAAATCCCAGCTTCCATATTCCTTCGGTCGTCAGGTTGCCTAGCTTGCGCAAGGTTTCTAATAAATTTTTAAACACGTTTATTTCCCTTGGCCGGTTTTTCTTTCAATGCAGAGGCGCCGATAAATCCAAAATCATTCGCCACACTGGTGGTAGCAGGGTAAGCAAATTGTACAGGGCCGTCCGCTGCACCATTTACAAATTGATAAACCCAGGGATCTTTCGAGTTCAGCACTTCTTGCGGTGTGCCCGAGGCAATAATAGCGCCGCGCGCCATAAAATAAACGTAATCGGCCAGCTGCAACGAATGATTAATATCGTGCGTCACCATAATGGCCGTGGTGCCGAGTGCATCGTTTAATTTTTTTATCAGGTGTGCAATCACGCCGAGTGAAATCGGATCGAGCCCGGTAAACGGTTCGTCGTACAACATCAATGCAGGATCAAGTGCAATCGCACGCGCGAGTGCCACGCGTCGCGCCATGCCGCCCGACAGTTCTGCCGTCTTCATATCCTGTGTGCCGCGCAAACCCACGGCGGAAAGTTTCATGAGTACCAGGTCACGAATCACACTTTCGGGAAGCGCCGTGTTTTCGCGTAAAGGGAAAGCGATGTTGTCGAATACACTCAGGTCGGTGAACAAGGCGCCAAACTGGAACAACATGCCCATGCGGCGACGAAATTTAAATAACTCCGGACTGCTCATCTTGTGAACCGCTTCGCCGTCCACGATGACTTCGCCCTGTTGCGGTTTTTGTTGGCCGGACAACAAACGCAATAACGTGGTTTTACCGCAGCCACTGCCGCCCATGATGGCAATCAATTTGCCTTTGGGGATGCTGAGGTTGATGTCTTTCAGGATAGGCCGCTGATCGTAGGAGAATGCTACGTTGCGGATTTCGATGAAGGCCTGCCCGGTGTCAGGGGTTTCCATGGTTTAACCAGTTGTATATAACAGAGGGCTGCATTCTATTACAGATCAAGCGCTTGGCGACTAAAGTGAGAATAGTTTCGAGCGGACGCTTTTGCGAAAGGCGGAGGGGGTCATGCGGGTGAATCCCCTGAACAGGGCCGAAAAGTGGGCTGTATCCTGGTACCCGACCCGTTGGGCTACTTCCAGGATATTCAGGTTGCTGTTTTTCAGTAAATCCCGGGCATGGGCGATGCGCGTTTCCTGCAGGTAGCGCAGCGGCGTTTTTCCAGTAGCGGCCTTGAAGCGCCGATCAAAATTACGTTTACTCATATCAAATTTTATAGCTAAATCAGTCAGTTGAAAGTTTTTATTAAAGTTTTGGTTTAACCATAATTGCGCCTGGATAATCTCTTCATCCTGGTGTCGGGTGGGCTGGCTGTCGAGAAAACTGGTGTCTTCAAAGGGGCGGCGTGCCTCATGGGAGAAGTGACGCTCCACGTGCGCGCTGGTGCTGCGGTCAAAGAGCTGGGTGATGACGTGGACCGTCAGGTCGGCGAGCGCGTTGACGCTAGCGGCGCAATACAGGTTTCCGGCCTGGGTAATCAGGTGTTGGCGTTTCAGCAGGACATCCGGGTATTGTTCATGGAAGGTATCCAGATAAAACCAGTGGCTGGTGGCAGGTTTGCCCTTGAGCAAGCCGGTCTCGGCGAGGAAGCAGCTGCCGGTGCCAGCCGCGCAAACGGTGGCGCCTTCCTCTATATGTGCTTTGAGCCAGTCGATGATGGCGCGGTGGCGGGCGATGCTTTTGCGCGGGTTGCGCCACAGGCCGGGCAGGTAAATCACGGGTTTGGGGCCGGTGCCGGGAGGAGGCAGTTGATCGATGCGTTGTTCGGCGTGGATATCAATGCCGCCGGGCGTGTGGATGGGGTCGAGCGTGTCGCTGACGCGCAGGATATTGATGCGCGGCTCGCGGGTGTTGGCGCGATGAAAGTCGTTGGCGGATTGCAGCATCTCCAGCGGCAGGAAGAGGCTGGTGGCGAGTAAGTCCTGGTACAGTACAAAGTAAACGGGTGTCATGTGATGAACGTTGCCATAGCTTGCAGATTATTGCCAGCGAGTCTTTTCTCACTTGGCAAGCTGGGGTAGAGTGTATCGGTAATGGACTGCCAGGGAAGTGAAGGACTATGACACCCACTATTTTTCAGGAAAAAGGATACCGCTTTTTCTTTTTCTCTCGTGAGGAGCCTCGCATGCATGTCCATGTGGTGTCATCATGGGGAGAAGCAAAATTCTGGTTGGAACCGGAAATAGCATTGGCGAGAAATCATCATTACTCTCGTCGGCAACTTAGAGAGATTGAAATAATTATTGAGGAACATTGTGATGAGATCACCAGCGCGTGGCAACAACACTTCTCCGGTTGAAGTAACCAATATTTCCCCTCATGGCATTTGGCTTAATGCACACGACAAGGAAATGTTTATGTCTTACGACGATTTTCCATGGTTCAAGGATCAGCCGGTGAAAAATATTTTTAAAGTCGAAGAGCCGAGCCCCGGGCATTATTATTGGCCGGAGCTGGATGTAGATTTAACAAATGAAATAATTGAGCACCCTGAAAAATTTCCGCTGAAAGCTAAATGACTGTCGTGTGGTGCCGCAGCGTGCGAATGAGTATGTTCAGCACAACAAACGCAGGGCTGCATGAATAAAATTACTGCAGCGTGTGTTCGCAGAATTAACTGTTAGGCGTATATGAAAGCATTTCAGCACTCAATCGTTGAATTATTTGACAAAGAAATTAGTCATGTTTGGTTCGGACATGGATCCGCCTTGTTCCTTGAATTAGGAAAACTAACTAAAGCTGGTTTACGAAAAGATGGATCAAATAGAAATCCAAAAGGTGAAATATCAATAATTGTTGATTTCTGTTGGCGCATAGAGCGTAAACAATCAATCTGCTTGGCTAGTGGCGAGTCAAAAATAAAAATAGATTCTTCAAAGAAATTGTTGGTCGGCAATACAATTATATTTGCACAAGCAGTTGGTCGCTTACCCGAACTACAGTTGCAATTTTCAAACTCCTTATGGCTCACAACTTTTTCTCAATATAAAGGCCAGCCGTCATGGGCAATACTATTTAATACAAAACCCAGGCAAGCAATTTCAGTTAAAAATGGTAAATTACATCATGAAAAATTATCCGCTTAACCAGATCGCCCACTTTGTGGGATGGCAACGTCATTGAGCACCAGTTCTAAATTGTCTACAATGATGCACTTTTTATTTAATCACTGGTCACAAAAATGAACGATACTAAATCACTACCTGCCTTACCGGATCGCCTTTCGTGTAATCCCAATAGTCCACATCATGTAGAAGAAATTTTTGAGCACACTATTGGCATTCGACTCAATGGCAAAGAACGTACGGATGTCGAGGAATATTGCATCAGTGAAGGCTGGGTAAAAATTGCTGCTCCTAAAGGGTTGGATCGTCGAGGACAACCGCTTTTGATGAAGCTCAAAGGAACGGTTGAAGCGTTTTACAAATAAGTGGTATGCGCCCCACAAAATCCTCGTCACCACAAATTGAACATTTTCTGCAGCAGCATCCGCAATGGCGTGTGCAGGATGATGCGCTGTGCCGTGAGTTGGTGTTCAAGGATTTCAACGAAGCGTTTGCGTTTATGCAACGCGTCGCAGTGATCGCAGAGGAGATGGATCATCACCCGGATTGGCGCAACGTGTATAACCGCGTCGAGATACGCCTGAATACGCACGATGCGGGTGGCATTACAAAACTGGATTTTGAACTGGCTGAAAAAATTAACGCAAGCGTTTAATGTTTTACTCGTAAGCTTCCTTGCGATGCGCCACGCGAATCACCAACACGATCAGCTTATTATCTTCGATGTGACAGATCATCCGGTAATCCCGCACGCGATAACGCCATAAACCGGCCAGCTCGCGCGACAGCGACTTGCCAAAACGCCGTGGATCTTCATCCGTGGCAATGCGTTCACGAAAATACTTCAGGATGTCTTTCTGGGCTTGTCTATCCAGCTTGCGCAGCTCTTTGGCGGCCGCGTCATCAAACTCAACCTGCCACATCTATATCGTTTTCCATCTCGTCCAGGGTCCAGCGCTTGCCTGGGTGTTCCAGGCGATGCATGGCGAGATATTTATCTTCCAGCATATCCATGTGCTCGAGTATGGCTTCTTTGGCGTAGAAGGTTTTGGTGCGACCGGTTTTGGCCGCCAGTTCCGCCAGACGCAATTCGATTTCTTCAGGTAGGCGAACGGCTAACATCAAAGTATCTTCTGCTATACAATTTATACAGGTATATCATAGCAGCCATGGCTGACTTTAGCCAGCGGCATAGTGGCTAAAATACCTAGCTTATTGGCTAATTTGCCTGTTAATATTTTTTAAAGATTCTTAAAATGCCCGGTCTGATTGTTCCGGAGTCGTACCCATGTCCCATTTACCCGTGATTATCGGCTTCGGCGGTATCAACGCTGCGGGCCGTTCATCCTTCCACCAGGCTTACCAGCGCATGGTGCTCGATTCCATCTCAGTCCAGGCTCAGCAGGAGACGATTGTCGGCCTCGCCACATTAATGAATCTGGTGAAACAGGAAGCGGGGCAGTATGTCGATTCCACCGGCAAACGTTACAGCGCCAGTGAAGTGGCAAGTCAATTCAACCAGGCCGTGCGCGACGGCACACTGGTGCGCCGCATCGATGATCGATTTTTTTCGGTGAACGCCACGCCATGGCAAAAGAATTTAAGTTTGTCACCCGTGAATGGCACGCCGGTAATTTTCAAAACGCAGAAAAATCATTTGCCCGAACCGTTACCCGCCAGCTGGAAAGTGACTGAGCTTGGTGGCAGGGAAGTGCAGGTGGAAATCAACGAAGCGATTGATATCAAAGTGCCAAGTGAACGCGTGTTCCCGGTGCAAAGTGGCGGCATCTTGCCGAGCGGTTTTGATCCGGAAGCCTTGTATCCGTCGCGCAACCATCCGCGCGGTTTGCAAATGACGATTTATGCCGCGTCTGATGCATTGCAATCGATTGGCATTGAGTGGCAAGAAATTCTTAAGCATGTCGCGCCCGATCAGGTCGCCGTGTACGCGGGCAGCGCGATGAGCCAGCTCGATTACAACGGCAGCGGTGGCATGTTGCAAGCGCGCCTGAGTGGAAAAAAAGTCACATCAAAACAATGCGCGCTCGGTTTTTGTGAAATGCCCGCCGATTTTGTCAACGCCTACATTCTTGGATCGGTTGGCTCAACCGGAACCAGCGCCGGCGCGTGTGCGACTTTTCTTTACAACCTGCGCATGGGTGTTGATGATATCCAGAGCGGTCGCCGCCGTTTTGTTTTAGTAGGAACGAGTGAAGCACCAGTCACTTCTGAAATTGCAGATGGTTATGCGGCGATGGGTGCGCTCGCTACCGACGAAGAGTTGATGAAACTTGATGGCACAGACAAAGCAGACAATCGACGTGCGAGTCGGCCCTTCGGTGAAAATTGTGGATTCACACTCGCCGAATCATCGCAGTTTATTGTGTTGGTGGATGATGCGCTGGCACTTGAACTCGGCGCAACTATCTATGGAGCTGTCGGCTCGGTGTTTGTAAATGCCGATGGGTTCAAAAAATCTATTTCTGGTCCGGGTGCGGGCAATTACATCACGATGGCGAAAGCATTGGCTTCAGCGCGCGCGCTGTTAGGCGAGGAGTCAGTTGCAAATCGCAGCTTCGTGCAAGCACACGGATCAAGCACACCGCAAAATCGCGTGACGGAATCCCACATATTAAATGAAGCCGCCAAAACTTTTGGTATGAAAGCCTGGCCGGTAGCGGCGATGAAAGGTTATCTTGGGCATTCAATAGGCAGTGCGGGCGGCGACCAGATCAATGCCACGCTCGGCGTCTGGAAGCACGGATTTATTCCCGGAATAAAAACGATTACCAAAGTGGCAGACGATGTGCATCACTCTCATTTACAAATCAGTAATAAGGATTTTGAAACAGGAAAAACAGGGATCGATGTCGCGCTGATAAATTCCAAAGGTTTTGGTGGAAATAATGCAACAGCGACTATTCTGGGGCCGCACGTTGTTGAGAAGATGTTAATGAAGAAACACGGTGCTGATGCATTGAAAAGAGCAAAAGTGAAAAATGAAAAAGTATTTTTAAAAGCAGAAGCCTATAACCAGCAGTCAATTCGTGGCGAAGCAAAGCCGATTTATTTATTTGATAATGGTGTTATCGACAGCGATAAAATAAAAATGGAGAAAGACAAAATTACGATTCCCGGATTTGAAACGCCGATCACCTTGCCTTCGGAAGCAGCTTACGCTGACATGATTTAATATGTATCTCGCTTCGGTTGCTATCGATGGGAAATTAGCTATTTCTCACCAGGCTTTTCGTTCATGGCGATTATTAACCATTGCGGAACGATCTGTTTATGTAAAACGATTAGCCGAGCTTATTAATAAAAACCAGCTTGAAATAGCTCGTCTGATTACCTCGAGCATGGGAAAGTTGTCTTCCGAATCAAAACGTGAAGTGGATCGTTGTGTTCGCGCTTGTGAGACGATGCCGGCACTGGCAGAACAATATCTCGCAACACAACGGGTAGAAACGCATCACGAAAAAAGTTATGTGTGTTACCAGCCGCTCGGTGTGATCCTTGGCATTACGCCCTGGAATTTTCCGCTGTGGCAAGTCATACGCTTTGCGATTCCCAATATCCTTGCGGGGAACACCGTAGTAGTGAAACATGCGCCCAATGTATTTATATGCACAGAATATCTCGAGCGTTTGTTTTTGGAAGCAGGTTTTCCTGCAGGTGTGTTCCAGCATTTTCCTGTCGAAGATAGAGATGTGGAGCATGTGATACGTGACGATCGCGTGCAAGGCATCGCGCTCACTGGCAGCGCTCGCGCGGGTCGTGCCGTTGCTAAAATTGCGGGCGACGCATTGAAAAAAATTGTACTGGAACTGGGCGGATCGGATCCTTTGATCGTATTGGAAGATGCCGATCTGGATCTGGCGGTAAAGAATGCCTGCAATGCACGCTTTATGAATGCCGGGCAAATTTGCGTGGCGGCCAAACGCATTCTGGTACATGAAAAAATTGCAGCAGAATTTACACAGCGTTTTGTAAAACAGGCGTCTGCCTATCAATTGGGTCATCCGGAAGCAGAAGAAACGACCTTGTCGGCGCTGGCGCGTAAAGACCTTTGCGACAATCTTGATCGTCAGGTGCGCGAAAGTGTGGCAATGGGTGCGCAGGTGTTGGTGGGTGGAAAACGATCACTTGAGAATGAATGTGCCTACGAAGCCACGGTGCTGGATCAAATCACGCCTGACATGCCTGTATATAATGAAGAAGTATTTGGCCCGGTGTCATCCGTTATTCATTTTGCATCGGAACAGGAAGCCATCGCTATTGCCAATGCTTCTTCTTACGGTCTCGGAGCCAGTATCTGGACGCAAGATCGTATAAAAGGAGAGCGGATGGCGCTGCAATTGGAGTGTGGTATGGTATACGTGAATAGTTTGTTGCGAAGTGATATACGCTTGCCTTTTGGTGGCATTAAACAATCCGGCTTTGGTCGTGAATTGGGTGAAGCGGGTTTTCGTGAATTTACTAATATTAAAACGGTAGTGGTGAATTAAATGCGCGCTATCCCCAAATTCCTCAATCTGCCAGACGGCTTTAATAGTCGCACGCGCATTCTGTTGCTGATTATTGTTATGAGCTTCGTCGTACTGATTCTCGGCACGACGATTATCATGACATTATTTTTCTCTTCTGCCGATTCCAACAAACGTATCATGACTACGTTTGCAGAAAATCAGGCGAACCAGATTCGTTCTATCGTGCAATTGGCGCACGAAACACAACGTGGCCCGGAACCCTCGGAAGCGGTAATCGATTACGTTCGTTCTACCATTGAACGAACGCCGCAAATTACCAACACTGCAGAGGTCATGGTGGCTTATCGCGATGGCGACATGATTCATTTTATTACGCGATTACGTTTTGAAAAAGAAAAGGATGGCCCATTGTCGATTTTTCGTCTCGATGATCCGCACATGGAAGCCATTCGATTGGCGTTGACACGAGGAGGGTCGGGCTTGGTCATCACCCGGGATTATCGCAATCAGGATGTGTTGGCAGCCTACGCGAGTGTGGAAGGAACGAATCTGGCAGTTTCGACCAAGGTGGATATAGACGAGGTTCGTGGCCCCTTTGTGACAACCGGTATTGCGGCGGGTGTTGCATCTATTGTGTTAATTGCGATTGGCGCTTTCCTGTTTCATCGCATCGGTAACCCGTTGGTGCAGCGACTCGAGGAAAACGAAACTAAATATCGCACCTTGTTTGAAAGTGCCAATGAAGGAGTGTTGGTGATTGGAGACAAAATTGAAGAGTGTAATGACAGGGCTTGCCAACTGTTGGGCTACAGCAAAAATGAAATTATTGGCAGCACGATTAATACTTTTTCACCCACCGACCAACCGGAAGGAGCCATGTCTTCAGAAGTGGCTCGCAATCGCCTGGAAATGGCGCGACAGGGAACGCCGCAGTATTTTATCTGGCAAAGCTTGCACAAGGATGGGTCGGTGGTGGAACTCGATGTGATGTTGAAAGCCGTGCGCGTGGGAGAGCGTCGTTTTGTGTTAGCTACTTTGCTGGATATCACCGACAGGCAACTCGCGGAAATTGATTTGCGTCGCGCAGAAAAAGAAGTATCCGAAGCGCGTGAACATTTAGCACATATGGCACGCCTGAGCACCATGGGTGAAATGGCGGCGGGCATTGCGCATGAGATCAACCAACCGTTGGCGGCCATCAGTACCTATGCGCAAGCGTGCAAGCGCATGTTGATGCAAGCGACGGTGTCTCCGGGAGAACTTTCGGAACCATTGGATAAAATCAGTACGCAAGCCATGCGTGCGGGCGAAGTGATTCGTCGTTTGCGCGGATTTGTGAAAAAAAATGAGAGCGGTGTGGAAGTATTGCAATGTAACCAGCTGATTCGCGACATTGTGAAACTGGCAGAGGTCGATGCGCGCAAGTTTGATATTCCGGTAGAACTGAATTTGCAGGAGCGTTTGCCAACTTTGCGCGTGGATCCGGTACAAATCCAGCAGGTGATCCTGAACCTGATTCGCAACGCGCTGGAAGCCATGGAAGATACGCCGCGCAATATTGCCAAGGTGACTGTCACCACCGAGTTGACGACGACAGGACAGGTTTGCATACGAGTTTCGGATCGGGGCCCCGGCTTGAGTGATGAAACGATTGGTCGAGTGTTCCATCCTTTTTTTACTACCAAGCGAGCCGGCATGGGCATGGGACTTTCCATCAGTCAGTCGATTATCCAGGCGCACGGCGGCACCTTAAGTGCCTACAATAACCCGTCCCGCGGGGCGACATTTGTAGTAGTATTACCGCCCGGCGCCAACCAGCCTATGGCACATGGGCGCTTAAACTGAAGTTAACCGCATTATTGTAGAAAGAGGAGTGGTTCTATGGCAGAGAAAAAAGAGGTACCGGCCGTTGTCTTTATTGTGGACGACGACGATGCGGTGCGTGAATCCCTCGAATTTCTGATGAAGTCCATTGATCAGCCAGCTGAAAGTTTTGCTTCTGCTAAAGATTTCCTCAATGCTTACCAGGCGGAAAAGCCCGGCTGTTTATTGCTGGACATTCGTATGCCCGGCATGAGCGGTATTGAATTGCAGGACGAGTTGCGGAAGCGTGATATCCATATCCCGATTATTTTTATTACCGGTCATGGCGATGTGCCAATGGCGGTGAAAGCCATCCAGGAGGGCGCTGCCGATTTTATCCAGAAGCCTTTCCGCGATCAGGAACTCATAGACCGTATTCGCGAAGTGCTGGTGGATGATTCACAACATCGTGCGGATCTTACCGAGCGCAATGAGATTCTGCACCGCATGAGCACCTTGACCGAGCGTGAAAAAGAAGTGATGGAACAAGTAGTCGTGGGCAAGGCCAACAAAGTTGTGGCGATAGATTTGAGTGTGAGCCAGCGTACCGTTGAAATCCATCGCGCCAACGTGATGGAAAAGATGAAAGCTAAATCATTGGCGCAGTTAGTGCGCCTGGTGATGCGAGCACGTCGGGAAATTTAATGGGAGTAGGGGCAATACATGAATTGCTCCTACAGATCCCCTTTAGCCGCATCCGCAGCAACATTTTCCATTGCCGCGATTAAATATTTAGGCGCTTCATTCTGGAATAATTTGCTGCCGCCATTCATATAGGCTTGCTCCAGGTGTTCGCAGGCGACCTCCTTCTTTCCTAACTCCAGCAAACATTGCCCCAGTCGCAAATGGATAAAGGGATTGCCGCGCATGTGCGGGCAATGCAGCGCCGAGGATAAGGATTCCCTGCCTTGCTCCCATTGCTCAGTTCGAAAGTAACAATCGCCAATCGCCGTGAGTACCCAGCCGCCTTGTTCGTAGTCGGTCTGGGGTTTGGGTAAAGCGGTCCATGCCATATAAAAGAGGCGTAGTGCTTCTTTATACTGCCGGTTATCGTAATGACGATAGCCCTCGGCGCAGAGCACCTTGATTTTCCGGATAAGCAGATCGGTGATGGGGTCTTGTACGGGTGCCATGGCGGACAAAATGACCAGAAGGTGATCCATCATAACAAATTTAATGCAGTCGTTATTCAACGAACTCGCTATTTAAGAGAGAATGAACGCATGTCCCTGACCTTGCTGCTTGTTTTTATTATTGCCTTTTCACTCGGTTTTGCCGTGGCCTGGCTATGGCAGTCACAACAGCGTGAGCAAGAACGCAAACACACGGAAGAGAAGCTGGCACTGCTGAATGAAGCCAAAGGCAACCTGAAGCAGGAGTTCGAAAACCTGGCGCATCGCATTTTTGATGAAAAGCAGCAGGCTTTCCACCAGCAAAGCGGCCAGCGTCTGGATGGCGTGATTAATCCACTCCGCGAGCAGCTGGCCAGCTTCCATAAAAAAGTCGAAGACGTGTACGATAAGGAGAGCAAGGAGCGCAGTTCGCTGATTGGCGAAATTAAAATTCTTAAAGAGTTGAACCAGCAAATCAGTCAGGATGCACTGAATCTCACGCACGCCTTGAAAGGCGACAACAAGGCACAAGGCAATTGGGGTGAGTTTGTACTGGAAAGTATTCTGGAGAAATCCGGTCTGGTGAAAGGCCGCGAGTACGAGACGCAAGTGTCGCTCAAAGATAACGAAGGCTCACGCCGCGCACCGGATGTGATTGTGCGTTTACCGGAAGGCAAGGACATTATCATCGATTCCAAAATGGTGCTGGTCGATTACGATCGATATTGCTCTGCAAAAACCGAAGAAGAAAAACAGAGTGCATTGAAGGCGCATGTGCAGGCCATCAAAAATCATATTAATGGCTTGAGTGTAAAAGCCTATGAGAATCTGGAAGGGATTCGTTCGCTGGATTTTGTCTTGCTGTTTATTCCGATTGAATCGGCATTTATGTTGGGAATTGAAAACGATCCCGCCATTTTCCGCGATGCGTTCGATAAAGGAATTATTGTAGTGAGCCCCACCACTTTGCTGGCTACCTTGCGCACCGTACAAAGCATCTGGCGTTATGAAAAGCAAAATAAAAATGCGGAGCGTATTGCCAGTGAAGCAGGAAAGCTCTTCGATCAATTTGTGCTGGTGCTGGAATCGTTGTCCGAAGTCGGTCGTCATCTTGATAAAGCGCGAGAATCACATGATGAAACCGTGAAACGGCTTTCGACAGGGCGTGGCAATCTGGTGAGCAAGATCGAGAATCTGGAAAAACTTGGCGCCAAAACCAAAAAGCAGATTCCATCCGAGATTAAAGAACTTAGTGATGATTATTTGGAAGATGGGCCTTTAGAATCTGAAGAAGGAAAATAGTAAATTATTTAATATGGAAAAACTGGATATGATTTTAATTCTACAAATTGCGCTTGGTATGCTATTGGGATTTTTTTTAATCCAACACTACAAGACTATTATTTCGTGGGCTGGCTCTATAATCACATGGAGTTTTATATTGATTTTGATTGTCGGCACTGGTATTGCCGGATATTCGTTGTATAAAAATTATTTGGTAAATAATGAAATTCTAAATGCATCCATTAAAGATGCCGCTGTGATTCTTGTCTTTATCGGTATTTTAGCCATTTATAACATTACGTTGTTGTTTTCAAGATCGATTGAGAATGGCGTCTTCAAAAAATATGCTACCATCCAGATCGAAATATCAAAAGAAGAGTCGCTTAGACTTTTTCCATATTTTATATCCATGCTTGTGTTGTCATATTTTGTTGTTGTGTTTTTTATAATTCCTATAGATACTACATTTACATCTGGAAATGATAAGTTAATGTTCGTTAGTATTTTTTTAGCTATCGATCTCATTGTATCCATTTATTTTTATCACAACAACAAGCACCTGTTTCCCAAGCGTTTCTTACTTAATTCGGCATTAATAATAGTTAGTGCTGCAATTTTTCTTGCGTTAATAACCGCTCACATTTAATAGAGCAGATAACAGGGTGAAAGTTTGTATGGCAGATTCAGATGATTAGTTGAGAGTATCTGTAACAGCAGTGATGATATTCTGTTGAATCGAATAAATTGAGAGAAATATATGGTGAGTTGTACTCGATCAGAGTTAGAAAAAACCATGGAGATCTGGCTTGCAGCAAATGCCAAAGCGGAGGCGACAAACGATTGGCGTTGCCTCGCTGATTGTTACACCGAAGACGCGTATTATTGTTGGGACATTCCTGGTGGATTATATGAAGCGCGCGGTCGTGAAAATATTCGCGCGACCTGTGTGGGCGATGCAATGGATCCTTATGCGGGCTGGACTTATCCTTACGAAAAAATCGTGCTGGACGAACAGAAGGGTGAAGCCTTTTGTATGTGGTGGCAAACACCGCCGAAGCAAAATGGCAAACCGGCGGTGGATGCGAATGGAAAGTTAATGCGCATCTGTGGTGCATCGTGGTTTAAATACGGCGGTGATTATAAATGGAGTGAGCAGCGCGATTTTTATGATTTCGCCAAGACCATGGAATTTATTGATCAATGTGCGGACCTGAATATTTTGAGTCCACTGGCACTCGAGCGTCGCAAGGAGCGTAACAAGAATTTGATTTTGATGCTGGAAATGCGTCTGGCCTATTTACGAAAATCAATTACGTAGGGGCGACCGGCCGGTCGCCCGTACAAAATAAATCGGTCGCCCGTACAAATGCAAATCGATTGTGTAATTCGTAGGGGCAATTCATGAATTGCCCCTACACAAACGGAAAAAATTATGTCTAAACCCATTCCAAAAGCCAGTGGTGCAAAACCCGAAGTCGGCCACTACGAAGAATACCAAAAAAACCAACCCGCTTTCATGATGCGCATTCACAACGAGTGCGGTGAGCTCGCTGAATATAATTTGATGGGTCAATCGTTAGTATTGATGTCGGGCCCAGAAGCACAGGAAGCCTGGTGTCGTGCACCGGATGAAGTGTTCGGCCAATCGGCGGCTTATACGGGCACCATTCCGATTTTCGGTAAAGGTGTGTTATTTGATACGCCGCTCACTATTTTAAAACAACAATTAAAAATCCAGGTCGATGCACTGCGTTACCAGAACATGAAGGAATATGCGAAAGTGATTTCGGATGAAGTAAAGGATTTTACCTTGCAGTGGGGCGACCAAGGCGAAGTCGACATGGTCGATGAATTCCTGAAGCTGACACTCTACACCTCCACCTCCTGCTTGCTTGGTGTGGATTTTCGAAAAAACATGACGGACGAATTCGCATCGCTGTATCACGACCTGGAAGGCGGATTGATTGCCGTCGCATTCATCGATCCCTACATGTCGATTCCGGAATTTGCCGCGCGTGATAAAGCGCGTGCTCGGCTTGGCGTCATCGTTGATGAGATTGTAAAAAAGCGTCGTGCCTCCAATCAAACTTACACCGATGCACTGAATACTTTTATGACCGCGAAATATGAAGACGGTCGCCAGATGGATTCAAATGAAATTACCGGTTTGCTGATCGCCACCATGTTTGCCGGACATCACACCAGCTCCGGCACCGCGACCTGGATGCTGATTGAATTCTTGCGCCATCCGGAGTTTTTAGCCGAAGTGAAACAGGAATTGGAAACGGTATTTGCTGATGGCGGTGAAGTGTCGCATCATGCGATGCGCGCCATGCCAAAAATGGAAGCGTTCTTGCGCGAAGTGTTGCGCTTGCATCCGCCATTAGTGACCTTGATTCGTGTCGTCGAACAGGATTTTCATTATAAAGATTATGTGATTCCCAAAGGTTATCGCACGGTAATGTCGCCCGCCGTTGCGCATAAAATTCCTGAAGTGTGGCCGCAACCGGAAATCTTTGATATGCACAGGCCGGAACCGGAACATTTATTTGCCTGGGTGGCCTTTGGTGGCGGGCGCCATAAATGCGCAGGTAACGCGTTTGCGATCCTGCAATTAAAGGCAATCTTTGCTACCTTGTTGCGAACTTTTGATTTCACTTTGGTGGATTCAAAAGAAAGTTATGTCGATGACTACAGCGGCATGACTGTCAAACCACTGTCACCGATGCGCGTGAAATACAAACGCAAAAAAATAGTGTGAGGAGAATTTTATGAAAATTAAACTCGATCTCGATTTGTGCCAGGGCCACAGCGTGTGCCTGGAAGAATGCCCGGAAGTGTTTAATGTGATCGATAGCGGGGGTGAATATCCCAAAGTCGTTGTACTCATTGAGAATCCCGATGAATCACTGCGAGAAAAAGTGAGAGCGGCGGCGAAGTATTGCCCTAACAAAGTGATTACTATCGAAGGCTAGGAAATATAAATGAAAGTGCTTGTCACCGGTGCCACGGGGTTTGTTGGCTCCCATGTGGTTAAACAATTAGTGGCGAAAGGCCATGACATTCGTTTGCTGGTAAGAAACCGCGAAAAAGCAGAACAATTATTTTCAAAGCAGAATATTTTTATTACGGACATGGTTGTCGGCGATGTATCCGATCGAGATATTGTCAGTAAGGCACTGATCGATTGCAATGCCGTTGTGCATGCCGCAGCCGTCACTCCCATGCAAGGTGTATCGGAGCAAGAGTTATTCAATACCAATGTGGAAGGCGTGAAGGTGGTGATGGATTCTGCTTGCCAGCAATGTATCCAGCACATCGTTTATGTGTCAAGCATTACGGCTATCTTTCAACCGGATCAAACTAACTTAAACGCGAATTCTCCTGTCGTTCAATCACGACACGCTTATGGGCAAAGTAAGGCGGAAGCAGAGAAATATATTCGATTGCTGCAATCACGAGGAAAACCGGTGAAGTCGGTTTATCCGGGCGGTGTCATCGGCCCCGATGATCCCGGCCGTTCCGCCACGGTGATGTCACTCTGGTATCGTGTTACACAGGGTTTCAAGATTACGTCCGGTGGCACACAGCAGATTGATGTACGTGATTTGGCCGCCATTATTATCGGTTTACTGGAATTAAAAGACGGCAAGGCAGGGCGTTATATCACCGCAGGGCACTACCTGGCCTGGCCAAAGTTGGCGATGCTACTGGAAGATATTATTGGTCGTCCCTTAAAGAAGCAAAATATTCCCGGCTGGTTTTTGCGCTTGATAGGCAAGTATTACGATATAAAACGTTTATTCATCAAAGTGGACTCGCCGATATCCGCTGAAACCATGCGTTATGCGATACAATGGCCCAGAATTGAAAATGATGCGGTGATTAAACAGATGGGAATTGCCTTGCGCAGTCCACGTCAAAGCTATACCGATACCTTGCAGTGGATGTTATCGGTTAATTTGCTCAAACAGAAAGAAGCGCCTGCATTAGTGTATAAAAATTAAAAAATTATGCAAAGCACTCAATTGTCATTGGGTGAAATGCATCGCGTATTATCTTTATAAATGCGCGAACAGAGTGAATATATCTGCAGTACTTCTTTTGGTTCTTGTTGCAAATAAGTTTTATGCCCAGCCCGGAGTTTCTCCAGTTGTTTTTCGACAGACTGGGACGTCAGGATGGTTACCCTGTTGTTGTCTTTGGTGTAGTCGCTCATTTCATCCAGCATGATTCTCCCCAGTTCGGGCTTCACATGTACATCGTCATAGAACCAGCGCATGTGCGTGGATTTGTCGCCGTACGGAGGCACAGTTTCGGTTGTGATATTGTTATAAGCTGTGAAGTCCCAAATTGTTAGAGGGGCAGAGTTTTGCTTTTGCGCTATTTTTTCATTGATCAAAACAAAATTTCGTTTCCAATTTTCATAATCAGACCAACGCCCCATAGAATATAAAACCTCAAACATTCTGGCGTGTACCGGCGGAATAATAAACTCGACACGGGCCTTTGAATGATGAGCTAACTCAATCAATTTTTCGAGCGTTGTAAAAGTATTAATATCAGAAGTTGATTCATAAAAAACTTGTGTGCTGGGTATGCTTGCCAATGGTTCTAGTAAAAAGGTTCTTTCAATGTAATCAAAATACTGTCTTTGGGATTTTCCCTCGTACGCGAAACTTCCACCCCAGGTTCCGTCTTTTTGTAAGTACCAACCCTCGCTGTCTTGATGCTGTATGGTCTCCAGAGACTCTTGTAGGATATTAAATGAACACAGTAATAGCGCCCAGTCTTTAATATTCTGCAGCCACTGGGAATAATTCTTTTTGCCATTATCATGGTAATTAAGCCGATGGCTAAAGTCAGAATTATTGTTCACCATAGATTGATTTAACGTGCTAGATGAAAAGAAACTTAAATGATCTACAAATATAATAATGTGTGTGACGTTCATATCCTGTATATGTTGGAGCATTCGATAATCCGCATAAATACTTTGTCCGGCCATCCCGGCGGTATAGACATCCGAGTTAGTAAAGTACTTGTGATCCAGACTGGAAACGAATGTTGTATTAGCTCTGGAATCACCTAGGAAAATAACATTGGCTTTACTTTTTGAAACCTGGTGGGGCTTAATGAAAGTTTCAAAACGAATAAAAGTAATTTTCTTGTCGTTAAAGCCCTTAATATCAACAGCATGGAACATGCCGCGTGGGTCAATGACGATGGATATCAATGCAGTTATGATAACCAATGTAAAAAATACGCATAAAAACAGCATTAAGAATCTTGTTTTTGTCAGCATAGTTAAAAATGGTAGTAAATAAATGTGGTTGCCCTTGGAAGAGACAACAGTGAGAGCCATGCTAAAATTCCCAACAGTATGGCTTCACGCTTTCCAAATGAAAATTTACTTTCGAGGTTTCTGTACAATTCTTCCTCATGTAATACGTATCGAACGGCATTTGGTAGATACCACACAAATATTATCAGGAAAAAAGTGATCACCAAAAGACATGCTGCAAGTGCATCGGATGATAAAGAGAAGAATTGAATGATCCAATTTCTGCCAAGTGCTTTGATTATTTGACTATTAGCTACGTCGAGTGGCGACCATAAATTTTCGAAAAAACTCATAGCGGTATTAAAAGTTGGTGATCGCACTAATGGGCAGGTTAGGCATGCGGCGAGAAAAACATATATCCTGCCAATATATTTTTCCGCTCCGTTTCCAATGTTCCAGCCGGTCTTTTCCCATAAAAATATCCAAAAATCGTTTAGTAGTATCAAGAGCCAGGTGATAATTCCCCAGAGGATAAAAGTCCATGCGGCACCGTGCCAAAGCCCTGAAATAAAAAAGACCAAACCTGTCAGTAGCGACACAAAAATTATCCCCGGTTTTTTACCAAGTCTTTTTCGTTGTCTGCTATAAAGAGGAACATATATGTGATCTCTTAAAAAGCGAAATAGTGTGATATGCCAACGTTGCCAAAATGCTCTATAGTTTGATGTTTTAAGGGGGGAATCGAAATTTATTGGAAAGTTGATTCCAAACATATAGGCCAACCCTAATGCCATGTCACTGTAGGCAGAAAAATCAAAATAGCTTTCGAGCCCATAAAATATACTGCCAAGCCACGCGTCGATGCTTCCGTGTGCTCCACCACTGTTGTATAGAGGATCAACTAATGAAGCTAAATTTTCCCCAAGTAATAATTTTTTGGATAGGCCAAGTAAAAATAGAATTAACCCCTTCGCTAAATGTGTTGTAGTTGCTGTAAATAATTTTCCTTGTCTTACTTGGTCAATCAGTTCATTTTGGTACACGATCGGGCCAGATAGCAGGTGAGGAAAGAAAACGATGAAATAGGTATGCTCAAGAGGTGAGCAACGTGCTGAAGGTCTATGATAGCAAGTCACCATATAGGCAATTTGCTGGAAGGTAAAAAATGACACGGCCAGCGGCAATATTATGTTTGGTATATTGCCGTGCCAAACACCAATATAAATCAAATTCTCCAGAATGAATTTTGTATATTTGTAATAACAAAGAACGCCAAGATTGCCCAGAATGCCAACGCATAGAATGAATTGGCGTATCGGTTTTGTTTTAACACGGGATAATGCCAGCACCAGTAAATAATTGGCAGATAATGATGCTGCTAATAGGATTAGGTAAGAGGGTTCCCACCAGGCGTAGAAAAAAAAGGATGCTATGCACAGCCAGATCAATATTGTCGTAAGCGAGGCAGCTCGGCTGACAAGCAGTCGATGAACCCCGACAGTGAGGGGCAGAAAGAATAAGAGAAATTCATAAGAGTTAAAAAGCATAAATACTGCATTTATATGATCAAGGCTGGATGATTCTATCTGAATTATATATGCTATGTCTTCATAACAAATTTTTCAAAGCTATTTAACAAACGTTTGGTTTTTATGATCTATAAGGTAACAGTACAGCAATTGGTCGATTTCGTTCAGAGCTTTTTGCCTCCCAATGAAGCATTGGTCATTTTTAAAGAAGCGTATGTGCAACGCGGCGTTGAGCTTGATTTAAATAGCATCGTTACAGAGCAGGATAGGCAAATAGCAGAGGGTATTGTGCGAGCTTCTGTCGGTGTAATTGATAAGAGCGCCGTCACCAACCTCATTGGCTCCTTTGTTGAGCAGGGAACATTGCATATACGCGATGTGCTGCGAATTATTGATGGGGCACGTGTTTTCTTTGAGTTTATGCAGGAGTTGGTGCAGTCTTCGATTGAACATATCTCGCAAGGCATCAGTGTGGTTGACCAGCAAATGCGCATGGTGGCCTGGAATAAACGTTACCTGGAATTTTTTGAATACCCACCGGATTATGTGCGTATCGGCAGGCCGGTATCGGATTTGATTCGCTTTAATCTGGAACGCAATGGTTGTGCAAAAGCCGATCTGGAAAGCGAAGTGGAGAAGCGTGTTAACTATCTAAAATTAGGCCAGCCGCATAACTTTGAACGTTACAGGCCGGAAGGTCGCGTGCTGGAAGTGAGCGGTAACCCGATGCCGGGCGGAGGATTCGTCACCAGTTATACCGATATCACTTCGCACAAGGAACTGGAATATAAATTGAGAAAAGCAAATGAAACACTGGAGCAGCGTGTGCAAGACAGAACCCGCGCGCTCGAGGAAGCCAACTTCAGTAAAAGCCGGTTTTTGGCGGCCACCAGTCACGATCTGATGCAGCCATTGAATGCAGCGGGGCTATTTGCTTCGGCGCTTGCAGAAAAAATACAGGATGCCCAGCTAAAAGAATTAACGACGAATATTACTTCATCGCTTCAGGCGGCCAATGATTTGTTAAACAGTTTACTGGAAGTATCGCGTATTGATTCCGGTGCTATCCGACCCAAGTTGCAAAACTTTTCCGTCAATGATCTTTTGGCGGCGTTGGCGCTGGATTTTTCTGCACTTGCTGAAAACAGGGGTATTGTCTTCGACAAGGTTTTGAGTTCACAAATCATTTACAGTGATAAACAATTGCTACGACGCATCCTGCAAAACTTTTTGTCGAATGCAATTCGCTATACCGGAAAGGGTGGGCGTGTATTATTAGGTTGTCGTATCCATCGCGGATTTTGTCGTATAGAAGTCTGGGATACTGGCATCGGTATCCCTCAGGATAAACGTCGGGAAATATTTCTGGAGTTCAGGCGTTTACGTTCCCCGCAGACTGATGCAGAAGAAGGTCTGGGTTTGGGTCTGGCGATTGCGGACCGTTTATCCCGACTGCTGAATCATAAAATCAATTTGCGCTCGTGGCCAGGCAAAGGATCCGTTTTTTCGGTGGAGGTTCCACTATCGAAGCAGGCGGATGTTCAGCCAGAAGACCAGACGGTTAAACCGGTTGTGTTGGGAAATTTTACCGGACAAAAAATATTGTGCATTGATAACGACAAGACAGTTCTGGATGCCATGTGTGCTTTGTTACGAGGCTGGGGATGTGAGGTGTTGGCCGCTTCCGATTTGATTTCAGCGCGTCAAGTGCTTGCATCGATGGGAGAACCTGATGCCATGCTGGTCGATTACCAGCTGGACGATGGCGTGACGGGCGTACAGATTTATAATACCTTGAACAAGGAGTTTAAGAAGAAATATCCTGCCATTGTCATTACAGCAAATAACACAGAAGATGTTCGTCGTGAAGCGGAAGAAGCAGGATGCCTGTTTTTACCGAAGCCAGTGAGGCCCGCTTCCTTGCGCGCTGCGATTACCAGTTTATTGGCGAGTTAGAAGGCCAGATAATATATACTTTGTGACTATATTAATAAAATAATCTTTTTACAATTATTCTGATTTTTTACTCCATGAGGGCGTAGTTTGAATCTTTTTGTATATTAATTCACTCAATAATTTATTTTCAGAATAATGATAATGTCCGGGAGCTTTTTCAAAGGTTGCAGATAGAAAATCGGGACGTGGATTCAAAAAAATTCCTGGATGTGATTTTCTATAAGATTCAAAGAACTTTTCGCCATAGTAATAAAAATTTGGATCGGTTAACTCAATATTTACTGGCATATACACAATCATGAAATCGGCATTATTTTGATTCGCTATATTTCCCATCTCTTCAAGAATTAAAGTATTTAATTTTCTGCAAGCATAGTTGCACGCATTGTTCCAGTATTTTTCATACAAGTATTCAATAAGGTTTAGTGTTCTGAATGAATCGAGCCATGTGGGATTTTCTTTTGCTGACTGGATCTGCTGAGTTGTTTCTGCAATAGTCTCTTCAATAGTTCCAATTGACGTTTGTTTCTGGATTAGTTTTCCGTTTATGATTTCGAAGCTGGGCTTCTTGTAATCCCTAAAATCGATAAGTGCTCTTTGCAAATCATCCGTTACAAAACCAACAATAATCAAGTCAGGTTTATATCTGTGGATTTCTTGCTTCAAAACCAAAAGCATCTGGTCCAGGCCATACCCTGATCCACCCATGTTGTATACATTAAGGCGAGGGTCTATTTTTTCTAATTGATATGGCCATGTACTCAGATCATCAATTTCATCTCCAAAAGTGAATGAATCCCCTAGTGCTAATACCTGGTATTTATCAGGCTGATTTGTAAAATCAAAAAGAGAGCGATAACCCTGAGCATTTATCGTATAAGCTCCCTCGCCTGTTACAAAATATCGCGAATGAGGTTTTGCAGACCAACCTAAAAATTGATTTGGCTGATATAATCCATAATAAACAAATTTATTTTTTTTGTTGTAATTTCGGAGGAAATAATTTTGCCAGAAGAAATGATCAGGAGGTTTTACCATCAAGGAAATTACACTAAATACCATGTTTTTAGCAAAAGGATATTTTCTAATGTTCCCTCGAAAGTAATATATCGTTTGTAGCGTCAACTCCAGCAGTATCAATGTAATAATTGAAATCACAAACACTGTTTTTAAGAGATTAATATTTTTATTTATTTTTAGCTTAGTCATCTGATCGCTTCTTCCGTTACAGCCTACACCATGCATGAAAATTAAATTGACGCACAAAACCTTCACAAATAAAAATCATATGCATATTTCCGACTGTGATGGGGAGCTCAGAACCTTCCTATTGAACAATTTTTGGTGAATCAATCGTCAAATAATTAGCTGCCAGAACTGCCTGCGTGCGATTGCGTACACCCAGTTTGCGAAAAATAGCAGTCATGTGAGTACGTACGGTTGCTTCGGACACATCCACTTCGCTGGCAATCTGTTTATTTAATAATCCCTTGGTCAGCATCATAAACACACGAAATTGCTGCGGCGTGAGTGTCTTGATACGCTCCGCAAAATCTTTTTCTTCGTGGCTAACCGGTGAATCAGATGCTTTTTCAGGAAGCCAGATATTGCCTTGCAAAATTGATTCAACTGCTTTACTGATGGTGGGTAGATCCGCAGACTTTGGAATAAAGCCGGAGGCACCGTAATCAATGGCACGACGAATATTTTGTTGTTCTTCACTGGCGGAGACAATGACCACAGGAATTTCCGGATGCTCGCGACGAACCAGCACGAGTCCGGAAAAGCCATTGGCACCGGGCATATGCAAATCCAGTAGTACTAGATCGATATCCTGATGGGTGGATAAAAGTGCTTCTAATTTATTAATAGAATCACACTCCAGTAACGTGACGTCGCCCAGGCCCTGTTTAATCGCCTGGCAAAGCGCGGATCGAAACAGGGGATGATCGTCGGCAATGATAATTTTTCTGGAAGTGGAAACCATGGCAACTCACTATAGAAGGAGATGCCTATCTTAGAGCGCTTTCTATCACAGTGCCAGTTGGCGATGTGCCTAATGCAGACCTATTAGTTTCTGGTTTTGAGAGTTAAAGGCAAATCGTCCTGTTGTTTGGGCATGGGAACTGACTGCATTTTAGGGTTATATCCCGACGGAGTCTCCCACGTATAAGTAAGCAACATTTGGTTCATAAATGTTTTAACAATCAATTTGGCAAAGTGCATACCGATACACTTGTGGGCGCCACCACCAAAGCCAATGTATTGGAAAGGATGGCGCTTCTGTTCAGCGCGTTCATGCGACCAACGATCAGGATCAAATTTAGTCGGTTCATCCCAGTATTCGGCCATCAGGTGGGAAAATTGTGGCGGGATGATACAAACGGTATTAGCTGGTATGCGGTGCCCGTCAATTTCACATTCGCGAATGGTGCGACGAGTCATCATCATGACGGACGGGTTCAATCGCAATGCTTCCTGGTGAATATTTTCCAGTGTCTCCATTTTTTCAAGATCTTCATAATCCAGGAAGGGTTTATTTAATGCGAGTACTTCCTGGCGTGCTTTCTCCTGCCATTCCGGATGCTGCCCCAGGAATTGCATGATGTAGCAAAGATTGCTGGTGGTAGTGTCGTGCGCTGCAAATAATAAAAAATTGATGTGGGCAGCAATGTCGTCATCCGCAAAATACTGGCCTGTATCAGGACGTTTTTCTTTACAGATAATGCTGAACATGTCTTTGCTGTTATTGGCGCGCCGTGCAGGGATTTGGTCGCGAATCCATTTTTCCATTTTACGTTTAGCCTCCATTGCCTTGCGATGCTTGAGCCATGGCATGAAAGGCGTGTCCCATTTAAAAATAGCCATCATGCCTTCAGCAATATCGATGTACGTTTGTGAAATCATTTTGGCTTCGGCGCCTTTGAAATCACTCACGCCTAAAAAGACCTGGGCAGCGGCATCAAGTAACGTAATTTTGATATTCGGAAAGAAATGAAAATTATTTATTTGCTTCCATGAATCAATGTTGGTTTTCATGACAGGATTAATAATTTCGGTGTAGCCTTTCATGGCTTCATTCTTGAAAGCATTCTGGAAGAGGCGCCGCTGGAATTTGTGATCGGCAAAATCACGCATCAGCAGGCCGCCACCATAAAAACGCCCGAGGGTTTCTTCGTAGCCCATTTTGGCTGAAAAGTTGCGGTCGGTATCGAGGTAAATCATTTTGTTGAGTTCGGGGCCGAGTAACAAAACGGTTCGCATGCCGATCAGGCCAATGCGTGAGACGGGGCCGTATTTCTGATATTGGTCATTACAAAGACCGTAAAAATCTTTAAGCAAACCATAGGTTCGCCCTACGAGTGGCAGACCGTTTTCCCCGGGGATATGGCTAAGGTCATAGTTATTGGGAACGTTTTGATAAGACAAGTCTATTTCATCAGATACAACACTGGTATTCATAGGCAGCTCTATTTTGAGGGGGGGGTCAAAGTTGGCCTGTATTATCAATGGTTTATGCGTGCTTGCCTGCTAGCTATTTATCGTAACGCTCCTGTCTGGGTAATTGAGCAGACCTTCAGGGAATGCCAGGTAACCTGCTCTAACTTATTAAATCACAAGTGTTTTTCAGGCCCCCGTCTTGCTTTCGGTGGGCAATTCTGTTCGAATTATCGACCATGACAGGGGCGTTGTCCCATGTGTCGACTCGCTTGTGCTTATTCGGTGAGAGTACATGGGGTGGGGGGGATGTGTACGATTTGTTATGTTAGTGCGTATATTAGATATCAATTGGGTGAAATGATGACAACAATGAATAGCCGACCATCAATGATTCGGGCTTTAAGCTTTCTGAAAATTGCAGCTATTTTCTCGGGAGTTTTTTTTGTTGGTTCAGCGCAGGCCTTGCGTTTTGAGCCCGCTGATGAGCTGAGTATTGACTTGGATACAACGCTCGCCTATGGAGCGATGTGGCGTATGGAAAGTCCAGATAAAAACCTTTTGTATCCGGTGATGCCGCTGAATTCTGATACCCCTACGAATATGATAGCCGATCCAAAATTTACTGATCAGGTAACGGCGTGGAACGGAGACGATGGGGATCGCAACTTTAAAAAGGGTGACCAGGTTTCCGATCGGTACGCTGTCACCTCTGATATGGATCTCCGCTATAAGAAATACGGGCTATTTCTTCGCGCGCAGATGTACTACGACAGTGTTTACTTCGGGAATACTTCCTGGACGTCGGAAGGAGCGGATACCTGGGGAAAAAGTGTTACTGGTTGCGGCTCAATATTAAATGCACCCGTTGGAGGTAATCCTTGTGGTTATATGGGGCCAGAGTCAATTAACAACTTGATGGCCGATGGTGAGATTACCAATCCATCACACTTCAGTGACAGGGTGAAAGCTTCGCAGGGTTATAAAGCTCGCTTTCTTGATTCGTATATCTACGGAACCTTCCCTATAGGTGATCACACACTGGATCTTCGTTTGGGGCGTCAGGCGCTCGCTTGGGGTGAAGCTTTATTTTTACAAGGAGGAATTGGATTTGCGCAGAATCGATTTGATGCGGCAGCGGCAACATCGCCCGGCGTAGAATTAAAAGAAATTTTTCTGCCAACTGGAAGGCTGTATGGGCAGATTGACTTAACAGATACAGTAACAATGGAGGCTTATTGGCAATATGAATGGTTGCCTGCTGAGTTATTTTCGACCGGTTCTTACTTTGGCCAGGAGGATATTACAACCAGCAACATTCTCCTGACGAATAGCAACGGGATTGGAACGGGCGCTCCCTGCATGTTTGGCCTGACTGAACAATTTGATCCAGTGGGCCCCAAATCTTGTGGCGATGAGAGTAACGCTGGATGGGGTGGGCCAACTTTCAACACAGGCCCAGGTGGACCTGGGCTTAATAAAGCGGATGGTATTGGTACAATGCATTGGTTGCAAACAAATAAAAATTACATGAGCAGGGCGCCAGATAAGGAGCCTGATGCCAAATCCGATCAATACGGGTTAGCCTTCAGAAAATTACTGGAAGGAGGATCAGAAGCGGGGATTTATTTTGTCCAATACCACGATACCTTGCCAACGGTGTGGGCAAGCAATAATGGCGGCGTAGAGTATTTGCATTCACCTTTGATAAACTGTGCAACTTCCCCAAATGGGGCAGGAACTGATCCCTATTGTGACCCGAATTACCATGGCCCAACGATGGATTCAAGTAATGTGGAGGGCTTTAATGGTAACAAGTACACTATCGCTTATCAGGAAAGGATCAAGTTATTTGGTCTGACTTATAATACGGTAATAGATGATATTCAGTTTGGCTTTGAGCTAGCCTATCGTAAAAATCAGCCAGTAGTTACTGGTTGTTCAAGGGCACAAATAGATGCCAGTACATTTGATCCGGCATTGGCCTCTGCCGTCGTCGATCAGGCCAGTTTAGCTGCAGCGGGCGCCAGTATTCATACTGACTGTAAAGATGACTCTTTGAAATATTATGCCATGACCGGGGGGTATGATTTTCAGGGAGGTACTGGCTGGGATGTTAATACAAGCAGTAAATTAGCGGCGTGGCCAAAACCAGCAGAAGTTTTTACCTATAACATTGGTATGACAATGGTACTGCCCAGCTTGCCGGTTTGGGATACCGCTTTCCTTGTCGGTGAGATCGGAGGCTTCTATGTGGGCAGTGGTTTTCAGGATCAGGACTTAAAAGTGAGCACTATCGGAAGTTTTACCAAACAAGGCGATGGCATCAGCTTCATTTTTATGCCGCAGTACAAGAACGTAGCCGAAGGGGTTGACCTGACAATACCTTTCTTCGTGAATTACACTATAGATGGCAGCTTCGCGTATTTTAATTACAACGAGAAAGCGCTGTGGTATTCGATAGGTGCGGAAGCGGTATATCTTTCTTCAACGAGAGTCGGTATCTATTACAATGCTTACTCTGGTGCGAACAATCCGTGGAAAGACAGGGACAATATTTCCGTTACTGCAAAATATACCTTCTAGAATTATTTGCGTATCGTTTGAAAGGGAGCCGCTGGCTCCCTTTTTTATTGAAGTGATTAAAGCCTCTAGAGAGTCAGCATGACCACTGTTACTGAATTAAAAAATATCCTGCTGCGACAACAGCGTGCTTTTAGAAAGCAGGGCATGTCTGATATTACCAGTCGCAAAAACAGGATAGACAGGGCGATTGCCTTGCTAGTGGACAACCAGCAAATGCTCTGTGACGCAATGAATGGAGATTTTCATGGTCGTTCACTACATCAATCACTGATGGCCGATATTTATGGCACTATTGCTTCATTAAAATACTCAAAAAATAATCTATCGCAGTGGGTAAAAATTGAAAAACGAAAAGTACAGCCACCACTAAATTTCTTTGGTGCAAAGGCTCACATCCAGTATCAACCAAAAGGGGTTGTGGGGGCCATCGCCACATGGAATTTTCCGGTATGGGTGCCCTTCAGTTCTTTAGGAGGGATTTTTGCGGCAGGTAATCGCTGCATGATAAAACTTTCAGAGTCTACTCCGCATACTTCGTTGTTATTAGAAAAACTCATTGCACAATATTTTGATCAGGAAGAATTAGCAGCTATTAATGGAGACGAAGCAATAGGCGAGGCATTTTCAAAATTAGCTTTTGATCATTTAATTTTTACCGGTGCTGCACGCGTGGGAAAAAAAATTATGCGTGAAGCCGCTGAAAATCTTGTGCCAGTTACATTGGAGTTAGGGGGGAAGTCACCTGTTATTATTGGCCGGGATGCAGATATTAAAAAAACAGCTGCTTCATTAGTGCTGGGAAAAATATTGAATGCAGGACAAGTGTGTTTGTCTCCCGATTATGTATTCGTAAAAGAGAATTCGCTTAATGATTTGATTGCAGAATTGGAACGATCACTTGCAAAACACTTTCCAAATATCTTAATCAATCCTGATTATGGTTCGGTGATCAATGAAAGGCATTACCATCGTTTAATGGGATATTTGGAGGATGCTAAAAATAAAGGCGGTGAGATTTGGGAAATAAGTCCAGCAAGGGAAAATTTTTCTCTTCAAGTGAACACTTACAAGATTCCGTTGACACTCATCATTAATCCTTCAGAAGATATGTTGATTATGCAAGAGGAGATTTTTGGGCCCATTTTGCCTATCAAAAGTTACCATCACATTGATGAAGTGATTGAATATTTAAGTAATAAAGAAAAGCCACTGGCGCTGTACTATTTTGGTGAAAATAAAAAAGAACAAGCCAAAATTATTGGCAATACAGCATCAGGTGGAGTAACCATTAATGATGTTATCCAGCATGTGAGTTGTGAAGATTTGCCTTTTGGCGGTGTGGGTGCCAGCGGAATGGGACAGTATCATGGGATTGAGGGATTTAAAACCTTCAGTCACGCACGAGCTATCTATAAGCAATCTAATGTGAATATGATGGCGTTGGCAGGATTACTCCCTCCCTATACTCACAAAGCAGCCAGCGTGTTGCGCCGTATGATTAAAAAATAAAAATTAATTGGATCGAATAGCGGGCGTAATGAGCATTTTTTTCGCTTTGCCTTGTCGATAAATTACAACAGGTATTTCCTTGCCAGGCGCAGTCTTCGCAATAATATCAAGGCCTTCTTCATTGCCCATGATCGGATGGCCATCCAGTTCCATGATGATATCGCCCGGCATCAAGCCGGCTTTGTGGGCAGGACCGTTTGGGTAGATCGCTGTAATTAATAAGCCTATACCCGGTTCCAGATGCAACGAAGACGCCATATTCCGCGGCACGGCTTTGGGAACAATTCCCAGCGCACCACGCACTACGCGTCCATATTGTGTAATGTCGTCGAGTGCTTTCATCGCGGTGTCTGCCGGTATGGCAAAGCCAATACCAATGGAGGCCCCGGTTTCGTTAAGAATGGACGTATTAATACCCAGTAAATTTCCTTCCGCATCAACTAATGCGCCGCCGGAGTTGCCAGGATTGATAGCAGCATCTGTCTGGATATAGTTAGATGTCATGCGCAGTCCGTCGCGGTTGCTGGCGCTGATAATCCCCTGGGTAACGGTTTGGCCCAGGCCATAAGGGTTGCCAATGGCCAATACCACATCACCAACACGTGCATGATCTACATCGCCGACAGTGATTGGTGTTAAATCATTCAGGTCGATTTTTAGAACGGCCAGATCGATTTCCGAATCAACACCTACCACACGAGCCAAACTTTCGCGCCCGTCATTGAGCAATACAATGATCTCGTCTGCACCATCGATGACATGAAAGTTAGTGAGTAAATATCCTTGGGGATTCACAATCACCCCGGAACCCAAAGCGGACTCAATACGTTCCTTCTTGGCAAAGTTAAAGAATTGGCGAAAGAAAGGATCGTTTGCAAAGGGGGAACGTGTGACAACTCGCGTTCGCGTATAAATATTGACTACGGAAGGCAGTGCCTTTTGAACTGCGTCCGCATAGGAATAAACTCCCCGGGCTTGCTTGCCTTCCAGCATTGGTTGAGAGGCGGATACCGTTTGCGTTGTGGTTGACAGGAGGGTGTTGTTTTTATATTGAAGGTAAAACAAGGCCATAATCAGGCCAAAAACCAGTGGCCAGGCGACATAACTGAAAAGTGGTCGGAGGTAGCGTTGGTAAACGTGAAGGAGGTTTTGCGTCATATAACTTTGATGAGTACCGTTGTTTATCGCGTTAAAGATTATGGAAAATGCAGCTCGCAAAAAAATAAAGCGACATTATAATACCCGCCTTTGTTGGTTTGGAGCTAGAAAATGATTAAACCCCACGGCGCGGACAGTTTGCTACCACTCTATGTTTATGATGAGAGCAAGCGTCAGATATTGCTAAAAGAAGCGGAGGTGCTTCCGTCTTTACTATTGAACTCAGCCGCTGCCGCTAATGCGGTCATGTTGGGGGCAGGCTATTTCACGCCTTTAAAGGGCTATATGAATCTCAAGGACACCCTGAGTGTAGCTGAAAACTTGCGCACTTCTGATGGCCTATTTTGGCCTGTTCCTATTATGAATCTTGCCAAGGATGTAAGCAGCATCCGCAATGCGAAGCGTATTGCGTTGAGAGATCCCAATGTTTCTGGTAATCCGATCATTGCCATCATGGATGTTGCTGCTATTGAGGAAGTCAGTGCGGCACAATTAGACCTCATTGCTAAAAATATATTTGGTACGCTCGACGACAAGCATCCGGGAGTCACCACCTTCAGGAGCCTCGGCAACAAACTAATTTCCGGCGCTATCCAGGTGTTGAATTTCTCCTATTTTATTTCAGAATTCCCGGATACTTTCCGCACGGCAGTCCAGATTCGTGAGGAAATTAAAAAACGTGGCTGGAATAAAGTAGTTGCCTTCCAGACGCGTAACCCCATGCATCGTGCGCACGAAGAATTATGTCGCATGGCGATGAAAGATTTAGGTGCGGATGGCATTCTCATTCATATGTTACTGGGCCAGTTGAAGCCAGGAGATATTCCGGCCGATGTGCGGGATGCCTGCATTCGAAAAATGGTGGAGATTTATTTCCCGGCCAACACCGTGATGATCACCGGTTATGGATTTGATATGTTGTATGCAGGCCCGCGTGAAGCTGTACTGCATGCTATTTTTCGCCAGAATTGCGGCTGTTCCTATTTAATCGTGGGGCGTGACCACGCGGGAGTAGGGGATTATTACGGCCCATTTGACGCGCAAACAATTTTTGATGAAAAAGTACCAAAAGGCGCTTTGTTAATTGAAATTTATCGTGCCGATAACACGGCGTATTCGAAAAAATTAAACAAAGTAGTGATGATGCGCGATGCACCGGATCACACGAAAGATGATTTTATTACGCTCTCCGGAACGAAAGTACGTGAAATGCTTGGCAAAGGCATCGCGCCGCCGCCAGAATTTTCTCGTCCGGAAGTGGCTAAAATCCTGATGGAATATTATCAACTGGAAGACAGTAAATAATTTCAAGAGTAATAAAAATAGTAGATAAAAAAACCTGACAGATGCAAGACTCCATACACCTGTCAGGTTTTAATTCACATTACTACATGTTGGGATAATTGGGACCGCCCGCACCTTCAGGACAAACCCAGGTAATATTTTGCGCGGGATCTTTAATATCACAGGTTTTGCAGTGAACACAGTTCTGCGGATTAATCTGGAATTTTTTCCCTTCTGCCGAATCAACCACTTCGTAAACACCGGCAGGGCAGTAGCGTTGCGCGGGTTCATCATAGAGCGGGTAATTTTTGCTCATCGGTATGCTGGCATCTTTCAGTGTGAGATGACAGGGTTGGTCTTCTTCATGATTGGTGTTGGACAGAAACACGGAAGAAAGTTTATCGAAAGTGATTTTTCCATCCGGTTTTGGATAATTAATTTTTTTACTTTCGGAAGCCAATTTCAATTGTGCGTAATCCGGTTTGGTGTCATGCAGAGTCCAGGGCAGGTTACCATTAAAAATATTAATGTCGATAAACGCGTAAGCGGATCCAAAAATGTTGCCCAGCTTGTGTTGGGCTGGACCAAAATTACGCTGCATGTATAGTTCTTTGTATGCGGATGAATTTTTGTAATTCGCTGTGAACTCATTTAATTCATCATTCGCACGGCCCGCCGCAATAGCGGTTGCAATCGTTTCGGCTGCGACCATGCCGGATTTCATTGCGGTATGGTTGCCTTTGATTTTCGCAAAATTCATGGTGCCTGCGTTGTCACCCACCAACAGTCCGCCGGGGAAAGTCATTTTAGGTTGTGATTGCAAACCGCCTTTGGTGAGCGCACGTGCGCCATAAACAGCGCGTTTGCCACCTTCCAGATAAGGTTTGATTTTTGGATGCAATTTGAAACGTTGCATTTCATCAAAGGGGCTGACATGCGGATTGGAGTAGGAAAGGTCAACAATCAAGCCGACATAGACCTGGTTATTTTCGGCGTGATAAAGAAAACCACCACCTGCGGATCCGCTTTCGTTGAGCGGCCAACCGGCACTGTGAACTACTAAACCTGCTTCATGTTTTTCAGCAGGAATGTCCCAGATCTCCTTGATGCCAATGCCATAATGTTGCGCGTCTTTGCCTTCATCCAGTTTAAATTTGTTGATCAGTTGTTTGCCGAGCATGCCGCGACAGCCTTCAGCAAATAACGTGTATTTACCATGCAGTTCCATGCCGGGTGTATATGAATCCTTGTGTTCGTGATGCATGCCAACGCCCATATCGCCCGTAGCAATTCCTTTTACAGAGCCATTGTCGTTATAGATCACTTCAACCGCAGCAAAGCCTGGAAAAATTTCCACGCCCAGCGCTTCGGCTTGCTCAGCCATCCAGCGGCACAAATTACCCATGCTGACGATGTAGTTGCCATCATTGTGCATGGTCTTTGGTGCAAACAACCCCGGCACTTTAATTGCTGAGCTTTCGCTGAGCATCACATAGATGTCGTCGCGCTTGACGGGAGTGTTGACGGGTGCACCTTTTTCTTTCCAGTCCGGGAACAACTCATTCAGAGCCGAGGGTTCAAAGACGGCTCCTGACAGAATATGAGCGCCAACTTCGGAACCTTTTTCAACGACAACGACATTGAGTTCGGCATTGATTTGCTTGAGTCGGCAAGCGGCAGCCAGGCCAGCAGGGCCAGCCCCAACGATTACCACGTCATATTCCATGAATTCGCGTTCAGTACTCATCTAAAACTACCTCTTTAAAATCAGGTTGGACCAAGGATAAAAAGTGCTGCATGTTGACATTCCATGCCGTTTCTTTCAATAGGGCGTTTACGGAGAGGGGAGCAATCCCGGCCTGGTTGTCTGGATTACTCTAATTTGAAAAATACACCGTCACTCCAGACACCCCAGGAACCATTAACATGGGTTGCCATTTCTGCTAATTGGTAAAAAATATTTCTATGAATCAATGCTTCCAGGTTGGATCGCACACACACCAGGGGCCTGATTTCTTCACCGCGGGTATGGGATATTTGCAATGGATGATTACTGTCCAGGTGAAAAATGTCATCGGTGGATGTTTTAAACTGGATCATTTGTTCTTTTTCACTCGTTGAATCAATTATTTCCATATCGACCACAAGCAAGGGAGCGCACTCAACGGTAATTCTCCATTTTTCGACGGGAGTAACTAAAAAGTAATCATCATTTTCTTTCTTTAGAAGTGATGAAAAGAGTTTGATCAATGACTGACGGGTAAATTTAATGCCGTCATGATACCAGTCGCCATTTTCTTTAATAACAATGTCAATGTCTCCGGACAACAACGGATTCCATTGATGAATTGGCGGAATATAATTTGTGCTTGCAAAAGCAAGAGAGTTTTTAATTTTGTTTAACGATTCCATTTACTATAAAACTTTTTCAGGCGCCAGGATATTTGCCAAATCCTGGTAGCCTCGTTTTAATAGTTCTACCGGTTGATCTGCAAAGTCCATAATCACAGGGCTTCTTGCTTTCAGGCGTATTGCATCAAATAATTGATTATTGCCTACATAATAGATGCTCACACCCACTTCAATGGAATCCACACCAAGGTTACTGTAGAAATAATTGTCTTGTACGGTTTCATCTTCTTCTGTTTTATTGGGACGCTGTTTGTCATTCCAATGAATCACTTGTGCATTCATAAGAAAGGCTGCTTTTTGTGATTTGGCATTATTCATGGCCTCTTCACGCGACTCCGGTCTCAAGGCGCAATAGGTTTGGGGGAATCGTGATTGCAAGGCATCGCAAAGGTATTCCATCTGTGGAACATCTGCTTTTGGCCCTACTATGGTTACGGGAAATCGAACATAAATTTTTGCATCAACAGGAATTTTTTCCATGGAGTTGCGCTGGATATCAAAATATTCTGCGGCATATAATCGCCCAAGCCATGTATGAGTGAATTCCCGGGTGTGGTCATAGGTACATGCGCTAAAAATAAACACCGTTGTTAATACAAGCCATTTCCATAATTGAAACACTTTCATATCAATCAACCTCCAATTAAACGCATTATAGTTTCTCCGCCCTGAAAAACCATTTGTTTGTTATGAAGCGCTACCTGTAGACGATCACTTAATAGTGGCAAGGCTTCTTCATCAGGCAAATCGAGTATATCGCCAACATAATGCTTTTCATTACTGCTCAGGCATCCGTGCAAATAACCTGAAGAGGATAAACGAAGGCGTGAACAGGCAGAGCAAAAAGGCTCGCTCTCGTTCGCGATGATGCCAAAGGTTCCCCTGTCAGGAATTTCAAATCGTACTGATGTTGAATCAAAGGGCGCGTCGGTACGCGAAAATTGATAATGCCTATTGATGGTCGATAATATATAGGACATGGGTATATAGTCGCGATCAAACTCTACAGAATTTGTCAGGTGACCCATGCGCATTAATTCTATATACCGGAGTTCAATTTTCCTGTCCAGGCAATAATCCAATAACGGAATAATCTGGTCGCTATTCAGGCGTCGCAAGGGAACCATATTGATTTTTATTTTCATCCCTAGCGCAAGGCATTTTTCAATTCCCATGAGCACAGAAAATAAATCTCCTGCTTTACTGATGGATCGAAATGCATGAGGGTCTAAAGTATCAAGGCTTACATTGATGCGTTTGATTCCACAGGCGGAGATGAGCTCTGCTTTTTCAGCTAATAACTGGCCATTGGTTGTAATGCTGATGTCAGAAAAATTGAGTGCAGAGCTCGCTTCAAGGAAGGATTCAAATTTCGGTGATATAAGCGGCTCGCCACCGGTGATACGGAGCTGGTTGATATTGGCTAATTTGCAAATCAGTGAAACCGCTCGAATTAAATGACTCTCACTCAACTCATGTTTGGCAGTGTGACGTTTTTCCCCATGAGGCACGCAATAGGTGCATGCATAATTGCAGGCGGCCGTTAAACTGACACGAAGATTTCTAAATTGCCTGCCATAGGAGTCAACAATCACGAGTCATGGTTTCTCATACAAGTCGGACAGTAATAACCCCTTCAATAGCTGCAATTTTATTAACAACATCATTGCTGAGTGGAGATCCTGTATCAATCAGATTATAAGCAATTTCATCCCTGCTTTTATTAATCATGTCGACCACATTGATATTGGCATCTGCCAGTACAGATAACACCTGGCCCAGCATTTTGGGGATATTGCGATTGCTGAAAGTTAATCGGTGTGTGCTTGAGCGCTCCATGGAAATAGTTGGGAAGTTTACTGAATTACGGATATTTCCATTCGCCAAAAAATCTTTTAGCTGTTGCGCTGCCATTACCGCACAATTGTCTTCCGCTTCTTGCGTGCTTGCGCCGATATGCGGCATCAGGATGACATCCTTTCTTCCGATGAGTTCAGGCATGGGAAAATCGGCAATGTAGGATCGCAAGCCTTTATTTTGCAAATTGAGGCTGGCAATAACCGCTGCAGTATCAACAATTCCTTCTCGCGCGAAGTTCAACAGGCAAGCTCCTGGTTTGACGTTTGCAAGCACCTCATTGTTGATCATATTCTTTGTGGCATCAATCATCGGCAGATGCAGTGAAATGTAATCAGATTTGGCAAACAACGATGACATGCTTTCCATCCGTTGTACTTCATGTGATAAACGCCACGCCGCTTCAACCGAGATGGCAGGATCATAACCAAGTACATTCATTCCTAACTCAATGGCCATATTGGCAACCAGGGAGCCAATGGCACCCAGGCCCACAACTCCCAGGGTTTTCCCGGCGATCTCGCTGCCGGCGAATCGTTTCTTTTCTTCTTCCAGCAGGGCAGAGAGTGCTTTTTTGTCCGGGATATTCAAACTGTTGACGAATTGTACGCCGCCCAGGATATCTCGTGAGCCTAATAGCATGGCGGCCAACACCAGTTCTTTCACTGCATTTGCATTCGCACCGGGTGTATTAAACACAACAATTCCGCGCTCGGTCATTGCGTTAACCGGAATATTGTTAACCCCGGCACCTGCTCTCGCAATAGCTTTTACCGTCGGGGGAACTTCGCTCGCTTGAAGGTTATGGCTCCTCAACAGAATGGCGTCTGGCTGGCTTAACCCACTTGCTACTTCATAGGAAGCGCGATCAAATTGATCAAGCCCGATGAGGGCAATCTTGTTATAGGTCTGGACTTTGTACATCAGGCACCTCTATGGTGATAGTCTAAAAAAACGCGTATTGTAGATGAGCCGTTAAGGATTGCTACAGCAAACCGAGCATTTAGGCTATATAACCTGAATGGATGGTTAAAAATAACCAATTTATGTTCATTATTCGTATTATGAATAATGAACATAAATTAAATGCAAATTGATTATAATAAATTAGTGAAAAGGAATGGATGGATTTTTGATGTTCAACCATACTGAACGCCAGTAAGTAGCCGTTTTACCCCCTAAAATGGTTGCTGGCTGGGTCGCTGCAGAGAGCGACCGAGTAGATATTGAGGGGCGTATTCGTTCCTTAATGTTTCACTCCTAATGGTCTTAACCCGATTTTCTCCCCCAGAAAATCGGGTTTTTTTTGTAACCTGCGAATTTCAGATTTAAATTTTTTGTGTAGTCAGGTAATTTTTTTCACTACGTTGAGCAAATCTTCATAACGATAAGGTTTTTGAATAAAACCGGTCAAGTCCTTGTTTGAAAAATGTGCAAGCGCGGCGTGCTCATCATAGCCGCTGGACAAGATGACTTTCACATCCTTTCCTGTTTTTTTCATTTCCTGAAATGTCTGCGCGCCATTTAAATCCGGCATCGTCATGTCCATAAGTACAAAAGTGATATCGTCTTGTCGTTGCCTGAAAAGTTCTACTCCGGCCTTACCATTTTCTGCCGTGATAACGTCGAATCCCATTTTTTCCAGCATGGCTTTGGCAACTGATCGCACTGTGGCTTCATCATCGACAATCAATGCCAGTCCTTTCCCATGCCAATGATTTTCAGGATCCGGATGCTTTAATTTTTCCACCGCCGGTTTCCTGGAAGGGGGGAATAACACCCTGAATGCGGTGCCCTTGCCCGGTTCGCTGCGAAGTTTAATAAAGCCGCCATGACCGCGCACAATTCCGAGAACCGCTGCCAAACCCAAACCGCGTCCACTGGTTTTAGTAGTGAAGAAGGGATCAAAAATGTGTACAATCGTGTCAGCATCCATGCCGCAGCCGGTATCACTCACGTCAAGATAAACATATAAACCTTCTTTTACATCATCTGTATACGAAGATACATTCGCCAGATAGCTGCGATCACAAAACATCTGGCCGGTGCTGACAGTGATAGTGCCACTATCAGTGCCAATGGCATCCGACGCATTGATAATAAGGTTCATGATGATCTGGCGCAGTTGTGCACTATCCGCATCGATGCTGGGTAAATCTTTTTCCAGTTGATAATTCAATACACATTTTTTTGAAATGGATACCTGTAATAAATTCCCCATTTCTTCTGCGACATCGGAAATCTGTAAAGGCTCCACGACAAAGGCACCTCGGCCTGAATAGGCCAGTAATTGGCGAACCACATCGGCGGCACTGTGTATCCCCTTGATGGCGTGACCAATATATTCCCCGGCTATTGAATCGGGCGCTAACTCTTGTCGTGCCAGATCGGTATAGCCGAGAATGCTGGTCAGCAAATTATTAAAGTCGTGCGCGATGCTTCCGGCCATCACACCGAGACTTTCCAGTTTTTGTATCTGGATCAATCTGGCATCCATGTCGCGTTTTCTTTCGGAGATATCAACGATCGATGCCAGCACCAGTTGGTATTCCGACGTCTGGATGGGACTCAGGCCTATCTCGATGGGAACTTCGCTGCCGTCTTTACGAAGACCGGTCAGGTCCCGGCCTGCGCCCATGGCCCGGGCATTTTTTTCCTGGAAAAATCCGGCGCGCATACTCGCATGTTTTTCGCGCAATGCTTTCGGTAACAGAAGCTCAATGGCTTTTCCTTCCAGCTCATCGGGCTCGTAACCAAATAACTGCTCCGCACGAGCGTTTGCGAGCACAATTTTCCCCTCGCGATCCGCGGCGATCAGGGCATTGGGTAATGCCTGTATGGCTAATAAAAAAATTTCCTGTTCTTTAGTAGAGGCGGATTCTAAAAAAGCAGGGGGCGGAAACAACGTGCTCGACATCTGGGCACTTCCTAGTAAACAATTTAACTGCGTTAGCAGTCTATTTATAATATTTTAATATTAATAGATGGCTAATAAGATAATTTAGTGATGCAGATCAAACTTTCAGAATAAAATGACATCGTTTTTTTATCTCATCTTTATTTTTGGCACGCTGCTCCATCGCGTGGTGTAATCCGGCGATTTCAGTTCGCGTTTGATGGCCCACGGTGATTCACCAGCGTTTCTTCCGAAAAGTACCGAATCACGCCCGAAGCGGCGATTAATTTTATCAACCATTTGCATCAAGCCCGTGGTTTTGTCGCTTTGTTCTTCATCCCATAAATTGTGCTGGTGTGGATTGGTGTCTACCAGATCCAGCAAGCCAATGCCGGAACGATAGTAGCGTTGATTGTGTACATAAAGCGATTCAATAATTTGTACGGCAAGCTCCACAATAGGGCGCGTGTCATTGCTCGGGTAAGCTAACTCACGGCAACCCTGGCGAAATACGCGCGTACCTTTGTCGTGCACCGAGGTTTCAAAAAAAATACTGACTGCTTGTGCATAACTGTTTTGGCGGCGCAACTTTTCGCTGGCGCGTCTCCCGTAATAGGAGACAGTTTCTTTTAACTGTTCAAGCGTGGTAATGCGTTCACCAAAAGAGCGCGTGACCACAATCTGTTGCTTGTTCGATGGCACTTCGTTAAAACCTAAACAGTTAATTCCTTGCAGTTCGCGCACCGTGCGCGAAAGGGAAACGGAAAATTGTTTTTGAATGAGTTGTGAATCCTGCGTTCGCAAATCCTGCACGGTGTGTATATCCAGTTCGGAAAGTCGTGCCGCCAGGTTGCGTCCCACGCCCCAGATTTTATTGACAGGCAACTGGCGAAAGACTTTCTCCCAATCTTCCAGCTTATCCATCACGCATACGCCGTTTAACTTTTTGGATTTTTTGGCGATATGGTTGGCAAGCTTCGCCAGGGTTTTGGTGGGTGCGATGCCCACGCACACGGGCATGCGCACCTGTTGCCAAATTGTACTGCGTATATGCGTAGCGAAGTCGCGCCAGTTGTGTTCCATTTGATGATATTGGAATCCATGCAAATCCAGGAAGGCCTCATCGATGGAATAAATTTCCACTTGCGGCGCCAGTTCGCGCAACAGTGTCATCACGCGCGCGGAGACGTCGCCGTATAATTCATAATTGCTGGAGAACACCGCTACCTTATGTTTTTCCAGAAGGTGACGCACTTTGAAGTAAGGTTCGATGTTTGGAATGCCGAGCGCTTTCGCTTCTTTGGTACGTGCGACCACGCAGCCATCATTGTTGGAGAGAACGACAACCGGTTTGTTGCGCAAATCCGGGCGGAAGATTTGCTCGCAGCTTGCGTAGCAACTGTTGCAGTCAACCAGTGCGAACATGCTAGCGCTTTCGATGTAAACGGATGGAGCCGGTGACCACGCCTTCAATCACCAGCTCGCTGTCTTCCGGTAAGGGAATGGGCGCAAAGGCGGGGTTGGCGGAGAGCAAACGCCGGTTTTGTTTATCGAGTACCTTGCAGCAAAGTTCGCCGTCGAGTACTGCTACTACTATATCTCCCTGCTGGGCGGGCAGGGAGCGGTCGACTACCAGCAAATCGCCATCGAAAATGCCGCGTTGGTTCATGGATTGTCCCTCCGCACGGGCGAAGTAGGTAGCGGCGGGGTGTTGCACCATCAGGCTGTGCAGATCGAGCCCGTGTTCGCGGTAGTCATCAATCGGGCTGGCAAAGCCGCTTTGTGCACGCGCGAGGTGCAGTGGAATCGCCTCGTGCGGCGCGTTGGTGGGTTTGGGGGGCGGGAAAGCCATTGCGGGAGCCTGTACTGAGTTTATATACAGTATAGCGGGAAAGAGGCCGATGGCCAAGCGTGGCTTAGGTGGCCGTAATAACCACCAATTTGCTTGTAAAATTTAGTTGCACTAAAGGTACACAAATGGTGAAATGGTTTCGTGTACATCACCTATAATTTTTATAGTTTATGGCTAAAGGTAGTTCATCCCAACAGCCCAGCGATGTGCTGATAATTCAGCGAGTGAAGAGTATAGCCAAAGACAGTGGCCGCATTATTCCCAGCCCTAAACACGCCAAGCAGAGGATGAAGCAGCGAAGCATTCCCTGGGTACAGGTGGTGAGAATTTTAAGCGGTAATTTCCTGATACATGAAGCGCCACATAAAGATGCTAGAGGTGATTGGAGATTAACTGTAGAGGGTAAAGATTTAGACAGTAATACAGGTGGTTATATACGCGTAGGCGTGGCGCTTAAGCAAGATAACAGAGGTGAATATCTTTTAGTTCTTACCGTAATTCGTCCATCAATCAGGAGGAAATAGTAAAAGTAACCACAGTAATTCAGTAATCAGTAATTCAGTAATCAGTAATTCAGTAATCAGTAATTCAGTAATCAGTAATTCAGTAATCAGTAATCAGTAATTCAGTAATCAGTAATTCAGTAACAGAGGGGCGCAATATGAAAAAGTTTGAAGGCAGATATCACTATCAGGAATGCGGCTTGGATAATATCTATCTAAATGGCGGAGTGTTTGTTACGGAAGTTGATGGCGAAGAGTGTTACAGCATCACCGATATTGAAGGTTTGCACAAAGTAATTGCACTGGACTTGATAAATCAGCAATCTCCTTTGTGTGCAAAACAGTTCAGATTTTTAAGGCATGAACTTGGGTTGACGCAGAAAGAGCTTGCAGCGAAGATTGATTGCACAGATCAATCCATTGCGCTATATGAAAAAGGCAGACCTATTCCGATGCTGGTAGACGCAGCCTTACGTGATTTATATAAAAGAGGTTTGTTTAGTAAAGCGATAGAAACGCTGACTGCACAAAAGAAAAAGACAGTGACAACAAAACCAAAGAATGCAGTATTTAAACTAAATAGCAAAACCGGACATTACACCAAGCAAGCCAATGCTGCTTAATCATAAACTACATGCTGGCCTCTATTGCAGAGGCCAGTACAGTTCCAATAACAAATTTCCAACTTAATTCTCCCAAAACATCCTTGCTGTAAAAAAAATCTTGTCCTTGGTAATATGGTATAAGTAAGCCGTTATAGAGAGAGTAGATCAATTGTATGGAATTCAAGGATTACTACGCCATTCTCGGTGTGAAGCCGGAAGACGACGACAAAGCCATCAAAACCGCGTACCGCAAGCTGGCGCGGCAATATCACCCCGACGTCAGCAAACACAAGGATGCCGAAGCGAAATTCAAGGAAGTCGCCGAAGCATACGAAGTGTTGCACGACCCCGCCAAACGCGCTGAATACGATCAGCTTCGACAAGCGCGCAGTCAGGGCCAACGCTTCGAACCACCACCCGGTTGGCAAGCGGGCGGAAGACACAATAGCTATTCACAACCCGATGAGGATTTCTCCGATTTTTTCAGTTCTATTTTTGGTTCCGCGAGTTCTCGAAATTCACAACCTTTCCAGCGCAAGGGACAGGACGCCGAAATCGAATTGCCAATTTTCCTCGAAGACACACTGGCTGATACATCCAAGCCTGTTGAATATGTCATCTCCTATCACGACGCGCAGGGCCAGGTGAAAGAATTAAAAAAATCACTCAATGTAAAAATCCCTGCCGGTGTTACCGACGGCGAACGCATACGCCTGAAAGGCCAAGGCTCACCCGGTGTTGGCGATGCGCCGAGCGGTGATTTGTATTTGCATATACGACTCGTTCCGCATCCGCTCTTCGATGTCGAAGGTCGCAATCTTGTTATCACCATTCCTATTGCGCCATGGGAAGCGGCGCTCGGCCAGAAAATAACCGTGCCGACGTTAAACGGAAAAATCCAGTTAGCGATTCCACCCAACAGCCAGTCCGGACAACGGTTGCGAATCAAAGGCAAAGGTTTGGTGGGAAAATCCGGCAGCGGTGATTTGTTCGCCGTATTAAAAGTGGTGATGCCGAACCAGAGTGATGAAGCAGTAAAAAAATTGTGGACAGAGCTGGCCGGGAAAGCCGCTTTCGATCCACGCGCCGAGTGGAGTAAATAACCATGACATCCTTATCTGTTATGCATATCAGTTTCGAAGAGCTGTGTTTATCCGCCAACATGGATGAAGCGATGGTGCTTGAGTGGGTGGAATACCAGGTGATTCAACCCGATACCGGCAATGCACCGGAAGAATGGTTGTTTAGTGCGGCCGCGGTGAACGTGCTAAAAAAAGCCCTGCGTTTGCAACGCGATCTGCAACTTGATTTAGCCGACGTTGCAATGGTCGTGAAATTGCTGGAAGAGAACGAAGCATTGCAGGAAGAGAATGCGCGATTGAAACAACGTTTGCGTCGGTTTGAAATAGAAAACTCTGCGTAGGATATCGTAGGGGCGCAATGCTTGCGCCCGAGCGGATGCAATCCGCCCCTACATTTCCTTCACATGAAAATAAATCACCACGCTGAGCAACGCGCAAAAGAAACACCAGGTAGAAATAAACCAGGTGGTGTAGAAATAATAAGTAGCGATGAAAGACAAAAGCGCTAACACACCAAACACATTCACCGTGCGATGGGATGAGAGAAAGCCACCAAACACACTCGACAGCAAATAAGTGGTGATCACGGCTTCCTGGTAAAAATGCGGCGAAACATAAAGCACATGATGACCGATGGGCGCAGAAACCACCGGATAGGAAACGAGATAATAAAGCAGGTAGAGACTCACCGTCGCACCCGCTGCCACTAATCCGAACAAACTATAACGACGCCAACCGGGTGGCTCCATGCAAACAATGGCCAGCGGTAAATACACGGGCCACAATACGTGGGAAAAAAATGTATAGCCGTAAGTCATCACCATATTCAGTAATGAGGGCCCGTACTCAAAGCTGAGCCAGACAACGCCTTCAATGAATTGTTGTATACCAAAGAGCAAGGGAATCGCGGCAAAGAGCCAATCGCGCCGTTGTCGGGTGGATTTGAGTGTCAGGGTGCCCATGCCCAATAACACAGCGCTGGCGGAAAAACTGGCGGTAGCCGAGAAACACATGATATTCGTTCTTCACTGCGAGATCTGAAAACTGTGACATTACGCGAAATAAGGGAGAGTGTCGAATATAATATCCGGCATGAGCAATGCTTCCGACCCCATTCCTGATCTCAACTCCCCCGAGCGCATCGCTGAATTCCTGCAATACTTCTACGGCAAGTTGCTGAAAGATCCAGTACTCGCACCGATTTTTATCGATGTCGCCCAAATCGATTTGCAAGCCCACCTGCATCACATCCAGGCCTACTGGGAAAAATTATTGCTCGGCAAGGACGATTACCAACGCCACACCATGAATATCCATCGCCTGTTGCACAGCAAACGTGCATTGACCAAAGCGGATTTTGATCGCTGGCTGGAATTTTTTACCAGCACCGTGCGCGAGCATTACGCAGGCCCGCAAGCCGAGCGCGCGGTCAAGGTAGCGGGGCACATAGCCGGCAATATGACGCGTTATATTGCAGGTGATATACAATAGTAATTTTAAATTGGTCGTGGCATAGTTGCTATATCATATGCTTTTAAATCTGGAGCTATAGCACCACAACGACAAGAGCCAGTGCTCATTTACCTGGATATTGATAAAAATTGAATGGAGGTTATATGGAAAAACACCAAATTATTTTCAAGGGCCTGCTCCCTTCCGCTTTGCAAAAGGATACAGAGGAGAAGTTTGCCAGTCTTTTCAAGATCACTCCGGAAAAGGCGGCTGCCATTTTGGCAAAACCAAACACAATTTTACGTAAAGACCTTGATATCAAGGCTGCAACCCTATACAGGGACAGGCTCACTTCTATCGGGCTTAATGTTTTAATCCGTGCCATTCCTGTTGCAAGTGAGGAGGTTTCATCGGACAGCAAGACAGTGGATAACAAGACAATATCCGAAAATATTCTTCGTAAATCTCCCGTTGTAGAAAAAATAAAGGTACCACGCGAGTTGACATTTAAATTTCATGGATCCGGCCTGGAGTATTTTCGTATATGGATTGTTAATGTTCTATTAACATTGGTCACACTGGGAATTTATTCGGCTTGGGCTAAAGTGCGTACCCAGCAATATTTCCATGGAAATACCGAACTTGATGGCGCCTCATTCAGGTATCTGGCAACGGCAAAACAAATATTGCGCGGTCGATTGATAGCGGCAGCTATATTCATTGTTTATTTTGGTTTGCAGCATATATCGATGAAGGTACAAGGCGCAGGAACATTTTTACTCATATTAGCGGCTCCCGCTTTGCTTGTTTTATCCTTGTCATTCCGGTTGCGCTATTCTGCCTGGAGGAACGTGCATTTCGGATTTACTCGCCATTTTGGTCGTGCATACCGGATTATGGCCATACCCATGGCAATTTTAATCCTGATGTTTGCCTCAATCTATATGGCGTCATTGACGGGCAGCCAGCCGGCTAAAAAGCCGGACATTCATAAAATGATTCCATTTTTTGCCAGTACGATTTTATTTTGTATTTCATTTCCATGGATTGAGTTTTTGTATAACCAGTTTATTGTAACCAATGCTATGTATGGCTCCAGGCATTTTGGATTTTCAACCAAAGTAAGTGGTTATTATAAAATGTATGGGTTAACTGTTTTGCAGGTATTTTTAATGGGATTTATTTCTGCAATAGTCGCCCCCATTTTCGGTAAAATAATGCGCGACCCAAATATTAATCTGCCTAAAATTTTTTCCGGGTTCCCTCTTTTATTAATGATACCTGCATGGTTATGGGTGATAGCATTTATGCAGGCAAGACGTTTTAATATGCGCTACAACGGTATGAGCCTGGGAAAAAATCAATTTATTTGCAAGGTATCAGCTATTAAATATATGTGGTTGTATCTGGGAAATACTATAGCAATCATTATCAGCGTTGGGCTGCTGATTCCCTGGGCGCAAATACGAACCATCAATTACCGACTTTCCTGCCTGACACTGGTTGCGAGTGATGACATGGATAATTTCATAGACAGACCTCAGGACAGTACAGCGACAGGTGCGGAGTTGGGCGGATTTTTTGACGTGGATGTAGCCATGTAGGAACAAACCAATGCAAATTAGAGGAATATGGTACAACGGAAAAACATCAGCGGCAAAAGCAGCGACGCTGTCTGTTTCAGACGGAGGCAGGATTGAAGTACAAGGAGTTGAACATCCTGTCTCCTGTCATGTGGATGAGATAAATATTTCTGAGCAAATTGGAAAAACTCCACGTTACCTGAAATTTCCGGATGGATCGGCTTTTGAAACAAAAAATAACGCACTGGTAGATCAAGTAGGACAACTCCAGTCACACAAAACGGCAGGTGATGTTCATTCATTTGCAGATCGCCTGGAAAAAAACTGGATTGCTGTATCGCTCAGCCTGGCACTTATCCTGGCCCTGGTATTCTGGTTCGCATTTTTTGGCGCACCTAAAGTAGCGCGACAAATTGCATTTGCCTTGCCCGCCAGTGTATCTAACTATATTGGCCGTGATACCCTGGCGTTGATGGATCGCACTAGCCTGAAGCCGAGCACCCTTAAACCCGCTCGACAGGCAGAATTACAAAAATTATTTTCTACCATCCTGCCAGAGGACACGGAGCAACTTTCCTATCAGCTGGTTTTCCGGAGAGGTGGTCGTATTGGCGCAAATGCGTTTGCCTTGCCGGATGCAACCATCGTTATGACCGATGAGTTGGTTAATATCGCAGACGATGACCAGCAAATTACTGCTGTTCTTTTGCATGAGATTGGTCATGTAAAGGGCCGGCATTTGTTGCGACAATTAATCCAGCAAACAGGTCTTGCGGGATTAATAACACTCATTGTTGGCGATGTGAATACGGCCAGTCATCTGGTTTTGGCGGTGCCGGGTATTTTAATGAATGCCAGTTATTCCAGGGATATAGAATGGGAAGCCGATACTTACGCACTGCATTACATGCAGTCCCATCACATTTCACCTCGGGCTTTCGCCCAGATGATGCATAATCTTCAAAACTGGATACCGGATAATTGTGGACCGAATGTCAATCACAATAGCAATTTTTCAACAAAAGAAAACCAGCAACAGACGGCAGATAACACGAAGAAGGATAAACCAGTAACAGCAGGTATGGGATACCTGTCAACGCATCCGCCAACAGAAGAACGTATCAAACGTTTCGAAGACGCAGAAGATACGTCACCTTCCGTGGCAACCCAATCAAAACCGGTTCCGGAACCAACAGTCGAAACAATCGATTTAGAAAAACTCCCCATGCCTTTGCAATGGCTAAAGACGAGCAACTATCCAGCACTTGATTCTTATTACGCTTCTCTCCAGCAGGATTATCAAACAGGTAAAAAAACCGAAATGGATCTCAATTCAGGATTTTCACTTCTCAATGAAAATAAAAAAATAAACGAGCATTATTATAATGAGTGGGTATCAGCCTATCCGGATTCCTATGCAGCGAAAACGGCAAGAGGTATCTTTTATTACAAGATGGGCAATGAGGCCAGGGGAAATGGCTGGATTAACAGCACTTGTGATTCTCAAATCAGAGCGATGGAGCATTATTTTAGTTTGGCTGTACCCGATTTAACTGCATCACTAAAAATGACGGATAAACCACTCATCAGTGCGTATTATCTTTTAAACATTGATTGGTATATTGGAGACGTTAATAGTCGACGCAAGTGGCTGGATATGGGAAACAAAATTGATCCCAGTAATTGGTATATCAAATATGCCTATATGCAGGGATTAAGACCGCGCTGGGGCGGATCCTACGACCTGATGCAATCGTTTTTAAAGGAGTCGCGGTATTTTGAATTATCCAAACTGCACATGAATAAATTGGAGTCAGTGATCTATGCAGACATGGTTTCATCAGAGGAAGATCCCAACAAAAAAACCATTGCAATGGAAAAACTGAAGCAGCTTATCCTGGAAAGTGAAGCGAATGGCGGCACCTTGCCAGAAAACGCACTAACGGAGTATGTGAGTGAAAAGTGGCGACTTAACCAATATGATGATGCCATGCCAGCCCTTAAAGACCTGGCAACATTAAAAATACAAAGTCCATGGATATATAGTGATTTGGGATGGCTTTATATTAAGCAGAATAAAATGAAGGATGCCTGGGAAAACGTCAATATCGCTGCCAACATGGGTGATGCGTGGGCCGAGTTTTCGGTTGGTAAAACGTTGTATCTGGGATGTCCGGATGTTCCTTTGGTGGCGGACAAGAGTGCCGGTCTGGTGTGGATACGCAAATCAGCCGATCAGGGATTTGAAGAAGCGAAACAGTTCCTGGCAAGTAATCCCCGGTAACTAATTTATTATTCGACTGTAAGAGTCTTTGATATAGAATCTCCTCTGTAATTTGTAGGGGCGCCGGTTACTGAGCGAAGTCGAAGTACGGCGCCCAATGTTTTCGTAGGGGCGATTCGCGAATCGCCCAATCTTGTATATAGAAGGAAGAAAATCGTAGGGGCACGATGCTCGCGCCCTTTGTTATAGAATCCATCCCGAATATCTCTGGTATATATAGATGGAAGACCTGGAAGCCCTTAAGCACCGTATTCGGGAGTTTGCTCAAGCTCGCGACTGGGATCAATTTCATTCCCCCAAAAATCTTTCCATGGCACTTGCGGCAGAGGCAGGGGAGTTGTTGGAGAAATTTCAGTGGTTAACAGAGGGAGAGTCCAGCAACCTTAGCTCTGAACGGAAAGAAGAAATTAGAGATGAAATGGCTGATGTACTGGTTTACCTTGTGCGGTTGGCAGATAAATTGGACATAGATTTATTAGATGCAGCAGGAAAAAAGATTATCAAGAACGAACAGAAGTATCCTACAGATAAAGTCAAAGGCAGTTCAAAAAAATACACTGAATATAAATAAAGGATGAAACGAAGGGAATGATTGTATACAGCGGAAACAAGAAGCAATTTGTTGAAGATGTGTTATCCAATACCATCCATCACAAAATTCTGGCTGAATACACCCGAAAGCTTTTTAGAAAAGCTGCTGAAAGTGAAATCATGTCATGGAAGAATTCCATGCAATACATGTCCAATGTATTAGCTGATCCCGAGATACCACAAAACTCAGGCGTGTCTATTGAGTATGTGTTGCCATTAACCAGTAAGCGAATTGATTTTATTCTGACCGGAAAAGACCATGATAGTCGTGAAACAGCCGTTATTGTTGAGCTCAAACAATGGAGTGACGTTAAAAAAACTGACAAGGATGGAGTTGTTAAAACCTATCTTGGCAGAGGGGAGCAGGAAACTAATCATCCCTCCTATCAGGCATGGACTTATGCAGCACTGATTGATGACTACAATGAAACCGTTCGCCATGAAAATATCCAATTACAACCATGCGCCTATTTGCATAATCTTGATACAGGACAAGTGATCAATGATCCATTCTATGCAATGCATACCAACAAGGCGCCGGTCTTTATTTCTTCTGATGCAAATAAGCTTTCTGAATTCCTTAAAAAATATGTCAAGTATGGCGATACCAGTAACATCATGTATCGCATTGAGCATGGAAAGATAAAACCTTCCAAAGGTCTTGCCGATAGTCTGGTTTCCATGTTGAGTGGCAATCAGGAATTTCTGATGATTGATGACCAGAAGCTGGTATATGAAGCGGCTCTTGATCTTGCCCATCGTGCGCAAAAAAACAAGAAGCAGGTACTGATCGTGGAAGGTGGCCCCGGCACAGGAAAATCAGTGGTGGCAATTAATCTTCTGGTTGAGTTAACGAATCGTGAAATGAATGTCCAGTATGTATCGAAGAATGCCGCTCCCCGAGCCGTATTTTCAGCGAAACTGACCGGAACATTAACCAAAACAAAAATTAACAACATGTTCAAGGGTTCAGGGTCGTATGTTGATACAGGGAATAATTTTTTTGATGTGTTAGTTGTCGATGAAGCTCATCGCCTGAATGAAAAATCCGGGCTTTATCGAAATCAGGGGGAGCACCAGATCAAGGAAATTATTTCAGCATCCAAGTTGGCTGTATTTTTTATTGATGAAAACCAGCGTGTAACTCTGAACGATATTGGATCAAGGGAAGAAATTGAAAAATGGGCGAAACACTATGGCGCTCCCGTATATACAATGGCACTCAAATCTCAGTTTAGGTGCAATGGCTCCGATGGTTATTTGTCATGGCTGGATTCTTCACTGCAGATTCGTGAAACAGCAAATACAACACTGGAAAAAATCGATTACGAGTTCAAAGTATTTGATTCGCCCAATGCACTTCGTGATGCCATATTCCAGAAAAACGCAATCAATAATAAAGCACGATTGGTAGCCGGTTATTGCTGGAAATGGAACAGTAAAAAAAGCAAGACAGCAATGGATATCAAAATACCGGAATATGATTTTGAGGCTCAATGGAATTTATCCAGTGATGGAAGTTTGTGGATAATTTCTCCCGGTTCAGTGAAAGAGGTTGGCTGCATCCATACTTGCCAGGGTTTGGAAGTAGATTATATCGGTGTAATTATCGGCCCGGATCTGGTAGTGCGAAATGGTAAGGTTATTACTGATGCCGGTAAACGGGATGGCGGTGATAACACAATCAAGGGTTTCAAAAAGCTGGCAAAGGAGAATCCTGAAAAAACGGCACGCATCACGGATGACATCATTAAAAATACGTATCGAACGTTGATGACGCGTGGCCAGAAAGGCTGTTACCTATTTTGTACTGATCCGGAAACGAATGAATATTTTTCTCGTTTAATTGAGCAGGCAACGCAAGTCCGTGAATTGACATTAGAGGAAAAATATCCGGGTTTGAATTTACGCATCTTGCCGGAAAAAGAAGTGAAGCCATATATTAATGCAGTGCCGGTTTATGATCTGAAGATAGCAGCGGGTGATTTCAGTTCCTATCAAATAGCGGGTGAGTTTGATTGGGTAGAATTGCCGGAACATATCCGCATTGCTGAAGGCCATTTTGTGGCACAAGTGCTAGGCGAATCCATGAACAAGCGTATTCCGAATGGTTCATGGTGTTTGTTTAAAGCGAATCCTGCTGGTTCACGCGAAGGGAAAATTGTATTGGTGCAGCATCGTGATATTCAGGATGTGGAGATGGGTGGACATTACACGGTGAAGGAATATCATAGCGAGAAAGCGGATATGGGTGATGGTAGCTGGGTACATACTCAGATTGTTTTGAAGCCAAAGACTAGTGCGTTAGGATTTAAGGATATTGTTTTGAAGGCAGGAAAAGTTGATGATCTAAAAGTAATAGGTGAATGGATAGCTAATCTTTGAATATGAAAACCAATTACGTTCTGATTGATTACGAAAATGTTGCCGTTAAATCGCTCGCTTTATTAAAGGGTCATAATTTTCGTGTGTATGTTTTCCTCGGGCCAAAGAACACCAAAATAAATGCAGACCTGGCAATGGCGATGCAGGAGCTGGGCAACAAAGCGGAATATATCAAGCTGGATGCATCGGGACACAATGCACTGGATTTCCATATAACTTATTATCTGGGTAAGTTGGCGGCAACGGATGCAATTGGCAAATTTTGTATTATTTCGAAAGACACAGGTTTTGATTCGCTCATTAAGCACATCAAGGAGAAGAATATCGATTGCAGCCGTGCGGTTTCTATTGAGGCAATGTTGGGTATTAAGGAAAAGCCCGTCGCCAAGGTTTCTGCAACCAAGCCAGCGAAGACAGAGAAGTTGCCAGTTTCTGTGAAAGCCCCTAAAAAACTCGACACATCTGCTTTGGTTAAGAAAGTAGTTGATAGTTTGGTCAGACGTAAAATTGCAGTTCCACGTACTGAGAAGACCATGAAAAATTTGGTTAAGTCTCTTTGTGGCACCCAGTATTCAGAAGAGGAAGTGGGCGAAGTATATTCAAAGCTTTTGAATGATGGCATTGTAATTATTGATGGCAAGAAGGTGAGTTATAAGTTGCCAGATTAAAACAGGAAATTATTTATGCGTTTACTACACACGATGATTCGCGTAGGCGATCTTGATAGATCGATTGCTTTTTATCGCGATTTCCTTGGCATGAGGTTATTGCGTCGCCAGGATTACCCCGAAGGTAAATTCACGCTGGCGTTTATGGGTTATGGCGATGAATCAAGCAATACGGTTCTGGAGTTAACGCTTAATTGGGGCGTTACTTCTTACGAGATGGGTACAGCCTATGGCCATATCGCGATTGCGGTGGATGATGTGTATGCGGCGTGTGAAAAAATAAAACAACTGGGTGGCAAAGTGTTGCGCGAGGCGGGGCCTATGTCGGGTGGCACAACGGTGTTGGCGTTTATTGAAGACCCGGATGGTTATCGTATTGAGTTGTTAAATGATAGATAATTTAAAAAGGGGTCAGAGCCCTTTTTATAGATTCGAATATAAATGAAAACAGATGACAAAAGACAAGCCATTCTCGCCACGCTACGTGCGATACCGAAAGGGCATGTGACCAGTTATGGTGAGGTGGCGAAACGAGCAGGCTTGCCGGGCTACGCGCGTTTTGTATGCCGTGTGTTGCGTGAACTGGAAGATAGAAACCGTACGCCGTGGTGGCGTGTTATCCGCAGTGACGGGAAATTTGCAATGGGGCCGCAATCCAGTGGTGGTCGTGAGCAACGGCGTAAATTAAAATCAGAGGGCCTGGAAATTGTGAAGGATAAAGTGAAGGGGCCGTGGTGGGATTGAAACATAAAAAATGATGAACGAAAAAAACCTACTTGATGCGATCAACCAAACCATGCCCTTTGGTAAATATAAAGGAAGGAAGTTGATTGATTTGCCCGAGCCATATCTGGTGTGGTTTCATGCCAAAGGTTTCCCTAAAGGGAAACTCGGTGAGCAGTTGGCGTTGATGTATGAAATTAAACTCAACGGCCTGGAAGGAATGGTAAAGAAAATACCGAAAGAGGTTATATGAGTAAACTGAGCCCTTGTCCCTGGGCCAAAGGGGAATTGTATTTAGCCTATCACGATAGCGAGTGGGGCGTGCCGAGCCACAACGAACGCAAGTTGTTTGAAAAGTTATGCCTTGAAGGGCAGCAGGCGGGCTTGAGCTGGATTACGGTATTGAAGAAGCGGCCGCAGTATCGCAAACGTTTTCATAAGTTTGATCCGAAAAAAATCGCGGCAATGACCGATAAAGAATTGAATGACTGTTTAAAAGACGCCGGGTTGATTCGCAATCGCTTGAAAATTTTCGGCATACGCAAGAATGCGCGCGCGTACCTGGCCTTGCGCGAGAGCGGTATGACATTGAATGAACTGGTGTGGCAGTTTGTGGATCACACACCACAAGTGAATCACAGGAAAACGATGAAACAGATTCCAGCGGAAACGGCTGAATCAAAAGCGATGAGCAAGGCGTTGAAAAAGGCGGGCTTCACTTTTGTGGGCTCGACCATCTGTTATGCGTTTATGCAAGCGATGGGGCTGGTGGATGATCATTTGCTAACATGCCCGCAACACAGTTCACGGAAGAAGCAACGGAAATAAAATTTGCGTTTCGAACGCAGGGGCTTGAAAGTATTGGTCGGAGTGAGAGGAATCGAACCTCCGACCCCCTCGTCCCGAACGAGGTGCGCTACCAGGCTGCGCTACACTCCGACAGGGTACGAATTATATAACGAGTGATATGGCGACCCGGAGGGGACTTGAACCCCTGACCTCCGCCGTGACAGGGCGGCATTCTAACCAACTGAACTACCGGGCCGCGATGGTGGGTGGTACAGGGATCGAACCTGTGACCCTCGCCTTGTAAGGGCGATGCTCTCCCAGCTGAGCTAACCACCCATTTCGTGGGAAGGCGCATTGTACAGATTCGCATACGCCTGTCAACGAAAGGCAGGGCGTTCCGCTGCGGAAACCGGTGCTAAGCTGCGGTTTTTGAAGACTTTAATAGTGAATAACTACTCTTCAACCAGGTGACTTTGCATCTCGCCGGTGAGTACATTCTTCAGGATTTTGCCCGCGGCGTTGCGTGGCAAATCCTTTTTGAGGATTTCCCATTTCGTGGGCACCTTGAAAGCGGCGATGTTTTCGCGACAAAACTTCTCGATGGTTTCAATGTGCGGGTGGGTACCGGGCGCAGGAACGATAAAGGCTTTCACCTCTTGTCCCCATTGGGGATGATCAATGCCCACAACCGCAGCTTCCTTGATTGAAGGATGGCGTTCCAGGCAATGTTCGACTTCTACCGGATAAATATTTTCGGCGTTGCGCAAAATCAAATCGCGCGCGCGCGTGTTGATAAATAAAAATCCGTCTTCGTTAATGTGGCCCATGTCACCGGTTTTCAGCCAGCGATCTTTGGTGATGCTTTCCGCCGTGGCTTTGGGATTGTTCCAGTATTCTTTTATAACGCAGGCGCCGCGTATACAAATTTCACCGAGCGTGTTCGGTGGTAAATTTTTTCCGTGTTCGTCGTGGATTTCCATTTGCAAACCGGAGAAAGGCCTGCCAGCAGAATCCGGATACAGTGCAAGGAAATCATCCCAGTTGATGGTGCCTGCGCCAGTGCTTTCGGTTAAACCATAACCAACTGCCATTTTTCCTTTGGCGCTGGGGAAACTGTTTTGCAAACGTTCCTGTGTTTCTTTGCTGGTGGGCGCGCCACCGGAGCCCAAAATATTTACACTCGATACATCGTATTGGCTAAAAGAGGGATGATCCATCAAGCGTTGCGCCATGCTGCCGAGTGTGGTCCAGATATTTACTTTCTCTTGCTGAATCAGCATCAATATTTTTTCCGGATCAAAACGTCCGGGTGTCCAGACGGTTTTTAATCCGGCACCCATGCTGGCAAGTACACCGGAATACAAACCGGAAAGATGGAAGAGGGGAGCGCAATACAAACCGGTGGGCAAGGAGAAAGCGGTTTCCGGAAATATTTCACCGCGTTTCTTGCGTTCTTCCTTTACAAGCATGGTGCGGAAGCCGTTGAAAAAAGCCGAGTGAATAAAATTCACCAAGGCGCGATGCGTGGTGACGGCGCCTTTGGGTTTTCCTGTGGTGCCGCTGGTAAATAGAATCAGTGCAGCATCGTCTTCTTCTAGTGGAACCGTGGGCAATTCATCGCAAGGGTTGCACAGTAATTCTTCGTCGAACGTTTCACCAATCACCACGCAGGGGAAATTAAATTTTTCTTCACAGACGCGGTCAAAACGTTTTCTATCTGCGATCAGCAGTTTAGGCTTGGTCAGTTCAAGGCCGTATAAAATTTCGGTTCGAGTCCACCAGCCATTCACACCGACTACTACGGCGCCTATCGAAACACAGGCCCAGAAGCTGATAATCCATTCCGGATAATTATCGGCCAGTATCGCAATACGATCGCCTTTCTTAATATTGAAATTGGTTTGTAAATTATGTGCGACGGTTTTAACCAGCGCTAAATGCTGTTTGTAGGAGATTCTCCTGTCTTCGCAAACGATATAAATATTATCGCCGTGATTAGCGGAGCCAGCGAGCACTTCTCGCAGGCTTTTTTGCCGGCTTTTAAAAACGGGAATGGTTACGCCGAGCACCGGTTCAGGCGCCATTTCGAATACGCCGCCGGGGCCTATCATGTCCTGTTCTACTTTCTTGACTATTTCAACTAACTCTCTGGAAGATACAGCAGGCATAGCGTAATTCTCGAATAAATGATAAGTGCTTATTTTTTTGCGGAGGTTTGCCCCGGCAATAGATTGTAATCCCCGGGTGCTTGCAATAATTCAATTCGCAATCCATCGGGATCCGTCACCATGCAGGCCATGATGCCGTAAGTTGAATTATCGATCAGGCTGGTTTCGATTAATTTTCCGCCCTGTTGTTTTACTTTCTCCACGGTTGCTTTTAAATCACTGGTGCGAAATGAAAGATGGGTGAGCCCGGTAAGATTGACTGCACGAATATTTTTACTGGTCTCTACTCCGGGAGAATGATAATAAAGCAATTCAATGCGTGTATCTTCACCCGGACGTTGCATGTAAACGGCATCGAGTTTGGTATTTTTTAAATCAAGCAGTGCATCCGCTTCCGGGCCTATCTTGATCGTTGAAACTACTTCATAACCAAACGCGTTGCGATAAAAATTAATGGAGCGTTCCAGATTTGAAACACAAACCCCGATATGGGAAAGATGTTGTATGTTCATACGCAAGACCATCCACCATCGACCACAATTGTTTCGCCGGTGACGTATGCTGCAGCAGGGCTTGCTAAAAATACGGCGACACCCTTGATATCATCTTCCTGTCCCGAGCGCTTCATGGGAATGCGTGTCTCCAGGCTTTTAAGGTTATCCCTATCGTCTTTTGCACTTTGCATCATGGTGGTGACAAAAGATCCGGGTGCAATACTGTTGACGCGAATATGGTATTGCGCGAGTTTCACAGCCATGTCACGCGTGAGTGAAATCACGGCGCCTTTGCTTGCATTGTAGGCAACAACGGGTTCTTCGTCATCGGTGCCATTACGCCACGCGGAAATAGAAGAAATATTAATAATGCTGCCGCTTTTATTTTCTTTCATGTGCCGCGCAATTTGTTGCGACAAATAAAATAATCCGCGCACATTCAGGTTAAACACTTTGTCCCAACCCTTCATTGTGTAATCCAGCGTCGGTTGTGCCCAGGCAAAGCCGGCGTTGTTCACGAGTATGTCGAGTCGATTAATATTTTTGAATAATTCTTTTATCAGTGCATCAATGGAAGCGGTGTCTGCAATATCTGCCTGTATTGCCCAGGCCTTGCGTCCCATGGCTTTGACGGCGGCGACGACTTCCTGCAACGGTTCTGCTTTGCGTCCCACCACGACAATGTCTGCTCCGGCTTCCGCCAGACCGATGCAAAGATGCCTGCCGATGCCGTGGCCACCGCCGGTGACGAGGGCGGTTTTGCCGGACAGATCAAACATTTTCAGGGTATGCATGGAGTCTTATATGCTGCGGGTTGGAATTGAGGCGGTAAAGGCTACCCGAAATGAGGGGTTAAATCGAGTTGCTCGCCTGCCAGCCTCGGTTTTTACATGCCTTTTTACCAGCCAGCTGTCTGGTAAACAAGCCAGGTGTAATTTGGCTAATATCCATTTTCAGTGCCTGCGTTTATCCGAAATTAGGCTGCTTTTTGACCCAGCTCAGTAGCCAAGTGGTTTAAATCATGTTTGAATAGCCCCCAATAATCTGACGGATTATCAGAAACCGTTGGTACCTATCAGTGTGTAGCAGGGGCCTTATATATGAAGCGTGAAATTAACTTACCTCCTTTCCCCAATGGCTGGTTCCGTGTTTGCGAGAGCGATGAGTTGGCAATCGGCCAGGTCGTCCCCAAGCATTACATGGGCAATGAGCTGGTGTTGATGCGCAGTGAAAGCGGCAAGGTGAAGGTGATGGATGCCTTCTGCCCGCACCTGGGCGCGCATCTGGGGCATGGCGGCAAAATGGTGGGTGAGAATATTGTTTGCCCTTTTCACGCATGGACTTTTAATAGTGATAGCGGTGAGTTGGTCGAAGTGCCTTACGCGAAAAAAATGCCACCGAAGAAACCGTGCATCAATACGTGGCCAGTATGTGAAGTGAATGGTATTGTATTCGTCTGGTATGACAGTGAAGGGCGTGCACCGTCCTGGGAAATTCCGGAGGTGCCGGAAATGTTTAGTGGAGAGTACACCGCGCCGATCAAAAAACATTTTGTGATCAAGGCGCACCCACAGGAGATGGCGGAGAATCTGGTGGATGCACCGCACTTTAAGTACATTCATGGCAACGAATTTATTCCCACATCAACAGCTGAAATTGAAGGTCACGTGTTGAAAGCGCGTCTGGGTTTGTTATTCAGGACGCCGCGCGGTGATGTGGAAGGTTCGGTGAATGTGCGCGCCTACGGTTTTGGTTTTGGTCGCACTTTCTTCTCGGGTATTGTTGATACACTGGTGGTGATTACCGGCACCGTGATTGAAGATTATAAGCAGGAAGTAACGATTCGTTTCTTTGTGAAGAAAATGGGCGATGCCGGAGCCGAAGCAGCGGTTGCCAAAGCGTTTACTGACGAAGTGACAAAACAGTTTCTTGAAGACAGACCGATTTGGGAAAACAAAACTTACTGGGACAAACCCACCTTGTGTGACAGTGATGGCCCCGTTTCTGTTTTTCGTAAGTGGTCAAAGCAGTTTTACCCCGTCGGTTCCGTGTAACAAACAGGACTAATTGATTTTTAACGAGAGAAATACTATGAGCACAACTGCAACTACTTACCTCGAGCCAAAGGACATCACCGAGCTCCTGAAACTGGGCCCCATGCCATCGGTAAAAAACCCATACCCGATTTATAAAAAACTGCGCGACGAGTCACCGGTGCTGGAAACCAAGGGAGAAGGCGAAGCGGCGATATCGGGCAATCCTTATTCCGTTTTGGTTACTCGTTACGAAGATGTAAAAAAGGTATTGATTGATGACGTCACCTTTTCCAGCGCGTTAGTTAATCGTGTGATGGGTCTGGTGATGGGTCCAACTATTGTGGGTATGGATGGCAAGGAGCACATGAAACATCGCAATCTGGTAACACCCTCCATGTCAACGCGCGCATTAAAAGGCGATAACTTTGCTGTTGAGGTGCGAAAAATTGCGGATCATTACATTGATAAGTTTATTAAAGACGGTAAGGCAGATTTGCATGACCAGTTTTGCTTTAATTATCCGATTACTGTGTTTGTTTCTCTTTTGGGTCTGGAGTCTGTAGATGTGGAGAAAGTACATCGTTGGGGACAGGATCTCTGTCTGGTTGCTGTTGACCCCATGAAAGGTATTGCGGCTGCTGAAGAGCTATTAAAGTATTTGACGCCAATCGTTCAGGAGAAAAGAAAAAATCCGGGACAGGATATGATCAGTATCCTGGTGACTTCCGAAGTCGATGGCCAAAAATTGACTGACCTTGAAGTAGTCTCTTTCCTGCGTTTACTGACACTCGCGGGCGCGGAAACCACTAATCATGCAATCGGTACAGCGTTTGTTGCGATGTTACGTGATCCTGCATTAATGGAGCGTGTGCGTAATGATAGAAAACTCGTGCCAGCGCTTATCGCCGAAGCCATGCGTTGGGAAGCACCTGTTTCAACCGTGATGCGCGAAGCAACTTGCGATACCATGATTGGCAATATTCCTGTTAAGAAAGACACAGCGGTAGTGTGTCATATCGGTTCTGCAAACCGCGACGAACGTCGTTTTAAAAACCCGGACGTGTTTGATATTGATCGTGAAGACAATGATCCCATTCCTTTTGGTTACGGTCGTCATTACTGTGCGGGTTCGCACTTGGCGAAGCTGGAAGCCGAGGTGGGTATCAATGCTTTGCTGGACCGCTTGAAAAACATCAAGCTGCAGCCGGGTGTGGATTTCAGTGTAATCGGGTTTTCTTTCCGTGGGCCCGATCACGTGCCCATTACTTTTACCGCGGCTTAATATTCTTTGTAGGGGTTCATTGCATGAACCCGGGCGCGAGCATCGCGCCCCTACGGGAAATTTTTTAAAATTAGATTTGGTGAATATATATGACCGATGTCATGAAAGGCGTTCGTGTTCTGGAAGTGGCAGAGCATACATTTGTTCCAGCAGCATCTGCCATTCTGGCTGATTGGGGCGCAGATGTAATTAAAATTGAGCATCACGAGCGCGGCGATGCCATGCGCGGACTGGGTTCGACAGGTGTGATGGATTTAACCGGCGCCGTTCATGTTATTAATGAACATTCGAATCGCGGCAAACGCTCACTGGGTTTGAATTTGCAAAGCGAAGAAGGCCTGAAAGTATTATATAAACTTGCCGAAACCTGCGATGTATTTCTGACGAATAAATTACCGGACGTTCTGGATAAATTAAAAATCGGTGTGAGTGATATTCGCAAGCACAATCCAAAAATTATTTATGCGCGCGGCACCGCGTTTGGTCCGCGTGGCCCCGATGCGGATAAAGGCGGTTACGATATGACCAGTTTCTGGTGTCGTTCCGGATGTGCTGATGCTGTTACACCGCCCGGCATGGGTTTTGTATTGCCACAACCGGCGCCTGCGTTTGGTGATTCCACCGGCGGCATGACCATCGCAGGCGGTATTGCGGCCGCTTTATTCAAGCGCGAGCGCACGGGTGAACCATCGGTCGTTGATGTGTCGTTGTTGAATGTGGGTACCTGGGCGATGGGAACCGCGATTGCGTTGTCGATGCAAAACGGTGAACCCTGGGGGTTGATGCAGTTGTATAAACAATCGGAAGCAAAATCCAAAGACGGGAAAAAACGCGGCAATCCATTAACCGGCTTATATGAAACCAAAGACAAACGGTTTATCAGTTTAGTCATGTTGCAAGGATTTCAATATTGGCCGGAATTCTGCACGCATATAGATAGAAAAGATTTAATTACCGATGAGCGTTTCAGTACCGGCGACAATCTGGGGCAAAATGCTGCAGAGGCAAAAAAAATTCTTACCGAAGTCATCAAGACCAGGACACTGGCCGAGTGGACTCATGCATTCCAGGGCATGAAGGGGCAGTGGGCGCCTGTGCAAAATACTGTCGAAGTAGCTAATGACCCGCAAGTGCGCCAGAACGGTTACATTGTGAAATCAGCAACCGCCGATGGACATGCCTATGAATTAGTCGCCAGTCCGGTACAGTTTGATGAACACACGACTGAGACTCGTCGCGCACCTGATTTCAATGAACACGGCGATGAAATCCTGCAACAGGCAGGATTCGATATGGAAAAAATTATCGAACTGAAAATTGCTGGCGCTGTCACTTGATGTGTCAGGGTCACTGACGCATGTTGCAACATTATGCTGACTATGAGTACCTGCTGGCATCCACACAACTATTTTTAGCCATGCTGGGCATGGGCGCTTTGCTGGCGCCAGCTGATTTTTTATCTGAAATAAAAAAGCCAAAAAGTTTATTGGTGGGCATTGCCTTGCAATGGTGTCTGGTTCCCTTGCTTGCATTTACACTGAGTTTTATATTGCCGGTTCCTGCGGGTATTGCCATTGGCTTGATGATGCTTGCTTCGGTTCCGTGTGGCACTTTATCTAATGTGCTGACTTATTTTGGCAAAGGCAATATTGCTTTGGCCATTTCCCTGACCGCAATTACTACGGTTGCTACCCTGGTTATCACACCTTTGTTAATGCAATTAATGTTTTCAAATTATTTTCCAGCAGAATTTAAAATGCCGATGGGGCAGATTACCAAAGACATCGTTGTTAGTTTAATCTCACCTTTGTTTCTGGGTATGTGGATTAAAAGCAAGATATCACTCAATGCCAGTGAACGATTTTCAAAATGGACGATCCGCTTCAGTTTATTATTAATCGTATTGATGGGTGTTAGCGCAGGTCACAGTGGTCGTGTCGACCCAAAAACTTACGGCGTTATGGGCATTGCAGCGTTAGCAGTTTTTGCATTGTCGGCGCAGCTGCTGTCACTGGCGGTGAGTCTGCTGATGAAATTGCCGGCGCGTGATGCGTTGGCCCTGGTGATCAAAGCCGCGTTCCGTAATGTGAGTCTTGCGGTAGCGATCAAGGCTATTATTTTCCCTGCGCAAAGTGGCCAGTTGGACCCGATAGGAAATGCGGTTTTCTTCACTGTGCTGCTGTACGGTGGCGTGAGTTTGGTGATGTCTATCGTACCGGTTTTAATTAATCGATTATTAATAAATAAAACTTCTGTAGCTATTAAATAAATTTATTCAGTCTTGCTATTCTTTCATCCTCTGCGCCCAGATGATCAATTAGCACAACACGAACCTTTGGAACATCAAGTGTGCCAGCGTTATGCATCTCTTCCAGGTCTGCCCAATCTTTAGTGCGATTAAAGAAGGCTTTGAACACAGCGAGATCCTGGCATGAAAGGAAGGGAACCGTTTTTCCGGAAAATTTTTCCCAACGGATACGCTTGGCGATACTTTCATGAAAAAGTGTGTTGTTTAAAAATATATCTACTGGCGTTTTCTCCCACCAGAGTCGAACTTGACCATCGCCTTTCAGAGCAGCGCGATCTTGTTTACTAATCTTTATATCTTGAGGTAACGCGGTGAGCGCAATTTCAAAATCTTTTGCTGGAATGAAAATGTTAACGTCGATATCAATGGTGCCGCGTGCACGTTCAGTACACCAGGCGAGTGCAAGCGCTCCACCAAAAGCATGTGGAAGCTGTGCAACAGTCAATGTCTGGTGAAGTATCAGGATTTTCTCAACAAGATCCATAATTCAGGTTTGAGTATGAATTGAATCTGGAAACCTGGGGAAGTTCATTTGTCGCGGCATGTTTGCCGGAAATTGTTCCGCGAGTTTGAGAACAGCAGCCAACTCCTCACCGCGGTTAATGCCATCTCGCACACGCACACGCCGACTGGTGACGATATCAGCGGCAAATCCGGCCGCTTCGAGGATACGCAGATAAGTGGTAACTGCGGGGATTTTTCTACCCGTTTCATAGGCGAGCAGGGTGGAGTGAGAGGTTCCGGCACGCCTGGCTAATTCACGCAGTGTAAGCCCGGCGGAGGTTCTGGACTCTCGCAAGTGCCTTGTAACATCATCAATGGCGTGTTGCTCTAATGAACTCATGGCCAAAATGGTACCTGATTGGATACCAAAATGAAAGTCTATTTATTTTCTGACAAAGCGTCATATTTATATTGCACTTCAATAGATAATGGACTTATACTGCCACAAGTTTCTGACTAATCGTCAGATTAAATCGAGCCAGTGCCTAAGTGCTTTTTTAAGTTAACCGGAACAAGCGGAGAGAGACCATGAAACTAGACGACATGATTTTGATTAGTGTGGACGACCATATCGTTGAGCCGCCGGATATGTTCAAGAACCACCTCACGGCTGAGTGGAAAGACAAGGCACCGAAGATCATCAATGTGAATGGCATGGACGTGTGGGAGTTTAATGGCCAGAAACTTCCCAATATTGGATTGAATGCGGTGGTGGGTCGTATTCCTGAAGAGTACGGCGTTGAGCCAACTTCTTACGCACAAATGCGCAAAGGTTGTTACGACGTGAATGCGCGTGTCGATGACATGAATGCGAATGGCGTACTGGCGCAAATTTGTTTTCCCTCCTTCCCGGGCTTTGTGGGCCAGTTGTGGGCGAGCTGCAAAGATAAAGAGCAGGCGCGTGTGATGTTGCAAGCTTACAACGACTGGCACATTGATACGTGGTGCGCATCGCATCCCGGTCGCTTCATCCCGCTGGCACTGCCCGCGTTCTGGGATCCGAAAGCGATGGCGGATGAAGTGCGTCGCGTCGCGAAGAAAGGTTGCACGACAGTGAACTTCAGTGAAAATCCGGAGAAGCTGGGCCAGCCTTCCTTGCACAGTCCGCATTGGGATCCGTTCTGGAAAGCCTGCGAAGACGAAGGCATGGTGATTTGTATTCATATCGGCTCTGGCGGCGGTATGAATTTCCCATCCATGGATTCTCCGGTTGACGTGATGATCGTCACGACACCGATCAGCATTGCAAACCTGGCGGCGGATTTGTTGTTCTCCGATGTGTTGCGCAAATTCCCCCGAATAAAATTTGCATTGTCAGAAGGCGGCATCGGCTGGATTCCTTACTTCGTAGAGCGTGCAGATTACGTTTACAAACAGCATCACAAGTGGACGCACCAGAACTTCGGTAAAAAATTACCGAGCGAAGTGTTCCGCGAGCGCTTTATTAACTGTTTTATTGATGACAAGGCGGGCGTAGAAATGCGTCACAAAGTCGGCGTGGAAACCATTACTTGGGAATGCGATTACCCGCATTCCGATACCACCTGGCCACGCGCACCGGAAATTTTATGGGAGAGCATGAAAGATGTTCCGGAAAAAGAAGTGCATGCCATGACCTGGGAAAACGCCGTGCGCGAATTCCGTTATAAATTTGCACCGAACCTGCCGAAAGAAAAATGCACGGTGGGTGAATTGCGCAAGCTTGCTAAAAATGTTGATTTAACCTTGATGAAAGGCAAAGGCGGTCAAGCGGCGGCGGGCACTGGTGAAATTGTGACGGCGCGACATATTGTGAATCAGTTGGCCAATGCGTTTGTAAAGCAATAGCAAGTTAAGTAACAAAAGTTATACAATCGCGCGAGTGAACAAGCCGATATCTGAAATCGTTGACCTGAGAGGGCGACCGCTCGGACAACGCGCGTTAAAAAAACGTCGTCAATTGATGGATGCAACCGTTGAATTGCTGAAACAACGCAGTTTGCGCGACTTGCGCGTGGTCGATATCGCGCGCGCCGTCGGCACTTCGCCAGCGACTTTTTACCAATATTTTAAAGACGTAGAAGACGTGGCGCGCCAACTGGCAGAGGAAGCGACGGAAAAAATGCCCAGCCTGATGAAATTATTTGAAGGCGATTGGCAGGGCGAGCAAGGGCTGCAAAAAGCACGCGACGTCGTTGATGCCTTTATTCAATATTGGGATGAGCACGGCGCGGTGTTGCGGGTGCGTAACGTGGCAGCGGATGAAGGCAATCCCCATTTTCTCGCGGTGCGCAGTAAAGCCACTACGCCTTTGCTCGGTGCAATGACGCAGCATATGGAAAAACAGTGGGCGAACTCCACAGAGAAGCGCAGTACCAAAATGAAACCACTGGCGGCCGCGGTGGCGATGGGTGCCATCCTGGATCGTTTGTCAGCCTACAGAAAAGAATTGGAAACACTGGGTTTAAGCCGAGCCGATATTGTGGAAACTTCGGCGCACATTCTTCACAAAACATTGTCTTCATGAAATATAGCCTTCATAAAACACTTTCTTCCTGAGAGACGGAAAAATTTATGTACAACTCTTCTTCGCAAAAACCTTTTCGCATACAACCGTCGATAACAATGGAAAACCAGCATTTCTGGACGGGCGGTCAAAACAATGAGTTGTGTTTCTTGCATTGTCAGGATTGCAAGACCTGGATACATCCGCCACAGCCGATATGCCCGGAATGCACGGGAAAAAATATCAAGCCGGAAGCGGTGTCAGGAAAAGCAACGGTACACAGCTATACGATTAATCGCCAGGCATGGATTCCGGGTTTTGATCCCCCGTATGTGATTGGCCTGGTGGAAATTGATGAAGACCCGCGTGTGCGTTTGATGACCAACATTATCAACTGTGATGTCGAATCCGTATATATCGGCATGAAAGTGCAAGTTATTTTTGAAGAGCAAGAGGGCGGGATAATTTACCTTCCCTTGTTTGAGCCGGTTAAATAATTGTTTGTCATTTCGATCGCAGGGAGAAATATTTTGTACCAAATCTGGATTTCTCACTACGATCGAAATGACATATCCTGGAGCATGTAATGATTGAATTTGCAGAAAAAAAAGCAGCGATCACCGGTATCGGGATGTCGGATGTCGGTCGTCGTTTGAATCGCGATCCATTGGAGCTCACCGCCGATGCCTGTCTGGCGGCGATTGCCGATGCCGGTTTAACACGCAAGGATATCGATGGTATTTCAACGTGGCCGGGTGCGGGTGTCAGCGGCGCGCCGGGTTTTAGCGGTGCCGGTGTTGTCGATGTGCAGGACATGCTGCGTTTGAATTTAAACTGGTTCAATGGCGGATTGGAACAAGCAGGGCAACTGGGTTCAGTGATTACCGCGTGTGCGGCAGTGGCGGCGGGTTATGCAAACCATGTGTTGTGTTTTCGCACGGTGTTTGAAGCGACGGCACAAGCCGGTGGCAGAAAACCAAATTTAGTGAAAAAGAAAAAAGAAGCGCCCGTTACAGAACAAGCAAGTGACACTGCAAAACCCAAAGTGAGCCAGGGCAGTGGTGCGATGGGCATGGTGCCACGCGCGAGCGGCACACAACAGTGGAGTTTGCCTTTCGGTGCGGCATCGGCAGCGCCGTGGTTGGCATTGAATGCACAACGCCATTTTTATAAATACGGCACGACGCGTGAAGCATTGTGTTCGATTGCGGTGAACGCGCGTCGCAACGCGGGTTTGAATCCCAAAGCGGTTTATCGTGATCCGATTACGCGCGAAGATTATTTCAAGGCGCGGATGATTTCTGATCCTTTTTGTTTGTTTGATTGCGATGCGCCTTGTGATGCATCAACGGCGGTAATTGTGTCGCGTGTGGATGCAGCAAAAAATATGCGCAAGCCGGTGATACACGTCGAGGCGATTGGTTCTGCGATACACGGGCGTCCGTCCTGGGATCAATGGGAAGATATGACAACGATGTGTTTGCGCGATGCATCGAAAATGATGTGGAGTCGTACGGATCTCAAACCGAAAGATGTGAACGTGGCGGAGCTGTACGATGGTTTCAGTTTTATTACGCTGTGTTGGCTGGAGGCAATGGGTTTTTGCAAGGTCGGTGAAGCGAAGGATTTTCTCAAGGACACCAGCAATATTTCACTGGAAAGTAAATTGCCGCTTAATACACAAGGCGGCCAACTTTCCGGCGGTCGTTTGCACGGTTATGGATTTTTGCATGAAGCCTGCACGCAGTTATGGGGAGAAGGCGGCGCACGTCAGGTGAAAAATTCGCCGAAGGTTGCAGTCGCCGCGGCCGGTGGCGGCCCAATCGGTGGTTGTTTGTTGTTAAGAAGGGATTGATTTTTAAACTGATAAAAAAGGAGTTCATGTACGTATGACCACAGGAAAAAAGTCTCTATACATATTAATTTTTATATGCTCCGGCTTTCTGGTGGCCGGCTTGTTTGGAGCTAAATTATTTTCAAATGAGATTGGAATTTTGGTAATTTTAATACCAGTAGCAATTGGCTTCATTTTTGCCGTAAGGCTCAAGTGCTCAAAATGTGGATTTAGACTATCAAATAAATTTCCTGTGGGCGGGTTAACACTTTTATATTTTTCAAATGAAAAATGTCCTAATTGTGGTGAAAAATTAAAGAATTAATAAGTGCACAGAAATATTTCTTGATAATAAATATAATTAATCACCAACCATCTTTATTTTCCGACATGGGTTGCCTGCGGCAATCGTATTTGCAGTAACGGAGCGCGTCACCACGCTGCCCGCACCAATCACAGCACATGTACCTATCGTAATGCCCGGCATAATCACCGTGTTGCCACCAATCCAGCAATCATCTTCCAATATAATCGGCGCAATCAGTTGTTTGCCGCTGGCGCGCTCTTCTGCATCGAGCGGATGCGTCGTGGTATATAAATGAACATTCGGCCCGAGCAACACGCGATTGCCGATATGAATAGACGCTGCATCGAGCATGATGCAATGATGATTGGCAAAAAACTTTTCACCAATAAAAATATTATAGCCATAATCGCACTGGAAACCGGTTTCTATAAAACCACTGCTGAACTGGCCAAAGAGCTGCTCGTAAAGCGGCTTGCGTGCTTTCATTTGATCTGCCGTAAAATTGTTGAGCTGCTGGCAAATTTTCTTCGCGCGTTTGCGTGCGGCCAGATGACGAGGCTCAAAAGGATCGAAGTCAGTAAATTCAGTCATATGGTTATGCAGTTTTATGTTTTGAGTCATTGAAGGGAGCGGTGTAATATACCGGAAAATTCCTGTTTCCGATCACCGAGGTGCACTATGTCGAACTGGTATGCAGATAATTCTCTTTCTATAGGCCATACACCGCTGGTGCGTTTGAACCGCGTGCTGGATGGCGCACCCGCGACGGTGCTGGCAAAAATTGAAGGGCGCAACCCGGCGTATTCGGTGAAGTGTCGTATCGGCGCCGCGATGATCTGGGATGCAGAAAAGCGTGGCTTGCTCGGGCCGGGAAAGGAAATTGTCGAGCCGACCAGCGGCAACACCGGCATCGCGCTGGCCTTTGTGGCGGCGGCGCGCGGTATTCCACTCACGCTGACCATGCCGGAAACCATGAGCATCGAGCGTCGTAAATTGTTGGTGGCCTATGGTGCAAAGCTGGTATTAACAGAAGGCGCCAAAGGCATGAAAGGCGCGATTGCGAAAGCCGAAGAAATTGTCGCCTCTGATCCCAAACGGTTTGTGTTGTTGCAACAATTCAAGAATCCGGCGAATCCGGCAATCCACGAAAGCACTACCGGCCCGGAGATTTGGGATGACACCGATGGCAAGGTGGATATTTTTGTTTCCGGTGTAGGCACGGGCGGTACGATCACCGGTGTTACCCGTTATTTAAAAAATACGCGCAAGAAAAATATTATTTCCGTTGCCGTAGAGCCATCAGCAAGCCCCGTGTTAACACAACAACGCGCCGGTGAAGAATTAAAACCGGCGCCGCATAAAATCCAGGGCATCGGTGCCGGTTTTGTTCCGGACAATGCGGATCTTTCTATTATTGATTTGATCGAAACGGTCAGCAATGAAGAGGCGGTAGAGTACGCGCGTCGCCTTGCAAAAGAAGAGGGCATACTCGGCGGCATTTCTTGCGGTGCGGCGACAGCCGTTGCAGTGCGTTTGGCAAAGCGACCGGAAAATAAAGGAAAGACTATCGTCGTGATACTGCCGGATTCCGGCGAGCGCTATCTCAGCTCCATTCTTTTCGACGGCATGTTCGACGACAAAGGGATTGCGCTGTAACCTTATTTATTTTTTAGTTAAATAAATTCAGGTAACGTTGTTTCCAGCGCTGCTTCTCTGCTGTGCGCCATTCCTTGTGCTTCCATTTCTCGTGCCACTGCTGGCGAATACTTTCTGGCAGGATCATTAACAGCGGTGTAATCACCAGCGTTAATACGGTTGCGAAAGTTAAACCATACACCAGCGAAGCAGCGAGCGGCTTCCAGTAAGAAGCCACGGTACCGTGTGTGGAAATTTCGCGGCCAACCACATCGGTACTGACGCCCAATGCCAATGGAACCAATCCCAAGCCGGCGGTAACCACTGTTAAAAATACCGGGCGCAAGCGTTGTGCACCGGTGCGTACCGCCAACTCGACAAGACTCAATCCGGGTTGATGGCGACGCAAATGATTATAGGTGTCGAGCAAAATAATATTGTTGTGCACGATAATTCCGGCGAGCGCCACAATGCCCACGCCGCCAAGGATAATACTGAAAGGTTGCCGGAAAATAAGATGACCTAAAAACACACCGGCGGTTGACATCACTACAGCGGACAACACGATGAAGGTTTGGTAGAAACTATTAAACTGCGCCACCATCAATGCCAGCATCAGTAGCATCGCTAACAAAAATGCGATACCCAGGAACTTGAGTGCTTTGCCCTGATCCTCATTGGCGCCACGGAAGCGCACATGCACTTGCGGACTGATATGTGCTTCAGTGTCGAGCCATTTTTGAACTTCCGCTACTTTATCATTCGGTAAAACGCCGATGGCGGCGTTTGCATAAACCGAGACAACGCCGGTGCCGTTGGCGCGTTGTAATTTGTTCACGCGCGGTTTCGCTTCACGGGTTACAAAGTTGCTGATAGGCACAGCGCCGTTAGGTGTGGCAACGGTCAGGTAATCCAGCGCTTCAACATTCCTGTCTTCCATCGGGTAACGCACGCGAATATCGACTTCGTCTTCCGCATCATCCGGGCGATATTTTCCTATCAACACCCCGTTGGTAATAAGCTGTACGGCGAGGCCTGCATCGGCAACACTGGCGCCATACAACGCGGCTTGAGTGCGATCCACTTTTAATTGCCATTCAATACCGGGTAGTGGCAATGTGTCTTCAATATCAACAATGTCTTTTACTTCCGTTTCAAGATGTTTGCGTACGCGCAATGCTTCCATTTGCAACAAGGCTTGATCATCAGAAGTCATCTCGATGTGAATGTCTTTGGTGACGGGCGGGCCGTCCTGCTGTTGTGCGGCATAAATATGGATACCGAAAAGATGTTCGGTACGTTTGCGAATATTCCAGAATACCTGGTCGGAGGTTTGATCGCGTTCATGCGCGTCTTTGAGCTTCACCAGCATATGACCAATTTCATCTTCCGTTGCGGTGCGTCTTCCCTGTGCGGTACCGACAGGATAGGCACTGGTATAAACAGAAGCGACACCGGGTGTGGAACGTACAATCTCTTCTACTTGTTTGACGAGATTAACCGATTCTTGTGCCGATAAATTGCCACGTGCGCTGACATTTACTTCACCGAAATTATGCTCTGATTGTGTGAAATAGATGGTTTTATCAGACCAAGTTTTTCCATAGACTATAAAAATGGTAATCAGAATAACAAAGGCACCTGTTAGAGAGAGAATTGGGCTTTTTAAGACTTTCTCGATTAAGCGTGCGTAAGTGCCCGTGAATCCGCCGAGTTTGCGTGGATCATCGTGCTCAAGTATGCGAATGTTTTTAATCGCTTCATCATCCAGTTCTGCTTTGCCGAATAGCGCACCCAACACTGGCAAGAACACCAACGCAAACAACAGGGAGCAGGTCAGCACCGCAAACACCGTGAGCGGTAAAATGCGCATAAACTGTCCGGAAACTCCGGGCCAGAATATCAAAGGTAAAAAGGCTGCAAGCGTGGTAAGCATCGATGCAGTGGCGGGTGCAAACATGCGCACGGAGGCAGCAATATAGGCGTCGCGCGGTGAAAGTCCTTCTGTCATTTTGCAGTCAGCGTATTCGGCAATCACGATGGCGCCGTCAACGATCATGCCCAGTGCCAGCAACAAACCAAACAACACCATGAAGTTAAAGGTGTAACCCATCAGGAAGATAATCGCGAGTCCGCCCATAGACGCGATGGGTACACCGAGGCTCACCAATGCCGCCGATCGGAAACCTAGTGCAGCAACCACCACGACCAACACCAATATTAATGCAGCGAGAATGTTGCCCTGTAATTCTGAAACCATTTGTAACAGGAAAGGGGTTTCATCGAAGGTGGTGGTGAGATCAATTCCTGCAGGTAATTCCTTGCGATATTCTTTCATCACTTCGCGAATCGCAGTCACCACTTCAATTGTGTTGCTGCCACTGCCTTTATTTATTTCAAGTGAAATAGCCGGTTTTCCATCGACCAATGTAATACCTTCAGAGTCCTTGAACGTACGGCGAATATCAGCGACGTCACCCAGCTTCACTACACCGTCGGCGCTCGCGCGCAGCGGAAAGTTATAGAGATCCTGGTAATTTTCAATCAGCCCGGGCAATTTAACGGCAAAGCGTCCGAGCCCGGTGTCCACGTTTCCTGCAGGCACCAGTAGATTATTCATGCTGACGGTATGAATCAATTCCGCGCTGCTGATGCCGTATATTTCCAGTTTGCTGCGATCCACCTGCGCTTCAAGCACTTCATCACGCTGGCCTACCAGTTTTACATCCAGCACGTTGGGAACGGCCTGTATTTTCTTTCTTAGTTTTTGTGCATTATTGTAGAGCACCCGTTCCTGCACACCGGCTCCTGCTAGGCTGATGACCAGCGATGGAAATTCATTCATGGGAACTTCTTTTACAATCGGCTCTTTTGCATCCGATGGATATTTATCGCGCGCCTGGTTCACTGCGGCACGTACTTCTGCCAATGCGGTGTTGATATTAACGTTGCCTTCAAACTCAATAACAATGTTGACGTAGTTCTCCAGCGCCCTGGCATTTATTTCTTTAACGCCATCAATGCCACGCAATTCAACTTCGGTGGGTTTTATCAGCAATCGCACGCCATCCTGCGGAGAAACGCCGTCAAGCACAATGGTCACAGAAACATAGGGGATAGAAATATCAGGGGATCCTTCGACAGGCATATTTTTATAGGAGTAGATGCCGGCCACCATTATTAACAGCAGCAAGCTCAATGTAGTGCGGGCGCGATTAATAATGAAATTTAAAAATGCACTCATGAAAATTCGCCCAATTTATTATTTATTGGCGCGAATGGCTTCATTCACGAGAGAGTTTTTTTTTGTAGTTGCTTTTTTAGAAGGCACGGCTTCTGCATACGGGGTGTCGAGTACTGCTTCCACTTTATCACCGTCGGCAACAAATTCCTGGCCGACAGTAATCAGGTCAATCTCTGGCGGCAGTCCACTGACCCATATACCTTCTGCACTTTCGCGAACCACTTGTACCGGATGGAATTCTACTATTTTTTCTGAGTTCATAATGCGTACGCCCACCTGACCCTGATCGTCGAGTGCTAATACCGCAGGTGAAATCTGGTAGGACATCACTTCTTGCAAGGGCACCACAATTTGTGCCGTGCCGCCATCGCGCACATTGGCGCCATTTGCTTTCAACGTGGCTTCAATACGATAGGTGCGTGTCATTGCGTCAGCGGTGCGTCCTACAAAAGAAATCACGCCATTGATTTCGCCACCACTGGTGAGTTGCACAGAAACCGGTTGACCGACATTCAGCGGTGACACTTCACGTTCTGAGGCTTGCCCCGTTGCAAGTACGACAGACTCATCTACCAAACGTGCACAAACGCCACTGCGTTCTATCAAGTCGCCGATCTGCGCAGGTCGGTCTTCGACAAAACCTGCAAAGGGCGCACGCATATATAAATGTTCAACGGCAACTTCAGCGGATTTAACTCCGGCCTTGGCGCTTTCCAATGAAGCCTTGCTACCGGCAACCATGGTGGTGGACAATAAATTTTTCTCACGCAATTTTTGCGCGCCTTCGTAATCAATTTTTGCTTTCTCCAGCATGGCACGTGCTTGTTCGAGCATCGCTACGTGATCATCTTCTGCCAACTGACAAAGCACAGCACCTTTTTTAACACGTTGGCCTTTTTCAACCGGAACGGCAACGACGCGTCCGCCGGCTTCTGCTTTAATGGAGACAACACGCTTGGCTTGTGTACGACCGCGCAAGGTAACAATTAAACGTTGCGGCTGTGCTTTCATGTGCTGTATGCGCACATGCGCGACGTCAGTACGTGTCATGGTAGTGAACTCGGCGTCTTTATGATCTGCCGAAGGTTTTTTAGGTAACAGGAGTCCGCTTAGCATCCATACAGTCACGACGAGCCCGATGGTGATGGCGACTAGGTAGGTTTTTTTCACAGGTACAGCATCTCCGGTTCTCGACCATCTACTATATATATCAGGGGCGCTATTATTCAGGGCTTGTGCTAAGTCAACTATCTGGAATTGCCACACTCCTACTGCGGTATAACACTAGGTCAATTGTTTAGAAATCGCTGGCAGTCAGGACGGGTTCATTGACTGACCGGGGGTTTAATTTATAATGCGCGACCTTGTAAATATCACGTAGCCTTTGGTAGGGGCTACCACTGAGCAGACTACATATTTATGCCCACCATAACACTCCCGGACGGTTCGAACCGTCGTTTCGATCAACCCGTCACTGTGGCTGAAGTGGCCGCGAATATCGGTGCCGGCCTGGCTAAAGCGGCATTGGCAGGAAAGGTTGATGGCAAGCTGGTGGATACCAGTTACCTGATCAACCAGGACGCGCAGCTTTCCATTATTACGGAACGTGACGCCGATGGCGTTGAGGTGATTCGCCATTCCAGCGCGCATTTGCTGGCGATGGCCGTCCAGGATTTATTTCCTTCTGCACAGGTCACCATAGGCCCTGTGATTGAAGACGGATTTTTTTACGACTTTGCTTTCGAGCGTTCTTTCACTCCGGAAGACCTGGAAAAAATTGAAAAGCGCATGGAAGAATTGTCACAAAAGGATTTGCCCGTACAGCGCGTGGTGATGTCACGTGCGCAGGCGATCGATCAATTCAAAAAGCTGGGCGAAGCTTATAAGGTAGAAATTATTAATGATTTGCCAGAAGCGGAAGAGATCAGTGTCTATAAACAAGGTGAATGGATGGATCTTTGCCGTGGCCCGCATGTGCCGAGCACTGGTAAATTAAAAGCATTCAAGTTGACAAAAGTCGCCGGTGCTTATTGGCGTGGTGATAACAAGAATGCCATGTTGCAACGCATCTACGGTACTGCGTGGGGAAACAAAAAAGAATTAGCGGCGTATTTACATCGTGTAGAAGAAGCAGCGAAACGCGATCATCGAAAAATCGGCAAAAAGCTCGGGTTTTTCCATATGCAGGAAGAAGCGCCGGGCATGGTGTTCTGGCATCCACGCGGCTGGGCGATTTATAAAACGATTGAAAATTACATGCGCGAACAGCAACAGGCGAGGGGATATTCCGAAATTCGTACGCCGCAATTGGTTGATATTGATTTGTGGAAGCGCTCCGGCCACGCGGATAAATTTGGCAGCAACATGTTCATGCTGAATTTTGAAGAACGCGACTACGCCGTCAAGCCGATGAACTGTCCCTGTCATGTGCAAGTGTTCAATCAAGGATTGAAAAGTTATCGCGATTTGCCCATTCGTTTATCAGAATTTGGTTCCTGTCATCGTTATGAACCCTCGGGTTCCTTGCATGGCATTATGCGTGTGCGTGGATTTACGCAGGATGATGCACATATTTTTTGTACCGAAAGCCAGATACAACCGGAAGTGTCGCGTTTTATCGATTTCCTCCATGATGTTTATGACGACTTTGGATTCAAGGAAGTGATTTATCGCTTGTCGACACGTCCGGCAAATCGGGTGGGGACTGATGCAGATTGGGACAGGGCTGAGAAGGCATTGGCGGATGCGCTCAATAGCAAAGGCTTGCCCTGGGAAGAATTGCCGGGCGAAGGTGCATTCTATGGTCCGAAGATCGAATTCTCCTTGAAAGATTGCATCGGCCGGGTCTGGCAGTGTGGGACCATTCAGGTCGACTTCTCCATGCCCGGCCGTCTTGACGCCCAATACGTGGCGGAAGACGGTTCTCGCCAGGTGCCTGTGATGTTGCATCGGGCAATTTTGGGATCTTTCGAGCGCTTTATCGGCATGTTGATTGAGCATTATGAAGGCTCCATGCCGACCTGGTTGAGCCCGGTTCAGGTGATGGTGGCCAATATTACCGATGCTCAGGCGCAATATGCGCAAAAAATAGAAGATTTCCTGAAAAATCAGGGGGTTCGCGTAGAATCCGACTTGAGAAATGAGAAGATCGGCTATAAAATCCGCGAGCATTCAATCCAGCGAATTCCATACCTCCTTATAGTAGGTGATAAAGAGGTGGAAACCGTCGGCTCTGGCAACGAAAGTGTAGCCGTACGAAATCGCAACGGCGAAGACCTGGGGACTATGACTCTGGAAGCGTTTAACCAGCTTCTGAAGACAGACATCGCCCAAAAGGGCCAGCAAGAAACATTGAAAGATTAATTCAGCAGGCAGAGGAGACAAATTTATTAATCAGGTAACAGAAAAGAGTAATGCGAAGAAAACACGCATTAACAATAAAATTATCGCCAGCGAAGTACGCCTGGTGGGTGCAGATGGTAAACAGGTTGGAGTGGTTTCTATAAAAGAAGCCTTGCTCGCCGCACAGGAAGCGGGACTTGATTTGGTAGAGATTGCTCCGGATGCGGAGCCGATTGTTTGCAAAATCATGGATTTTGGCAAACATATATTCGAATTGAAAAAGCAACAAACGGTAAATCGAAAAAAACAACACCGTGTACAGATTAAGGAAATCAAGTTTCGTCCGGCGACGGAAGAAGGAGACTATCAGGTCAAACTGCGCAACCTGATACGTTTTCTTGAAAGTGGAGACAAGGCCAAGGTTTCATTACGATTCCGCGGTCGGGAAATGGCGCACCAGGAACTGGGTATGGAGATGCTGAAACGCATTGAAACCGATCTGGAACCTTATGGTGTGGTAGAACAATTTCCCAAAATGGAAGGAAAGCAAATGACCATGATGTTGTCTCCTAAAAAACGGAAGTAACTTTCAAAGGATGGAGTAAAGAGAAAATGTGCGGTAGTAACTAAGCTTTCTCATTCACGTTAAGTGATTGAAGAAAGTAATCGGAGAAAAGCCAAGATGCCAAAGCATAAGGTGCATAGCGGCGCTTCCAAGCGTCTTAAGAAAACAGCAGCGGGTTATAAACGCAAACACGCGTTTAAAAGCCATATTTTGACAAAGATGACAACCAAGCGTAAGCGTCACTTGCGTGGCATGACGCTGGTGCATCCTTCGGATGTCGTGTTGGTAGATAGAATGTATCGCGTTTAACAAAACGCCACACATTTATTCTTTGTTAATTAAACTGTTTTTATTATTTATAAGTTAAGAGGAAAATACCATGGCACGCGTTAAACGTGGCGTACAAGCTCGACGCCGTCACAAAAAAATCCTGAAGAAAGCCAAAGGTTACTACGGAGCCCGCAGTCGTGTGCTTCGCGTAGCAAAGCAAGCCGTTACGAAAGCCGGTCAATACGCTTATCGTGATCGCAAAGCGAAGAAAGGTGATTTCCGTGCCTTGTGGGTTACGCGCATCAATGCGCAAGCACGCGCACTGGGCATCACTTACAGTCAATTCATTGCGGGTTTGAAAAAAGCCAGCATCGAACTGGATCGCCGAGTGTTGTCTGACCTGGCGGTACATGACAAGGCAGCGTTCTCTGCATTGGTCGATAAAGCAAAAGCAGCGCTGGCTGCTTAACCGATTCTTGATGAGTCAATAAAATGGGAAAGGGCATGCACCTTTCCCATTTTCATTTGCAGCTTGTGTAATTAACCGAAGGCTCGCAGCAACACCTGAATGATCAAGCAAGCGTTATTAAATTTTTATCACAAACTTGGCTCACCCAAATGGTTTTATGACATGAGCAGCCGTTGGTTGCCGTGGTTGTCGCTGATAACAATTATTTTGCTAGCGACAGGAATCATTTGGGGATTGGCCTTTGCTCCGGAAGATGTAAAGCAGGGCAACAGCTACCGAATTATTTTTATTCATGTCCCGACTTCTTTTCTCGCACTTGCTGGATATTACGTGATGGCAATTGCCGGGGTGATTGGCCTGGTATGGCGCATGAAGATGGCATTGTGGACTTTGCGTGCTGCCGCCCCTTTAGGCGCGATACTGACACTGATTTCTTTATTTACCGGCGCGGTATGGGGCAAACCAACCTGGGGAACCTGGTGGGTGTGGGATGCGCGCATTACTTCCATGTTGATTTTGCTGTTTTTATACCTGGGCGTCATCGCATTGCAGCATGCTTACCAAAACGAAGAAAACGGTAATCGTGCCAGTGCAATTTTGACTATTGTCGGCATGATCAATATTCCTATCATCTATAAATCGGTTGAATGGTGGAACACGCTGCATCAGGGAGCAACCTTGCGATTAACGGAAGCGTCAACTATGCATCCTGATATGCTTAAACCGTTATTAGTAATGATTGCGGCATTTTATTTATTTTATGCACTGATACTGATTTTAAATTTGCGTTATGAAATTTTACGCAATGAAAGGAAAAGCCAGTGGGTTAAGGATTTGGCGATGTCGGCAGGTCAAAAGTAATTTATGTATTTTCCAGATTGGTCAGCGTTTATCGACATGGGAGGGCAAGGTTTTTATGTCTGGACGGCGTTTGGCTTTTCAATATTCTGGATTGTTTTTCTGTTTGTTAATCCGGTCATGAAAAAAAACAAACTTTTAAAAAGTATTTATTCACAGCAACAAATTGAAAAATTTAAAAGATAAACGCCATGCATCCTGTGCGCAAAAAACGTTTATTGATTATTCTCTTTGTGATGGGGTTTTCCGCGTTAGGGATTGCGCTCCTGGTTTTTGCCATGAAAGACAATATGAATCTGTTTTTCGCACCGGCTTCAATTGCGCAAGGAAAAGCGCCACTGAATAAGCAAATTCGTGTCGGTGGTTATGTAGTGAAAGGAAGTGTGCAACGTCAGTCGGATGGGCTCACCGTGCATTTCAAATTAACGGACGGCGCAGCGGAGATCAATGTCAGTTATACCGGCATACTGCCGGATTTATTTAGTGAAGGAGAAGCAGCCGTCGCTAAAGGAAAATTGACTTCAGCGATGGATTTTTTAGCAACGGAGGTACTGGCGAAGCATGATGAAAATTATACGCCTCCCGAAGTGCAACAAACCGCCATCAAGCCAAAGTAGCGCCTCAGTGAAATGACCCAGAGATAAATTATATGATTCCTGAGTACGGACATTTTTCCCTTATCGCAGGCTTTTTTATCGCGATAGTTTTGGCGGTGCTTCCACTCGCAGGTGTTGCACTTAAAAATGATTTATTAATGCGCAGCAGCTTCGTGTGGGCAATCCTGTTGACTTTGACGACGACGATTGCAATTGCCTGTTTGGCTTATTCATTCTGGGTTGATGATTTCTCAGTCGTTTATGTGGCGCGCAATTCCAATCTCGAATTGCCTGGCTATTACAAGCTCAGTGCGTTGTGGAGTGCCCACGAAGGTTCATTATTATTGTGGGCATGGATATTATCCATATGGATTTTCGCGGTAGTTATTTTTGCGCGTAAATTGCCACTGGAAATAATTTCCCGTGTGTTGGCAGTGATGGGCATGATCGCCGCCGGATTTTTTTCTTTCATGTTGTTTACATCAAATCCCTTTACACGTTACTTGCCTTTCTCGCCACCGGACGGCAGTGACCTCAATCCGTTGTTGCAGGATATTGGTTTGATTATTCATCCGCCTACATTATATATGGGCTACGTTGGCTTCTCGGTTGCATTTGCTTTTGCAATTGCTGCTTTGTTGAAAGGTTCTGTCGACGTAGAGTGGGCGCGCTGGACGCGTCGCTGGACTCTGGCGGCATGGATTTTTTTAACACTGGGCATCATGCTGGGCAGCTGGTGGTCTTATGCGGAATTGGGTTGGGGTGGCTGGTGGTTTTGGGATCCGGTAGAAAACGCGTCGTTTATGCCCTGGTTAGTTGGCACCGCGTTGTTGCATTCGCTGGCAGCAACAGAAAAGCGCGGGATATTTAAAAGCTGGACTTTATTATTAGCGATCTTTGCGTTTTCATTAAGTTTACTCGGTACTTTCCTGGTTCGTTCCGGCGTGTTGACATCCGTACATGCATTTGCGAGTGATCCGGCGCGCGGATATTTTATTCTGGCGTTTTTAGGCGTGGTGGTCGGCGGTTCCTTAACGCTGTTTGCATTTCGTGCGCCCACTTTAAAAATTTCACAAAATAATAATCAGGACACTCGCTTCACGCTTGTTTCCCGGGAAACGGTGCTATTGTTTAATAACATGGTGCTGGTCGTTGTCATGTTGGTGGTATTGATTGGCACCTTGTATCCGCTGGTTGCCGATGCCTTGCACTTGGGAAAAATTTCGGTGGGACCGCCTTACTTTAATTTTTTCTTTGTGCCTTTGATAGCGCTTATGCTGTTGGTACTGCCCTTGGGTATGGCATTGAAGTGGAAGCAGGACTCTCTTGCTCCACTAAAACATATTCTGTTCAGTGTCGGTAGCTTGAGTATTGCCACAGGCATCGTGTTTGCTTTCAGTTACGGTGCTCATTTTGAGTGGCAAGGTTTATTAGCAGTGTCTGTTTCGATGTGGGCACTGTTGCTGATTTTATTTGATGTGCGTCTTCAATGCCGTCGCCATTCATCCTCGATTTTTTCAGGCTTTAATCAATTATCAAAATCTTATAAAGGTATGTTGGTTGCGCATTTTGGTTTTGTATTGGCAACCTCCGGTATGGCGCTGACCAGTATTTATAGCCAGTCCATGGATGTCAGGATGGATCCGGGTAAAAAAGTAAGCCTGAATTCGCTGGATTTTGTTTTAAATGAAGTAACAGAAAATCGCGGCCCGAATTATGTAACGAATATTGGTGATCTGTCGGTTTATCGTGGAGCGACTGAAGTCGCGCACCTGAAACCGGAAAAACGCAGTTACAACAGTGATAAAAGTAATCGTATGACAGAAGCAGCGATTGATATCGGATGGTTTGCTGATATTTATGCTTCGATGGGCGAGCCACTGGATAAGAACAATATAAATTCAGCCTGGGCCATGCGCCTGCATTACAAACCGTTTATTCGCTGGATATGGCTGGGTGCTATCGTGATGGCATTCGGCGCCATGCTGAGTATTGCGGATAAACGCCAGCGCAAAGAAAATTCACAACCATGAAAAAACTTGTTTATTTTTTACCGATTATCCTGTTTGTCATTCTCGGCATCTTTTTATTTCGTGGCATACAACTGGACCCGTCCGAGATGCCTTCGGCACTGATTGATAAACCGCTGCCGACATTTCTGTTGCCTACGCTCGATGGCACAAAGAATATTTCTGACCTGGATGTGCGCGGTAAGGTGACTCTCATCAATGTATGGGCAACCTGGTGTGTGTCCTGTCGTATGGAGCATCCTTATTTACTGGAACTTACAAAACAGGGCGTGCATATCATTGGCCTGGATTACAAGGACGACGATATAAAGGCGAAGCAGTGGATAAAAGAGTTGGGCAATCCCTACGCACTGATTATTGCCGATAAAACCGGCAGCCTGGGCCTGGATCTCGGGGTGTTTGGTGCGCCGGAATCTTTTTTGCTCGATAAAAATGGAATCATCCGATACAAACGTGTCGGTGTAATTGATGAGCGAGTGTGGCGTGAGGAAATCCAGCCGGTTTATGAAACACTCAGCCACTAAGCGCTATCTGATTTTTTTTGTAACGTCATTAATAATCTTTATTGCTGAAGCCGTATGCGCTTCTGAATCTTTATTACAGGACCCGACTTTTGTACGTGGTTATGAGGTGATGTCGCCGCTTCGGGATATTTATACTGACCATTCTCATTCCGAAGCGATCCATCAATTAAAGGATTCCAATGCAAAACCGGTTTGGCGATTAGTGCAGTGGGGAAGCCATAAAACCATAGCGAAAGTCACACCTGAATTTATTCCCGATGGTGGCACACGTTGGTCGGTAGTTGAAAAAATAAATAATCAATCCGTGTTGTATAAAAGTGTCATTATAAATGTCATTCCTTATCCGGTAGAGACTGCACATCTGTCACCAACACTTGCGCTGGAGCTTAACGCACTTGCCGAATTTAATAATATCTATCTTTCCAATAGCGATGAGTACTGGCCGCATCTATTAATGGTACAAAATATAAAAACAGAAAAGCTTGCAAAATATAAGTCACTGAATTTTTCACTGGATGCTCACTTGTTGTTTGATGATAAAAATATTAAGGATGGATATAAAAAAGATTTGCATGCGGCGCGGTTTATTGTCAGTTTATTGGTTCGCAATACATTATCGGGTGACAGCTTCTGGTTAAATATCCCTGTTTACGATGATCGTTTCGCACAAAGTCCTTTTGGTTGCCAAAAATGTCTTTCGGCTGACAATTGCTACACACCGCAATCGTTAGAGGATAAAGGGAAATGGCTTTGCCCTTTTGATGGCGAACGCTGGAGTAAGATCACAGAGAAGCAGGGCACGCATCGTATGTTGTTTCGCCTGCCGAGCACTGCTATTACCAGTGACAATGTTCAAAACGGCCAATGGGCGCACTATTCGGTTGATTTAATCCCTTATATAAAAGCAGGTATTCAGGCAGCGCAGGACCAGGAAAAACTACGAGGATTTTCTCCTTCGTTAATGTTCTATAATCTCGGCCTCTTTACCATGGGCTGGGAAATCACCGGCTTGAACCACGCGGCGATGGAAATTAAAAATCTTTCGTTAGCGGGTTACTAATCCAACAGGTTTATTGATGTCAAAAACGGTCACAAAAAAAATAGTTGCGCCTAAAATCGGTTTTGTCTCACTCGGCTGCCCCAAAGCGCTGGTCGATTCCGAGCGCATCATCACTCAGCTGCGCACCGATGGTTATTCGGTGGCGAGTGATTACGCCGGCGCGGATCTGGTGGTCGTGAACACCTGTGGATTTATCGACAGCGCCAAACAGGAATCACTCGACGCCATTGGTGAAGCGCTGGCGGAAAACGGAAAAGTGATTGTTACAGGCTGTATGGGCGCGGGTGCGGATGCAGAAAAAATTCGCGCTGCGCATCCACAAATTTTATCAATCAGCGGCGCGGCAAAATACGAAGAAGTGGTGGGTGCAGTACACCAGCATGTTCCTTTTAAAAAAACACACAATCCACACATTGACCTGGTGCCGCCGCAAGGCATCAAGTTAACACCGCGTCACTATGCGTATTTGAAAATTTCTGAAGGTTGCAATCATCGTTGCAGCTTTTGCATTATCCCTTCGATGCGCGGTGATCTGGTCAGCCGTGATATCGGTAGCGTGATGGATGAAGCCGAGCGCTTGGTGAAATCGGGTGTGAAAGAATTGCTGGTGATTTCACAAGATACGTCGGCTTACGGTGTTGATATCAAATATCGCACCGGTTTCTGGCAAGGCAAACCACTCAAAACGCGTATGGTTGAATTGTGTGACGCGCTCGGTGACCTCGGTGTGTGGACGCGTTTGCATTATGTGTATCCTTATCCACACGTCGATGATGTTATCCCGCTGATGGCGGCAGGGAAAGTGTTGCCTTATCTCGATATTCCATTCCAGCATGCAAGCCATAATATATTGAAAGCCATGAAGCGCCCGGCGCATGCTGAAAATGTATTGCAACGCATACAACAGTGGCGACATGTTTGTCCCGATATTACTTTACGTTCTACTTTTATTGTGGGCTTCCCCGGCGAAACCGAAAAAGATTTTGAAGAATTATTGCAATGGTTAGAAGAAGCGCAATTGGATAGAGTCGGTTGCTTTCAATATTCGCCTGTTGAAGGCGCGGCAGCGAATGCCTTGCCGAATCATGTGTCCGACGAAGTGAAGCAGGATCGCTGGAATCGTTTGATGGAATTGCAACAGCAAATATCCGCTGACCGTATGCAATTAAAAATTGGCAAGACCATCGACGTGTTGATTGATGAGGTTGATGACGAGGGAGCCATTGGCCGTTCCAAAGCGGATGCGCCGGAGATCGATGGAGTGGTTTATCTCAATGACGAAACAGATGTTAAACCCGGTGACATGGTAAAAGTAACAGTCATGGATGCAGATGAATATGACTTGTGGGGCGAAATGTTATGAATGTGGCGTGGGTTGATACGGATTTTTCAACTTTCTCACAGCGATACATCATCTGGTTTTTGTTCCTTTTGGGCCTGCTGGCTATACCTTCCTTTGGTTCCACAGACATGCTGCTCTGGTTGCAGTGGGGGGAGGTAGTTTACCAACACGGGTTAATTGATGGTTATACGATTAACGCCAATGAGTATCCGCCCATACTCGACGTGTATTTATGGGCCTGCTTCAAAGTAGCAGATGTATTTGATATCACGCCGTTTTACACCATAAAGACATCCTTTTTGCTATTTACCTATAGCTCAACCTTGTTGATTTATTACCTTTTCGGAAAAAAAATGATTCCGGCCATATTGTTTTATATCAGTACTTTGTATACCTCAGTACTGCTTTCTTATGTAGATGTTTACTATTATCTCCCGTTTATTCTCGCGTTTTATTTTTTATTGAAAAAAAATTATTTCTTCTTTTCCATGTTTTACACCTTTGCGGTTTTCACGAAGTATTTTCCGTTGATTGTAGCTCCTTTTGTTGCGGGGTATGTCTTGTATGAATTTATTGAAAAAAAGGGCAATTTATTCGGGAGAATCAGAACTTTCATCTGGCAGATACTTTTACCAATTCTGGCAATTATAGTAATTGCCTGTCTTTTCTTTCACGCCTCCATGGTGCTCACTTTTAGTAATGCTTTCCAGGATCCTTACTTGAGTGGGCAGGCTCTGAATTTCAACTGGGTCGTCCTCAGGGTTATTCGGCATATTATTCTTCCTGCATTTGATAGACATGAATGGCCACTGTTCTGGAGCAAGAGTATTTTCTGGGCGTTCTACCTTTTGATTTTTGCCATGTTCCTGCGTCATAAACGATCTTTTGATGAGTTACTGCTTTATTGCATTGTTGGTCATATGTCCTATTTTTCATTCAACACCGGAGTGCATGAGAGTCATTTGACAGTTTCTTGCGTTCTTTCCGTAATTCTCGCTGCACGAGACCAGAAATACACATGGATGGCTGTTTGTATCAATTTGATCAGCGTGGTGAATATTTTTTCGTTTTATGGTTACAACGGCGGTAGCCCTCAATGGATTGCCGGCTGGTTGGTTCGTTATTTCCGGGATCTTCCCGTTGAACTTACTTCCTTGCCTGATCCGTTAACATTCAATAAATACATTCCAAAAGAGTTTCCCCGCTTATATCAACGCTCGTTGATTGCTGTTATGAATACAATCTATTTTGTGTCGCTATTTGTTTTGATATTGTTAAATGATTTTAGAAAAGATTCATCCATCCCGATTCATGAGCCATCAAGGCCTGTTTGATACGCTGAATCAGCCTATTTATTTTGATCATAACGAAGAAGGAGCAAATATGTTTATTGCCATGAACCGTTTTAAAATTGCGCGCGGACGCGAGGCCGATTTTGTTGCGCTGTGGAAAAAACGCGAATCCTATCTCGACGGCGTGCCGGGTTTCCAGGATTTCCATCTACTGCAAGGTGGTACATTCGATGATCACACGCTGTTTGCCTCGCATTCCCTGTGGGAGTCCCGTAAGGCATTTGAAGACTGGACGCATTCTGAGGCTTTCCGCAAGGCGCACGCCAATGCAGGAGCAGCACGTGACATTTACTTGGGACATCCGCAGCTCGAATTGTTTGAGAGTGTTGTGGGGTAACTTTTCACCCAGCATGATGCGCCACCCTCTCACACTTGTGAAGAGGGGCCGGAAGTGAGGAATCATTTGGGCTCAGCGCCCATTCCATTTATAATGCGTCCCGTTTTGGCAGTTCTTCTTTCTTCTATGTAGTCTCAGGGGTTATCCATGGTTATTCATCCAAAAGTTCGCGGTTTTATCTGCACCAATGCGCATCCCGCTGGTTGTGCAGCCAATGTACAACAACAAATTGCCTATGTTAAAAATGAAGGTGTTAAAAAATATGGCAAGGTGGGCGATGGTTTGCAAAATAAAGCTCCTAAAAATGTATTGGTGATCGGTGCGTCGACGGGTTACGGTCTGGCCTCGCGCATTTCAGCGGCTTTTGGTTGTGGTGCGAAGACCATCGGTTTATTTTTTGAAAAACCGGCGGAAGAGGACAGAACCGGAACCGCAGGCTGGTATAACTCGGCAGCGTTTCATGCAGCAGCGAAAGCTGAAGGCTTGTATGCGAAGAGCATCAATGGCGATGCGTTCTCTGACGAAGTCAAACAGAAAACGATTGACCTGATTAAAAAAGATTTAGGCCAAGTGGATCTCGTGGTGTACAGCATTGCCTCACCGCGTCGCCAGCACCCAAAAACCGGTGAGGTATTTACTTCTACCTTGAAACCGATTGGCAAGTCAGTTACACAACGTGGCGTCAATACCAACAAAGACCAGATCCAGGACGTCACACTCGAAGCAGCAAGTGACGCAGAAATAGCAGGAACCGTTGCTGTGATGGGTGGTGAAGATTGGGAAATGTGGATCGATGCGTTGTCGAAAGCAGGCGTACTGGCGAAAGGGTGCAAGACCACCACTTACACCTACATTGGTGACAAGCCGACCTGGGATATTTATTGGCACGGCACGATAGGTGCGGCGAAGAAAGACCTTGATCTCAAACAGAAAGCAATCCAGAAAAAACTGGATGTCATTGGCGGCAAGGCCTACGTTTCTGTATTAAAGGCGGTAGTGACACAGGCGTCGTCGGCAATTCCTGCCATGCCGCTATATCTTGCTTTGTTATTTAAAATTATGAAGTCAAAAGGCACACACGAAGGTTGCATCGAGCAGGTGTATGGGTTGTTTGCTAAAGATTTGTGTGTAGATAAACCGGAACTTGATGAATGTGGTCGTCTGCGTCGTGATCAGGAAGAATTAAAACGTGATGTGCAAGGAAAAGTCGAAGAGCTCTGGCCGCAAGTTACAACGGAAAATTTATTCCAGATAAGCGACTACCAGGGATACAAGGATGAATTTTTAAAATTGTTTGGCTTTGGTTATCCATCTGTTAATTACGATGCCGATGTCAGCCCTGTTGTTGATATGGAAGTGATCTAGTTAATCGTATGAAAACCATCGTGGCGGGAGAAGTGGTGCAACTGTCGCCGCTCGTTCGTCGCATTACCGCGCCGAACCCGAGTACGCTCACCGGCCCTGGCACTAACAGCTATATTATCGGTCACCAAAAAATTGCCGTGCTGGACCCGGGGCCGATTATTGCATCGCACCTTGACGCGATTCTGAAAGCAACGGATAACCGAATTGATTATGTGGTCGTGACACATACGCACGATGATCATTCGCCTGCGGCAAAAGTGTTGGCGGATAAAACCGGTGCTTTATTAATCGGCGCTAGCTATCACGACGATGGATACCAGGATTTAACATTTCATGCCAACCAGAAAATCAGGCATCGTGAATTATTGAGCGCAGGAGAATGGACGCTGGAAGCCATTCACACACCGGGCCATGTCGGCAATCATTATTGCTATCTGTTGAAAGAAGAGGGTATGGTATTTACCGGCGATCATATTATGGAGGGTTCAACCGTCGTTATTATTCCGCCGAGCGGTGATATGGCTGAATACATGGATTCATTGAAGCTATTGAAAAAATATCCAGTCAAATCGCTCGCGCCCGGCCATGGACACTTGATTGAACAGCCGATCGAGTATATTGATTATTTAATTAATCATCGTTTGAAGCGCGAACAAAAGGTGGTTGACGCATTAAAGCAAAGTGGAAACAGTAGCCTGAATGAACTGACAAAAAAAGTTTACGATGATGTGGATCCGTCGTTGCATTCCATTGCGTGCATTTCGTTGTGGGCGCATCTGATAAAATTGGAAAAAGAAGGCCGAGCCCAAAGTTCAAAATCGAAAGCGACTCCATTCGGTGATGAACGATGGCGTATTGCGGGAAGTGAAACGTTAATTTTTTGAACGGGGCGACTTGTTACCCTCCTCATAACAATATTGATACACGAAGAGGCAAGTTGCATTTAATAGCAAAGCGATGGTCCATGTGACGCCCGATTGGATGTCGCGATTTTCCGGCGGCATAATTTGTATAAACGTGAAGCCCATGCTGTTCAGGAAAACCAACAGGTAGAAAAGCAATAGAATCAGCCCGGTGTAATAGAGGCCTTCACCACGACCACCCGTTACACTCGCAATAATCGGCGCGCTGATTAACAAGGGCAGCAACGGTGAGTTGGGGCCGCCACTGACGCCAACGCAAACAAGACAAACCACTAAAAACAAAGTGGAAAATAAGGTCGTGCTGGCGGTTAACCTTGCTGTATTGACGAAGTAAATCAGAATCAGCAGTGCAATCACTGTGCTGATAGCCCCCGCGATGATAGCGTTTGAAAAATCACGCAGGCCGGATAGTGTTAATAGAATAGAGATCACGGTGAATGCTGCACATAAGACAATGGCAGCAGTGTTCAAAAAGATATAGGACATCGCGCGAATGCGCTCATTGCGAGACCAGCTGCGGACAGCCTCCTGGTTTCTTGGCATCCAACGGTTGATCAGTTTGAGAAATTGGGATTCCATGGTGAGTTTGCCCCAGTTTGTTGATTTATAAAACGCTAATTCTATGTGAAAGTGGCTTTATTGAATAGCTACACTCGTCATCCCCGTGCAAACGGGGATCTAGAACTGGATAATCGATTGCGCGGCGGGGATCTCGGCACTGATATGATGTTTTTGCCAGAGTGCCGCTGCCAGTTTTTCCATGGCCTCCCGTTCGCCGTGGATCAGGTAGAACCGCGGTTTGCTGGTGAAATGCGAGGCCCAGTTTAGTAAATCACTTTGTCCGGCGTGGGCTGAGAACCCGCCGAGTGTATGAATCTGTGCTTTGACACTGATGGGCTCGTTATAGATTTTAATACGCTTCACGCCGTCCACCAGCAATCGACCCAAGGTGCCGCGTGCCTGATAACCAATAAAGACCACGTGTGTGTTCGCGTACCACAAGCGATGTTTGAAATGATGTCGTATACGGCCACCTGTGCACATACCGCTCCCGGCAATAATAATGGCACCATGGGTCATTTTGTTGATGTTCATGGATTCTTCAACACTTTCGGTGATGGTCAAGTTTGGTAGAAAATCTTCCAGACTACTGACATTGTTCTTATTGCTAACGTTTTTACGCATCAGCTCCACATCAGCGCTATCGAGCTGTTTTATGCATCGGGAATAAATATCGGTAACCTTATGCCCCATCGGGCTGTCGAGAAACACATGCCAGTTTTTTAATTTTCCTTCATGGTAAAGTTTTCCCAGATGAAATAATAATTCCTGTGTTCTGCCCACCGCAAATGACGGGATTAAAATATTGCCACCGCTTTTTTCTGCTTCAATAAGAATGGTTTCAAATTCTTTAAGCGTTTCTGTCATCAATCGATGATTGCGATCACCATAGGTTGATTCAAGTAACACTACATCTGCCAATTCAAGTGTTTCATAATCCTTCATCAAGGATGTATCGGGATTGCCTAAATCACCGGAAAAGACCAGGCGCTTCTCTTTACCTTCGTGGTTAATGAGTATTTCTATAATAGATGATCCCAGAATGTGCCCTGCATCAACAAAGGTTAAGGTGATTCCTGCTGCAATCTCCCTTGGGCTTTTGTAGGGGTGTGCTTTACAGAGGTGCAGAACGGTTTCCACATCTTCCATCGTGTAAAGTGGCTGGAGTTTTTTTTGTTTTCCCTGGCGTGATAATCGTAAGTTATCGTATTCCAGGTCTTTCAGGTAAAGATGAGCGGAATCTTCTAACAATACTTTTAAGATCTGGTGGGTGCCGTCAGTACAGTGAATAGGCCCGCGATAGCCATCATGGATTAATTTGGGCAGCAACCCGGAGTGATCCAGGTGTGCATGTGACAACACCACACAATCAATCTCGGTCGGATCAAAGGCAAAATGCTCCTGATGGGTAATATCGGTGTGACTGCGTCCCTTTTTGCTCTGATCAGGTGCATCACCGCCTTGGTGCATGCCGCAGTCAAGCAGGATTTTCTTGCCATGCGTCTCCAGCAAATAGCAGGAGCCCGTCACCTCTTGTGCTGCACCGAGAAAATGGAGTTTTGCCATGGATTAGTCCTGTCACCAAGCGGTGAAGACTATCATGTTTAAGCGTCCACGATACAGAAGGTGTTTATGACCTTGATATATATCATGGCAGCCTTTTCCTGAATCGATACACTGCTGGCATGAGGTTGATTCATGTCCAGGAGTAATTTAATGCCCCGTGATGGCGGGTTGTTAACAACTGCACATATAAATGAGCTGCTGAAAAAATACGACAAGCAGGGGCCTCGCTATACCTCTTATCCGCCGGCTACCGAGTTCAAGGGAATGTCCCCGCAAGAATACCTGGGCTCGATAGAAGAAAACAGAACGGTGGTTGATAGTATTGCACCGCTCTCACTTTATATACACATCCCGTTTTGTCACTCGCCTTGCTTTTATTGCGGCTGTAATAAAATTATTACCAAAAATCGTTCCGCTGTTCGGGAATATCTGGACCACTTGCGCAAGGAAATGGCGCTGGTGCGTTTGCAGTTAAATGTATACAAACGCCCCGTAACCCAATTGCATTGGGGCGGTGGGACGCCAACTTTTCTCGATGATGCGGAAATGACAGAACTCATGTATCAATCTGCCAATTATTTTAACCTCAGCAATCAGGAAAGCCGTGATTACTCGATTGAGGTGGACCCGCGCACGGTGGGTCGTGAACGCATTGATTTATTGCGAGGCCTGGGATTCAATCGTATCAGTCTGGGTGTGCAGGATTTTAATGAAGCCGTGCAACGTGCAATTAATCGCGAACAACCTTTTGCTGATGTGCAGAAATTAGTAGAGTACATTCGTGCGCGTTCTTTTCGTTCACTCAATTTTGATTTGATTTATGGTTTGCCACTGCAAACGGTGGAATCAATTAAAGCCACCCTGGCGCAGGTGATCCAGCTGTCGCCGGATCGCATCAGTTACTATAACTATGCACACCTGCCGCAACGTTTTCCTGCGCAGAAGGCAATCCGCGAAGAAGAGTTGCCAACGGCTGAGCAAAAATTAATGATCCTCACGACCATCATTGAAACACTTACCGCTGCAGGTTATCTGTATATTGGCATGGATCATTTTGTTAAAAGTGAGGATCCATTGGCAATTGCCAGGGAAGAAGGAAAACTTTATCGTAATTTCCAGGGTTACTCCGTAGAGAAGGCCAGTGATCTAATCGGGCTCGGTGTTTCATCGATCAGCAGTGTCTCCAATGTTTATGCACAAAATGCAGTCCAGCTGGATGCTTATTACAAAGCCCTGGATAATAATCAATTGCCGATTGTGAAAGGACATGTTTTAACACGGGAAGATATGTTGCGTCGGGATATTATCCAGCAGCTGACTTGTTACCGCTTTCTGGATATTGATCGCCTGGAACGACTTTACCAGATCCATTTTACGGAGCACTTCCAATCCGTTCTGGGTATCTTGCGGCAGTTGGAACATGATGGCCTGATCGCGTGGGATGGTTTTGCACGGCTCTCTGTTACACAGACGGGCAGCCTGCTGATTAGAAATGTCTGCATGGTTTTTGATGAATACCTGGGCAAAAACACTGAAAAGGCAAATGGGATGAAAGGGAGCTTTTCTCGAGTTATTTAGTCAGGTATTACCACGACGTTGTGAGGAAAATATCCTTTGCGGAGAGTATGCAACGCGTTAGAATGCAGCAGTTGTTCCAGGCTTAACTATCGGGATATGTTCAATGAAATCAAGTCTTGAGAAAGTTCCATTAGTTGATCGTCCACATCAAACAGAGAAAACCTGTCACGCTAATCCAACAGTGAGTTGCGGTGATTGCCGTTTGGGTGAATTGTGTTTGCCCATTGCATTGGATGCGGCAGAAATAACGCGCCTGGATGAAATTGTTAAACGTGGACGCCCGCTCAAAAAAGGCGATTACTTGTATCGACAAGGCGATGCATTCAAGGCGATCTACGCAATACGCGCGGGAAGTTTTAAAGCATTCCGAACGGCGCGAGAAGGATTTGAACAGGTGACCGGTTTGTATTTGCCGGGTGAGATTGTAGGCATGGATGGTATCAGCAGTAATAATCATGACAGTTCAGCGATTGCATTAGAAACCGGTTCTGTCTGTGAAATTCCTTTTAGCCAGCTCGAAGAATTGAGTGCAAAGATTCCTTCCTTGCAAGGACGTTTCTTTCGCTTGATGGGCCAGGAAATTTCCAAAGACCAGCAGATGTTGACGTTGTTGAGCAGTAATTCAGCAGAGGAGCGTGTCGCTGCGTTGTTACTCAGTGTTTCGACTCGTAATCATCGGCGTAAATTGTCACCCACACAATTTCGTTTGCCGATGACACGTGCGGAAATTGGCAGCTATCTGGGCATTACCCTGGAAACGGTCAGTCGAATTTTTAGTCGTCTACAAAAACAAAAAATTATTGAGGTGGATAACAAGGAAATTCATGTACTCGACATGAACGAATTAAAAGTGATCGCCAAGGTAAAAGACCAGGATCATTGTCACTGATCCTGATTTATATCAATTCTTTCCCAAACATCCTGGCATAGACTGCTCTCTGGTTATCAACGAGAGAGGTCAGGTGTATGCTTTACAAAAAAATGTCAGCACAGTTTTTGTTTGTGGCGGGGGCAATGTTTTTCGTTGCGATGAATGCAGTGGCTTATGAGGCAGGTGATTTTATTTTACGCGGCGGTGCGGCGGCGGTCGATCCGCGCGAGGATGCGTCGCCTGATATTGTCGGTGTGAGTGGCGATACACAATTAGGGTTAACAGGCACCTACATGGTTACCAGGAATTTTGGTGTTGAATTGCTGGCATCAACTCCCTTTACACATGACGTTACGCTTAAGGGCTCCGGTAAAGCAATCGCGGAAGTAAAACATTTGCCACCCACAATCAGCGCGCAGTATTTTTTTGATACGGGTACGATCGCTACACCTTACGTAGGTGCGGGTGTGAATTTCTTCATGGTGCAGGAAAGTAAAATGACCAGCTATGGAACGACCACCTTGAGCACGAGCCAGATATCGGTCGGGGATTCAGTGGGTTTGGCGCTTTCAGCTGGTGTGGATGTGAAATTGACAGATCATCTTCTTTTAAATGCAGCGGTGTGGAAAATTAATGTCGATACAACGGCTGATGTGGGACACGGTGCCACTAAAATTGATATCAATGTTGACCCGTGGGTTTACATGCTTGCTGTGGGATATAAGTTTTAAAGGCTGGCCGTATGACAAGTGCTCGGGTTAAACCCGGGCACTTTTTGTTTGTAGCCCCTGCGGCCCCTATTGTGCTATGTTTGCATGACCGAGAGAGGAACGATTATGTATCACAATGTACTCATTGCTATCGATACCAGCAAGGAATCAGAACAGGTATTGCGTAAGGGGATTGAATTGGCCAATCTTTATGATGCCAGTGTGACGGTTATTCACGTGCTGGAGCTACCTATGCCTATGGTGGGTGAACTGGCGTTGGTGGACACCTACTTTAATTCCGAGGAGTACACCAAGCTGATTAAAGACACCATGTTGGCTTTAATAAAGAAGGTAGATCTGCCGGAAAGCAGCTTGCACATTCTCAATGGCCTGCCTGCCTCAACCGTGGTGAATTATGCGGAAAAGAACAAGATGGATCTGATTGTCACCGGAAGTCATGGAAAAAATGGACTGAAGCTGTTGCTGGGCTCTATCGCCAGTGGCATTTTGCATAAAGCGAAGTGTGATGTCTTTGTTTATCGGTTTCATGGTGAAGCGTAGCCAGCTCGGTCTTTCCGCGCAAAACTCTTTTCCAACTTGAGTAATGACCATTGCACCAGTAACATAGCGCTTTCTTTTTTGAGCCTATCCCATGAACACCCTCGTTGACAGAATAAGTGGCAGTATTGTCGCTCTTGTCACTCCCATGAATGCCGATGGCACGATTGATTGGCCGACGCTTGATAAGCTGGTGGAATGGCATATTGAAAAAGGAACCAATGCCATTGTGGCGGTAGGGACTACCGGAGAATCGGCCACACTGAACTTTAATGAACATGTCGAAGTCATACGTCGCGTGGTGGAAAAAGCCCGTCGACGCATCCCGATCATTGCCGGCACGGGCGCCAATTCCACACAGGAAGCAATTGAATTAACGGAAGCAGCGAAAGAAGTCGGTGCAGATGCCTGTTTACTCGTGACACCTTATTACAACAAGCCGACGCAAGAAGGATTGTACCTGCATCATAAAGCGATTGCCGAAGCGGTGAAAATTCCCCAGATTCTTTACAACGTGCCAGGTCGTACTGCCTGCGATATGTTGCCCGACACGGTGGTGCGCTTGTCGACTGTGCCGAATATTATCGGCATTAAAGAAGCCACAGGAAAAATGGACAGGGCAAAAGAAATCCTGGATCGAGTACGAAAAGATTTCCTGGTTTACTCCGGTGACGATGAAACCGCCGTGGAATTAATGTTGATGGGTGGCAAAGGGAATATCTCTGTCTCAGCGAATGTGGCACCGGCAGAAGTTTCAAAACTTTGTGCATTGGCCATGTCAGGCAAAGCGGAGGAGGCACGTGCATTAAATAATCAATTGATGCCGGTGCATAAAAATTTATTTGTGGAAGCGAATCCTATCCCGGTGAAGTGGGCACTGAAAGAAATGGGAAAAATAGGTTCCGGCATTCGTTTGCCGTTAACACCGCTTTCTGGAAAATTTCACGACGTAGTTCGCAACTCGCTGAAGCAAGCGGGTGTACTCGCGTGATGACCCGTGTAATGCAGCGACTGCTTTCGATTCTTGTAATAATTTCGTTATGTTCCTGTAGCGCCTTGTTTGGTCGCCATGGTTTTTTTCGTGATCGGGGCGATGATTATGTTAAAGCAACGGAAATTCCACCGATGAAGGTTCCGGAAGGAAAGGATACGAGTGCTATCTCTGAATTATTTGTTATTCCACCTATCAGTAATGAATATGTAGATACAGAAAAGGAATTCGAAGCACCACGTCCCAGTTTCACCAGTAGTACGGAACAGGCACTGGTAAAAATACAGAAACTCGACAATCGACGTTGGATCGCAATTAGTTCCGGCCTCAGCGAGGTCTGGCCGCGCGTACAACATTTCCTGCAAGAAAATAAAATTGAAACGACACTTGCTGATCCTGGCACTGGCCAAATAGAAACAGCATGGCTAACACTCAAGGAAGATGCGGGGAGTAAGGATCGTTATCAAATCAAAATTGAGCCCGGTATTCATGCCAATTCCAGTGAGATACATATTATCCAGGTGACGGTGAACACGGAAACGCCTGCCAGCGGCAACATTAACTGGCCTGCCGCATCGATTAATCCCGATAGAGAAAAATGGTTGCTGGATAAATTAGCAAGCTATCTTACACAAGATGATAAATCCGGGGCCTCACTGGTAGCGCAATCCGTCGGAGGTGCACGCAAGGTAGAATTTGTACAACCTTATCAAGCAGATCCTTTTTTAGTTTTTACTCTGGACAGGGGGCGAACCTGGGCTTCCGTGGGTGGAGCACTTAACCAGCATCCGCTGGCAATGGTGGATTCAGATCAGGACAAGGGAGTTTATCAATTCACTTTTGATCCCACGCCACTGGATAATGAGAAGCCCGGATTTTTCTGTCGCCTGTTTGGTTGTGATAAAAGAGCCGAAAAAAAGCGGGAAAAAAACTTGCAACATTATCAATTGCAGATTATCGCGCTCGATGCAAATGAAATAAAAGTGTTTGTACAAAATGAAAATGGCGGAGCCTTGCCCTATGGAGAGGCGCAAAAACTATTAAGCCTTATTCGTAATCAGTTGGTTTGATTGGACTTCTCCTCTTTAGCCTTTTCATCTTTAGGCAGTGGCAGTAAAGGCAATGCTACTTTGATTCGTAAAGGTGAGACCTTGCTCATGGTGGATTGTGGTTTCTCACTGAAAGAAACAGAGCGTCGACTGGAAAAACGGGATGCTTCTCCGGAAAAAATCGCAGGGATTTTTGTGACGCATGAGCACAGTGATCATATTAATGGTGTAGGTGCTTTGGCGCGGAAGTACAGTATTCCTGTTTATTTGACGGCAGGTACCTGGCACTCGGGTCGCATCGGTGAAGTGCCCAGCCTGGAATTAATTTCCAGCCATGGTCCACTTCAAGTAGGAGAGATAACCGTTTCTCCCGTAACAGTGCCTCATGATGCACGTGAACCTGTGCAATATATTTTTCAGGCCGAAGATAAAACGTTGGGGGTGTTGACGGACCTGGGTTCTATTACGCAGCAGGTCACGGATCATTATGCGAATTGCGATGCACTGGTACTAGAGGCCAATCATTGTGAACAGATGCTGGATAATGGTCCTTATCCGGATTCGCTCAAGCAGCGTGTCGGGAGCGATTGGGGGCATTTGAGTAATGAACAGACAGAAATGTTTTTGCAAACACTGACAAAGCCATTAAAATACCTTGTGTTGGCACATTTGAGTGAGCAAAATAACTCTCGCAACAAAGTCCAGCAAGTTTTACAGGCGCAGTTAAAAAAAGCAGAGCATGTATTGTTTGCCTGCCAACACCAGGGTTTTGATTGGTTGTCCATCTAGCAGATTGATAGTAGATTAAATTTTATTTTTATTGAAGCAGGGCATATCCATGAACACTTCCGTCGTAAATACTTCAAGTGTAAAAAAAGGCAAGGAACTTTATGCGGGTAAAGCCAAGTCCGTTTACGCAACTGATCACGATGACTTGCTCATCATGTGGTATCGAAATGATACGTCTGCTTTCGATGGCAAGAAGTTGGCGAAGCTGGATAACAAAGGCATGGTGAATAACAAATTCAACGCCATGATCATGCAGAAACTGGAAACGGCGGGGATTCCTACGCATTTTGAAAAATTACTTTCGGATGATGAATCGCTGGTTAAAAAACTGACGATGTTGCCGGTGGAGTGTGTCGTACGCAATATTGCTGCGGGCAGTATTTGTCGGCGCCTCGGTATCAAGGAAGGCGTTGACCTGACACCACCCACTTTTGAATTCTTTTTAAAAAGTGATGCGCTGGGGGATCCGATGATTAATGAGTCGCATATCGAATCCTTCCATTGGGCAAGCAAGGAACAGGTGCAGAAAATGAAGGAACTGTCTTTCAAGGTAAACGAAGTGCTGAAGACCCTTTTCCTGTCCGGCAATATGTTGCTGGTTGATTTCAAACTGGAGTTCGGGGTTTATAAAGGGCAGGTGGTTCTGGCGGATGAAATAACCCCCGATGGCTGCCGTATCTGGGACAAGGACAGCCGCGAAAAACTGGATAAAGACCGTTTTCGGCAGGACCTGGGTAACGTGGTGGAGTCGTACCAGATTGTTGGCCGCCGACTGGGGCTTCATTTCTAGCATTTTTGTGACCTGTTTGGGGGTATGCAGGCTTTACCTTGTAGTACCCTTGTAGTCCACTCAAGTATTATCAGGTCTTGAAGGTCAGGTTTTATCCAGGGATTTATGCCAGAGCAGTTGCTACAACCCAAGGAATCAGTCAAACACCTGCCGCGCCAGCGGCTGGATATAGCCCTGTCCGTCTGTATCAGCGATGCCCAATCGGTATGCGAGGCCGTTCGGGAGATTTTTCTGAGCCGCTTTCCAGGGCAGGAACATGAGTTTGCAATACTGGAGAGCATGTTCTCTGATATTGATCGTTTGTATACCGGAACCTATCCCGGTTTTTTTGCGTGTGACACGGATTATCACGACATGCGCCATATTCTTGATGTCACTTTGGCGGCCGCACGCTTATATGATGGTTATGAAAAAGTGCACGGCGGGACCGATCAGGCCCTGGGAATTGAGCGCATCCAGATGGGTATTGCCTGCGCGTTGTTCCATGACATCGGTTACATCCGTCATCGCAATGATTCGCGACACAAACACGGCGCCGAATACACAAAAATACACGTTACGCGCGGCACACAATTTCTTGCGCGATATTTGCCAACCAAAGGAAAAGCTGCCTGGGTACCGCGCGTCAAAACGTTATTACATTACACCGGTTATGAAAAACAGAAATTTTTGAAAGATGCGCTTGATCATAAATTAGGTTGCTTGTTGGGAACGGCTGACTTGATCGCACAGATGTCGGATCGCGCTTATCTTGAGCGCTGCCGTGATTTTCTCTACACCGAATTTAAAATAGGGAATATTGTTCCACCCACCAGTAATGGCGGACAAGGTTTTGAATCACCCATTGCCTTGCTGGACCAAACACCGGACTTTATTCGTAATACGATTGCAAAACGGCTTGATGGACTGTTTGGTTCCGTTTACCATTACGCCGCCGAGCATTTTGGTGGGACCAACCTGTATATGGACGGCATTGAAAAAAATTGCCGCTTTCTGGAAGGTTTGCTCGATGAACGCAAGTTGCATTTGTTGAATCGAAAAACGCGTTGATTTATTTTACTTTTAATATTGATTAACCTGTGGAGGTTTCATGTCTGCTTTTTCCCGACTCATTTTAGCTGTCTGTTTATTGGGCGTGATGAGCTCCTGTACCACGCAAGATGCATTTACCGGTGAAGATAAAACCAGTAATACCGCAAAAGGCGCAGGTATCGGCGCTTTATCTGGCGCGCTGCTGGGTGCAGCGACTTCAAAAGATAAAAAGAAAGGTGCGCTGACAGGCGCTTTGGTCGGCGGTGCAATTGGTGGTGGTGTTGGCTATTACATGGATGAACAGGAAAAAGCACTGGGCGAAGAACTGCGTGGTACCGGTGTCCAGATAAAACGTGAAGGCGATAACCTGCGTTTGATCATGCCGGGCAATATTACTTTTGCAACCGGTCGCAGTGAAATTCGTGACGATTTTTATCCAGTGTTGAGATCCGTCGGTAAAGTATTAATGAAGTTTGAAAAAACCAGTATCAAAATATCCGGACATACCGACTCCACTGGTAATGCAACCACTAACCAAACCTTGAGTGAACAGCGCGCTAATAGCGTGGGCCATTATTTAATCAATGGCGGTGTGAAATCAGGTCGTGTACAAATGGTTGGCTATGCGGCTCGTTATCCTATTGCCTCTAATTCAACGGCAGACGGTCGTGAGCAAAATCGTCGCGTTGAACTTGAACTGCAGCCGCTGTGATTTTATGGCGAAATAAGAAAGAGCCCTCAGGGCTCTTTTTTGTTTGTGTCACTCTCCATGATAGTAACTGATGGCATCAAGTGAAACTTTGTATTGGTTCGATGGTCGTAACGACTTATGATTGAAATTAAAAACCTGACCAAACGATTCGGTACTTTGCTGGCCGTTGATAATTTATCTTTCAGCGTTTCGGAAGGAGAGGTGTTGGGCTTCCTGGGGCCGAATGGTGCGGGCAAATCGACCACCATGAAAATGTTAACCGGCTTCCTCGGCGCCAGCAGCGGTAGTATTTCCATTTGCGGATTAGATATAGCAAATGAAAGTTTGGCGGCTAAAAAAATAATGGGATATTTACCGGAAGGTGCGCCTTGTTATGGCGACATGAGCGTCGAAAGTTTTTTAGAATTTATAGCCGATATTCGGCAGATTCCGGCGGCTAATAAAAAACAGGTGATTGCCGATGTAGTGAAAAAAATTGAATTGCAATCAGTGCTTGGCCAATCCATTGATACCCTGTCGAAAGGTTTTAAGCGCCGGGTTGGTTTGGCGCAAGCAATCTTGCACGACCCTAAAGTGTTGATTCTTGATGAGCCAACGGATGGACTCGATCCTAACCAGAAGCATCAGGTGCGCCAGCTGATTAAAAACCTGGCAAAAGACAAAATTGTGATTATTTCGACGCACATTCTGGAGGAGGTCACAGCCGTTTGTACGCGCGCTATTATTATTAATCACGGCAAATTAATTATTGATGATACACCCGCCGGATTAGCCTCTCGCACTCCCACTGGCAAACTGGACGATGTGTTCAGAACCTTGACCGGAGTGGCTGCATGAAAACGCAACAGCCATTACTGACAGGTGCACTTCCTGTTATTTTCAAACGCGAGCTGACAAGTTATTTTTTAGCGCCACAAGCTTTCGTATTCGTCATTATTTTTTTAATGTTGTCCGGATTTTTTACTTTTGAGATGGGTAACTTTTATTTTCGTGGGCAAGCCGATCTCGAACCGTTCTTTTCCTATCATCCCTGGCTGTATTTATTTCTAGTGCCGGCAATGGCGATGCGCGTGTGGGCGGAAGAACATAAATCCGGCAGCATCGAATTATTGCTAACCTTGCCACTCACGATTGGTGATGCGGTGTTGGGAAAATTTCTGGCGGCATGGGTTTTCACTGGCTTGGCGCTGGCGCTGACCTTTCCTATCTGGATGACGGTGAATTACCTGGGCAATCCGGACAATGGCGTTATTCTCGCCGCCTATGCAGGGAGCTGGTTGATGTCAGGTGCTTTTTTGGCAGTGGGTTGTTGCTTGTCGTCGGCGACTAAAAGTCAGGTCGTTGCATTTATTTTAAGTGTGACAGTGTGCCTGGTTTTTATACTGGCGGGATTTTCCATGGTGCTGGATAGCTTCCATGGCTGGTTGCCATCGATGGTTATCGATGCATTAGCACAATTGAGTTTCCTGACACACTTCGATGCGATCAGTCGCGGTGTGCTGGATTTGCGCGACGTATTATTTTTTATTGTATTTATTATTTTCTGGCTCATCGCCACAATGCTTGTCATTGACATAAAGAAAGCGGGTTAGAGGTTAAGACTAAATAGTGTCATGATGAAATTGATTAAAAAATTTAATTTCCTGGTGTTGGCTTTATTACTCCTGCTTTGTGTGGGCTTGATCAGTGCATTGCCTCCATTGCGTCTGGATTTGACGCATGACAAGCTGTATACCTTATCCGATGGAACATTAAATTTGCTTGGTAAGCTGGAAGGCGAGCCATTGCATGTGACCTTGTTTTATTCTGACAAGGTCACGCAAAATATTCCTACGATACGCGCCTATTCGCATCGCGTGAAAGAGATGTTGCATGAATATCAATTGCACAGCCACGGGAAAATAAAACTCGACATCATTGATCCCGAACCTTTCTCGGAAGCCGAAGATCGTGCCGCTGCCCTTGGCTTGCAAGGCGTGCCGACAAGCAATAAAGATACGATTTATTTTGGTCTGGTCGTGGAAAAAGGCGATAAACGAGAAATTATTCCTTTTTTTAATTCGGAAAAAGAAGCCTCGCTGGAATACGATATTAGTCAGGCTATCTATCGAATTAACCAGCCCAAGCATCTGGTGGTGGGTGTGATCAGTGATATTCCTATTTTCCAGCATCGCAACATGTCGTCACCGCAAACGATTAAGCCCAAGGTAATCCTGGAACAGTTGCGCCAGATGTTTGATATCAAGCGTATGTACGATAATCATGTGGAGAAAATTGACGACGAAATTGATTTGTTGATGGTGGTGCAGCCGCATCTGTGGCCGGAGTCTACGCTGTATGCGATTGACCAGTTCGTGTTACGCGGCGGCCGATTGCTGGTTTTCATGGATCCGAACGCAGAGATGGATGAATCGGAAAAAGATTTATTTGGTGGCGATGCATTCCAGGATAAGAGTTCAAGTCTGGAACAGTTACTGCCAGCGTGGGGCGTGCAATTTGATCCGAAAAAAATAGTTCTGGATTATCAATTCGCACACAGCATTCCTGTAACGCGTTATGGCCAGGCGCTTCCGCACGTCGGTGTGCTTGGCATTCGCGATGCGGGTTTTAATCGCACCGAAGCGATGACCGCATCGGTTGATCAGGTCAATGTAGCGACGGCAGGCGCCTTGATACCAATTCCCGGCGCATCAACCCATTTCACTATGTTGATGCAGAGCAGTGCGGAATCAGAATTAATGGATACGGAGGAATACAACAAAATTCCCAATCATGAATTGTTGTTACAAAAATTCAAGGCCGATGGCCACGGTCCTTATACGCTTGCCGCGTATATCACCGGGCCTGCTAAAACGGCGTTCCCGAATGGCAAGCCAGTGGTGCCTGATGAAAGTAAAAACGCGAGCAAGAATACTAAAAAGACAGTGAAGAAAGCCGCGCCAGATAAAGAGGCGGTGACGGATAAGCAAGACGCACAACTTTTGCAATCAAAGCAGGATATCTCCGTCGTATTGTTTGCAGACACGGATATCCTCGATGATCGTATGTGGGTGCAGGTTGAAGAATTTTATGGCCAACCCGTTGCCACGCCCTGGGCGAGTAACAGTGATTTAATTGTCAACGTATTGGAAAAATTAAGCGGCAGTGTGGATTTAATTCACGTGCGCGGTCGTGGCAGTTACAACCGACCTTTCGAGCGCGTCAACGCACTGGAGCGTGAGGCGAGTGAAAAATTTCGTGACGAGCAGGAAAAACTGCAAGCGAAACTCACCGAAACCGAGCAGCATTTGAAAGCATTAACGGATGCAAACGGAGATGACTCTGGCGCTCCATCTGAACCCAATGCAGAGCAAAAGGCGGAAATAGAAAAATTCCAGCAAGAACGTTTGCAGATCAGGAAAAAATTGCGTGAAGTCCAGCATAACCTGAATGAAGACATTGATCATCTGGGCTCCGTCCTGAAAGTAATCAATATACTGGCTGTTCCCGTGTTGATTATTATTGCTGCGTTGGGCGCTATTTTTATACGACGTAAAAGAACAACCAAGTCTCCTGACACAAAATCTCGTGACACTCGAGGTTGATTTTGTTTCCGGTGCGCTCGCGCATCGTCGCAAATACGGTGGCGGTAAAAGCCAGTTAATCGCCAAAGCCGTTGGTATTAAAGCAAAAGTTTTTCCTTCCATACTCGATCTCACGGCGGGCCTTGGCAAAGATGCTTTTGTGTTGGCGACACTCGGATGTCAGGTGACCTTGCTGGAACGCAACCCGGTTGTTTTCCAGGCTTTGCATGATGGGCTGTCGCGCGCGCTGGAACATGCGCGGAAGAATGATCCCGATTTATTATTAATACTGCAGCGTATGACCTTGCTGAATCAGGACAGTCTGGAGTTTCTCAGCCATCCTGAAAATATTCGTCATCAGGTGATTTATCTGGATCCGATGTTTCCGGAAAGAAAAAAATCTGCGGCGGTTAAGAAAGACATGGTTCTTTTGCAAACCATTGTCGGTGAGGATAGTGATAGCGCTTTGCTATTTCAAAAAGCACTCGCAGCAGACGTACATCGCGTGGTGGTGAAGCGCCCCAAGTTGGCAGAACCGCTTTGCAATTCCAAGCCATCGCTGGTGTTTCAGGGGCAGAGCAGTCGCTTTGATGTTTATCCTAAAAAGGCACTTGTCTAAATATTGTAGAATTGAATCTGAAACGGGAGGGAATTATGCGTAAATGGTTTTGGGTGATGATGCTGCTGGTGAGTGGGTGGAGTAGTGCGGCGGAAAATAATGTTACTTTGCCTTCTATTACAAGTTGTAATACAAATGTTATTCCGGATTCCATATCGAACCTGATGAAATCTTCTTTCGTGGGTTGGCGGATTAAGAACGAGAGAGATTTTGATGACTTTCATCGTGCGGCATGGATAAAAGCAAAGCCGGGTTTATGCCCTGGAATTGCGAAGGGACATTTTATTAATTCTCTAACCAACGATTACGCTCTCCTGCTTGTATCAAGTGACCAGAAAAAACAGAGTTATAAAGTCGTCGTATTTTCGCCAAAGGGGGAAAAAATAAATTCCTACATAGTGGAAAGTGGACGGAATTTTATGGAGCGAGTTGCTGTTAGCGCCATTTCACCAGGAGCATATTTCGGAGTTGAAAATTCACCTACCGTAGAGTTGAAAACGGATGGGATTATGGTTGAAGAACTAGAAGTCGGTTCGATGATTTATTATTGGTCGAATGGAAGTTTCAAAAATATTATTACGTCGGAATAATAATCGGGATCAGAGCAACATTTAACGAGATAAAAAAGAGGGAAAATAATCCCTCCGACACCTTCCAAAAACAGGCTGTTTTCTTATCTAAAATCCCCTCGAATTCACGTCCGGAAATCGCCTTTTTTACACCCCGATTATGGTAGAATTTGCGCCCTTTTCGGGGCCTTGTCTGGCCGTGTTTTGGGAAGATTTTAAGGCCATTTTTTGATCAAATTTTGAACAGTTAAACCGTTTGAGGAAGTCGCATTTCCATGGGTGATATTGCAAAAGAAATCGTTTCGGTCAACATCGAAGACGAGCTGAAACAGTCCTATCTCGATTACGCCATGAGCGTGATTGTAGGCCGTGCCCTGCCGGATGTGCGCGACGGCCTCAAGCCGGTTCACCGCCGCGTGCTTTTCGCGATGGAAGTCCTCGGAAACGACTGGAACAAGGCCTACAAGAAATCAGCCCGCGTCGTCGGTGATGTGATTGGTAAATACCATCCCCACGGCGATACCGCGGTCTACGACACCATCGTGCGTATGGCTCAACCTTTCTCCCTGCGTTACATGCTGGTGGACGGGCAGGGCAACTTTGGTAGCGTCGATGGCGATTCCCCGGCTGCCATGCGTTACACCGAAATTCGTATGTCGAAGATTGCCCACGAACTGCTGGCGGATCTCGACAAGGAAACCGTGGATTACGTTGCCAACTACGACGGCACCGAGATGATTCCGGCCGTATTGCCTACCAAGGTCCCCAACCTGTTGATCAACGGCTCTTCTGGTATCGCGGTGGGCATGGCGACCAATATCCCGCCCCATAACCTCAATGAAGTCATTAATGCCACGTTGGCCTTGATTGATAATGTCGATATTACGATCGACCAGTTAATGGAACATATTCCGGGCCCCGATTTCCCCACCGGCGCCATCATCAATGGCAAGTCCGGCATCGTTGAAGCCTATCGCACCGGTCGCGGCAAAATTTATGTACGCGCCAAAGCCAGCATCGAGAAAGACGAGAAGAACGGACGCGAAACAATTATCGTCCACGAAATTCCCTATCAGGTCAACAAGGCGCGGCTGATTGAAAAAATTGCCGAGCTGGTAAAAGAAAAACTGATCGAAGGCATTTCGGAATTGCGCGACGAGTCTGACAAGGACGGCATGCGCATCGTCATCGAATTAAAACGCGGTGAATCCGGTGATGTATTACTGAATAACCTGTATTCGCAAACACAGATGCAAAATGTATTTGGTATCAACGTCGTTGCCTTGGTGGATGGACAACCGAAGACATTAAATTTAAAAGAATTGCTGGAAGCGTTCCTGCGCCATCGTCGTGAAGTCGTCACGCGTCGCACGGTGTTTCTGTTGCGCAAAGCACGTGAGCGCGGCCATATTCTCGAAGGCCTGGCGATTGCCATTCATAACATCGACAAGATGATTGAATTGATCAAGGCTTCAGCGACTCCCAACGATGCAAAAGACGCCATGATGCAACGCGGCTGGGCAGTTGGCGATGTGAAAGAATTTTTAGAGCGTGCAGGTTCCAATATTTGTCGCCCAGATGGTTTGCCAGAACAGTTTGGCGTGAAAGGCAAACAATATTTCCTCTCTGAAGATCAGGCGCAGGCGATTCTGGATTTGCGTTTGCATCGCTTGACCGGCATGGAGCATGACAAATTACTGGAAGAATACAAAGAGAAGCTTGAACAAATTGCAGAATATTTAAAAATCCTGGGCAGCTTTGAACGTTTGATGGAAGTGATTCGTGAGGAGTTGAAACAAATCAGCGAAGATTATTCCGATAAGCGTCGCACCGAAATTATCGGCACACAACTTGATTTGAGCAATGAAGACCTGATTACCGAAGAAGATCGCGTCGTAACGATCTCGCATGGCGGTTATGCCAAAACGCAACCGCTGGATGCCTATCAGGCACAACGTCGTGGTGGTATGGGTAAAGCGGCGACTGCGGTAAAAGATGAAGACTTTGTCGAACATTTATTGATTGCCAACACCCACGACACGATTTTGTGTTTCTCCAACCAGGGCAAGGTGTACTGGTTGAAGGTTTACCAGATTCCGGTAGCAGCGCGTACGGCGCGTGGTCGACCGATGGTGAATTTGTTGCCGCTGGAAGAAGGTGAGCGTATCACCTCGATTCTGCCAGTGAAAGAATACACCGAAGGCCATTTTATTTTTATGGCGACGGCGAATGGCACGGTGAAGAAAACAGAACTCACTGAATTTGCACGTCAACGTTCAACCGGTTTGCGTGCCATTGAACTGGAAGAAGGCGATGTATTGGTCGGCACCACCATCACCGATGGCACCAAAGACGTGATGATGTTTGCGTCTAACGGCAAAGCGGTGCGCTTCAATGAAAATGATGTGCGTGCAATGGGCAGAACCGCTCGTGGTGTGCGCGGCATTCGTTTAGCAGATAAAGAGAAGATGATTGCCATCCTGATTCCGGCTGACAAAGGTAATATTCTTACCGTGAGTGAAAACGGTTACGGCAAGCAAACGCCGGTAAGTGATTACCCGACCAAAGGTCGCGGTGGCAAGGGCGTGATCTCGATGATTTGCAGCGAACGCAATGGTGCCATCGTCGGTGCCGTGCAAGTGTTTACAGGTGACGAGCTGATGTTGATCAGTGACCAGGGCACGCTGGTGCGTACACGCGTCGATGAAATTTCTGTACAAGGTCGCAACACGCAAGGCGTGCGGGTGATTCGCCTGAAAGAAGGCGAGCATCTGGTAAACGCAGCGCGTATTGAAGAAGGCGAAGAAACATCTGTTTCCTGATTTTCATTGGTAGGGGCACGGCGCGCCGTGCCCCTACGATTATTTTTTACATGTAAAGGTAGTAATCATGACCAGAAAATATAATTTTTGTGCAGGCCCGGCTTCCTTGCCGGAAGTGGTTTTATTAAAAGCCAAAGAAGAAATGCTGGACTGGCACGGCGCCGGTCTTTCCATTATGGAAATGAGCCATCGCAGCAAGGAATTTATTTCGGTGGCGCAGGAAGCAGAAAAAGATTTGCGCGATCTGTTAGCAATTCCCGCCAACTATAAAGTATTGTTTGTGCAGGGTGGTGCCAGCACGCAATTCGCAGCGATTCCCCTAAACCTGACAGGAAAAAATCGCAAAGTCGATTACGTCAATACCGGGCAGTGGTCGAAGAAAGCGATTTCCGAAGCGAAAAAATTTGCAGACGTTAATGTGGTGGCCAGCAGCGAGAGCACCAATTTCGCCACGATTCCTGCTTTTGATAACTGGAAGCTGAACAAGGACGCAGCCTATTTGCATTACACACCAAATGAAACCATTGGCGGCGTTGAATTTCATTGGACACCCAAAGTCAATGTGCCTTTGGTAGTTGATATGTCATCAACGATTTTGTCGCGCCCGATTGACGTCAGTCAGTACGGTGTAATTTACGCCGGTGCACAAAAAAATATTGGCCCTGCCGGTTTAACGCTGGTAATTGTACGTGATGATTTGCTGAATCAGGAACGCACTGAAAATCCAACCATGTTGTCATGGAAAGTCGCGGCCGAAAATGAATCCATGTACAACACGCCGCCCACGTTTGGACTTTACCTTGCCGGTTTAGTATTCAAATGGTTGAAAGCGCAGGGCGGTTTGAAAGGCATGAGTGAAATCAACCAACGCAAGGCAACCAAGCTTTACAGTTATATTGACCAGAGTGGTTTCTACGCCAATCCGGTAGAAAAACAATCGCGCTCCTGGATGAATGTTCCTTTCACCTTAAACAAAGATGGAAAGCCAAGTGAAGCACTGGAAAAACCGTTTCTAGCGGAAGCCGATAAAGCGGGCTTATTAAATCTCGCGGGGCATCGCTCTGTCGGCGGTATGCGCGCGAGTATTTACAATGCCGTCACTGAAGAAGCAATCGACGCGCTGATCAGTTTTATGAAGGACTTCGCTCGTCGTAACGGTTAAGATCCGTCATTCCCACGTCGGTGGGAATCCAGGCCGGATGCCCGTTTTTACGAGCATGACAATCGATGAATAAAACTATTCCTTTTGTTATTGATCACCTTGATCCGCTGGGCCAAGGTGTATCAAAACGCGTTTCTCAAGATAAAAAGAATACCGATAAAAAACAAAGCACCATTACTTTTATTCCGAAGACATTGCCGGGAGAGCAGGGCACAGCGACGGTTATTAAAAGCAGCAAGGGTGTAGAATTTGCTGAGCTTGCAACGCTCAGCCATATTTCAGAAAAACGAATTGAATCGGAGTGTGTGCACTATGCACAATGCTCCGGTTGTGATTATTTGCATGTTTCCTATCCTGACGAATTGGTTTTCAAGAAAAACGCACTGCTGTTTTTATTGCGATCGTTCACTCTGAATGGAAAACAGATCAGTGAAAACGACATTGAAGTGATAGCGGCGTCAGAACGCTTTGCTTACCGCAATCGTGTGCAGCTGCATTATCGCCATAAATATCTCGGTTTAATCAATGCTAATTCGGACCAAGTGTTGGAAGTGCCGCAGTGTCGGTTGCCTTCAGTTTCATTGAAAAAAGCCATTGATCAGTTGTATGCCGATAAAAGTTGGACGAACGATCATCCCGGGCGCGGCCATGTGGAGCTTTACCAGCGCGATGGCAGTGATGAAGTGGTGGTGGAATGGAACCAGCCTTATGCTCATGGCGGCTTTAGTCAGGTGAATTCGCAAATGAATGTGGCATTACGACAATGGGTTGAAAATTATTTTAAGAATATAAATTTTGAAACCTTGCTCGATCTGTTTTCGGGCAATGGCAATTTATCAGATGACTTGATCAAGAATAAGAATAGTAAACGTCATATGGTGGATATGTCGCCATGGAATGGAATGTCACCTGTTGAAAATTACTTGCAACTGGATTTATTTAATGAAAGTGCTTTGGAAAGTTTCCAGCATCGCAGCAAAATAAAGAAAGTCGATGCATTGTTGCTGGATCCACCGCGCAAGGGATTTCCTGCGCTGGTGGAATGGGTTAATAAACTGTCGCCGCAAACGATTGCGTATGTCAGCTGCAATCCAGTGACTTTAACGCGCGATTTGAAGTCGCTGATGGCGGAACAGAAAAAAGCAAAATACGCCATTGAAAAAATAGCGTTGCTGGATATGTTTCCCGGAACGCAGCATTTTGAGACGATTGTTATTCTCAAGAAAAAATAAATCAGTGGGGTTGTTTTTCCAGTGCACGTTCAATGCGACGATCCGGTATCAACCACATCAGCGCCACGGCGCTGTAAAATATTTGTGAGATCCATGCATGCCAGAAGGCAACGGCAATTCCTGCGGCGTAAAGCACCATGGATAAATTACCTTTTCTGTCTTCCCCGACAGCGCTCGCCAATACCGAATGTTCACCATGGGTTTTAATAATAGCTCTTTGCAATATTTTCCATCCAAATGCCGCCATTAGCAGCGCGGCGCCATAAAGTGCCGATGGAATGGCAGCAAAATGATTTTCTCCCATCCATCCGCTGACAAAAGGAAAGAGTGATAGCCAGAACAGCAAGTGCAGGTTGCCCCACATGATAGAGCCATTGACGCGATGCACGGTTTGCAACAGGTGATGGTGATTGTTCCAGTAAATCCCGATGTAAATAAAACTTAACACATAACTTGAAAATACCGGTGCCACAGGCAATAAATCGTTGAAGCTTGTGCCATGCGGCACTTTCATTTCCAGCACCATGATGGTAATGATAATTGCGATGACGCCATCGCTGAATGCTTCAAGCCGGTTTTTGTTCATGCCATTTCTTCTCAGTGAATATCATGTTGAGGAATACAGCCCGGGTAATTTTACTTCGCTTTTATCGCTGGGATCAGAAAATTTTGTGCTCTGGATTAAATCAAGTAAAGGTTTCCCGCTCCATAATGCGGCGTCGCGATAGAGTGCACCATCGAGTTCATCCGCTAACTTGGTGAATTGATCATTATTGATCTGCTTTTTCACTTGTTGCAAAGTGGATAGTTCTGCATCGGGCCATTGCAACTGCGCCCAATGAATCAATGCAGTGCGAGCCAATTTTGCATCATTGGCTGTGCAGGCAGCTTTCAGTTGTTTGAAAGCGTCCCTCAATGATTGTTGTCGTGCGGATTCAGCAGCAGAAAGTGTTACAGATGCATTGTTGTTTTTTCTGCCTAGCAATACAACGAGTGTAACCAGCCAGAGCACGGCAAAAAATGCAGCGGTTCCCATCCATACATAGACATTCATATAGAAAGGTGTGGTTGGCGCTGCATTTTCAGTCATCGGACTGTTCAGCGATGAATCGGCAGGCGCTGCTGGATTTTCTTGCAAGGGTTGCGGCGAGACGGTAGAACCTTGCACCGGTGAAGACGGTGCGACTGCTGCATTGCCTTTCACGGTCAAGGTGCGTTCTGGCAAAGTAGCTGTTTTGAATTGTTTATTTTTGGTATCCCACCAATGCAAAGTAATCGCAGGCAAGATATAGGTTCCTGCTTGCGTGGGAACAATCGCAATATTTTCCTTGCGCGTTCCCTGGAAATGATCACCGACTCGCGCATTGTGTAATTCCGGTTGCTCTGCGTAAGTTTTCAGGCCATTGACATTAAGTACAGGCAAGGGAGGGATGTGTGCCGCCAGATTGCCGAGTCCTTTTATTTCAATGGCACGCGTCAACGGCGTGCCGACATCAACGGTTTGTTGTTCTGGCCAGTTATCGGTGATAGTAATGTTTTCACTCGGCAACCAATACGATGCGGGCAAATTATCCGGTTGTGGTTTGATATTGAGCGTCAACTCGGGTGTTGACAGGAAACGGGGTTGTGCCGCAGACAAACCAAATCCCTGGATATCAAATAAGGAACGCGGGCCGCTGTTGATAATCTGGTTAATTTTATATCGTTGTTTTGGTAAAGCCATTTTTCCGTTTTTATTGGCAAAGAGACCGTACTTATATTCCAGCACATAATAGAGGCGATTATTTTGTTTGCTCTGGTATACCGCGTCACCCAGTTTTTCTACCATAAAGTCCGGAATCACGGGATCGGGTATTTCGGGTTGGGAGATATCAACGGCCGCATATATTCGTATAGTCAGCACTATTTCTTCCTGGACATACGCTTCGGGCTTGTCTATTTTTTCTTCGATATAAAGATCGCTGTGATTTTCAGTATCACTACCGCCGTTTAGATTATTATTTTTTCCAGCGCTTCCTGCCGGAATCACTTCAATTTCAATGGCGTCACTGAACAGATTTTTTAATTTGAAAGAGGGAATCAGCAGCTTTCCTGTTTTAGTTGGCAGGAGAGTGTAGTGCCATTCCTTTTTAGAAGTGTAGGAACCATTAATAATCGTGGTGCTGGATCCACTGCTTGAATTTAAAACCTGGAAATTGCTATCGAGCCCTGCGAGATCCGGGCTACCGGAAAAGCTGGCATCATCCAGTGTGACGGTCAGGTTTAATGTTTCGTCTTCGCTGATTTTGTATCGGTCAACCGATGAAGCCAGGCTGGCTGAAAAAGAATTTTGTGAAAAAACAAAGCCAGTCAGCAAGATTAATAAGTATCTAACCATGTTTCACCACCGCTCTTCGTCATTGCTATGTTTGGGTGCCTTGCCGGATTGTTGTTCCTGCAAGTGCTGTTGGTAATAGTATTCAAATTTATTGCGCAACAAACCGGAAGGATCGTCTGGCACCTGGCGCAGCCATTGTTCCAGCGCTTGCTTTTGTTCGGGCGTTAATTTGCTTTCAGCGCTTGCAGGATTTTCTTTCTCGTTAGATGGATCCTGCTTTTCTCCGCTCTCGTCTTTTTCAGACTTATTAGTCGCATTTTGATCTGACTGATCTTTACCATTTTCACTTGATTTTTTCTGAGCGTCCTGATTGCTTTTGTTATTATCATCTTGATGTGCTTTTTGTTCCCCATTGGGATTCTGGTCAGTTTGGTTGTTCTGATTACCAGAATCATGTTTTTGATCATCTTGTTGGCCGCTATTTTTATTTTGTTCTTGATTGCCGGGCTTATTTTCTTGTTGATGGCAATTTGTATCACCATCTTTGCATGGCTTGGTTCCATTATTAGGGTTTTTGTTGTCGCCTTGGTTTTGTTTGGGTTGTTTTTTTTGTTGCTCTAATAGATTTTTTGCAATTTCTCTATTATGTGCAGCATCTTTATCCTTAGGATTTAATTTTAATGCTTCGTCATATGCTTTGATTGCATTTTCAAAATCGCCATATTTAGTGAGGGAGTTTCCTAAATTGTAATAATTGGCAGTGTTTTTTCCTTTTTCATAGTGTTTTATCGCATTTTCATAGTCGCCAGATTCATATTGTGCAGCGGCCTTCCAATCAGGATCGTTGAATTTTTTTGCAGCGGTTTCGTAATCCTTATTTTTTATAGCTTTCATCGCGCGCTGGTTGTCGTTAAGCCATAAATCACTCCATGCAGGTATATGAAATGATGATTTATTAGCAACCTCAGTAGAGGTATCCGCTGCTTGCGTTTGAGCTACATGCATTAACGGAATTACCAGAACCAGACTGACCAGGACACCGCGACGAAAGCCTATTAATAGTAACGGCAAGAGGGATAGACACAAGGCGCCACCGACATCGCGCCATTGGTCAAATTCACGATCGGTTTTTTTAGTGTGTGATTTATCCATCAGATCACGATTAAATAATGCGGTGCCATTGACCAGTGGTTGAATATCGCGGTCGTCCAATTGCAGTGGGCTGTAATAGCCATTTACTTTTTTAGCCAGCGCCATTAATTGCTCGGCATGCAATTGCGGAAGAATTATTTTCCCCTGTTGGCTTTTTAAAAAATCACCATTGTTGGTGGGAATAGGTCCGCCGGTTTCTGTGCCGACACCGATAATCGATAAGGTAAAGGATTTTCCTTTTAAAAGTCGCGCGCTGTTTTCCAGCGCTTCTTCGGTAATCCCATCGGTGACTAATAAAATATCACCTTGCGTATAGCCACCATTCTGGAAAAGTTGTAGGGACAGTGTCAACGCGTCTTCTACATTGCTGCCGAGAACCGGCATGATGCCCGGCTCCAGCACGTTTAATAAATTCGCAATGGTCTGTGTGTCATCTGTCAATGGTGATACCACGTGTGCATCACCGGAATAACCGATCAATGCACTGTAACCTTCCTTTCGCAGTTGGAGTAAATCCATAATTTTATGCCGCGCTGCAATAAGTCTTGATGGTTTTACGTCTCCTGCCAGCATTGACGGTGAAAGATCCATCAGGATTACCAAAGCCGTGTCACGTTTTTCAATCGGCGTCGGTAATTTTTCCCAGGTCGGCCCGGCCAATGCGAGTGCACAAAGAATCCAGAACAGCAGGGCGAGCGTGGGCAAGGTTTTTCGTGTACGGTTAATTTTTCCTTGCAATAAGGGCATGAGTAAAACCGGATCAATATATCGTTGCCATGCGTTACTCATTTTTTCACGGCGCAGTAGCAGGAAAATCATCAGCAAGGCGGGCACTATCATCCATAAACCATAAGGACGAATAAAATGAAACGAATGCATTTGCAGTATTAATGCTTTTAGAGAATTCATGTAGACACTCCTCTGCGATTTTTAGCAAAGAGAAATATCAGGCAGAAGATAAAAGAGAAGAGTGCCGCAACAGAGAGTGGATAATAGAATAGTTCACTGATGGGTCGAAATGTTTCCTGATCCTGTTCTACCGGATCAATCTGGTCAATGACGTGATAAATTTCTTCCAGTTGTTTGGGATCGCGCGCACGAAAATATTGGCCACCCGTCGTGTTTGCGATGTAGGTGAGCATTTTTTCATCCAGGTCAGCAGAAGGATTTATTTTCTGGCTGAAGAAAAAATTGCGAACCACCATGCTATCCGCACCAATGCCTATCGTATGGATTTTAATCCCGGCCATTTTTGCCAGATCTGCCGCTTGCTTCGGATTAATTTCTCCCGAATTATTACTGCCATCGGTTAATAAAATAATCACGCGTTGTTTTTCTTGTGATCCTTGTGCTGATTTCTGTCGGAGGCGTTTGGTGGCGATGGCAATGGCATCACCAATCGCCGTGTCGGTTCCGGCAAAACCGATTTCGGTTTCCTTGAGTTGTTCTTCAACCACTTTACGGTCGAAAGTGAGAGGGACGTGCAGGTAAGCGCGTGTGCCAAAAAGAACGAGTCCCAGTCGATCGCCAGTGCGTCGTTTGACAAAGTCGCTGACTACTTTCTTGACCGTCGCAATACGTGGTACCTGTTCGCCGTTCACCACCATGTCATCGGTGTTCATGCTTCCTGAAATATCGACAGCGAGCAATAAATCACGTCCGGTAGCGGGAAGTTGTATGGTGTCGCCTATCCATTGCGGCCGCGCAGCGGCAATAACAACCAATAACCAGATCAAGCCCAATAAAAATATTTTCAGGAACGATGAGGTATTGGAGAATTGTTGGTCAATCGATGCCAGTGTATTAAAAGTAGGGATGCGCAGCGCGGCTTCGTTTTGCTTGCGCGGGGGAATGAGCCAGTAAACCAGCAAGGGCAGTGGCAGAATCCAGAAAAGGGTGGGCCAGACAAAGGCGAGTGACTCTGGAATAATATTTGTGGGGAGCCAGTTCATCGGGTAAACTCCCGCGCAATTTTTTTGGCGTTTTTATCCGCTTGTTTTACCCATTCACAGGCCCAGTCGTGAAGATTTTTTAAATTAATATCTTCGTTGCAGCGCGCCGCATACAAGTGATCGCCATAATAATTAGCGAATGGACTATCCGGATTTATTTTTACGACAAGATTAATCCACTGCGGACCTGTTAATTGCGCAAAGGGCGCCAGGTATTTATTGGCATGCACGACACGTTTAAATACATCGTTACTTTTTTGCAAATAGTGTTGCAGTGCTTTTGGTTTATCAGTCTGTTGCGCGCATTCTGCATGCAGTGAATCCAGCAGTGACAGGGTATTTTGTAGCAGTTGTTTGTTTTCCCGTCGTGCTTTCAGAATCGGTCGTAAAATAAAAAATCCTGAAATGAGTAACGCGGCTATTCCTAATAAAAACCACCAGCCGATAGCCAAAGGCCAGAGGCTGACATCGTAATCCGGAAGGATAATAGGCCGCAGTTGATCCAGTGAATTTCCGTTAGATAAATTATTGGCAACTGGATTATTCATGATTGAATCAGCCACCGTTTATTTCCCCGCCAGACCTAGAACCGCTTTATAGGGATCATCATGCGTCCACACAACCCTGTGCGGAATGCGCAACTTTTTAAAGCGGATTTGTAATTGATCCAGGCGCTGGTCAAAAGTATTGGTGTATTGAAGGTGTAATTTTTTATCATGGCTGCTGAAGCGTAATTTTTTTAAACCATCCGTTACCGAAAAATTACCCTCAGCCGGTAAATTCTTTTCAAGCGTATCGGCAACGATCAGCGCATAGACATCGGTATGACGCTTGATCAGATGCAGTATGCGTTCTGCATTCGTATCATAGTGCATGAAATCACTGATTAAAAAAACAGCCGAACCCGGTTTGGCGATGTGGCGCAATTTTTCCAGCATGTCAGGGAATGACAATACCTGCTGATGGGTTGTTGCTTCAGGAGTTTGCGTGCATTGGTCAAAGAGTGCGTGATTAAATTGAGTAACGGCCTCCAGTAGTTTTAGTACCGCATGTTTGTTGCGCAGGGGTTTTATTTCCTGGTGCGATTGATTGTTAAAAATGATGCCGCCGACTTTGTCATTTTGTTGCAGTCCGGCCCATGCCAGTAATGAAGCAAGTTGTGCAACCATCACGGATTTATAAGTGACACGGCTTCCAAAAAATAAAGAGCTACTTTGATCAATCGCAAGAATGACAGGCCGGTCTTTTTCTTCACGAAATATTTTAGTGTGTGCTTTTGCAGTTCTTGCGGTGACACGCCAGTCTATGCTGCGAATATCATCACCGGGTTGATAGAGACGCACTTCTTCAAAATCCATACCGCGCCCGCGAATGGCAGAACGATAACCGCCACTGAGATAACTGCGCGAAGGATTGGCAGGAAACAATTCAATATTAGCTGCCAGATGGCGCAGTTTGATGAGTTGCTCCAGTTCAACCTGCGGACCTTTTGCAAAAAAGGCGCCTGATGCCAAACGTGCGGCCATTAACCCACCGGCACTTTTTGCACGAGCTGCTGGATAATTTCATCGCGGCTGACACCGCTGGCTTCCGCTTCGAAAGACAACAGCAGGCGATGACGTATGCAATCGGCAATGACTGCTTGCACATCGTCGGGGCTGACGTAGTCTCGACCATTCAACCAGGCGTGCGCGCGTGAACAACGATCAATCGCAATCGTGCCGCGTGGACTGACACCGTACTCCAGCCAACGCGCGAGGTCAGCGCTGTATTTCTTTGGCGTGCGTGTGGCGAGAATTAATTGAACGATATATTCTTCGACGGCTTCTGCCATGTGTAAATTTAGTATCGCGTTACGCGCGGCAAGAATGTCGCTCTCACTCAGCACCGCAGGCATTTTGTGTTGGTGGCCGGTCATAAATTCTTTTCGCACTAACTGCAAGATGGCCTTTTCTGCGTCCGCTTTTGGATAGTCCACGTTCACGTGCATGAGGAAACGATCCAGTTGTGCTTCCGGTAGCGGGTAAGTTCCTTCCTGTTCAATGGGATTTTGTGTTGCCATCACCATAAAAAGCGCGGGCAGGGTATAGGTGTGGTTGCCGACACTCACCTGGCGTTCTGCCATGGCTTCGAGCAATGCCGATTGCACTTTAGCGGGCGCCCGATTGATTTCGTCGGCCAGGATCAGGTTGTGGAAAATCGGGCCTTTCTGGAAACTGAAACTGCTACTCTCCGGTCGAAAAATATCACTGCCGGTAATATCGGCGGGCAGCAGATCGGGAGTGAATTGAATACGCTGGAATGTTGCCTCTATGACTCGTGATAATTCACGAATCGCTTTGGTTTTAGCCAGACCCGGCGCGCCTTCTACCAGCAGGTGGCCATCGCTGAGAATGGCGATTAACATGCGATCAATCAACTGGTTTTGACCCAAAATCCGACCTTGCAGATGTTGTCGTATGCCTTGAAATGATTCGTGTATGCTCATGCGTACTCCATATGAAAAAACTGGGCTGATTCTATGGGTTTTTACCCGTAAGTAAACACCTATCAGGTGGCTATACTGACCAAAGACGGCCGTTGAAAGTTCAGTCCGGGTAAACCATGCAAATACGTGTCGAGTTAAATATCAAACCAGCAGTTTTCCAGTCCTATTATGAAGGGCGAGTGGCAACTATTGCGACAATGAGTGATGATGGCAAGCGCTTGCGTTTTCCTGCTAGTATTCTCCGGCCTTTTGTTACGCATGAGGGTGTCGTCGGACATTTTATTTTGCATACGGATGACAAGGGGAAACTGATTTCTATTGATCGATTACCAGAAGAGAGGATTGTGTGAGCTGTTTGTTGCCCTACGCTGCGTTACGCCGGCTTTTGTTCACGCTGGATCCCGAAACATCGCATCATCTCTCCTTGCAAGCCATGAAATGGGGCGAGCAATTACACCTGAGTGGTCTTTACCGTAAACCGATTGCAGATTTTCCTGTCAAAGCGATGGGCCTCACTTTTGCTAACCCCATCGGATTAGCGGCGGGGCTGGATAAAAATGGAGATTACATTGACGCGCTCGGTGATTTGGGTTTTGGTTTTATTGAGATTGGCACAGTGACGCCACGTCCGCAACCCGGCAATCCCAGGCCGCGATTATTTCGTCTCACAGAATATGACGCGATTATTAATCGTATGGGATTTAATAATAAAGGTGTCGAGCATCTGGTGCGGCAGGTAGAGCGTCGAAACTACAAAGGAATCCTGGGAATTAATATTGGTAAAAATTTTGATACGCCAGTTGAAAAAGCGAGTAGTGATTACCTGAAAGGATTGGAGCGTGTTTATGCACACGCCGATTATGTAACGATCAACTTATCTTCGCCTAACACGCCGGGTTTGCGCAGTTTGCAAATCGGTGATGTATTAAAAAATCTGGTGAATGAAATAGCGAATTGCAAAGTAACACTGGCAACACAACATAAGAAAAAAGTGCCATTGTTAATCAAAATTTCACCGGATATGACGGCTGATGAAATTCATCACCTGGCGCAAGTGGCTCTGGAGTGTGAAATTGATGGTTTAATCGCTACGAATACTACGTTGGCTCGTGACCAGGTAAAAGATTCTGTTTTTGCCAATGAGCAAGGCGGTTTGAGTGGTAGGCCTGTGTTTGGTGCATCAACACAAACATTAAGAGAATTAAAAAAGCAGGTGAATGGAAAATGTTGCCTGATGGGCGTCGGTGGTATAGACAGTGCCGCGACTGCAAAAGAAAAAATAAAGGCGGGAGCGGATTTAATTCAACTATACACCGGATTTATTTACCAGGGTCCTGAGTTATTGAGTCAAATTCGAAAAATACTCTAGTTTAAATTTTTGATTAACCAAAAAAATGAATCAGTACGCCTGCCAGCAGGAAGGCCGCAATGCTGGCAGCCATGATACTAATAATTAATTTAATTTTATTTGTAGGTGTTACTTCAGGCATTTCTGTTTCTGGTGCGCTGATAAGTACTGCCGTCACGTTGTCGCGCCCGCCATTTCTAAGTGCCGCTTCGATTAATTTTTCAACTGCCGTTACCTGGTCATCATGTTCATTGAGTATGTTGGCTATCTCGGCATCATTGACCTCGTCACTCAACCCATCGCTACAAAGCAGGATTTTTTGTCCAGGCTTCCATTCCCCTTCGAGAGTATCGACGCGCACCCGGGGGATTTCCAGCGAACCAAGGCATTGGGTAATTACATTTCGCTCCGGATGGTTTTCCATTTCCTCTTCGGTAATGGCGCCTGAATCCAGCAAGGCCTGGACATAGGAGTGGTCACGGGAAATTTGCTGCAATTCGCCTTCGTTATTTCCTTGTTGGGTCCATAGATAGGCGCGACTGTCTCCTACCCATCCCAGTTGCCATTGGTTAGGCTGGATACGGCGGATGGCAACAACGGTGGACCCCATGCCGCGCGCGCCCAGGCCTTGTTCCTCGGCATCCAGGATACTGCGATGGGAGCGTTGAATCGCATCACTAAGGCTGCGACCATCACGCACTTCATCTGCAATGACCTGGGTAACGATGGCGCTTGCGACTTCCCCGGCTTCGTGGCCACCCATGCCATCAGCCACCAGCCACAGGCCCAGTGCATCATCAGTAAAGAAGCAGTCTTCATTCCCAGACCTGATATTGCCCGTGTGTGTTTTGGCGTGGGCCTTGGGGATGGGCATGAGTACTTCCAAAAACGTGATGGGGGCAGTCTACAATAAATTTTTATTAACGCGCCATTTTATTGTAACATCGCAGCTTGATTGGCTGGGCCTTCGGATAAGGGTAGATATTTTTTAAGGGGAATAGTGATGCTGAAACTCCGCGTATTGGGTGATGAGAAAAAAGATGTCTGGTTGGTGGATCCCGGTTTAATTATTGGCTCTGCCATGGGAGCAGGATTGCTTCTACCGTCCCCCGGCGTTAAGGACAAGCATGCCCAGGTAGTAGTGGCCGGTGATAGTGTAACCCTTAAAAATCTCTCCGGAGATGGCCAATTATTGGTCAATGGCAAGCCAGCGGGTGCTGAAAAACCCCTGAAAGTTGGCGATGAAATTTCTTTGGCGGGCGTGCGACTCATGGTGGTTGATCCCAAGGAGGGATTTGTTCCAAAGCAGCCTGCACCGGAAGCATCCGGTTCCCCCTGGTCTATTCGCGCCAATCACAGCGCGCTGAATAACCGAAGCTACCCCATCACTGGTAAAATGGTGCTAGGTCGCTCCAATGAATGCGACATCACCTTGTCGGTAACGCACCTTTCACGTAAACACGCAGAATTGTCTGTGATTGGAAATAAATTGGTCGTAAAAGATCTTGATTCGGCCAATGGCACTTTTGTAAATGGCAAACGAATCAAGGAAGAGACGCTTCGCAAGGGTGATGAATTACGTTTGGATACCTTGAGTTTTACGGTAGTTGGCCCAGCGGACGAAATGGACAAAACCTCAGTCAGGGCGGCAATAAACCCTGTGGCTATGGCCGCTACTGAAAGGCCACAAACTGCGCAGGCTCCTGTAACAAAAGCGGCGAAATCGACGACAGCACCCAGGGCTGCCACGACGGCACCTACGACTCCAAGAGTTGAAGTCAAACCGGAGGAGTCAGCCTCTGCGGGGGGTATGAACCCCATGGTAGTGGTAGGGGCCGTAATTGTTGCAATCGTGGTTGCTGCAGTGGCCTATTTTGTTCTCTGATATTCCGACCGCAGAACCTGTTAGCCTCATTTTGTATTCAACGTCTGCTTGCCATTTGTGTGAGCAGGCTGAGTGTCTTTTGCTAAAGGTGTTAGCTCCAAATCATCGATATTCCTTAATCAAGAAAGATATAGCATTGGATGATGTTTTATTGGAGCGTTATGGGACTTCTATCCCTGTTTTAGCAAAAGTGACCAAAAATGGAGCAAATAGTGAGCTTTTTTGGCCCTTTGATGAAAATAAAATTATTACTTTTTTGACTCGGTAAATAAATGAGTATATTTTTTATATAAATCAATATATTAGGTATTTTACTTAATGTTATTTCTATATTTTATTTTCGCCAGAATAGGGGGTAATGGTGGGCCTATGGCGGTTGAGGGCTTGACCGGGTACAAAACTCTGCCTATATAATCGCCGCCTCGCGCTTGGCTTGGGTAGAGAAAACAATATAGCTTCTATATATATCTTTAACTGTTGATGTAGATTTAATTGAAGTGGGGGAAGTAGGTAACATGGGAAAATCACTGGTCATTGTAGAGTCACCGGCCAAAGCTAAAACAATCAACAAATACCTCGGTGCAGACTACGTTGTAAAGTCCAGTGTGGGTCACATTCGCGATCTGCCTACCGGTGGGAACACTGTCGTTGATGCCAAGGGCCGGGCGCAGCAAGCAGCAAAAACTCGCAAAATGTCACCAGAAGACAAGGCGGTTTATCGTGTAAAAAAATCGCGAGAGCAGCTGGTCAACCGAATGGGGATAGACCCTGATAATGGTTGGGCGGCCACTTACGAAATACTGCCCAGTAAGGAAAAAGTGATTGATGAGCTGAGAAAAGCCGCCGCTAAAGCAGATCATATTTATCTCGCAACTGACTTGGACAGAGAGGGAGAAGCTATCGCCTGGCATCTCAAGGAAGCAATTGGTGGTGACGACAGCCGTTTCAGTCGTGTGGTATTTAATGAAATTACCAAAAAGGCCATACAGGAAGCTTTTGCTCATCCCGGAGAACTTAATTTAAATCGGGTAAATGCACAGCAGGCGCGTCGCTTCCTGGATCGCGTCGTTGGGTTTATGGTTTCGCCCTTGTTATGGGAAAAAGTGGCGCGCGGTTTGTCGGCGGGGCGTGTGCAATCACCCGCTGTGCGTTTGATTGTGGAACGTGAGCGTGAAATACATGCATTTATTCCGGAAGAATACTGGGAAATTGCCGCCGATTTAAAATCAAATAAAAATGAATTATTGCCTTGTGATGTGGTAAAGCAATGCGATAAAGCGTTCCGACCTACAAACAAAATAGACGCAGATGCAGCCGTTAAAGCATTGCAAAATGCTAGTTATAAAGTAAGTGCTCGTGAAGACAAGCCGACACAAACCAAACCTTTGGCGCCTTTTATTACATCTACCTTGCAGCAAGCCGCCAGCACCCGTCTGGGTTTTGGCGTGAAGAAAACAATGATGATGGCGCAACGTTTATACGAAGCCGGATACATCACCTACATGCGTACGGATTCTACTAATTTAAGTGCAGATGCAGTAGCAGTCTGTCGTGAGCATATTAAAAATAATTATGGCGACGCCTACTTGCCTAATGAGCCAATTATTTACAGCAGTAAAAAAGGCGCACAAGAAGCGCATGAAGCGATCAGGCCTTCTGATATTTCAATTTCGTCGACGCAATTAACAGGTATTACCGACAGAGATGCAGAGCGATTATACGATTTGATCTGGCGTCAATTCGTTGCTTGTCAAATGATGCCAGCTCAATATACTTCAACTCGTATTGATATTGCCGCAGGTGAATTTGAATTGCGTGCCAAGGGTCGAGTGTTGCGTTTTGATGGTTTTACACGTGTGTTGCCATCCACATCAAAAAATGAAGGTGACAGGGATCTTCCGGACATTAAACTGGGAGATGTGTTAACGCTGGAAAAGTTAAATCCCTCGCAGCATTTTACCAGTCCACCATCACGATATTCAGAAGCAGGCCTGGTAAAAGAACTTGAGAAGCGGGGCATTGGAAGGCCTTCCACTTATGCAGCAATTATTTCTACGATACAAGATCGTGGATATGTCACTGTCCAAAATCGTCGTTTTTACGCAAATAAAATTGGCGACATCGTTACATCGCGTTTAACAGAAAGCTTTGATGATTTAATGGATTACAACTTCACTGCCGATATGGAAGTGACATTGGATGACGTGGCAGAAGGCCATAAAAACTGGATTAATGTATTGGATACCTTTTACAAAGGTTTCATGAAGCGCCTGGAAAGGGCTCAGGACGACAAGAAAGGAATGCGTAGCAATGAGCCGACAGAGACAAACGTTAAATGCCCCAGTTGCGGGCGTGATATGCAAATACGCACCGGTAGCACCGGTGTATTTTTAGGTTGTTCCGGTTATGCGCTGCCGCCAAAAGAACGCTGTAAAACGACTATTAATTTAATTCCCGGTGATGAAATTGCAGTAGTGAGTAGTGACAATGATGATGACGATGATGCGCCACAGGAAGCGGAAGCGCGTTTATTGCTGAATAAGCATCGCTGCCCTAAATGCAGTACCTCCATGGATGGTTATTTAATTGATGAAAAACGAAAGTTACATGTATGTGGAAAAAACCCGGATTGCGATGGTTATGAAATTGAAGCGGGCAGTTTTAAAATCAAGGGCTATGATGGCCCATTGATTGAGTGTGACAAGTGCGGCTCTGACATGCAGTTGAAAAGTGGCCGTTTCGGAAAATATTTTGGTTGTACCAATTCCTCCTGTAAAAACACACGAAAACTTTTGCGAAGTGGTGAAGCGGCTCCACCTAAAATGGATCCTGTGCCATTTCCCGAGTTGCGCTGTGCAAAAGTAGATGATTTTTATTTATTACGTGATGGGGCGGGTGGTGTATTTTTGGCAGCAAGTCAATTTCCAAAACATCGTGAAATTCGCTCTCCATTTATCGACGAATTGATTCCGCACAAGGCAGAGATTGATCCAAAATATCATTATCTGCTAACGGCGCCTGTAAAAGATCCGGAAGGTAATCGATCAATTGTACGATTTAGTCGTAAAACCAAAGAGCAATATGTGCAAACAGAAATAGATGGAAAGGCGACTGGCTGGAAGGCTTTCTATAGAAACGGTAAGTGGGTCTCTGAATAAAATTAATGAATTAAAATAATGGCCTGACAATTTCCCTGGACGGCTGCTTTTTCCAGTTCATTTTGTTGTACATCGGATACCGATGGGAGACTTGCAATCACCATTGAGCTACGGTTATTTCTCAGTGCTGTTAATAATAATTTAAAAGAAGAATAGTCTGAGTGACTGTCTACTATCATTCTTAAACTCGATAAATTTACTTGATATTCTTCAAGCATGGATTTCTCAATAAATTGTGATGCAATCCATGTGATCCAGCGTTGATTGTTATGATGTGTTTGCCATGCTAGCGTTGGCAATAATAAATTACGATAATCCACATATCCAGGGTTATTTTTAGCAATTAACCATTGTGTGATACGTGCCGGTTTTTCCGTGGTATCAATGAAGACGGATTGCTGTTTCATTAGTGTACACCTCTGCGAATCACACCGACGCTCAGTCCTTCAATAGCAAAGTGTTGCTCACGTAAATCCACTTCAATCGGCTTGAATTCGTCATTTTCTGGCAATAATTCTAATTGAAATTTATTGCGGCTCTTGCGCAAACGCTTCACGGTTACTTCGTCATCAATTCTTGCGACAATGATGTCACCATTGTTTGCCTGGTTGGTTTTATGAACTGCCAGAAGGTCACCGTCGATGATGCCCGCATCTTTCATGCTCATGCCGCGCACCTGAAGAAAAAAATCCACGCGTGGATGGAAGAAGCGAGCCGGGATTTCACAATAATCTTCAATATGTTCTTCCGCCAGGATGGGATTACCAGCGGCTACACGCCCGACAATAGGGATACCGGATTGATGCTCAGGCAACCTGATGCCGCGTGAGGCGCCAGGGATCATTTCAATAGCGCCTTTTTTGGCCAGTGCGCGGAGATGCTCTTCGGCGGCATTGGCGGATTTAAAGCCGAGCGTCTCAGCAATTTCGGCACGGGTGGGTGGATAGCCGGTTTCATCGAGATGTTTTTTAATTAAATTAAGAATTTCCTGCTGGCGGGAGGTGAGATCTAGCATGATTACTTACCTTTATCGTTTATTGAGTGATAGCCTGTGTTTATATACAACTGTTATTATATACAGTATTAATGGGATTGCAAGCCCCCTGCGGTATACTTCCGTTTGATTTTCACAAGGGGGAGTTATGCACGAGTCAAAACTGGCTGAAGCCTGGCGCGTCATGCGTATTCAATCAGAGCTGGTGGATGGTATTGAGCACTTGATCAAACTGGGGCCTGCGGTCACTATTTTTGGTAGTGCGCGATTCGCAGAAGATAATATTTATTACCAGAGTTCACGTGAATTGGCTGCACAGCTTGTCAAGGAAGGCGTGGCTGTGATTACTGGTGGTGGACCAGGGATCATGGAAGGGGCTAACCGAGGTGCTTTTGAGGCGAAAGGGAAGTCCATAGGCCTGAATATTAAGCTACCTATGGAGCAAACGACCAATCCTTACCAAACCACCAGTTTGAGCTTCCGTTATTTCTTTGTGCGTAAGTTTTTATTCGTACGCCACGCAGTTGGTTTTGTGATTTATCCTGGTGGCTATGGCACGCTGGATGAATTGTTTGAAGTATTAACCCTGGTGCAAACTCGTAAATCCGAACCCACTCCTATCGTATTAGTGGGTAAACAATTCTGGCAAGGGCTAATTGATTGGTTGAAAGTCACGATGCTTGAACAGCACGCCACAATTAGCAAAGAAGATCTGGAGCTTTTTACTATTGTTGATAGTGCAAGCGAGGCAGCAAAAATTATACTGGATCATCGCTCTATATATCCGGATGCAACTTGTTTTGAAGAGCTGGATGAGAAGGTATGGTTGAGTTCAATTTAAAAATCGTATGAGCCCTATAAAGTTCCTTAATTATCATAAGGTTAGGCTTGTTTAGCCGTATTTCTTGTGTAAAATGGCGACAAGAACTGGTAGAAAGGTGAGATAAGGGTTAGATCAAGATGCAAGAAAGTGTGCAAACGGTTATACAAACCATGAGTAGTGGTATGAGAGATGATGCATGGCACTGGCGCAACAGTGATGTAAGTCAGTTCTCAAGTGAAAAATTGCGCAATATTTTGCGCATGTCAGAAATGGCTTCTTGCGAAGCAGATCGCCTGGCGTTGGAAAAGGTTCGTGTTGAGCTGGAGACTCGTGCAAAGTTGTTCGAGAGAGCGTAGCTCAAAAAAATCCGACTATTGAAACATCATCAAGCAGGAGATAACTCCTGCATGGTTTATATTGAATTATCATGAGTAATTTAGAACAGCAAGTGGCTGTTGCCACGAAAGCTATAGCAGCAGCAACAGATATTGCGGCATTGGATCTTGTGCGCGTTAGCTATCTTGGGAAAAAAGGTGAGTTTACTACCCTGTTAAAATTAGTTGGGCAGTTACCTGAGGCAGAGCGTCCCCAGGCGGGTGCAAAAATCAATGAGGCAAAACAAAAAATTCAACAGCTGATTGAACAAAAGAAGAATGAACTGGAGTTGATTGCTGTTAATAAAAAATTAGCAAATGAAACAATTGATATTACTTTGCCAGGTCGCCGCCAGGACATGGGCCATTTACACCCCGTAACACGCACGGTTAATCGTATTCGTGATTTTTTCGTCAAGGTCGGATTTGAAGTGGTAGAGGGCCCCGAAATTGAAGACGATTATCATAATTTTGAAGCATTAAATATTCCTGCGCATCATCCTGCGCGTGCTATGCACGATACATTCTATATCGATGACAGACACGTATTGCGTACACATACCTCACCTGTGCAAGTGCGCACGATGGAAAATAAAAAGCCACCGATTCGAATTATTTGTCCAGGCCGCGTTTACCGCTGCGATTCTGATTTGACGCATACGCCGATGTTCCATCAGGTTGAAGGTTTGTTGATAGATGAGAACGTGAGCTTTCCTGATTTGAAAGGAATGATCGATCAATTTTTAAAAGTATTTTTTGAGACAGAACTTCCAGTTCGTTTTCGTCCATCCTACTTTCCTTTTACAGAGCCCTCAGCGGAAGTGGATATTCAATGCACGAATTGTTCCGGGAAAGGTTGTCGTATTTGTAAAAATACAGGCTGGCTTGAAGTGATGGGCTGCGGGATGGTACATCCGCGAGTTTTACAATTTTCCAACATTGATACAGAGCGTTATTCTGGTTTTGCATTCGGTATGGGAGTAGAGCGCCTTGCTATGTTGCGCTATGGTGTAAATGACTTGCGTTTATTTTTTGAGAACGATTTACGTTTCCTTGAGCAATTTTAAATATCTATTATTTGTTAACACATGAAAATTTCTGAAAAATGGTTGCGTGAGTGGGTGAATCCGTCGATTAGTACGGAAGAACTTGCTGCACGTTTAACGATGGCAGGTCTTGAGATTGACAGTGTTGAAATTGATTCTGATGATATTTTACTCGAAGTAAATGTTACGCCTAATCGCGGTGATTGTTTATCCATTCGTGGTTTGGCGCGTGAGTTGTCGGCATTAACAGGAGTTTCTGTTTCAGCTCTGGCACTTTCACCTGTCAAAGCGACCATAAAAGATATTTTCCCTGTGGAGCTGGAGTCTGGAAAGCAATGCCCACGTTATATTGGGCGTGTTATAAAAAATGTGAAAAATACAAAAGAGAGCCCGCAATGGTTAGTTGAAAAACTGCGCCGCTGTGACATTGCTTCAATTAATGCGGTTGTTGACGTGACTAACTATGTCATGTTGGAACTTGGTCAGCCGATGCACGCCTTTGACTTTAATAAACTCAATGGAAAAATAAATGTCAGGCTATCAAAACCGGGAGAATCTATCACACTATTGAATGATCAAAAAATTGATCTTCAAAATGATACTTTGCTAATCGCGGATAGTAAAAATCCTTTGGCAGTGGCGGGAGTGATGGGCGGTAGTGATAGCGCAGTCTCTGTTGACACGCACGATATTTTTCTTGAGTCTGCTTTTTTTGATCCACTGGCCCTGGCAGGAAAAGCGCGTCGCTATGGGCTGCATACCGATTCTTCCCAACGATTTGAGCGGGGTGTTGATTTCAATTTACAGGCCCTGGCCATGGAACGAGCAACGGCTCTGTTGTTGGAAATTATCGGTGGTGATGCGGGTCCTCTCATTATTAAAGAAGCAACGGGTCAATTACCTCTCGTTGATGACATTGCATTGCGCTTGCCGCGAGTTGAACAGTACTTGGGATTGAAACTGTCTGCAGCAGAAATACAAAAGCTGTTACAGGCGTTGGGAATGGAAATTGTTGAGGCCAAACAGAGTGCGTTAATCATTCGGCCGCCTTCCTGGCGTTTTGATATTCGTATCGAAGTAGATTTGCTGGAAGAAATTGCCCGAATCTATGGCTATAACAACTTGCCTACCCATAGTTTCCACGCAAACCTGGATCTCAGCCCTTTCCCTGAGAGCCAATTACCACTGGATGCGATTAAATCCCGACTCACTGCCCTGGGTTACAACGAAGTCATAACTTACAGCTTTGTTGACCCCGTTCTGCAGAAGACTCTGGATGCAGGGGCTGCGGGCTCAGAAATCCCGGTGCAAAATCCTATTTCAGCAGAAATGGGAGTGATGCGAAATAGCTTGCTACCAGGACTTCTCTCAACGGCACTTTATAACCTCAATCGCCAACAAAGTCGTGTGCGAATTTTTGAATCAGGGTTAACTTTTGTATCTATCGACCAAAAATATCAGCAAGAGGAGACGCTGGGCCTTTTGATCCATGGCTCGCAACAACCTGAGAATTGGTTTAATAATAGCTCTCAACTAATTGATTTTTATGATATTAAAGGGGATATAGAAGCCCTGTTTTCATTGACGGGTGCATTTTCAGTATTGCGGTTCAAACCTTCATCCAATCCAGCGCTCCATCCAGGCCAAGGGGCGGACATCTATATTGCAGATCAGTATGCAGGTTGGATCGGGGCCTTGCATCCGGCTTTATGGAAGCAATTAGGGGTTAGTCAGCCAATTTTTGTAGCTCAAGTGGCTATTAAGGCCTTAAAAGGGGCAAAAATACCGGTATTTGAGGAACTGTCACCCTTTCCAGAAGTGCGCAGGGATTTAGCTTTTATTATTAATAAAGAAATTCCAGTTGGGCAGATCTATGAGAGGATCAAGTCTGAGGCGGATAGTTACCTAACAAACTTAAAGGTTTTTGACGTATATAGCGGGGAAGGCATTGATCCACAAAGAAAAAGTGTCGCTTTAGGCTTGACCTTTCGGGCCAAATCCCGCACTCTTACAGACTCTGAAATTAACGAAAGTGTGGGCCGAGTGATAAATATCCTCAAGACGCATTTTCAGGCTGAATTAAGGAGTTAACATTCTCGTGACAGCATTGACCAAAGCCAGTCTTGCTGAGAAGCTCTTCGAGGAGCTCGGGCTCAACAAGAGGGAAGCAAAAGAGGTGGTGGAGTTGTTTTTTGAAGAGATCCGCCAGTCTCTGGAAAGTAATCAAAGTGTTAAATTATCTGCCTTTGGTAATTTTGATCTTCGCGACAAAAGTCAAAGACCCGGGCGCAATCCCAAGACCGGTGAAGAAATTCCTATTACGGCACGGCGCGTAGTGACATTTAAACCGGGACAAAAATTAAAAGCAAAGGTGGAAGCCTACGCTGGAGTTAACAAACAATGATGTTGGAGCCCGGCAACAACGATGAACTTCCCGTCATTCCCGGAAAGCGTTATTTCACTATTGGTGAAGTAAGTGAGCTTTGTGATGTGAAGCCGCATGTGTTGCGTTATTGGGAACAAGAATTTCCGCAATTAAAACCTGTCAAGCGTCGTGGTAATCGCCGTTACTACCAACGACAGGACGTGCTTACCATTCGCCAGATCCGCGCATTACTTTACGATCAAGGTTTCACTATTGGTGGTGCCAGGACGCGTTTGACGAGTGAAGAAGGTTCTTCAATTGAAGGTGAGGATTCAGAGCAATTCAAAAAGTTGGTGCAGGAAATGATTGCAGAACTGGAAGCATTGCTGGCATTTCTTAAAACAAAATAATCGTTTTTTCTCCCTTTCCTTTGGGGTAGATTCCCCGAATTTCTTTCCAATCAACCAATGTTTCTGTATTATTCGCGCCTTTCGTGCGCATAGCTTTAATATCGGAGTGTAGCGCAGCTTGGTAGCGCACATGCCTGGGGGGCATGTGGTCGTGGGTTCAAATCCCGCCACTCCGACCATTTTCTGTTTTCTTGATGGCAGTGTAAATTTTTTCATTCATCAAAGTTTTTACACCGGTTGCTTTACCCAGTTTAATAATTTCACCGCTTAGATAATCTATTTCAGATTTGTTCCCTTTCTCAATATCCTGCGCCATTGACGATTTGGCATCAGGATCCATGTCCGTCATATTTTTTGCAAGCGTTAGGTAAATCCAGTTTGGCAAACTTACCATGAAGGGCAAAAAATAAGTTGGGAGTGGAGTCACTTTTGCCGGTTTGATACCTGCTGCTTTTAATACAGCAAGGCCTTCACGCATACACGCTGCCCATTGCAAGCGGAAATCATGATCTTCCAGATTTTGTTTTAATGATTTTCCAGAAAGCGCATTGAGTGGATTAATCAGATTCAGTAATAACTTTGCCCACAGAATCGATTCCATATTGTCGTGTTCTTTCACAGCCATGCTTGCAGCCTGGAAAACCGGTAGAAGAGAGGGTGCGATCTTCTCAAGATAAATTTCACCATTGGTTGTCAATCTAAAAGTAGATGAGGGTTTTTCAATTACATTGAAGGTAACCATGCCGCCACATACGGGATTATCTGGAAATGCTGCTTTCAATATTTTTGCATTTGAAATTCCATTCTGCAGTGTAAGCAGTGTGGTGGTATGATCCGCGTAAGGTTTTATTTGTTGGATCAACTTTTCTGTAACCAGGCTCTTCACAGTGATAATAACCAGGTCGGCATCGTTGCAGCAAGCAGGATCTGTAGTAAATGGTAACGAAGATGGCGCATAGTACTCTTTTATATTATTTGGATATTCCAGCGTAATACCCCATTTTTTTTCTGCTGCTACTACACGAGTGCTGCCAAGGAATACGACATTAAAATTATTCTTGCATAATTGTATGCCGATATAATTTCCAATAGCACCTGCGCCGGCGATTACAATTTTTTTCATAATGCAAGTGAGTTGTTGTCAGTTCTAAAAATAATAGGGGATGTTGCTTGGGAGCTGTTGTCAGCCCTTGTTTGTATTGCTTTCAAAATCTGGTGATGCTGGGGAGATTTGGAGCAAACAGGATCAGCCGCTGCTGCATCGCCTGCAATAAGATAAGCTTGGCATCGACAACCACCAAAATCTTTTTCCTTTTCAGGGCAGGAGCGACAAGGTTCCTGCATCCATTCATAACCGCGAAATTTATTAAAGGCTTCAGTGTTGATCCAGATATCGTTCATATTCTGTGTGCGGACGTTGGGAATTTTTAATCCAGGCAATTCACGCGCATTGTGACAGGGAAGTGCAGCGCCATCAGGCGCAACGCCAATAAATAGAGAGCCCCAGCCGTTCATGCAGGCTTTGGGCCTGTCTTCAAAATAATCCGGAACTACAAACAAAACTTTGCAGCGCTTGCCAATTTTTTTTCGGTATTCATTTACTACCACTTCGGCATGTAATAACTGTTCGCGTGTTGGCATGAGCTGTTCGCGATTCTTGAAAGCCCAGCCGTAATATTGGGTATTTGCGAGCTCAAGATACTCTGCTTCCAATGCCAGTGCCATGTCAATAATTTGTGCAACGTGCGGCAGGTTGTGGCGATGCAACACACAATTCAAAACCATAGGGTAATCATATTGTTTGATAAGTTTTGCGACTTGTTTTTTTAGTTCAAAGGTTTTGGTATGACTCAGGAAGTCATTCATTTCCTGTGTAGAATCCTGGAAAGATAATTGAATATGATCAAGGCCGGCCGCTTTAAAAGCAGCCAGGCGTTTCTCATTGAGTCCCGCACCTGAAGTAATCAGATTGGTGTAATAGCCCAAGCGATGACCCTCGGCAATCAATAGCTCAAGGTCTTCGCGTAATAACGGCTCGCCACCAGAAAATCCCAGTTGTGCCGCACCCAGTTCGCGCGCTTCCCGCATGACGCGTATCCACTCATCGGTAGAAAGCTCCTCTTTTATCCGTGCATAATTTACCGGGTTGTAGCAAAAAACACAGTGCAGTGGACAGCGATACGTAAGCTCGGCCAATAACCATAACGGCGGCGCTATTTTTTTTTCAACTAATGATGTGGGTGAAGTATTCATTGATTAATTAATTATTGAATCCAGTCTTTGTCGAAAGCCATTTGCAATAACTTTTCGATTTGTTCTTGCAATCCGCTGGTTTCAAAAGCAGATTCAATTTCGCTGATAATCTGGCTTATGCTACGGGATCCATCACAGCGCTTGATAATTTCAGCAGCGCTTTGATTCAGTTTCACCATGCCTTCCGGGTAAAGAAGCACGTAGGATTGCTGTGCGGGTTCCCACTGCATTCGATAACGACGATTGAGTTTTGGTTTTTCTGGAATGGCTTGTGGTTCATTCATCGGGATAGGCTCTCTCGATGGTGTCCAGCATAGACCAGAGTATGTCCAGTTTAAATTGTAAAATATCCAGTGCGCGTTGTTGCAATGCGCGCGTATTAAAGTAATCGAGAGTAACTGCAAGACCATGTTCTACATCGCGTTGTGCCAGAGGAATTCTTTTACGAAAATAATCCAGCCCTGCGTTTTCAATCCACGGATAATATTGTGGCCAGTTAGCCAAACGTTCTTTATGAATTTGCGGCGCAAATAATTCCGTGAGTGATGCACAAACCGCTTCTTGCCATGGTTGTTGACGCGCGAAGTTTACATAAGCATCACAAGAAAAACGCACGGTGGGCTCGACCTGCTCAAGAGACCACAATGTTTTTTGATCGATGCCTGCCGCTTCCGCTAATTTCACCCAGGCTTCCAGTCCGCCGCGTTCGCTATCATTTTTATATTCACCGTAGCCATCGTGATCCAGAATGCGTAAAGCCCAACGTCGTCTGGTTTCGCGGTCAGGGCAGTTTGACAGGATCGCTGCGTCTTTAATCGGAATGCAGTATTGATAATAAAAACGGTTGATAATCCATCCCTGGATTTGCTCACGAGAACATTTTCCACTATTCATTTTGATATTGAATGGATGATGAATATGATATCCGCTTCCTTTGGCGCGCAGTTGTGCTTCAAACTCTTCGCGTGTCCAGACTTTTGTATCGTTTTTATTCATAAAATTAAAAATCAATCGTCATTTTATCAACCGCTACTTCAATGCCTTCGCGTTGTAGCTGTAATGCTTCGGCCGAATCTTCTTGCAAAACAGGATTTGAATTATTGATATGTATCAGGATGCGACGCTTGTGTTGAAATGGCTTGAGTGCATCGATCATGCCGTCGCTTCCTGATTGGGGCAGATGCCCCATGTCGCGTGCATATTTTTTGGATAAGCCCAGTCGAATCATTTCATCGTTACTCCAGAAAGTGCCATCGACCAGTAATATATCTGCTTTGTGCATGGCATCCCGGACATGTGCATCAATTTTTTCCAGGCCCGGTGCATAGAAAATAGTTTTTCCCGTTTGTTGGTTGCGAATGATCAATGCGATGTTATCACCCGTGCTCGGTTGATGGCGGTGTGGCGAGTAGGGCGGCGCTTTGCTGCTGACGGGAATGACGCTGAACGTGGTGTGGTTAAATCCATCAACCGTAAATGAAGGTTGATCCGTCTGAATCTTGTGGGGAGTAACCGTACAATAGTGAGATAAAGTATTAATCAGCGGTAGTCCGCTGTGTAAATCATCCAGCACGGATTGCGTTGCATACACAGGCAGCGGTGATGATCGTTCGCGCAGCATGAGCAAACCCGTGACATGATCAATTTGTGCATCCATTAATAACACGGCAGCAATACCGGAATCGCGAATGCTTCGCGCCGGTTGCAATGCAGGGTTTTGTTGGATCTGGGTGAGAATGTCTGGTGAGGCGTTTATTAAAAGCCAATCAGAGCCGTTTTCACTGATGGCGATGGAGGACTGTGTGCGAGCGGTGGCTTTAATAGTGCCTTGACGCAGGCCGTGACAGTTGGGGCAGTTGCAGTTCCACTGAGGGAAGCCGCCGCCGGCAGATGAGCCGAGAACCAGGAGTTTCATAAAATAAAAAGGCCAGGGGGTTAGCCTGGCCGTTCATTAATTGCGTTTATTTAGCGATTGGCAACGTAGAGTGTGATTTCAAAGCCAAAACGCAGGTCGATGGCGACAGGTGTTTCCCATTTCATAACAGTATCCTCGCTGGGGTTAAATTCAATACCGGTTCAGTATCAGCGAGTGTGTCAAAGCTGTCAAGCGTGGCTTATAGAAAAAAAGGCGGGGAAGAATGTTACCCTTACACTAGACGGCTAGCTAAAGGGTGACCCCTATTATTATGGATGTAAGTAACAATTATGTTCATCAATGAACTTATACAAAAACGGGCGTGTTGCCCAGTATGTGGACAAAAAGTTCCATTTATCAAGCGCATTAGGGTTTCAACCCTTATCAGTATCAAATGTCCACACTGTGATAGTTATCTGACCTTCAAGAGACCTGTATTTTTATTGCAAAAAATTATGGTTGCTTTGATTGTATTTGCGTATATTTTTTTTGGAAGGCGCCATTTTATTCTTAGCGTAATAATTGCATTTGGGTTGCTTGCTATTTCAACTTTGATTCAATTGACTGCCGAATTCCAGATTGATCCTGCGACTGCTTACGTACTTAAAAACAAAAAGAAAATGGAAGACAAACTTGCAAACGGCAAACTCCAGAACCAAGCCACGGAATAGTTGGGGTCAGAGTAACATTTTCGTAAGGCATACGCCGGATTAATGCAACGGCGGTTGTGTTAGCGGCGCAGCACTTTCCAACATAACAGAATTATTCATCGCTTCATCGCCAAATTGTTCCCGGATACCCAGTATCTGCGGCAATATACAAATAAAAGCCTCGACTACATCCGGATCAAAATGACTGCCGCTGTTTTCCACCAAATAAGTTACGGCTTGATCCAGTGTCCAGGCTTTTTTGTAAGGCCTTTCAGAAAGCAGCGCGTCGAATACATCGCATACCGTCGTGATACGCGTGATGAGGGGAATATCATTCCCGGTCAATCCTTTGGGATAACCACTGCCATCCCACTTCTCGTGATGGGTTTCAGCAATGGTAGCCGCGGTATTCAGTAATTCTCCACCTGCACTGCGTAAAATATCGCCGCCAATCAGCGTATGTTGTTGCATTGCTTGCCATTCTTCCTGCTCCAGTTTTCCCGGCTTGAGCAATACATTATCTGCAATGCCAATTTTTCCGAGATCGTGCATGGGGCTGGCATGGCCGACGATATAACATTCGGAGTCACTCATGCCCATTTTTTTCGCCAGTAGTTGTGACATTTTCCCGATGCGTACGACGTGCATGCCGGTTTCATTATCGCGATATTCTGCTGCACGTCCCAAACATTGAATCAGTTTGACGTGCGTGTCTTCCAGTTGACGGGTGCGCTCCTGCACTTTTATTTCGAGGATTTCATTTTGTTCACGCAGCATTTTTTCCAGAAGGGTTACTTGCATAATATTCTTGACACGATACTGCACTTCATCGGGATCAAAGGGTTTACTGAGAAAATCTTTTGCGCCGTGGCGAAGTGCCTTGCGACGCACTTCAGTAGAGTTATCCGCTGTCAATACCAGTATGGGCAGATAGTGATCTGGTTTAATTTTATTTAATTGATCAATCAGTTGGAATCCATTCATTAACGGCATATGTATATCCAGTAGAATGACATCGAAATCAACCTGGCTGTGCAGTGCCGCCACTTCCAATGGGTTAGTGGTGAGTGTCAGCTTGCGGTAACCAAATTTTTTAAGCAGGGTACTGACAATCTGGACATTGATCGGATTGTCGTCCACTACCAGGATTTTTCCTTGCAGTGTTTCATTGTCGCTGATCATGTACTGCCTCAACCATCATCATGGGGTTATTCGCTTGTCATTTCAGTATAGGATAGAATTGGCAGATTCATAATTAAAGGAGTGTATGTATGATCGAATTAACCCCACAATTATTGGTAGAGATAGAAAAAATCAAGCGCATCAAATACGCTTACCTGCGTACGCTGGATTTAAAACAATGGGATGCGTTAGCGAATTGCCTGACCGACGACGTCACTTCCAGTTATTCTGATGGCAAGCACAGCTTCAAGGGCAAAGAAGCGGTGATGGGCTTTTTGAAAGAATCAATGGATGATCCCAAAGTCATTACCAAGCATCACTGCCATCACCCGGAGATTGAATTTTTGTCGCCAACCGAAGCCAAAGGCGTCTGGTATTTGACGGATAGGGTAATCAACCCGGGCAATGCATTGGCGCAGCCGCCGATACAGGCCATCACGCTGGAAGGCACGGGTTTTTATGAAGACAAGTATCGCCAGGTGAATGGCCAATGGAAAATTGCACACACCGGGTACGAGCGGGTGTATCGAGAAATTTTCGATAGAAAAAATATGGCGGTGCTACATCTCAAGAGTCGTTTTGGAAAATAAACTGCAATAACCATTTTTTCCCTTAGCCAAAAAAGTAATGGGATAAATCAGTTCACCTTGAGTATGAATAAACCCTATCCATTGTTGTGTTTGGCTATCGCGTAGCGCGAGCGGAAAAAATTCGCCTTTGGGTCGGAAATTGCGCGCTAATCCGATAATTTTTCGCTGGCCATCCATCACTAACACATTTTCCGTTGCCGCGTTATTGTCCGTATAGCCTTGTCCGATTATTTTATAGCTTTGCGCTCCAGCGTCTTTGTTACTTGAGGCAGAGGAAATTTTTTCGACAAAGAGTAACGAGCCATTGCAATTTTCACTGAGGTTAATTGTTTCAGGAAATGGTTTGCCGACATTTTCATCCAGAAAATAGTAGGCGATGTCGTCACTAAAATAACTGAGCTTATTTTTCCTGAAGTAGTCATTGTAAACTTCCACCAGGTTTTTTTTATCCATTAATAAAGGATGAGACAACGTTGCAGCAATGGTATCGATGTCGGTAATACCGGTAATCGCAGCGGTGTGCGCCGTGGTGACGCGTGTGCTCAGCCAGGCCATTTCTTCCGCATTTTTATATTGATAGGGCAGTAGTAAGATAAGCGACATCACTGGCGTGATAAGAACCAGTGACGGGTTTGATCGTTTAATATCAACGTAGATTAAAATCATCAACGCCGCCCAATAGGTCATGACCAGTGTCTGGTATCGGTCGGTGAGCGCTGAGTTGGGATAAATTTGCCGGCCATACGCGGTGATCACCGCGATAAAAAATCCATAGAGCGCTAGTGTGATCCAGAATAATTCGCCGTTCTTCGGTTGCCAGCGTTTTTTATAAATCCGATAAATAATTGAAAGAAGATAAGCAATAGATACATAAGAAACCATAATGCCCGACACAGGATAATGGCGTGATGTGGGGCTGCTCAGGTGCAAGCCGATATAGCGGAGTATGCCGTCGACATGCGCTACCACATTGTAGAGTGCTACGATCAATTTTTTCCACAGTGGAACGACTACACCAGAAGTATCCAGTGGATCATGACCACTGACATAAAGGCCGAGGACAATAACGATTGCAGCCAGCTGGATAATTATTTCTTTCCCGGGTTTTTTCAGTAATATCATGATGACTATAGTGGCTGGCCATATCATCAAGCTGGAAGAATGGCTAAGGCAGGCAATAATCATGATGATGTTTGAAAGATAGAGGTAACATGATTTTTCTTTCTGCAAGTAAAAACAGAATATTGCAGCAGAAAAAACAGAAAGACTGTTTCCAATCACCACCTGGTTGTCAGAAATATAAATCAGGTTGTAAATTTGCGTCGTGCTGAAAAAATACAGCAGGATAATAGAAATAATCCAGATTCTATCGTTGATGGAGAACATCGAAAATTTTAATACGCTGCGTATCAGCAGATAACTGGTTGTTACATGCAGCAGGACGGTGACAGACAGCGCCAGTAAATTGCTGCCTGCGGCAAAACGGTAATCGAGATAAAAAAGTAATCGGGGAACCATGATGCGATGGATGCCGCCGTAAGGTTCGATTAGTGCGTCGAGATCCCAATGGCCATTTAATTGTTCCTGGATTAACCCGACAAACTCCCAAAGATCACGGAAGGGGCCGCGCCATTCAATGGCGAAACATAAATAGAGGGTAAATAATGTCAGACAACCCGCCAATGTCGCAAAGCCGTATAAAAGACTTGTTTGAAAAGTTTTATTAAGCGTCTGCATACCGGTACAATGCCATTATTGCTTGAAAAGTTCTCTTGAAAGGTTCTGGATAAGTGTTGCGCGTAGTCTATCTTCTTCTATTGGATGATGCTAACTCATTGATTTAATTGAGTGGACTGTCTAATTGTCTAATGCCTGTCTAATACTCTGCACCATTGAAGGCCCCTCAGCAACATCAATCTCCCTATCGACTATATAGCTATCAGTCATTCTTTCGTCTGTATGGCCTGCCAGGAGCCTTGGATTATGGCCTTGGCGTTTGGTGTCTGTCAGGCTTTTTCTGCGCAGATCATGGATGTTTGCATTCTCGATCCCCGCATTTTTACATGCCTTCCTCCATTGTTCAGAAATTCGCAAATATTTAATGGGTTTGCCGCCACGGCCCGTTAGCAAATGAAAGCCGCGCACGGTGGTTTGTAGGCGTTTGGCATTGTCGATCGCTACCTTTAGATCCGGGGTGATGATGACCTTTAACTCTTTACCAGTTTTTTGCTGTTTGAATTGGATATGATCGGCTGAAATATCCGATAGTTTTATGGCCAGCACATCACCGATCCTTTGGCCGGTTAAGTAGCAAAGATCCATCATTGCCGATACTAGTGGGGTGGCCTCGTGCTTGATCGCCATGAATTCCTTGTCAGTAATGTATCTATCACGCCTGCCTTCTTTCAGCCTGCCAATGCCCACGCACGGGTTCATTTCAACGATGCCCCATTCCATGGCGTAGCGAAACACCACTTTTAATATGCTTATGTAACGGTTGGCTGTGCCGGGATTGTTTCTGTAATTGGCTTTGATCGCAGCTATATGTTTTGGTTTAACCTGGTGTGGCTCGAATTCTGCGAGGATTTCTTTCAACGTTTTAGCGCTGCAGCGGTATTGAACAATAGTGCTTTGGGCAACAGTTGGGGCGTGGTATTCAATAGCCTTGTCGATTAAAGCGGCCATTGCATTTTCGTTTGATTTTGGAGATACCAGGGAAGCATATTTTTGCAGAGCTTCCGTGTAGATGTCCGATAATCGGGTCCATTTGTTCTTGTGTACGTACCAGTATGCGCCGTTTTTAAAGTACAGCCTTGCTGGTAAATGGCGGTCGCGAGTTTTCTTTCTCATTGATGAGCGAAGCGTAGGGCGGGTTCGTTTGATACTTTGCCAGAATCACCCATCCTTGCCAATACCACTGAGCGTAATACTTTTGGGTTTCCGTCAGCAGAAACTTCCAAAGGCCAGTGATTTTGCTGGAGCCATCGCACCTGGTAGGCGGGCTTTTTATAGCCCGTGAGCTCTGCAATTTCTTTATCAGTTAGAAACATTGGGGTTAGCTAGCGCCTGTTAATAAAGGAGTTTTTCTATAACAAGTAATGCCAGCAACCCATTCTTCACTCGAATAATATTCAGTGCATGCGCAGCTGCAGTTCTCGTGGGATTCATTTTTTTGGCAAAGTTCGCAACACGGTTGGTGTTGTGTAGTTGGTTTCAATAAACCATGACGTTCTGCAATATCCTGCAGGTCGCCGCCATCGAAGGATCCACCGGGCCACTCATCCATAAGCTCATTTGCAAATGCACGCAGCTTTTCGATAATGGTGTCTCTATCTGTAATCAGCTTGTGTGATGAATTGTTAAATATTTTTTCACATTGAAGATCATTGTTGAGACGGGCGCATTCAATAATTTTATTGACATGCGCCTCTTCCAGCTGCTCGCGGGTGTATTCATCCAGTGCAATGCACCACTCGTGCAAGTTGCAGTCGTGGCCAACATCTTTCTGGTTATCTTCTATTTCTAGTTCGCATGCATCGCAAGTGGTTTTGTTTGTGTCATTGCTCATAAATATTTAAACTCGATTCGGTTGATTTGTTCCAGCGGATGACAGCGGTAGTGCTTGATCATCATGGCTATAAATAATTCTGGATCCCAATCAGGAAAGCCTTCCAAAATACAGTCAGCTTTCGTGATCGCATTCAATGGTTCGCTGCGTGTGCTCACCACTTCAATCGGGCCGCCAATCTTCACCATTTTTTCACCGGGCTTTAACCCCATGCATTTTTCTACCGGTTGGTAGATGTCTCCTGGCTTTGCATGCCGCCAGCCAAAGCGACGCGTCACCGTTTTAGTTTTGGCGCGCACCTGATGTGTTGTCATTGCAAAACTCATATTGCGCATCGCGTCATTCTCGGATATTGGTCATGTAATGCGCCATCAAGCAATCGACCGGCTTTCTTTTTGCCAACACGATCCATCCACAGATCGCCGTCGTAATATCCGGTGCCGTTTGTGCTCTTGTAATCGGCAGTCTCTGGCCATGCTGGCATTTCACCCTCAAGCCACTCGCCCCATTGCTTAAACAAAAATGGTACGTCTGCTGACTTGCATTGATCGCGCAGTGATTTTGCCCACGCAGGGTACATCGGCCTTGCGTCTTTGCCAGACTCACCGCCAACAACAACCCAGTCAAGACCATTGCCATTTTGTACGACGCGCACGCCGTTATGATCTGGCCATTGTTCAAAGTACATTTCTAAATTAATCGAACCGAGCAGGGGTTCTGCACTTATCCACCGAACTGCTGCTGGCGTTTCAAGCAACAACGGTATGCGCTCGTCAGCTGCTTTTTGATCTTCAACACTGACACCGAGCCATACGTTTGAAAGCGGCCACGGTCGGTTGACCACGTAAGTTTGAGCAGTATCTCCATCCTCAACCATGTCTCCTGCGCGGTCGCCAATGTTCACGCGAGTCCAAGGATTCAACAAATACTGACGCATTCTTTCAGGTCGTTTTGTCAAAATTTGAAACGTGTGACGCTCAGAAAGCGCCATCACAGCAAACACCTTGTCGACGTAATCATCCGGCACATTCTCATGGAACAGATCGCTCATGCTGTTCACGAAGATGCGGCGCGGTCGTTGCCAGCGTAGCGGTTCATCGAGTTTTTCCGGTACCAGTGTGATCTCGCCATTCCACTGACCACCTTTTGCGATCAATCCCTCATAGGGCATTCCTTCACCACTGAAACGCTTAGCGGTAGTTTCTGCATAGCAATTCCTGCATCCTTCGCTTACGCGTGAGCAGCCGCGGATTGGATTCCATGTAGCATCAGTCCATTCAATTCCAGTTTTATCAGCCATTCTTTTTTCCTCGCTTTCTAAAAGCCTTTGTGTATAACCCATTCACTGCATGGCCGCGTTGCCAGATCGCCTTCACCAATCGTTTGCGATCGTTGTAGCTGTGGCTGCTTTGCCTTACCAAACCCAAATAACTATTGGAAGTTTCAAACACCTGGTCCGCATCGATATTCTTGATCCGGATGACGGCTTGCTTTATCACGCGCCTCCGTGTGGTTCTGCGCCATGGCTTGATCACTTGCCCAACAAAATCAACACCACGATCTACCGGCTGCAGGATGGTTTTGGATGGGTTGAGTTTGACGTTCAATCGCTCTGGCAAAAACGCATCAATCTGTTCCAGCCAGGTGTTGAGCTGTTGGGGTGATTCATGCAGCAATACAAAGTCATCCACGTAGCGAATGTAATGCTTCACGCGCAACTGGTGCTTGATGAATTGATCCAGCTGGTTTAAATAAATATTGGCAAAGAATTGGCTACTGAGATTGCCTATTGGCAGGCCGTATTCTGCAGACTGCAGCGCCAGTTGTTTGTGTGGCGGTACCAGTGAAAGCAGTTTGCCGCTGCAGCGTAGCTCATAATTCTGGCGCGGGTCGTGCAATAGAATTAAATCTGTGAGCTCACGCCACCAAGGCTCGGTTACTTTTTCATGGATGAGTTTCTGCAGGATCGGTTTATCAATGCTGACAAAGAAGTTTGCCAGATCACATTTTAAATAATGCGCAGGCTTGCTCCAGTTGTGTGTGATGCTGCGAATCTTGCTTTCCAATCGTTGAGCGGCGAACAGTGTGCCGCGTTCTGGTATGCACGCACAGCTATCGTAAATAAAACTGGCATGGAAGCGTTGTACGATGTGGTTGTAAAGCAGGTGATGCACAATGCGATCACGAAAATCTGCAGCCCACACTTCGCGCGGTTTGGGCCGTGTAATCACAAAGCAGATGGATCTGCCCGGCGTGTAAGTGCCGGTATTTAATTCATCGTAGAGTTTCGCCAGATTGGCTTCGAGGTTGAGCTCAAAGGCAAGGGCGGTGGTGCTGTTGCGTTTTGATTTGCGACAATCAAAATAGGCTTGCACCAGTTGTTCAAATAAAAAATCAGCATGGCACTTAACAGGTGCATCAAAAAGACAAAGTTGATCTGCGAACGGCACGAGCTCTGTTCGTATTGTCCTTGTGGTCGTTGTTCTGGTTACCATCTTCAAAGTTCTGGACATACGCGTAATCGGAAGAGTTCTGCGCCTTGTTGTGCTATCGACATCAACAGAGCGAAGGCGAGGCCGATCACTCTGCAGACTTGGCTCATCCTGAGCTGCTGGCGGTGGCATCGATACAGCAGATGCCAGCGGCACAACCAGATTAAAAAACGCACAGGCATGATAGCCGTAACCGTCATGCAGCGGGCGCTGCTTTTGCATTTGCTTCTTCACTCTGTTTCTTCCAACCTTGACCTTGTTTACTTACGCTGGTGGTGACTTCAATCGCTGCTGCATACTTCTTTACATCAATCCAGCGCTTATCCTTTGCTACACGGAGTAACACTTCGATTACTTGTATGCGTTCCAGCAACTGTTCAAGATGCGGCACCTTATCGCGCGCAATGTTGGCTCTCATAATCAGAGTCATCAATTCCGTGCATTCAGTGCGAATCGTTTCACCCACAGTGCGTTTAAAATCACGCGGAAAATTCTGCGTAACATCAATTGCCATGCCTAATAGATCGTAGGCAGCTTTATAAATAACCAATTCATGGTGGAGTGCCATGCTGAAAAAACTCGCGAGGGCGCTACGCGCCCTGTTTAAATTGTTAAATTACTAAATGACCGATAATCTGCGAACGGCACGAGCTCTGCTCGTATTGACCTTGGGGTCGCCGTACTGGAAACCATCTTCAAAGAACTGGACATACGCGTAATCGGAAGAGTTCTGCGTGCTTGTCCAATACCAATCGCTTTGCACAAATTGATCCTGGCAATTGACATAGCACATCCGTGCTTCTTTGCGTGCGGGTAGATACCAGTCTTTATGGCCATCAATTTCCAGTGCAAGAATTTGTTTAGCGAGATCACTTCCATTTTCTGCCATGGCTTTGGTATTGATCATGCCGTCACCATCGCTGTCGGCATCTTTAATTTTTTTGCCAGCGCATCCCCATTTGACATCCTTGAATGATCCAAGGTCATCGGGTGCAATGATCAGGTGATAATCTTTTTCACCGTTGTAGCCGCGCATCAAGCCTGCATAGATGCCGCCTTGTGCTGGCCACATAGTGCCAATGCAGGGTAGGTTTGTTTTCTGTTGCGCATTGCCAATGTAAAGCATGGCGTTCACCAAACGGCTATCGATGCGTTCATTGCGCTGGTGCAGCATCATGGCAAAGTTCGCCAGATCCACGGTGTCGCCTTTGCTGGTGAGTTGTTGTAACAGCAGCTCGTGCAAATGTTCTTTACTGCATTGCTCCATATCATTCCAGCCGGTGCGGCCTTTTACTTCGCGCGCGAATTTCATTTTTTCACGCATAGCTGCAGCAAAAGTATTCACTGCCTGGTCGTCCGGATGCTTGTTAATTTCCGCCAGCATAATTTCCATAACATCATTTGCTGCCATGGATACGCTGGCCTTCCCAATTTTGACTGTGACATCTTTTGCTGCTTTCATGATCGTGATCTCCAAAAAAATCCGAAAGGGCGCTGGTGCGCCCCATCAAATGGTTAAATTACTCAATGACTAATAATCTGCGAACGGCACGAGCTCTGTGCGTATTGCCCTTGTGGGCGAAGCCCTGGGTACCATCTGCAAAGTACTGGACATACGCGGAATCGGAAGAGTACTGCGTCGAACTCCAGTACCATGCTGCTTCAAAGGCTTCTGCGCCACCTTCCTTGAATGCTTCTACTGTTGTTTGTGCGGGGCTTTCTTCTGTGTATGGGTAACCTGCAGGAATACTGCTGGCATTGTCACCATCACGGAAGCTGCAATAGTTTTTATAGGCCGTTGGTTTGAAATTTCTGTGCGCCATTTCTTGTTCATCACGACTCCATAGATACCAGTCATCCAGATCTGCGATGCGTAGTGCGCGAATTTTTTGCGCAAGCCCGCTGCCATTGGAGGCCATCGCATCTGTATTTGCCAAGCCATCGTTACAGCTGCTGGCATCAATCTTGTCGCCATAGCCACCATATTCACCTTCAAGATCGCCTTCTGCTTTTGGTGAAATGATCGATGCGTATGTATCGTTGCCGATACGGAATAAACTATTGTAGAAACCGCCGCCGAGTGGTGCGCCGATGGCGGGCAGTTCTGATTTGCGGATTGTGTTCATGGCGTGTTCTCCTAGTGTGGTGGTTAAAAATGGCGGGGCGAACCCCGCCATGTGATTACTGTGCTGGTGATGTTGCTGCTGCGCTCGTTGTGTCTGAGCTTTGGGTATCTGCTGAATTTGCAGTTACATCTACTGCGGGAGAAGCTGTAGTTGTATCAGTGCTGGTATCTGTAACGGCTACAACTGGTTGCGCTACTGCATCGCAATCAATTGCATCAGCGGGTCGCGCATTTACATTCGCAAGTACGCGAACAGCATTAACGGGAAGAACCGTTTTTAAGTCGCCTTCGCCAACCTGGACCAAGTCTGTTTTTTCACAATTTAAAAACTGCTCTTCGTCGTTCGTGAACGATTTAATTTCGCCAAAAAGGCGAGTGTTGTCTCGTGTATCAATTACTAACATTTTCATGATATTTTTCCTATGTAAAGGTTGATGAATACCGGCGCTACCCGGCGGTTAAGCACTGAAATTATTTCGACTCAAAGCCTTCCGGAATCCATGTGGGGTTTTTGGTTTTGATCAGTTCTTCCACTTTGGCTACTAACTGCCCTTTGTTGGATTTGCTGACAGTCATTTTCCAATCGCCTTCTGGGTCGTCATGGAATTTGGCACCAAGCTCTGCCAGTTGGTTTTTATTGAGCCACTTGTAAAAATTTTCAGCGGTTGGGTTGTAATATTCATTCCACTTGATTTGCATGAGTTTGATGACCGACTCGGTGAGATCGTTATTATGGTCAGGGTCATTGGAGAACAGGGCTACATGCATTAAGTTGGAAGCGCAGAACGCAAACAGTTGTTGTTTATAGTTGCTGTCCAAGTTGCGGAATTTTTCAAACGCTGCAGCAAGGTCTTCATCTTTCCAGCTCATTTTTAGGCTATCGTAATGCTCGCAATATTTTTGACCTGCAATTGATTCAGTGGCGGGCAAATCAAGTCCCATGCCGAAACTCATGGTGAGGGTGCTGTCATCGGCATCACCAAGGATCTGATTGCAAATACTAAAAATAAACAAGTCTCTCGCAAGTTCTGGGTCGTATGCCAGGTGCAATCGCGCAATGGTTTCGCGCGCATTTCGCAGATCTGTTTTCAGGCTCTGTGAAAGATCAATACTTTCATCTTCGACTGGTTTGGCTGTTTCGACTTCTTCTGTGTCAGTGTCCGGTTTTTTGGCAGCGGCCTTTTTAGAGGGTTTATTTAACAGTTTGTTGAGTTCGGCCTTATCTTCCTTTTTCACGAGGCCTTTGGTGATACCCAGTTTTCCGCCGTGATCAACGAACAGAATGCAGCCAGCCAGTTTCATTTGCGCCGCATTAAATGTTTTATCATCACCATGGCCTTTGCCATCCAGGTGAAAGTGATCATGCTCTAGCTTGTGATCGCGTTTGATTACTTTATCTGCCCACTTCCAGCCTTCGGCCAGAATCTTTTCTGACTGCTTGCTGAGTTTTTCAATAGCTAGGCGGTTCAGCAATTCATCATCAGTGATGTAAAAAACATTATCACCAAATAGATCCTCGGTGCTGGATCCGCCCGCTGCCTGATACGCTTTCAATGTTACAAACTTCACCAAGTCACTATCATTGGTGATGCGGGATTCTTTCAGGTTGTCGCGTATCTCACCTGGTTCCAGATATTCCACGTCGCCTTTTACTTTTTTCCAAACCGCCATTTGTTTTTTCTGATCGGGCTGGGTGGTGAATTCCTTCACATGATCCAGATTTATTTTTCCATCCTTGTATGCCTGCAGGATGTCGGGATGCACGGCGGCCATGCCAAGGCGTTGTTTAACGTGCTTAACCGTGATGCCATAGCGTGCAGCTACTTCATCCTCGGTGAGTTTTGATTCGTTGATCAATTTTGTAAATGCTTCAAACTCTTCTGCAGGGTGCATATTGAGCCGCACCGTATTGGCGATATATGAAGTTTCTTCCGCGCTATCGGGTTCAACCACTTTGCAATCAACGGTATTTGTGGCTTTAAAATGGTTTTCTTTTACCAGTTGTAGCAATGCCTTGCGGCGACGTTCACCATCAACAACCTCATACATCCCTTTTTGTTTTTTAGATGGTTCGACAAGTAAATTAAGGAGCGTGTCATGCTCGCGAATTGATGCAACCAGCTCTGCATCGGCTTGGGGATTTGATTTTACTTTGCGCACGTTTTTTGGTGATGCAATGAGTTTGTTAATTTGTATGGCTTTAATGGTCATGGTGCTCTCCTAAAAAAATCTGAAAGGGCGCGGGTGCGCCCTTAAATTGTTAAATAACTAAATGATTGATAATCTGCGAACGGCACGAGCTCTGCTCGTATTGTCCTTGAGGGCGTCGTCCTGGTTACCACCTTCAAAGTTCTGGACATACGCGTAACCGGAAGAGTTCTGCGTGCGTAACCAGTACCAGCCGTTGTATTCACGTGAGCTTCCGGTGTTTTTAGAATCCAGTGCGGCTTCTGCGCGTGATGGCAATTGCGCGCCATCACCTAAACTCTCTGCCCATTTCATGGCTTCATTCCATGTGAGAGGTTCATCGTTGGGTGGGGTTGCGTCCAGTGCGATTAGGAAAGCGTCTGGCTCTCCGTTCTCTCCGCGCGCGATTCCTTTGAATTCGCCGCCGTGCATTTTGGTGCCGATTGCTGCTAGTTCATTAATGTTCATGATGTGTTCTCCTGGTGTGGTGGTAGGTGATGTAGAAATAAAATGTTTTTTAATTAATTCACAAGCGGTTACGGCAATGCCGTTACCGCGCATGAATGCGGTTATGCGTAGCCACTCCAGTGCTTCATCTGGTGTGGCTACGCCTTCCTTAATTTTTTTTGCCAGCAATCTTTCGGGGGCGATTGTGTCTGGCAAGCCGTCATAGCTCGCTGCTTCGGTGTTCATTAAAAATTCCTGTGTCAGTGTTGCTGAATTAGTCCTGCGTTCTTTGCGATCTCTCGCACAAATTCCAATCCTTTGCTGGTGACGATGGGCTTTTTGTAATACTTATCCATGTTGTAGCCCGGTAATTTGTAAAAACTTAATGTGGTAGTGAAGTAACCTTGGTCAATTACAAACTGGGTTGGCTCATTGTTTTCTTTCAGCACCTTGTGTTCTTTCAGGCAGGCCATTAATTTATTTTTACCAACACCCAACATTTTTGCTGCCGTGCCGATCTCATAGCTGAGTACAACAGGTGCGCGCGTTCTTTGTTCAGTGCTTACCATTGCCAACATATTCAATGAATCGGATTTGGGTTTAATGTGATGTGTACTCGGCCACTGCTATCCACTTTTGTGCATGCGCTGAGCGGATGTCCGCTTACACCGGTTGGAATTTTTTGAATAACCCCACCATTGCGCTCGAATGCTTCAACGTCCATCGCGAGGGATTGGCGCTGCAGATTTTTAATTTGTTGCGTGCTGCGTGATTCGAGTGCCTGGTTGTGTGCTTGCTGATCAAACAAATGCATAACACCTCCGTTATTTCCAGCGGCGAGAGTCATGTAGCGCCCACGGCCAGAAGATGAGATAAACAAAAAGGTAAAGGGGCAGCACTAGCCAGTAGACGTTGCGCAGGGTGTTGATCCAGGCATTGAATTTACTGGTGCCATAGGGATCGAGCCGCACGTTGTGCATGCTGGACACTTCACGCCATGCATCACGGATACCCAGTAATAGGCCAACGAGGGCCCAGCCTTTTAATAAAAAAATGGCAACGGCGATGGCATTCATGCGGCATTACCGCCTGGCCAGTTAGGGTCGTTTGGTTCGAGGGAAATGCTTGAGGGGCGGATATGGGTGGGGCGCTTGTTAAGGCTTTTCTGGCTGAATCGGGCCACGACTACAAGGCCGAATTCCTTGGTCAGTTGAGCCAGGGAATGCCTGTTTTGCATCAGGGTTGGGTGTGCGTAGATCTTTGCCATTTGCCCCTCCAGATAGGTTGGATGGGCTAAATATAAGCATACTTATATATTTAGTCAATAAGAAAACTTATATTTTTGATGAAACTAACATTAAATTCTATATGTTTGTGGGTTTTATAGACGGCCTTCTGTGAACGTGGCAGAGGCTGTTGAGTTACTCGGGGTATAGTCGCACTGGTAAATGATGTTTTTCCATGCTCCGAAGTTACTTTGGGCTTGTGCCTGATCTCCAAAATATGTAATGACTCCACTTGTTCCATTGTCGTTATCTTTCCAGAGAGCCTTTCTGAAAAAGCTTCGTGAATTAATGTCGTCTGCCCATTTAACTGCATTGGTGGTTGAATGTTCTATTGCTGTTTTACAGCTTTCCATGGCGCTGGAATTATTTTCTCTTGCCCAGCAAACAACGTCTTTTTTGCATTGCTCAATGCGCATGGTTTCTTTGATGGCGTCGGCTTTTTGTGAATCAACACTCCATTGGCCAAGCATGCCCGCGAGAATTAGCACAATTGGTGTAGCAATTAGAATATCTTTGCCCCTTAAAGATGGGTATTCACGTCCACACTTTAGGCATTTTTTCCATTTTTCTTGGCTTGTAAGTAAGTTTCCACACCTAGAACAATTTGATGATGGCATTGTTTTCCCTTCATTGTTTCAGCGAGTTAGTGATGAATGCGCAGTGCACAACGCCCTCAATATGCCATTTATTATCAAGCTGCTCAAGTGAATATGAGGGGTGCGGATTTAGAGGTTTCAGATAATGCTGGCCATCATCAATGACATATTTCTTACAGGTGGCACGTGAGCCATCCTTCATTCTAGCGATTACGATATCACCAATTTTTGGTGATTGAATCACATCGAATATTATCAATGCGCCGTCTGGAATTGACTGTCTATTACCTGGTGAACACATGCTGTCACCTTCCATTTTTACTGCCCGACTTTGGGCGGTAGCGAGGCCTCCGGGGATGGTTTCGTATTCCGGCTGGGCATTCCAATCATGTTTTGCGATTTGCTCCCAGCTCAAAACCTGAACCCTTGATGACTGATCGACTGATCGATAATGTGGCATTGCGTCGCCACTTCGCGATTCTTCCATTTCTCCTTCGCCCGTAGCAAGCCATTCTGCATTCACTTTTAACACTCTTGCCAGCTGTGCGATAAAAGATGTTGATGCACTTTTTCCTCCTTCTATCTGGGAATAGGCTGACTGTGTTATTCCAACAGCCTTCGCGACTTCATCTTGGCTAAGCGTGCTCAATTTTCGAGCTTGTTTTATGCGGTCTTTTAACATTGCGCCATCCTATAAGTTTTCTTATCACATTAAAAATAAGTATTCTTATTGACAAAATATAAGCAATCTTATATTTTGTCTGTTCAGATAAGGTTTGGTGATCATGAATAAACTCAAAGAATATAGAAAGTTAGCTGGTGTAACTCAACAAAAACTTGCTGATACATGTGGCTGCAAACAGCCCGCTGTATGGGCGATTGAAGGTGGCTCTATGCCCAATGTTGACCTTGGTAGAAAAATAATCAAGGCGCTTAACTCTACTGGCAAAGTAAATGTGACATTGGATGATGTTTTCCCGCCACAAGATCAAGAGGCTGCGTAACGATGTCTTTAATTTTGGGGAATTCATTTCAGTAGCACCAATAGTTGATTTACACATCGTATCGGGTAATCGGCCACCCCGATACGTTAATTATCAAGGCTAACAATACATCGCTAGAGGATTTTATGAGTAACAAACAATTTGGACAGCGCGATCGTGCAGAAAGATGTTTATTGGATTTGCAAATGGCGTGTTATCACGCCACACATGATTATCCTGGTGGTGCTTCCGCATTGGCAGCAATGCGCGGCATGAATCCGCCTGTGCTGCAAAGCAAATTGAATCCCAATATAAAAACGCACCAAATCAATGTGCGGGACCTGCAAACTATTTGTGAGGTAACGCAGGATGAGCGCATCTTGCAAACCGTATGCAGTTATTACAACGCCGGGTATTTTTTGCTGCCTGATGCACGGGAAATAAATCATGAAACCATTTTGCAACAAAGCGCTGATTTAACGCGTGAAGTGGGGGATCTCATGCAAGTTGTCTCCCAGTCGGTTACCGATGGAAAAGTAAATCAGGATGAAATAAGTGCTCTCGATAAAAAACTGATCGAACTAATTGGCACTGCGAAAGCGTTAATCGAACACGCAAAACTTTCTTGTAATAAATAACATCCGGGTATTTTCAGTATGAGTAAATTGATAGCGCGGCCTGAAACAATTGCAAAGGCCATTAATGTTACCGAGAAAAAAATAGTGCATGGGTATGATCTTGGATTTCGTTATGCAGATACACCTGAGCAGCAACAAGCCACAGGAGTATTAAGCCAGATTCACGGTGATGAATTTTCATTACTGGAAAAATTAAAGTCACTGCAGTCGGGTTGAAATCTTTCCAATGTCGCAGCCGAATCGTTGGCAATGGAACGAGCATGAAGATGCGGCTCTGCATGAATTGCAGAACCACCATGCGGCCATTCTGTATTTGCGCGGCTTACGCAAGCATATGGATTACGACACAGGATTGGTGGGTGTGCGACGCCGTATTTCGTTGCGCATGTTTGTGGAGCTTTTAGAGGAGCGGCGTGATCCAGGGAGTCCATTGCCTTGCTATGTGCCATCAATCGCATCTATTCGGTGGTGCCTTGATAGACTTGAAAAAGTTGGGTTGATTCGGCGCATGGAAAAAACACATCGTCTTGCTCCGATGGTATTTGAACTGCCATTGGCCACTATCGGAATAATGAATAAACCGCAACAACAAGAGCTACAGCAAATAGCTACAGCAATAGATTTAACAAATAATATCGATAAAAACAGTACCGACCAGAATAGCTACAACAAAGAGGTACAACAAGAGCTACATCAAAACCAAAAATATCCAGCATGCCCACATAAAGAATTATTGGCACTTTGGCGAGAGGCTATGAAGGGTAAAAAGGTGCCTGTGCCAAAAGAAGGATATTGGGAACCCAAGCGCAAGGGTTACCGCGATTTATCTGCCCGCTGGACAGAAGGTTTCAAGCGCGTGAACAGCGAAACTAAACTGCCGATATACATGGATAAAGAAAGTGGAATTAAGATAGCCACCATGGCAGGTGCATTGAAGTGGTGGGAAGGATTTTTTAATTACTGTGCAAAATCCACTTTTCTGACAACGGAATGTCGTGCGTTTGATCTCGACTGGGCAGTGAATTACGAAAACTTTAGAAAAATAATCCAGGGGAATTACATTGACAAGCAATAATGAACTGCCGCAAACATTGCGCGGGTTAAAAACCCCGCCACATAGTTTAGAGGCGGAACAATCCGTGATTGGTGCGGCCATGCTCGATAACGATTGCATTGCCGATCTAATTGCCGAGGGTTTTTCTGCAGAATATTTTTATCACCCGCAGCATCGCACTATCTGGAAAGCGGTTGAAGAGCTGGCTAACAAAGGTTGGGCGTGCGACTTGATAACGCTATCGGAGCGGATGGATGGATCTGAACTGCAAAACGCTGGTGGGCTGGCTTATCTGGCTGAGATTGCACGTAATACGCCGAGCGTAAGTAATGCCAAAGCCTATGCAAAAATAATTTGTGATCGTCACCGGCAACGTCGCTGGTTGCTTTGTGCGCAACAAATGTCAACTACTATCTATGATGATTCTATTCGGGATCATCAGGAAAAAATGGAAATCATTGATTCATTGATAACTGCAATGGTAGAAGCGGAACGAAGTAATACACAATTTGCGCTTAACGACTCATTGAAAATATTGCTGGATGATATTGATTTTAAATATCACAACCCCGGCATTCATGGGTTATTAACCGGCTTCAAGCATCTGGATCATCGACTGAACGGAATGCAGCCTGGTGATCTGGTCGTTATTGCAGGCAGGCCTGCGATGGGTAAAACCACCGTGATGACAAACATTGCTGTCAACATGGCGCGTGCAAAACATGCAGGAATTATTTTTAGCCTTGAAATGCCGCACAAAAAACTTACACAGCGAATGGTTTCCGGTGCGGGAAAGGTAAAGATTGGCTTGCTACAAAGTGCCAAAGTTCAGGATATGGATGGCCAATGGGACAAGTTGAGTCTGGGTGTGTCGAAGCTGCGCGATCTTCCGATCGTGTACGACGATCAGGGCGGTCTTTCAGTTCAAGAAATTGCATCACGTACCAAGCGCGAACATCGTCAACGCAAACTCAGTTGGATCATGGTTGACCACATTGGTTTGGTGGATAGCCGTCGTCACAAGGATCGCGATGATTTGAATATTGCCGATGTCACGCGCACCTTAAAACGGCTCGCTAAAGAGCTTGGGATTGTAGTGATTGCATTATCTCAGGTGAATCGAAAATGCGAGGAGCGTAGCAATAAGCGGCCTCGCATGAGTGATTTGTTGGGGAGTTCAGCAATTGAACAAGACGCCGATGCGGTGCTCATGCTCTATCGCGATAAATACTATGATGAAAATACACAGTATCCAAACCAGTTAGAGATTATTTCTGCCAAGTTGCGTGACGGCGAGCCTGGTATGGACTTTGTGCATTTCAGCGGTGAATACAATTCGGTTGATGATTGGGCGGAAGGTGCGACACCAGCGCATCGGGGATTTTCGGGTAAAAAAGATGATGATGGTTATGAATAGGGGGAAGTTATGAGTGACGTTGCAACAACTGAGCAAAAGATATTGGCATGGGCCGAATGGTCGCGCAGTAATAATCCGATCAAGGCGCTGGATTATAAATCGCCTTCGCTTGCGCTAATTCGGCAACACATGGGTGGTGGTATACCGCTTCCGTGTATGACGGATGATGAAGCGTTGAAAATTGATGCGGCAGTGATGAGATTAAGCATTAAGCAACCGGTTCTTCATCGTGCATTTCTAGCCTATTACTTATACAGAAAATCACTGCGCGTGATAGCGAAAGAATTCGGTGATGTGAGTTTCAATTATATGAATGGGCAGATCAAACAAGCTGTGCATTGGATCGATGGCCAATTGGATGGTGTTGATGTAGATGCCGCGTAACGTGTAAAAAACTGTTGCGGGATTATTCCGTTTTCAGGAGCTACAGCAAGAGAACAGCAATAGAGCTACAGCAAAGTAAAATAACAAAAAACATCGGTAAAAGTAGTATTTTATTGCATAGCTACAGCACAAGGTACAGCAATGAGCTACAACATACCTCCGAACTATCCGTAAATAATTACTTCTACTGCGTAGAAGAGTATGCAACGTTAAACTTCAAAAATAATTATCGTTGACTTGTTGACAGTGTGCGCACAGAAGTTATATAAACGTGTCATTGCTGCGGTTTTGCTGCTCTGGCCAAACCAAACATCCAACAAACATTTCTGAGAACCCGTCCATAGCGACGGGTTTTTTTGTTCTACGTGGAACCATTGCATGTTGAAAGTTCAATTCGATCCAAAGATAAGTTTGGGAAGCATACTCACAATCATCGGCGGTATTGTGAGCATGATGGTTTTTGTAGCAACACTCACAGAGAAGTTTGCTGATTACGACAAGCGCATTGAATTGACCAGAGGCCGCGTTGAAGAAGTGAGCAAGGATGTTGCGCATGTGCGTGAGATACAAGACATCAACCAAAGTAACTTCAATCAGTTTCGTGAACAGTTCACCGGCAACCTGCTTACCATTGATAGCAAGCTGGATCATCTAATTCAACAGCGACGATAGCTATATCTTTCAACGGGTCCTTCCCAGCACATACGCGGTTACGGCTCAGAGAGTCGCGATTCTTTTCTAGCTGCAATTTTGTATAGGACTTCCTTACTTTTCAATGTGTTGCTGCTATGGGTCAACGTGTAAATAAAAAAACCTTAGCAAAAATTCTCGACAAATCAGAACGCACGCTAACCGAATGGCAGGCCGCTGGCATGCCGATGCTTGTGAACGCGGGACGCGGATCAAGTAATACCTACGACACCGCAGCAGTTATCCAATGGATGCTGGATCGCTCTGCATCCAGCGGCGCAACTGAGAGCTCGAAAGATCGCCGTGAACGATTGCAAGGCGACTTGATTGAAGCGCAGTTGGCGGAAAAATCGGGCCAGCTGGTGCCAGCCGATGAGATCGTGTTTACGTGGAATAACATGATTCAGAGCGCACGCAATATTTTGTTATCGATGGCCGACAAACTGAAAGTGGAAATCGACACCAGCTATGCAACCGATGTCGATGTTGAATTAATTAATGCACACACCAACGAAGCCCTCAGCAAGCTGGCTGCATACCAGCCAGAACACACTGAGGCGAATGATCATAGCGGCAGCGCAGAAATTCGCGCCACCATTGAAGATCAGCACGACTGAGTGGGCAAATCGATTCCGGTATTTGAATTCTAAGTCGTCAGCTAATCCTGGGCGCTATAGCAGCGCCCTGACGCCTTACATTGCCGGTATTCACGCCGCGCTGGATGATCCGAAAATCTGGAAAGTTGTCGGCATGAAGGCCGCGCAGATTGCGTGGACGGACGGGGTTATCAACAATTACATCGGTCGCCGGATCGATATTGATCCGTGCCCGATATTGATGATGTTCCCAAAAGAGGGTGCTGCAAAAGAATACAACACCGAAAAGTTTGAGCCGATGGTGGAGGTCACGCCGCGTCTGGCAGACAAGGTCGATATCACCAAAAGCCGCAAAGCTGATAACCGGCAATTGTTCAAAAATTTTCCGGGCGGTTTTCTGAAAATGGTTGGGGCGAATAGCCCCAGCTCGGTGAAATCAACTTCGGCACCGGTAGCAATCGTAGAGGAGCCGGATGATTGCACGCAAAATCTTCGAGGCCAAGGGGATGCAATCAAGCTCTTTGAAGAGCGTACTAAAACATACGACCCACGCCGTAAAGTAATTTTTGGCGGAACGCCATCGATCAAAGGCATATCGAATATTGAGGATGCCTATAACAATAGTGATCGCCGAAAATTCTGGATACCTTGCCACGACTGTGGGCAAAGTCATGTACTCGATTGGGAGTATGTAACCTGGGATGAAGATGAAAGCCAGACACACGAAGTGTATGGAACGGCGTTACCAACAACAGCGAAATATATTTGTCCGCATTGTGGATCGATCTGGAATGATCTGCAGAAAAATCGCAACGTCCGCAAAGGCGAATGGCGAGCAGAAAAACCGTGCAATGGTATTGCGGGTTTTTACATCAATGAATTGTACAGCCCGTTTCACGGATCACGATTCAGCCGTCTTGTTGAGCGTTATCTGGAAGCGTGTCATCACCGCGATCAGGGCGATGAAAGTGAAATAATCGTGTTCGTCAATTCATGCCTTGGCAAAGCGTATGAATATGAATCGGATGCGCCGGATCATGATGAGCTCGCTGCTAAAGCGCTTGAGTACGATGAGTTATCAATACCGCAAGGCGGATTGATACTTACTGCCGGTGTTGACGTTCAGCATGATCGCTTAGCCGTCATCATTCGCGCGTGGGGTCGTGATGAAGAATCCTGGCTGGTGTACTGGGGTGAGTTGTATGGAAACACCGTTGATAAAAATGATGTTGTCTGGCAAGGGCTCGACAATATTTTATTTCGCGGTTTCAAGCACGCGAGCGGTGCAACACTTGGGTTGAGCGCCGCGTCAATTGATGCCAGTGATGGCAATACCAATGACGCCGTTTATCACTATGTTCGTACTCGCCAACATCGCGGTGTGATGGCCATCAAGGGTGCGCCCGATCAGAGTTCTGATCGCGAAATTTATTCAGCACCAAAAGCAAATATTGATAACGACGCCAGAGGCCGAAAGGCGACCAAAGCAGATCGTTATGGTTTGAAGCCGTACATTATCGGCACACAGAAGGCGAAGGATTTAATTGCAAATCGCATGCGATTGGAGGGACAGGGAGGTGGCCGCATGCATTGGTATAAGGCCGTATCCGAAAATTATTACGATCAAATTACCAGTGAAGTAAAAGCGCCGAGTCCGCGCAATCCGCGTAAAAAAATGTGGCAGAAAAAATCCGGTGCTCGAAATGAAGCATGGGATTGTGAAGTGTATGCATTGCATGCAAGCAGGCGTTGCAAGGTGCATCTAATGCAGTCAGTGCATTGGGACAACCTGCAAAAAAAACTATTGCAATCTGATCTGTTTAGTTCGCCTGCAGAGGCGGTTGCACCAATGCCTGCAGCTGAATCGGCACAGCAAAAGCCGACTGAAAAGCAAAATCAAATTAAACGAAAACGTAACCGGTTTGCAACATCATGGTAAAGCTGTCTTCCAAAGCACCAAATAAACTGGCTGTTGGTGGCACTGCGTGTTGGCTTACATCGTTTCCAGATTATTCAAGTGACGATAGTTGGTCGGTTAAGTGTCGTTTTATTAATGCTACCAACACGTATACGGTAACTGCAGAAAGCAATTGGACGGATGACGATGGCCAAACGCATGGCCAAAGCGATTGGTATTTTGCGGTAGATAAAACGCTTAGCGATACATTTGCTGTTGGAATTTACAACACAGTAATCATTGCTACTACTGACACGCAACGGATTGTTCTTGCAGAAAGCCAGGTTGAAATAGTGCCGGGCGTGTTTGGCGATGATTCGAGTACGCATGTCGATGCACTCAGCCATGCAAGAAAAATGTTGTCTGCAATTGAAGCGGTGCTCGAACGCCGTGCTACAACCGATCAGGAAAGTTACTCAATCAATGGCCGTTCTATCACGCGTATTGCAGTGCAGGATTTAATTTTGCTACGCGATAAATATCGCCGTGAAGTGGCGATGCAAGAACGCGTTGCCAAGTTTGGCAATGCAGGCCCCGGTAAAGTGTTGGTGCGTTTCTAATGTCAATGTACAAACGCATCCTGGGTAAGATGGGGCTAGTGCCTGCGTCAGATCTGGCCGAAGTAAAAAAACAGGCACAGCGAGCTTATGCCGCTGCACAAATTACACGGCTCAATAGCAACTGGAAAACGTATACCCAAACGGCAAATCGCGATATTGCACTCGCGCTGCCAGTGCTGCGCGCACGCTCACGTGACCTTGCGCAGAATAACGAATACATGCGCAAGTTTGTGATGATGGTGCGCAACAATGTGTCGGGCCCAAACGGCATGAACCTATTAGTTCATGCACTGCGCCCTGATGGCACCATTGATAAAAAAGATTCACAACGGCTCGAAAAAGCATTTGCCAAGTGGAGCAAAAAAGGCAACTGCGATATTACCGGTCGTTATTCGCTCCGTGATATTGAACACCTGGCATTGCATGCTATTGCGCGTGATGGTGAAAGCATCATCATCAAACATTATGGGCGCGGCATCTTTGGATTCCAGCTACAGATTATTGATGTTGCATTGCTGGATGACCGGCTGAATCGTGATATGCCAAACGGCAATCGCATCCGCATGGGCATAGAGCTGGATACATCCAATAAACCCGTTGCATATTGGTTTATCCAGACCAACACAACAGACATTTACAGCACCTATGCCATGCCTGCATCGCCACACATGCGTGTGCCTGCAGAGAATGTATATCACTTGTTTGTGCCGGAAGATGCGGACCAATTGCGTGGCGTGCCCTGGGCGCACGCATCGATGGCCGCATTGAATGATTTAGGCGGCTACAAGGAAGCTGCAATTATTGCCGCGCGTGTCGGTGCTGCAAAAATGGGCTTCTATACTCCAACGGAAAATAACACCGGAGATCCATTCCCTGGTGCAAGCAGTGGTGAAACCACGGAGAAGGGAGATTTTATTGATGAAGTTGCTGCCGGTGAATTTGGCATTGTGCCGCAAGGTTACAAACTGGAAAAGTTTGATCCAACCTATCCGCACGCAACGTTCAGCGATTTTTATAAAACTTGTTTGCGCGGTGTGTCAGTGGGTTTCGGTGTTGCATACCACAGCCTTGCAGGCGATCTCGAGAGTGTCAATCTTAGTAGTGCGCGCGTTGGTTTGGTGGAAGAGCGCGATCTGTGGAAGTCGATACAAAACTGGTTTATTGAAGGCTTCAACGATCAGTTGTATAGCGATTGGCTAACCCCGGCATTGTTAAGCGGTCAACTCGATCCGCTACCATTTTCCAAACGCGACAAATTTGATGCAGCTATCTGGCAAGGCCGTCGTTGGCAATGGGTTGATCCGACAAAAGAAGTGGCGGCTGCCAAAGAAGAAATCAATACCGGCCTTTCAACTCGTGCGCAGTACATCCGAAACCAGGGTTACGACCCGGAAGAAGTGTGGGCAGAGCTGCAAAAAGAAAATGACTTGTTAAAAGACATCCTGCCGCCGGAAACATCAGGCGCTACCCAGGCTGTTGCAAACAACACCGATGAATCTGGAGGTAAAGGCAATGCCAAAGACCAGCAAGATTGAACAACTGATAGCAGAAGGCAAGCGACAAGAGCGCAGCTTTCTTGTCAAGCGCGATGCCATCAATGTTGATGCCCGCACTATCGAGATTGCTTTCAGTTCCGAAACGCCCGTCGAGCAATACTGGGGCACCGAAATTCTTGATCACTCACCAAAATCCGTCAGGCTTGGCCGCTTGCAGGATAAAGGCGCGGTGTTGATGGATCACAACCCGACCGACCAGGTAGGTGTTGTGGATTCTGTTTCATTGGATGCAGACCGCGTCGGTCGTGCAACCGTGCGATTTGGTAAATCCGTACGCGCTAATGAAATATTTCAAGATGTTATCGATGGTATCCGTTCACACGTCAGCGTTGGTTATCGCATTTTTGGTTACACGCTTGATAGCCACGAAGACAACAACTCGGATGAGGATACCTATCTCATCACAGATTGGGAGCCGTTTGAAATCTCATTTGTGAGCGTACCCGCAGATACCGCTGTCGGTGTTGGGCGTGCAGCACCTGCTGTCACACCAGCACCGGTGCAAACATCCATTCCACCCGTCATCCAATCATCTAATCGATCAGGAGTTACCGTTATGCCAGAACCCGTACAAACAACTGAAGTAGTAGACCAAGCCGCTATTGCACAACGCAGCGTTGCTGCAGAGCGCATTCGCGCAAATGAAATCCTTGCCATCGGAAATAAAGTTGGCATGGATAAAGAAGCGAACGAGGCCGTTTCAACCGGCACCAGCGTTGAAGAATTCCGCAAATTGGCTTTTGAACAGCTCGCCAAAAAAAGCGGTGCAGTAGTTCGTGCAGCAGAACCCAAGCCAGGCATTGGCATGTCGCAAAACGAAATCAAGCGATTCTCATTCCTGCGCTTGATGAACGCATTGGCCAACCCAAATGATCGTGGTGCACAAAGTGCAGCGGGTTTTGAATTTGAAACCTGTGCCGAAGCGTACAAACAAAGCGAAGGACGTGATCTCAAGGCGGGTGCCTGCCGCGTGCCGTTTGATGTGCTCTCGCATCGCGATATGGATAATTTCCGCACGATGCCTAACCTGAACGTGACTACATCTACCAATGGCCCAGAGTTGGTTCCAACCAATTTATTGACAGCCAGCTTTATTGACCTGTTGATCAATCGCATGGTCATCATGTCATTGAAACCCACCGTGTTGGATGGCTTGAATGGTAACGTAGCTATCCCGCGTCAAACCGGCGGTGCTGCAAGTTACTGGGTAACAGAAGGCAATGCGCCGACTGAAGGTCAACCGACCTTTGATCAAGTATCACTCACGCCGCACACCATTGCTGCATGGGTTGATTACACGCGTCGTTTCTTTTTGCAATCGTCTTTGTCTGCAGAGCAATTTGCACGCAAAGATTTAGCGCGTTCGCTGGGCCTTGGTCTGGATCTCGCATGCATCAGCGGCTCTGGCAGTTCCGGCCAGCCGACTGGCATCCTGAACCAATCAGGCATCGGTGCCGTTGTTGGTGGCACTAACGGTGCAGCGCCAACCTGGGCGCATGTGGTTGCGCTGGAAACTGCTATCGCCGTTGCCAATGCGGATGTTGGCTCTATGGCATACCTCACCAATCCCAAGGTGCGCGGTAAACTCAAAAACACGCAGATTTTTGCCAGCTCAGCGACAGGCCCAGTGTGGGATAAAGACGGCACTGTCAACGGTTACAAAGTTGGCGTGACCAACCAGGTATCAAGCACTGGTACGAAAGGCACAGCAAGTGGCGTGTGTTCAACAATCATGTTCGGCAACTTCGAAGACCTGATTATTGGTATGTGGGGTGGCCTGGATATCATGGTTGATCCTTACTCGCTCAGCACGTCAGGTAGTGTGCGAATCGTTGCGATGCAGGATGTCGATGTTCAAGTGCGTCATGCCGCATCTTTCGCTGCAATGACGGATGCACTGACAACTTAATTTAAGTTGTTCATGGGTTAGCGCGGTTATCACTTCCCCGAGTGTAGCCGCGCTTTTTTTAATCGCTATTTTATTTGGAGAGCCGACATGGCCAACAAAGCAATTGTCATCAAAGAGTCAACGTTTGTGCAGGGTGAGTTGGCGGAAGTCAACGAGCGGCTAGATCTGGAAGAAGGTTTGGCGCGTCGCCTGGTGCTCAGTGGCCGTGCGCGTTATGTAACGCAAGCGGAAATTGATGCTGCCGTTGCGGCAGCAACCAAGGCGGTAAAGGGAGATAAATAACATGGCAAAAAAAACCGTTGTGTTATTAAAGGATTTCCCTATTGGAAATTTCCTTGCCAAAACGAATGATCAATATTTGCTGGATGCAGATCTGGCAGATCGTCTGGTTAAGGAATCCGCTGCACGTATTGCAACGTCGGATGACTTGAAGAAGTTTTCCAAATCAACCTTAGATCCAACACCGACGCATTAATCGCCGAGTAATATATGTTTTGGGATGACGATGTTCCGCTGTTCTTTGTTGATTTTGGTGAGCCATTTGTTTTCAGCAATCCAGCAGATGTCACCATATCAGTAATAGTGGATATGGCATCCCAACGCGTTACGCTGGGTAAAGCACAACAATTATTTGCTGATCTTCCTTTGCCTCAAGTGTTGGCGATGGATACAGATATTGCGACGCATCAAATTGTAGAAGGCAGTTACGGTACATTACGCGGTAAAGTTTGGCGTGTGTCCAAATTACTGCCTACGGGTGATGGCTTAACAGCTATTGCCTTGGGTGATAAACAGGAAGCGGAAACAACGGGACATGAGCGCACCTGGCGTTAATATAGAAATCAATGCCGCCGATGTGGTGCGTGACATAACGCTTGGACTAGATCGAGCGAGTCCAGAAGTTGAAAAAGCAATTAATCGCGCTGTTGATAAAACCATGAAATGGTTATCTCGGCAGGTGACCAGGGATATTGCTAAAAATACAGGTATTGCGCAAAAAGGATTGAAAACAAGAATACACAGCCGATTTAACAAGCGTAATCTTTTTGGCTATGTGTGGATTGGCCTTAACCCACTGCCTGCAGAGTTAGCAGGCAAGCCTGTCCAAACAAACAAAGGCGTTAATGTAGCGGGAAGATTTTTTGAACACGCTTTTTTTAAGCGTGTGTATGGCACTGAGCCAGCCGTGTATCGCAGAAAATATATTGGCCCTGGATCTCAAAATAAAAGTGAAGAAGGTCTCTCGGGGCATGGGCGACCCATGCAATGGCACAGTAAGTCCAGCGGCGCTGCATACAGCACCCATTCACCTTATGGCCGATTTCCATTAGAGCGGATAAAAATTGATATTGCAGAACAAGGCACGATTACTGCGCAGGCGCTACAGCGTGCCGGAACGGAAAGATTTCGCACGGTGCTACAGCAAGAACTTAATTACGCAATTAATGTAGAGAAAAAATGAGCGGCAGTATAAGCACATATCTGGATGCTTTAAAAACAAAGCTGACAGAGGTCTTTGCAGAACGTGTAGATACTATTGATTATTTGTTGGTGGTTGATTCCAATAAAAAATTGGATACCCCTGCAATTTTATTGGAAGTTGAATCAATAGATGAGGGTATTGATGCGGGTGACGAAAAGACACCGTTATCACTCAAAGTATCTGCATTTTGTATTCTCAGTAAAGAAACAACACACGATGCGTGTCACGCAGAAGTAGAGATTATTAATTTTGCTGCAGAAGTAATTGCCACCATACGCAATCAACGCTGGGGTTTGACAGGCATTGGAAAGCCCACCGCGATTACATCACAGCCTGCATTATTTAATCCAGGCAAAGAAGGCGATGAGGTGTGGCAAGTAAGCTGGGAACAGTCAATGGATGTGGGTACCAGTATTTGGGCTCCAAGCGGCACCACACCTTCAACCGTGTTTTTAGGCAGAAGCCCGGATGTTGGCACGGGGCATGAAGATGATTACGAGCAAATTTTTCCACCGCCCTGATTATGGAACTTACATTAGAGCACCGCGTTGCCATTTTGGAAAACGCGTTGGCGAATCTTGTCCGCATTGGCAGCATAGCCGAGGTTGATTATTCAGGTGCAGTACCAAAGGCACGAGTACAAATTGGTATTTTAAAAACCACATGGCTCGCACTTCCGGCTATTCGAGCCGGTGGTGATGTGGCTACCTGGTTACTGGAAGTTGGCGAGCAAGTGGTTGTACTTGCACCTGGTGGCGATCTGGCGCAAGCCGTGATTAGTCACGCGCTGCATCGCACGGATGCAGCTAGCACAACAACGGATGCCAATATTGCAAAGCTGCGTTTTTCAGATGGCAGCATTGTCGAAATGAATCGCACCTCAGGCATTCTGACACTCGATCCGATTACTAAACTTGTAGTCAATTCGGACATGGATCTGAATGGAAATCTTACACATGTAGGAAATGTCTTACAGACTGGCGATAGAACGCAAGTTGGTGATGAAGAGCAAACGGGCAATAGATTGCAAACAGGTGGCGCTACTGTAATTGGCGTGGCTACCTTTACAGGGAATTTGGATCTCACGGGTGATATTAATCAAACCGGAACGCATACCAGCACTGGCGATCAAATTGCCGGTGGCATTAGTTTGTCAGGCCACAAACACCAATACCATCCGGGATCAGGTTCATTGATTGATACCGGTGTTGCGCATTAAACAGGTGATAGATGATTACTGGAATGGATCGTGACACTGGCAAAGCATTGTCGGGTCGTGATCATCTTGAGCAATCGGTAACGGATATTTTAACTACACCGATTGGCACGCGTGTCATGAATCGTGATTACGGTTCTAACTTGTTTGAACTGGTTGATACACCGGTTAATAAAATTACCATCGTTGATTTTTATGCAGCCACGGTTGGTGCGTTGTTGCAATGGGAGCCGCGTATTCGGGTAACCAAAGTTGCCTGTATAAGCCCCGTGCCTGGCGTTGTTCAAATCAGCGTCAATGGTGTAGACCAAATTAGTGGTGCCGATGTAACGATCGAAGGCATCGAAATTTAAACGTATTTATTGAGCATCGTATGGGCATTGATCTGTCGCGTTTACCAGCTCCACAGTTGGTAGATGCAAGCACGTTTGAAACAATCCGCGATGAAATGCTGACTGATTTTACTACGCGCATGCTGGTGTTTAATCCAGACTTTGTAGCGCCATTGGTTTCAGATCCGGCCTATAAAATAATTGAAGATTATGCCTATCGTGAGTTGAACTATCGGCAACGTGTAAATGAAGCCGCGTTGGCAACACTATTAGCCTTTGCGGTAGACGGTGATCTTGATCAGATTGGTGCTCGCTACAATGTGGCGCGCCTGGTGTTGCAGGTAGCAGATCCCGATGCTATTCCACCGGTGCCTGCTATCTATGAGTCGAATCCTGATTATCGAGCACGCATCCAAGGTTCATTCGATGGATTCTCGGTAGCAGGCCCTGAAGGGGCTTATGAATTCTGGGCTCAATCAGCCGATCCCAATGTAAAGGACGCCAAGGCAGAATCGCCATCACCTTGTGATGTAGTGGTAACTGTTTTGTCGCGCCTTGGCGATGGCACGGCAGATTCAACACTGTTGAGTCATGTGACTGCCAAGTTGAGCGCATTCAATATTCGTCCGCTCGGTGATCAGCTCACCGTGCAATCTGCAACGATTGTAACGTATGCCATCGCCGCTGCACTTGAAATTGATGATGGTCCCGATCCGGCAATAGTGCGTGCAGCTTCTCATGCTGCATTGCAGGCTTATGCAGATGCAAGACATCGTGTTGGATTCAAAGTAACAATGGCCGGACTTTATGCAGCGGCAAAAGTAGATGGTGTCATCGATGTAACTTTTTCATCGCCCACGGCCAGCATTGTGCCGTCAGCGGATGAGGCGGCCTATTGCACCGGTGTCACAGTAACGTAATTGTTTATGACTGATCAGCAAAGTTTACTGCCTCCCAACGCAACGGATTTTGAACGCGTGTTGGAAGTGATAGCGGCCAACCGCCTGGCATCTATCAGCACCGCAATACGCACGCTTTGGGACCCGGATAATTGTCCTGAAAGTTTTTTACCGTTTGTTGCCTGGCAGTTCAAGGTGGATCGCTGGAATCCTGATTGGTCTGTTGCGCTTAAACGATCCGTCATTAAAGCATCGATTCCTGCGCATAAAATTAAAGGCACACCGCAAGCAATCATAGATGTCGCAGCGGCGATGGGTGCGGATATTGAGCTTGTGGAATGGTGGCAAGTGGCGGGTACGCCTGGCACCTTTACATTGAATATGACTGCGACGGATGCGCATGGTGATCCGATCTCGACAGATTTGCAAAACGACATCATTGATGCCGTCACGGTTGTTAAACGTTTAAGCCAACATTTCACATTGGTGTTGGGTGCCAATGCGGCGGCAATGGAATATTTGAGTCCGTTTGTTGTGGCTGCTGAATTTCAACGCATCGATGTTCAACTCAGCGGTGCGTTACCGTAATCATTAATCTGGAATCATTATGTCAACGATTGTCCTGTATCTCACAGAAGCAGGCCTGGCAGAGCTTGTCCATAACGAAAGCATGTCGCTGGGCCCTGTACAGCTTACTGCTGTTCACATTGGTTCCGCGCACTGGACTCCCGCACCGGATGGCGATGGTATCGTTGCGGTCACTGCGTTGGTTACTGAAACAAAAATATTTAGCGCAATCAGCGGCATGGTATTGGATAACAATCGCGTGCATATCACCGTGCGTGATACCAGCACCGATACTTATGGCATTGGTGAAATTGGAATCTTCACCAGCACCGGTACATTGTTTGCGGTAGGGTCATGGGGTTCTGACATCATCACCAAAGGCGCTGGCATATTGCTGTTGTCTTTTGACTTGGTGGTGAGTGGTAATGCGTTGACATCATTAACCGTTACCGACCTTGGTTTTTCCAATCCCCAGGCAACAGAAACATTGGCAGGTGTAGCGGAACTTGCAACACAAACAGAAACAAATGCCGGTACTGATGACCAGCGTATGGTCACACCTTTAAAATTAAAGGTGTATGTCAATCAATTGCAAGCAACAGAATCGGCGGTGGGTGTTGCTGAAATTGCAACACAGATAGAAACAAACACCGGTACTGATGATCAACGGATGATCACGCCAAAAAAACTGAAAGCAATTTTACAGATGTTTGTGCCGACGGGTTTGATACAGGCGTTTGCAACATTGGTTGCACCTGCGGGCTATCTCGTTGCAGACGGTTCGCTGCAAAGTCGTACTACTTACCCAGATTTGCTTGCTGCGTTAATTAAGAGTACCGATGTCACAATAAATATTTCAAGCCCGTCTGCAGCAGATATTACCTGGAATGCACATCCACTTCAGATTGGCTTCCCAGTCAAATTTAAAACAACGAGTTCATTGCCAACTGGGTTGCTGCCCAATACTACGTATTACATCGTTTCAAAAACAACAAATACCTTTAAGATTGCATTGACGCCTGGTGGAACTCCTATCATTACCAGTGGTTCACAAAGCGGTTTGCATACAGCGATCTCTGCACCATTTGGCGATGGTGATGGATCGACAACCTTTGGCATACCGGATATGCGTGGCGAATTTGTTCGTGGTTGGGATTTCGGACGTGGTATAGACATCAATCGTATATTTGGATCATTCCAGGCGGCGAGCGCCATTAATAATATTCCGCGTGATGCACCCTTGTATGTGGATGTCATCAATCCAGATGGCACTTCCAATGAGGCGCAAATTACCAACTACAGTCAAGATTCCAATTACTCTAATGTACATCATTCAACAACGCCGATTGGGCAGTTTGTTCGGCCACGCAACATCGCGCTTTTAGTGTGCATTAAGTATTAATTTCAGATAATCCCAGCCCGCCGAAAGGCGGTTTTTTTATTTAATTGAGGAGGCAAAAATGACAACTGATTTTTTACATGGTGTAGAGGTGCTGGATATTGATGTCAGCACGAATCCAATTCGTACTGTTCAATCCAGTGTTATCGGGATCGTCGGCACTGCAAACGGAGCGTTAGGAGCTAATCAGGCTCAGTTGATAGTTGGTACCGAAGCGGACAATACCGGTCTTGTATATACGGCGGTAACAGCGGGTGCACGCTTAAATAATGCCGCGGTTAGATATGCTAATCCCGGCGCTCCAAGTCAATCCCTATCATTTTCTATAGAGTCTTCCACGGACATATTGGGTAATGCTGGCCTTACGGTAGTGGTAAATCTTGCAACGGATAGTTCCAGCGTAATTATTTCAACGGCAGATGATATTAAAACAGCCTGGGCTGCAAACACTGGTTTGTCTGCAGTGATCACCGTTGCCGATCTTGGCACAAGCAATGGAAGTGGTGTCGTTGAACCAATGAACACAAAATATTTAGCAGGTGGATATGACGAACCATTTCCACTCAATACACCGGTTCTGGTACCAGGTGATCAAAAACTGGCGGCTATGCTCAAAGGAACGTGGGGGCAATCAGAAGGTAGTTTGCCTGCTGCTTTGAACGGTATCTTTAATCAGATCGGTGCCGTGGTTGTGGTGGTGCGTGTTCACCAAGAAGATTCTGATTCAGACACCATTACCAATATTATTGGCGGTGTTGATGGTGATGGAAACTATACCGGTCTACATGCATTGCTTGCATCAGAGTCCACGCTGGATGTTGTGCCGCGTATTATTATTGCGCCGGAATGGAGTAAAAATTTAGCGGTTGCCGAAGAAATGATTGTGGTAGCTAATCGGTTGCGTGCGCACTGCATTGCGGAAGGACCGGATACAACGGATGCCGCTGCAAAATCCTATCGACATAGCTTTGGCTCACGGCGTATGTTTGTAGTTGATCCAGGTGTTACAACATTTGAAAATGCTGAAAATGTAACGCGCGGAAATTCATCCTATGTTGCTGGCTTGATTGCTCGTATAGACAACGAGAAAGGCTTCTGGAATTCACCATCTAATAATGAGATATACGGAATCATCGGTACCACGCGTGCAGTTGATTTTACTTTGGGTGATACGTCTTCTCGTGCCAATCTTCTGAATGCATCCGAAGTTACCACTATCATTCGCAAAGATGGTTTCCGTCTATGGGGTAATCGCACTTGTTCAACCGAAATTCGCTATGCATTCCTTTCTGTTAGCCGCACGGCAGACATGATTGATGATTCTATTCTGCGTGCTCACATGTGGGCGGTGGATCGCAATATCACAACGCAATATATTGAGTCAGTGGTGGATGGTGTAAATGCATATCTGAACACCTTGAAAACATTGGGTGCGATTATCGACGGCAAATGTTGGGCAGATGCTGATCTGAATACGCCAGAAAACATTGCTAATGGCCAAATCTATTTTGACTTTGATTTTGCACCACCTTATCCGGCAGAGCGTGTTTCATTCCGTCGGCGTATCAATAATTCTTACCTTGAGGAGCTTTTAGCATGATTCCATCAATCCTGAAAAACATGAATGCGTTTGTGGATGGCCGTGGCTATGCCGGACGCATTGAGTCAACGACGCCGCCTAAACTTACACGAAAGATGGAAGAGTTTCGTGGGGGCGGTATGGATGCTCCGATTGAGTTAGATATGGGGCATGAAAAACTGGAAACCACGATGAATTTTGCCGAGCATGATCCCGAGCTTTTGAAACTGTGGGGTGTAACCAATCACAGTGCAGTGGCATTCCAGTTGCGCGGCGCGATGCAGCGCGACAGTGATGGTTCTGTCATTCCGGTGATTGTGGATCTCCGTGGTCGTTTTCGTGAAATTGATCCAGGCGATTGGAAGCCCGGTGAGAAAGCATCAATGGTTGCGTCTGTTGCTGCCAGTTACTATCGGTTGCGCATGAACAATGACACCATTATCGAGATCGATGTGCCGAACATGAAGTGCATTGTCGATGGTGTGGATCTGCTGGCCGCGCAGCGCCAGGCATTGGGCGTTTAAGGAGTAATCTATGTCTACTGAAAAAAATGGTCAAACGATTACCCTGGATTATCCAGTCACTATCAACGGGCAGGAAGTTTCTCAGCTATTTTTGCGTCGTGCAAAAGTAGCTGATCAACGTGCGATGGCAAAGAATTCTGGCACTGATGCGGATAAGGAAATTGCTATGTTTGCTAATTTGCTAAACATTGCACCGAATGAAGTTGATTTGCTGGATGTAAAGGATTACCAAAAAATTACAGAGGCCTATCAAGGTTTTTTAAAATAAGCCGTGACGGAGTGTTACGGCTCTGTGTAGTGCTTGCCAGTTATACCGGTTGGTCGCTAAATGAAATTGATGCCATGACGTTAGAAGAACTAACCGAGTGGGTCAAAGTTTGTGAAGCGGCCACCAAATAATCCTTAAAGGTAATCTATGTCTTCTGTTGTTAATGCAGCGGCCACCATTTTTATTGGTGCAAAGCTGGGCAGTGGTTTTGGCTCGGTTTTTAAGTCTGCTGAAAAGTCTGCATTAAAACTGGGGCAGATTTATCGCGATACCAATAAGCAATTGGCAACGGCCAATAATGTTATTAAGTATGGAAAGCTGTTAAAAGAGTTGCGCGCAAAGCAGGAAGCAATGGGTGGCTCCAGTAAAAGCCTGGCTGATGGTATTGCTAATGTTGAAAAGCTGTATGCAGCGGCTAAAACATCGGCCAGGGGTTATGGTTTAGAAGTTGGCAATATTGCTCGTGAGCAAGAGAAGCTGTCACTCAAATCAAAGTTGGCAAAAATGGGTGCAAGTAATGTAGGTGCTGCAGCGCGTATTGTTGGTGGTGGTGTGGCCGCTGGTACTGCATTATTTATGTCTGCAAAAGATATGTCTGAGCAAACACAGGCATTACAAAATCAGGCGCGGGCTTTAGGCTTCACTACGCAGAAGCTGCAAGAGTATCGAGCCATTGCTGGATCTAAAGGTATTCAGGAAGATGCTTTTGGTGATGCGATGATGTCGCAAGCAGAAAAGATTTCTAAGGCATCGTTGGGTATTGGCGAAGGCGCGCAACGTACCAATAAACTAATACGTGAGCTGGGTCTCGATACGCAGTTCCTGCAGAACCTGTCTCCCGATAAACAGTTTAATTTGATTGCTGATGGCCTTAATAAAATCGGCAATCAGAATGACAAAATCCGTATTGCCAATGAATTGTGGGAAGGCAATGGAGAGGCCATGTTAAATATGGCGGCAATGGGTTCCAAAGGATTGGGTGAAATGGCGAAGCAAGTTGATACTACTGGAAATGTGCTCAATGAAAATGCAAAAAAGAATTTGAGCATATTCAATACACAATTATTTGAAATGAAGGAAGGCCTCACTGGGATACAGACTCGAATTATTGTTGGAGCGGTACCGGCGTTAATAGGCTTAATGAATGTAGTAGGCCCCACAGTAAGCATGATTGGAAAGGGTATTGATGCGATTGGTGGCTTTAACACTATTCTTTCGATAGCTGCAGGAGTTGCGCTGCCTGCTTTGATTGGTGCTATACCAGCTCTTATCTTAGGTATTCAAACACTTGGTTGGGCCGTTGCTGCAAATCCAATTGGCTTAATGTTCAAAGTATTGGCCGTTGGGGCTGTTTTACTAATAACGCATTGGGATACAGTAAAAAATTCGGTAGTCGGTGCATTGGATTGGATTGGTAAAAAAGCGATATGGTTGTTTACCCATACGCCAATGGGTTATTTGTTTAAGGGAGCGGCATTGCTTGGCCATGCTGCAGCAGATTATATTTCTGGTTCATCATCCGATGCATCATCGGCCATGAAGGTGCCTATTGCTACTGCAGCGGCTGCTAACGGCGGCGGTGGCGGTACAACAATCGGCAGTATTACGGTTCATGCATCACCTGGCATGGACGAAGAAAAATTAGCGCACCATGTGGTGAAACAGATCGATGAACGTGATCGACGGGCGGCTGCGAAGCGCCGTGGCGCACACCATGATTAAGGTGTGTATTTATGAGTGATGTAATGCTCAGGCTGGGTGAGTTCAAATTCAGCATTAATACAGCAGCCTATCAAACATTAAAACAAACTTGGGATTTTGCCTGGCAAGCACAAGCGCGCATTGGCACTAATCCCGCTATGCAGTTTGTCGGATTTTCGCGCGCTATTGAAATTGCCGGTGTAATGTACCCCGGTCAATTTGGTAGCAGAAAGCATATCGATTCAATGATAGCAATGGCGGGCAAAGGCAAACCATTATTCATGATTGGTAGCAGTGGTGTACCGTTGGGGTTCTGGTGTATTACTAAAGTTGAAGCAAATAATTCTGTTTTTTTTGCAAACGGCGAACCACGTAAAATCGAATTCAGTTTGAGCTTGCAATACTACGGTGAGAAATATGGCAAGGTATCGTAGCGTTCAGGGCGACACTGTTGATCTTATCTGTTGGCGATTTTATAACGATGTAACGATGTCGCAAACGGTATTGCAAGCTAATCAGGGATTGGCCGATCTGGATTTCATTTTGCCAATAGGTACCGAGATTGAGTTGCCAGAAAAGACTGCAAGCAATATAGCTGAAACAACAAAGCTCTGGGATTAACATGCGCCCCATCGTTGTAGTTAAAGCCGACGAAAAGTTGGTGGATCTATCTGGCACAAAATTAATTTCGCTAGAGATTCAGGACGGTATTGGTGATGATTCCGATACGATGACGCTGAATATCACCGATGATGGCTCAATGGAATTGCCGCGTCGTGGTGTTACTCTGCAGGTCTGGATAGGCTATGAAGAATCAAAATTAGTTGATAAGGGAAAGTATACCGTTGATGAGATTGATTTAGCTGGGCCGCCAAACCAAATGGAGATCCGCGCGCGGGCAACGGACTTCTCGCCAACATCGCCTATCAAGGTGCCTAAACAACGATCGTGGCATGACACTACGATTGGCGCGATGGTTTCAACTATCGCAAGTGAAAACAAATTAGTACCTGCTATATCGGCATCCCTGGCATCGGTCCCTGTTCCGCATCGTGATCAAACGGAAAGTGACATCATGATGTTGGCGGATATTGCATACCAAAATAAAGCGATTTGCAAAACAGCGGGTGGAAAACTAGTTTTTGTGTCCCAAGGCGAAGCAACCTCTGCCAGTGGTAAATCACTGGGCACAAAAAAAATAACACCATCGATGGTCACTAATTGGCGCGACACGATCACTGATCGCAGTTCATGCACCGGTGTGCGAACCCACTGGCATGAATTAGAAGCCTCCCAATTACATGATGAGTTAGCGGGAAGTGATTCTGGCCAGGTGTATGACATCGTCAGTCCTTATCCAACGCAAGTCGAAGCGATTGCTGCAGGCAAATCAAAATTCGCAGAGCTTCAGCGTGGGACTGCAAAGCTCACTATTAATATGCCGGGCGATCCTGAGCTCAGCGCAGAAATGGTTCTCGATTTAGCGGGGTTCCGCAAGAGTGTCGATGGGGAATGGGCTATCAGTAACGTTACTCATAACGTCGCTGCAGGCTATACATGCACTATTAACGGGTTGCCTCCACTATGATTAATTCCAGAAATATCGACGATCTCCATCCGCGTGTTGCTATATTGTGCCGTGCTTTTATTCAGGCTTGCGCTGCTGAAAATATCGACGTGATTATTACGAGCACTTATCGGGATCTCGAATCACAATCTGCACTGTATGCCCAGGGGCGAACGATGCCGGGCAGCAAAGTCACCAATGCACAAGCGGGTCAATCATTCCATAACTACCGTGTGGCTTTTGATTTTTGCCCGATTGTAAATGGTAAGGCGCAATGGAATGACGAGCTGTTGTTTTCACATTGCGGTGCCATCGCTGAAAAGATTGGGCTGCAGTGGGCCGGTCGATGGGTGACATTTAAAGAATTGGCACACTGCCAATTTACGGACGGTTTAACACTGGCTGATTTCCAGTCTGGCAAACATTTAAAAGAGGTGGCGTGATATGGCATACAAATACAAAGATGCATTATTGAAAGTGGGTGGTGCGATCCTGAATGATGTTGTGCCAGGTGCTGGTATCCTGATCGATGCGGTCAATTCCTTTTTGCCGGATGATAAAAAATTACCGTCCGCTGCTACCGGCACCCAGGCGTACAACGCTATCCAGACTTTGCCGCCCGATCAGCAAGCGCAGCTGTTTGAAAAAGAGATCGATGGCGATATTGCAGAAAGCGGTGATTGGGCAACCATTGCCAAGGCGCATGCTGAAAGTGATGCCGCTGGCAATTCCACCCGACCATTCATTGCATTGCTAATGGCGTGGTTTTATGTGTTGGCAGCATCACCATTATTGGCCGCTGTTACATATGCAATCTTCAACAATAATAGTGCGTTGATGTCCACGGTGGGCAACGCATGGCCTCTGGTACTAGCGATCCTGGGCACGCCAATCCTTTTGTTGCGTGCGTATTTTGGCTATCGTACTGATGAAAAAAAAGCGCGCTACGCGGCCTCCGTGGGGCAGGAGTCAGCGCCTTCATCGATTGCTGGTGTGATTGCAAGTTTGGTCAAGAAACAAAGCTAGATTGCTGTCTAATACTCGACCAAACAATCTATAATTACCGACGTTTTTTGATTGTTTTTAGCGGCTTCTTATTAGACACTTTTTATGCAAAAGATAACAAAATCAATAAGATGCCGTATTTTTCCCGTCTTCTATCTTCTTTTATATGTTTCGTCTGCCTGGCTGCTTGCCATCAATGCACAGGCGTCCGGCGCCACACATGCCACGCCGGGATTGCTCCTGCAATCTTCCAGCACAGATTCCATTCATGGAGCTAATATTCTGTTACTGGTAGCAGATGATTTTGGTTACAACGACAGCGCTATCTATCAGGATGTCTATCATCAAGCTCCGGTAACAACGATGCCCGCACTGGAATCCCTGGCCAAACAAGGTATGCGATTCACGCGGTTTTATACCGAGAGCACTTGTTCGGCGAGTCGAGCGGCCTTACTCACAGGGCAATATTCGGCAAGAAATGGATTTATGCCCATAGCACGCGGACTGTCACCGGATCTCATCACATTACCGGAATATCTTCAGTCCAAAGGATATGCCACGCATCTGGTGGGTAAATGGCACGCCGGTGAAATAAATCAACAAGCGCTTCCCCAACATCAGGGTTTTGATACGGCCTTTGGATTTCTAAGCCAGTGGTTTTTGAAGGGGCCAGATAAAGCGGGCAAACCGGAATTAAAATCTCCCACTTATAATAATCCCTGGCTGATGGATGTTAATAAAACGCAGCAGACTTCAAAACAATATCAGGGGCATCTGGAAGATATTCTTACACAGCGTACGATTGCACTTATCCAGGATGCGAAAAAAAATAAACAACCCTGGTTTATTGACCACGCATTTTTAGCGCCGCATACACCGCTGGAACCGGCCGAGCGTTTTGCATCGCGTTTTGAAAATACACCCGAAGGAAAATACAAAGCGTTGTTGGCGCAAATGGATGACAACTTGCTGCAAATACTTTCGGCATTAAAAGCAACAGGGCAATGGGACAATACCATCATTATTTTTTTAAGCGACAACGGCTCTACGGACAAACACGCCAACAGTAACGCACCTTTTAGTGGTGCAAAAACAGAATACGAAGAGGGCGGTATTCGCACGCCATTAATTATTAAATGGCAAAAAAGTAATCAGTTACAAGCAACGCGAACGGATGTGGTATCTATTATGGATATTTATCCGTCACTGGTATCAGCGCTGGACGGTCAATCAGCTGATTTGAAAAACCTGGATGGAATTGCAAGTTTAATTCCCGATAATCCACAACTGCGCACTACGCCATTATATTTTTTAAGTTACGGGAGCTTGAGTGTGTTGAGTGGGGATGGCCATGATCGTTTATTGCGCGAATGGAATGCAGGGCATTTCACTCATACAGAGCTGTTCAGATACGATGAAAATAATTTACCTGTTACAGAATCAGGTGGATTGCTGGACAAATTATTGGGTCGGGAAACAAAAACCGGTAATGAATTATTTGACAGTTTTATGCAATGGCGAAATAAATGGCGAGTTGTTCCCTTGCATTTTAATGATTCAGAAATAACCGGCAGTGATTTTTTGCGCACGCCGATCAACCCCTCCTGGGCCATGGCTTTCTCTTTTGTTGCAAGGGATGAAAATAAAAAACAAACACTGGTGCATCAACAAGGCAGTATTGAAGTGACTTTAGAAAAAGGAAACCTGTCGGCCAATATCAACGGGCTGGTGGTGCAGGAAAAAAATATTCAGTCAGGCCAATGTTATTCCGTCGTATTGTCCGGGGAGTTTTATGATCGCTTTTCAAATGTGCAGGGCGGGATTCATCAATCGCATTTGCATTTGATAGTGAATGGAAAAGAGGTGGATACCGTGAGTGGTCAAATCAGTAGCCTTGAGTCTATTGATATTACCGAGCCAACTCACATTGGAAATATTAAAAATCCAAAAATATATTCAACTCAATTGCTGCCAAACGACGAGCCCATTCCATCCGATGTTGATGAGGCGATTAAAGGAATGTGTCCTTGATGTATCAAGGGTATCGTATCGGGATGTAATACGTTCAATGGAAGACTGACGCCATTCTCGACGACCATGCGCGCGTGCTCACGACGTAACATACGCGGCTCCGCTACGCCGCAGGAATGCGCAATGGTAGATACTTCTTTCACCATGTTTTTTGCATAACTGGCCACCCGTTGTGCCTTGTCAGCAGGAATTAATCCGCGTTGCAATTTGGCATTGTGTGTGGTGATGCCAGTGGGACAGGTATTTTTGTTGCATTGCAAAGCTTGTATACAACCGAGTGCAAACATAAAGCCGCGTGCCGAATTCACAAAATCAGCGCCGACACACAAAGCCCAGGTGACTTGATCGGGTGTAATTAATTTTCCCGATGCAATTATTTTTATTCTGTCTTTCAGTTGGTATTCATTTAGTTTATCGATAACCAGCGGCAAACTATCCGATAAACGAATGCCGACATGATCAATTAAACTTTGCGGTGCCGCACCGGTTCCGCCTTCGGAACTGTCGATCGTGATGAAGTCCGGTGCGCATTCAATGCCGTGTTTTAGAATCAGCACGCACAAGTCGTCCAGCCATTGCGTGGAGCCAACAACGGTTTTGAAGCCGACGGGCTTGCCAGTGATCTCACGTATCCTGTGAATGGCATCCAGCAGTTCATCCAGGTTGCTGATGTCATTGTGGCGATTAGGGCTGAGTGAATCTTCTCCCATCGGGATGCCGCGTATCGTTGCAATTTCAGCGGTCACTTTTTCTTTCGGTAAAATACCGCCTTTGCCGGGTTTTGCGCCCTGGCTTAATTTAATTTCAAACATTTTTATTTGTGTATGAGCGGCTAATTCAAGCAGGCGTTTATCAGACAAATTTCCCTCGCTGTCGCGCACGCCATATTTTGCAGTACCAATTTGCATCACAATATCGGCACCGCCTTCCAGATGATAAGGCGACAAACCTCCTTCACCGGTGTTCATCCAGCATCCTGCCTTTTTCGCACCTTTGGAAAGTGCAAGCACGGCGGGTTTGGAGATGGCGCCATAACTCATCGCAGAAATATTAAAAATGGAATTCGTGGTGTAAGGAGTGCGACAGTAGGGGCCTATGGTTACTGCGCTGACAGGCACTGTTTCATTATCGAGCGGTGGAAATAAAGTGTTGTTAAATAAAATTGTCCCGCTGGTTTGTGTGTTCAGGGTTGAACCAAAGGCAACCGTACTGTCTACGTTTTTAGCCGAACGATAAACCCAGGAACGCTGTGCACGATTAAATGGCATTTCTTCGCGGTCTTGTGCAAAAAAATATTGGCGAAAGAAAACGCCCATGTGTTCAAACAAATAACGAAAACGTCCGATGACGGGATAGTTGCGTCGAATCGTGTGTTTGGTTTGTGTTACGTCGATGACATACATCACCGCGGCACTGAGCAGTAAAGCAACAAGAATGCCGATGAAGAGTAACGAACTTAAGCGATTGGAGAGATCAACGATTTGCAACATAACTCATCCTTGAGTTTCATATTAAAGAAATCTAGCGCTTTTCGAGCGGAATAAAACTTCGCTTGGTGTAACCGGTGTAAAGCTGGCGTGGGCGACCAATTTTGTAGGGCTCACTTAACATTTCATGCCAATGGGCAATCCAGCCAGGTGTCCTGCCAGTGGCAAAAATAACGGTGAACATTTCTACCGGAATGCCCAATGCTTTTAACAGAATGCCGGAATAGAAATCGACATTGGGATACAATTTTTTCTCGATGAAGTAAGTATCTTCGAGTGCAATTTTTTCTAGGCCTTTTGCCACTTTCAATAAAGGATCGGCTTCAAGGCCCAGCTCTGCAAATACATCATCACAACATTTTTTGATTTCGCGTGAACGCGGATCAAAGTTTTTATACACGCGATGACCAAAGCCCATTAAACGGAAAGAATCATTTTTATCTTTTGCCCGTTTGACAAATTCATCAATACGACTTTCGTCGCCAATTTGCATCAGCATTTTTAAAACTGCTTCATTCGCGCCACCGTGGGAAGGCCCCCAAAGTGTAGCGATGCCGGCGGCTATGGCGGCGTAGGGGTTTGTGCCTGAAGAGCCGGAGAGGCGCACCGTAGAAGTGGAGGCATTTTGTTCATGATCTGCATGGAGCAGGAATACACGACCCAGCGCGCGGGATAAAGTCTCGCTGACTTTCTCACCGCTCATCATGTAGAGGAAATTTTCCGCGTATTGCAGGCGGGTATCGGGTGGAATATAAGCCTTGCCTTTGGAATGGCGATAACACATGGCTGCCAGGGTAGGCATTTTGGCAATCAAATTAACGGCGGCTTGATGACGCTGTTTGGGGTCATCAATATCCATATTCTTATGGTAGAGCGCGGCCATGGCGGCAACGGCACTGCAAAGAATAGCCATTGGATGCGCCTGCTTATCAAAGGTCGCAATCAAATTACCGATAGAACTATCAACATTGCGGTTGGCATTGATTTCTTCAAAAAAAGCTTCTTTTTGTTGTTTGTTGGGCAGCTCCCCGTTTAATAAGAGGTAACAGACCTCCAGATGGGTGGCGTGCGCTGCAAGTTCTTCAATTGGGTAGCCACCGTGCATCAAAATACCCTTGTTACCGTCGATGTAGGTGATTTTGGATCGGCAAGAAGCGGTGGACATGAAGCCCGGGTCGTAGGTAAACAAGCCCTGGGCCGCTAGCGAAGCAACATCAACTGCGTCAGGTCCCACCGTTCCTGAATAAACAGGCAACTCAATAGGGTCATTAATCCCATCAATGGTGAGGTGTGCTTTTTTATCAGCCATTAGATGCTCCAGCGTATCTAATAATTACAGCAGCGAAATGGGTTTTTGCCAGAAAATTCACGGACCTGTTGACGGCGGACACTATAGGCTCTGCCGATATTTTGTCAATCGGAAATCGATAGGAAATTGACGCTTTTTTTCCAATCCGGACTATCCTTCCTGAGCATTATTTGATGCTTTATTTTTGCGAAGTCTTGGCCCTATAATGCGCGCACTTTTTGGGGGACTTTCGTGGGTAAAAAATTATGAGGAAAGTTGTGTGACTGATAAGCGACCGGTTAATTTATCTATACCGACTATTCATTTTCCCGTGCCGGCATTTGTATCCATCCTGCACCGTATCAGTGGTGTGATCCTGTTGTTTGCGCTGGGCGTCTTTCTTTATTTATTACACTTTTCCCTGGCATCACCCAGTGATTTTGCCAAAGTGGTGAACATCCTGGGCAGCCTGCCTTGCAAGCTGGTTCTCTGGGCATTGCTATCTGCATTGATTTACCACAGCTGCGCTGGTATTCGGCATCTGTTGATGGATATGGGGATAGGTGAGTCATTAAAAGGTGGCATTTTAGGGGCGCAGTTGGTGTTGAGAGTGTCCGTGGTTCTGATCATTATCAGTTTCTTCTGGGTGATGTCATGGTAGCTGTCAATAAAGTAGGAATGGTCACCAGTTTTAGCCGCAACGGCGTATCCGATTGGTTGGTGCAACGAGTCAGTGCAGTCATTCTTCTGGCTTATGTTGTCTTTCTGGTTTCTGTATTTGTCTGTCATCCGGACATGGATTATCTCCAGTGGAAAACGTTATGCAAACGCACGTCAGTTGAAGTGTTTACCACGCTGACATTGTTTGCGGCGGTCGCACATGCCTGGATCGGTGGCTGGTCGGTGTTGACTGATTACGTCACCCCACGTTTTTTCAAATTGGAATTGGGAATTGAGCTCGGTGAAAAAGCCACCGTGCTGCGTTTGGTATTAACCACATTGATGGTGTTGTTGATGCTTGTTTATACCCTCTGGGGTCTAAAAATTATTTGGGGGGCCTAAGCCATGAGTCATATTCGTACCATGACATTTGATGGCATCATCGTCGGTGGCGGTGGAGCAGGCATGCGTGCCGGCTTGCAGTTAGCGCAGTCCGGTTATAAAACGGCAATCATCTCCAAAGTATTCCCGACGCGTTCACATACGGTTTCAGCGCAAGGCGGTATTACTTGTGCAATAGCCAGTGATGATCCGAATGATGATTGGCGTTGGCACATGTATGACACGGTAAAAGGTTCCGATTACATCGGCGACCAGGACGCGATCGAGTATATGTGTTCCGTGGGTCCGGAAGCAGTCTTTGAACTCGAACACATGGGCTTGCCTTTTTCTCGCACAGAGTCCGGCCGTATTTACCAACGTCCTTTTGGTGGGCAATCAAAAGATTACGGCAAAGGTGGACAAGCGGCGCGCACCTGCGCAGCGGCGGATCGTACGGGTCACGCGTTGTTGCATACCTTGTATCAAACCAATTTAAAACACGGTACCGTTTTCCTGAATGAATGGTTTGCAGTGGATCTGGTAAAAAATCAGGACGGAGCCGTTGTTGGCGTCATTGCAATTTGCATGGAGACCGGTGAAACCGTTTATATCAAGGCAAAAGCAACTGTATTCGCTACCGGTGGAGCAGGGCGCATTTACGCATCAACTACCAATGCACATATCAATACTGGTGATGGCGTCGGCATGGCACTTCGTGCGGGCTTCCCGGTGCAGGATATCGAGATGTGGCAATTCCATCCGACCGGTATTGCGGGCGCGGGTGTGTTGGTGACAGAAGGCTGCCGCGGCGAAGGTGGATACCTCATCAACAAAAACGGTGAACGCTTTATGGAGCGTTACGCGCCGAATGCAAAAGATTTAGCGGGTCGTGACGTCGTTGCACGCTCCATGATTATGGAAATTATCGAAGGCCGTGGTTGCGGCCCTGAAGGCGATCACGTGTTTTTGAAACTGGATCACCTGGGTGAAGCCGTGCTGGAAAGTAAATTGCCTGGCATTTGTGAATTGTCACGCACCTTTGCGCACGTGGATCCAGTGAAGGCGCCTATTCCTGTGGTGCCTACTTGTCATTACATGATGGGCGGTATTCCGACTAATGTTCACGGCCAGGCATTGAATCCTGCGGGTGGCAAAGACAAAATCATCGACGGTTTATATGCTTGTGGTGAAGTTGCTTGTGTATCGGTGCACGGCGCCAACCGTTTGGGCGGTAACTCATTACTGGATCTGGTGGTGTTTGGTCGTTCCTCCGGTTTGCACATTGAAAAAGCCTTGCGCGAAGGAATTGAATTGCGTGATGCATCGGATAGTGATGTTGAACAATCCATGTCGCGTCTCAACCGTTTGAACAGCAGCGCAGACGGCGAGAAGGTGGCCGACCTGCGTAAAGAATTGCAAAGCACGATGCAAAACTATTTCGGCGTGTTCCGTAAAGGCGAATTCATGCAGAAAGGCATCAAGAGTTTACAGTCCTTGCGTCCACGCATTGAAAACTGCAAATTGGAAGACAAGAGCATGGCGTTTAACACCGCTCGCTTTGAAGCACTGGAATTACAAAATCTTCTCGAGGTGGCAGAAGCAACGGCGATCACGGCGGAAGAGCGTAAGGAAAGTCGCGGTGCGCATGCACGCCAGGATTTTGAAGAGCGCGACGATAAAAACTGGTTGTGTCATTCCTTGTATTTCCCTAAAGATAAAAAAGTGGGCAAGCGTGATGTGAATATGAAACCGAAAACCGTTCCGACTTTTGAACCCAAAGTTCGTACTTATTAGAAGTGAGTAAACTTATGTTAACTGTCAGTGTTTATCGTTACGATCCAGCTAAAGACAAAGAACCTTACATGCAGGATTACCAACTGGATCTGGCTGGTAAAGATGTCATGGTGCTGGATGTACTGGAAATGTTGAAAGCACAGGATCCAACGATTGCCGTGCGTCGTTCCTGTCGCGAAGGCGTGTGTGGTTCTGATGGCATGAACATGGGCGGCAAGAATGGTTTGGCTTGTATCACGCGCGTTTCAGAAGCGAGCAAGAATGGTAAATTAGTATTGCGTCCACTGCCGGGTTTACCTGTGATTCGCGACCTCGTAGTTGATATGGCGCAGTTTTATGCGCAGTATGAAAAAATCCAGCCCTATTTAATTAACAATGAACCTGCGCCTGCAATTGAGCGTCTGCAATCACCGGAAGATCGCGCCAAGCTCGATGGTCTCTACGAATGTATTTTATGTGCGTGCTGCTCAACCTCTTGCCCGTCTTTCTGGTGGAACCCGGATAAATTTGTTGGCCCTGCCGGTTTGTTGCAAGCCTATCGCTTTTTAGTTGACAGTCGTGACAAGGCCACACAAGAACGTTTGGCGAAACTGGACGATCCGTTCAGTGTGTTTCGTTGCCACGGTATCCAGAACTGCGTATCCGTTTGTCCTAAAGGCTTGAACCCTACAAAAGCGATTGGGCATATTCGCAACATGTTGTTGGCCAACGCAAGCTAAATCACAGTCTTACTCAGGGATGAGATGTATTGTTTTCTGTAAAAAATCAGAAATAACAGGCAAATAGGAAGGGTCATTAACTATATTGCCGTGGTTGGTTTGTTTAAGCACTTTTACTTCTGGCGACACGGGAAGTTTGTTGAGTAATCGCTGCGTACTCTCATAAGGCACAACACTGTCATTCTCTGCAATTAATACCAGCGTCGGCATCGTTAATTTTTCTGCACGACTGATCGAATCAAAATGTTGCCTGATCATCAGTTGAACGGGAAAAAAAGGATAGCGACTTTGGCCAATCGCTGTGATGCTGTCAAAAGGTGTCACCAATATGAGGCCATCCGGTTTGCGCTGTGATGCTACATAAGTCGCTACACCGGTACCAAGGCTTCGACCCATTACAATAATTTTATCGGGTTGCTCTTCCTTGATGAAATAGTCAAATATTTTCAGGGAGTCATTGTATATTTTTTCTTCAGAAGGCGTGCCTGTGCTCATGCCATAGCCGCGGTAATTAACAAAAATTGATTGATAGCTTTCCATAGGTGCAAACTGCATTGCTGCATTGGAAAGTTCATCCGCATTTCCACCGTAATAAAAAATGATGGGCTTGTGAGATTTTTTGTTGAAGTGCCATCCATGTAATATCGCGCTATCAAAATTAAAACTAACTTCTGTTTCAGGATAGTGCTGCTTCAGGTAATTTATATTTGCTGTATTACTTTCTGCACCGGGAAAAATAAGTCTGTTCTGAAAAAAATACAACGCGATCGCGGCTACAAAATAAAGCAGTAAAAAAAATGTAGCAAGGAAAACAAAAAAGGCCCCGCGAGGAGCCTTTTTAATTTGTGCAAGTTTGTTAAATGGCTTTAGGGCCTGCATTTACAATCGCCGGATCTGCTTTAAATTTTTTAATGTTCTCGGCAAATAGATTGGCCAGCTTTCTTTCTTCAGCGTCGTAAGCCGCTTTATCTGCCCAGGTTTCGCGTGGATTTAAATATTTTGCATCAACGCCAGGAACGGATTTTGGAATGGTCAGATTCAGGTAATCGAGTTTTTCGGTTGCAACATTCAGCAAGGCGCCATTTTGGCAGGCGGTGACAATGGCGCGTGTAACCGGAATAGGAAAGCGTTTGCCTGTGCCGCCCGGCGCACCGGAACCACCAGTCCAGCCCGTGTTAACCAGGTATACATTCGAATCAAATTCTTCAATATGTTTAATCAATAACGCGGCGTATTCACGTGCCGGACGTGGCATGAAGGGTGCGCCAAAACAGGTGGAGAAAGCAGGATTGATACCTGCAGGTGCGCCTTGTTCTGTTGAGCCTACGCGCGCGGTATAACCGGAAAGAAAATGATAGGCCGCTGCTTCTTTGGAGAGGATAGAAACGGGAGGTAATACACCGCTGACATCGCAGGTTAAAAAGATAACTACTTTAGGTTCGCCAGCTGCATTTGCTATTACACGCTTGGGAACGTGTTCCAATGGATAAGAACAGCGGCCATTTTCTGAAATAGTTAAATCGTCATAATCCGCCTGGCCATTTTTATCGACTTTTACATTTTCAACGATGGCGCCGTGTTTAATAGCATTCCAGATGATGGGCTCATTTTTTTGTGACAGGTTGATGGTTTTTGCATAGCAACCACCCTCGAGATTAAACACGGAGCCTTTGGCCCAACCGTGTTCATCATCACCAATCAAATAACGATCAGGGTCGGCAGATAAAGTAGTTTTACCTGTGCCAGACAAGCCGAAGAAGAGTGCGGTATCTCCTTTTTCACCGACGTTGGCGGAACAATGCATGGGCAGTACACCTTTCTCCGGCAATAAAAAATTTTGTACCGAGAACATGGCTTTTTTCATTTCACCGGCATAACGCATACCGGCCAATAATACTTTGCGTTGTGCAAAGTTAAGAATCACGGTGCCATCGGAATTGGTACCGTCACGAGCAGGTTCGCAAACAAAAGAAGCGACGTTCATAACAGTCCATTCTTCTTTACCCTTCGGGTTATATTTTTCTGGTTTGATAAACATGTTGCGACCAAACAAACCTTGCCATGCTGTTTCAGTAATAACCTTTACTGGTAAATAGTGCTCATCATGGGCGCCTACATGAAGGTGGGAAATAAAACGGTCTTTCTGGGAAAGATAATCTTCTACGCGATTCCAGAGCGCATCAAATTTATCCTCTTCGAATGGTTTATTAACATTCCCCCAATCGATTGCATCGGATGTGCTGGGCTCTTTAACAATGAAACGATCTGCAGGGGACCGACCATGGCGTTTGCCGGTTATAACCAGTAGGGCGCCAGTATTGGTGAGTGTTCCTTCACCTCGGGTCAGTGACTCTTCGATAAATTGTTTAGGGGAGATATCAGTATAAGTTTTTGCTTTTACGGTTTTGGTCATTGTTTACTGCGAGAGCCTGCATTCAGAAAAGGGACGCGCATTATAGGACAAAAGGGAGAGGCAAAAAACAGGGGTGGAAAAGAAGGGGTTCAAGCCGGCATTCACCAGACAAAGGGACGTTTTTAGGGGTTGTACCTGCACTTTTAGACGGTAGAATGAAGGTCATGAGTGAGCTATTTAATGTTATTTTCAGGGGAGACATACTGCCGGGGCATAGTTTGCCAGTCGTAAAAGCCCAGATGGCGCAGCTATTCAAGCTGGATGATGCGAAATTAGCTGCCGTTTTCAGCGGCAAACCGGTTACTTTAAAGAAGGATTGTGATGCGACAACGGCTGAAAAAGTCAAAGCAGCTCTCACGAAGATAGGTGCTGATTCCGAGATTAAATCTGCCAGTACCCCTGTAGCCACAGCGGCTCCAGCACCCACCAGGCCTGTTTCTTCTCCTCCCGCTTCCCCGGCAGTAACGACCCAATCGACACCCGTTCCGGCAAAGCCGGTACCACCGGGTTCTGTATCACCACAGCCTATCAATAGTGGAATTAAATTGGCACCTGTTGGGCAGGTATTGACAGAGGCAGAGAGGGCTGCGTTGCGTAAGCCGCCAGTACAGGTCAAGACAGAACATATTAGCCTGGAAAAAAAGGCCAGTAGTTTTGGTGCAGCTGAAGACAAGCCAGTGGCAGGCAAACGTCCAGAGATTAAAGCGCCTGACTTTGGCGTTGCTCCCATGAGTGGTGATCTGCTCAAAGACAATGAGAAGCGTGTTTATGAAACGCTGGAGATTGATCTCAGTAATTTTAAAGTTGCTGAACTGGGTGCAGACATCATGCGAGAAGATGAAAAACTACCTTTGCCTGTCATGGAAATTGAAGAATTAAATGCTGATCTTGCTCCTGTCGGGTCTGATATGGCTCAACTTAAAAAACCGGCGCCACCTCCGCCGCCTAAAGTTGATCATATAAGACTTGCCTAAATAAACATCAATAACTTCTACTTAATAATCATGAGATTAAGTAAGCTTATTTAAGTGTTTACTTAAGTTTAGGCAGGTTCAGTGTTGGTGTTTCTTTGTGATGTGGCAGTTGTAGTAGATCCTGCAGATACGCCGACGGGTGAAATATTTGTAGCATGCAGGCCTTTTGGTCCCTGGATCAAATCATAGCTAACTTGCTGGCCTGCCTTTAGCGTTTTATAACCATCCATTTGAATAGAGGAGTAATGTGCGAATAAATCTTCTCCGCCGCTTTCGGACAGAATAAAGCCAAAGCCTTTTGCGTTGTTGAACCACTTCACCGTACCAATAGCCATAACCCGGTACCTTCCTGCTTCGTTATTACTTCTTTGTAGTTTGATTATTAACCGCGTCCAGCGTAATGATACTCACTGCCGACGGAACGCTATAGACACTGGCTTGTCTTCCAGTGAATCGCCCCAATCTAATACGCAAGTTCTGATAGAGTCAAGGGCTTTTTTGTTATACCAGGCACACGTAAACTGATGTAGAAAGGAATGGTAAAGTGGTCTGTGTAGAATAGACTGTATTAACAATGTTGAGTGTTATGAGTATTTTTCATGGGTGCTAATGTGTGAGTCATCTAAGCTTCAGTAAGGTCAGGTGCGCCAAGGATGAGGATGAGTGGCAGGGCGAAGGTAGTCATGGCGGTGCACTGGCAGTTGAGCGTGTTAAGCCAAAGTTGCGTCGCCCACGTCTTTACAAGGTCATTATGTTGAATGATGACTATACGCCCATGGATTTTGTAGTGCATGTCCTGGAAGCTTTTTTCAATATGCACAGGGAGCAAGCGACTCATGTCATGATCAAAGTGCATACAGAAGGGCGCGCAGTTTGTGGTGTCTATAGCCGTGATGTGGCTGAAACCAAGGCTGAGCAAGTTAATTTATATTCACACCAGAATGAACATCCACTGCTGTGCAATATAGAAGCATCCGAGCTTGATGATGAAGATTGAGTGTTTGAGAAAAAGATAATGTATTTTCTAAAGCGCCCTAAACTTAAGGGAAGTGAAGTCGAAATAGATTAGTAGTCAGACGAGAATGCTATGTTAAGTAAAGATCTGGAAGTGACATTAAATAACGCCTTCAAAGGCGCAAGAGCGAAGCGGCATGAGTTCATGACGGTGGAGCATTTGTTGCTTGCATTATTAGACAATGATGCGGCTACCATTGTGTTGCAAGCCTGCGCGGCCGATCTCCATAAGCTGCGTCAACAATTGATAGATTTTGTAGACTCGACTACACCACTGATACCAAGTCATGATCAAAATCGTGAAACGCAACCGACATTAGGTTTCCAACGAGTGTTGCAACGAGCTGTCTTTCACGTACAAAGCTCTGGAAAAAAAGAAGTTACCGGCGCTAATGTGCTGGTTGCTATTTTTAGTGAGCAGGAAAGCCAGGCGGTGTATTACTTAAAACAACAAAGTGTGGCGCGTATTGATGTGGTTAATTTTATTACGCATGGTATTTCAAAAGTGACCGGACAACGTCATGATCATCCGGAACATAATCAGGAGCAGCAGGATGAAGAAAATATTTCTTCGGAATCGTCAGCACAAAATCCATTGGAAGCTTACACCAGCAACCTGAATGAACTGGCATTGAGCGGTCGCATTGATCCCCTGGTAGGCAGAGCCAATGAAGTGGAACGCGTAGCGCAAGTATTAGCGCGTCGTCGAAAAAACAATCCGCTATTAGTCGGCGAATCGGGAGTAGGAAAGACGGCCATTGCAGAAGGCTTGGCGCGCTTGATTGTAAATAAAGAAGTACCAGAAATTCTGATGAACAGTACCGTCTATTCATTAGACTTGGGTTCTTTGTTGGCAGGCACCAAATATCGCGGTGATTTTGAAAAACGGTTTAAAGGATTGTTAGCTGAGTTAAAGAAAAAGCCGGGCGCTATTTTATTTATTGATGAAATTCACACCATCATTGGTGCGGGAGCGGCGAGCGGCGGTGTAATGGATGCATCAAACTTGCTGAAGCCATTGTTATCGTCTGGTGAAATTCGTTGCATGGGTTCAACCACCTTTCAGGAGTATCGCGGGATTTTTGAAAAGGATCGTGCCTTGTCACGTCGTTTCCAAAAAATTGATGTGGGCGAACCTTCCGTCGATGATACTTACAAAATTTTGAAAGGATTAAAACCCTATTTTGAAAAGCATCACAAAGTTTCCTACAGTGATGCGGCGTTGAAGTCCGCAGCAGAAATGTCTGCGAGATACATAAACGATCGTTTTTTGCCGGATAAAGCGATAGATGTGGTCGATGAAGCAGGGGCCTTCCAGCAATTGCAATCCGAATCCAAGCGCAAGAAGAAAATTGGCGTCAGTGATGTAGAGCAGATCATCGCAAAAATGGCGCGAATTCCTGCGAAGAGCATTTCAGCATCGGATAAAGAATCACTGCGAGATTTGGAAAAAAATCTCAAGATGGTGGTGTTTGGTCAGGACGAAGCAATTCAATCTTTGTCAACGGCAATTAAACTATCGAGAGCTGGTTTAACAACACCCGAGAAACCTATTGGTTCCTTTTTGTTTTCAGGTCCGACAGGCGTCGGAAAAACGGAAGTATGTAAACAACTGGCAAAAATACTGGGACTGGAATTTTTACGTTTCGATATGTCAGAGTATATGGAAGCGCACACTGTTTCTCGCCTGATTGGTGCGCCACCCGGCTACGTAGGGTTTGACCAGGGTGGATTGTTGACCGAGGCGATAACAAAAAATCCACATTGCGTATTGTTACTGGATGAAATTGAGAAAGCACATCACGATATTTACAATTTGTTGTTGCAGGTTATGGATCATGGCACCTTGACTGATAACAATGGGCGCAAGGCAGATTTTCGTCATGTCATTCTGGTGATGACTACCAATGCCGGTGCCGAGCAAATGAGTCGTGCATCGATTGGTTTTACGGCGCAAGATCACAGCAGCGATGGCATGGAGGTTATCAAGAAGTCCTTCACGCCAGAATTCAGAAACCGTCTCGACAGTATTATTCAATTCAAGCCGCTTGATATGGAAGTAGTTAAAACCGTTGTCGACAAATTTATTGTTGAACTGCAAGCACAGCTGGATGACAAGAAAGTACATTTGAACGTAAGCAACGCGGCTCGCGATTTGATTGCAACGCTGGGTTACGATGTGAAAATGGGCGCGCGTCCGATGGCGCGAGTGATTCAGGAGAAACTGAAAAAACCATTGGCAGAAGCGGTATTGTTTGGTTCATTGTCTGCACACGGTGGTGAAGTGGATGTCGATGCAGAGAATGGCGAGATTGTTATCAAAATCGCCGAAGATGCATTACCTGCTTAAAAAAATTTATTGTTGAATAATTTAAAAAAGAAATTATTCAATATTGGTATTATGTAAGCCACATTCTTTTTTAGTGGCTTCTTCCCACCACCAGCGACCTTCCCGTTCATGCTGACCTGGACCCGTAGCGCGTGTGCATGGCTCGCAACCAATGCTGATAAAGCCGCGATCATGTAATTCGTTGTAAGGTACATTATTGCTGCGTATGTAATCCCACACCTGTCTCGATGTCCAATTGGCAAGAGGATTAAATTTGGTGAGTATTTCATTCGGACGAGAAAACGCGCGATCTTCCTGGATCACAGGAATTTCATTTCGCGTGTTGGGGCTTTGATCTTTGCGCTGACCGGTAATCCACGCATCAAGCGTTAACAGTTTGCGTTTTAAAGGAATAATTTTTCGAATACCGCAGCATTCCTTGTGATCGTCTTTATAGAAACTGAATAAACCTTTTTCACGAACTAATTGATTAACGGCATCAGCATCAGGTGATTGTATGTCAATGATAATGCCATAATGATCACGAACCTTTTCGATAAAGCGATAGGTTTCCGGATGAAGCCGACCCGTGTCGAGCGAAAATACCTGTACGTCCTTCCGAATCTTTAGGGCCATATCAATCAGGACTACGTCTTCTGCACCGCTGAATGAAATAGCAATTTTGTCGAACTGCTTGAGTGCGTGACTCAATATTTCCTGCGGCTCCTTACTTTGCAAATGCTGATTGATGTCGACGACATTAATTTTGGCGGATGCGGTCATTGAAGTCTTTCCTGCTTTTCGAAGGCGCGCAGGATACCAAAGCTGACTGATGGTTAGAAGGCGTTGAGCGAATCCAGAACCATGAAATTTTGCAGCTCCCTATTCGTGGAACATATGCTTAATCCTATATTTAGTGCGCTTTATAATTTATAGCCACTATATATAGATAATATTTTATTTATCAATAAGTTATCGCATTAAATCTATTTTTGCACTGTTAAAAATGTTCCACGTAGAACAGTATTAATTTTCATTCCTGCAATTTAATTGAACAAAGCCCTAAAAAACGGTAGATTGCCGCGCTTGTCGAATGGTTGGAGTTCACTGTGGAAATTGCCTGTCTTGATCTGGAGGGAGTACTGGTTCCTGAAATCTGGATTGCTTTTGCAGAAAAAACAGGTATTAAAGAGCTTCGTGCTACAACGCGCGACATTCCTGATTACGACGTACTCATGCAGCAGCGCCTGCGCTTGCTGGACCAGCATGGCTACGGCCTGAAGGAAATCCAGGAAGTGATCGCTGGCCTGAAACCGCTGGACGGCGCTGAAGAGTTTGTCGATTGGTTGCGTGAGCGCTTTCAAGTCATCGTTCTCTCGGATACGTTCTACGAATTCTCACAACCTTTGATGCGGCAACTGGGTTGGCCGGCTCTCTTTTGTCACAAGTTAGAGGTTGATCCTTCAGGCAAGGTGATTGATTACCTTCTTCGTCAACGTGACCAAAAGCGCCAGGCAGTAGTGGCATTGAAATCGCTTTATTTCCGTGTGATTGCTGCTGGAGATTCCTATAACGACACCAGCATGCTGTCAGAGGCTCACGCAGGCATTCTGTTCCATGCACCGGATAATGTGGTTAAAGAGTTCCCGCAATTTCCTGCAGTGAACACCTACAAGGATTTGAAAAAGCAATTCATCAAGGCAAGTGAGCGAAATTTAACACTTTGATTTTTGAGGCAATTTTAGTTTATTGACTCAAGCCTTTGAGGAGTGGATTAATTTTAACCAAGCTCTCTTCGTACTCCTGCTTCCAGTCGGAGTCAGCAACGATACCGCCGCCGCCCCAACAATAGACCTTGCCATGATGGCAAAGCACCGTACGAATAATAATGTTGCTATCCATGTTACCGTTAATATTGATATAGGCCATTACTCCGCAATAAACAGATCGTCGAGAAGACTCTAACTCCTCAATAATTTGCATTGACCGGATTTTCGGGGCGCCCGTTATGGAGCCTCCCGGGAGGATAGCTTTTAATAGATCAAAAGCCGTATACCCGTCACGTAAATGACCGGTTACGCTGCTGACAAGGTGATGCACATTGCTAACCGTTTGTAATTCAAAGAGATTTGTTGCTTTAACTGAGCCGAAGTCACAAACTTTTCCCAGGTCATTCCTCAATAAATCAACAATCATCAGGTTTTCAGCACGATTTTTTTCACTATTTATTAAGTTGTTTGCATTTTGAGCATCTTGCCGGGGGTCCGGGTGGCGTGTGATGGTACCTTTGATAGGCTGTGTTAATACTGATCTTCCCTTAACTTCTACGAAACGCTCGGGTGAATAGCATAAAATAGCACTATCTTCTATTAATTCACTTGATTTGAATTTAAAATAGGTCCCATAAGGCGCTGTCATTGAGGTGCGCAGGATTTTGTAGGCTGACCATGAGTGTCCTTGGTAATTTGCATCAAATCGTTGGCTGTAATTAACCTGATAGCAGTCTCCATTAAGAATGTATTCCTGGATTTTGAGTATATTTTCTTTATAATAATTTACATTAATTTGTGATTTTAACTCATTGATTATATTAAATTTTTTACTTTCATATTTTGCTTTTATGTCGTTTGCTAGTGCTTTAACTTTCTCCCGAAGCTGGGCAGGACACTCGGGTAAAAAACTTAGCCAGGCCCTTTTAAGCTGATGGTCAATTACCCCCGCCCAGGAGTAGAAGCCGAGCATAAGTTCAGGGACATCTATATCACGCTCGGCCAACTCGGGCAGTTGCTCCCAACAGCGAGCAAGATCATAGGAAAAATAACCGGCAAACCCGCCAGTGAAAGGCAGTGTTACACCCGTATCGTTCTTCTGTACATGGGAAGCCTGATTTAACACCTGATGCCTCTTTAATAGTGCATTAAGGGTTGAGATCAACTGATTCCCGTTTAGCGGCTGTGGATCCTGTCCCGTTTGTGTGAGCACACCATATGCGTAACTGAGTGAGTAAAGGGGATCGGCACTGAAAATATCGTAGCGACCTCGCTCTGCTTGAGGATGGCCGCTGTCAAAGAAGATGCACCCCGGCAGGTGAAGGAAGTGCTCTACATAATGCGCTGTGTCTTCCCGGTAGGGAATTTCAATGATCAAAGAGGCGGATTGGGTCATCAGCTATAATGCGTCCGCGCATGGGGCGCGTTTCGAAAGCGCGATGTTACTATTTATTGCGTTGTTTATCCTCAGGCATTTAGTAATTCGTTGAAGTGGGGCGGTAATGAACGGCGATCAACCGGCAATAAATTTTTCAACTGCGGATCTTTCAGACAATCACCCCGAAAGCGTTCGGGTATTGGATTCTATTTTTAATAACTATGGTGGAAAAAAAATATTTGCCGGTGAAATTGTGACCGTGAAATGTTTTGAAGACAATTCCTTAGTAAAAGAGCAAGCAGCAAAAAATGGAACAGGCAAAGTGATGGCGGTGGACGGTGGTGGATCACTGCGCAAGGCATTACTTGGCGATATGATTGCAGCGAGTGCTGTGAAAAACGGTTGGCAAGGATTCCTGATCTTTGGTTGTATCCGCGATGTGGATTTAATCAGTGCATTGCCACTCGGCGTAAAAGCACTGAACACAACGCCAATAAAAACAGAAAAACGCGGCATGGGTGATGTGAATGTGGCCGTTACGTTTGCGGGACAAACGATAATTCCCGGAGAATATATTTATGCCGATAACAATGGCATTCTCATCTCCAGTAAAAAATTAATTTGAGCATTAAACGTTGAGAGTCAAACAATGGGTCCATTGAAAGGTAAACGAATTATTGAGCTGGCAGGGATAGGCCCAGGGCCTTTTGCCTGCATGATGCTCGCAGATGCCGGCGCAGAAGTAATTACGATTGATCGCAAAGCCGCGCAAATTAAATTGCCGCCGCAAGATCCCACATTGCGTAATCGAAAATCCATTGCAGTCAATTTGAAAAGTCCTCAAGGCGTTGAGCTCGTATTGAAACTTTGTGAAAGCGCAGATGCCTTAGTGGAAGGTTATCGACCCGGTGTCATGGAACGATTGGGATTGGGGCCTGACGCGGTACTCAAACGCAATCCAAAAATTATTTTTGGTCGCATGACCGGTTGGGGACAAGAGGGGCCGCTCGCACAAACGGTCGGCCACGATATTAATTACATTTCAATCAATGGCGTCCTGGAAAAAATAGGAAAGCGTGGACAAAAACCTTCGCCACCACTCAATCTGGTGGGAGATTACGGCGGCGGTGGCATGATGTTAGCGTTTGGAATTCTGTGCGCCATGCTGGAAGCGCAATCTTCCGGAAAAGGGCAAGTAGTGGACGCGGCGATGATTGACGGTTCCGCTGCGCTGATGGCTTATATGTTTGGTTTTGAAACCAATCCATTCTACAAGCCTTACAAGGAGCGTGATAATCAGTTGTTTGGTGGCAACAATCATTTTTACAATACTTATGAAACCAAAGACGGGAAATTTGTTTCTGTTGGGCCGCTTGAAGCGCATTTTTATATGGAGTTGATTGAGCGTCTTGGTAAAGATAAGGAAGTATTTGTAAATGAGTGGTTTGGTTGTCCGGATGCCGATATCAGTAAATTTCCAGAGCTTGAGAAAAAGATGCAGGAAATTTTTATTACGAAGACGCGTGATGAATGGGTAAAAGTTTTTGAAGGAAGCAATGCCTGCTTTGCACCGATATTAACGTTTGAGGAAGCGCAGCAGCACCCGCATATCAAAGCGCGCAATACTTATATTTCCATTGATGGAACAGTACAGGCAGCGCCAACACCGCGTTTTAGTCGAACGCAAAGCGATATGCCGCAGCGGCCGCGTATGGCGGGGGAAGATACGCGTGATATTTTATCTAAAGTACTACACCTTGATTGCAGTGAAATAGACGGTCTTTTAACTCAGGGAGTGATTGAGTAGAGATTTTTATATGAAGGCCAAGGCGAAAAGCAAAGTTAAAAAGAAGGTAGTCCGGCGCAATCCGGTGGCTAAAAATTCAGGGAAGTTTAATCGCGCGGTAAAGCACAAAGACCGTAAAAAAGCATTAAAGCGCGGTGAGGTGAAGCATCGTCGCAAGACAACAGAATAATTTTATAAGACACAGAAGAATCTTATTTTCAGGTTGCACGATTCAAAACCCTCCCGCCCTTAACCAGAATTTCTGTCACTTGATATCCTGCTTCTATAAGACATTCGCGGCTTTCAACGATAGTCATATAGAGTTGATCGTTCTTCATGCCGTCCTCACCGCAATAATGATCACATACCAGATAGATGCCACCATCAATCAGTAACGGACGAACTTGTTCATGCAAAGTCGTAGCATAACGTTTATGTCGTAACTCATGAACTGCCTGATTAGTAATAACGGCATCAAATTTACCCAAATCATCAGGCCAAGCTGTCTCCTTAAAGCTACGTTCAATAAATTTTATATGTTCAACATTCTTGCCAATGCGTTTCTGCGCTAATTCATGCATGGCTGGCGAGAAATCGAGCAGAGTCATTGTAAGGCCGTCTATATTCGACAAAAGATGTTGCGCTAAAAATCCCGGGCCGGAGCCCAACTCAAGCACATGAAGAGAAGCTTTGTTAAGTTGTTGCAGTTCATTTGTGAATGCTTCAAAGAACTCCTTACGAAACGGTCTCTGCATGGCCGAACTTTCCCATTCCTTTGCATCACTCATTTTCCTGAGATCAACAGGGCTTGGCACATCTGCTTGAATCATATTCCTTCCAGTAATCCCTTGCCCGGAACAAAATTCACTTCTATTCGTATACCATCGGGATCTTCAAACAAGGTTGAATAATAACCGGGAGCAAAGTGACCTAACTCTGGTTGTCGAATAATTTTTGCAGATAAACTAGCCGCTACTTTATATATCTCGTCGACGTCTTCTTTGCTTTTGGCGCGAAAGCACACATGGTGCAGGCCGACGGCGCCTTGTGTAAATGCAGTATTTTTGTAAGCTTCTGAAACCGGTGTAATGGCAATCGCCGTTTTTCCACCGATGCAATACAAATAGGATTTGTCCTCGATGACGGGTTTCATGCCCATGGATTGCAGCAGCGCGGAATAAAAGGGGAGTGACTTCTTCATGTCACTCACACAAAGTTGAATGTGCGCAATTCCGTTAATCTCTGGCATACCTTATCTCCAATTCCGTATCGGTTTTATTATGCCTGAATTAAGGGTGGTAAAACCACTGGCGCGTATCTCGCGCAGCGAGAACTCTCGGGTCGCAGCGAGCAGAGATACCGCCATTCAAGGTTATAAAAATAACTTCAGGAGACGGCTGAATCCTTGGCGCGCGCACCGGTCAGGTCACAAATTTCTGCGAAATGTTTGGCGACATCTTCAACAGTAGCATTTACGCCAAGGTTTTTCCCTTTGCCTTCAACAATGGCGATGCGTTGATAATTTCCGCCTGCGGCCTGCAAAATAATTCCACTCGGCGCTTCGTCACTGCAAAGATAAACCACCGCAGGTGTAACCGTTTCCGGTGCAAGCGCCTTACGCATTGCTTCGGGCATCAATTCTGCTGTCAATCGGGTTGCAGCGACCGGTGCAATGGCATTCACGTGCACATTGTATTTCGCCCCTTCCTGTTTGAGTGCATTCATCAAACCGATGACACCCATTTTGGCAGCGCCGTAATTACTTTGGCCAAAATTTCCAAATAAGCCGGATGAAGAGGTGGTCATAATGATGCGGCCATAATTTTGTTTGAGCATGTGTGGCCAAACTGCTTTGGTGCAAAACACGCTGCCCCACAGATGCACATCAACGACCGCTTTAAAATCTTCGGTGGTGACTTTGCTAAAACTTTTGTCGCGCAAGATACCGGCGTTGTTGATCAGGATATCAATGCGTCCCCATTTGTTGATGGCATCTTGTGCAAGCGTTTGTGCCTGTTGTTCATCACTAACGGATGCATAATTGGCAATGGCTTCGCCGCCTGCTGCGATAATTTCATTAACAACCTGTTGCGCGGGGGAGTTGGAGTTTCCGGTTCCGGCAGCGCTGCCACCAAAATCATTGACCACCACTTTGGCGCCACGCCTGGCGAGTTCCAGTGCATGGCATTTACCCAGACCACCACCCGCACCAGTAACAATAGCCACTTTGTTTTTAAAATCTAACGACATAATTTACCTCGATAAATAAAAAATTATTTTTTGTAGTGCGCTTTGGCTTTTCCAAAATCCCAGGAACGAACTTTGGTCATGGGAATTTTCACCAGCACACGATCGCCGCGCTGCAAGCGTTCTTCACGACTCTTCGTGAAATAGGCAGGCATATTTTCGGTGCCACTGCCTATGCGTTGGTGTTTCAGGTCCTGTGCATCCTGAACACGCAATATTTCATTATCATCGCTTACTTCGGCTGCGTTACCTTCTATCATCACGCCGCGCAATTCGAAATAGGATTCGCCGTCTTCAACCAGAGCGGAGACGCGCGGATCGCGTAACATATTTTTAAATTTGAAACTGCTGCGCTGGATATTGATATACACCGCGTTATCCAGGTAAACAAACCACACGGCATGCATCACTGGGCTGCCGCTCGGGCGCAAACTGGCGACGACCAGTGTGCGCTGGCCTTCCAGAAAATCAACCATTTCCTGTGGAGTCATCTCCGTATTCATGATTTTGCCGTTTTATTTTTGCTGCCCGCATCGAGGCCGGTATTGGCATGCGCGAGTTTTTCGCTGATATCTTTGCCCGTCGCAACATCCACGGCGTAATCATCCAGCCACTTGTTAAATTCTTTCGAACCTTTTCCTTCCGCAATCGCACGCGGTGTCGCGACAATTTCATAATCCTTTGGCATGGGAGGGTGATCACTGGCCGGTTTACGTGCCATCACTTTTTTAATGATAGGCGCCAAACGCTCGGCCTTTTTCGCCGCCTGTTCTTTTTCGCGCTCCTTGAATTCCGGCATCACTTCCTTGGCGAACAGTTCCAGTGTTTCCATGATGTGTTCGTGTTTATTTTTCCCTGCCGTCAAGGCCAGTATCACTTGATCGACACCGCATTCTTCATAACGACGCAAATAGTCGCGCACTTGTGCAGGCGTTCCCATCGCACCGCGTAAACCGCTGCTGCCTTTTTCAACCGCTTTGGCGCCGAGTACGCTTTCATTATTTTGCGCCATCTTCACCGCATTCGGATCAAAACCTTTTTCACCGCGCAACTTTTGATATTCTTCCCACACGTTGGTTTCATTCGGCTTGTGTTTTCCATACACATAATAATGGCCAAGAGAATAACCAATAAAATTCACGCCTTCAGAACCGCGACGTATCGCTTCTTCTTCATCGTGATGACAGAAGTAAGTGGTAACGGTAGCAATGTTGGCATTCACGGCATCGCCAATGGGCACGCCTTCGTTTTCCAGCGTGGTGTAGTAATCGTCGACCCAGTGCTTGGCTTCTTCCGGATCAAAGAAAGCAAAAGCCAAAGCGCCCATCCCGTTTTGTGCTGCCATATGAATCGTATCGCGACGCGAACACGCCACCCACAGCGGTGGATGCGGTTGTTGCATGGGCTTGGGAACCACATTGCGTGGCGGGACTGTTACAAACTGTCCTTTAAAACCGGTGAAAGGCTTTTCTGTTAAACAGCGCACGGCCACACGCACGCCTTCTTCCCACATTTCACGTTTCTGTTTTGGGTTTACATTAAAGCCATCGAGTTCCGCGAAAGAAGATCCTTCGCCCGTGCCAAATTCCACGCGACCTTTCGATAATAAATCCAGCGTCGCGATACGCTCGGCAACTCGTACTGGATGATTGATGGCGGGGATAGTGTGCACAATACCGTGTGCAAGCCGAATATTTTTGGTGCGCATCGCGGCGGCAGTTAAAAATAATTCTGGTGCAGCACTGTGACTGTATTCTTCCAGAAAATGATGTTCAACGGCCCAGGCGTAATCAATACCGAGTTTGTCAGCAAAAGCCACTTGCTCCAGTGCTTGCTCAAGTTTGACTTGATCAGACGTATCATCCCAGGGACGAGGACAGGCATGACTGTAAAATAAACCAAATTTCATAATGTGTTTCCTCTGCTATCTGGGTCGATCCTTATTTGACTTTCACGTTGGCCAGAGCGCCCGCCATTTGCATCACGATGTCTTCAATGGTCGCATAACCTTTTTTGAAATCCGAAGGCGGCTTGCCGCGATTGTGCGATACCAGATCGACATTCACGTGCTGCGCTTGTGCTCGCAGTGCACCGACGGTACATTTTTCTTTCGCCAGGTATTTAAATGGATCGTAATTAAACCAGCGCATGGCATTCTCATGGGTGATTTTATTAATGTCGCTGTCGCTGATATTAGTTCCGGCAAAGGATTCCCACAAACGCTCGGGTGTATGCGGCCAGGTGGTATCGGAGTGCGGGTAATCCGCTTCCCAACATAAATTATTAATACCGATCACATCACGATTGCGCACGCCGGATTTATCATCAATAAAACAACACAGGATGTGTTCACGGAAAATATCACTCGGCATACGTCCTTTGCCTAAATTTAATTTAGTCCAGGGGCTGTGATGACGATAGGTGTAATCAGCGCGTTCCAGGAAGTAGGGGATCCAGCCGGCACCGCCTTCGGTGAGAGAAAATTTTAAATTGTCGTATTTGCGAACGAACTCGGCAAAAACCAATTCAGTGGCAATGTTATAAAGTGTGACAGGCAAACCGGAAATTAAAATTTCGGCGGGACCGTTCATGTCCTGCAAATTAATTTGTGTACCTGAGCCGATGTGTAAACAGATCGTGACATTTTCTTCATGGCACGCTTGCCAGATCGGCTCCCAGAATTTGTCATGGAAACTTTTGTAACCGAGTGCAATCGGATTGTCGGGCAGACTGACCGCATGACAACCTTTTTTCACGCAACGGCGAATCTCTGCAGCGCCGAGATTGGCATCCCACATCACGGGCAGTGATAACGGAATAAATCGTCCCGGATATTTGCCGCACCACTCATCAATATGCCAGTCGTTGTAAGCCTGGATAACAGCGAGTGCCTGTTCCTTGTCTTTGCCCATGTTGTAAAGCTGGCCAACAAAACCGGGCACGGACGCAAAGCACATCGCACCCAGCATGCCGCCGGCATTCATGTCATCAATACGCGCATCGACGTTATAAGCACCGGGGCGCATCTGGTCGAGCGCGGTTGGTTCCATTCCGTATTCCTCCGGCACGCGTCCGGCCACGGCGTTCACGCCAATGTTGGGCATTACACGTCCGTCATAAACCCAAAGGTCGGCGCCGTTTTGTTGTATCAATCTGGGGGCTTTGTCTTTCCATTTGGCGGGGAGGTGTCTGTCCCACATATCCGGTGGTTCGCATACGTGGTCGTCCACGCTCACCATGATCATGTCGTTCATTTTCATTGGCCTACCTCTCTCTATATGCGCCTTAAACTCTCTTTTGGCTAGCAAACTTGACCGATACTGCTTCTTGTGTTTTACTAGCCGCATGGCTAATAATCCTAACGCAGTCGGCAAACGCTCGCAAGAAGAATCTTTGCGCACGCAGAATCGTATTCTTGATAAGGCAGAGCATCTATTTTCTCGCCTGGGCTTTGGTGGTGTCTCCATGCGTGAGATAGGGAAGGCCGCAGGCGTGCATCATCACACCATCCAGCATCATTACGGCTCTAAAGAAGAGTTGTATGAAACCGTCCTGAATCGTTGGGATCACAAAGTGCAGGAGCTATTGGTTGAAGCGATGGGCGAAGAACCCAATTTCGAAGAAGCCATCAAGATCGTAGTAGAACAATTGTTTGACTTCATGCTGGAAAAGCGAGACTGGGTTGCACTTACTGCACGTGCCGCCATCGGCGCAGGGCAACCCGGCCGTATGCGTTTGAAGCAGGAAAGCTGGGTGCAATTTATGGATGACAACTTGCGCGATTACAAAACCGGCGGATTAGGCCTGGATCTGGGCATGTTAATGATTACCGTCGAAGGATTGCTGAATAATCATATCCTGGCGGAAAAACATTATCGCGATTTATACGGCAAGACACTGGACGATCCAGAGTTGCGATCCAGAACAAAAGAGCATTTAAAGAAAGTATTGTCGGCATTGGTAGTAACCTGAAGTACAACCTGAAGTGCAAGCTGAAATCATTTTGAAAACACACGGGAAATAATTATGGCAACTGATCTTGAAATAAAAAAAGATTTATTGGCGACAGCAAAAGAAATGATTGCCTGTGGCCTGGTTGAAGGTACTGCTGGAAATATTTCAGCCCGGCTTTCAAACGGAAACGTGGTGATGACACCTTCCGCGCTGGATTACGACATCATGACACTGGATGACCTGGTCGTCACGGATATCAGTGGCAAAGTAGTGGAAGGCACGCGTCAACCGACATCGGAAAAGGCCTTGCACCTGGCGTGTTTGCGTACGCACAAAGATATTGGTGCAGTGATGCATTGCCACGCGATGTATGCCACGATGTTTGCCATTACGCATCAATCGATTCCCTGCGTGATTGAAGAAGTCGATTTGTATGTCGGCGGTGATGTGCCGGTAGCCGATTACAAAATGAGTGGCTCGGAAGAATTGGGCGTGGAAGTGTCGCGCTGGTTGCATGATCGTGGCGCTGTACTGATGGCGAATCATGGATTGTTATGTGTCGGGAAGCATCCCAAAGATGTGTTGAAAGTGGCAAAACTGGTCGAACGTACCGCAAAAATTGTCTGGGGTGCAAAAGTCATGGGTGTTCCGATTGTGCCATTGCCGGAATTAACCCTTCAGCAATTTGCGCCTTTGTACAAAATGCTGGGACGCCTGTCGTAATATGTCGCGTCACGAGAATGAAGAACAAACACTTTTTCGCCAACACTGCAGGGATTGGTTAAAAAATAATATCCCACCACCGCCAAGCGTGCGCTTGCCGCAGCAGGCCATCGGTTTGATGGAACGCGAACAACTGGAATATCTGCAACGTTGGCAAAAATCCGCTTACGAGGCTGGATTGGTGGGTTGTGATTATCCCAAGCCTTACGGCGGTGGCCGCACCAATTGTCAACGCATCGCCAATGAAGAAATGCAAAAAGTAAAACTGCCTTATTTTCCCAATGTGATTGGATTGGGCATGGCCGCACCGACTATTTTTTATCACGCTTCCGAAGAATTAAAAAAACAATTACTGCCAAAATTATTTTCCGCCGAAGAAATCTGGTGCCAGGGTTTCAGTGAGCCCGGCGCCGGTTCTGATCTTGCCAGCGTACAAACTTTTGCCCAGTTAGTAAAAGGTAAAGAGAAGCGTGGAGATAAATGGATTATCAATGGCCACAAGGTCTGGACGTCGCTGGCGCACTTTGCGTCGTGGATGATTTTGCTCGCGCGTACCGATAAATCAGACAAATACAAACTTAATAAGTACGAGGGATTAACCTTCTTTGTAGTGCCTATTCAATCCGCGATTGGAAAAGGCGTGACCGTGCGGCCACTGATTAAAGCCAGCGGTGAAACCGGTTTTAACGAAGTGTTGTTTGAAAATCTGGAGATCGATGACAGTTATCGACTCGACGATATTGGCAAGGGTTGGCAAGTAGCGATGACAACATTGACGCATGAGCGTGGTGCGGGTCAGCTGGTGATGCCGTCGTCTGGTGGTCAAACCGATTCGGACTTCAGCTCCATTGCCGGTGTAAGGGAAGTGGTTGCGTTGGCAAAACACAGTTACCGACCGGATGGCAAACGTGCTTCAGAAGATCCCCTGGTCCGTGACCAGCTGGTCAAATTGTTAATTCGTGATGAAGGCATGATGCAGTCGATGCGTTTGCATCAAGTAGCCGCATTGCGCGAGCATCCGATGCGCATCCCCTTGCAGGGAAAATTAGTGGTAAGCGAATTGATCCAGGATGCCGCAGAACTGGCATTGGAAATAGAAGGGGCGAGCAGTTCACTCTATGTCGCGGATAGCAATGCACCGGACAAAGGCCGTTGGGCGCAGGCTTACATTAATTCTTTTGCGAACACGATCGCTGCGGGTTCCAGTGAAGTGCAGCGCAATATCCTGGGCGAGCGCGTGCTCGAAATGCCCAAAACAAAGTAAATGGAAATATGATGACTCAACCGAAAGATTTTGGCTTTAACGAAGAATGCGCGCATCTGAAACAGTCAGCGCGCGAATTTTTCAAGGAAAAATTACCGACACACGCCTTGCATAAACTGGTGGCGAATGAATCGGATCCGTTTCGATCACCCGATGCAAAATGGGATAAAAAACTCTGGCAGGAAATGATTCAACTGGGTTGGCAGTCCATTGTGGTTCCGGAAAGTGTCGGCGGTGTGGGCATGCCACTGGTGGCCGCTGTTGCATTAATAGAAGAAGCAGGTCGAGCGGCCTTGCCGTCGCCATTATTAACCACATTGCAATCTTCCTGTGTATTGAATGCCTGTAATAATAATTCTCAAAACAACAAAAGTGCCAATGCATTGCTGGAAAAAATCGCGCAAGGTGCTGCGGTGACGTTAGCACTGCTTGATAAAAATGGTTCTGGCCAATCCCGTTCTGTTTCAGCAACTAAAACAGAACAAGGGTTTGTTTTAAACGGCACCGCCTATTATGTGCAGGATGCAGCCAAAGCAGATTATTTTATTGTGGCTTGTAGGGGCGACCGGCCGGTCGCCCCTACGGATTGCGCCCTGTACGCAATACCTTGTAATGCCCCCGGTATGAAAATTATTGCTGATCATATTGTCGATCTTACGCGTGACCAGGCGCATATCGAATTTGATAATGTGATCCTGTCTGTAGGGGCGACCGGCCGGTCGCCCCTACTTACGGAGCATGGTGAATCTGTATTAAAACAAGCAGAGCCTGCTATCTTAACTCTGCTCGCGGCAGATATGGTCGGCGCGGCCGAATGGCAATTACAAACAACGGTGGAGTATGCGCGTAGCAGAGTGCAATTCGACAGGCCTATCGGATTTTTCCAGGCCGTCAAACATCCGCTGGTGGATTTAATGTTGATGATTGATCAGGCGCGTGCCCTGGTTTATTCAGCGGCGTGCGCGATAGATCATGAACCAGAAAGTGCAAAGCTCGCTCATAGTGAAACGTATGCGCATATGGCTAAAGCATCAGCTTGTGATATGGCAGCGTTTGCGTCGAAAAAATCCGTGCAATTGCATGGCGGCATCGGTTTTACCTGGGAATGTTTTGTGCATATCTATTCAAAACGCCAAAAACACAGCCAGATGCTGTGGGGCGATGCGATGTTCCATCGAAGCAGATTGGCAGATTTAATCCTGTAGTATACCTGTAGTATAGTGATGCCATGCATCGTTCCCTTGCACATAAACCGGGTTATCGAAAGGATATAGATGGCCTTCGCGCCGTTGCTATCATTTCTGTTTTGCTGTCGCACTATTTTCCTTCCTTCTTGCCCGGCGGCTTTGTTGGCGTCGATATTTTTTTTGTAATATCCGGTTACCTGATTACAAACCTGATTATTGATGAAATAGCAGTCGGTGCATTTTCTGCCACTGCATTTTATGCAAGGCGCGCAAGGCGCATATTTCCCGCATTGATAGCCTGTCTTGTAAGCGTCCTGCTTGCAGGATGGCTTTATTTCCTGCCGCAAGAATTTGAAGCACTCGGACTCGATGTGTCGGCAGGCGCCATATTTCTTGCCAATGTCGACTATTGGTTGCAAGTGGGTTACTTCGACACACTGGCGGAACTGAAACCTTTACTGCACCTCTGGTCGCTCGGCATAGAAGAGCAGTTTTATATTTTATGGCCCGCATTGCTGCTGGTTTTTTATCGATTCCGATTATCCGCGCCTATTTTAATCGTGATTCTTATACTGATTTCCTTCGGCATGGAAGCCAGCACAGTCGGAGGAAAATCTGCGGTGTTCTATCTGTTACATGCACGGTTTTGGGAGTTATTGGTCGGTGCGTTGCTAGTCAATATCCAGAAAAAAAACTATTTCAGCAATAACGATTCATAGTCCGCAAGAAATATCACTTCAATGATTGGTTTTTCAATCCTGTTGTTTTCATTTTTATGGATAAATGAAAATAATAATTCGAATGGCATTGAGTTGCTGCCGGTTATGGGCGCAGCTCTGATTATTCTCTCAAGTCCTTCGGCGCTCATAAATCGATCCCTGCTTTCGAATCCGGTCATCGTTTATATCGGACTCATCAGTTATCCCCTGTACCTATGGCATTGGCCACTTTTGGCTTTCGGGAAAATTATTGATACGAATTTGTTGGCCTATAAAAAAATGGTAATGATCCTGTTGAGCTTTGTATTAGCAAGTTTGACTTTTTATGGGCTGGAAAAACCACTTCGCCAACAACGCCCGACAGCAAAACTGTTAATCATTTACCTAACCATCATGTTGTTTGTGATGGCAATAGGAATTCTATGCCAACAAAAATATATTAAAGCCAGGGCTGATATTGACAATGATATGTCAAAAATCCAGGCAGCTATTCGCGAATGGGATTATCCTTCAGCCTTGTTGAAGAAAAATGTTTTTACTGTGGACCAACAAACGTATTACCAGGTGGGAACGCATCAAAAATCGGTTCTCTTTGTTGGCGACTCCAATATCGAACAATACTCGGCCAGAATAAGCGCATTGGCTTTAGAAGAGAATGGCAAGAATGCTATTTTTGCAACACAGGAATCCTGTTTGCCTATGGCTGATCCCGAGAGTGACCTGGATTCACCGGATATTTGTAAATCCTATGTCGCCCGGGCAATACAGTTGTCATTGGCAAGATCGGATATTGATACCGTGGTCTTTGCCGGTTTATGGACCCTGCAACTGGAAGATTACCGAATGACTCCCGAGTTACTCAAAAAAAATAATGATGATTTTAAAAAGGACGTCGTCAAATTAATGCAGGCCGGAAAGAAAGTGTATATCGTCCTTAATATACCGGTCGATGAAGCGCTGAATCCTTATCACCTGTTTGAACGTAGCTATTGGGGCGGATTTGTTGTCTTACACGGCGGCGGGATCAAAAAGAATGATTTTGTCCAATATGCATCTCCCGTTGTCAACCCTTTGCGAGAAATCGCGAACCAGACGGGCGCCACCGTAATTGATCCACTGGATTATTTATGCAGTAGCAATTTTTGTCCTGCGGCACTCGAGGACGGAACACCGATATACCGAAATTCAAAACACCTGGCGTTGCGATTTGTCAGGGATCATATGAACTATCTTGATCAAACGATGCGATGATATGCGATAATCCCGCCATGACTCGCGGCCCGGTAATGTGCGATCTGGAAGGCTTGACGCTTTCCAGCGCTGAAAAAGATTTGTTGTTGCATCCTTATGTGGGCGGCATCATTCTTTTTGCGCGCAATTACACTTCCCCGCAACAGGTAACGGAACTCACGCAGCAGATGCGTCAGGTTCGTCCTGATCTGTTAATTGCAGTGGATCAGGAAGGTGGCCGTGTGCAACGTTTTCGTGAAGGCTTCACGCGTTTGCCGCCCATGCAATTACTGGGAAAAAAATACCAGGCGCACGGTGATTTTGCTTTAACGCTGGCGAAGAATTGCGGCTGGGTGATGGCAAGTGAGGTGCGCGCCTGCGGTGTTGACCTGAGTTTTGCACCGGTGCTGGATGTCGACAGCGATTACTCTTCGATTATTGGTGACCGTGCGTTTAGCGACAAGGCACAGGAAGTGGTTGCCGTCGCAGGTGCCTTTATTGATGGCATGCACGCGGCAGGTATGGGCGCTGTCGGCAAACATTTTCCGGGACACGGCGCAGTGGTGGCGGACAGTCATCTGGAGACGCCGTTTGATCATCGGGACTTTGCCCCGATCGAACAGCGCGATTTACTGCCTTTTGCACAACTGGTACAGAAACTGGATGGCATTATGCCCGCGCATCTGGTGTATTCCAAAGTCTGTGACAAACCGGCAGTGTTTTCGGAATTCTGGTTAAAAAATATTTTGCGCAAAAAACTGGGTTTCAAAGGCGTGATTTTCAGTGACGATTTATGCATGGAAGGCGCGGCGATGATAGGGGATTACTCGCAACGCGCGCGTGAAGCCTTGCAAGCGGGTTGTGATATGGTGCTGGTGTGTAATAATCGTGCAGCGAGCCTGGAGATTATCAACACATTGGAAAAAGAAAAATTTCCTTTGGGTAATGAGCCATTGAAACGTTGTTTTTCAAATTACGCCAAACCGGGAAATTTGAGTGATATTAAAAAAGATGCGCGTTATCAAGTATGTGCGGAAGCGGGATTATTTTGTTAACCCTCATCCGCCTTTGGCACCTTCTCCCTGACAGGGCGAAGGTATTTTCCTCTCCTTATCTAAGGAGAGGATGTCATGTAATGACAGGTGAGGTCCGATTCGTAGTATGAGTGCAGTAAATCTGGAGCATATTAAAGAAGTGAAGAAAGGCGCCAAGTGTTTGCACAGCGGCAGGGCCATCAGCAAAGCCTTTGATAAGATGGCCACTGAAATTACCGCGGTGCTGGAAGATAAAAATCCGCTGGTGATCAGTTTGATGAATGGCGGGCTCATCGCGTCAGGGCAATTGTTATTGCGGCTGGATTTTATTTTGCAGGTGGATTTTATTCATGCCTCGCGTTATCGCGAACAAACCGCGGGTGGCACACGTTTGAATTGGCTGGTGAAGCCGCATCAATTATTGAAAGATCGCCACGTATTATTGATTGATGATATTCTCGATGAAGGCATGACGCTGTATGAAGTAGTGCAGTTTTGCAAGCGCGAAGGGGCAACACAGGTTTATACCGCGGTGCTGGCCGATAAAAAACATGATCGGCGTACACCGCCAGATTTTAAAGCAGATTTTACCGGTCTGGAAATTGAGGACCATTATGTGTTTGGTTGTGGCATGGATTACCGTGGATACCTGCGTAACGTAAACGGTATCTATGCAGTGCCTGCGCATCTGTTGAAATAAACGTAGGGGCGAATGATTATTCGCCCCTACAAATGCAATATACGAGGACATTATGTCATTTGCAGTGATTGGTGGTTCCGGCCTTTATAAATTCGAAGGCTTGCAAGTGCTTGAACAGAAAAAAGTGTCGACGCCGTTTGGTGATCCATCCGATGTGATCACGGTTGGCAAATTACAAAACACCACGGTGTATTTTTTACCGCGCCACGGCGCAAAACATCATTTGCCGCCACACCAGGTGAATTATCGCGCGAATTTATTTGCGTTGCGTGAACTGGGTGTGAAGAATATTCTGGCAGTCAACGCCGTTGGCGGCATCGCTGAAAATCTCAAGGCAGGTGACATTGTAATTCCCAATCAAATCATTGATTACACTTACGGTCGTGAACATACCTTCAGCGATGGTATTGATAATGCGGTAGTGTCCGGCAGGGTTGATCACATTGATTTCACGCATCCCTTTGACGAAAACCTGCGGCACAAAATTTTTCAGGCAGCCTCTAAAATTTCCATGACAGTGGGTGTCAGCGGTGTATATGGTTGTACACAAGGCCCGCGCCTGGAGACCTCGGCTGAAATTGAGCGCATGGCAAATGATGGCTGCACCTTGGTCGGCATGACCGCGATGCCGGAAGCGGCGCTTGCGCGTGAGTTGAATCTTTCCTATGCCTGTATTTCGATTGTTGCCAATATGGCGGCGGGCTTGTCGGATGTGCCGTTAACCGTGGAAGATATTCATGCCGTGGTAGCAAATGGATTGGAAAGAATTCAAAAGTTGATTAAAGCAACAGTCACAGGATAATTCACAAAACTAACTGTTAGGGGGGAGCATGTACAAAGTCACACGGAGAGAATCCCCGAAATTTCCAAAGAATATATTTTCAATTTGGTATGAAGTTGATTTCGATGGGGATAATCACGAATGGAGAGATTGTGTCGATGACATTTTAAAACGTTTCAGAAAATCTCATACGATAACTCCCGTTAATGTTCCAAAATTTGAACCTTTGGAAGACTTCGTTGAGTTAACTTACAAAATAGATAATCAAGACTTGGTTCTCAGCTCTGACTTTCTTCTGTATACAATATATGTTACTACTAATAGCATTGAGCTTACTCAAAAACTATGTATTGAGTTAGGAAATCAAGTTGGATGGGAAGAATGAAACACTATTGATTAATCCTGATATTGTACTGCGTTCCATCGCTGACAATAATTTCTTTGAATGTTCCGCGACTCACTTGTGGACAACCATAACAAAAATTCTTTTCGAGTGATTTGTCTTCGTTAATTAATGATGGTTTCGAAACATAACGGCGCACCTGTTGATACGCCTTATTATTCCACACACCGGAAACGCCATCCTTAAATACATTTCCCAGAGACATACTCAGCGATTTATCTTTGGAAAATTCTTTTCCCATATTGAAAAGACAGCAGGGCACCGCATCGCCATTGTATTTAATCACCATCGCTGCAAAAGGCCAATTGCAAGCGGGAATCAATTTGTCTTCTTTTGGCCCGCTAATATTAAAATTCTCCGCCGCCATTTCTGCCCAACTGCCGACATCGCCATCTTCCGCCGTAAACATATCCACACCGAGTGCTTTGACCTTCGCTCGCAGCATGGGAATCTGGTGGCGATTGTGCTCGAATGCCAGGCATTGCACTTCAATTTTAGGATAAACAAGGTTATGTGCTTTTTTGTAAGCCACCAGACGTTCGAGATTATCCAGTACCCAATCAAGATGACCACCGACACGCGTCTGCTCATAAATTTCCTGCGTGGCGCCATCAATACTCAGTTCCAGGTGCGTGATGCCACTGTGTGCAATCTCGGCGATTTTTTTATCCGGGAATTTAAAACTGAAATGCGTGCTCACCAACACATTCAAGCCTGCTGCGTTGGCATATTGGCTCATCTCGCAAAGATGCGGATGCATAAAGGGCTCACCCATCAGGTAAAGATAAACCGACTGGGTTTTTCCCTTGATTTCATCAATGATTTTTTTGAAATCCGCCACCGACATCATGTGATCGGAATCAAAATGCTGTTGCGCCAGTAACACACTGTTTTCTTTCGGTGAGGCATGCACACACACCGGGCAATGCAAATTGCAAAGTGGTGACAAATCTATTTTTACTACGGGCGGATAATAATTGGCTTGTGGTTTTTTAGTCAGGTAACCGAGAATTGATTTCCCAAGGTTTCGTGCTTTTGCCAAAGTAAAATGGTGAAAAAAGGAATGGCGTTTATAGATAATGCCTTTTAGCCAATGCCACAGAAAATGCCCGAAGGGTAAGCTCGTCTCCTTGTTAATGCTTTGCGTATTGCGATCGGGTGTAGTCATTAACCGGTTTAATTTTTAGGTGGAATCGGCAACATGGTGTTGGTGTCCAGTGGCGTCATACGAATCAGGATGCCAAATTTTGGATGGTCAATGTAATGCGTTTCGTAACTGCGCATACGCCGCGATTGTTTGTTGAGTGCAATTTCATCTACCTGGGATTTTTTCTCCGCTGCTACTACTGCGGGCGCTGTTGCCGGTGTTGTCGCGTTTGTATCCTGCGCCGTTGTGTTGGCAGCTGGAGTGGTTATAGTTGTTGAAGAGCTCATTTGTTTCAATAAAGGAAAGGCGGGGAGCTCAGGCCAGGTGAGTGCTACGGGTGCAGGTGTTGATGCGGCCGCGCCATCTGTTACCGGCGCAGGAGTAACGGCTGGTGTTGCAGGAGTTACCGGATTGGCGGTGACCGGAACAAAACGAGTCAACCATAAATTGATATCGACATGCAGATAACGTTGCAATGACAAAGTGATACTGCCTTCCAGTTCCATATGGTCATCAAAAGTATTGCCGCCGTGAATCAGGATTGGCGTCTGCGGATTTTCGGCTTTCTGATCCAGATTCTGCGTCAGCGATTGTCGCCACGCGCCGTGGAATAAAATTTCATTGCGATTCAGCTGCAACTTCTTTTCTGTTTTTGAAAACTGGAATTGTTTGCTGTCCAGCAAAATAAAAGGCGTGTTGACCACGGATTTTTTTTGGTACAAGGCTTCATATTCAGCCGGTGTTTTCAGTGTGTCCCAATTATCGGGATAGGAGAGTGTAATATCTTTTGGCCAGACTTCATTTATTTCAGTTGAAACCGATTTTTGTTTATAGATGAGTAACTCCACCTGATACCAACGCACTTCATTAACAGCAGCAGATTCTTCCGGGCCAGCCGTTTGCGAAGAAAAGTCATCATCAGCTGCAGCGGTGGCGGCCTGTGACGGAATGCTTGACGTCAATAACAATAAAATACTGATAAAAAATAATCGGGTCATATCAGGCGGCCTTTTCCGCACCTTGCTTTAATTGCTCAATCAATTGTTGAACGATCTGGAAACGTTCTTCAATACTTTCATTCGCTTCTACAAACTTTAAATAGGTCGCGCCTTGCAGTTGGTAACGTTGTGGCTGGTTTTGTACCATTTTCACAATGGTCAGCGGATGAACGCGTGTTTGTGAACTGAACTCTATTCTGCCACCTTTTTCACTGGCTTCCAATTTTTTAATACCCAATTCATCCAGGCACAGTTTGATGGAAGTGATGCGAAACAGGTTTTTGGCCGCTTCGGGCAATAAACCAAAGCGATCAATCATTTCGACTTGCAATTCCCGCAATTCCTTATCGGATCGGGCATTGGCGATACGCTTGTAAAGGATCAGGCGATTTTGCGGATCGGGCAGGTAATGTTCGGGAATCAGGGCGGGGATGTGCAGATCGACTTCCGCGCCGCGCCGCAAACTTTCCTCGATGTTGGGGATTTTTCCTTGCCGTATCGCTTCCACCGCACGCTCCAGCATGTCCATGTACAAACTGAAGCCAACACTTTGTATCTGGCCACTTTGGGAATCGCCGAGCAATTCACCGGCACCGCGAATTTCCAAATCATGTGTGGCCAATGTGAAGCCGGAACCGAGTGCTTCGGAATCACCGATCACTTCAAGGCGTTTGATTGCATCAGCGGTCATCGCTTTCCTGTCGGGAGTTAACAGGTAAGCATAGGCCTGGTGATGGGAACGACCGACACGGCCGCGCAACTGATGTAATTGTGCCAGGCCAAATTTATCTGCACGCTCGATGATAATGGTGTTCGCGCTGGGAATATCGATACCGGTTTCAATAATCGTCGTGCAAATCAATACATTAAAACGCTTGTGGTAAAAGTCGACCATGACTTTTTCGAGTTGCCGTTCGCGCATCTGGCCGTGTCCAATCGTAATGCGCGCTTCCGGCACCAATGCTTCCAGTTCTTCTTTAATACGGCCTATGGTTTGCACATCGTTGTGCAAATAGAAAACCTGTCCGCCGCGCAATAATTCACGCAATATAGCTTCCTTGATTACCGCGGTTTCTTTTTTGCGTACAAAGGTTTTCACCGATAAACGTTTCGCAGGAGGCGTAGCAATAATCGAAAACTCGCGCATGCCCGACATCGCCATATTCAATGTACGCGGAATGGGTGTAGCCGTGAGCGTCAGGATATCCACTTCCGAACGCAAGGATTTCAGGCGTTCTTTCTGCTGCACGCCAAAGCGATGTTCTTCATCGATAATCAACAAGCCGAGCTGTTTAAAATTGATATCCGTTTGTAACAGTTTGTGCGTGCCAATCACAATATCAATTTTTCCGTTCGCCAGTTGTTCGGCAATGGCTTTTTGTTCCTGCGCCGTGCGGAAACGCGAAAACGCTTCTATCTTGACAGGCCAGTTGGCAAAACGGTCTTTGAAGTTTTCATAATGTTGTTGTGCAAGCAGTGTGGTAGGAACCAGGATCGCCACTTGCTTCTGGCTGTGCACGGCAATGAACGCCGCACGCATCGCCACTTCGGTTTTTCCAAAGCCGACATCGCCGCACACCAGTCGATCCATCGGCTTGCCAGAAATCATATCCTTGAAAACCGCTTCAATCGCTTCGTGCTGGTCAGCGGTTTCTTCAAAAGGAAATTCCGCCGCAAAGATTTGCAAGTCTTCCTGTGGATCCTTGAAGCTGTAGCCCTGGCGCGCGGCACGGCGTGCGTAAATATCCAGCAATTCGGCGGCGACATCGCGCACTTGCTCTGCGGCTTTCTTCCTTGCCTTTAACCATTGCTCACTGCCCAATCGATGCAGTGGTGCAATGGATTCATCAGCGCCGCTGTAACGGCTGATCAAGTGCAGCGAAGAAACCGGAATGTAAAGCTTGGCGTTGTCTGCATATTCCAGCAGGATAAACTCCGACATCTGTTTATCGATCTCGAGCGTCACCATACCCTTATAACGACCTATGCCGTGGTCGATATGAACCACCGGCGATCCTTCTTTCAGTTCATTCAGGTTTTTAACAATCGCATCCTGGTGTATATCGGTTGCGCCCTGGCGACGTCGTTCCTGATAGACCTGTTTACCAAATAATTCTGTTTCCGTAATAACGATAATTTTTTCAGCCAGCACAAATCCTTCAGCGATGGGCGATACCGTAATATAAATACCTGATTGCTTTCCAGATTCGGCAATGAACTGATGCCAGCTTTCAACCAGTGGCGGCTGTATGGAAATCTTTCGCAATAATTCCAGTAATGCCTCACGACGACCTGCTGACTCGGCACAAAATAAAACAGGATATTTATTATTCTCCGTTAAAAATAATTTTAACTTGACCAGCGGTTGTTCCTGACGCGTTTCAATACTGATATCCGGTACGGGATGCGCATTTGCATTTTTATACTGTGGCTTGTCTGCCAATAGTTCGCTGTGCAGGTATACCTGTGCGTGTTGCTTTAATTGCTGGAATACTTCTTCAACGGCAAAAAATACTTTGGCCGGTGGCAATAGGGGGCGATAAGGATCGATGCCGTATTCAGAAAAACGGTTTTGCACATCTTGCCAGAATTGCCGTGCGGTACTCTCGATATCGCCGCAAATAAATACCTGACAACACGCGGGTAAATATTCCAGCAGGTGCTGCGTCTTTTCAAAGAACAGTGGCAGGTAATATTCAATGCCTGCCGGTGCAATGCCGCTGGCGACATCCTGGTACACCGGGCATTTTTTTGCATCGCGATCCGGAAAGGCCTCGTGCCAATGGTTGCAAAAATCATTGATGCCGGTTTTGTCTAGCGGAAATTCCTTGGCAGGCAGCAGCGAAATATTTTTCACTTTCTCCACCGTGCGCTGCGTCTCCGGTTCAAAGGTGCGTATCGTTTCAATTTCTTCATCAAGGTAATCAATGCGGTAAGGCAATTCACTGCCCATCGGGAACAGATCCAGCAAGGAACCGCGCACCGCAAACTCTCCGTGTTCGTAAACGGTGTTCACACAGCGGTAACCGCTTTCTTCCAGTTTTTTTCTTAATTGGTCAATAGAAGGTGCATGGCCGGATTTTCGCTGCGAAGGATCAATGACCAGGCTGTTCGCTTGTAAATAATTTTTAGGTGGCAAGCGGTTCATCAAACTCGTCACCGGCAGGATCAAAATTCCGCGGGGTAGATTCAGGAGCGAATAGAGTGTCGACAATCGCTCGGAGATAATATCCTGGTGCGGTGAGAAGCTGTCGTAGGGCAGGGTTTCCCAATCCGGAAAGTGCAATATCGGCAGGTTCTTTTCCTGGTCGCCCAGGAAAAAATGAATTTCCTGCTCCAGTTGCTGGGCGGTCGCCGCATCCGCCGTGATCACCAGGGTGATGCCGCTGGATTGCGCCCGGGCCGTGGCGGCAATAGCCAGACTGCGACTGGCACCTGCCAACCCGTGCCAATGTTGACGGTCTCCGGGAGTTGGAGGGGTGGCCTGGGAAACAATAAGGGAACCTAAATCCGGGGACATCTACTACCTGGTACCTTTATATAGAGGGGATAGCTACTCAGAAGGGGCGGCATTTTAGCAATATTCAGGCGAGCAAAGCGGTACCAATAGTTGCGCATTCCAGCCTGTGTCACGATAATAGGCGCCTTCGTTTTTAGCCCCCCCCGTAACATAAAGGTGTTGTAACCATGGTCGAACAGAAAAAACGTCCCCGTCCCTCAGACTACTTCCATGACTGGAACAAGCGCGAAGCCCTCGCTGAATCCATGGTGCCTTTGGTAGGCAACCTTTATCGCGAACACAACGTGGCCTGTTATATCTATGGCCGCAACATGGTGAACCAGTCACCGATACAACTGATGCAGGCACACCGCTTTGTGCGTCAGGTAGAAAATAATGAATTGTCAGAATTTGAAACCATGCCGGTTCTCGAAGCCCTGGCGAAACTGGATCTGGGAACCGCGCACATTGATGTCGGTCGCATCGCAGTTAACTTCATGGCCGACAACAAGGGCATGAAGATTGATGACTTTGTAAAAGCACAAGTCGCCGATTTGATTGGTACCGACAGCAAACCCTTGCCACAACCGCAGGATGTGGTGCTCTATGGTTTCGGGCGCATCGGTCGTTTAATGGCGCGTCTATTGATTGAAAAGGCGGGCGGTGGCGATGTGTTGCGTTTACGTGCCATTGTCGTACGAAAAGGCAAGGGCAATGACCTGGTGAAACGCGCTTCCTTGTTGCAACGTGATTCGGTGCATGGCCCCTTTAATGGCACGATTCGCGTGGATGAAGAAAATAATATGCTGGTATGCAACGGTAATGAAATCAAAATCATTTATGCCGCGGCGCCTACCGAAGTGGATTACACACAATACGGCATACAGAATGCCATCGTGGTAGATAACACGGGTGTATGGAAAGATCGCGAAAAACTCAGCCAGCATTTGCAATGCAAAGGCGTGAGCAAAGTGTTGTTAACTGCACCGGGTAAAGGCGATCTTCCCAATATTGTGCATGGCATTAACAATGATATTTTAAAAGGCGATGAAAAAATTGTATCAGCGGCATCCTGTACTACGAATGCCATTGTTCCTGTATTAAAAGTGATGATGGACAAATACGGTATTGCGAGTGGCCACGTTGAAACTGTTCACTCTTATACCAATGACCAGAATTTAATTGATAACTATCACAGCGCCGAGCGTCGTGGTCGCAGTGCACCATTGAACATGGTGATTACAGAAACCGGTGCTGCTAAAGCCGCTATTAAAGTATTGCCGGAATTGGCGGGTAAATTAACGGGCAATGCGATTCGCGTACCGACACCGAATGTTTCACTGGCAATATTAAACCTGGAATTGAAAAACGAAACCAAACTGGAAGAGCTGAATGAATACATGCGCCAGATGGCACTGCATTCAAAATATCGCAAACAAATTGATTACACCAATAGTCCTGAAGTGGTGAGTTCGGATTTTGTGGGCTCACGCACCGCTTGTATTTTTGATTCCAAAGCGACGCTGGTGAATGGAAAACACGTGGTGCTGTATTGCTGGTACGACAATGAGTTTGGTTACTCTTGCCAGGTACACCGTGTGCTCGAGCAGATGGCGGGCGTTAAATACAAAGTGTATCCACACGAATAAACAGCAGTTCAAATAAATAATTTACTGTGGCGCCGGTGATAATAATTTAGCTTTTTTATCATCGGCAATCACAGGGTTTTCTTTCTTTTGCCGGGAATCCTTGTTTTGCAGGTCGATAAGATCCGACAGCATTTGTGCACTTTCGCGCAATAAAAAATCATTCTCTGTATCTATCGTGGTTTTCGACATGACCTGTGCGGCATGTTCGGCGTCGTCCTTTTCCAGTTCTGCCATGGTTTTAAAGGGTTTTTGTCCCTTTTTTACTCTCACCATGTTGGCGATATCCAGCAGCGTCTGGTCGTCTTTTTGTCTTTCTGCGATGCGCATTTTTTCATTGAGTGAAATCGTTTTAACATCCTGTTTTGTTTTAATAAAATCGATTCGCTTCAGTAAGGCCTGGTAATCAACGCTGTTGTTCATTCGATCCAGATGGTTTTTCTCCAGTGTTTTACTATAAACAGTCGGATCACTGTACTCCATATGAGGAATCGGTTGAATGGTGTCCCAGGGCAAGGGATTTTCCAATGCACTCTCACCAACCAGTTTGAAATCAAACAGGGAAGGGAAGTTAATATCAGGAACCACGCCGCGGTGTTGTGTACTCGCACCCGAAACGCGATAAAATTTTGCAGTGGTTAATTTCAGCTCGCCGTAATCCAGGTCGGCAATGGTTTGCACCGTGCCTTTGCCAAAGGATTGCTCACCGACAATTAATCCGCGATGATAATCCTGGATGGCACCTGAAAATATTTCAGTAGCGGACGCGCTCAAATGATTTATCAATAACAGCAGGGGGCCTTTGTAGTATGCCGGGTTTTTCGATCGAAAACTGTTTCGATCAATATTGTTATCGGATTTCCTGATTTGTACGACAGGGCCCTGGTCAATAAATAAATCAGTGAACGTAGCAGATTCCTGCAATGAACCGCCGCCATTATTACGCAAGTCCAGCACGATCCCGTCGACACCTGTTTTTTGAAAATTGTTGAGTAGTGCCATCGTGTCACGAGTCGTGCTGCGATAATCGGTATCACCTTCCTTGTAGGCATCGAAATTCATATAGAAAGCTGGGACGTTGATAATGCCAATCTTCTTGGGCACACCGGAGGTCATAGGTATTTCAATAACGGTGCTCTTTACCGCCTGGTCATCCAGTTTGATTTGATCGCGTTGCAGCGTCACTACTTTGAGCGCTTTGGTTTCTGCATTTTCTACTTGCAAGCGCACATAGGAACCTTTGGCGCCGCGAACCAGCTGCACGACTTCATCCAGTCGCCAGCCAATCACATCCTGCATCTCACCTTGTTTGTCTTGTCCTACACTTAAAATAAAATCACCGGGAGAAATTTCTCCGGATTTTGCCGCCGGTCCGCCGGTTACGAGGCTGACGACTTTGGTTCTCTCTTCATCCATTTGCAATACGGCACCAATGCCTTCCAATGATAAGGACATGCTGATTTTAAAATTTTCTTCTTCTTTCGGAGACATCCAGTCGCTGTGCGGGTCGTAGAGTGATGTCAGTGCGTTGGCAAAAATGTCGTACACATCCTCGCTCTTCATTGCGTCCAGTCGCTTCAGGCGATCCTGGTAACGTTTTTTCAATAAATCCGGAATTGCATCGGCGGCCTTGTCAGAAAGTTTGAGGCTGAGTGCTTCGTTATAGATGCGTTTGTCCCACAAGGATTTTGATTCATCAAGGTTGGCAGGCCAGGCGGCTTCCTTGCGGTCGAGTTCAACTACGGCATTGGGATCTGGATAGGGTTTGGTATAGCGATTGATGTCGCTGAGCGTGTATTCCAGCAAGGCGCGATTGCGTTGGTAAAAACGATTATAAATAGCACTGATCGCTTCAAGGTTGCCATCACTGATCTGGTTATCGATCAAGGTCGAGTATTTCTGGAATTCCTGGATGTCCTGGGTCGTAAAAATCACTTTGGCCGGGTCCAGTGTATTCAAATAGGCTTTCAGTAATGCGGCAGAGAAGCGGTCATCGATGGGCATTTTTTTGTAATGCTGGGTTTTGAGTTCCTCGAGGATTTCGACTGTGGCCTTGGAGGTGATCTTGTCGAACTGGAACGGTTGTTCGTCGGCATGGGTTCCGGATGACAGCAGGAACAGGAAGGCTATGAGACCCACATAGGATCGAATGATGGATGGCAACTTCATGGAAGAGTGGACTACAAACTAAAGGAAGTCGGCATTGTACATGACTTGAAGTACCTCTATATCCAGCCAGCTTAAACACCTTTTCAATTTAACATAATATATATTATGCGAATACATTGAGATACTCACAGGATATGTAAAGCGAGCAAAAAGTGAGTTAAATAAGGCATACTTCCCATAAAAATCAATTAATTAATAGATATACTTAAAGTAATTAATAATCACCTACTGCTTATTGATTTTATTACTTCAGCACAAGGAATCATGCGTGTCTAATTATTTGGAGGTATTTAATTTGCCTCTACGCTGATATGCGATATTAAATCCAAAGCAAGATGAATAAACCCGTGGGGCTCACCCGCACAGAATCGGAGTGCATGCGTGGATGCTAAGGCATACTGGATGTGTTGGGAGCCGAGCACTCAGAGCGGATTTAGGTTTCATATAAGACTTTGAATTTCGGTAATTACGTAGTACAATGATCATCTGATTAAACACTTGCAAAGAGGAATTTCATGGCAATCAGTGATAAAGAAAGATTAATCCAGAGCATGCTTCGCATTGTTCACAAATCATTTCCAGAGGGTGAATTTGAAGCGACCCTCGATACCGCTCCAGAATGCACAGCTATTTATATATGCAAACGTACTCGTATCACACCGAATGCAGCATTTGGTACGGAGAGGCCGCTGATTATGACAGTCGATGTATCCGAAGCAATTAATAACAGGGTCGACGTTCAAAAGCTATTCACTAAAATTGAGCGGTATTTAGATCACGAGATGATGTATCAAAAGAGTCAATTAAAACCAAGCCCACTTGGCACTGTAGTTTGTGTCAAACTTGATATGTCAAAGGACGAACCAAACCAAGTGTATATGTAATAAGTGCAGCTTCTATTCTAAAGCCAGTTTAATTTATCTCGCAGCGTTACAACATTCCCAACAATCGTTAATGTGGGTGCTTTGACATTTTCATTTTTAATGAGCGAAGAAATATCCTTTAGTGTTGATGTGAATACGCGTTGTGCTTGCATTGTACCCTTCTCTATTAATGCAACTGGAGTCCTGGGATCACGCCCGTGCTCAATCAACTTGCTGCAAATCTCCTGCAAACCCGTCAGCCCCATATAAAAAACCAGGGTTTGCTCCGTATCGAGCAACTCCGGCCAATGAAGATTAATCGAACCGTCTTTTAAATGACCAGTGAGGAAGCGCACCGATTGCGCATAATCACGATGGGTTAACGGAATACCTGCATACGCCGCACAACCGGACGCCGCCGTAATGCCCGGCACCACCTGGAAACGGATGGCCTGCTCTGCCAACTCCTCAATCTCTTCCCCGCCACGACCAAAAATAAACGGATCACCGCCCTTCAATCGCAATACTTTTAAACCTTGTCGCGCATGATCCGCCAACAGTTGATTAATTTTTTCTTGCGGCAACGTGTGATTCGATTTTTCTTTTCCCACGTAAACCCGTTTGGCGTCTTTACGAACTAAATCCAGTATCGGTTGCGAAACCAGGTTGTCGTGGAAAACAATATCCGCTTGCTGCATCAGCCGCAACGCACGAAAGGTTAACAAGTCAGGATCACCGGGCCCGGCACCTACTAAATAAACTTCACCTTCGGATGATGAAGCAGAAGGATTGGCAAGCGATTGTTCCAATGCTTTCTTCGCTTCTTCCACGCGATTACTGAAAACCAGTTCCGCAATCGGCCCTTGCAATGTTTTTTCCCAAAAATGTCGGCGATCAACGGCGGAAGTAATTTTCTTTTTAACGGCTTCACGGAATTGCCCGGCAAAAGTTGCCAGCTTTCCGTAATTCGCGGGAATCAATGTTTCCAGTCGTGCGCGCAACAATCGAGCGAGTATCGGCGAATTGCCACCACTGGATACAGCAACTGTAATCGGATGACGATCAATCACCGAAGGAAAAATAAAGGTACACAGCTCGGGTTGGTCAACGACATTAATCGGCAGATTTATTTTTATGGCATCGTTGTAGATGCGCTGGTTGATGGTTTTATTATCCGTCGCCGCAACAACGAGTACACAATTTTTTAAATCATTGGCGTGATATTCGCGTTCTTCTATGATGTGTGTCTGGTTGTCGCTGTTTAACAATGCGCGAACCGCTGGAGAAACCGCTGGAGAAACTAGTTTTATTTTTGCCTGACATTTATGCAACAACTGGCATTTGTGAAGTGCCACATCACCACCACCGACCACGAGACAGGTTTTATCGGTGATATCAAAAAATATCGGCAGGTAGTTCATTAATTGATAGTGGAAATATTTCCCATGTACGCACGCAATGCTTCCGGAACCACCACGCTGCCATCGGCATTCTGGTAATTTTCCAGAATAGCTACGAGCGTGCGACCGACCGCCAAACCGGAACCATTCAGCGTGTGGAGCAATTCCGGTTTACCCGTTTCCGGATTGCGCCAGCGCGCTTGCATGCGTCGCGCCTGAAAATCACCAAAGGTACTGCAGGAAGAAATTTCACGGTATTTATTTTGTCCCGGCAACCACACTTCAATATCATAAGTCTTTGCCGATGAAAAACCCATGTCACCACCGCACAATACAATGGTTCGATAAGGCAACTCTAATTTTCTCAAAATATTTTCCGCATGAATCGTTAATTGTTCATGCGCTTCACGTGACTCCGAAGGTTTGACTAACTGCACCAACTCTACTTTTTCAAATTGATGTTGACGTATCATGCCGCGCGTATCTTTGCCGTAACTCCCGGCTTCGCTGCGAAAACACGGCGTGTGACACACATATCTCAATGGCAAATCGGATGATTCAATAATCGCATCGCGCACCATGTTCGTCACAGGCACTTCAGCAGTGGGAATTAAATACAAAGGATTCTCGGTATTCAGTTTAAATAAATCCTGTTCAAATTTGGGTAGCTGGCCCGTTCCGCGCAAGGAGTCGCTATTCACGATATAGGGAACATAGATTTCGTTGTAACCGTGTTCATGAATATGCGTATCGAGCATAAATTGAATCAGCGCGCGATGCATACGCGCGATACCGCCTTGCATCACCGCAAAACGCGAACCGGTTAATTTGGCTGCGGCATCAAAATTTAAATCACCTTTTTTGCTTCCGATGTCCACATGATCTTTCGGCGTGAAGGAAAATTGCTTTGGCGTTCCCCAGCGACGAATTTCGACATTGTCGTTTTCATCTTTGCCTGCCGGTACGCTGTCATCCGGGATATTTGGAATACCTGCATAAATACCGAGTAATTGATCTTGAATGCCAAGTAGATTGGCTATTGATTTACCTAATTCCTCATTTAGTTTATTTACTTCGGCTTTAAGCGGCTCTATATCTTGCCCTGCTGCTTTGGCCTGGCCTATGGTTTTGGAGCGGCTGTTGCGTTCTGCTTGTAGCTCTTCAGTTTTAATTTGAATATCACGACGCTGAGCTTCCAGTTGATTGATACTAGCCACATCAAGCTTGTAATGACGCTTTTCTAAAGCCTTTGCCACACTTTCAATATCACTGCGCAGTAATTTGGGATCGAGCATAATCGGAATTAACCTTTACATACTTGTTTCATTTGGGCCAGCGCTGGAAAGTGCTGGATTCATTCAGTGCTTTTAATTGCTTCAGTTTTTCAGAAATTTTAATTTCCAGACCTCGCTCCACCGGTTGATAGTAAACCTTGTCCTTGAATGCCTCCGGCACGTAGGATTCACCCGGCACAAAGGCATTTTCAAAATGATGTGCGTACTGGTAATCCTTGCCATGCCCCAACTCCTTCATCAGTTTAGTTGGCGCATTTCGAATATGCAGCGGCACTTCCTGACTCGGCAGTTGCGCAATATCCGCTTTCACTTCATTAAACGCATTATACACGGCGTTACTTTTGGCTGCCGCCGCCATATAAATCACCGCTTGTGCAATCGCCAACTCCCCTTCGGGGCTGCCCAGCCGTTCCTGTACATCCCAGGCATTGAGTGCCAGTTGCAAGGCGCGTGGATCGGCATTGCCAATATCCTCGCTCGCCATGCGCACCACACGACGCGCTATATATAGTGGATCGCAGCCGCCATCGAGCATCAATGCAAACCAGAACAAGGCCGCGTCGGGCGATGAACCGCGCACTGCCTTATGCAGTGCAGAAATCTGGTCATGAAAGACATCTCCGCCTTTATCAAAGCGGCGAAAGTCCTGTTGTGTGAGCGCTTGCAGGATTTTGTCATCTATTTCATCCTGGTTTTTGCTAGCGGCAAGATCGGCGGCAATCTCGAGTAAATTCAGTGCACGACGCGCATCGCCATCGGCCATGGCCGCCAATTTCTGCAAGGTATTATCATCAATGGAAATCTGGCGCTGCTTTAATTCTTTATCCTTTTGCAAAGCCTGCCGGATAATTTTTTCTATCGCCGCTATATCCAGTGGTTTCAACACATAAACACGCGCGCGAGACAACAAGGCATTATTTAATTCAAACGAAGGATTTTCCGTGGTGGCACCAATAAAAATCAATGTGCCGTCTTCAACATAAGGTAAAAAAGCATCCTGTTGTGATTTATTAAAGCGATGCACTTCATCGACAAACAAAATGGTTTTGCGATGATACAAGCGATCTTTTTGCGCTTGCTCAATCGCCGCACGAATTTCTTTCACGCCAGACAATACGGCAGACAAGGCAATAAAATGTGCATCGACCTGATCGGCAAACAAGCGCGCCAGCGTGGTTTTGCCCACACCGGGTGGGCCCCAGAAGATCATGGAATGCAGTTGTTTTTTTTCCAGCGCTTGTCGCAGCGGTTTTCCTTCACCGAGAATATGTTCCTGGCCTATGTAATCCTGAAGCGAAGTCGGTCGAACACGTGCGGCGAGTGGTTGATAAGGAGAGCCGTCAGCAGATTCAGTAGAGATAGACATTAGTGTTCATCAATTTTTCTTTCATCAATGACATCAACACCTTTCGGTGCTTCAAACAGGAAACTCGATGCATTAATAGTTTGATTGATATCGACCTGACTGAAATGAACCAGTGTTTTCTGTTTCATGCTGTCAATAATGGTTAAGGAATCAGGTTTTCCTTCCTTGAAACTGATTTGCAGATTATCAAACAGGCTGTTTTTATTTTGGGCGCTGAGCGTATAAACATCGGCGGATGAGCTAGATACATTGTATTGTTTAGTCAAGGCTTCACTGTCGCCACTGAATAACAATAAAGGAATGACTTGCGTTTTTTTATCGATGGGCTTGATAGTCAATTGTTCGAGATCGGGATCAAATATTTTTATTGTCTTTCCATCGGAAATAATTTTCTGTTCGTAAGGCGCTTGTATGTTCCACACAAACTCGCCTTTCTCCGTGACCTTGAAATTGCCATTCTGTTTTTGTAACAGTGTGTTTTTGGCGTCGTAACTTTCCTGGACAAAAGTGGCCTGCAGTGATTTTATATTTTTTAATAAAGACAAGAGCTGTTGTGAGGCGCTCTTATCTTGAAGTAACGTATCATCGGCCAACGCAATCCCTGAAAAAAGCAATGCTATTAAAAAAATAAAACGACAGATTAATTTCACAATTTAATTCCGCGAATGCGATGGCGCTATTACTTCACGCGAACCATTGCTGTTCATGGAACTGACGACCCCCGCCGCTTCCATCGCTTCGATCAAACGCGCGGCGCGGTTGTAACCAATCCTGAATTTACGTTGCACAGAAGAAATGGAAGGCCTGCCGGACTCCGTTACAAAAGCAACGGCTTCGTCATAAAGATTGTCAGACTCCGGATCATCATTACTGTCACCGTCTTCACTGGGAATGCCGGGCACGGGCACATCGCTGTGATCGCTCTCGGTGATGCCGGTAAGATAAGCAGGTGCGCCGCGTTTTTTCCAATCGGCAACGACTTTATGCACTTCATGGTCATCGACAAAGGCACCGTGCACGCGAATCGGCACGCCCGTTCCTGGCGGCAAGTACAACATGTCGCCGTGCCCTAACAGTTGTTCCGCACCGCCCTGATCGAGAATGGTACGCGAATCAATTTTGGTTGAAACCTGGAATGCCATGCGCGTGGGAATATTCGCTTTGATCAAACCGGTAATCACATCCACGGAAGGCCGTTGTGTCGCTAAAATTAAATGGATGCCTGCTGCACGCGCTTTTTGTGCAATGCGCGCAATCAATTGCTCTACTTTTTTACCGACAATCATCATCATGTCAGCAAATTCATCGATGACAATCACAATCGCGGGCAAGGATTCCAGATCCGGTGCCGTTTGTTCTCCTTCTATTAATTCATCCGGACGCCACAGCGGATTTTTAATCGGTGTTTTGGATAATTTGGCATCCTCGACTTTTTTATTAAAGCCCGCCAGGTTTCTCACGCCCATCGCCGCCATTAATTTATAGCGACGTTCCATTTCACCCACTGCCCAGCGCAATGCATTAGCTGCATCATTCATGTCAGTGACAACCGGTGTCAATAAATGCGGAATGCCTTCGTACACGGAAAGCTCCAGCATTTTTGGATCGATCAAAATCAAACGCACGTCTTTCGGTGAGGATTTGAATAACAAACTGAGCAACATCACATTCACACCGACAGATTTACCGGAGCCAGTGGTTCCTGCCACGAGCAAGTGTGGCATCTTGGCGAGATCCGCCACCATCGGTTCGCCTTCGATATCGTGACCCAGTGCCAGCGTCAGCGGACTTTTCGATTCATCAAATGCCGCCGACGATAACACTTCAATCAAGCGCACGATTTCCCTGTCTTCATTCGGCACTTCGATGCCCATCACCGTTTTTCCCGGAATCACTTCAACGACACGCACACTCACCACCGCCAGTGAACGCGCCAGATCTTTTGCGAGACCGCTGATGCGACTGGCCTTGATTCCTGCTGCGGGCTGGATTTCAAAACGTGTCACCACCGGGCCGGGCAAAACAGAAACCACTTCGGCACTGATACCAAAGTCGTGGAGTTTGATTTCAAGCAATCGACTCATGCCTTCCAGCGATTCTTGCGAAAACCCTTTTCGTGTTTTGGATACTTCATCCAGTAAATTTAATTTAGGTAATTCGCCACTGACCGGCGCATCAAACAATGTCACTTGTTTCTCGCGTTGCACGCGTTCTGAAGGCAATGCTTTTTCTGTTTTTGCCGGTGGAGTAATACGTGGCGGTATGCGACGCCTCTGTTTTTGAATATTTTCTTCCACTGCGGCATGTCGTTGGGTTTGCGCCTGTTTGGCCAATTGTTTTTCCTGGAACCAGTGAAGCCATTGACGCAACAAGGCGCCGGCATTTTCATACGCTTGCAGCGTGTACAAACCCAGCGCGTCAATTAATTTGATCCACGACAGATCAGTAAAAATTGTCATGCCAAATAAAAAAGTAGCCAGCAATAAAACCGTTGCGCCGCGAGAATTAAAAGCGGTGTCCATGCTGGTGGCAATCACTTCACCGAGCATGCCGCCACTGTTCACAGGCAATACCGAATGCAGATTAAAAAATTGCAGGCCTGCCAAACCGCAACTGGAGGTCAACACGAGCAAACACCCGATGGAACGCAGCCCCACGACGATCCAGTCCCACTGGAAAACTTTCTTCCTGTCCTGAAAGGCACCGACGGCAAAATAGAATGAAATAGCAGGCAGCAAATAGGCGGGATAGCCAAACCAGGAAAACAGTCTATCGGCTATCCAGGCACCCGAGCGCCCCACCATGTTTTGTATCCCCTCGCCTGTCCCTGTGCTTGACCAACTGGGGTCTGAAGGCGCATAGCTGGCCAGGGCAACAAAGAAATAGAAGGTCAGCACGGCAAGACCGATCAGCAGCCCTTCCCGACTCAGGCGGCGCATGATTTCTGCACCTTTCTCGGAAGAAGGTGCCTGGTTTCTTACATTTTTACGTATCGCGGCCAAATAATCCCCGTTGGACTTGCCTGGGCTTGTCAAAAACAGGAACTATTCTACAGCCTCATTAGACCGGATATGTAGTACAATTTTCAGTTCCCCACACTACATTTTGTGGAATTTTGAATTGAGCATCTAATCCAGATTCTGAAGTTGAAGGTTACTATGTCGCACCATCGTTTGATTATCCTGGGCTCTGGCCCTGCCGGTTACACCGCCGCCATTTATGCGGCACGCGCCAACCTGAAGCCGGTACTGATTACCGGCATACAACAAGGGGGACAACTGACGACCACCAGTGAAGTGGATAACTGGCCGGGGGAAGAAAACGGCATTGAAGGCCCGGAATTAATGCAAAAACTGTTGAAGCAGGCAGAACGTTTCAATACGCAGATTATTATGGATCACATCGACACGGTGGATCTCAAAAAACGTCCTTTCACATTGAAAGGCAGTGAAAGCTATACCTGTGATGCACTGATTATTGCGACGGGCGCTTCGGCACAATACCTTGGCCTGCCCTCGGAGCAACAATTTATGGGGCGCGGTGTCAGTGCTTGCGCGACCTGCGATGGTTTCTTCTATCGCGACCAACCAGTAGCAGTGATTGGTGGAGGCAACACGGCGGTTGAAGAAGCACTTTACCTGTCCAATATTTGCAAACAGGTAACGCTAGTGCATCGCCGTGACGGCTTGCGCGCCGAAAAAATTATGCAGGATCGTTTATTTGAAAAAGCGAAGACCGGAAATATTAAAATCCTCTGGAGTCACAGCCTGGATGAAATACTGGGCAATCAATCCGGTGTGACGGGTTTGCGTTTGAAATCAACACAAAATGACAGCACGCAGGAAATTGCCGTGCAAGGTGTTTTTATTGCCATCGGCCATAAGCCCAACACGGATATTTTCGCCGGGCAGCTCGATATGGCGAATGGGTACATCAAAATTAAAACGGGGCTGGATGGCAGTGCAACCACTACCAATATTCCCGGCGTGTTCGCCGCAGGTGATGTGGCAGATCATGTCTATCGACAGGCAGTGACTTCAGCAGGTTTTGGTTGCATGGCGGCGCTGGATGCTGAAAAATATCTAGATGGATTGAAGTAACTCGCAGACCATGGCGCGTTTCAAATTGCCATGGTTAACGGATGAGCTCACATTTCCAAACCCAGAAAGCGCACTTGAAGAACCGAACGGATTACTTGCGGCAGGCGGCGATCTTTCTGTCGAACGCCTGCTTTTAGCTTATCGCCACGGCATTTTTCCCTGGTATAGCGATGGTGAGCCAATTCTCTGGTGGTCGCCCGATCCACGCACCGTTATCATTCCCGGTCAGCTGCATATTTCAAAAAGCTTGCAAAAAACACTGCGCAAAAAAACTTTTATCGTTACCTTTGATCAGGCCTTCGCTGAAGTGGTTGAATCGTGCAGCCTGCCGCGACCAACACAACCCACCACCTGGATCACCGCTGAAATGAAGCACGCATATATCCAGCTGCATAAAGCCGGTTACGCGCACTCAATAGAATGCTGGAAGGACAACAAACTGGTGGGGGGTATGTACGGTGTTATATTAGGCCAATGTTTTTTTGGTGAATCCATGTTCAGTACGGTGACAGACGCATCTAAAGTCGTGATGGTTGAATTGGATAAATACCTGCAAAAAAATAATTTTAAAATGCTGGATTGCCAGGTGAGTTCAACGCATATTCGGAACATGGGAGCGATTGAAATTCCAAGAAAACAATTTTTGCAATCGCTGGATTGTTATGCATGACACTCAAAAGGCACTATGACTAAAACTCCGCAAATCAATCTTTACGCAACGGATACACACCCTTGTAGTTATCTGGAAGGCCAGGATGCGAATACGATTTTTGTCGATCCCCATTTCCCCATGACGGCTGAACTTTACGGACAACTTTCCGCCCGTGGTTTTCGTCGCAGCGGCGAACACATTTATCGACCACACTGCGCCAATTGCCAGGCCTGTATTCCCATACGCATACCGGTTGATAAATTTCGTCCCGATAGACAACAGAAACGCGTCTGGACTCGCAATCAGGACTTAAGTGTTGAAGTATCCCATAACATAAGCAGTGGCGAATGCTATCGACTCTATGAACGTTATATACAAGTCCGCCATGCGGATGGGGATATGTTTCCTGCGAGTCGAGACCAGTTTGAGAATTTCCTGGCAAAACCTTTTTTTGGAAAGCAAACAGACCAACTCCAGAATGATGAAACCGCCCAGATCACCCTGTATCTGGAGTTTCGAGAGAAGCATGTGCTCAAAGCCATTGCAGTAACCGATGTCCTGCCGGTAGGACTTTCGGCCGTCTATACGTTTTTTGAGCCCACCGATCAAGCGAGAAGCCTTGGCGTATTTGCCGTACTGTTCCAGATAGAGTTGGCCAGAAAATTAGGGCTTCCTCATCTTTATCTTGGTTACTGGATAGAAAACAGCCCGAAGATGAACTATAAAAGCCGCTACAGGCCTCATGAGTTATACCAAAACGGGCGATGGCAATCGAGCTGAGTTTTGATTCCTGTAGAGTTTTCAGGCACAATGCCCGCCGCTTGAGTTGAACGAACAAAGGTGATTATGGCAAAAGAAGATGTAATTGAACTGGACGGCGAGGTGATCGACACCCTGCCCAACACGACGTTTCGAGTCAGGTTGACTGAAAGCGGCCATGTGGTAATGGCTCACATCTCGGGAAAGATGCGCAAAAACTACATTCGAATTTTAACGGGCGACAAAGTCAAAGTAGAAGTAACGCCCTATGACTTAAGCAAAGGACGCATCACTTTTCGTGAGCGTTAACCAGCCTGTTCCTTTTATAAAAAATCAAAACGTAGGCAATTCTACATTGCTGAATAATTCATCCACTTCAGTACGTGAATGCAATTTGCAGGATTGATCAACAATATCCTTTTTCAAATGTGGCGCAAATAATTCCATAAAGTCATACATGTATTTACGCATGAAAGTGCCACGACGAAATGCTACTTTGGTTGTGCTCGCAGAGAATAAATGATCGGCATTGAGTGCAACCAGATCGCTGTCGGTTTGGGGGTTATATGCCATCTTCGCGACAATACCGATGCCCAATCCCAAGCGCACATAAGTTTTAATAACGTCCGCATCCGCCGCGGTGAATACCACTTTAGGCACCAGGCCTTTGTCGATAAATGCTTCATCCAATTTGGATCTGCCGGTAAATCCAAACACATAGGTCACAATCGGATATTTTGCGACATCTTGCAGTGTGAGTTTTGAAATTTGCGCCAGGGGATGATTTTTTGGTACAACAATCGCGCGATTCCATTTATAGCAAGGCATCATCACCAGATCACTAAAGAGATCCAGCGCTTCGGTAGCAATGGCAAAATCAACAGAGCCGTCCGCTGCCATCTCGGCAATTTGCATCGGTGTGCCTTGATGCATGTGCAAAGAAACATCCGGATACTTGGCAATAAATGCTTTGATGATTGGCGGCAACATGTAACGCGCTTGCGTGTGCGTGGTTGCAATGGACAAACTGCCTTTCTTCTCATCACCGAATTCGTGAGCAACCTGTTTGATGGTTTCGACTTTTCGCAATACTTCTCCTGCCGTTTTTAATATGGCTTCACCGGCAGGTGTAATACGAGTGAGATGCTTTCCGCTGCGTGAAAAAATTTCCACGCCTAACTCATCTTCCAATAAACGAATTTGCTTGCTGATGCCTGGCTGCGATGTATACAGGCTCTGTGCAGTGGCAGACACGTTCAAGTCGTGATGAGCCACTTCCCAGATGTAGCGCAACTGTTGCAGTTTCATGTGCCCTCCCATACCCTTTTGCTATCGCTATTTAGCATAGGCCTAAAGCCTTAGATTGGCTAGTATTGAATTCGATCAACCTTCATAACCATTAATTTAGACCACTTTTGACGAAAGGGAAGCTTTTTAATTATCTATTTGCTATACCGTGGGGCACGTGCCCCGTAGCCACCTTCTGGCTGGCAGAGGAGCAGTGTTGCTGCTGGTCGTCAAAGAATACATCCGCCCCATAAGCCTTTAAGAACTCTGACTTATCCAGTCCACCCAAAAATAGCGACTCATCAATCCGAACCCTCCATTCCCTCAAGGTTCGGATAACTCGTTCGTGAGCCGGGGCCGACCGCGCGGTAACCAAAGCAGTTCGAATTGGGCAATCCTCCATGGAGAACTCCTGTTGAAGGTCATGCAAGGCCTGCAGTAGTGCCTTAAAAGGCCCTCCTCGCAGTGGTTGTTTAGCCGCGGCTCGTTCACTGGCAGTGAAGGCATCAAGACCCTCTTTCTTGTATACCTGCTCTGCTTCATCCGAAAACAACACCGCATCACCGTCAAAAGCAAAACGCAGTTGTGGCAGGCTGGAGAAATCTGCTTTGGTCACAGGCGAAGGCATCAAGGTCGCCGCCGCCACACCGTGGTCCAGGGCATGGCGAACATCATCCGCATGGGTTGAAAGGAACAGGTGACAGCCAAAGGCCTCGACGTAACGGTAGGGTTTTTCACCACCACAAAAGGCAGCGCGGGAAATTTGCAAGCCGTAATGCTCGACTGAGTTAAAGACACGAAGCCCCGTATCTGCTGAGTTGCGTGAAAGTAAAATGATTTCTACACGCGGCTCACCGCCCAGTCTTTCGTTAATTCGCAACAATTTTTGCACCAAAGGGAAGGCTTCCCCCGGTTGTAATACTTCATCCTCGTGGTCAATTTGATATTGGCGATAGGCTTCCAAGCCTTGCTCTTCGAACACGTGATGGCTATCATCGAGATTGAACAAGGCGCGCGATGAAATTGCGATCACTAATTTTGTTCCAAACCCTTTTGGCATACACATTCAACTGAATAAAAAGTAATAGCGAGTTTACCATGTTTTCAAAACCCAGCGCCCACATCAATCTTCAACATTTACAACACAATGCTCAACTTGCCAGGCAACGTGCGCCACAAAGCCAGTTGCTTGCCGTGGTGAAGGCGAATGCCTATGGACACGGTGTACACGAAGTCGTAAAAGCATTGTCCAGTGCTGATGGTTTTGCCGTCGCACGTTTTGATGAGGCACTCGAGTTGCGTCGCACGGAAAAAAACAAACCCGTTCTCATCCTCGGTGGCGTATATACCAATAATGAACTGGATTCATGCCTGCAACATTCTATTAATGTGGTTGTCCATCAAGCAGAACAATTGGCGTTGTTATGCCAACATAAAACGACGCGACAAAATAAAATTTCGGTCTGGTTGAAAATAGATACCGGCATGCATCGATTGGGAATTGCTCCCGAACAATTTAAATCATTTTACGAGCAGCTTAGTAAAATTTCCTTTGTAAATTCTGTCGTGGCAATGACGCATTTTGCCAATGCGGAAGAAATAAATAACGCACACACAAAGTCACAGATAAATTTATTTAATAAAACACTGGATGCAATCGCCGATAAAAAATTGCAACGCAGTCTGGCAAACTCGGCTGGCCTGCTCAATTGGTCTTCTGCCCAAGGTGACTGGGTAAGGCCGGGCCTTATGTTGTATGGCATCAATCCCAATCCCGAAAACAAACTGGATTTAAAACCGGTGATGACCTTGCAGGCGCCGATCGTTTCAATGCGCACGGTATCTCCGAACGAAAGTGTTGGTTATAGTTTGACGTGGAAGGCGTCGCGTGAAAGTAAAATTGCAACAGTGGCGCTCGGCTATGGTGACGGATACCCCACGCAAATAAAACCAAATACACCTGTTCTCATTAATGGGAAGCGCGCGCCTATTGTTGGCCGTGTGTCGATGGATTTAATTACGGTTGATTGCACTGATCTGGCGAATGTCAAAACTGGCGACACCGTAACATTCTGGGGTGAAGATGCACAAGGCAATCGACTGCCGGTTGAAGAAATTGCCAAACAAGCCAATACCATTCCTTATGATCTGGTAACAAAAATCAGTGGCCGGGTTAAATATAATTATTAATTTCCTTGTCTGCCATCAAACCAAATAATCCGCCGGTGTGAACAAACAGAATATTTTTTGCGTTATTAAAACGCCCTTTCTGTAGTTCACTGATCATGCCGTAAAACGCTTTGCCGGTATAAATCGGATCAAGAATAATACCTTCCAATACGGCTAATTCTTTAATGGTTTCATAAACCGGCTTTTCTGCTTTCGCATAACCAGGGCCGACATAACCATCAATGACGCGAATCGTTAATGCTTCTATATCGAGCGATGTTTGATACTTTTGTTTCCATTCACGCAAATCGGCGCGCGCTTTCTTTTCAAAATAGTCTGCGGTGTCGCATACATTAAAACCAGTGACGATTGATTGCAGTTGATGGATTTTTTCACCTGCGGTTAAACCAGCTAAAGTACCACCGGAGCCAGTGGCGCAAATAATGTGGTCAAAATGTGTTTTTAATTCCGCGCCTTGCTGTTTTATCTCTTCACAGGCATGCACATAACCCCACACGCCCGTGCCATCACTGGCGCCCGTAGTAATAAAATACGGCTTTAATCCCTGCTTCCGATATTGTTCACACAGTTCATCAACTAATAATTGAAAGCGCGGAACATAAACGCACGATGGATAACAGGAAATTTCAGCGCCGGATAATAAATCCAGGAAGTGATTGCCCTGCTTTGTCAGCTCTTCTGGTTCACCGCGCAACAATAGATGCACCTTGAAACCCAGTTGCGCACCGAGTACGGCCGTTGCGCGTGCGTGATTGGATTGCACACCGCCACAGGTAATGATGACATTCGCGCCCTGCTGTTTGGCATCGGCCAATGTAAATTCCAGTTTGCGAATTTTATTGCCAGAGGCAGTGCATCCCGTCAAATCGTCGCGTTTAATCCAGAGACGTGAAGGAGATTTAAGTTTTTGCGTAAGCCTGTCCAGTGGTTGAATCGGCGTGGGAAGTTGCGCCAGGTTCAACCGCGCTGGATAGTCAATCATAGTTCAATTTTATTTATCGCCGTCGATGGCTTTGATAGTGCCTTTTGGTAACACTGCATGCACAGACTGTTTCTGGAATTTCAATTCAATATTGTTGCCAGTATTAATTACCAGATACTCCCCTTCAATTTTGGAAATTTTCCCGAGCAGCCCGCTGGTAAGTACTACTTCGTCTCCTTTTGCCAAAGCGCCCATGAGTGCATCCAGTTCTTTTTGGCGTTTGCGTTGCGGGCGGATGATCATAAAATACATCAACGCAAACAAACCAATCATCATGACAAAGAAAGACCAATCTGCCGTTTGCGGAGCTTTTGGTGCCGTTGCGTCAGCCAATGCTTCAGAAATAAATAAACTCATGTACTACAACCTCATTTATGTTTAGGAAAAAATATTATGGAAAATTAAAGCGTTTTTAAAATCGCCAATACATCATCGTGATGCGTTTTGGTATTTACATCGTCCATCACGTGTTTGATTTTTCCGTCCTTGCCGATAATAAAAGTCCAGCGACGCACACCCATAAATTCACGGCCCATGAATTTCTTCAGGCCCCACACGCCATAAGCTTTGGCAAGCGTCTTATCTTCATCTGAAAGCAAATCAAAATTCAATTTGTCACGCTCACGAAATTTCACCAGACTGGCAACTTTATCCGGGCTCACGCCCAGCACCACCGCATTCACGTTCGCAAAATCTGCAGCGCTGTCACGGATACCACAAGCTTGTACGGTGCAGCCAGGTGTCATGGCGCGTGGATAAAAGTACAACACAACATGTTTCCTTCCTGCAAAGTCATCCAGGCGCACGGCTTTGCCATCCTGGTTAAGGCGCGAAAAGGCAGGCGCAACATCGCCGACTTTTAAAACCACTTTATTAGTCGATGCTTTTGAGGCCTTGCTAATTTTCTTAACCGGTTTTTTGGCAGTGGCTTTTTTTGTTTCCCGTTTTTTCGCAGATGATTTTTTCACAGCCACTTTCCTGAGCGCCGTTTTCTTAACCACCCGCTTTTTTGTAGTGGCTTTTTTTGAGAGAGATTTCTTGACCGCCTTTTTGCCAGCTTTCTTTTGCGATGTGCGAGATTTGCGTGCAGACATGATAAATATCTCCGTTTTGAAAGCGCTGCATTATACGCAAATCGAAGGATTTATTGTATGATTCGCAACCGGTTAAATCTTTCCCACTCCTGCAGTAAAGACCCGTTTCATGTATCAATACGACGCCATAGACCAGCAAATTATCAACGAACGGGTTGCCCAGTTCCGTGATCAAACCACTCGCTACTTAAAAGGTGAACTGGAGCTCGACCATTATCGTCCACTGCGTTTGCAAAATGGCCTTTATGTACAACGCCATGCCCCCATGCTGCGTATTGCCATTCCCTACGGCATGATTAATTCACGGCAATTACGCGCCCTGGCGAAGATCACCCGCCAATATGACAAAGGCTACGCACATATCACCACCCGCCAAAACGTACAAATCAATTGGCCCTCTATAGAAGACACTCCGGATATCCTGGCGGAACTTGCCAAAGTGCAAATGCATGCCGTGCAAACCAGCGGCAACTGCATACGTAATACCACGACGGACCCCTTTGCCGGTGTGGCACAGGATGAACTGGTTGACCCACGCCCCTATTGCGAGATCATCCGCCAGTGGTCGACCTTCCATCCGGAGTTCGCCTTTTTGCCACGCAAATTTAAAATTGCGGTGAGCAGCACTACCGAAGACCGGGCCGCCATTCGTGCACATGATATCGGTTTGCAAATTCACAAGCGTGAAGGGCAGATTGGCTTCCGTGTATTCGTCGGCGGCGGTCTGGGTCGCACGCCAGTGATTGGCGCTTCAATCAATGATTTCGTAGAAGAGAAAGACATACTGACCTATCTTGAAGCAGTGATGCGGATTTACAACTTATACGGCCGTCGCGATAACAAATATAAAGCACGTATTAAAATTTTAGTGCGTGCCATGGGGCCAGAAGCATTTGCGGCAAAAGTAGCGGAAGAATGGAAACACACCCGGGGCAATGCACTTACGCTAACTCAACAGGAAATTGAACGGGTCAGCCATTTTTTTACTGCACCTGCCTATCGTTCGTTTGATGCACTTGATAGCCAGCAGTTATTGAACGAGCAATTCAAAACCAGTACAGCTTTTAAAACATGGTATGAAAAAAATACACAGGCACACCGTGTCGTCGGTTATCGCTCCGTCGTTCTGTCACTTAAAGTAACGGGCATTCCTCCCGGTGATGTAACCGATGATCAACTGGAAGCCATTGCGGATCTTGCTGATCGTTATTCTTTTGGTGAAGCACGTACGACGCACCAGCAGAATATTGTTTTAGCTGACGTTGAAGTAAAACAATTATTCGCGGTATGGCAAGAATTGGTAACGCTCGGTTTTGCAACTGCAAATTACGGCACCATGACCGACATGATCTGCTGTCCTGGTGGAGATTTTTGCTCGCTCGCCAATGCCAAATCCATTCCGGTGGCAGAAACAATTCAACGTCGCTTCCATGACCTGAAACAGATTTATAACATCGGTCCTCTCGATGTAAATATTTCCGGCTGTATGAATGCCTGCGGCCATCATCATATCGGCCATATTGGTATTCTGGGAGTCGATAAAAAAGGTGAAGAATGGTTCCAGGTTTCTATCGGCGGTGACAGCAGCTACGACACCCGCGTTGCTGAAATCCTTGGCCCCTCCTTTTCGCGCGTTGAAATACCGGATGTGATTGAGAAGATCATCAATCTTTATCTGGCCCAACGTCATCCGGATGAAAAATTTATTGATGCCTATCGTCGCATTGGCATTGAACCATTCAAGGCAGCGGTCTATGGAAAATAATATGGCAAATAAAATTATCCTGGATAATGCTATTGTTGATAATCAATGGACATTGATTACAGATATAAATGCCGTGGAAATCCCGATGGGAAAAATAATTATTCCTTTGGTTGTGTGGAATAAAAATATTCAGGCATTTAGCAAACGTGCTGAACTACCAGGTTTACTACTGAACGGCGATGAGAATCCAGCTGATTTCCTGGGTGACATTCGTCTACTGAAGATTATTGCAGTAGATTTCCCTGTTTTTACCGATGGTCGAGGTTTCTCTATTGGTAACTTATTGCGTGAACGATATGCTTACAAAGGCGAACTGCGCGCCTGCGGCGGGTTTATCCGTGACCAATTGTATTATCTCAAACGCTGTGGATTTAATAGCTTTCAATTCAATAAAGATATTGATCTTGATGCTGCACAGAAATCACTTCTTGATTTTAGTAATGACTATCAAGTCTCGGCTTCACAACAATCGCCGTTGTTCAGACGTCGCCGCGTTAATTCGTAGTTCAATATGGAAGGTTTCTCCCTTTCCCATTCATTCTTTTTAATTTTTACCGGCGCTGCAATCGCTACAACCGTTGCACTTTACACACGCCAACCCTTTCTTGTTGCTTATATTGTGCTCGGTGCCGCACTCGGCCCTTACGGCTTTGGTTTTATAAAAGATATAACCCTCCTTTCACAAGGCGCGGATATCGGGATTATTTTTCTTTTGTTTTTGCTCGGCCTCGACCTGCAACCCAAAGCGTTACTCGCCACACTGAAAGAATCCAGTATTACCGCTATTGTCAGTTCACTGGTATTCGCAAGCGTTGGGTACAGTATCGGAAAATTAGCCGGATTCACATTAGCAGAATCGTTTGTCATTGGCGCTGCAACGATGTTTTCCAGCACGATTATAGGCATAAAATTATTGCCCACCACCGTACTACATCACAAACATACCGGCGAATTGATGATAGGTTTACTCATCATGCAGGATATCATTGCTATCTTTGTATTGATGATTCTGATTAGCGGAACGGCGGGGCAAATTGACGTTAGCAAACTCGCCATTGCATTTATTACCCTTCCCCTCTTTGGATTCTGTTCAATCCTGTTTGTAACACAGGTCATGTCCAGGCTCATTGCTCGTTATGATCAATTCCATGAATATATATTTTTACTTTCAATCGGCTGGTGCCTGGGCATGGCACAACTGGCACACACCGCTGGATTATCATCCGAAATTGGTGCGTTGATTGCTGGCGTAAGTTTAGCTGCAAGCCCTATCTCCCAGTACATTGCGATTAGTTTAAAACCGTTGCGAGATTTTTTCCTTGTATTATTTTTCTTTTCTGTCGGTGCAAAATTTAATTTGTATCTTTTCCCCTCTATTCTGGTTCCCACGGTTATTCTTGCTGGCGTAATGCTCGCAATAAAACCTATCGTGTTTCGATTTTTGTTGGCAAACCAAAGTGAAACCAATGATCTTGCATGGGATATTGGATTCCGCCTGGGACAGATGAGCGAATTCTCTTTATTAATTTCCTACATGGCCGCCCAGATGGGCTGGATCAGTGAACAAGCCTCACTACTGATACAAGCATCGGCCATCCTGACCTTCCTGGCTTCCACCTATATTGTTATTTTTAACTATCCAAGTCCACTTGCTGTTTCAGACTCTCTTAGAAGGGATTAAATTTTTGTAATCAAGTAAGTTTTGCCTGGGCTTTTAGAATAAGCTCCTGATATAAACTCTTGCATTCATTAAAAAATAATTTTTTTTCGTCTGTTAGATGTGGTGCGACCAAAGACATCACCTGAAACACGCCATCATGCATCAACAATTCAGGATTTTTCGATAGGCGATCATTCAGCATATTAAAATTCATCCAGTACAGGATGGTAAGCACCACTTGATTTATCAACGCTTCTGCTTCTGCTTCGCTTGAGAAATGCAAAACATCATTACGAATCATTTCATTACACATACTTCTGGCAGTGGTAAATTTTGACTTTAATAAACGTTTAAAACGACGCTGGATTTTTTCGTAGCGTTGTATAATGTCCGTCAAATTAAAATACAGAAACCGATAATTATAAATATGCTCAAAAACCACATAGAGATAAAACCAGCTATCCTGAACACTGATTGCTTTTTTAGTAGGTGCCGCAAGTATCTCTGCCATCTCGTGATCAAATTGATCGTAGAGCTCATCTATAATGATTTCCTTGCCACGAAAATGATAATAAAGATTCCCGGGACTGATCTCCATTTCATTGGCAATATCCACCGTCGTGACGTTGGGCTCCCCTTCTTCATTAAATAACAACAAGCTGGTTTGCAATATTCGATCTTTGGTTTTCATTTATTCCAACAGCACCACATTCAAGTGAATTGTCTGCATTATGCACTTTCTGGCATGGAAAAGAATCCATGTGTATTGTTTATGATTATATAAAAAAAAAGCAAGACTTCAGGGGGGTGAAGTCTTGCTATATGGATCAGACAAAAAATAGAAGGGCGTCTGTCCGGTAAAACGGTTTTAAAAAAATCTGCTAATTAAGCGGCTGAAGAGGTACGCACTTTATTGGCTGCTTTCTTTTCAACTAAAGCGTCCAGAAGTGCATCAACCTTCTCAGTCAACGCATCCACCTTTTGGTTTAGTTCTGCGACTTCTGCAGCATTTCCACCCATATGCAAACTGCTACGTACTTTGTTAATACGCTCTTCAATGCTTGATGTGGTTTTGGTTTTGGCTTCAGACAATTTCTCATGATTCTCTGAATCCAGCTTCTTGCCTTTTGCCACTAACTCTTCAAACAAGCTGGAAGTTTCTTTGCTCATTTTTTCGTATTGTTCGTTCAATTTATCGAATTGCTCGGAAGCACCGTCAAAGGCTCTCCCGTAGGCACCCAGGCCGGCAAGCCAAATTTTCTTGGCCATTTCACTCGCTTTTTCAGCTGACTTTACTTTGCTATCAGATGCTTTCTTGCTCATACACGTCCTCTCCTGTAAGTGGGTTCAAATCAAATAACTGTTTAATCAGTTGGGTCGTACTTTATAGCGACTAATTAGAATGCACATACTAACCAGTAATAATTATTAAAAATCGAAAACCGACAGTAGCTTCATAGCACACCACATTAGGTTTATCTCTCTAAAAACGTTCACTAACCTGTTTATTATCATGCTTATTGGCCAAGGTGACCAGATTTTGTACATTTCCTTGTATTTAAGGCGATCACATTGCACAAGATATTGTGGTTATGCTAGTCTGCAGCCGAAACTTAAAGTGTTGCAACTCATCAAGAAGCCTATGTGCCTACCGATATACTTAAATGGGAATCCTCCAAACAGCAGCGGAGCACTGCATAAGTATTTATGAGCATTCAGTCATCGGCATTTAAAGTATTGCTACGTTTGATTAAAACGCGAATGTTTACCAATACTGATCATGTCAAACTGAGGAAAATAGTTGACTCCGCTGCTTCCAAGGCTCCTGCCCCGCCCCAGGACGTCGACATGAAGGAAGAAACAATTAACAACCTTTCTTGTTTGTGGGTTAAAACGATAGGGAGTGAGCCTAGTAAGATTATTCTTTATCTACACGGGGGCGGCTACATTTTTTGCTCCATCCATACCACTCACAAAGACTTGCTATGGCGACTGTCCAGCGCCTCGAAGTGCCGCGTTCTGGCTGTGGATTATCGATTGGCTCCTGAACATCCCTTCCCTGCCGCACTGGATGATGCGTTGTCTATGTATCAGTGGCTGCTTGAAAAAGGATACAAGCCAGAAAATATTGCCATTGTCGGAGACTCGGCCGGAGGAGGCCTGACCTACGGCACCGTTCTCAAAATCAGGGATTTGGGACTACCTCTTCCAGCATGTACCGTCACCATGTCCCCATGGACAGATCTCGCTGTTACCGGTGAATCGGTTATCACCAATTTAAACCGAGATGTACTCATTCCCGGAGATGGCCTGACCGAAGGTGCGCAATATTATTTAAACGGTGCAGACCCTAAAACACCTTATGCATCACCGCTGTATGGTGATCACACCGGCATGCCACCCACTTTAATCCAGGTAAGTGCTGATGAAGTATTACTGGATGATTCCCGCCGCCTTGCTGCAAAGTACAAAGCATCTGGAGTGACAGTTGAATTAGAGATTTGGCAAGGACAGCCTCATGTGTGGCATAGCCTTGCCATGTTCATCCCGGAAGGCAAAGCGGCTATCAAAAAAATTGGGGAGTTCCTAAGGAAATACCTGCATTCTGATGACAGGCAACAAAATAAAGTGGCTTGAATAGAGACGGATAGGGGTAAAATTCTGTTACAATATAACGTATTAAAAGCTGTCAGGTGATCAGACCGCCTGAATTATTGAATCACATAGTGTGTGTCGGCCGATCGGATTCCAGAGAACCGGCCAAATAAGTTTCAATTTTTCGTATAGCAGTATTGTCCTGCTCGCTAAACTGCACACCGATGCCAGCAGCCCGGTTACCCTGGGCCCCCTTGGGGGTAATCCATATAACCTTCCCTGCGACAGGGATCTTTTCTGGCTCTTCCATCAGGCTTAATAACATAAAGACTTCGTCTCCCAGTTTGTAGGCTTTGTTGGTAGGGATAAATAGTCCGCCACCCTGGATATAGGGCATGTAAGCCGCATACAGAACAGCCTTGTCTTTAATGGTGAGGGAAAGAATCCCCCCGCGTCCACCCATATTCATGAAAACACCTCTGACTCGCTTATGACGGCACCGTTTTATTGGCACTTACGGCAAATATCTGCCACTAATCATAACGGCTCTATCAAGTATTTTCTATAACCAATTGAAAATCATCTAATTTTATCAAGTGGCATAAAACTCGCTTAACCCTACTGGTAAGAGGTATGTGAAAACAAACGCAATAAATGAAAGAGGCTACACCATGCGTACACAGCAAGAAAGAACCTCTGGCCCTAAAGCAGAGTCGAGAGTAAAAAACGGAATCCGCACCGGCCAGAGTCCATTGCGGCTGGGACATTTATTGCAGGTGACGCAAAAATTACAAGGCTCGCTGGATGTGCACCAGCAATTAACATTCTTCTTTCATGAAATCGAATCGCAACTTTCTATCGATAGTCTCTCCTTCGCACAACATATATTTATTCGGGGAGCACCCGACGATAATCATCGTCCAGATAAAATATCGATAGGCCATGCTGAAAAGCACCGTTGCCAATATAAACTGGTAATCGAAGAACAAGTTTTAGGGACACTGGAATTCAGTCGCAAGAAAAGATTCACTCCTGATGAAATCCTGGAACTGGAGTCGCTGGTAACGTTGCTTGCTCTTCCCATACGCAATGCATTGCTCTATGAGGACGCCCTGAAACACGCTATGACTGACGCGCTTACCTGTGTCGGAAATCGCGCTCATCTCAATGACACACTGGAGCGAGAATTAAAACTGACCAAACGCCATTACTATCGATTGTCACTTTTATTAATCGACGTTGATTATTTTAAATCAATAAATGACCAGCATGGTCATCAGGTCGGAGATATGGCACTGAAGTTAATTGCAGACAGTATTCGTATTATGACTCGAGATACTGACAGAATTTTTCGATTTGGCGGTGATGAATTTGTTGTATTACTGGATAATACAGATGAATGTCGTGCACGACTGGTAGGTGAACGAATTCGAATGCATATTGAAAATATCAAAGAGAGCGATATCTCAGTAAAAAAAGAAACCCCTGTTCCCGCGCTCAATGTAACCATTGGAACCGCCACTTTATTACCGGATGACTCGCAACAAACCTTGTTCTCGCGTGCGGATGCTGCGCTATATCGTGCGAAACAAAAAGGAAGGAATCGTGTCGAAACCAGTCTCAGCGAAAATTGGGCCCACAGCGCTGGCTTCGCACAGACGGCGTAACTTACCTGGATTTATTTCTGGAGACTTCTTTGCGCACTGAATGTTTTTTGCGCGCTTGTCGTTCAAGCACCACACGATCCTTTGGATCCAAGGGTGCTTGCTTCTTATAAGGAACATTTACATCTGCATACAAGGTTTCTACTTCATTTTCACTCAATTCCATCCATGCACCCTCTTTAACTTTTGCCAATAAATGGACAGGGCCAAATCGAACTCGTTTGAGTCGGGAGACTTTGTAACCTTGCGACTCCCATAATCGCCGTACTTCCCGATTACGACCTTCGATTAATGAGCAATAGAACCATTGATTGATAGCTTCTTCGTTTTTATTTTTGATAGCAGTGATATCCGTGAATCGCGCCTCACCGTCTTCCAGCATCACGCCACTTTTCAAACGTTCAATGGCTTCGTCTTCCACTTGTCCCATAACACGAACTACATACTCACGATCCATTTCACTGGAAGGATGCATCAGCTTGTTCGCCAACTCTCCATCGGTGGTAAATAATAGCAAGCCGCTGGTGTTGATATCGAGTCGTCCTATGACAATCCAGCGTCCACTGGGAAGATCCGGCAGATGATCAAAAACCGTGGGGCGCCCTTCAGGATCCGTGCGTGTGCAGATTTCACCCGGTGGTTTGTTATAAACTAATACACGACAACCACTCGATGTCAGTTGTTTGTTTGAAACAGGTCGTCCATCGACTTTTAAATCATCATCTAATTTGACACGCACGCCCAGCGTTGCTGTTTTACCGTTAATAGAAACACGACCTTCTGCAACCCAGCGTTCAATTTCACGCCTGGATCCCAAGCCCGCGCGTGCAAGCACTTTTTGAATTTTTTCTTCCGAGGGCAGCGATGCTGGCTTTACAGCCGCGGGGGGATTGGTTTTTTTGTCAGGTGTTTTTTTATTGGAAACCCTGTTTTTTATGGCCATTTTAGCCGCCAGGCAAAATTAACGTCGCCATACTGGAAGCTGCTTCATCTTCTTCATCAGAAAAATTATCGCTTACATTGACAATATTTGATGCAGCATCATTGGCACTTTGGGTCGTTGGTTCAAACATTAATTCTTCGTTAATTTTTTCAATATCGCGAATTTCACTGAGTGATGGCAATTGATCCAGACTTTTTAAATTAAAATAATCCAGGAATTGTCGTGTAGTTGCATACAGCGCAGGACGCCCTGGCACATCACGATGGCCAACGATGCGCACCCAGTTACGTTCCAGCAAACTCTGGATAATATTGGTGCTCACCGCCACGCCACGTACTTCTTCTATGTCCCCCCGCGTAATCGGTTGACGATAGGCAATCAATGCCAAAGTTTCCAAAGTCGCGCGACTGTATTTAGGAGGTTTTTCTTCCCACAGTTTATTAACCCAATGAGAAAATTTCTGCCTGACCTGAAAGCGCCAGCCGCTGGATACTTCCACTAATTCATAAGCGCGATCGGCACAGTCATTTTGCAGTTCCATCAGTGCCGCATGTATTTCATCGTTCGTTGCTTGCTCATCCAGGTCAAACAGGCTGGCAATACGAGCAATAGTTAATGGCTCATGTGACGCCAGTAAAGTGCCTTCAATGATGAACTTTAATTGCTGTCTATCCATTTTAAGTCTCTTTCAAAATAGTAAATAAAAATTAATCAGGAGATTTTTCAAATGCACTTTCATAGGTTTCAGAATCTTTTTCTGGTGCTGCCAGGGGTTCAACAGCCCAACCGTCATCATTTACTTCTGCTTTACGCGCCTTCACATGAATGGGACCAAACATTTCGTTTTGTACAATTTCAATCAGGGATTCCTTGATCAATTCCATAATGGCCAGGAAGGTGACTACAACACCCAACCGTCCTTCTTCTGCGCTAAATAAAATAACGAAAGGTACAAATTGTCCTGACTGGAGAATTTCCAGCACCAATGACATCCGCTCGCGTGTTGATAAACGCTCACGCTCCACTTGATGACTTTCAAATAGTTCAGCGCGATGCAGAACTTCAGCGAACGCCAGTAACAGTTCGCGCATATCGACGGAGGGCTCGGGAAATTTAGTTTCACGTTCCGGTGAGCCAACGGATGCAATATGGAAATCACGTGATTGACGCGGCAACTCATCCAGATCTTCCGCCGCTCCTTTGAATCGTTCATATTCCTGCAAACGACGTATCAACTCTGCACGTGGATCTGCTTCTTCTCCTTCCCCTTCTTCACTGCGTGGCAATAAAACACGCGATTTGATTTCTGCCAACATGGCCGCCATGACTAAATATTCGGCAGCTAATTCAAAATTCAAAGCGCTCATCAATTCAACGTAATCCATGTACTGCCTGGTGATCTGGCTGACATTGATTTGCAAAATATCGAGGTTTTGGCGACGAATTAAATAAAGCAATAAATCCAGTGGCCCTTCAAATACTTCCAGGATTATTTCCAGCGCATGCGGCGGGATATACAAATCCTTCGGTAGCTCCATCATGCTTTTGCCATAGACAATGGCAAAAGGCATCTCACCCTGCAATGAGAGCGCCTTTTCTGGCGACAATTGTCCGGCCGCCAGTGTATGAACGGACAATTCGTCGTTGATAGTGTCGTCAGGTGTTGTCATTAAAAGCTCAAAACTAAAACTGGCGTGATTATAACGAAATCTCCAGGAATCGCGGCTTAAAAAAATCGCCTGGGGAAATTTATTCTGCTTGATTTTTTATTCAATCTGCTATGTTTCCCAAGGCCCTGCACCCTGTCGAATCAACGTTGGCACTCCCTCCTGCAAATCCACCACCGTGGTGGGCTCCAGTCCACAGAAGCCGCCATCAATAATCAGGTCGACCTGATGTTCAAGTTGCTCACGGATATCATAGGGATCGGTCATGGGTTGGGTCTCACCCGGCAGGATCAAACTACAGCTCATCAGGGGCTCTCCCAGATTGGCCAACAAGGCCTGGGCAATGGCGTTATCCGGCACCCGCAAACCGATGGTCCGGCGCTTTTCATGCAGCAAACGTCGCGGTACCTCTGCCGTTGCCTTCAATACAAAGGTATAGGCTCCCGGTGTATGGGATTTCAGATAGCGATAGGCACTGTTTTCAAGCCTGGCATAGATACCTACATCGGAGAGATCGCGACAGACCAGTGTCAGGTTATGGTTTTTATCCAGTTTGCGAATGGCCCGAATACGATCGAGCGCCGTTTTATCATTCAAATGACAGCCGATGGCATAGGCCGAATCTGTCGGGTACACCACGACCCCGCCTCCCCGGATGATCTCCGCTGCTCGGGCAATTAATCTGGGCTGGGGATTATCCGGGTGAATTTGAAAAAACTGGCTCATAGTGGGCGATTATGGTGGGACTCGGTTAGAATGTCGAACTTCTGATCCTTACCGACCCCTCATGTTTCAGCTGTTTGAGTTCTTACCTTTTATCGCTTTTCTTGTGGCCTATTTGATGAATGGCCATGTGGTAGATATTGGCCACTTTCACTACCAGTTTGATGGAATTTATAGTGCGACAGCCGTACTGATGGGTGCAACCGCCATACTCTTTCCTCTTATCTGCGTCTGGAAACGCAAACTGGAAAAACGCCTGCTATGGATACTCGCTGTTACGCTTGTCATGGGTTCTGCCACATTGATTTTTCACAACCCGTTATTTATCCAGTGGAAGTTTACCGTAGTGTACTGGATATGCGGTGTCGGTCTTTTAGGTAGTCATTTCTTCATGAAAAAAAGTGTGGTGCAACACTTGCTGGGTGAGCAACTTGAATTGCCAGACCATGTATGTAAACGACTCACCTTTTTATGGAGCGGGTATTTTTTTATTGTGGGTGCGCTTAACCTGGTCGTCGCCTACCATTTTTCCGAAGGCACATGGGTTGTATACAAGTTATGGAGCTCTGTGGCTTACCTATTGATTATCTCTATCGTGACCGCCGTGATAGCGGCGCCCCATCTCAAGGTTGAGGCTACAGAGAATGACACGATAGAATGATCGCATCGCTGAAAATTTTATATGGAGAAGTTTTGTATGTTAGTCACCGCTTTTGAATCCAGATCCGTTTACCGGCTTTATGCCATTGCGATCTTCTCACTGATGGCAGCCTCAACCTATGCAACTACAACTACCGCAACGGACGATACCCGTTACATTTCGGACAAGCTGTATGTGCCACTCCGTGCCGAGCAGAGCGACGACTCAAAAGCGCTCAATAGCGGATTACCCTCCGGTACCACGTTAAAATTATTAAAAGATGACAGTGCTAGCGGTTACAGCCTGGTAGAAATGAGTAATGGCACACAAGGCTGGGTCCGCAGTCGTTATCTCACTAAAGAGCCGACCGCTTCTTTAAAATTGGCCGAAGCAGAAAAAAAACTGAGCGCCGCCACCTCCAAGGATCAGGCGGCTTTATTAAATGAAATGGATAATCTAAAAGACCAAAATAAAAAATTGACTGATCAAAATACAACGATGGAAAGACAGCTTGACGAAATTAAACAAGCGTCTGGTAATGTCGTAAAGATGACGCAACAAAATCGTGAGTTAATAGAAAAGAATCAGTTGCTGCAAAGTAAAGTGGATAGCTTGCAAGCAGTAAAAGAAAAATTTCAGGACAATAGTAATATGGATCAGTTTGTTTATGGCGGGCTACTCGTCATCGCCACGCTGATCGTCAGCGCCATCATTGATTACATACGCCGTCGTCGCTCTTACAGCAGTTGGGGTTAATTTAGTCAAATGACAGACCTGAGCGTCAATCTCAATAAGATTGCGCTGATTCGCAATTCTCGTAGTGGAAATTACCCGGATGTCATAGCACATGCAGCAACATGCATAACAGCTGGCGCGCATGGGATTACCGTGCATCCACGTCCCGATCAACGCCATATTCGTCCAACCGATGTTACCCGGCTTCATCAGCTAATAAAAAAATACAATACTGAAAACAATGCTTCGATTGAATTTAATATTGAAGGCAATCCTTTTGCAGAAGCTTCCGCTTATCCGGCAGGACACTATCCCGGATTTATTTCCCTGGTTTTAAATTCACCGCCGCACCAGTGCACCCTGGTACCTGACAGCAATGATCAACTGACTTCCGACCATGGCTTTGATTTAAAAAAATCCGGAAAAAAACTTTCGCCCGTTATCCAGGATTTAAAACGCGCGCAAATACGCGTTAGTTTGTTTATGGACCCTGACTTGGAGCAAATATCTATAGCAGCCGATCTCGGTGCCGATCGTATCGAACTGTATACCGGGCCTTTTGCTGAATGCTATTTAAAAAATCCGGATAGCCATGAAACAAACACTCTCTTCGCGCAGCACTGCAAAGCCGCGGAACATGCGTGCCGGTTAGGGTTGGGAGTCAATGCCGGGCACGATTTGAATTTGCAAAACCTTCGACTCTATCGAACATTGCCTCACCTTAACGAAGTATCGATTGGCCATGCCTTGATTGTTGATGCCATTCATTCAGGGCTGACTTCCACTGTTCAAACGTACTTAAAGACATTGAACCCGGCTTGATAAATCGAATGACAAAACCGGACCTCAACAAACTACTGACTATTTATGGGCGCAAGCCGGTGCTGGAGGCATTGCAGGATTCGTCTCTGCAACTGTTTCGCCTGCATCTGGCAGATTCCAACAAAACCGCCGACATCATGCGAGAAATTATGCAACTGGCAAACACTCGAAAGGTTGATGTCCAGACGCACAATAAATTGGCACTGTCCCGTATTTCAAAAAATTCCCAGCAGGATCAGGGCGTGGCACTCGATATTTATATGCCGGGCTTTATTTCGGATACGGACTTTATAAAAAACCAGCAAAATAAAAAATTCCAGCTAATCGCACTCGATGGCGTTACCAATCCCCAAAACCTGGGCATGATTATTCGTTCAGTATGTGCCAGCTCGTTCACGGGCTTGTTATTACCCAATAAAGGTTGCGCAAAACTCGATGCACTGGTCATCAAAGCCAGCGCGGGGACTTTATTCAATTGCAATATCATTCGCTGCGACAATCTGGCAGAAACACTCACCACCCTTGGCCAACACCAGGCAGAGATTTGCATACTCGACAGCAAGGGAAAAGAATCGTTATTTGATTACCAGACGGCACATTCAACAGTTTATGTTCTGGGCAATGAAACCAGTGGCATTGCAGACCAAATAAAAAAAATCGCCACACGCAAACTCAGTATTCCCATGCACAATGGCGTAGAGTCACTCAATGTTGCCGTGACAGCGGCACTGGTGGCGTTTTCAGTACAATAATGTATTGCTAATCTACTGCAACTTTTCTTTTTTATTTTTTTCAATATCATTTATTATTGAAATTACCACTCTTTGCGTTTCTTCTAATTCTTCTGCCGTTAACTTACGCCCAATATCAACACTTGTTGTTAATGCGCGAGATTCACCATTAGCTGCCGCAATCGAAAGCCAGATATAGGATTTTTTGTTATCCAGAGAAACGCCTTGGCCCGTTGAATACAAATAGCCAAGATTAAATTGTGCCACGGCATTTCCTTGCATAGCCGCTGTATTGTAAAGATTGAATGCTTGTTTGTAATCCTGCGTTGTCCCTTTGCCATGTTGATACATCGTGCCCAAATTATTCTGGGCTTGAGAATTTCCTTGTATTGCTGCCTTAGTATACCAATCAAAGGCTTGTTTATAGTCCTGCGCTACACCAACACCATCAGCGTACATTTGACCCAACTTAAGTTGAGCATCGGCTACTCCCCACTCAATCGTTTTAGCATTTCTTAGCTCAGCCGCCTTACTATACCAATCAAGCGCCTGCTGATAATCCTGCGTTACACCAAGACCTTCCTCATACATCGCGCCCAAATAATATTGAGCAGCCGCATTTCTTTTTTTTGCTGCTTTCGTATACCAATCAAATGCTTGTTTATAATCCTGTGTTGTCCCTTTGCCACTTTCGTATACACGACCAAGATTGCTTTGTGCTATAGCGTCTCCTTGTTCTGCTGCCTTGGTATACCACTTGATAGCCTGGCTATAATTTTGTGCTACACCTTTTCCTTTATAATACATAACACCCAGGTTATTTTGTGCATTGGCGTCACCAGCTTCAGCCGCTTTAAGCCACCAGGAATATTCATTCTTTACATAGCTGGTTTTTAAATCCTGATCAACTCGCACCCTGTCCGTCTGGGAAAATTGACAAGCATTTATAAAAAATATTACAAAAATAAAATAAAATTTTCGAATTACACAAAGCATACTTATATTGTATTTTCCATTTTATAAATGTGAATAAATCAAATCACAATATGCTTTACTTTTTCAACAAACTCATCTGCTGGCAATGGTTTTGAAAATAAAAATCCCTGATGTAGATAGCACCCTTGCCCCAGCAGGAAATCACGCGATTGCGAATCTTCCACTCCTTCCGCAATAACACGCAAGCCCAGGCTATCTGCCAAACCAATAATAGCACGTGCAATCACCGCATTATTTTTATTTGTTTCTATGCCGATGATAAAAGACTTATCTATTTTCAAACAATCGACAGGAAAGCGTGTGAGATAACTAAGTGAAGAATAGCCCATACCAAAATCATCAATCGATAGCTGCACGCCAAGATCCTTGAGTGCCATCAGCGCTTTTTCACTCTCCGCAGTATTGCCCATTAAAGTGCTCTCGGTAATTTCGAGATCGACTAACTCGGCAGGAATACCCAAATCATTCAGCACGCGCGCCACCATATCCACCAGCTCACTGGTAAATTGGTAGGATGAAATATTGACCGACAAAATGGCGTTGTACGGAATTAACCCTTGTTCAATCCATTGCATCCACTGTTGACCTGCAGTGCGCAACACCCACTCGCCCACCGCAATTATTAAACCGGTTTCTTCCAGCAAATCAATAAACTGATCCGGTGGAATCAGGCCGAGCGTGGCATGTTCCCAACGCAACAACACTTCGGCGCCACGAATTTTTCCTGCGTTTAAATCCATCTGCGGTTGAAAATAAACCACCAGTTCATTTCCTGCCATGGCGTGATGCAAACTGAGTTCCAGATAACGCCGGTGCTCGGCTTTCTCATTCATAGCCAGTGAATAAATCTGGTAATTGTTCCTGCCCAGGGTTTTCGCCTGATACATCGCTGCATCAGCGTTATGAATTAATTCCTCCGCCTGAAATCCGGAATTATCACTGAGTGCAACTCCTATGCTGGCACGAATATGCACTTCATGGCCATTAACAACATAAGGCGCCGATAACTGGTTGAGAACCATATCAGCCAACACCATGGCTTCCTGACTACTAGTGATATTTTCAACAATTAAAATAAATTCATCGCTGCCATAACGTGCGAGCGTATCGTCATATCGCGCGCAATGACGTAAACGTCGCGCTACTTCCTGTAATACCTTGTCACCGGTTTCAAAACCATAGGTGTCGTTGATGACCTTGAATCGATCCAGATCAATGTATAGCAATGCCAGTGAAGTATTTCTCAAATTCGCCGCAGACAATGCGCCCGTCAGCAAACCGACCAGGGCACTGCGATTAGCCAGGTTAGTAAGTGCATCATGTTGACTGAGATGCGTTAGCGCTTTTTCGGTTTGTTGTTTCTCCTGCCGCACGCGCGCATCACGTAACTCGCGTTCTATCGCTGGCACCAGGCGTTTTAAATTATCTTTCATTACATAATCATGTGCGCCCGCTCGCATCACTTCGGCGGCCACGTCTTCACCAATCGCACCGGAAACAATAATTACAGGAATATCCTGCGCGCACCCTTTCACCACACGCAGTGCATCGACCGAAGTCAACCCGGGTAAGTTGTGATCCGTGATCACGAGGTCCCAGTGATCATTTTCCAGTTGTGCTTGCAAATCAGTGGCGGTTTCAACTCGCAGGTAATCCGGGTCATAACCCCCTTTACGCAATTCGCGAATGATCAACAACGTGTCATTTTCCGAGTCTTCAACCACCAGGACTTTTAACATGCGTCTTTGGTCCATCGTCTCTTTCTCCAAACCATTCGTATCAACGACTGCTTTCAATTTTACAACGGACATTTTTTACAACTCTCTTATACTTTTGTTAATGATAATTTTCCAGGTAAGGTGCTTTCGGTAATTTATTCAAATGCGCCCAATATTCTCCCAATAATTTCAGCGTGGATGAAAATTCATCGAAGTTCACCGGCTTCTGGATATAGCTGTTGGCTCCCAGGTTGTAGCCCGCCGCCATATCCGCATCCTGCTTTGATGAAGTCATTAGTACCACCGGGTGATAACGCGTGCGCGGATCCGTGCGTATGCGTCGCAATACATCCAGGCCACTCAAGCGAGGCAACTTCATGTCCAGCAAAACCACACAAGGTTGTTGACGACAGTCGCGTTGCCCATAACGCCCTTCCGCGAAAAGATACTCCAACGCTTCTACGCCGTCACGAACCACGACCACTTCTTCTACATAAGGATGATTTTTAAAGGCTCTCAGTGCCAGCGCTTCGTCGTCGGCATTGTCTTCAACTAATAATACCTGTCGGGATGACATGGCGTTTATAAACCGATAGCGTAGATATACTTCGTGCCTACTTTAACATAAATCAACGATGGGCTCCCAGCGTAAAATAAAACACGGCGCCCGCCCCCACCATGCCTTCTGCCCAAATCTCACCCCCGTGACGATGAATAATACGCGCCACTGTCGCAAGACCTATACCCAGGCCATCGAAATCTTCTGATCGATGCAAACGCTGGAAAGGACCAAAAAGTTTATCGACATATTTCATATCAAAACCGACACCGTTATCCCGGACAAAATATACTTGTTCACCACTGCGATCCACACAACCTATTTCGATCTGGGGCAAATTGACATTGGCAGAATATTTCCAGGCATTGCCAAGTAAATTCTCCAACAGGATAACCAGCAGTGTTTTATCGCCGTAAGCCAGCAAGGTCTCGGGACAACTAAAATGAATGTTTCTTCCTGGATATTGTTCGTTTAATCGATCTACTATCTCTCTGGCTAAGGGCACCAGATCAACGGCCTGGAACACCACATCCTGTCGTGAAACGCGTGAAAGATACAACAAACTATCAATGAGTTTTCCCATGCGCTGGCTGGCGGCACGAATCCGTTGTAAATAATCGTGCCCCGCACTGTCCAGTTGTGAGCCACAATCTTCCAGCAAGGCCACACTGAAGCCATCGACCGATCGCAAGGGCGAACGCAAATCATGTGAAACCGAATACGTAAATGCTTCCAGTTCACGATTGATGGTGTGTAACTCGGCGGTACGCTCTTCAATTTGTTCTTCCAGATTATCTTTTGCTTCCAGCAAAGCACGGTTCTGGGAGTCGATTGTATCCAGCATCGTATTTAATGCATCAACCAATTTTCCCAATTCATCTTCGCGATTTTTAGTTGCACGAAGCGAATAATCATTATTACGGGTAATACGATCTGCAAATTCAATCAGCGACAAAATAGGCGCGGATATAAAGGCTTGTATGCGACTGGAAAGCACAATCGCAACAATGCTGGATAACACTATAATCAGCAACATGACCACAGTGAAAACCTGGAAGCGTTTGTTCAGCAGACTCAAATCCTCGCGAATATGCAATTCACCAATCTTCTGTGCTTCTTCCCACATAATCGGTTGCAGTAAGTCCAGATGATCATCCCTGAAGCGATAGATAAAAGCCTGGTCATGCAAACATTCGTTTTTCTGGTCATCGGCGTCATGATCACCGCTTTGATAACTGTCTCGGGAAAATTCCGCCACCAATTCACCAAACTCATTGGTGATGCACGCGGAAATAATATCGGTTTGAACGCCCAGCGCTTCCAGATTTTGTTTGGCTTGATCCGGGTCGTTATACGCTACGGCGGTGGCGCTTCGATTGGCGACAATGCGCGCCAACACAGTTAATTCGTGCACCATGTTTTCTTTATAAGCATGTCGATCATAAAATACAAATGCCGTACTCGCGATCCATAAACTGATCAGGCTGATCGAAAAAATGATTACGATCAATTGATATTTGATGGGCAGGTTTTTTATTTTTAACATAGGAAAAATTTAACTGGCTACCAGGCCGCGTTCACGCACCCACTCGCAACGCACGCGCAAATCACCACTGTCGGGTATATGATGATTGTTGGTCGACTCCCAATAAAAAGAATGCAATCCGGCCAATTCGGTTTCCAGGTTCACCACCGCCGAATGCCAATACATTTTGGAAAGCAAGGCTTCAAATTGTTTTATCCATTGCGCCCATTCGTATTCAACCGCATTGTAGGAAGCGCCAAAGTGAATCACTTCGGTCTGGTAATTCCCCTTGTTCGGTAACAAGGAAGGCAGTGAAAACATTTCCTGGCAAACGAAAGGCCAGGTATCGGCGCGCGGCAAGGACAAAATCGCGGCGCGGTTGGCCTGGCGACGGCTGATATCAAAGCCGGCAACATCCTTGATGCAACCGTAGACAATTGATTCCTGTTCCATAACCCGTCACCTCAAACTATTTACAGAAAGGCGTTTATCGCCTGCGCCACGGTGTCCCTTGCGTCTTCCATGTGCAGGTGGTGCCCGCCTTCGAGAATCATAACACTAATAGATGGATTAGCCGCAATTTTGGGGCCGAGAAAATCCATTTTCTTACCCAGTCCTTGAGAGGCCATCAGCAATAAAGTCGGGCACTGAATGGAATTGATAAAGCTGTCCGCTTCAGCCAGGGTGAGCATCATCGGCGATGGCATGGTGAGTCGCACGTCGGTACGCCAATAAAAATAACCGTCGCGATGTTCGGTATTTCTTTCAACTATTTGTGCAGCAGCTGATTCACTGATTTCAAAACCACCGCGACGACGACCCGCTATCATTTTTTGTTTATCCTGGTAACCTTTCTGCACGCCATCGAAAGATAAATAACGGTTTACAAATTTTGCCAGTTGTTTCGGCGCTTCGACATCCGCCATCGTTTCGGGCCAGATGCCTTCAATCAGTACTAATTTTTTAATTCGCTCAGGTGCAACAGCGGCAACAAGAGAAGCGATAATCGCACCACGTGAATGACCCATCAATATAAATTGGTCCCAACCCATGTCATTGGCAATCATCAATACTTCACGTACGTCATCCCAGATATGGTAACTGGCATCGGCGGAACGATGTTCACTGTGGCCATGCCCTGCCATATCGAGTGCGAGCAATTGAATATTTTCCAGATGCGGTGCGAGCGGGCGAAAGCTGTGACAATTATCGAGCCAGCCATGCAAGGCAATCACCGGCGTCGGGTTTTCTTCACCCCACAGCTCACCAACGATTTCTTTTCCCTGGATTAAAAACGAAACGGCTTTGGGTTCAATTGTCATTAACATATCGTTTTTATAATAATTGCCACAATAGTCGTTACAATATTTTTTTTAATAGTCATCACGATAACTGCCACAATACTTTTCCAAAACCTGCAACGACTGGGTCTACTTCCATCGCAATAATACTGGCGGTGTTCATGCCGATGGCGCCCAATTCCAGATCACATAATATTTCTGCAAAACGGCTCGCAAAAGGTTGGTGACTGAACAACATAACTGAATCCGTTTTGAGTTTGCCCAGCGAAGCAATGGATTTCAGCGGCGAACTTTCGTGGATGAGCCAATTGACTGACTCAATCGTATCACTACGGCCTAATGTTTGCAGCGCAAGATCCGCGGTTTGTTGAGCGCGTCGAATAGGGCTCGATAGAAACTGTTTTACCATTTCCAGTTCCGGTTTTTTCAAAAGAATATTTGATTTAATTTTCGCACGACCGTTTTCCGTCAACTCACGGTCATCATCATTCTTGGTATTAAAGGCGGCTTCGCCATGTCGCATTAAATAAATTTTCATATCGATGAATAAACTATATTAGCTTACCAATACCAATTACCATAAGGTTTAAATGGGGCAACACTAAAACCCGCCTTGTTTTCTTCTTGCCATACTTTCCACGAATGTATTACTTTCTCTTGAACATCGCGTGGGGCTATATATACTTGGGCACGCGACATCCATTCCATCACGTATCCCAGTTCGCTGTCTTGGTCTCTAAATTCGGATAATCTTCCAAGTTTTTCTTTACTTTTGAACATAAAATACTGGCCAGTGATACTACGCAATGCTCTCTCACACCAAACCATGTGCCACCATGTGACATTATCAGTTTTTTCTGGATCTATAACACGCAATTCATTAATTAGTAATGGAACAGCAGCAAGCCCGCATTCATGCAGTTCACGAACAGTATTCCCAGAATCTTCATCATTTACATTGCCAAAATTGTGAATTGTGTCAGAAATCTGTTTGCAGCTTTTATTCTCGGCCGCTGATACTAAGGTTGAACTCAGTATTATATAAATCAAGGTTAATGAGATGATGGATATTCGCATTAAGCTACCTAACAATTAATTATGTTGCTAATCAAGACAAAACAAATTCAACATCACTGTTTAACGCACTGCCCATCAAGCTATCAAGCTCCTGAACAATCGTTGATCCTTTAAATAAAATATTGTACAAACCATTCGCGAGCGGCATATAAATATTTTTTTCATCCGCTTTTTCTTTCACCAGCTTCAAGGTGTTGATTCCTTCCGCCGTTTGACCTATCTGCTTGATTGCTTCTTCCAGTGTCAACCCTTTAGCAATTGCTTCACCGATACGAAAATTACGACTCAATGGCGAAGTGCAAGTCACAATCAAATCACCCATGCCCGCCAAACCGATAAAGGTCGCGGGGTTCGCGCCCATACTCACCGCGAAACGACTCATCTCTGCAATACTGCGTGTCATCAACAAACTCATGGTGTTTTGCCCCACACCCATCGCCGACGCCATACCCGCCATAATGGCGTAAATATTTTTCAACACGCCACCCAATTCAACGCCATATAAATCCTGGTTCGCATACAAACGAAAATAGGAGGAGCGAAAGGATTGTTGCACCAGCGTACACACGTCGGGATCCGCACTCGCAATCACGGTTCCGGTTAATTGTTTCTTTGCAATTTCCATTGCGAGATTGGGGCCACTGATCACACCGTAAGGATGACCCGGCAATTCTTCTTCAATAATCTGGCTCATCAATTTAAAACTGCCCGCCTCAATTCCTTTCGCGGAACAAATGACCACCGCTTGCGGATTCAAAAAAGGTTTGGCTTGTTTTGCGACTTGGCGAAACGCCTTGCTCGGAATAGATAACAACACCAGCGCACTGCCATCGAGTGCCTTCTTAAGATCGGCCGTGATGGTTAAGTTGGAATGGAGTTTCAGCCCGGGAATGTAGTGATGGTTTTCGCGGGATTGTTGAACATCCGCGGCCCGCGCCGCATCGCGCATCCATAAATAAGTCGGAATACCATTCTCGGCCAGCATATTGGCCAGCACCGTACCGAAGCTTCCCCCGCCCAGTACCGCCGCTTGCTTTATTGACTGCACCATCCCCATACGCCCCTGAATACTTTCTAAATTAACTAAAGTGGGCGATTATAAGCTATATATAGAGGATGGATGGATCCCTGTTTCTCAGGTGCTCAAATCCAGCAACAGTCTATTCAAGCGCTGCACATAGCTTGCCGGATCTTTCAGGGTGCCTCCCGCCGCCAGATGCGCCTGGTCAAACAGTACATGGGCCAGTTCTGCAAAACGGGTCTGGTCCGATTCTTTATCAAGGCGCTTGATGAGCGGGTGTTCCGGATTTAATTCAAAAATCGGTTTACTCTCCGGCAATTTTTGCCCCGCCGCTTCCATGATGCGACGCATTTGTGCGCCCATGTCGCGTTCGTTCACCACCAGGCAAGCCGGAGAATCGGTCAGGCGATGCGTGACACGCACCTCTTCTGCCTCTGCTTTTAATAAATCCTTCAAACGTTTGATGAGTGGCTCCAGTTCTTTTGAACTTTGCTCCTGCACTTTTTTCTCTTCACTATCCAGATCACCCAAATCCAGCGAGCCGCGCGCCACATCTTGCAGCGGCTTACCGTCGAAATTCATCAACTGACCCATCAGCCAATCATCAATACGGTCGTGTAACAAGATAACTTCGATTCCCTTTTTGCGAAACACTTCAAGGTGCGGGCTGTTCGCTGCCGTGGTGTAATTCTCCGCCACCACATAATAAATTTTCTGCTGGCCTTCTTTCATGCGTGAGACATAGGATTCGAGCGATTGCGCCTGGTCATCCTCGCGTGTATGCGTTGTCGAGAAGCGCAGCAGTTTTGAAACTCGCTCCTTGTTCGTGCTTTCTTTACCTGGGAAGTCTTCTGCAATACCCTCTTTCAGTACCTGGCCAAATTCTTTCCAGAACAATTGATAATGGGTTTTGTCTTCCTCTGTCTCACTCTTCGACATTTTCTCCAGCATATCAAGAACGCGTTTGACCAGTGCGCTGCGTATGCTTTCAACCACCGGATCCTGCTGCAATATTTCTCGCGATACATTCAGGGATAAATCATTGGAATCAACAACGCCTTTGACGAAGCGCAAATACATGGGGAGGAACTGCTCGGCATCGTCCATAATAAAAGTGCGTTGCACGTAGAGCTTCAATCCGCGCGCGCCCTCGCGATGCCACAAGTCAAATGGTGCGTGTTTGGGGATATATAACAAGCTGGTGTATTCCAGCTTGCCTTCCACTTTATTGTGGCTCCATGTCAACGGATCATCAAAATCGTGTGACACATGCTTGTAAAATTCCTTGTATTCCTCGTCTTTCACGTCGCTGCGTGATCGCGTCCACAAGGCGGTTGCATTGTTTATTTTTTCAAATTCTACGGCTGCTTCTTTATTTTCAGATTTATCTTTTTCTTCGGAAGGAGAAGGTTTAACCATTTCGACAGGAAGGGAAATGTGATCAGAATATTTTTTTATCACACTGCGTAAACGCCAATCATCGGCAAATTCACTTTCGTCTTTTTTGAGATGCAACACGATGCGCGTCCCGCGATCTTTTTTGGTAACGGTGCTGATTGTAAAATCTGCTTCACCACGGGAAGACCAATGCACACCTTCGGTTTCGGGAAGACCCGCCTTGCGTGTGAAGACTTCGACTTTATCTGCCACAATAAATGCAGAATAAAAACCGACACCAAACTGGCCAATCAATTGCGAATCCTTGCGTTGGTCACCGCTTAAATTTTTTAAAAATTCAGCCGTTCCTGATTTGGCAATTGTTCCTAAATGATCAATCACTTCCTGCCTCGTCATGCCAATGCCATTATCGGAAATAGTAACGGTGTTGGCTTCGCTGTCTGTCTCGACGCGCACATGCAAACTCGAATCGCCTTCATACAAGGTATCGTTCGACAGCGCCAGGAAGCGCAATTTGTCCGCCGCATCCGAGGCATTGGAAATCAATTCCCGAAGGAAAATTTCCTTGTTGCTGTAAAGCGAGTGAATCATCAGGTGAAGCAGTTGTTTTGCTTCGGTCTGGAATCCCATAGTTTCACTGGTTGGAGAAGTGGTTTGGTCAGTCATTGTTTGCCTCGTTCTCTATATAAAAGGTACATCGTTAGATTGCTATCGTTCACTTGCCATAGTTGTCTTGCCATAGTTGTCTTGCCATAGTTGGTAACGCTGCGCAGGATATTGGGTTCACTCATGGATTTTCAAGCGACTTCTGTAAGTAACTTTAGGCAAGTCCGGGCCAAGCTGGGGTAAAATGACGCCATGCCCACCCCTGTCTACCGTCTATTGATCATCGGCCTGCTTTGCCTGGCGCCGTTGACCTGCAATCCCGGCTGGGCCAGCGACATCGATACCGGCGATACTGGCACCAAAGTCTTCACCGTGGCCGCCTATGAATGGCCGCCCTTTGCCTCTCATGATGCCAAATACTTTGGAATTGCGCCGCGAATCGTTTCTGAAATCCTCCAGAACCAGGGCATAGAGGTTAAATACCGCTTTATGCCCTGGCCCGGCGCCCTCGATGGCATTATTACCGAAAAATTTGATGGCGCCCTGGTCTGGGTGACCGAAGACATGCATCACGAAGCGTTTTTGATCAGCAACCCGATCCTGGAACACCGCACTGCACTTTACTATCGCAAGGGGATACCAGCACCCAAAGATGCGAATGACCTGATGGGCTACCGCATGGGCGTCAACTCCCACTATGTCTATGACCTGAAAAGCTATCGATTGTTGAAGGATCGATTCGTCGAGTCGGTGAATGGCGATAGCGATATCGTCCAATTCCACAACCTGATCGACGGCAAGATTGATTTTTACCTGACCCCGATACTCACCAGTGCGCCGCTGCTGCGCAGTAACTTCACTGCAGACGAGCAAAACCGATTGACCTATAGCACCAACCTGTTTAAATTTCCCTCTGCTTATTTAATCGTGAATCGTCATCGCGAAGGCAGCGACGAATTTATAGCCGAGTTCAATAAACGTCTCGATCGTATGAAAAATGATGGCGTCATTGACCGTTACACAGATGACGTCCGATTTATGCCGCATTAACCAGAGAACTGTTATGACCCTGAACACACTCACCGCCATTTCCCCAATCGATGGTCGCTATCGCAACAAGGTGGAGCCACTGGCAGCTATTTTTAGTGAGTACGGGTTGATCAAATACCGTGTACTGGTGGAGATTCGCTGGTTGCAACAATTAGCTGCTATTGAAACTATCAAAGAAGTTCCTGTGCTTTCCAAAGAGGCAAATCAAGTCCTGGAAAAAATCATCAGTGATTTTTCACTGCAAGACGCCGAAGCCATCAAAAAAACAGAACGCACGACTAATCACGACGTTAAAGCCGTTGAATATTTTATAAAAGAAAAAATTTCCTCTCACAAGGAATTGAAAGCGATCAGTGAGTTTGTGCACTTCGCTTGTACTTCTGAAGACATCAATAATCTTTCGCATGCCCTGATGCTAAAAGAAGGGTTGCATCAGGTGCTATTACCGGCAATGGAAAAAATTCGTGAGTCGCTGGTGGTGATGGCAAAACAATATGCCGCCTTGCCAATGTTGGCGCGCACGCACGGCCAAACCGCTACACCTACCACCGTTGGCAAAGAGCTGGCCAATGTCGCTGCTCGCTTATCGCGACAAATCCAGCAAATTGAATCGGTGGTCATGCTGGGAAAAATAAATGGCGCTGTCGGAAATTACAACGCGCATCTTGCTACTTATCCTGATGTCGACTGGCAAGCCAATGCCCAGCGATTTGTTGGAACGCTCGGACTGACATGGAATCCCTACACGACACAAATTGAACCGCACGATTACATGGCTGAACTCTTTGATGCCATCAGTCGATTCAATACCATCCTGATCGATCTCGATAGAGATATCTGGGGTTATATTTCCCTTGGTTATTTCAAACAAAAAGTGGTTGCAGGTGAAGTGGGTTCATCAACCATGCCGCACAAAGTGAATCCGATTGATTTTGAAAACTCGGAAGGCAACCTGGGTTTGGCCAACGCCGTGCTCTCCCATCTTTCACAAAAATTGCCGGTGTCACGCTGGCAGCGCGACCTTACCGATTCCACTGTATTACGCAATATGGGTGTTGGTTTTGCCTATAGCCTGATTGCTTATGAATCCACTTTAAAGGGCCTTGGCAAACTGGAAGTCAACGAATCACGCTTGCGCGATGACTTGAATAACAGCTGGGAAGTGCTTGCTGAACCCCTGCAAACCATTATGCGTCGTTACGGTGTGGCGGAGCCTTATGAAAAACTCAAGGCGTTAACGCGCGGCCAGTCCATTAATAAAGAAGTGTTACATCGCTTTATTGATACACTGGATGTGCCGAAGGAAGCCAAAGACGCGATGAAAAAACTGACGCCGGAAAATTATATTGGCAATGCAGCGCAGCAGGCAAAATCCGTTTAGGCTGGTTTTTAGTCTGCACTATGGGTGATCCGACAACCACTGATCCAACTGTCATTAAACTGGATAGCTTCGAAGCATTCAGGGATCGCACACTGCAATTGGCACAGCTGGCCCAGCGACAAATCACAATTTTTACTTCGGATCTGGAGCCGGAACTTTATGATTCCTCCGCTTTTGTCGAGATGGCACTGGCATTGATCAAACGCAGCCGGCAAACTCGCATTCGCATCATTGCCACTGAAACCCGACGACTCGTGGAAACAGGCCATCAGCTGCTTAAATTATTTCGTTATACCGACGAGCAGTTCCAGCTGAAGAAAATCAGTGCAGATCCCGCTGTCATCATGCCCACTTATTTTATCTGTGATGATCACAGTCTTATACGTCGGCAAAACCCGGCCTTCTATCAGGGCGTGTGCTACACTGATGACAGGCTTCGAGCTAAAGATCAAATGGAAGATTTCGAGCAGCTGTGGAATATTGCTTCAGATGATCCCAACTTACGGCAGTTAACACTTTAAGAGTAATTATTTAAATATAATTGACGTGAATGTAATCGACGGATAGAAGGTTAATATATGTCTGCTCTCCATAAAATTTTTACTGCTTTCATTCTCCTTCCATTTATTCTGGTAATGCACATGCAAGCGGCGTTTGCAGAAGACAGTGCACGACAAGCCTATGTGATCGAATTACAAAACCAGGTGCCTGAAACATTAATTCCTGCGATCAAACCCTTACTCGCTGCTGACGACGGCATTTCCGGATTTAATAATGAACTGATTATTACCACCGACCCCCAACGCATCGCAAGCATTCGCCAACTGGTTAGCCAGCTAGACAAACCATTGCAAAATTTATTGATCTCGGTGAAGAACAACAACGCAGGATCTTCACAAGATAACAATAGCGGCTTCAGTGGCGGAATAAGAACCGGCAAAATAATTATTGGCACCGGGCAACCCGCGCCTTCCCAAAGTGATGGTACGACTATTCAATCCAACGGACTTTCCTATTCCACAAACGCTACTACTCGCACCTTTAGCACACGTGCAGAACAACAAATTCGTGCCGTCGAAGGCAATCCTGCTTTCATCTATACCGGCGAATCCAGGCAAGCTCCTGTCCAGGATCGCTATGGCAATGTCTCGTCTACGGAAGTTGATGCCAATAAAGGTTTCTATGTCACCGCACGACTGATGGGCGACCGAGTGCTACTTGATATCTTCGTAAGTAATGATGCCTTTGATCAATCTTCAAACAACAGTCGCCAGGTGCCGGTTTCGATACAGCATCTCAATACCACCGTGAGTGGTCGCGTCGGCGAGTGGATTTCACTGAGTGGCATCACACTGGGCGATTCTGAACAGGAAAATTCTCTCGCTAAAAAAATTACAACCGGATCGGGAAGCCTGGGTGATATCTCTGTCAAGATCGCTCCGCTCGATTAATGCACGTTTGAATTACAGCTAAAAAATAGTCTTTGATTAATCCTTGTTAAAGCGTAATGTGGTAGTTTTTTTACAGGCTTTTTAACGCAGGATTTTTTTTGAAACGATGGTGCAAAAAGCGTTTGACAAGACAATGACGGATGTCGATGATGCGCGACTTTCCAGCCAGCGCTTCGTGCGCTCGCTATCCTGATTGCATCTACTAGACTGTGCTCATGGGTTCTCTTCATTTAACACAAGCCATCCCCGCCTCCCATCGCGATATCCTCACGCCTGAAGCATTGGCCTTTGTGGCTGAATTGGTCGAACGTTTCCAGTCTCCTCTGGAAAACCTGCTTGGGCAACGTGTCAAAGCACAAGCCGCATTTGATCAAGGCACTTTACCTGACTTCCTGTCAGAAACGTCCACCATTCGCAACGGTGATTGGAAAGTACGAGCAATCCCTGCTGACTTACTGGATAGACGCGTCGAGATCACCGGACCCGCTGACCGAAAAATGGTGATCAATGCACTGAATGCCAACGTCAAAGTATTCATGGCGGATTTTGAAGATGCGCTCTCGCCGACCTGGTTCAACGTTATTGACGGACAACTCAATTTGCGCGATGCCAACCGCGGTGAAATCAGTTATGACAATCCGGAAACCGGCAAACATTATTCGCTAAATAAAAATCCGGCCTTATTGATTGCGCGCGTGCGCGGTTTGCATTTGCCGGAGAAACATATCACCCTCAATGGGAAAGTCATTCCCGGATGCTTGTTGGATTTCGCCTTGTATTTTTATCACAGCTATCAAATTCGCCTTGGCAAAGGCAGTGGCGTCTATTATTACTTGCCAAAAATGCAAAGTTATCTGGAAGCACGCTGGTGGAGTGAAGTATTTAAATTCACCGAACAAAAATTTAATGTGCCCGTTGGAAGTATTCGCGCCACGGTATTGATTGAAACCTTACCCGCCGTATTCCAGATGGATGAAATATTGTACGAGTTACGCGATTATATCGTCGGTTTAAATTGCGGCCGCTGGGATTATATTTTCAGTTACATCAAAACGCTGCGCAACCACAAGGATCGCATTTTGCCTGACAGGCAATCCGTGACGATGGATAAACCTTTCCTGAATGCCTATTCGCGATTGTTAATAAAAACCTGCCACAAGCGCGGTGCTTTTGCGATGGGTGGCATGGCAGCATTTATCCCACAGAAAGATCCGGAAGCTAACGAAAAAGTACTGGTGAAAGTGCGTGCGGATAAACAACGCGAAGCAGACAATGGCCATGATGGCACCTGGGTTGCACATCCGGGCCTGGCCGATGTGGCAATGGAAATTTTTAATGCGCATCTCGGCAACAAACCCAATCAACTACCGGTAATGCGTGAGAACGATGCGCCGATTACTGCCAAGGAATTACTGCAACCCTGCGAAGGACCTTTCACCGAAGAAGGCATGCGCCTGAATATTCGTATCACGCTGCAATATATAGAAGCCTGGTTGCAAGGCCATGGCTGCGTCCCTATCTACGGCCTGATGGAAGATGCCGCGACTGCCGAGATTTCCCGTACTTCTATCTGGCAATGGATACATCACGGCATCAAGCTTTCTAATGGTAAACTGGTCACCAAAGAACTGTTTAAGCAATTCCTGAAAGAGGAAGCGGAAAACGTGAAGCATGAATTGGGTGAAACCGTTCACAACAAAGGCCGATTCGAACGCGCAGCACAAATTTTCGTTGAGCTGAACACCAGTGATACGTTGACCGATTTCTTAACCTTACCGGCTTATCGGGAATTGAATTAACACTAACCAGCAACTTTCTTAACCAACCCTCTCAATTAACAGGAATATCGCAATGAGCAACAAGACTATCATCGGCAACTACGATCGCAACCAGGAAATCGCACGCATTGAAAAAGATTGGAAGACCAATCCGCGCTGGAAAGGTATTAAACGCGGTTACTCTGCGGCTGATGTAGTGCGTTTGCGCGGTTCGATCAAAACCGAAAACACACTCGCGAAACGCGGTGCCGAAAAACTGTGGAACCTGATTAATGGCGATGCAAAAAAAGGTTACGTCAATTGCCTGGGTGCGTTGACAGGCGGCCAAGCCGTGCAACAGGTGAAAGCCGGTATCGAAGCGATTTATTTATCTGGCTGGCAAGTCGCCGCTGATAACAACAGCGCGATGAGCATGTATCCCGACCAATCCTTGTACCCGGTGAATTCCGTTCCTACCGTGGTGCAACGCATTAACAATTCCTTCCAGCGCTCCGACCAGATCCAGTGGCAAAAAGGAATTAATCCGGGCGATGCAAAGTACATTGATTATTTTGCGCCGATTGTGGCGGATGCAGAAGCCGGTTTCGGCGGTGTATTGAACGCTTACGAATTAATGAAAGCGATGATCGAAGCAGGTGCTTCCGGCGTGCATTGGGAAGACCAATTGGCTTCCGTCAAAAAATGCGGCCATATGGGTGGCAAAGTATTGGTGCCGACACAGGACGCGGTGCAAAAATTAATTGCTGCGCGTTTGGCAGCGGATGTAGCAGATGTATCCACGATCGTACTGGCGCGCACCGATGCGAATGCGGCAGATTTGATCACTTCTGATTGTGATGAAAACGACAAACCGTTTTGTACGGGCGAACGCACCAGCGAAGGTTTCTTTAAAACCAGACCCGGGCTGGATCAAGCGATTTCTCGCGGCCTGGCTTACGCGCCCTATGCAGATTTATTGTGGTGTGAAACGGCGAAGCCGGATTTAAACGAAGCCAAGCGTTTTGCCGATGCGATTCATAAACAATTCCCGGATCAATTGTTGGCTTACAACTGCTCGCCCTCTTTCAACTGGAAGAAAAATCTGGATGACGCCACCATTGCGAAATTCCAGCAAGAGTTGAGCAACATGGGTTACAAATACCAGTTCATCACACTCGCCGGTATCCACAACATGTGGTACAACATGTTTGATCTCGCGTATCACTACGCGCGTGGCGAAGGCATGAAACATTATGTGGAAAAAGTACAGGAGCCAGAATTTGCAGCAGCGGCGCGCGGTTACACTTTCGTGGCACATCAACAGGAAGTCGGCACCGGTTACTTTGATGATATGACCACCGTGATACAAGGCGGTCAATCTTCAGTAACAGCGTTGACCGGTTCTACGGAAGAAGATCAGTTCAAGACAGGTACACATTGATCGGTTCATTTGTAGGGGCAAAAGATTTTTTGCCCCTACTTTCATGATATAAAGAATCATGAACCTCGCACACAACGACATCCATCTCTGGCTTACCACACAAAAAGGTTTAAGCACCAAAGACTTCCTGCAACAGGTTCTGTCTGCTTACCTTGATTTACCACCAGCGCAAATTCACATTGCCAAAACACTCAATGGCAAACCCTATTTAAAAGATCGTCGCTTACGAGCTCTGCAATTCAATGTCAGTCACAGCCATGATGCGATGGTCTGTGCAGTGAGTTATGGTGAAGCATTGGGTGTGGATATCGAATACCCGGCACGCAAAAACCGCCTGGATGAAATTGCCGAGCGTTATTTCCACCCGCAGGAAATCCAGCAACTGCAGGCGATCAGCGATGAAGCACAGCGTCGGGCGCTCTTCTTCCATCTGTGGACCAGTAAAGAGGCCTATATCAAAGCCATAGGCCTTACGATTGGCACCGCCTCGCTCGATGCAGTGGCCTTCTCATACCAGAACCAGCAAATCCACCCTCTATTTAATACGCCCTCAACCCTGCACTGGCATTTCCATACCCTGCCCTGGCGCGACTATCTCGTTACCACCGCCCTTGCCCATAAAGCCTGGCATGGCATCAAACCGCAGCTATCATTGTTTGAAATATGAGGGTTTCAAATTGACCACTTCCGGCCCCTTGTGTAGAGTTGCCGCCCCTGTCTTGTACGGGTAATTGGTGAGGTGTCCGAGCGGCCGAAGGAGCACGCCTGGAAAGTGTGTATACCGAAAGGTATCGAGGGTTCGAACCCCTCCCTCACCGCCAATTCATTGTTCAGCACCGTCCAGTGATGAACAGTAACATACTGAAATACATGGATTTTTAAGTATTACTGGTTCAGGGACGAGCACAGAGAATGATTGACAGATACCCGCTTTTGTTGGTACTTTTGATGGTACTTCATAACTGTGAAAAGTTAGGTACCAACAAATGGCTCGCACTTCAAATAAATTGACAGATACAGCCGTTAAACAGGCCAAAGCAAAACAAAAACCTTTCAAGCTTGCCGATGGCAATGGCTTGTTCATATTGGTTCAGCCAGACGGTAAACGGTATTGGCGATTAGCCTATCGCTATGCGGGTAAGCAAAAAGTATTAGCTATTGGAGTATACCCAGACATAAGCCTCAAAGAAGCACGAGAAAAACGTGAAGATGCCCGCAAATTACTGGCCAACGACATTGACCCAAGCGATGTAAAACGACAGAAGAAATTGGCACGCCACTTCGCTACAGAGAATAGCTTTGAGGCTGTAGCCGTTGAATGGCTGGCAAGAGAAAAATTACATTGGTCAGAAACCCACACTACTCGCATTCAAAGTCTGCTTAAGCATAATTTATTGCCGTGGCTTGGCCATCGTCCAATATCTGAAATTAATCCACAAGAATTACTGGCAGCGTTACGCCGAACTGAAAGCAAAGGCACGCTGGAAACAGCACAGCGAGCCAAACAAGCTTCGGGACAAATTTTTCGCTATGCAGTCATTACAGGCAGAGCCGAACGCGATCCATCTCACGACCTGAAAGGCGCATTAGCCACACACAAAGGAAAACATTTTTCCGCCATTACAGAACCTAAAGAAGTTGGTTCATTGTTACTGGCTATGGATGAATTTCAAGGAACCACTGTAGTAAAAGCAGCACTCCAAATTTCACCTTTGCTCTTTCAGAGACCGGGCGAAATAAGGCATATGCAATGGGAAGAAATTGATTTTGAAAATGCCGAATGGCGTTATATGGTTACGAAAACAAAAACTCCCCATATTGTCCCCCTATCCCAGCAAGCATTAAAAATTTTGAAAGCATTGAGACCCATCACAGAGCGCAGTAAATATGTTTTTCCGAGTGCAAGAGGTGCAAGCCGCCCTCTTTCAGAAAATGCCGTACGTGTTGCATTACGCACCATCGGCTATACCAATGAACAAATGACACCTCATGGATTTCGTGCAATGGCTCGCACCATTTTAGATGAAGTCTTAAATTACAGAGTCGAATGGATTGAACACCAATTAGCGCACACCGTTAAAGATTCCAATGGAACGGCCTATAACAGGACAAAACATTTACCACAGCGCAAAGAGATGATGCAAGGATGGGCTGATTATTTAGATAGATTACGCGCCATCGCAAAAGGTGAGAATGTTGTGCCACTGAATATCAATCGAGTGACACAATCCCAATAAATAATAAAATTAATTATTTTCTCGACTCTCTTACTCGTTCCGCAATAAAGGTTTGCACCTCTGACAGCAACCATCCACTTGCCCGACCATTGGGAGTTAGTTTTATGGGTTTTGGAAACTTGCCCTCCTTGGCAAGCCCATGAATATGCGCACGACACAAACCGGTCATGTGATGCACCTCATGAAAACGCAAAAAACGATCTTCCTGTAAAGGTCTTGTGGCTATTGATTCTGTAGATGGCTTACTCATACTACTCACCATCATCGTCATCTTGGTCTTCATCATCAGAATCATCAAGTGATCCCTCAGCTAATAAACCATCGCACCCTTCACATTTTAACGAGGCTTCGTCGGATAATTGATATTCAATGTAACATTCTGGGCAATGGTAGATACCATTGTGCAAGCTTATGGTTTTCATAAAATCATCTCCTGTATGGTGTGGTAGTGAATTGCCGTTAGTTGAAAAAGATTGATCTGCTCACCGCAAGTGAGATAATGGATCATCTGACAGCGTGCAAGTGCAGTATGAACAAGAGATTTCAAATCAATAGAGAAAAAGTGTAGGGATAAATGGACATTAAAAAATCAGAAAAATCAACAGGTTGGATAGCAGCACCTGCCACAGTGATACTTCCCAGCATCCCTATTTTGGCTAATGATGTTATTGAGAATACAAATAACGGAAAACAACGAGCGCAATTAGAGCCGCTAATGATAAAAGGGGTACAAACTGTCCCTTGCAATATTAACGAAGCAATACAGAAGGCGAAAAATGAATTAAATGGGCTTCGAAAAATATTGGGCATAAAAAATTTTGGTAATTACACGAAAACTTTTGAAAAATTCACCCGACAACAAAAGGTGAACAAAATGAATATTCTTTATGAGTTTGTAGAAAAAAACCCTTTTTATTTACAGTATGTGCCTTGGATAAGTGAAATATTGTTACGGAACGCTAAACACATCAAACGCCCCAAGGGAAGACCCGCTAGACGTTACAGGACGATGCATCCATTAATTTTGGTGGCATTAGTTAACCACCTGATTAATACAAATGCTGTAAGAACCACCGACAAAGCTTTCAGGTTGATCCATGCACTAGGGGTGCGTAGTTACACATCAGCTAAAACATGCTACTTCTCTACATTGAGCGATGAACAATATAAGCCTGTTTGTGTGGTCAACTCAGAAAATGAGTATGTACCAACGATTGAAGAAATAGACAGATTACACTCAGCTCAAAGACTTGGAATAGTAAAACAAATTTCACAAGAATTTGATAGCGAGGAGTTTGGAAAGATAACAATAACCTTTACTGCCACAGAAGAACCCAGTTAATTTATTTACTCCTCTACTGTCCAAATTGACATTTGGTGCCAAAAACGACTCAATTTCTTCGAGTATTCAATCAATTTTTAATAAATAGCTAGTGGTAAAGCTAACAAAATACTAACTACCAGCTAACTTAACCCTAATACACGCCTAATAGCGAACCATATAGACTCCTTATCGCTACCATATAACCAGCCTATCAAAGACCTATCATGCGTCTATCTACATACCATGCAACATTAAAGAGTTATGGGCTACAACCATATTGATTGATTAATATTTGATGCGAAAAAGTACAACAAGAGCTATAAAATCTGACATGCCTATTACCTAAGTTTATTAATATTGTTAATATGTGCCAATCAATAGCGCATTCAATAAAGGACGACAAATGGACTTTCAGAGAAAACATATCGAAACAATAATACAAGCAAACAACGACCATAGGCTCGCCATATTCGTAGGCTCTGGCATATCCAAAAGCTGCGAGACAAAAACTCGATCAATACCAACCTGGTCTGAATTAATTGATGATTTACAAGAAGATCTTAATAATATTGACGAAAGCGATTTCCTAAAAATTGCTCAATTATATTTTCTGGAATTTGAAGAGTCTTTGGTGGCTGCCCCTGACAGCCCACCCCATTCAAATAAAGAGGTCATTATACGTATTTTCCACACTGTATACAATACCAGTACTATTTATTGTTACTACACCCTAAAAATAGCACTACATATTGTTTATCTAACGTTCAAATACGACCCATCAAATACTCTATTGCAAGATAAAGCACGACAAGCTCACAGAGTGAGCTTGTCAAAAGAAAACAAGAAATTTAGCCGGTTAAATTAATAAGGCTGAGGGGAGGATGGTCTATCAGAATCTTATTCAGACTACTTAGGGGTATAAGTTTTTAAAGCGCTTCCTAAAGTCTCTTTTATTTTTTCACGCAATGCAGTCGGTTCCAATACCTCTACTTCTGTACCGTATTTTAAAATCTCCATCGATAATTCACGATCATCACTATATGGCACTTCAAGAATGTAGAATCCATTTTTATCAAATGATGATTTCTGTTGGCCATGCCACTCCTCTTTTGAAACCCAGCGAGCACTTTCAGGACTGAAGCGTAGTTTTGCCCATGTAACTTGAGTCCCAGCGAATATACCATAGCCACTTTCAAAATGTTCACGTAAAACTTTTTTTGTAACATTTTTGGTAGGCTTATCTGTTATCTCTACACTAGAAATTGCGTCTACCGCAAAAGATCGCAAATTATTACGCACATGACACCAAGCATCCAAATACCAGTTATAGCGATAAAATATTAATTGCTGTGGAGAAACCTCCCTATCTAAATTAGTATTCTCTTTACGATTATGATGTCGAATTATAATCCGATTTCTTCCTAATGTTGCTGTTGCCAGTAATTCAAAACATCGACTCACCACTGGCCTCTTAGTCGCATGTACCAACCGGATACGATCATTAATTTCTTGACCGCTAAAATCATTTTTTTCTAATAGAGTTTTTAAACGCTCTTTTAATGGTTCAATTTGCTGTGACAATAATCCAGGATCAATATTACTCAATAAATGCTGCATTGTCAGAAGAGCATGAATCTCACTCGCATTAAACCAAAGACCAGGTAGCTCATGTACATCTCCATTTTTATTAGATTTTTTTTCAATATGATAGCCACCCATATCTCTATCGTATTCAATTGGGGTCTGTAACCTGTCTCGAAGACAATCCAAGTCTCTCTTAAGAGTAGATTTAGAAATACTTAGTTCATCAATAAAAGTTCTTGTTGATACATATTTTCTATTCTTAAGAAGTCTTATAATTTTATATAAACGCTCTGTTTCGCTCATGGATTTTCCCCAATAAAAGTGAGTGAGTAAAACTAGGAATACAAAATACGTGAATACAAATTAGCCAACTCCATCTCTTTAATTGATCCTTTAAAGTTTTGTATCAATCTAGGGCTGGCAACAATAACCGCCATTATCATGGCACGTGAAATTGCGACATTGATTCGATGTTTATCTAAAAGAAATGCCAAACCTCTAGGCGAATCACTGGCGTCACTTGCTGATAGACTTAAAAATACAACCTGAGCTTCTTGTCCTTGAAATTTATCTACACTACCAACCCTTGCTTGCCCTCCAAGGGCCTGTTGTAAGATATTAACCTGATAGTTATAGGGGGCGACAAAGAGTATATGAGACCAATCCATTTTATGAGAAGAGCCATCCTTGTCAATGAATGTCCTTCCCAACAATTCATTAGCTAACTCTGCAATAGCTTTTGCTTCTTCTTCACTCGCTTGCACGTTACCTTCATGTTCAACGGGGATATAAATTATTCCTGCTTCTTTATTTAACGGGCCTTGATAACCACTAGGAACTTGAATAATCTGTTTATCGTTTCCAGTTGCGGATTCCAATCGCCCTTCATAAATTGCATCTGATATAAAGCGATTAATTGCCGGATGCATTCGGTAGGATTTACCTAAAAACACACCCAATTCATCTGGAATAGTTGCATGATCTTGCAGCAGATACTCCAGAACAGACTGCCCGCTGAACCCAGGATGAGACCCTTGTGTAGGCTGACCCAATTGCATTTGGTCCCCCATCAATATCAGGTTCTTTGTTGAGCGACTTATACCAACAAGATTTGCAATAGAAACCTGACCGGCCTCGTCTACAAATAGATAGTCAAACTTATCAGCAACCTCTTCACGTGAAAATCCCCATGCTGTTGTTCCAATAACGCAGGCATTTTGAACATGATTAATAATGGATTTATTGTCAATAACCGTGATATCCAATTCATTAATTTCTGGGCCTGTATCCTTTGTGCAAAAAAACTTCCCATTAATTTTTTCCTTTTGACACAATCTGGCAGCACCAATTAACAAGTTGTTGATTGCTTTATGGCTATTACTTGATATTCCAATTCGCTTTCCTTGCTTTAGAAGGTCCGCTATGACATGTGTGCCTGTATAAGACTTACCCGCACCTGGTGGGCCTTGTATACACAAATAAGAATTTTCCAAATTGTTTACTGCTTTGATAATTTGGCTCAACTGTTCAGCTGAATCATGACTTGCTGCAATAGCACCAGACATATAATCTTTGATTCGAGGTGATCGGCGATAGAGAAAATCCAAAATTGCACATTTACCCTCTTTTCCACCCAAGGTACCGTTCTCATAACTTTTAACCACCGCAGTTATAGCAGAAGGTATTGGTTCAGCATGAACAATATCGTTGGGAATTAGTGTTACTACAGTTGGGGGCTCAGCTTTAGATTTTAATGAAAGCAGTCCATTTTGCATATCAAAAGTATGTAGTTCCAACTGCATGTTGTCCTGACCAAGAACCCACATTTTTGTTTCAGGTCTTGGTGGCTTTAATTCCTGATTTTTATCAAAACGATATTCATATGCTAAATGACGTGCTTTTTCAGATGGTTTGAATGGAGGTGTACTAGTTCGCTGACATGCTGCGATACAATCCAAGTCATCTGTTAATTCAATTTCAGATAAACCAAGACGGTCAAATAACCGCCACCATGAAGGCTTCTCTTCACGACGATGAAATTCAAGCAACCAAGCAAGGGTTTCAGTAACATCCGCCTGCTGCTGATCTGACACTATTTCTTTCTGTGCACGTGATAATAAACGATCACGAAGCTTCAACTTTTCAGCAATCTCCTCAGATATTTCTTGAACTTTAACTTCCTTACTCCCTACGTATAAAATCTTATTTTCCGCCTGCCTCTCACGTAACCACTGCGTGAGTTCTTGTGTTGAGTTGCAATCATCCTGATTATAATCACGAAGACTCTGAAGAATTTTTGAATTTTTATACGAATCTCCATCCTGCTTTTCACGCCACATCTCATAAGCTACAACCGAATCTCCACCACTTCCGACATCCGTTTCTCGCAAGCCGCGATATAAATGTTCAACATTTTTTATTGAGTAACGCGGTTCACCAATTAACAGACCATGTTTAACTATTGTATATAAATCAACAAAAACCTCATTGCGCAGAAGTTGATCTATTTCATATTCACAAACGCCATACTTTCCCATCAATCTTCTACAAGCGGATACCTCATAATTCGCATAGTGATAGATATGCATAGTTGGATCCTTTTGCCACCGAGCATAAGCCCACTGCACAAACTCCTGAAAGGCTTGCTTTTCCTGTTCACTGGTATGTGCCCAATATTCTTTGTACTGGCGTTTCTTATCGTCATCAAAATATGTTACTCCCCAAAGATATTCCAAGCCTCCTTCTACTAATGGAAATCCTTCTATATCAAAAAAAATATCTAGAGGTGAAGATGGCGGCAACAAAGCTAACCCCTTGGCTTCGCCATTTGGAGTCAATATTTCAAAAGCTGGCTTTTTCTCTCCTTGTTGATAGAGCTTTTTAGTCTGTAACTGAATTCGAGATTGAGCCTGTAATCGCTTTAAAACAGGCGCAGGAATTTTGGGGATATGCTTATGAGAAGATTCAGCTAACTGTGTCGCCGTGGTAATACCTTGGCTCTCTAAAGCTTTAATTTGTGAACGCGTAATCGTTGCAACTTGGCTCAGATGATCTCGATCTAAAAGTAATTTCTCTGCAGTACCGCTCCAGCGCCCCCACTCTTTTGAATCTGCTGGGTTGGGCATAGCATTCGCATCAAACTTACCTTCACTAGTAATAAATTGCTGTTTTAAATATTGATAAAAATATCGATAATTATCAGTTCGTAAACGCTCCACTTCATTATTGCCAAGTACAACAGCCACAAATTGCGGATAACATCCTTGGATGGAATTTAGCATCTCGGCATAACAACAAAGCTGTATCACGAAATAGGGTTTTGGTTGTCTCGAGAGCTTGGTATCCCAAACCTCATAACTAAAACCATTTGGCAAGCGTGGATCCGGGGTCTTAACTAAAAAATCTGCATACCCCTGAAAAGGTGCCAAGACAAGATAGGCCTGATATATCACATCAACACCACTGGCAATAGCACTGCGTGTCGCTTCATGTTTTTCTTGCAGTGTTTTACCTTCTATGACTACAACGCTTTTGCCATCATCTCGAAGTTTTTGTAAAAAAGCTGTTTCATGAGCTTGTCCCTTAGCCTGCAATAAGCTGTTAAATGGATCGTCTTCATCTGGTTGATAAGCGCCATCAGGATTTTCAAAAAGGTATCGTTCCATCCATGCTGCAAAGGGTGATGCCATAAATCGGCATAGGTCAGATGGTGAATAGGTAATCCCGTTATTTATTTTCTGCACAAATACTCCTGTAATATCCTTGTGGCCCGTATCTTATATTATTTTCATTGATTTATGGTGTATCCACGCTTGAAACATTAGCCCAGCAATTCCCTGATAATTCCCTGTTATGAATTTTGGCTAAAGTCCAATCGGATTACCGATGTTCTTGCGCCACAAGGGCTGTAGCCGATATAGCGCCTGTATATAGAGGGAGGAATCCCTGATATTTTGAAAAATTCCCTGTTATTAGGGCCGTAACAGGGAATATTGAGAGCGTTGATTGGGTACCGTGTTTACTACGCCGCCAAACAAATAAAAAAGCACCCCATGTGGGTGCTTTTTTATTTATCCGCATCAACCCCTCCCTCTTCTATTGATCTCAAGAGCAAATTCTCGTTTAATCAAGCTTGTTTAAATAGCTGATAAATGGAAGTTGAAAAAGAAGTCTTCCACTAATTAATCTGTTATACAAAAATATAGATGGAGATTGAATTTGAAAATTGAGGCAAATGATAAAGAAATTCAAGACATATTCTCTTTAGGCTATTTCAATATCCCACGATTTCAAAGACCATATTCTTGGAACAGCGAAGAAGTCGAAAGTTTTTGGGATGACATTATTCTTGAGAAAACAGAGAGTTACTTTATCGGCTCTATGGTTGTCTATCAAACCAAAAAACCATATTTCGGTATTGTCGATGGCCAACAACGCTTAACAACTATTACCCTAATATTATCGGCAATTAGGAATGCATTTTTACAAATAGGCGAAGAAAATCTTGCGAAAGGTGTTCATAAATACGTTGAAAAAGCTAATATTGACAATGAAGATGAATTCATTCTAAAAGCTGAAACCTCTTTTCCTTATTTGCAAAGCCATATTCAAAGTTATGACGGATATAATATAAATTGTGAAGTTGGCTCTGAAGAAAAAAAGCTTGAGATAGCTTTCAACATTATTAATAGTAAAATTTTCGAAGCAATACCCGAGTTAAACGAAGAAATTCCAACGCAGACGGGACTATTTACTAATCATGACAAAAACACTGTACAAGCACTCAAGGAATTTAGAGATAAAGTCCTATCTTTAAAATTGGTTTTCATTCAACTCGACAATGAAGATGATGCGTACCTAATTTTCGAAACATTAAATGCAAGAGGTCGTGATCTAACTACTTCAGATTTGGTGAAAAACTTAATACTTAAAAGTATTAAAAATACTAGTGCCTCAATAGATCAATCTAAAGAATCTTGGAATTCACTGATTAAAACGTTTGATAACTTTAACGACTCAAATACTATTGATAACTTTTTAGTTCACTATTGGGTTTCTGAATATAATTATTGCACCGATAAAAAACTATTCTCTGAAATAAAAAACCAAATAAACAATAGCCCAGAACTAGCAAGAAAGTTATTAGGCGACCTTTCTTCAACTGCACCTTTTTATTCTACTCTTTTGCAGCCTGATAGCGCAGAATGGTCCAAAGAAGAGTCAGATGTCAAAACGTCACTAAAAGCTTTAAATCTTTTTAAAGTAAAGCAACAAACCGCTATGACTTTAGCCTTGTTTAGATCGTATAAAAAGAGAATTTTATCTTTAAAGAACCTGAAGACAGCATTAATTCAGATAGAGCATTTTCACTATTGTTTTAATGCAATTACCTCTCAAAGGTCATCGGGAACAATTGCATCAAACTATTCAAAGTTGGCCATAAATTTAACCAAAGCCACCTCAAATGATGAGCTTCAAGTAGTACTCAATGATTTGACCAAATTTTTAACTTCTAAACTTCCAGAAAAAGAAGAATTTGTTGTTAAGTTTTCTGAGCTTGAATACACGTCTAAAAAAACTAAAGATAAGGCAATTGTTAAGTACACGCTTTCAAAAATTATTCCTTCTGATAATGGAGGCCTATCAGTTGATTTGGACAAGCTTACGATTGAGCATATTCTTCCTGAAGCAATATTAAAAGATGACAGTGCCGCCGCAGTTTCCAGTATTGGAAATCTAATTTTGTTGGATGGAAAAACTAATTCGGAAGAATTAGCCGATAAGAACCCGATTGAAAAGTTTAAAATATTAAAGACTAAAAAATACCCAATGAGTGATGCATTTTTAGAATCAGACCAATGGGAAAACGAGGATATTTATAACAGGACTAAGTCGATGGCAGAATATATTTACTCTGAAATAAGATCAAAGTTTGAATAAACAATTGGGGTCAGAGTAAAATTTCTCTGCTTTACTCTCTCCCCTTTCAGCTTAAGCACCTTCCTTCTACCCGTACTTCAAAAACTCCTTCACCACCATCATCAGAGCTATATTAGTGCACCTATTCACCGTCGCGCACTATGATCAAGCAGTAACACACTGATTACCCCTATTTGCAATACCACTCCCTGAAAATTCAGTCTCCATAAGCTGGCAAGGTTCTTGCTGAGCCATAGGCAGCCTGTATTGAATCATCAGTACAGATAACACCTGACTCTACTTACGGGGAGAATGTTTATGCTTGCATATAAATTTTTACCAGCTCATCTATCTATACGATCTACCGGAAAATTTCTGCTCACGGCTGTCTTTCTGTTGATGACAACGCTCAGCCACGCGGCTGCCATGCCCAAAAAGGATTTCACCATGGCCTGGAGTATTTATGCAGGCTGGATGCCGTGGCCTTACGCAGAGCAATCCGGCATTTTGAAAAAATGGGCCGACAAATACGGCATTACCATTAAATTGAAACAACTCGATTACATTGAGTCGATCAACCAGTTTACCGCCGGGCAATTCGACGGCTGCTTGATGACGAATATGGATGCACTCACTATTCCTGCTGCAGGGGGTGTGGATACCAGCATTGTGATTATCGGTGATTATTCGAACGGTAATGATGGCTTGACCTTAAAAGGCAAGAAAGATTTGAAAGACATCAAAGGCCAGAAAGTCAATCTGGTGGAATTGTCCGTTTCACATTATTTCCTGGCACGTGCCCTCTCCAGTGTCGGGCTCAGTGAAAAAGACATCAAGACCGTGAACACTTCCGATGCAGATATTGTCGCCGCATGGAGTACACCGGGTGTGACTGCTGCTGCATCCTGGAACCCGCAACTGGCCGAAATCAAAAAACAGAAAGACACTTATCTGGTTTTTGATTCATCAAAAATCCCAGGTGAAATTCTCGATGTACTGGCCATCAACAGTGCAACGCTGAAAGAGCATCCGGAATTTGCCAAGGCATTGACCGGCGCCTGGTTTGAAACGCTGGCCGTGATGAGTAAAGGCGATGCCAAAGCAACTGAAGCAAAAACTATTATGGCAAAACTCTCCGGAACGGATCTGGCGGGTTATGAAGCGCAATTAAAAACCACCAAACTTTTCTATACCGGAAAGGAAACACTGGATTTCACCAGCGCGCCTTCTTTAATGACTTCCAATGATATGGTGAGAAAATTTTCCTTTGATCACGGTCTGCTTGGTGAAGGTGCCAAAAGTGTCGACGTGATTGGTATTCAATTTCCCGATGGAAAAACCCTTGGCGATGCAAAGAATATCAAGCTGCGCTTTGACAGCTCCATTGTTAAAATGGCCGCCGATGGCAAGCTCTAGTTTTTACCCGCACTCACTTTAGAGATTTGGAATATCTCCAGCCGCCTCCCCGGGCGGCTTTTTTTATTCTGTAGATTTTTTAAACTTATTCTGTAGAGAATTCACCGCGTGCTTCCATCAATGCCGCTACAAGAATAAGTGCAGCACCACACCATTCAATAATAGATAAATGCGTGTCACCCCAGAAAAAGGACGTGATCACTGCAATCACCAATTCCAGCACAATGATAACCGCCGCACGCCCTGCTTCCATATGCGTCACTCCCCATTGCGTGCCCACATTCGCCAACAATATCCAGCACAAACCAAAGGCACCGGCCAACAACCACAGAGATAGCGGTGCATGTTGCGGCAAAGACTCTACACCGCAGAACAGAAGCAGTGCCGTAAAAAATGCGCCGCTGAAAAACATGGTCGCGATCTTGGGTGCAATCGCCAGTGAAGGCGTCGCGCGAAAACACAAGTTATTCATCGCATAAGCAAAGCCCGATGTCAGCGCGAGAAAATCCATCCAGCCTGGCGGTGAAACAAAAATATTCACACCACCGAGAATCAACCAGGCACCCACTACCGCAAACAGCGCCGCAAGCGCGCGCCAGCGGGTAACTGCTTCACCCAGAAAAAAATAGGCCCCCAGTAATGCCCATACCGGCAAGGTATAAAACAACGCCATGCTGCGAACCACATTGCCGTACATCATGCTGGTATTGAACGCGACGTTGGCGTAGCCGCCAAATAAAAATACCAATGCAATCACGCTCCACTCAGGACGTCGCCACTGCCTTGCATGGCGCATCAAGAGTGGCAGCCCTATGAGAGTCAGCGAACCATAAGCAACAAACAGCAATGCCACACTGCTGAAACCGGCATCACCAAAAAATTTGAGCGGCAACCAGATGGCGCCCCACAAGGTGGATGAAGCGATCAGCGCCAATAGCGGACCGCGTGATGAATGGGGCATTAACGTTATTCCTTCGCGACAGGGAAGCTATTATGACGAGAAAAGAAAGCCATGTCATGGTTGGGCCACAACTCGGCCTTATTTTCTTGCGCTATTTTTTTTAATTTACGTATGCTGGCCAGTGCCATGTCTTCGCGCTCTTGCCAACACAGGCCCGGTGCAATTTCAGATTCAATATTTTCTGTTAGATCCGCCGCATCACCACATAATAAAATTGGTTTTCCTTTTGGCAGCTCGATCAACAAGGACATATGCCCCGCCGTATGCCCCGGCGTTTCAATAGCCTGCACACCACTCGCCACCGCGTATTCACCACACTGCACGCACCAATGTACTTCGTGAGAATAATCACTGGGAAAGTATGCCGTATCTGCAGGATCAGGTCTGGCAGCCGCGAGTTCTCGTTCATGCACGTGCACATCGGCATGCGCAAATTCATGCAAACCACCAGCGTGATCGAAATGTAAATGGCCGCAGAACACACAGTCGATGTCTTTTACATCCAGACCCAATATCGCAAGACGCGATGGCAAACGCTGCTCTTCCGTCATTTCCGGCGGGCCAAAGGCAAAACCCGGATGCTCGTAGTATTGCTTGCGTAACACCGGATCATGGATCTTGCGGTAATCGCACCCGACATCATAAAGAATCCGGCCATTTTTGGTTTCTATCAAATAAGCAAGTATCGGCGCTTCAATAATAACGTCGGCACCGATGCCGCGCGTTGACAAGGTTTTTTCATAACGATGTGTTCCGCACAGGATGGGCCAAAACTTACGTACACTTGTCACAAAGAATTACTCGCTATAAAAACTAATGGCCGGTAAGGAAGGAAACACCATCGACACCAATAAACGTTTCCCCCTGATTCGATAACACATCAAAATCGATGGGATCCTCATGTGTCAGGCGCTGCGTTCGATAACGAAAATAACTGGTGATCTGGTTGCGAAACGGGATCATCTGCGTTAGCTGATCACCAAACAATTCATGGTTCAGTTTTGGTAATTGATACCAGGGTTGGGTTGGCCTTTCGTGATGTGCATTGTGATATCCAAAATTTAATGTGAACAGATTTAGCCAGGGATATTTCACGGAATGCAAGTTGGTATAGGTGTGACTGTATTCGAAGGGCGCATCAAACTGCCGGGCTTCGGGACCCGGTGGCGATTCAAGTGTTTCAAACAAGGCATAGGTATGTTGGAAAGCGTCCATAAAACGCAGCACATGTAACATCAGCATATAGGCCAGCGGATAAAGCAGCAATACGCGTGGCGCAGTGAGCGCGATAGAAGTAAAAATGACACTGCGTATTATTAATATAAGAATGACACGTGCACGCTGGTTGCGCCGCCCTGGCAACACAAAAGGCATCAAGGGAACCATCCAGTGCATCACGATATCCAGCGCCGGAATAAAAAGCAGCTCCATCGCTTGCAAGCATTTCAGCAGCCACGGGTGTTGCAATAAGCGATGACGAAAATTAAACGCGACCACATCCGCCCTGTCGACATGATGTCGAAAATGTTTATGGCGTATGCCTTCATAAGTGCCGTAACAAGCGCCGGTGATCCACAACAGGATATTCCCCAGCCGTGCATTGTTTTCATTATTGGCCAACAGGGTGTTGTGCGCACACTCGTGGATAAGATAAGCAGCGATGATCATGGTATGCGCGAGTAACACAACCCCCATCGCATTGATCCACCACACTTCGCGTGTGATCAAATACCAGGCGCCGAGATAACCAAGAAAAGCATAACTGATGGCCAAGGAATTGGGTATTAACCCATCACGACGACGAAAGAAAGACATAAATACTCCGTGGTTGTAATAGAAAATGGGCCGTCCCACCGAGGAGTACACGCATCGGGCCGTCCCTCTGCGGAGTTGTGATAGAAGAAGTGGAAGCAAAATATATGCCCGCAAAATACAGGCTCACTGGTTGATTTCATGGGATTTGATCAGGAGATACGCACAAAAAGAGCGCGAACAAAATTCAAATGCCTCTGATCAGTGCATCGAACGTGTCTTTTTAATGGATTGATAGCCAATTTCGTTGGCACAGTAACTGCAATCGCCATGATTGAATTGCGGGGTAACATGAAAAGACTGATTAATTTAAGACCATCACGTGGCTTGGGACTCCTTTTAGCGTTGCTGCCCTTTCTGGTAGCAGGCGGATTTTATGTCTCTGCGTCCTTTGTACGCCACATCAATAATCCGGGTGATCGCCTGTTGCCAAATGTAACACAACTGATCGAAGGCATTCAGCAGGTTGCATTCAGCGAAGAAAAACGCACCGGCATGATTATTCTCTGGGGTGACACCCATGCAAGCCTGGTTCGGTTGGGACTCGGCATTGGTATCAGTGCAATAGCCGGATTGTTGTTTGGCATACTCACCGGCATGTTCCCCTACGCACGCAGTACCTTCTCACCGATGATTGCCGTATTGTCGTTGATTCCGCCCATGGCCATACTGCCTATTTTATTTATTGCATTGGGTCTGGATGAACTTTCAAAGATTGCACTCATTGTATTGGGTATTGCTCCTTTTATTATGCGTGATATACAGGCACGTGTGCTGGAAATTCCTGGCGAACAATTGATCAAGGCACAATCACTCGGTGCATCCAGTTGGCAAATTGCTTTGCGAGTGATTCTGCCACAAATCACGCCGCGTTTGATTGACACAGTTCGTCTCTCCATGGGTGCTGCCTGGCTATTTCTGATTTCCGCTGAAGCCATTGCCGCAGAACAAGGACTCGGTTATCGCATCTTCCTGGTACGACGCTACATGGCGATGGATGTCATCCTGCCTTACGTGGCATGGATCACCTTGCTTGCCTATGTCTCTGACCGCTTGTTATTGAAATTAAATCATCGTTGCTTCCCCTGGTTATTTCACAAACTGGAGGAACCAATCTGATGAAGCAAATGCGCCTGAAAAATATCTGGAAAGAATATGGCTCACGTGTGGTATTGGAAAATATTTCCCTTGAAGTGGAACGCGGTGAATTTATCAGCATCGTCGGTGCCTCGGGTTGTGGAAAAACGACTTTTTTTAAAATGTTATTGGGCGAAGAACAACCAACCCGTGGAAAAATGCAATTGGAAGGCAGACCCTGGCCGAAAGAGCCCGGAGCCGATCGCGGTGTGGTGTTCCAGCGTTACTCGGTGTTTCCTCACCTGAATGTACTGGAGAATGTGTTACTCCCGCTCGAGTTACAAGCAGCACCATTCTCCGCTCGATTATTTGGAAACTCCCGCCGTACGGCATTAGCGCGTGCACATCAAATGCTGGCCTGTGTTGGCCTCAGTGCAAGTTTACAGCGTTATCCGCATGAACTTTCAGGTGGTATGCAACAGCGACTCGCCCTCGCTCAATCGTTAATTCGCGAGCCACAGATTCTCTTGCTTGACGAACCTTTTGGCGCCCTTGATCCCGGCATACGCGCCGACATGCACACCCTGCTGCTCTCGTTATGGCGAGAAAAAAAATTCACGGTGTTTATGGTAACGCACGACATCAAGGAAGGTTTTGCATTGGGCACACGCGTGTTGGTGTTTGACAAACTGCGCAAGGATTCTCAGGCACCGGAGGCTTACGGCGCGACCATTTCCTTTGACCTGGATGCCCATCGAAACGAAGTGGCGCGGAAAAGTGCATGAGTCCGCAAAACGCTAATCAAAATTACAAAAACATAGCCGATAATATTATTTATCAGGAGACCATTCCTGCCGGGTGCCATTGGTCTTTAGTCATGCCGAAAGGTTACACCTTGCGACTGATCGACGTTGAAGGAGGCGCCAATATCGGCATGTTGTTGTACAACGCACAGCAACCACTCGAACGATTAAATATTCCTGATACCTTGAAATGCCAGCATACGTTCACACTCACTGCGGGTCATTGTCTCTACTCGGATATGGGCAGGCTATTCTGCTCCATCGCACAGGACAGCTTCGGTTGGCATGACAGTGTGTGTGGCGCCTGTGATCGTGAATTGGTGGAAACTCGCTGGGGAAAACTGACCTATCAACAAGCGCACAATGCGATGCATCGCAACGGTCGTGACGGATTTTTAATTGAACTGGCAAAATACGGGCTGGGGAAAAAAGATCTCGCGGCCAATATCAACTGGTTTAGCAAAGTCGTTGCGGATGAAGCAGGCAATGTCAGTCTGGTAAAAAACACACAGGAAAACGCCTACGTGGATTTATTATTTGAAATGGAAACACTGGTGATTTTTCACAGCGCTCCACATCCACTTGATCTTTCAGAACGGTGGCCCGCCAAATCCTTTCATTACCAGATACTGGAAACCAATATTTCGTCGGTTGATTTACCTGCTGTAATACAGCGCAGTGAAAACCAGCGTGGCCTGCTTAATAATCGTCTTTATCACATGAATTGTTGTCACCCTGAGCTATATGAAAAAACACATGAAAAGGCACATAAAGAATCACATGAAACTGAGTGAAAGCAAATTAAAACCTGAAAAGGCCCGCTATCGAAAGACCGTCGATGCCGGTGATTACTGGATGCATGTGGTGAAAGCCGGACAAACCCTGCGCTTGCACGACATGGAAGGAAACCAGGCAGCAGATATGTTGTTCTATAACGCACACAATCCAACCGAGCGTTACAGCGCTGTTGATACGATACGCACCCAAATGAATTTGTATATACAGCTCGGTACTAAACTGATATCCACAGAAAACAAGGTCATGCTGGAAGTGACAGCCGATACCTGTGGTCGCCATGACACCCTCGGCGGTGCCTGCGCCACGGAAAGTAACACCGTGCGCTATGCCCTGAGAAAAAAATGCATGCACGCCTGTCGCGACAGTTGGCTATTGGCAGTCACTGAAAATGATCAATACCAGATGAACAAACGCGACATTACGCACAATATTAATTTTTTTATGAATGTTCCGGTTACACCCGAAGGGGGATTAACGTTTGCGGATGGCGTTTCGGGCGCAGGAAAATATGTTGAATTGGTTGCGCGGATGGATGTCATTGCACTGTTATCCAACTGTCCGCAACTGAATAATCCTTGCAACGCCTACCATCCAACGCCTTTGGAAGTATTGATTTGGGATTAATTTTTTAATATCACTTTTTTATATCATTGTGACCCTGCATCGGGACGGCCCGCAATGCAGTAAAACCTGAGCGGGACGGCCCGCAAAAAGTAGCTCACATGTTTAAAACCGTTTTGATTGCCAACCGCGGCGCCATCGCTTGCCGCATTATTCGCACACTACACAAGCTCAATATACGCGCCATTGCGGTCTACACCAAAGCCGATGCGGATTCATTGCATGTGCGATTGGCAGACGCGGCGGAATTAATCGGTGATGGTGCAGCAGCAACATCCTATCTCAATGTGGAAAAAATATTGGCGGCCGCAGAAAAGCACGGCGCAGAAGCCATACATCCCGGTTACGGTTTTTTAAGCGAGAATACTTCTTTTGCTGCAGCCTGCGCTGAACGCGGCATTGTTTTTGTCGGGCCGCGCTCTGAACATATCACCGCCTTTGGCTTGAAACACACGGCGCGTGAATTGGCAGAAAAAAATGATATCCCCCTTTGTCCTGGCAGTGGCTTGCTTGCCAATGAAACAGAAGCCGTGACATGCGCAGAAACCATTGGTTATCCGGTCATGTTGAAAAGTACCGCCGGGGGCGGCGGTATCGGCATGCAAATATGTCGAAACAGTGAACAGCTCACCACTGCCTTTTCTTCAGTACAACGGTTGTCAAAAAATAATTTTGGCAATGCCGGTGTGTTTGTTGAAAAATACATCGAACGCGCACGGCATATTGAAGTGCAGGTCTTTGGCGATGGCAAGGGCGGCGTGCTGGCGATTGGCGAGCGCGATTGCTCCTTGCAGCGCCGTAACCAGAAAGTCATTGAAGAAACACCGGCGCCGAACCTGAGCGATTCCATTAGAAAACAGTTGCATGAAACCGCCGTGCGCTTGTGTGCCGCCATCAATTATGCCAACGCGGGCACAGTAGAGTTTATTTACGATGCGCTGACAGAACAATTCTATTTTCTGGAAGTAAATACACGGCTGCAAGTGGAACACGGTGTGACCGAAATGGTAACCGGCATCGATCTGGTTGAACTGATGCTGAAAGAAGCCGCCGGTGAACTTCCGGATCTTGCTTCTATCATCGTCAAAACGAATGGCCATGCCATACAAGCACGTTTGTATGCCGAAGATCCCTGGCGTGATTTCCAGCCGCAATCCGGTTTGCTCACAGCGGTGCAATTTCCTGAAGGTGAATCAAGGGAGAAGTGGCGTATTGATCACTGGATAGAATCGGGTGTGAACGTATCGCCCTTCTATGATCCCATGCTCGCAAAAATTATTGTTCATGCGGACACACGCGATCAGGCGATTCATCAACTATCCCAAGCGCTCGATAAAACCGTGGTTGCAGGAATCGAAACCAATCGCCTGTATTTATTGCAATTGTTGCAAGATAAAGTCTTTACCAATGCCGCGATGAGCACGCGTTATCTCAACGATAAAGTGTATCCGTCAACAGCCATCGAAGTACTCGACGGGGGCACCAACACCACCGTGCAGGATTATCCGGGGCGCCTCGGTTACTGGAATGTCGGCGTTCCTCCATCCGGACCTTTCGATGACTATTCTTTCCGTCTTGGCAACCGTTTGCTAAATAATGCTGAAGAAGCGACAGGCCTGGAAATCACACTCAATGGCCCCACGCTAAAATTTCGCCATGCCTGCGATATAGTTTTAACCGGTACTGAATTGCCCGCCACAATGGATGATGTTGCTGTTGCTTATTGGCAAATTCTTCATATAGAAGCTGGCTCTGTATTGCGCATCGCACGTGCTGCCGATCTCGGTACGCGCAGCTATTTGTGTATACGTGGCGGTTTGCAATTGCCCGCATATCTCGGCAGTCGATCCACGTTTACACTCGGCCAATTTGGTGGCCACGGTGGGCGCAGCCTGCGCATCGGTGATGTACTGCATTTCAATCATCATGAAACCCATGATATAAAAATATCAACTAAAGCACCGTTGCGCATTCATAAAAATATCCAGCCACAAATTTCCAACCATTGGAAGTTACACGTGCTCTACGGCCCGCATGGCGCACCGGATTTTTTTACCGAAGCGGATATCGACAATTTTTTTTCGACGGCATGGGAAGTGCACTATAACTCCAGCCGCACCGGTGTACGTTTGATCGGCCCCAAACCACAATGGGCACGACAGGACGGCGGTGAAGCCGGATTGCATCCTTCAAATATTCATGACAACGCCTATGCGATCGGCGCGATAGATTTCACCGGAGACATGCCGGTGATACTTGGGCCAGACGGCCCCAGTCTTGGCGGGTTTGTTTGTCCTGCGGTAGTGATTGCAGCTGAACGCTGGAAACTCGGTCAACTCAGGCCCGGTGACAAAATTTCTTTTATTCCCGTGTCACCGGAAACTGCACATCAACTGGAGCAACGCCAGCAAACGATTTTACGCAGCCTGATTTCAGCGGCGGAAGTAGATGAACGCATCAAACGCACATCGCCCATCCTTTATAAAAGCGATGCTAAACAATCTAATGCAAAACCGTCTTCAACGGATGTCGTTTATCGTGCAGCGGGTGATAAATATCTATTGGTGGAATACGGGCCTCTGGTACTCGACATAAACTTGCGTTTCCGTGTACATGCGTTGTGGCAATGGCTGTGTAATGAAAAAATAAAAGGCGTTATCGATATCACACCGGGTATACGCTCACTGCAAATTCATTACGACAGCTGTCACCTGTCGCGAAAAAAATTGCTGGATATCTTGCAACGCGCCGAATTGGAACTGGCTTCAATCGAAGACAGTGTCGTCCCCGCACGCGATATCTGGCTTCCCCTGTCCTGGGATGATCCAGCAACAAAACTGGCGATAGAAAAATACATGCAATCCGTCAGCAAGGATGCGCCGTGGTGCCCTTCCAATATTGAATTCATCCGCCGTATCAATGGCCTCAACAGTGAAGACGATGTAAAACGTATTGTGTTTGATGCAGAGTATCTGGTGATGGGTTTGGGCGATGTGTATCTCGGCGCACCCGTAGCCACACCACTTGATCCACGACATCGCCTAGTGACAACAAAATATAATCCGGCACGCACCTGGACCCCAGAAAACGCGGTTGGCATCGGCGGCTCCTATCTCTGTGTATACGGCATGGAAGGCCCGGGCGGATATCAATTTGTTGGACGCACCTTGCAGATGTGGAATCGCTGGCGTAAAACTGTAGAATTTCCAGAACCCTGGTTGCTGCGTTTTTTTGATCGCATCCATTTCTTTCCGGTCAGTGCAGAAGAACTGCTGGATATTCGCGAAGCCTTCCCACGCGGTGAATACCGATTGCGCATTGAAGAATCACAATTCAGTTTGCGTGAATACAACCGGTTCCTGGAAAAAAACTCCGACAGCATCAGAACCTTTAAACAACAGCAGCAAAATGCTTTTGAACAGGAACGAGAATACTGGAAGCAATTAGGTTACAACGCCACTGCACCGTCATCGGAAACCAATGTCGCTGAAGACAAAGAAATAATACTGGCCGAAAATGAAATATTGATCAGCAGTCACGTGCCCGGCAGTGTGTGGCAAATATCAGTACAGGAAGGCGACATCGTTGAAGCGTCAACAGCCGTTATGATCGTGGAATCAATGAAAATGGAAATAGCCGTTTGTGCAACGCAAAAAATACGTATCCAGAAAATCATCGCAACGGCCGGCATGCAGGTTCAAGCAGGAACTGCTCTTGCTATTGGAGAACTTGTGCCATGAGCTTACCTGAAACATTTTCTATCAATGAATTACGTGCACTGTATTTCTCGGGAAAAATATCTCCTGTAGAAGTCATAGCAGAAATTCGCCAACGCATTGATCGTGATCGGGAAAATCCGGTCTGGATTACCGTGCTGGATGAACAAACACTTTTACCCTATCTTAACAATCTGGAAAGTCTGGATAAAAATAAATTTCCACTGTGGGGAATTCCTTTTGCTATCAAGGACAATATCGATCTGGAGAATATTCCAACCACTGCTGCCTGCCCTGCTTTCGCTTACACACCAACGCGCAATGCCACTGTTGTACAAAAATTACTGGATGCGGCCGCCATTCCGATTGGTAAAACCAATATGGACCAGTTTGCTACCGGACTGGTTGGAACACGCTCACCCTATGGCGAAGTACAGAATGCTTTTGTAGCAGACTATATCAGCGGTGGTTCCAGTTCCGGTTCTGCTGTGGCGGTAGCACGTGGTCATGTTGCGTTTGCGCTGGGTACAGACACCGCTGGCAGTGGACGTGTACCGGCATCATTAAACAATCTTATTGGCCTGAAACCATCGCGTGGTCTGCTAAGTACCAGCGGTGTAGTACCAGCCTGTAAAACACTCGACTGTGTCAGTCTATTTGCACATACATTGGGTGACGCAGAACTGTTACTCAATATCACTCAGGGAGTTGATGCCAACGATTGCTATAGTCGAGCACTGGAATTAAACACCCACACCCTAAATAAATTAACTGTTGGCATTCCAAAAAAGCAGCAGCTGGAATTTTTTGGCGATTTCGAAGCAGAAAAGCTATTCCATCAATCAATCGAAGCAATACAAAAGCAAAACACAAGCATTATTGAAATTGATTTGGCGCCCTTTATCGAAGCCGCACAGATGCTTTACGGCGGCCCTTGGGTTGCCGAACGCTGGTTAACTGCTAAAGACGTGCTGGAAACTAATTCGGATGCTATATTGCCCGTGATAAAAAATATCCTTCTGTCTGCAAATTCATTATCGGCTGCGGAGAGTTTCCATAATTTTTATCGTATCGCTGAATTGCGCAAGATCATTGAGCCCACGCTTGCTTTAGTCGATGTCATATTGACACCAACCATAGCACGCCCATGGTTACGCGATGAAGTTCGCAAAAACCCACTGGAGCTAAACAGCAAGCTTGGCTACTACACCAACTTTATGAATCTATTCGATCTCGCTGCACTGGCTGTACCACAGGGCTTTTTTAGCAATGGCCTGCCGAATGGCGTTACCTTATTTGCTGACCACAGCAGCGATCTGCAATTATTGAAGATAGCCGCGCATTTATTTCCAGATTGTGCTGGTGAAAATCCCATGAGTGGAGAAAATCCTATGCAAGACAAAATTGAATATCACGATCTTCTGGTGTGTGGCGCACACATGAGCGGCTTACCATTAAATACACAACTCACCGAGCGCGGCGCCGTGTTTGGCGAAAGTGTAAAAACAGCTGCTTGTTATCAACTCTATGCGTTGCCAGGCGGGCCGCCCTTCCGTCCGGGTTTAGTTCGCGTTGTAGAAAATGGTGTGGAGATAGAAGCAGAAATCTGGCGCTTGCCCGCATCACGCTGGGGAGATTTTATTGCACTGATTCCTGCGCCACTCGGCATAGGCAGTGTGATGCTGGCCGATGGTCGACTGGTAAAGGGATTTTTATGTGAAGGCTTTGCCATAAACGATGCTACAAATATCAGCGAACTGGGCAGCTGGCGGAATTTTCTGAAAATAATATAGTTAATATCACAATTCCCTTGAGGTTTGGTCCACCGCCAAGTGAATAAAGGGAGTCAGAGATAAAATGAAATTAATCTTAAAAGCATTCAAGGAATCCACTCACGCCGCAACACCAAACAGAAAACCGACACCTGTTGTTAATGCCATTGCCAAAGCACCCCAGAAAGCAACTCGTATAGCCGCTTTTACAACCGATGCGCCACCCACCTTTGCAGCAAGTGCGCCCAACAGTGTTAGAAAAAACAATGAACTTGCCGATATGCTCCACATCAATGTAGATGCAGGAAACAATAGAACTGCCAACAATGGTAAAAAAGCCCCTACTGCAAATGCAATCGCAGAAGACAATGCTGCTTGAACGGGACGAGCCGTTAACGATTCCGTTATTCCCAGTTCATCGCGTGCGTGTGCCGCCAACGCATCGTGTTGCATTAACTGTGTAGCCACATTGGCCGCCAACTCTTTATCAAGACCGCGTTTGAGATATATACCTGTTAACTCTGCGTGCTCGGATTGTGGATCATCATCCAGCTCTTTGCGCTCACGAGCCATATCGGAATGTTCCGTATCAAGTTGTGAACTGACAGAGACATACTCTCCTGCCGCCATCGACATGGCGCCTGCCACAAGACCCGCAACACCTGTCATTAGTAGTGTTTGTGTTACTGCACCCGCCGCTGCCACACCCAGCACCAGGCTGGCGGTTGAAACAATTCCGTCATTTGCACCGAGCACTGCTGCACGAAGCCATCCCGTCCTGTGAGTCTTGTGCCTTTCGGTGTGTCTTGCCATAGAAATAAATTCCAATAATCAGGTTTTGTTCATTGTGTCATGAGAAAAAAAATATTTCAGAAATCAGTTAAGCGAAGGATACTCTTTCAACACTACCCGAGCAGGTAGTATTCAAGAGCAACCTTAATTCGTTCTTTACATTTAACACGAGAGCATCGTTCATGGCATTGCTTGATTCATATCAAGCAATCACACGATCTTACTTTCTATGTATGACACCGCACATATAGAATACTGGACTTGGAGTACCCTTCGCTCGCAGTCATGGGTTTCTCTACATCTCTACATCTCTACATCTCTACATCTCTACATCTTTATAGGACTTAGTTATGGATAGCATGCGAGCAGTGGAACACAATAAGCTTCTGGCATCTCTGCCAAAGGACGTACTAAATCGTTTAGTACCAAATCTGGAATTGGTGTTATTGCCACTTGGAAAAATACTACATGAACCAGGAGGAAAAATGCAGCATGTCTACTTTCCAACCAATGCTGTCATAGCACTCTTTAGTATGCTTGAAAATGGAGCGTCATCCGAAGCGGCGCTGATCGGAAACGAAGGTTTTATTGGCATGCCCTTGCTCATGGGCGGCGAAAGCACGTCGAACCAGGCAATTGTAATAAACGCTGGTTACGTCTACCGGTTACCAAGGCATCAGTTTAAGGATGAACTGAACCGCCACAGCGGATTACTGTTGCAGTTGCTACTCTACACACAAGCGTTGATCACGCAAATGACCCAGACCGCCGCTTGTAACCGACATCACTCTGTCGATCAGCAATTGTGCCGCTGGCTTCTACTTTCTATTGATCGTACTTTGGAAAACAAACTGACTATGACCCAGGAATTAATCGGCAATATGCTTGGTGTGCGTCGCGAAGGCATTACTTCTGCTGCATTTAAATTGCAAAAATTGGGAATCATTGAATATTCCCGAGGAAAAATCACCGTACTGGATCGGCATAAACTTGAGAAGATGTCTTGTGAATGTTATTCCGCGGTCAAAAAGGAAACGGATCGCTTGTTACCTTTTGTTCCAAAACCGTTAATCATACCTCGGGAAAGAATAGCTTATCGCGAAAGGTCTGTGGCACTATGATTTGCCATGCACACACGGGCGGTGCTGTGAGAACCGTCAATTTAATGGGCGATGGATTTTTTAAATAATGGATATTTATTTATATTTGCAATTACTGGCTGATCGTAATGGTTCTGATGCATTTTTCAGCGTTGATACAGAGCCCCGAATGACTGTAGAAGGTATCTATCACAAAATTGGGAGCCACAAATTATCGGCCACTGATACAAGAGAAATCGCCTATTCGCTGATGTCTGACGAGCAACAAAAAATATTTGAGAGCACGATGGAGCTCAACCTGGCTGTTAATTTTAAAGATCTAGGGCGTTTCAGGATTAACTTCTATCGACAACGCGGTGATATTGCTATTGTGATTCGATACATTAAAAATGCAATCCCTTCGATAGAGCATTTGAATTTGCCGGCCATACTCAAGGCACTGATTCTTGAAGACAGAGGATTGATTTTAGTAGTGGGCGCAGCAGGTTCGGGAAAATCAACTACCCTGGCTTCCATGATTGACTACCGCAATACGACAGTGGCCAGCCATATCCTGACTATAGAAGATCCCATTGAATTTTTACACGCCCATAAAAAATCAATTGTCGATCAACGTGAAATCATTATTGATACACTCTCATTTGCAAATGCATTGCGAAATGCCATGCGTGAGGCTCCGAATGTCATCATGATCGGTGAAATTCGTGACCAGGAAACCATGCATCACGCCATGTCCTATGCAGAGTCCGGTCATCTATGTCTATCAAGCCTGCACGCCAACAATAGCAATCAGGCATTGGATCGCATTATTAACTTTTTTACGGAGTCGGCGCATCGACAATTATTCCTTGATCTTTCTTTACATTTACGCGCCATTATCGGGCAACGGCTGATCATTGGCGTTGACGGCAAGCGTGTTCCAGTGGTAGAAATCATGATCAATACACCTTATATTTCTGATCTGATTGCCAAAGGATCTATTTCTGAAATCAAAGGTGTGATGGAGCAAAATCTTGATTGCGGCATGATGACATTTGACCACTCCCTGTATTTACTTTTTAACGAGGGAAAAATCACGCAAGATGTCGCCATACACAATGCAGATTCGCCAAACAATTTAGCTCTAAAAATACGATTGGACGCGGGTGGAAATATTTCCGGTTCATCTGACTTACACATCAATAAAGATAGTACATTTTTTGATTCCTTTGACGGGAAGGAAAAATCATATCCAACCAGGTAATCGTTGCATGTCAACTATCAGTTGTCACTAACCTACTTCCCATCCTTCTAGCTCAGGTTCTCTCTTGTTCTTTCCACATATAAAAAAACTTCTTCTGCATCTCTGGTAAATCCTAAGTGCGCTATCGAACAGAGACAATCTTATACAGCGCCCAGACTACTTCTCAATTCCTTAACTGCAATGGAAGCTTGTAATGATGAACTCAATGAATCGCCAATCGATTGGTAAATCAACAGCGGAAAAAGCCCTGTTCAAGATCAGGCAACACATGGCACAGGATTTACCACCCATTGAAGATAGGGACATGGATATGCAATATCAACGTCCAGCAATCTTGCCGACTGTAAATCAAACCAGAGTGAAGTGGAAAGCAAAAAAAAGTGATGCCCGGCCAGGATGGAGTATGTCAACGTCGCATGAATTACCGGGAGAAAACGATCCAAAAATACCTTTAATTGAAATAATCCAGAAACGCCACGCCACAACACATGATGAAGACAATCGACAAGTTACCCACCTTTGAGTAGTACTTAGGCGCGGCAGTAATCACCTGAACTCAATACTATCTGATACGGATCACAATCCCTGGCTCGTGATACTCCTTAAAGTCTTCAAGGCAGCGTGATAGGAACTCGGCCTCTTGTGGCAAACATGAATCGAGTATTTTGAAATTGTTAATCTGGATGACGCCGGGCACATCTATTTCTTGTAAGTACTCTTCAAAATCATCCCAGTTTTTTCCGTAATTTTCCGGAAACTGAAACGCATCAGATAATAAACGATGTAACTCTTGTGGCGTTTTAACACTGCCGACATTTATCTCGAGGCTATTGCCACTTCGTAAAAACCTTTCAACTGGCATTGGATGTATTCATAATCTATTTTCCAGTGACTTTAATATTTGCAAAGTTGAATATAGATAACCTATCCTTGCATGACACAATACTCTGTGCATCCTCACACCACCTGATAAATTTTACTAAGTTATACACGTCCGATTGTCATGATAATTAAGAGGAGCACCCCTAACACAGAAACAACGGCATTAACTGCCAATCCCCACCTCGCCGCGTAACCTGGAGGAAACTCTGCGGGTTTCAATGAGCGCAGAATAATTGCATATTGCCAGGCTGAGTATCCGGAAGTGAATGAACCAAGCGCAATAAACGAAAGGCCCAGCCAAAAGGTTAATGTGACCTGGGCAATGTGAGCACCTGTGGGAGCAACAGCATGAATAAGCAGGCCTGTTCGCTCAATGACAAAACCAAAGGCGATGAGTGAAAGACTGGTTCTGTTCCAGGCCAGCAAGGTTCGCTCTGCCGAGAATAGCACTCTTGGATCTTTCAGGTCAGACATTATCTATCCTAAATGCATAGTCAAATAAATGTGATTTTCTAACTCACTCTTGGCTTCTTTTGTATTTATTTATCCACTACAATGTTCGCATAAATGCTACAAGATCTTGCTTATCCTGCTGCGTCAGTTTTAATTCCAGCACCAGATTGAAAAATTCCACGGTATCATCCAGTGTGAGTAAACGACCATCGTGCAGATAGGGTGGAGAATCTTTTATTCCACGTAGCGGAAATGTTTTGATTGGTCCATCTGCGGACGCGATAACACCGTTTATAGTTACTTCTTTGAAGAAGCGCTCGGTTTTCAGGTTGTGCATGAGATTATCGGTGTAATAAGGAGGTGTATGACAAGCGGCGCACTGCCCTTTCCCAAAAAAAACTTCTTGTCCCTGCATTTCACTCTTGCTGGCTTGAGTTGCATCCAGTTTTCCAAACACATTCAATTTTGGTGCAGGTGGAAAGTCGAGAAGCTCCTGGAATTCTGCCATGGCCTGCACCTGACTGCCACGTTCAAGAATATTGGCACCCTTACGAGTTGCATCAGCGGGAATCCCATCAAAGTAAGCGGCGCGTTGTTCGAATTCCGTAAAATCTTCTACGGTTTTAAGCGCGCGTTGCGAACCAAACAAGCGTTGAATATTTACACCTCGCAATGATGGCGTATCGACGCGATGGCGGTATTCATTCGGTCGACTATCACCGGCCGTATGTGTGGCAGCATCCGTGTGTCCATTCGCATGGCAATCAAAACAGGCCACGCCAGCGTGAGCTTGCAAACTGCGCCTGTCTTCGGTGGCGTTGAATTGTTGTTGGGGAAATGGCGTGACTAATAATCGTAATCCTTCGAGTTGTTTTGGGTTCAGGATATCTTTAAATAATTCGTTAAAGTTGCTGAGTGTTACTAATTGCCCTTGTGACACATCACCCAGATCCGAGCGCGTTGTCAAATAAATAGCTGCAGGGAACTCGGGAAGGAAATGATCTGGCAGATCGAAATCAAGATCGAAGCGTGTTAAATCTCGCCCGGTTTGTTTCTTTGTTTCATCTATGAGGAATTTTGGAAAAACCATACCGCCCACTTCGTGGTGAGGATGTGGCAAAGGAAGAAAACCGGCTGGCCACAGTTGCTTATCTCTGATTTCCTGCGGTGACAGATCGGATAGTTTTTCCCAGGTCATTCCATCAGGCAACTTTACACGAACAGCGGATTGTATTGGCTTGCCGCGTGACATGGTTATTCCATAAACGGATTTATCAGACAGGTCATAACGCTCTTCAAGCAAGGATTGTTGGCGTTGTGAAAATTGTGGTTTCTCTGCTTGCAAACGTGCTGTCATAGCAGTAAAGGTTTCATCAAAAGCCGAGGCTATTAATGCGAAAGACAAGATGAAGACAGTCGCTATGGCAGGTATCGGCAACTTCACGAGTATGTTCAAAATGTTGTTACACTTATTTAGCAGGCTGACTCGCCTGGATGGCTTTTATATATGCCATCCAGCGAGACAGATAACTTACTTGGCTGATCCTTCACATGCGGTTGCCGAGTGCTTGCTTGCCGTATTGCAACACTCCATAGCACTTTTGGAGCTAGTTTTTGCATCAGCATCTTTGTGGTTATCATGATGTGAAGCTGCCTTCAGGTGATGATCAGCACATTCCTTGTGACCTTTGGCGGCTTCTTTGTGTGCGTTACTTGCGGTTGTATGAGCGTTTGACATTTGTGTGATTCCTATAATAAGTGAGGATGGGAGAATAGATTGCCTTTTATCGCTGAAGGCGGAAAATTAATTATTACCGCGAACATCGAAAATACAGTGTGCTTAAGTCAATCCCCCCAATCCGTTCGTTACCGAACGTTGTTACCCTGTTCTGTTAGTCAGTGCCCTCTTCCGCACCATAAGTCAATAGGTCCTTCTCAAGTCCTGGTAGTGGAACCAGTAGAAAGCCTTTCCATATACAAAAATATAACCGGTGTAATATAAAGCGTTATCAACTGGGAAAAAATTAATCCGCCTGATACAACGAGGCCAAGCGGTTGACGTAATTCTGCACTGGTACCAAAACCAAATGCCAAGGGCAATGCACCCATGAGTGCGCATAACGTTGTCATAGTGATTGGTCGAAAGCGCAGCAAGCACGCTTCGCGTATGGCAGTCTCTGCTGACTTTCCTGCACGTTGTTGCACCAATGCAAAATCAATCATCATGATGGCATTTTTTTTCACGATGCCAATTAGCATTAATATTCCAAGGCTGGCAATAAGCGTGAGATCCAGACTGAATAATTGCAACATTAATAAAGCACCGATCGCCGCCGATGGCAAACCAGACAGAATGGTCAGCGGGTGAATATAACTCTCATATAAAACACCCAGTAATACATAAATCACTAACACGGCAGACACAATAAGTATCGTTTGATCGCTTTGGGATTTTTGAAACGCTGCTGCATCACCTGCATAATTCGTTAAAATGGAGCCTGGCATGCCAATCGCTGATTTTAATGTATCTATCGTTTTGGTTGCTTCACCCAGGGTGGCGCCAGGTGGAAGGTTGAATGAAAGCGTTACTGCTTGTAATTGGCCTGCATGGTTTACTGATGTTGGACCTGCCACACGACTAATATGTGTGATATTGGAAAGTGGTATCAGTTGCCCGGATTTTGAACGCACCTGGATTTTATCAATGGATGTTTCATCGCGCCGGAAGGAATCACCGACCTCCAGAATAACACTGTAATCGCCACTGGCAGTAAAAATACTCGAAACCTGTCTTTCTCCAAAAGCACTGTAGAGAGCTGTACGGATATCAGAAAGTGAGACGCCATATAAATTGGCCCGATCACGATCAATATCCACCTGTGCATTGAGCCCATTAATTTGTGAATCGGTTGTTACGTCCCTGAACAATTTATCAGTAGACATTTTTTGTTGAAATCGATCTGCCCAAAGATATAACTCATCACCATTTACACTTTGCAATACATATTGATATTGGCTTTTGGTAGAGCGTCCACCGAGTCTTAAATTTTGCACTGCTTGCAATGACACATTGATACCCGGTTCCTGGTTTAAGGACTTTCGCAATTGCTCAAGTAGTTTATTCATCGGCAAGCGATGATCTTTGGGTTTCAAACCAATAAATAAGCGGCCTGCATTATCATTCACACTTGTTAAGACCGTATCAACGGCCGGATTTTTTAATAACAGCGTAGAAATATTTTCTAAATGGGATGACAAATTTTCAAACGAGGCGTCGGTTGCAGGTATGGCAGACCCTTGAATTTGGCCAATATCTTCCTGCGGAAAAAATCCCTTCTGGCTCACTGCGAATAGAAGTGCGCTGAAAAAAAATGTCGACAAGGCCAGCATCAGTACCCAAAAACGGTATCTCAACGCTAAGTCAAGCGTCTCTTCATAATAACGTAACAGCGCTTGAAAATTACGCTCAAAAAAAATCAGGAAAAAATTTTCTTTTTGCTCGCCAATCGGCTTCAATAGTCGACTACATAACAGGGGAATAAGTGTTAAAGAAACAATGGCCGACACCAGGACAGACAACATGACAACCACTGCAAATTCATGCAATAACAAACCGATAACGCCCGGCATAAAAAATATGGGGATAAATACGGCGACCAGTGAAAGAGAAATAGAAACAATGGTGAAACTGACTTCCTTTGCACCTACGATGGCCGCTTTAAATGGTGTAAGACCAGCTTCAATATGGCGGGCTATGTTTTCAAGAACCACAATGGCATCATCAACAACCAAACCAACCGCGAGTGTTAATCCAAGCAAGGAAATATTATCCAGGTTATATCCAAGCCAATAGAGTAATGCCAGCGTGCTGATCAATGAGATGGGCAATGTGACCGCAGGAACGAATGTAGCCGTCAGGTGGCGAACAAATAAAAAAATCACCAATATCACAAGGGCCGCCGTAAATAACAACGTATGCTCGACATCGTGCAAAGAGTTTCGAACCGATATTGAACGATCATTGATCACATCAACTTTAATCGATCCTGGCATTTGTTGAAGCACATGCGGCAATACTTCCCGAATAGCGTCTACCGTTGCTACAGTATTCGCATCGGGTTGTTTTAATATAGACAGAACGATGGCACTTTGGTTATTCAACCAACTGGCGGAGGTAACGGATTGGATACTATCCTGTACCGTGGCCACATCGGATAACCTGACAGGATCACCATTAGAGGTAGCAATAATAATGGAAGAAAATTCACTTGCACTGCGCAATTGTTTGTTGCTGTTAATCACTAATGTTTGATAAGGGCCACGCAATACGCCCAGTGGTGAGTTACTGTTAGAGCCATCAACTGCTTTGGCAACATCATCGAGTGTTAAATTGCGTGCAGCTAATTTATTCGGATCTGCATCAATCCGGATTGCAAATTTTTTCTGTCCATAGATAAACACTTGTCCCACGCCATTGATGGTAGAGAGTGATGGCGAAATCAAATTCTCGGCGTAATCATCCAGATCAGACAGGGACATCGAAGGAGAAGTTATCGCCAATTGCAGGATCGGCGAATCTGCCGGATTCACCTTGCGATAGGATGGCGGATTGGTAAGTTCTGTCGGCAAGCTGCGCTGCGCCCGGAGCAGTGCTGCCTGCACATCAACGGCCGCCGCATCAATATTACGACTGGCATCAAATTCCAGTGTGATATCCGTGGTGCCCTGGATACTGCTTGAGCTAATGGTGGATAAGCCCGCAATCGTTGAAAATTGTTTTTCAAGTGGCGTTGCAACGGATGACGCCATTGATTCCGGACTGGCGCCAGGTAAATCAGCCGATACATTAATGACAGGTGTATTGTAATTGGGCAAAGCAGAAATCGGTAAGTGGTTGTATGCCAGCAAGCCGACGATAATCAGCGATAACGACAATAACACCGTCATGACGGGGCGATGAATACAAAATTCAGAGATGCTCAGCATTTGTTTCTGATACCGACATACCGGCACGCAAATTTTGCCCGCCTTCCAACACAATATGGCTGCCGGCTGCCAGTCCATTTACAACAGCCAATTCAGATGTGAGGTATTCGACACTCACAGGCTGGGTAGAAACCTTTTTATCTTCCGCAATCAAATAAACAAACTTTCCATCCGGGCCTACTTGTATTGAACGCGGGGAAACAGTCACGGCATTTTTTAGAATCTGCAATGTCAAAGTGATGTCGACTAATCCACCCGGCCATAACAACGCATTTTTATTATTGAATAATGCTTTTGCTTTAAGATTGCCGGTAGTTGCATCAATGGTGTTATCGACAAAAGTGAGCCTCCCCTCTGCATTTTCTTTATCTATTTTAGCCGTAACAGCTACCGCCCCATTGCGTTGCGCAGCGAGTAACTGCTGCACATTTTTTTCTGGCACATTAAATACCACGTCGATGGGATCAATTTGAGTAATCGTGGTAATAAGTTGTGTAGCGCTGGGTTGTACCAGGCTACCAATATGAACGTTTATTTCACCAACACGACCCGAAATAGGTGCGGTTAATTGGTAATAATCAACAGCGACCTTCCCCGCTACGAGCCCGGCTCGATCTGCATTCAGGGTAGCCAACGCGGCATCAACAGCACTTTGTGCGCTGTCGACCATACTTTGCGCTACAAAACCTTTACTGCGCAATTCCTGGTTACGGATCAAGGTGTGGCGAGCATCATCGAGTAAGGCCTGGTCTTTAACGACCAGTGCTGCCAACTTACCGGCATCAGCACCTGCTCCACGATCGTCCAGTGTCAGCAACAGTTGCCCTGCTTTTACTGTTTGGCCTTCCTGTACATTTACACTTTTAACGAGGGCTGTGACTTGTGCGCGAATATCAACCGTATTTTTAGGTGTCACAAAGCCACTCATGGAAATAACTTCCGGGATATCACGTTGCAAAGCCACTTCGCTTTGAACCGTCATGGACTCCATGCGGGGGTCGAATGGTTTTTTCTTGTGTATGTACCACACCAGAAAAATTACCACTGCGATAATAACCAGAATCGCTTCTTTATTGAGAATTTTTCTAAAAATGATCAATTGGACTTTCCAGGTTCAGGAGGTTGGGAACTATAAATTAAAATCAGCCACTACTATCGTATTACAGAAAATTAATTTTTGGCAAATATGAGCCATGATTATCAAGCAGGAATCGGATCTGGCAAAGTTAAGAATAGTAAAGATCCAGTGGATTTTCGACTGACAATGGCAAGTGAACGTCAACGTCAACCTGAAGTCCGGGGCTTGTATTATTGGCCCTAACTTTATCTACATGAACCAGCACAATTCGCTTGACCAATTGACAGGGTAGACGGCCTTGTGACACAAGGGCTATAGCCAGCATAGCACCCTATTAATCAGAGAGGGCAATAAAATGCTTTACATAAAAAGTGATTTTGTTTCTACTGTTACCCCTGCAAAGGTAAACTTTTCGAGGCCGGGACATAATCACGAGTATGGAAAGAAAATGTGCTAGAGTGACTCAACAGAGGAAAGTTAATATGTCACTCACCGCCATTTGGATAGACCAGAGTCATGCAAAAATTTTTAATCTCTCGCCAGAACACCTGACGACTGAAAAAAAATTAAAGCACCATGAGATCCGCCACCACACCCACGCAATCGATCAAATCGAAGCGCAATTTCATGAGCACGAGTTTCAGAAAATCATTTTGAAGCTGGTGGCTGATGCAGAACAAATTCTACTTCTGGGTCCAGGATTGGCTAAAACCCATTTCCAGCACTTTCTCGACACCCGGCATCCCGCTATTGCAAAAAAAGTGGTGGCCTGCGAAAACATGGATCACCCGACGGATCCGCAAATCGCTGCGTTCGCCAAAAAATATCTAATCTAAACTAGTCTCCGTGTATAAATTCGCACGGCACTCACAGACACCGCCGTGGAACGCAACCAGAATAAGAAGTAAATAGAAAACACCAGGTCCCCAACGGAGATGGAGAAAGATTCAAGCGGGATGTCACCACGAAGCAAGCATACAAGTGCGATAAAAAACGCACCTGTCTTTCCGATGGTCGCGAGAACGATAATGGGTCTGGAGATCGTCGGTTGAATAGCCAGCCATGCGTAAGTTGCACTAAAAAGCACAACAAAATAAATCAACATCCAACGATAAAAAACGGAATCAATCGGGGGAAGCGCCGCGATAACACCCAATGTCGATGGGAACATCAGCATGAGTGCCACGAAGGCATTAAAGGCAACGCCAACCCAAAGAATATAACGCATGATGCTTTTTATCACCTCATTGACAACACAGTTTGCTGAAGTCAAATTAATCAATCTGTTCGTTAAAACACAGACTATTTCAGTGCGGCGTGAGAGTCTGTGGTCAGGAAAATTTGCAATGCGCAAACACTGCACTCAATATGCTTAAAAATCTGGGCACACAAGCCAAATCATTACTGCCACTCATCCATAAACAGAGCGCCAATCCGATCACTCGCTGGTCCAATGGACTGAGAAAAAAACCGGCAGTTGCTGCACTTCAGGAGCTCGAACAGTTCGTTGACGATCTGCTGGCTAACCAGGAAGATCCAACCAAGCTGCTCAATATTATAGAGTCTATCCGCAGCGATCTTCACCAGATTAATCCAGACAGCGAGGGTCTTACAAACCTGGCGGGTGCTATCACATGCCCGCGCGCTACAGATTGTGAAGTAAAAATTTATGAACAAGTCATGAAACTGAGCAATGGCACTGGCAATGACATTTTTTCGCTGGCGCTACACCGATGTGTCGCTGCTTCGATTTATCGACAACTGGTTTATTACCATAGTTATCTTCCCGTTCCGGAAAAGGAATGGAAACGTATCCATCAATTGTTTTACGAAGCCATACAAAAAAACATCAGCCATTTTATTGTTATCGACAAAATTTATTTCATCGGTAGAAAACTGTCGGTTATGAATCTTTACTCCATATCCTTATTGTTAGGATGTGGTCGGCTTAATCATCTTTCACCCAATGATATTTCCCGTGTTTTTAAAACGATGCCCAACTGGTGCTCAATGATTAGTATCAGTAGCAATCCCGATGGCAGTGAAAAAAATTCCCTGGTGGTTGATCTCAATGCAAGCTCCGCTCCCTATTTTAAAAATGTGGGATATTTAAAGGAAAATTCCTGTCTCTACTATATTCAGATAGGCAAGCTAATAGCAAATATTAACCGCTTACTGTTGAATGAAGAAAAAACCTTTTCAGTTTTAATGAAAAAAATTGCTGCTCCTGCCTTCGGTATGGAATCACAAGTATTGAATCCGGATATTATCCGACATTTAAAACTGGCGTGGACCGAGCCGAGTAGCCGTCAACAGCCTATACAAACCAATGAAGATATCCTGGTGTGTTTTGGATTCGAGAATATTTTTTTCTACCTGACAGGAAAAAAAACGCTCAAGGAGTTCATCGGAGATAAAGCATCATTTTCAATTATTTACAACCATGACAGTGATGTAACCAGTATTGAAAAACATCGCAGCGTAGATATCTGGTCATCCTTCCTGTCAGTTCCTGTTGGTAGTCACGTGAGTGGGAAAATCCCAACTGAATTACATTTTAAAAATTGCTTTACACATAAAAATCAAGCGCAAACAAATACCGACCATCCGGTGCTTACACTTAAGATGATCGACAGCAGCCCGGATGGCTGTCGTTTATTATGGGCAACTACATCCACTGCTTCTCCTGATGTTGGCGAACTGGTGGGTTTGTGCAACCAAGCTTCTAACGGTTTTTGGCAAGTGGGTGAAATTGTCTGGAAAGACCAGTCACGCACAGGTGAAATGACCACAGGCATCCATATATTGAGCACCCTGGCCATTCCAGTTGCAGTGGATGTCCCTTTGCGCCACGGAAGTCATGAGAACTATACACGCGGGATACTTTTCCCTCCTGAAGAACAATTAGGAACCTCAACGGTCAGTTTCTTGCTGTCATCACTGAAACTTCAACAGGGAGAATACGTGGCCATTTCACAAAAAGGTATTGAAGAGAAAATTTTCTTGAAAAAATCTCTTAAGGCCAACCCCTACTTTGAAAGCTACGAATGTGCTTTTGTTGTCAAAACACCATTGAATTAAACTTCCAGATAAAGTAAATAAAGTATCCCGGGCTGTGGCATATCTGTATATTCCAATGGGCCTCAATAGATTACTTTGCATTTTTTTTAACGAGAAGACAAAGACTATGAGCCCACACGCCCACATGTCCGGCATCCTGCAAAAACAGAAACAGGCCTTTATAAAGGAAGGAGCAGTTAGCGCAGAAACACGAATTGATCGCCTCACCCGCGCCTACCGTATGATCGGTGAGAACCAGCAAGCGATCATTGATGCCTGCAATGCCGATTTCGGTAACCGTTCGAAAATTCAAAGCCAGATGAGTGAAGTGCTGGCAGTGATGAATAACTTTGATCACAGTATCAAGCATGTGCGTAAATGGATGAAAACAGAAAAGCGTCCGGTGATGTTTCCATTGAACCTGATGGGCGCCAAAGCCCGCGTGGAATACGTACCAAAAGGTGTGGTCGGTGTGCTCGGCACCTGGAACTTCCCGGTCTACACTGCCCTCTCGCCTGTGGCGGGCATCCTCGCTGCAGGCAATCGCTGCATGGTGAAGTTGTCAGAATTAAATCCTGTAACCGCACAATTGCTGCAACAATTGATCGCAAAATATTTTGATGAAAGTGAAGTAGCTGCCATTACCGGTGGACCCGATATCGGAGCTGAATTTTCCGCACTGCCACTCGATCATATTATTTTTACCGGCGGCACGGGCATAGGTCGCCACATTTTACAAGCCGCTATAAAAAACCTGACGCCATGCACGCTCGAACTGGGCGGCAAATCACCGGTGATTGTGGGTCGTAGTTACGATGTCAACAAAGCAGCTGCACGTATTATGGTCGGCAAGCAATTAAACCAGGGACAAGCTTGTCTGGCACCAGACTATGTGTTCGTACCAAAAGAAAGCAAGGAGACTTTTATAAAAAGTGTCGTGCAAATTTACAGTGAATTATTTCCAACTATTCTCAACAATCCCGATTACACTTCCGTCATTAATGAACGTCATCAAAAACGTTTATTGAATTATATTAAGGACGCCAATGAAAAAGGTGCTCAAGTAATTGAGATTAATCCAGCACAGGAAAACTTCAGCAACCAGGCTTCCGATATGCACAAGATTCCGATGACCCTTATCGTCGACGCATCGGAAGACATGCTCTGTATGCAGGAAGAATTATTCGGCCCGGTATTGTGTGTGCTGAGCTACGACAACATCAATGAATGCATACATTATATTAACAACCACCCTCGCCCACTGGGCTTGTATTACTTTGGCAATGATGCGACAGAAGAAAGAAATGTTCTGGATAGAACCATCAGCGGCGGTGTGGCGCTCAACGACGTGATGGCACACACGTCCTGTGAGGATTTACCCTTTGGTGGCATCGGTCATTCCGGCATGGGCACATATCATGGCTACGATGGCTTCCGTACCTTCAGTCACCCACGCGCCATTTACAGACAAAGCAAACTCGATCTAATGAAGCTTGCCGGTATGTTGCCACCCTATGGTGACAAAACCAAAAAACAACTGGATAATCTCACCAAAGTAAAACGCTAAACCAGCACTTTACACATTACATCTATTGGTGAACGAGGTTCTTCCTGCAATATGAGCAAATCAAATACACAACAAACTTTTGATTACATTGTCATCGGGGGCGGTTCGGCGGGTTGTATTGTTGCCGGTCGACTGTCTGAAGCAAATATTGGAAGCGTGTTGTTACTCGAAGGCGGTGACAAGGCTGAAGCGAACCCGGAAACTTTAAGTGCTGACGGATTTAAATACGCGTTCGCCAATGACAAGGTGATGCTTGATCGCATCAGCGAACCACAAAGTGCCTGTGCCGATCGCACACTCTACGCCGGATCCGGCAAAGGCATGGGCGGCAGCGGCGGCGTGAATGGTATGGTGTATACACGCGGCGATAAACTGGACTTTGCACAGTGGCCTGTCGGCTGGAAATGGAATGATGTTGAACCGAGCTTTCAACAACTCGAACAGCGTTTGCGCATACGTCATCGTGAAGAAACAACCTTTACCAATATTGCACTCACTGCTGCGGAATCAGTCGGCTTCAAACGCAAGCACGGGCTAAACGACGGCAATCTCAATGGTTTTATGGGTTACAACGACATGAACTTTGAAGGAGACAATCGTCGCAACTCCTACGTCGCTTTTGTTGCTGAACCAAAATCGAAAAACTTGACTGTAAAAATAAAAAGCCTGGCACACAAAATTATTTTTGATGCGTCATCAACTATACCGCGAGCCATCGGGATTGAAGCAGTCATCGACGGAAAAAAACAAACCGTGTTTGCCAACAAGGAAATAATCCTGTGCGCGGGCGCGCTGGAAACACCCAAACTGCTGATGCTCTCGGGTGTCGGCCCCAAAGAACATTTGCAATCACTTCACATCCCGGTAATTAAAGATGTGTCAAGCATAGGCAGCAACCTGCACGATCACCCGAATGTGACGATGTTCTTCCAGGGACGCAAACCGGTAGACTTTGGTTACCCGCAGGTTTACGGATTTTTGCGTTGTAATCCACAGCTGGATTTGCCGCCGGAACAAGCCGATACCTGTTTTGCCTGGCTCGCCGCACCCATCACCATGCAGGAATCAATGAAACGCATGGGCCCTGCCACGATGCTGCGCGGTAAAAAGTTTTTTAATCCGGTGCTCAAAGGATTTTTGCGTTTCGGTTTGAAACTGGTATTGCTGTTACCACCTGTCAACCGTTTTATTAATAATCTCTACGGCATTGTAATTATTCTTGGGAAACCCCTGTCGCGCGGCACGTTGCGCCTTGCCTCACGTAATATAAAAGATCCGGCAATTATCGATCTCGCTTTTTATAAAAACGATACCGACATGGAAACACTGCTAAACGGTGTAGAGATCGCGAAAAAAATTGCGGCCCACGAAGGGCTGAAAAACTGGGGAAATAAACCGCTTGCACCGGCGTCGCGTTCGAGTAAACGTGAAGTATTAAAGAAATGGGTTTACAACAGCACCATGACTACCTTTCATTATTGCGGCACTTGCAGCATGGGTGACACCGATGACAGGCCGGTTGATACTTTTTTAAAATTGAAAGGCTTCACCGGTTTGCGTATTGCCGATGCATCGGTGATACCATCGATTCCTGTTTCCGCACTCAATGCACCATCCATGATGGTCGGTTATCGCGCTGCCGACTTTATTTTAAGTGGCAAGTAATATTCACAGAAAATCTCACAGCAACTATCACAGAGAATATTCATGACAACCCATCCAATGAAACCCGAACACGCCAGTGCTTTTGCCGATATTATCCAGGAACGACGTTCGATACGTGCCTTTCTTCCTGCGCCCGTGCCACAGGATGTGATGGAAAAAATATTTTTGCTGGCAAACCATACTCCATCAAACTGCAATACACAGCCCTGGCTGGTGCACGTCGTCAGTGGTGAGAAACTGGAAATATTACGCAAGGAAATCCCGGCAGCCATGCTGAGTGGCAACATCACCATGGATTACCCCTATGAAGGAAAATACAGTGGCGTCTATCGCGAACGGCAAGTCGGTGCCGCTGAAGAATTATTTGGCGTGATGAATATCAAGCGTGAAGAAAAAATAAAACGTAATGATGCCTTTATGCGCAACTTTAAATTCTTTGATGCGCCTCATGTCGCTTTTCTGTTTATTCCGGAACATTTTGGTTTCCGCGAAGCGATAGACATCGGCATGTACGCACAGTCCCTGATGCTATCACTCACCGCACACGGGCTGGGTTGTTGCCCGCAAACGGCACTCGGCTTTCATGCCGACCTGGTGCGAAAAACTCTTGGCATCGATGCGTCACAGAAATTGTTATTCGGCATTTCCTTTGGTTATACCGACACCAGCGCGCCAGTGAACCAATGTCGCACCACCCCTGCACGAGTAAATGAAAATGTAAGGTTTTACAATTAAAGCACTGACTTCGCTAATGCAAGCGACTGGTAATATTGAGCTCACTCAAGGCGCGTTGTTGCTTCCCGTGATTCGTTTCCAGTTCCAGTTTGAGTCGGTCTACCGTACGCGCCAGGGCAGCCATGCTTTGGCACACTTTATCCAACGTCTTGAGTACGGTCTCACGGTCTGTCCCTGCTAACAATGCCTCCTGGACCAGGTCCTTGCCGTCGTTGTTATGTTCCATGGTTCCTCCTGAAATTAAATACTGAACTCTATGGAAAAATAACAGGAAGCACAAGCCAACAGTATGTTGGTCAAAGGTGTAAATCCTGTGGATAACTATAATAAAAGCAAGAAATGCTTTCCTATTCGCGATGCTTTTCGGATATCAACCAAAAATCAGTTTTAAAAAATCGAGGCGCTGCTGCATCGCTGCTTTGCTAATCTCGCTATCAAATACGGTATCGTAACCGTGAACAGTACCCTTCGTCGGGTTGAATACGGTTTTTACACCGGCCGTTTGCAACCGTTTCGCATACGCTTCCGCTTCATCACGCAGGGGATCAAACTCCGCGTTCTCGACATAAGCCGTCACCAGGCCGCCCAGGTCGCTGCGATCATTTGGCGCTGCATAAGGAGGCGCCGCCTTGCCTGCGTAATCACGTAAATACATTTCCCACATTTTTTTATTGGCAACGCCGTTCCACAAGGGTGTATCAAGAAAGGCCGTAGCGGATTCGGTACTGCTGCTTTTATCGAGTGCAGGATAAATCAATAACTGGCCACATATAGCCGGGCCTCCTGCATCTTTCACTTTTTGCGCAACGCCCGCAGAAAATGTACCTCCAGCACTATCACCGGCGATGGCGATACGTTTTGAATCTACGTGCAGCTTTTCTGCATGGGTTGCACCCCATTGCAATGCGGCGAAACAATCTTCAAAACCTTTCGGGAACACATATTTCGGAGCCAGGCGATAATCAACCATAAACACCGCACAGCGTGCGCGCTGCGCGTAAATATCCATGCTGACGAGATGCGTTGACGCGTATTTTAAAACGAATGCACCGCCATGATAATAAACAATCGCCGGCAACTTCTCCCCGGTTTTGAAATCGTCTGGCATAAACTGGTAAACATTAAACGATGCGCCATCAGCAGACACGACAGAATGTTTAATCGCTTTTTTCAGCAGATGACGCTGCCGAAAAAAAGTATCCATATCCATCAGTCCATTGATCAATGACACGACAAATCGGTTAAAGGGGAATGGAATAGCCGGATAATGGGCGAAGTCCGGATGAATTGCATATTTGCCTTGTTTTGCCATTGTTTACCTCGTAATTATTTGTTTAATACCCGCTTATTCAATACAAAAATCTGCTGCCTTTTCACCTATCATCACACAAGCCGCATGCGTATTTCCAGAAATTATTTCCGGCATAATAGAAGCGTCAGCGATACGTAAATTTTTAATCCCGTGTACGCGAAGTTTTTCGTCTACCACTGACATGGTATCGTTTCCCATCTTACAACTACCGGCCAGATGATGCACAGGATCACCGCTGCGTGCTATATAAGAGAGAAGATCAGCGTTGCTTTGTACTTCTTCACCCGGCTCGCATTCGACCGCACCATATTGTTGCATCGCTGGCTGTGCAATTATTTCGCGTGCACGACGAAAAGCTTCAATTGCAACATGCTTATCTTGCTCACTTTCCAGGTAATTCACTTTAATAGCAGGGGCATCAGAAACATTTTTTGACGTAATGTGTGTAGAGCCACGACTGGTAGGCCGCAGGCCACAAGCGGCAACAGTGATTCCCTCTATTGGCACCATGTTTCCTTTAGCATCCACATCACTTGCCGCTGGCGCAAAATGAATTTGTGCATCGGCACGTTCAGCACCCGGATGTGATTTATAAAATACTGCAATCAACGCCGCAGGATTGGCAATAAAACCTTGCTTCCTGAAAATATAGCGTATTAAATTATTTAACATACGCCAGGGTTTTGCTTCCGAAAAATAGGTCGTCGTATTTTTTACACCGACCTTGATATAGCCATTCCAGTGGTCGTGCAGATTTTCACCCACACCGGGCAAATCATGAGCCACCGGGATACCCAATTTTTCCAAACGTTCTGCCTGGCCAATACCAGATAATTCCAATATTTTCGGTGAGTTAATTGCCCCACCTGATAAAATAATTTCCCGAGTCGCCATAAAAGTTTGTACTTTTCCTTTGACAATACACTCCACGCCACTCGCCTGTTTATTAGTTAGCAACACGCGACTCACTTCTGCCTCTGTTATTACCGTGAGTTTTGGAGATGCACCATTCAAAAATGCAGTAGCGCTACTCCATCGTTTTCCATTTTTAATATTATGGGGAAAGTAACCTGCACCTTCTTGCGTTGCAGCGTTGATATCATCATTGCGCACATGGCCTGCTTGTTGCGCGGCGTTGATAAATGCATCGCAAATGGGGAACTCCGATGACGTTTTGCTCTTTAACAAATCACCGACATATAACGCACCATTGCTGCCGTGATAATGATTCGCACCCTTTTGAAAATCTTCCGAACGTTTGAAATTAGGCAAGACCTCGTCATACGACCAGCCCTGATTACCCAACTCGGCCCAACGATCATAATCTGCTTTCTGGCCACGCACATAAACCATACCGTTAATAGCACTGCAACCACCCAGTACCTTACCGCGTGGCAAATCGACACAACGTTGATTCAAGCCCGCCTCGGCTACGGTTTGGTAAGCCCAGTTGTTTTTGTGCGGTTTCAGTAGAAAGGCAAAACCCAGCGGGATATGCAACAGGAAATTTGCAGCTTCGCTACCGGCCTCGAGCAGCAGAACCGTGTGGCCGGCCTCCGCCAATCGGCGGGCCACCACACAGCCGGCCGAGCCAGCTCCTACTACTATGTACTCATGGGATGTAGTCATAGAACGCTATCATGGAGAGCATCACACACGCTTGCAAATGCTGCAACGGATCATCGCAGGCCAAGGCATGGGTGTATATCGTTATGTTTCCGTATACTATGGTATAGGTACAGCTCACGATGCCCCCTGTGTTTATATATCGGGATACTGCCGTATACCAGCTCAGATACCTCGTGAGATCCCGTCGATGCCCAGACCGGCCAAGCCCGTTAAACCCGCGCCATCCTCCATCGCGAAAGAAGCCGACACGGTGGCCCCGATCAGCCGCATCGAGCGCCGCAAGACCGAGTTCCGCGACAACATTACCCAATCGGCCTTGAAGCTGTTTGCTAAACACGGCATGGCCGATACCAGCATCGCCGCCATCATTGCCGAAGCGGACATCGCGCACAAGACTTTCTTCAATCATTTTCCTACTCGCGATCACCTGCTGCAACACATCGTCAGCAGTCATACGGAGCACGCCTATCGCTTGATCAGCGAAGCGATGAAGCGCAGCAGTGACCCCACCAAACAACTCGAATACTGTCTGGTCAAGATTGCCAAAACACTGGAGCCCCTGAACCCGCAACTCTACAAGGAATTGGTAACTTTTTACTTTGTCAGCAATGCCAGCACCAGGGAGTTTCGCGACAACCAGAAAAATAATTTTATGCAATTGATACGTCGGATTTTGCAGGAAGCAAAAAACCAGCAGCGCCTGAAGCTGGAGCTTGATCTCGATGTGCAAAGCGAAATGATTGTCGGAATTTTTGTTGCTGTGCTGTTGAGCTGGAGCGTGGAAGAAAATTTTCCCGTCGTTGATAAAACAAAACAGGTAGTCAATTTTATTAACCAAAGCATGCTCAAGTAAAATTTCTATGTGTGATCAGATATTCGAGGTGAAATCATGAGTAGCAATCGTCAGCAACCCTCCGTAGTAATTATTGGTGCCGGTATGACCGGCATTGGTGTTGCGATAAAACTCAAACAGGCCGGTATTAATAATATTGTGGTGCTGGAAAAGGCAGAAACGGTGGGTGGCACCTGGCGAGAAAACCGCTACCCGGGCGTTGCCTGTGATGTGCCATCCCATGCGTACACTTATTCGTTCGAGCCTAATCCTGACTGGAGCAATTTTTTTGCTTACGGCCCGGAAATCTATCAATACTTCAAAAATGTCTATTACAAATACGGCATTGATAAACACACACACCTGAACGAAGGCGTTACCAGCTGTGTTTACCAAAATGAAAAATGGATTGTCAAAACCACACAGAATAAAACCTATGAAGCCGATATTCTATTTTCTGCGGCGGGAATCCTGCATAAACCGGTTTATCCGAACATTCCAGGGCTGGATAGTTTTTCAGGAGTTTCCATGCATTCTGCGCGCTGGAACGACGGCATCGACATGAAAGGAAAACGTATCGGCGTTATTGGCACCGGTTCGAGCGCCACCCAGTTAATACCTGAGTTAATTAATACCGATGGCACCGATGTCACGGTATTCCAGCGCACGGCACAATGGCTGGTCGATGCACCCAATAGACCATACAACGAAGATGACAAACAACGCTTTCGCAATAAACCCTCTCGTATGCAAACGATACGAAATATTTCACTGACTGTTTTTGCACTGGGGACCAACGCCCTGGTGAGTGATAATTTTATGGGAAGTATCATGCATCGTATATTTGCCTGGAACGCCCGGAATTATTTAAATAAAGCCGTTAAAGACCCGGTATTACGTGCCAAACTGACGCCGGATTATAAATTTGGTTGTAAACGCGTGGTGATGAATAGCACTTTCTACCCCGCGATTCAAAAACCCAATGCGCATCTCGTTACCGAAGGAATTGATCATATCGAGAAAGACGGCGTAGTGACTAAAGATGGCAAGTTGCACAAACTCGATGTGTTGATACTGGCGACCGGTTTTGACCCCGCCGCTTTTATGCGCCCCATGGAATTTCGCGGGCGTAATGGACTTTCTATTGATGACGCCTGGAAGAAAAAAATTGCTGCCTATCGTTCATTGTTGATACCGGAGTTCCCTAATTTCTTCCTGATGCTTGGGCCCAACTCCCCCATCGGCAATTACTCTGTTATCTCCATGAGTGAAATACAGGCAGATTACTGCATTACACTGATCAAACTGTGGCAACAAAACAAGCTGAAAGCAATTGAAGCAAAGCCGCAAGCGGTAGAAAACTGGCGTGCGATGCTGAAGTCGAAAATGAACCGCACTGTGTGGGCCAGCGGCTGTAACAGTTGGTATCTGGATGCGGATGGCGATCCACTTACCTGGCCAGATAAATGGAAGCACTGGGAAAATATGATGAAGGACGTCAATACATCGGATCTGGTTTCAAATTAAATGACTGTTCCCTATTTTAAACATGTCAAAACACCCTGACGCTGGCAGCCAGCTGCTCCTTTTATTTACCCTTGCTGCATTGGTGATCGCCAATTCACCAATATCCGGCCTTTATGCAGAAGTGTTCCACCATCCTGTTTTGTTCAGGGTCATGGATCAAAACTTTCCTGTCACCTTGCATCATGTTATCAACGATGGCCTGATGACTTTTTTCTTCCTGATGATAGGCCTGGAATTAAAACGCGAGCTAGTTTCAGGACAACTTGCCAGTATTCGCCGCGCCGCGTTACCTATCCTTGCTGCCATCGGCGGCATGGTGGTTCCGGCCTGTTTCTATTTTTATCTGAACCCGACGGGTACAGCGGCAAGCGGTTGGGGCATTCCCATGGCCACTGACATTGCATTTGCGATTGGAGCGCTGGCCTTGCTTGGCAATCGCGTGCCCAGATCGTTGATTGTATTTTTATTGGCCATCGCCATCGTTGACGATCTCGGTGCCATTCTGGTCATTGCATTTTTTTATACGCAGTCACTCAATTGGTTGATGCTATTTATATGCGCATTACTCACTGCGCTGCTATTACTACTAAACTACCGCGGCGTACAAAATATCCTGCTCTATTTACTGGTGGGTTTAGTACTGTGGTGCGCGATGTTATTCAGCGGTGTACACGCCACCATCGCCGGGGTAATACTTGCATTCTGTATTCCCACATCTTCTGTTAAAAAACTTGAGCATAAATTACACTGGCCTGTGTCTTTCCTGGTCGTTCCTTTATTTGCATTTGCAAATGCAGGTATCGCCATTCCACTTTCAAGCATCTCAACGCAAATAGTAAACCCGATTACACTCGGCGTGATATGCGGCCTGGTTTTTGGAAAAGTAATGGGTATCAGCGGAGCAACATGGCTTTCGCTAAAAATCAAGTTGACAGAATTGCCACACCATTTGGATATGCGCCATATTATCGGTGTCAGTTTATTGGGCGGCATTGGTTTCACGATGTCGATTTTTATTGCCGAGCTGGGATTTTCCAGTTACCCGCAGGAGTTATTGATGGCAAAAACCGGAATCCTGTTTGCTTCTGCCATTGCAGGTTTCAGTGGCGTTTGCTGGCTACGATTTTGTGAGAAAGCCGATACATTCGATGTGTGATAGAATTATTTTCTGTTATGAATAAACTTGAAGCACTAAAAAAAATTTCCATCGTTGTGGCTGATACCGGCGACATAGATGCTATTAAAAAATACCAACCAGTGGATGCCACAACGAATCCTTCCTTGCTATTAAAGGCCTCGGAGTTGCCACAATACCAGCCATTACTAAAACAGGCCATGCAGGCGGGCAATCAATTTAATGGCAGTCATGAGGAGCAACTCGCTCACGCGGCTGCAGTGTTTTGCACGAAAATAGGCGCTGAAATTTTAAAAATTATTCCCGGTAAAGTTTCTACCGAAGTAGATGCCCGCCTTTCTTTTGATACACGTGCCACCGTTGTGCAGGCAAGAAAACTGATTGCACTGTATGAACAGCAACAAATTGCACGCGATCGCATACTAATTAAAATTGCTTCGACATGGGAAGGCCTGCAGGCAGCAAAAGTACTGCAAAGAGAAGGCATTCATTGCAACCTCACCTTGCTGTTCAGCTTTGAACAGGCCGCTGTTGCGGCAGACGTGGGCGCGTTTTTGATCTCGCCGTTTGTTGGTCGCATTCTTGACTGGCACAAAAAAAATACCGGCAAGGAACATTATCCAGCCCCTGATGACCCGGGCGTGTTGTCAGTGACCCAAATTTATCATTACTACAAACAGCACCAGATTCCGACCGTGGTGATGGGTGCGAGTTTTCGAAACAGTGGTGAAATTGAACAACTGGCCGGTTGTGATCGGTTGACCATCAGCCCGCCATTCCTTGAAGAACTGTCAAAAGACCAGGGGAAGCTTGAAAGAAAATTGTCTCCGGAAAATACCTCCGGTGTGATTGATGCGCCCTGTCTTCCCGAATCCGTTTTCCGTGCGCGCTTTAATGAGAATGCCATGGCAACAGAGAAGCTGGCAGAAGGCATACGCCTGTTTATTGCCGATCAGATGAAAATGGAAAATAAATTGAAATCCATGGCCATGTAGTTTAGACAGATGCAGTTCAGACAGATATAGTTTTTACAGTCGCATCAGGGTCAGCCTGACATCGACATACCCTTCCTCTTTAGACTGTTCTACTGAAATTTCATTAACGGAGATTCCGTTTCTATTATTGATGTCATTCAACCAGCGCAATAAATTATTGAAGTTAATGTGCTCCATCCACAGCTTGAGCACGGTGTCTCCTTCAGGTTGAAAGCGTTTAAAGGTGATTTGATAATTATTAGCGGTTGACGATACCAGTGTTAATAACGCCTGGTCCTGACCTTCCAGTTTTTTATCCTGCTTCAGGGATTTTATTTTCTGCTCAGATGACACTAACAATTCCATCAGGCTTTTATTTTTTTTGAAGTCGTTGACTTGGGCCTTGCGATACTGGAATGACTTATCTAGCAACAGATACATGGAGATCACGGCAAAAAAGAAAGCCAGTATAAGCACCGCTCGCTTATCAGAATCGGACAAGCCATCGTACACTTTCGTTATTTTTTCAAAGTTTATTTTCTTCACAGGATATACTTCTATACGTGTTTGATGGATAAAGTGGCTTTGATTACACCGTTTTCTTCATTTGCTGAAACAATTTCTACCGACATATCACTATCAGTCAGGTTTTTCTTTATTTTATCAAGCAAGGTAATTGAGCTTGCATCAAATCCTATTTTTAGTTCACCACTTTCCTGATCGTAGCGAAACTGCTTCAGATGGATATCATCCTTGTTTCCTACTTTTGTCATAACTGAAATGGTCAAGGCAAAAACCGATGCGAAGTTAGTATTTTTGCTGTTTAGATCGTAGGCGTTAATTTTTCCTTTTAACTGCGATTCAAGATTAACGATATTTTTTTCTTCCGGAAATAATTTTATATATTGTTCCTCGGAATTTTTCTCAATTTGTGCAGAGTCACGACTAAAATAAAACCCGGAAGAAAAATTAAACCCCAACTGCAACATCCAGCACAACATCGCCACCCAGGCTACTGGCGCATACTCCTTTATCTTTTGACTGGTTACACTGGATGCAGAAATACTGCCTTGCAATAAATTCAGTGGACCAACCACACTGGCGCCGGCCTGGTTTGCAATATAATCCAGCACTGCTTCAGAAAAAATACTTGACTTCACTTCCACTGAATCACTGGAGAGGACTATTTTTATTTTCTTTGCAATAGACAAGGATTTCTTGTCCTGTTCATTCAAAGAAATAATGACACGGGAAATGGATTCCTTCGGTATCAAATCCAATAGTGTTTCAATATTTTCACGATCGCATTGAAAACAGTATTCACGATCTTTTACCAGGGAAATATTTTCGCTAAGCAAGATGTGTAGTTCATCTTCCTGAATCGCCAATAGATCCGGCATGCCAAACAGTTCATTGATAACTAAATTGTAACGAGAAAAATTCTCCCTCAAAGTATCAAGTAGCGCCTTGTCCATAATCGCTATTCGAACAGAATCTCCGGAAAACTTTTCAGGCACCGCAATGTGCATGTCTTCAATATTGCCAATAACCTGTTCTTCCACCATATAAGGCAGCGCAAGCAACATCTGCTTCTGGTTTTTAACAGTGATCGCTACGTTGGTATAAGTGACCTGTAAACCCGAAACAACCAGTGCTATATCAGTATCAGGAAAATGTTCGTGGACTATTTTTGAAAATTCTTCCAGTGTGCCCGAGCCATTATTGACAAGGTCAGCGGTGGCAGAATCAGGAGCGGCGGGATCCACCGCACGCCAGTAGACCTGCGGCATTTCAGCTTCGGGCGGTGTCAATAAAAAAACAAACAGTCTGTCGATCATATTTTCCTAAATTTCAAATTCATAATCTTTGGAATTCCCATTGCTATTATAGTCCTTCGAGAAGGGGAAAATAAATCGCCCACTGCGGTCGCGTGAAATAACATTGATAGTACCATTCGCCTTATGGTCGCGCTTCAGAATAGTCGTCAGGAAGGCATAGTGATCCGCGAATTTTGCCCTGACTTTTACCTCAAAATAATCCGACGTTTCGACCAAATCTGCCGCACCCAATAACGGAAACTGCGCTTTTGCCGCACTCGCCGTGTAGCCCTCTTCCTTGCTTCGTATAGTTTGGACAATGCCCACGGCCTGATCCAGCGATATATTATCATTCAAGGCCGCGATGACTTCCGGTGTGGCAGTGTTGATGTTAACGGACGTTGACTCGGGCAAGGCAATCAATGAAGAAAAAAGTCCTTGATGGATCGCCTTATATATCTCCTGGTCGACATCTTTTAACCATATTAACTCACTGATATCAGTAATATTACTGTTGGGTGGTCGATAGGGAATCGGTTCCGCTAAATAATCGGCCTCTTCAACCCCTGTGGTGGTATCGATATCAAGCCAATCAGCCATTTCATCTGCAATGTTTTTTGACAACACCGGATCTCCAATTGCTTCATTAACCAATCTCTGGAAAATCAATTTGGCATTGGGATTGGTAATGCCATTCACTCCATTGAGATTGTTGATATTAAATTTACCCTGTGCATCCTGAATGGATATTTCTGCATAACCATTATCAATCTTCAACACCTGGCCTTCTGCCCATTTTTCATGCGTATGATCGATTTGTGGATTCGACTTGTAATCTGCTGCCAACAGTTGCCTGGCCAACTCTTCACCTGACAAACAGAGTAAATAGGCCTCTTCAGACTCCATCGTTGATGAGGAACGCTGCATATTAGTATCCAGCAGTGTTACTAATCCACTGACAATCACCGTCGCCAATGCCAACATAAATAACACCGTTATCAACGCGACGCCTTTTTGTTTTTCCGGTTTACTATTCTGCATAGAATCTATTCACTTGTCAGCGGCGGTGGAAATTCACGCACAACAAAGGAGCGCTCAACTATGCCATATTTATCCGTGTTTATTTCCAAATGGATTACATAAGGCAACACATTCAGGGATTGGTTATCTTTACTGCCGACAGGCCATTCTTCATTCCAGCCTTTTTTGTCGTCCATAAATTTAATTTCAAAACTTTTTACTCCCGCCAGTACAATTTTCATAGCAGGTTTTTCATCATTGCCTCTATCCATCACTGGCCATACGTAACGAAGGAGGTAACCTCTTTTTCCATCACCTATCATGTCAAGCATGACTGTATCGTCTTTGTATTGCTTCAATTCACTTTTATCAATTTCCTCTTTAAATGCATAGGCGACACGTGAAACCTGCGCACGTTTCACCATCAAGGGGTTGGGTACACCAATCCTGGAAAACTCAACGGCATAATCGCCGTGGGTATCCAGCGAAGGAATGCTATGGCCATTTTCATCAAGCACTTTTCTCGGGGTTAATTGGGAAAAATCCATGTTGATCGTATTGATCGCTTTGGAAAGCCGCCGCATAGCTTCGGCATTTTGGGTCATGGTATCCCTGGCCAGCGCCAGACCATGAACTACTTTATAGCATCCTAATCCCAACACAGAAAAAATAGCGATCGCTATTACCACTTCAATCAATGTAAACCCACTTTGTTTTTTTATTTTTGTCATTTATTTTTTACCCATAAACCGCGTCATGGTCAAAATAGGTTGGGTCGCCCTTTCATCACTGTAGACAGTGACTTCAATTTTATTCAAGTCCGTGACATCAGATGCTGTTATATTTGTCTCTACTTCCCACTTTTGCGATGCGACCTGAATGTCTGTTTTTGAGTCGCCCGTTGACGAAAACTTTCTGTCGATAAACAATTCTTCGAGCGTATTTTCAGCAATCCAGAGTGCAATATATTTTTGTTCAATACGCGCAGAAGCCCTGGCGTTGGCGTCAATTTGTCGATAACACATCAGGCTAATCAAGGCGAATATGGCCAGCGCCACCAACACTTCCAGCAAAGTGAATCCACGACTCCTATTTGTCATTCGTATCCATACTCAGCTGTGATTGTGCATTGCTACTCACCACAAATATTTTTTTGCTGAGATTCCTGTTTGAAATAGTTAGTTTGAATGGCGTTGTTTGTCCATCTGAAAGAAATATAATTTTTGGACTGTCCTGTTCCTTGTCTCCGAACTTTTGGCCTTTAATCGATTTAACTTTTCCAAAAAATTTACTCAGGTCCAGCGGAGTTTCACTGGTATCAAACAGGAGTTTATAACCCTCATCCAGTTCAACACTTTTAAAAAATCCATCATCGACCTTTTTCCACGACATCAGTTGTTCATCAAATCGATAAAACTGATATCCATTTTTATTGGAAGGCCCCATGCCATATTCAGAATTGGAATTCTCCGCTTCTTCTGAAGCCAGGCGAATTTTTTGAAACAAGCGCTGCACTTCATTTTCCATTAACCGATCTGAATGACCACCGATGGTAATGGCTGCCAATCCAATCATGAGACCGACAATAAACACGACGGCCATAATCTCAACCAACGTGAAACCCCTTTCCAGATGCCGAGGCATACGACGAGGCACGTGACGTTGAGAGCGTCGCTTCATGACAAAAATTTTCTGGTAGAGAAAAACCGTTTAGGGTTTTTTGGTGTCCCAGTTAACGATATCATCGTCGCCGCCGTCTTTACCGTCGGGTCCATGCGAAGAAAGGTCAAAGGGACCGTGCGCACCCGGACTGACATAAATGTAATCATTGCCCCAGGGATCCACTGGTTTTTTAGGAAGGTATCCGTCTTTATTCCAGTTCTTTGGCTCTGGCGCACCACTGGGTTTGGTAACAAGAGCCTGTAAACCCTGATCCGTTGTCGGATAGGAAAAGTTATCCAGTTTGTACATTTGCAAGGCGCTGGAAATACTGTGGATGTCTGCCCCTGCTGCCACTACTCTTGCCTTATCGGTTTGGCCGATCATGTTTGGCGCTATCAATGCCACCAATACGCCGATAATAATGACAACCACCATGATTTCTATCAAGGTGAAGCCGCGTTGCAAAGCCGGTTTAATGGCAGAAAATACTATATCGGTTTTAACTACATTACTTTTAACTACATTGGTTTTATTTGCGTTCATTTACTTCAATCTCACTTGGTTAATACGTTACTGTACATAATCATAATATAGCTGTTATAGCTGTACCTATTATAGAAGGCTTAGCCGACCAGCTGGTTCAACTGGAAGATTGGCAGCAGGATAGCCAACACAATCATAAATACCATGCCGCCCATCAGCAATATGATAACAGGTGGAATCAAGCTTACCATGACGCTAATAAAGTTTTTTAGATCCAACTCCTGTGCTTTCGCGGTTCTATCCAGCATTTGGTCCAATTGCCCGCTGGCCTCCCCGCTGGCAATCATATGCAGCATCATGGGCGAAAAATATCCCGCCTGCTCGAGTGCATTTTTCAAACTGGATCCCTCGCTCACACTGCGCGTTGCGTTTAGCACCCGCATGCGTAACCAGTCATTCGATAACACTTCGCCAGCAATTTTCATCGCATCAACCAGGGCGACACCACTGCTGGTCAAAATACTGAGGGTGCTGGCAAAACGAGCCGTATTAATAGTACACAGTAATTTACCAATCATGGGCATTTTTAAAAGACGCTTGTGTACGCGCAGACGAATCTCGTCATTGCGAAGAAAATAATTGGTCGTTATCACACTGGCAATAATACCGATCACGAGGAACACTGTATATTTTGCAAAAAAATTACTCACTGCTACCAATATCACCGTCAGGATAGGCAAACTCTGTTTCTGGTTATCAAAAACGGAAATCACTCCTGGAACTACCGATGTCATTAAAAAAACCACGATAAGAATCGAGACAAATAATAATATGGCGGGATAAACCAGGGCCGCCGTAATATTTCGTTTGGTGTCGTGTGATGATTCGGTGTAATCCGCCAGACGATTCATTACCAGATCCAGGTGACCGGAATGTTCACCGGCTGAAATCGTCGCGCGATACAATTTTGGAAAAGCACGCGGAAATTCACCCAGGCTTTCTGCTAATGAAAACCCTTCCAACACACCCGAACGCACTGCCATCAGGATACTTTTAATTTTTGGTTTCTCGGTTTGTTGCGAAACCGCGCCCAACACTTCTTCAATTGGCAGACCTGCCTGGATTAATGTAGCCATCTGTCGAGTAATCAGGGAAAGATCGCGTACGCTAATCGTTGGCCCGCCACCAAAATTAAAACCGGGAATGGAAAAAGCAGAATTTTTTTTCTGTGTATTACTGCGTTGGCTGACCGGTTCAACTGATAAGGGAACCAGGCTTTTATCTCTTAACAGCTGGCGTATTTGTCGCTGGCTGTCCCCTTCCATTACTCCTTTTTTTTGTTTGCCGGAAGTATCCAGCGCCACGTAATCAAAGGCTGCCATTACTTACCTCTTTAATCTTCCTGTGTAACACGAAGCACTTCTTCAATTGAAGTCATGCCCGCCAGTATTCGTTGTCGTCCGTCATCACGAATACTCGGTCCTTGTGTTCGGGCATACACTGTCATTTCTGCTTCCGATGCGCGATTATGAATCAGTTCACGCATTTTATCGTCGACACTCACCACTTCATAAATACCGGTACGCCCGCTGTAGCCCTGGAAATTACATTTCTCACAACCTTTGGCCCGATATATTTTGACATCCGTTTTTCCATTCACACCCAGGAAATTTTTTTCAAATGCATCCGGCTCGTGAGGTTCACGGCAATCCATACATAAAACGCGCACCAGTCGCTGGGCAATCAATCCAATTAAACTCGATGACAACAAAAAGGGTTCCACGCCCATATCAACCAGTCGAGTAACAGAACCAATCGCGGTATTGGTGTGCAAGGTTGAAAGCACAAGGTGACCTGTCAAGCTGGCTTGCACTGCAATTTCGACGGTTTCCAGATCGCGGATCTCACCGACCATCACCACATCCGGATCCTGACGCAACATGGCGCGCAGGCTGCGAGCAAACGTCATATCCGCTTTCGTGTTGACCTGCGTTTGTCCTATTCCTTCCAGGTTGTATTCAATCGGGTCTTCTACTGTCAGGATATTTAAAGTTTTATCATTAATAGTTGTCAGCCCCGCATACAGCGTGGTGGTTTTTCCAGAACCCGTAGGTCCCGTCACTAAAATAATGCCGTGTGCTTTGTGAAGTAATTTATCAACGGCTTCATAGTCGCGCTCCTGCATTCCCAAAGAGCGCAATTCCAGACGTCCTGCTTTTTTATCCAGCAAACGCATTACCACGCGTTCGGTACTGTTGGATGGCAAAGTCGAAACACGAATGTCTACTTCTCGACCACCCACCTTCAATGAAATACGACCGTCTTGCGGCACGCGTTTTTCTGCGATATCCATTTTGGCCATAACTTTAATACGCGACACTAACAAAGGTGCCAATGCACGCTTGGGCTGCACTACTTCACGCAAAATGCCATCGGTACGAAAACGCACCACTAAACGTTTTTCAAACGTTTCAATGTGAATATCGGAAGCATTTTGTTTCACAGCTTCTGTTAATAGTGCATTGATGAGTCGAATAATAGGCGCATCATCTTCCTGTTCTAGCAGATCTTCTGTTTCTGGTACCGAATCGGCAAGACGAGCTAAATCCAGGTCATCGCCTATGCCCTCGACCATTTGCATGGTTTCGCCGGTGTTTCCTTCGTAGGCAAGTGACAGCGCCGACTCAAAATCACTTTCACTGATTCGTTCAATCAAAATCGGTGTTTGTAAAAAGCGTCGAACTTCCGAAAGCACGCTGAGAGGCACATCACTTTTTATTTTCACTTGCCGGGGAATTTGCTTATCAACAGTTACCAGCACTCCAAAGCGCTTTGCAAAAGTAAAAGGTAAGCGCTTATTTTCTCCGACAGCGGTCGATAGCGTTGTTTCTAATGGAGCTGTCATCTCTGCGCTCATTCCTTTTTCTCAAAAATTTCACTTAAAAGTTTTTACTAAAAAATTCTATTGAGTCGGTGCAGCTGCTGGCAACGTCGGTTCTGATGCAGCAGGTGTTGGCGTTGCCGCGGGCTCCACAGGAACTGCCGGTGAATCAGGCACAGGAGCAGGTGTTTTTTCGTCAACCGCGTCATTCATAATATTGCCGCTTGTAACCGTTATTTCCGATGGCGAAACCGGTTGCGCTACGGGTGAAGGATTAACCGGCTTGGGTGGTTTGGCTACAGCCAGTTTTTTGCTTTTGGGTTTTATCGTCGTGGTTTTAACAACGGGTTGTTCTGGCTCAGCAATATTTGAACCAACCGTATTCTCATTCTCTATTTCCGCGCCTGATTTTTTCCCTTCATTTTCTTTTGCGGCCGGATTAACGGGCGGCTCTTCTACGGGCAGTGAAAGCTCGCCTTTCTTCACTGTGATCACATCAGGAGAAGCGCTTTCTTTCACCATGGATGTCTCCGGGTCAATCATGGCTGGGGACAGCTCATTTAATATAATGGGGCTACCATCCCGAATGGTCAGGAAGTCTGTATTTTTATTGTAGAAGTCTTGCAAGCTTCGCATATTTTGATAAGGGCTCGCCGTCACTTCCCTGTCATCGCCGATGTTGCGCATAATTTTTGGATGGATAAACACCATCAGGTTTCGTTTCACTACTGATTTTTTAGTGCCTTTAAATAGCCAACCCAAAACAGGGATATCACCCAGAAACGGCACTTTGGTTTCAATATTTTGTGATGAGTTATCAATCAAACCACCGAGTACGAGAATTTCATTGTCCTTTACGATGGCTTTGGTTTTTAACTCACGTTTGTTCGTAATAATATCAGATGCATTACTAACTGCCTTATCACTGATACTTTCCACTTTTTGCTCAATTTCCAGCGTCAGCGTATCGTTTAAATTAATTTTTGGTTTTACCTTCAGATTGATACCAATGTCCTCGCGCTGGATTTGCACGAAATCACTGACTGCTGTGGTGCCCGTGGTAGTGGTAGTGGTACCAGCACGATCTTGTGATCCGGTTTTAAAGGGTACGTTTTCGCCCACCAGAATAGAAGCTTCTTCATTGTCGAGCGCCATAATGGTCGGTGTTGACAATACGTTGGAGTCTGATCTGGTTTCCAGCACACTCAGCACGCCCATCAGATTCCCATCTTCAAAATAGCTGATGAGTAATCCTGCACCCGATGCGGACGAAGGAATCTTGCCAACACCCGTTACAGCATTTGGATCAGACCCAGGAACCACCGTTATATTGCCCGCCGGATCAAAAGTACCACCGTACTTTATGCCAGTAAAGTTGTTAGTGCCTTGCGCCGTACCCAACATACCCAATTCACGCCCGGTTTCTTCATTCACTTCAACCAACAGTGCTTCTACTAATACCTGCTCGCGACGAACATCCAGTTTGGCGATTACTCCTTTCATGGTATTCAACATGGCAGGCGAAGCGGTAATCACCAACGCGTTATTGGCTTCACTCGCAATAATGCTGGCTTCCCCTTCTTTGGTGGTAGTTGATTTTTGATCTTTATCTTTACTAATAACCGAGCCACCCACTTTTGCCAAAATTTCTGCCATGTCCTTGGCGTCGGCATAGTTCAGGTAAATTACTTGTGTATTTCCTTCGCCTTCCAAGGGCTGGTCAATTTTTTCGATAAGCTTTTTAATTTGTGCCCGAACGACTGGATCGCCACTCATTAATATGCTGTTGGAGCGCTCATCCGCTGCCACATTGATCGCCTGTGTCGTCGGCGCATCTTTCCCTGCACTTACAATTTTAGGTACCAATGATGTGACTAAGGTAACAACATCTTTTGCACTGGCATGTTTTAACTGAATCACTTCAATATCAATCGTTCCGGCTTTGTCAATTTTCTCGACCAGACTCACAATTTTTTCAATGTTGGATTTGGTATCGGCAATCAACAAAATATTGGTATCGGCGTGGACTTGAAACGCGGCGCTCTGTGGAACGAGCGGTTGCAACAAGGTCAACAATTGTGTGGCGGCAATATTTTTAATTTTTACAATACGGACAACTATTTGTTCTTGCGAAGCATTGCCTTCATCGATCAGGGGGATTGCATTGCTCTTGGCATCCTGCGCCAAAAATATTTTTAATGAGCCATCTGCTTCTACGGCTGTAAGTCCATTAACTTGCAAGATTGAAAGAAAGGTTTCATAGGCCTCTTTCTTTGACATCGGTTCGCCGGCAATGACCGTTACCGTTTTACTTTTTACTGCCTCACTAACAATAATATTTTTATCCGTCAGGTCGGAAGCCCAACGAATCACATCAAGAATATTTGCATTATTAAACGATACCGTAACCTTGTCATCGTCTGCTGTCACGGTGTGACACAAAAACAGCAAAACCAGCATCAATATATGATGCGTTATCTTTCGTTTTGTCACTTTTTTAAAATCAAAAAACATCATGATAATCCGGATTAATCTGCATCTTGCTCATCGGCCGGTGGTGAAGTCGATGGTTCAGCAGCTGGCGGCGCACTATTGGCAGCAGGAGGAGGCGTTGGCATTTTCAATCGATCCCTGAGTCTCAACATTCGCCTGCTTCCGGTAGGCACTGGAACATTTGGTGAAGCAGTCGCTGCAGAATTATTTTGCAACGCTTGCTGTGCGGCGGCGGCATTCTGTGGGAAAGGGGCGGCGACGGGCGATGCGGAAGGAACATCTGCTGGCGCAAATGCAGCGGAAAAACTTCCCTGGGGATAACGCAAAACTTCTGAAGCATCATCACGCTTCAAAATAACCTGGTCCACTGCAACAGAAGCTAAACTTACACCGCCTTCAATCACATCGCCGATAAAATAACGTTTGGTTTCCCTGTTGCTGCGTTGTATCAAGGCACTGTTCTCTTCTGTTTTGCTTTTGACAATCGTTCCAATCAAAATTAATTTCAATGCGCTGATTGGCACCAGATTTTCAACCACCGGTTTTTCTACAGGCTTATTGGCGATGCCCATTAAATTTAACGATGCCAACGCAATAAGACTCGGAACTTTCTTGTCACCCGTAAGTTCTCCTTCCGGTTGAGACGGAAGTGGCGCAACAACTGCATTCACGTTTTCCAACCTCAGCCTGTTTAATTCAAACACTTGATACCCTACTGCACCCAAGGTCGACAGAAGCAGAACCACTGCCAGAAGTACCGGACTCTTCATCATTCGCCTGGTTGACCTAATCTGAGTTTTGCTTGGCTAACAAAGGGGCCAAATTTTTCCACAAATCTTAATAAATGACTTAACTATAGCTGCCATCTTATTGATTCTATTAAATTTAAGCAAGTATGAAATCCATGTCATCTTTCGAAATTATAGACCAGCCTACAAAATCAGAGCCCAAAGAGTGACGAAAAGTTCGCCCCGGTCTGCTCACAAACTGACTCAAGGCTAACCCCCTTGAGCTCCGCCACGCATCGAGCTACTTCCAGGACGTTTTTTGGCTCATTGGGCCTCCCCCGGTAAGGAATCGGGGCAAGATAGGGAGAGTCTGTCTCCACTAATAATCGATCCAGGGGAACCCATTTAACTACCTCCCTCAGGTCCGAGGCATTTTTGAAGGTAATAATGCCTGAGAAAGAGATGTAGTAGTTTAATTCCAGCGCGGCTTTGGCCATTTCGAGGGACTCTGTAAAGCAGTGCAATACCCCCCTGCTACGCTGGCAGCCGTGGGCTTTGATCAGGGAAAGCGTATCCTCCCGGGCTTCCCGGGTGTGTACAACCACCGGCTTTGAAAGTGTTTTGGCTACTTCAAGGTGGATGGCAAAGCTCTCCTGTTGAGCCTCTATGGATGCTTTCGAATAGTGATAATCCAGGCCGGTTTCACCAATTCCCACCACCCGTGGATCGGAGGCAGACTGCTTCAACCAATCGGCTATGTCAGTTGATGGCAGGTACCCCGGCTCATTAAACTCCAGGGGATGCAGCCCGGCAGTCGCATAAACGTTATTATATTTTCTTGCTATATCAATAACTTGCGGGAAATTGTTATGGCCAATTCCAATACACAGGAACTGCTCCACGCCTCTGGCCACAGCGGCCTGGAGCGCCAGGGAGAGATCGCCGTGGTAAGGGATTAAATTTAAGCGGTCAAGGTGACAGTGCGAATCGACTAACCTGGTCATTGCACCCAACTACATGTGCTTGATCATGGCGTCGCCGAATTGAGAGCAGGACATCAGTTTGGCACCGGACATCAAGCGCTCGAAGTCATAGGTCACCGTTTTGGCACCAATGGCGCCATTCATACCTTTAATGACCAGATCCGCCGCTTCATTCCAGCCCAGGTGACGCAGCATCATTTCGGCAGAAAGAATCAGGGAGCCCGGATTCACCTTATCCTGCCCGGCGTATTTCGGTGCGGTGCCGTGGGTGGCTTCGAACATGGCAATGGTGTCGGACAAGTTAGCGCCCGGTGCAATACCGATACCCCCGACCTGTGCCGCCAGCGCATCCGACAAGTAGTCGCCGTTCAAATTCAGGGTCGCAATCACACTGTACTCTGCGGGACGCAACAAAATTTGTTGCAACATGGCGTCGGCAATCACGTCTTTAATGACAATTTCCTTGCCGGTTTTTGGATTCTTGAAAGAACACCAGGGGCCACCGTCAATGGGCTTGGCACCGAATTCATTCTTCGCCAGTTCATAGCCGTAATCCATGAAAGCGCCTTCGGTGAATTTCATGATGTTGCCTTTATGCACCAGAGTGACTGAAGACTGATTCTGGTCGATGGCATACTGGATCGCCTTGCGTACCAGGCGCTCGGTGCCTTCTTTTGAAACCGGTTTGATACCGATACCACAGTTTTCCGGGAAGCGAATTTTCTTCACGCCCATTTCTTCGCGCAGGAATTTGATTACTTTATTTGCTTCCGGTGAGCCAGCTTTCCATTCAATGCCCGCATAAATATCTTCGGAGTTTTCGCGAAAAATCACCATATCAACCTTGTTGGGTTCTTTCACGGGTGTAGGCACGCCTTCAAACCAGCGAATCGGGCGCAAACAAACGTAGAGATCCAGTTCCTGGCGCAGCGCGACATTCAGTGAACGAAAACCACCGCCGACCGGTGTGGTCAAAGGGCCTTTGATGGAAACGATATACTCTTTAATCGCTTTGAGTGTTTCTTCCGGAAACCAGTTGCCGTCATACATTTCAGCGGCTTTCTCACCGCAATACACTTCCATCCACGCGATCTGCTTTTTGCCGCCATAGGCTTTTGCTACCGCTGCATCCACTACTTTGATCATCACCGGCGTAATATCGACACCGGTTCCATCTCCTTCTATAAAGGGAATGATCGGATTATTCGGGACATTCAGGGAGTAGTCCTTGTTTGCGGTGATTTTGGTGCCATTAGCGGGGATTTTGATTTTATCGAAAGACATGAAAAATAACTCCGGTTTGCTTCACTGTTAATGGATAAAATAGAATCAAAATAGTATACACGCGATTCTTTATTTTTGTAATTTTCCTGCATATGTAATGTCCAGCCTTATTCTCTTTAACAAGCCTTTTAATGTAATGAGCCAGTTCAGGGAGTCCGGCGACAAAGCTACTTTAAAAAATTACCTCTCCTTGCCCGGTTACCATCCGGCCGGTCGACTCGACTACGATTCCGAAGGTTTATTACTATTAACCGATGATGGCAAACTACAACACCGGATTGCACATCCCGACCACAAGGAAAGCAAAAGTTACTGGGTGCAGGTCGAAGGATTAATAGATGAAGCGGCATTGAACAAACTGCGCCGTGGTGTTTTATTAAATGATGGAAAGACCAAACCCGCCGAGGCAAATAAAATTCTGGAGCCTGAGGGCTTGTGGAAACGCGTTCCACCCATCCGTGAACGAAAAAATATTCCCACAGACTGGATAGAGCTCACAATTCATGAGGGAAAGAATAGACAAGTGCGTCGCATGACCGCCGCCGTGGGTTTTCCGACTTTGCGATTGATTCGCCATCGTACTGGTTCGTGGAGCTTGGGCAATTTACAACCGGGCGAATATCGTGAAATTAATGTTATGTAGGGGCGTGTTGCACACGCCCGGGCGCATACAATGCGCCCCTACAAGATAGGTATATTCAGGTAACGACAGTTCGTAAACGAATCCCTACCCTAGCGGCGTCCAATTTTAATATCCATTTTCAACAACAGGAGGCTCACCATGAGTCAAACAGCAACACACGATGATGACGTGTTACGAGCCGGGTTCGATCTTGGCTTCACATACACGCGCACCACCGGCCCGGTCATCGGCGCATTTTTAACCGGCTTGCGCGATAAAAAAATCAAAGGCATCAAACGCAGCAATGGACAAGTGATGTGTCCGCCGCTCGAATACGATCCCGAAACCGCAGACGAACTCAGCGAGTTGGTTGATCTCAAGGATACTGGCGTGGTGAAAAGCTGGGCCTGGGTGACCGAGCCACGCGAAAAACATCATTTGAAAAAACCATTTGCCTGGGCACTGATACAAATCGATGGCGCCAGCACTAGCATGTTGCACATGGTAGACGCAGGTTCTGAAAGCAAAATGAAAACCGGTATGAAAGTGAAAGCGAAATGGTCTGAACAGACCAAAGGCTTTATGACTGACATCGCCTGTTTTATCCCCGTGTGAGTGGAGAAAAATTATGAGTGAACAAAAAACAGAATTGAAAGACGTGGAGATCATGGAATCTCCCGTGGTGTTGTATTACAACTTTTCTGCCGGTTACGCGACATCAAAATTTTTGCGCGGCTGCAAGGAAGGCAAACTGATTGGCCAACGTTCTTCTGCGACGGGTAAAGTGATTGCGCCACCGCGTGGCTCTTGCCCGGAAAGCGGCACACCCACCGTGGAAGAAGTGCAATTGAAAGACACGGGTACGGTGATGAGTTTTACGATTGTGCATATTCCCATCCCGAACAATCCCATCCAGCCTCCTTATATTATTGCCAACATCGTACTCGATGAATGCGACCAGACCTTTATCCATCTCATCAGCGAATGCAATAACGCCGATATTAAAATTGGCACGCGAGTGAAAGCGCTATGGAAAGACAAATCCGAGTGGGACTTCACGCTTGAAAATATCAAATACTTCAAACCACTGAACGAACCCGCTGTTGATGTGGAGAAACTCAAGGCCTCGCGTTTAGCGGAAGCGAAGAAGCATATTAAAGGGGGTGGACAGCCATGAGCGGTTCTTCAAATAAAGAGTTGAGAGAAGTAGCAATAGTTGCCTATGCGCAAACCAAACTCGTGCGCGATTGCGGCGCGAGAAATGACGTTGAGATGGTGATGGAAGTATTGCACAAGGTGCGTGAACAAACCGGCGTCACCCAGAAAGACATCGACTTCACCTGCTCCGGCAGTTGTGATTATCTCGGCGGTGCGGCGTTTGCATTTGTCGGCGCACTCGACGGCGTCGGTGCATGGCCACCGATTTCTGAATCACACGTGGAAATGGATGCTGCCTGGGCTTTGTATGAAGCGTGGTTGAAAATCCAGACCGGCCATATCGACACCGCGATTGTTTACGGTTTCGGTAAAACCTCGCAAGGTGATTTGCCAAGTGTAATGACTTTGCAGCAAGACCCTTACTACATTCAACCGCTGTGGGCAGAACCGACCAGCATGAATGCACTGCAAGCACGTGCACTGCTGGATGCCGGAAAAATTACCGAGAAACAAATGGCAGAAGTGGTGTCACGCAGTCGCAAGAATGCGAAAGCGAATCCGAATGCGCAATTGAGCGGTGATTACAGCGTTGAGCAATTACTGAAAGAGCCGATGTATGTTTCTCCCTTGCGCAAACACGATTGCCCGCCGATTACCGACGGTGCAAGCGCCGTAATTATTTCTGCCAAAGGTAAAGCAGAAAAGATGTGCAAGCGCCCTGCTTACATTACCGGTATGGATCATCGCATCGAAGCGCATTACATCGGTGTGCGTGACCTGACGGTTTCTGCGTCAACTAAATTGGCTGGCGAAAAAGCCGGTGTGAACAAAGGCAAGGTGGATGTTGCGGAATTGTATGCGCCTTACTCTTATCAGGAAGTGATGCTGAAAGAAGCACTCGGTTTAAAAGACGACGTGGTGATCAATCCTTCCGGCGGCGCACTCGCGGGCAACATTATTATGTCCGGCGGTCTGGATCGTTTCGGTGAAGTGGCAACACGTATCATCAACGGTAAAGCGAATCGCGGTGTGGCGCATGCGACATCCGGTGCCTGTTTACAACAAAACCTCGTTGCAGTGCTGGAGGGCAAATAACATGGCTAATAATTGTGCGATTATCGGTATTGGTCAATCTGAAAAATACCGTTCCAAAATTAAAAAATCCATGGCCGGTCTGGTGCGCGAAGCAGCGATTGCTGCATTAGCAGATGCGCAACTCACCTGGAAAGATATCGACGCGGTGATCATCGGTAAAGCGCCGGATTTATTCGAAGGCGTGATGATGCCTGAACTCTATCTCGCGGATGCACTCGGTTGCGTTGGCAAACCGATGTTGCGTGTGCACACGGCGGGTTCGGTGGGTGGTTCGACGGCGATTGTGGCTGCTTCTTATATACAGAGCGGTTTGTACAAGCGCGTGTTGACGCTGGCGTATGAAAAACAATCGGAATCGAATGCGATGTGGGCGCTGTCTTCACGCCAGCCGTTTTCTCCGCACGTGAACGCGGGTGCCGGTGGATTCTTTGCACCTATCATTCGTGAATACATGCGTCGTTCCGGCGCTCCGCTGGATATCGGTTGCAAGGTGGCGATTAAAGATCGTACGCACGCGCTGAAAAATCCGCACGCGCACATGCATGAGACCGCAGAAAATCTCGACCTGAAAAAATACATGGATTCTTTCATGTTGTGGGAGCCGCTGCGTTTCTCGGAAGTGTGCCCTTCTTCGGATGGTGCCTGCGCGATGATTCTGGCGAGTGAAGACGCGGCGAAATCCTGCAAGAACCCGGCGTGGGTTCACGGCATGTCGATGCGTTCCGAGCCGACGATGTTCCCGTGGCGTGAGGAAGTGAATCCGCAAGCGAGTGTGGATTGCGCGAAGGATGTTTACTCACAAGCGGGCATTAAAAATCCGCGCAAGGAAATCGATATGGCGGAAGTGTATGTGCCCTTCTCCTGGTATGAGCCGATGTGGCTGGAAAGTTTGGGCTTTGCCGAGATTGGCGAAGGCTGGAAGCTGACGGACAGCGGCGCGACCTCACTTGACCAGAAAGGCGATATTCCCTGGAACTGTTCCGGTGGTGTGCTTTCCTCGAACCCGATTGGTGCGTCCGGGATGATTCGTTTTGCGGAAGCGGCGATTCAGGTGCGTGGGATGGGTGCTGCGCGCCAGGTTCCCGATTGTAAAACGGCGCTGGGCCATGCGTATGGCGGCGGCGCGCAGTTTTTCTCCATGTGGATCGTGCGTTCTACCAAACCATGATGTCATTCCGAATGCAGTGAGGAATCTAAAAAGGGCCAGCATTGCTGGCCTTTTTTATTGTGATAAGATTCGCCTACGTGATTAAGGAAGAATCGTTGCCATGGAACTGCATTTTGAATGGGATACACTCAAAGCGGACAACAATTTACGCAAACACGGCGTCAGCTTTGCAGAAGCGTGTGAAGTGTTCCTCGATCCACTTGCTATTTGGTTGCATGACGACGAACACAGCCAAATGGAAGAGCGCTGGATTGCACTCGGTCAGGTTCATGGATTGAAGCTGGTAGTAGTTGTTCACACATGGAAAGAAGATGGCGATAATGTGTTTGTCCGCATTATCTCGGCACGCAAGGCAACGGCTCACGAAGCCAAAACATATGAAGGGTGATCGTATGCGTGATGAATATGATTTCAGCAAAGGCGAACGCGGTAAATTCTACTGCAAAGATGCAAAGATGCATCTGCCTGTCTATCTTGATGATGACATTCAAACAGCACTTATGAAGCTCGCCGCAGAGAAGGGCGTGGATATTTCTGTTCTTGTAAATAATCTGCTCAAAAAAGATATTGAGCGTCTACATACAAACACTTGATACAAACAAAGGCCAGCTATATGCTGGCTTTTTTGAAGGAATATTTCATGAAACTAAAAAAATTGGTAATAAAAAATTTTAAAAGTATCGAGGACATCTCATTAAATTTTGATGAGCACTACACAGCGATCAGCGGGAAAAACAACTCCGGAAAATCAAATATTCTTAAGCCGCTCAAGCTTCTCTTTGTGCCGGAGCCAAGGTATCGTTTTTCTAACGAGGATGAAATTAATTACACGAAAGATATCCCAACATGGAAGAAATCATTAAACGAAGAAATAAAAATTGAAGCACACCTATGCAGCCATCAAACTACTGACGCAAGCTTTTTAAAGTTTATAAAACTCTTGTCAGAATTGTCAGCTTCTGAAATTCTTTCACAAAATGAAATAAACTTTATTCTTTCTGTAGAGTATAAAAGCGATGATGGACAACCAACGTATACTGCAAATTTCGGAAATATAGAGTTAGATAAGTACACATCAAAGACAATTTTTGAACATATAAAAAAATCAAATATTTTTCAATTCTATAATTCTACAGAGCTTTACAACCCATTTGATGATCGGATTCATTTAGCAGATCTTATTGGCGAATTATCAAAAGCTGACCGAAACAAAATTGATCATGACCGTCTTAAGCTTTCTCGCACAATAAGCGAAGTCGCTAAAAATCACCAAAAGGATGCAGGGGAATTACTTGGTCGTCTCGAGGAAAAATATTCAATTGGCCTCGCCGCCGCAGAGTTAAGTCTAGACTACGTCCCTATAAATATTTTACTAGGAGACAAAAAGGTTGATATTGATATCAATAACTGGGGATCTGGAACCAAGAATAGAACTCAAATTTTGCTTTCGCTCTTTAAAGCAAAGAAACTTTCTGAGGCGCAAGATGAAGAAATACGTATCTCACCAATATTAATCATCGAGGAACCAGAGAGCTTTTTGCATCCATCGGCGCAAGCAGAATTTGGAAGAATTCTTCAAGACATAAGCAATGAATTCAATATTCAGCTGATTGTTAGTACACATAATCCATATTTTCTCAGCCAGTCAGATCCAAAAAGCAATGTACTCCTTACAAGAGAAAAAGGAAAAGAATCTGCAAAAACAAAAGTAACAGAAGTTGATTCAGGAAATTGGATGAATCCTTTCGCAGAAAATCTTGGGATATCAAATAAAGAATTTGAGCCCTGGAGAAATTTGATGTTTTCAAATTCTGACAGGTTGCTTTTGGTTGAAGGTGAAATTGATAAAAACTATTTTGAACTTTTAAAAAATGAGCTGCACGGGAAAAATAGGTTGGATTTTAGTGGTGAAATTTATCCATATGGCGGCGTGGGAAATATCAATAATGGAGTGTTATTGAGATTTATCAAAAACAGATACAACAAAATATATATCACATATGACCTAGACAGCGAAGGTAATTTATCAAAATTACTTGAATCTCTTGGATTTGAAAGAAATGCACACTTTTATCCGATTGGAATTGATTCGGCCGGGAAAAGAGATATTGAAGGATTGCTTCCGGACAGCATAAAGCAAAATGTTTACAGATCGAATACAGAATTAGTTGATCAATGGACCAAGGGAAATAGCGAAGAGAAAAAAAGTGCGAAAGCGCGGCTGAAACAGGCTTTGTATACAGAGTTTAGCAAATCGGCAAAACCTGGTGATTTCTACTATAGCGAATTCTATAAACTATCAAGTGTTATCAACAATGCTTTTCGCTAAAAAGTAAATTGAATAATCGAGGGCAGTGTAAAATTTAATCTAAGCAAATCGAGATATTTATATGACAAGCAAAGCACAGCAACAGAAAGACAAAGTGACAATTTTGAAAGCAACCAAAGCCTGGTCGAAGGCGCTGGAGAAACGCGACCTCGACGCCATGCTCGCGGACTATCACAAAAACATCCATCTCTTTGATATACACCCGCCTTACCAAACCGTTGGCATCAAAGCCTATCGAAAATTATGGGAACAATCGCTGGCGCACTTCCCGGAAAAATTCAAATCAATTCACAAAAACATCAAGATCAGCGTGGATGGCAACACCGCGTATTTGCATTGCATGCATCGTATACAGGCAGTAAAACCTTCCACCGCACCCGAGATGAGCTGGGTATGCGCCACCATTTGCTTCCAAAAAATCAATCGCAAATGGTTAGTAACGCACGAACACATTTCCATCCCGGTTGATATGATGAGCGGGCAACGCGTGTTTATTGCCAAACCGTAACTATTGCAGGAGGATTTTTATGGGTAAAGCAGCAAAAAATAAAGAACTGGTGACATCGCGCGTGATCAACGCACCACGCGAAAAAATATTTAAGGCATTTAGCAATGCCGAACACCTTGCCAACTGGTGGGGCCCTGCCGGTTTCACCAACACCTTTAAAGTGTGCGAGTTTCGCACTGGCGGCAAATGGATATTCACCATGCACGGGGCCGATGGCGCCGATTACCCGAACGAAAGTGTATTTGCTGACATCAAAGCACTGGAACACGTAGTGATACAACACATCTCACCACCGCACTTCACACTGACAATTACGCTGACAGAACAGCAAGGTAAAACTACGGTACACTGGTGCCAGGCCTTTGATAGCGCGGATACCTGCGCCGCACTCAGCAAAGTGTGTATACCGGCCAATGAAGAGAACCTCGATAAACTCGTTGCCGTCGTATCCACACTGACATGAGCAAAAAATCCTTTCCGCTCTCTAAAGTCTACACCTTACTGGAACCCGGCCCCGTCACGCTGGTAACGACGATGGACAAAGGCAAAGCCAACATCATGACCATGTCCTGGCACATGATGATGGAGTTCGAGCCGCCAATGATCGGCTGCATCATCAGTGATAATAATTATTCATTTAAGGCAATTAAAAAGAATAAAGAATGCGTGATTAATATTCCCACTGCTACACTCGCTAAAAAAGTCGTCGCCGTGGGCAACAGCCATGGCAATAACACCGACAAGTTCAAACAATTCAAATTAACCGAGAAAGCCGCTACAAAAGTCAAAGTGCCTCTGATTGAAGAGTGCTACGCTAGCCTTGAATGTCGCGTAATCGACACGAGCATGACAAGAAAATATTGTTTGTTCGTGCTCGAAGTGGTGCAAGCCTGGGTCGATACATCTATAAAGAATCCAAAAACCATTCACCATCGCGGTTATGGAAAGTTTATGGTGGCAGGAAAAACCATCCAACTGAAATCAAAAATGAAATAAGATAGAATCCATGAAACGTCGCATTGTATGTAATAGTTATATGAAAATAATTTCCCTGCTGCTTATTTTATGCCTGACCGGCTGCGGCACTATTTTTTCGAAGTCTGGCGAAGACGGAAAACACTGGGGAAAAGTCTACACCGGCGTGCAATGCTCTACACAAATGGCTGGTGTGAGCCTTGAAAAGGGTTCCACACTGATTTTATTTCCACTGACATTGATTGATATGGTGGTAAGTGCCGTTACGGACACCTTGATACTCCCCATTGATTTGATTGTAACACCCAAGACTGATGATTTACGTAACCCCTGTAACTTACAACAATAGCTATATGAAATCACGGCGATACCTCTTGGCTTTCGGTTTTCTTCTTATCCTTGCGAGCTGCACGGAGGTTGGCGTCGGTGGAACTGTCAACGGCGGATCAAATGGCAATGTGAGTGTGGGTGCGGGCGTCAATATCCATCTCTACAATGGACAAGATAAATAACAAGAACTATCACATGGTTCGACATGCTGACTAACATCCAGGCCCTACGCGCCATCGCCGCATTGATGGTGTTGCTGTATCACGCCATAACACATCTTGTTTCCATGGACGACCGCTATAGCTTCCTGTTAAATTTTTCGAAATACGGTTATATCGGCGTGGATATATTTTTTGTGATCAGCGGTTACGTTATTTCACTGACCACCACGTCCAAACCACGCAACCTGCACAGCGCAATCGAATTCACTAAAAAACGCTCCGCCCGGATTTACCTCGGCTACTGGCCCTTCCTGCTTGTCATGTTCCTGATTTTAATAAATTTCGATCCGTCTTCGGAAAGAAAATACCATCTTTTGACTTCACTGTTTCTTTATACCAACCGAATGAATTACCTGTTGCCGTCGGCATGGTCACTCACTTACGAACTTTATTTCTATTTAATTTTACTCCCGGTATTTTTTGTTCCCCAAAAATACTTGCGTCCGTTGATGCTTTCCCTGTTTTTGATTATTTTGTATATCAATGTGTTCGGGCATTTCCGTTTCAACGGAACCCGCTGGTTCCTGACCAACCCCTACTTACTCGAGTTTTTCAGTGGTGCCATTTTTTATCACTACCAATCGCAACTGGCACGCAAAAAATATTTATGGGGCATCATCCCGGCAGCGATAGCCGGGTTCGCCATCGGAGCGTTTCACGATTATGAACAAGATATAGAGAAAGTACTAACTTTCGGCGTCTTTTCATTTGGCCTGTTCTGGATTTTTATGATACTGGAGAAAGAAAAACTCTTTCTTTTTGGAAAAATCGGACGGACACTCGGTGATGCCTCCTATACTATTTACCTCGCCCATTTGCCTTTCCTGTCTTTGTTTTATTCACTTGGTATCAGGGATTGGCTGCACCTGCAACATCCGCTACTGATATTGGGTGTATTTATTCTGCTGATAGGCGCTATTCTATTTTTTAGTGTGCAGTTCTATCGTTTTGTTGAAGCGCCCCTATACTATAGAATATCGCACCGTAGAATATCCGATTGAGAATCCTTGCATGCCTATTACTCCTGTTGATTTGCGTAATAAAAAAATTCTGGTGACGGGGCCCACCAGCCAGGTTGCCATGCCTTTGATGGCGCATCTGGTGAAACAAAGCAGCGAAGTCTACGGACTGGCACGTTTCAGCAAGGAAAAGGACAGAAAAAAAATGGAAGCACTCGGCGCAAAAATTATTGCGAAAGATTTATCGAAAGATGATCTCAGTGATATCCCGAAAGATTTTGATTACGTATTAAATTTCGCCGTGATGAAAACCGGCAACTTTGATTACGATTTAAAAGCGAATGCCGAAGGAGCCGGCCGACTCATCGCCCACTGCAATAAAGCCAAAGCGTTTTTGCATATTTCTTCCGGCGGCGTGTATCAATACGCAGGCCACCAATTATTGAAAGAAGACGCGTCACTCGGTGACAACCACCGCGCCATGTTCCCCACCTACTCTATCGCCAAAATTGCTACCGAAACCGTGGTACGTTTTGCCGGCAAACAATTCGGCGTACCCACGGTGATTGCGCGTCTCTCCATGCCTTACGGTGACAACGGTGGCTGGCCTTTCTGGCATTTGATGATGATGCAAAATAATATGCCCATTGATATACATCCGGATCAACCCAATACCTACAACCCCATACATCACGACGATTACATTGCACAATTGCCTTATGTGCTTGCTGCCGCGACTAAAGACAGCGTGACAATGAACTGGGGTGGCTCACAACAAGTGAGTATTGAAGACTGGTGTGCCTATCTCACCGAACTCACCGGCCTCACAGCGAAATTCAATCTCACTCCCACCGCGTTTGGTTCCCTGACGCTCGATACCAGTAAAGTCGAAGCGCTGTGCGGCAAATCGAAAGTGGATTGGAAGGATGGCATTCACCGTCTGGTAAAAAACCTGAAGCCGGATCTTCTGAAATCATGAGATCCTGAAACAGTGCGTTTTTGAAAAATCGAACAGTATCTGTATTTGATAATAATCCTATGCTGCAAAAATTATTTTTAAAAATTACCTGCTTCTTGTTAATAGCTGTCAGTCTGCTGGGTTGCGCACAGCAACAACACACGCAAAAAAAACATTTGTTTATATTATCTGGCCAATCGAATATGGCCAACCTGAATCCTGAAAAAGGTTTTGTTCAAGCAGTAGAAAAAGAGTTTGGCGATGACAATGTTATCGTAGTGAAAGATGCTGCAGCGGGCAGATGTATTATTAATTGGGACAGAAGCTGGAAAACCCCCGGTGGTGTGACACTCAATAGAACAGGAGACCTTTACAACAAATTAATAGTCAAAGTAATAACGGCCACCGTTGAGCAACGAATTGCCAGCATTACTTTTATCTGGATGCAAGGTGAGTGCGATACAGCAACTGCCTATACCGCTGACATGTATGCACAAGGTCTTTGGGATGTCTATTCACAACTTCAGGATGATCTCCACAGAAAGGACATCAATATGGTTATAGGGCGAATCAGTGACTTTGATATTAACGACCAGGAATATAAATATTGGTCAAAAATCAGGGAGACTGAAGTTAAATTTGCGGAATCCAATCCTCGTTTTGCATGGGTAGACACGGATGACCTGAATGACGCCGTATCGAACACGGATGGAAAAAAAGAAAACCTTATTCACTACACAAAAACCGGATACAAAACACTGGAGCAACGATTTGCAGAGAGTGCCATCAGGCTGATCAGGGAGAATCTTTAGCCATTGCTGTATTCGCTGATGCATCCGTGATGCCGGCGAGAAAATACATGTCCCATTTTTCCGGATTAAAAAATTGATCCAGCAATTTTGGATTCTCGCGATATTGTGGATCTTCGGCAATCTGGCGAATTTGTTCTGTCGGCATGTCCGTGCGAGTCAGGCGATAGAGGCGATGGTAGTAATCGTAAACTTTGCGCTCTATTCGTGTACTGCACAGGAAACCATCCGCCGGTCTTTCATTTGTCGGCACCATATCCGTTAAATGATATTGTGGTAACAATGCCATATGACCAAAGCCTACATTTTTCATTTGCTTTGGAAACTGTAACAGGAATTCAAAAGTGTCTTGCAAATCCTGCATCGTATCCATTGGGCCGACCGTAATTAAATCGAAGAAACCCACAATGCCCGCATCGACCATTTCCTGCGCGGCTTCAATGACACGTTTTATTTTAGTTGGCCTGTTATAAACATCGCGCAACAAACGTTCGCTTCCCGTTTGCACGCCCATGGTCATTGAATGACAGCCGTTCTCTTTTAATAATTTCAACATCTCCGGATTATGTGTGGTGGGATACGTGTAACACCAGAACGGCAAACCAATTTCTGCTTTATAGCGCGGCATAAATTCCTGTAGCCAACGCGGATTGATGGTAAATACGTCATCATAAAACTGTACTGATTTTATTTTCAGGTGTTCTTTCGCCCACTTCAATTCGTCCAGTACCAGTTGTACGGAACGACGACGCACCGTCTTGCCGTGCATCTCCTGGTGTTTACTTTCAAAACAGAACGAACAGGAAAAGGGACAGCCGCGTTGCGTCATGATCGGGTATTCCTTGCGCAAGTTCGAAGGATACTTTCCTTTCTTCAACTGATCGTTCTCAATATAGATGTAGCGCGACAAGTCCCAGTTCGGGATCGCAATTACATCGAGATCAATATTGGCACGTCCGGGATTTCTATTAACAATACCGCTGGCAGCACGTGTCCAGATGCCGGGCAATGTGGAATAATCCGTTTTGTTGTCGAGCGCATTCGCAGTTTCGACGATGACATCTTCTCCTTCATTCAGGCAAACCATATCGTAATCGTTGATGAAGCGTTCCGGTTCGAGTGTTGGCGCGGCACCACCAATCATCATCGGCACAGAAAAATGCTGGCGCAAATGCGTCATCACCTGTTTTGTTTCATTGATGATACCGACGTGCACAAAGAAACCAATCGCATCGGGTTTGTATTCTTTCAGGTAATCGACCAGCAATTGCAATTCATGATCAGTGATAGTTTTGTAGACACCCCAGACCAGGTCCTGGCCGTTGGAGGTGTGTATCGGGCCTGCTGAATGCCCCCATACATAGTTTTTGGCTTCGGCTTCCGGCACCAGCTGGTAGTCTTTGAAATAAATGACACGGGCATCATGGCCATGAGTCACCAACTCGGCCGTCAGTTGAGCTGGCGCCAAATTAAGGCCGGTGAACATTTTGATAAAAGCGATACGGGCCACGCAGGCTCCACAAATTGGATGGTTATTTACTCAACCTTCGAGTGATGTTAAAGACCCCTTTGATGTAAAGCAACCCTGGTTTAATTGAGTTATCAAGCCACTGATTTTATTGCTATTAAATAGTAGATACCCTAACATGGAAACAACCACAATGATTTCTATATGCCCGATTTAATCGTTAAAGAATACGGCCCAGTGCAGGTCAAGACCATAGGCTCTATCATCTTTATGGAAAATGAGATGAAATTCTGGGCGTGGTCTCCCTATGAAAAGTGCAGTTATCGCTGCGTGTATTGCAGTGTCGAGGCCCAGGGCAACTCGCGTGCCCACATTACCCGAGAAGAAATTCCGGCATTGCTGGATTCCTTTCAATTACATGCCAAGCGCAAGTTTCCCTTTTATATCGGCGTGACTTCAGATCCATACCCACCTATTGAAAAAGATCTTGAACTGACCCGTTTTGTACTGAGTGAACTGGTGAAACGTCCCAAAATTCGCGTTGTATTGTGTACGCACGGTGACATGATTGCACGTGACATTGATATCTACAAACAGATGTCAAATATTGAAGGAATTGGGATAAGTATTACCATACACGATGATGCATTGATAAAAAAACTTGAGCCTGGCGCACCGGGTTTCAAAGCACGCATTGAGGCTGCATGGGCTCTACATCGAGCAGGATTACCGGTACATGTAAATATCACCCCGTGGATTCCCGGTGTATCAAACGTTACTGCAATATCAGAAGCCTTACCTGCTGATATGAAAGTCAATGTAGGTGTGTTGTGTTTTAACGAACACCAGCGCTATTACACAAAACATTTATTTGGACGAGAAATTTCCTCAGCCGAGTTGGTATTTGGTGATCAATTCAGCCAGGAAGAAATGAATCGCGCTTTCCTTGATGAATACCATCGAGTAGGTAAAGGGCCTCGAGGAAACCTGAAGTGGTTGTATTTACCAAACTCCGGAGAGAATTGCTCTCACCACTATCCAGATATTGATTATCCTGGCGCTGATAGTGCCGTAGTGTCGCATGACTGACCTTATCACCAAAGATTACGGACCACTCAAGATCAAATCGATAGGCACCATTCTCTTTCTCGACGGAGAAATGAAGTATTGGGTGTGGACGCCTTACGACAAATGCAGTTTTCGTTGTGTCTATTGCAGTGTGGAAGCACAGGGAAAATCAAAACCCCTGATTACTAAAGAAGAGATCGGCCCTTTGCTTGATGATTTTCAAAGGCAGACCAACCAACGATATCCATTTGTGATTGGCACGCGCGCTGATCCTTATCCTGCAGAGGAGCAGGAACACCAACTGACACGACATGCATTAATTGAACTGAGCAAGCGTCCCAAAATACGCACCATCGTAATTACGCACGGCAGCATGATCCTTCGCGATTTCGACATCCTGAAATCCATGTCCAATCTCGAGAAAGTGGGTATCAGTATCACCCATCATGACAACGAGCTGCTCAAACGCATAGAGCCCGGCGCCCCCTCTTTTGAAGAGCGAGTCGAAGCCGCAACCCGATTGTATGAAGCCGGATTGCCCCTGGTCATTAATATTGCTCCCTGGATTCCGGATTTTACTGACGTGGTCAAAATTGCCGAACGCTTGCCTCCCAAGGCAGAAATCAACGTCGGTGTGTTGTCCTTCAATCAGCAGCACGAGGACTACACCCGCTATCTTTTTGAACGGGATAGCTCTTCTGCTTTTCGCGTATTCAGCAAGCAGTTTCCCACACAAGAAATTATCAACGATGCATACCTGAAGGCTCACAGCAATACGGGTGGCGGCCCCCATGGCAACCTCAAGTGGCTGATTCCGCCCGGATCCGGAAAAAATTACACTAATACCCTGCCCAACCCCTGAAGCCTGGCTGGCCAAAAGGCTTACGAATAATTACTGACCCTCTCCCCCCTGCGGATTTGTATAATAGCCGCCTTTCAGAACTCACCGTTTCATAACTTTTGCTCGATAATTCGCCTGATAAAGAGTCACCTCATGCCTGCACAAGAATTCAATATTGCCGATTTGTTTGAAATGGTCGCGGACACCGTCCCTACACGCGATGCCATTGTCTGCGGAGATAAGCGCGTAAACTTCAAACAGCTCGACGAACGTTCGACGCAACTCGCACACTTTCTGCAAAGCAAAGGCATCAAGCCCGGTGATCACATCGGCTTATATATGTACAACTGCCTTGAATACCTGGAAAGCATGCTGGCCTGCTTCAAGATTCGTGCGGTACCCATCAACGTAAACTACCGCTATGTAAAAGATGAACTGATCTATATTTTCAAAAATGCCAACATGGTGGCCTGCATCCATGGCCGTGAATTTATTCCCGCCATCAAGGAAATAAAAACCGCTGTGCCACAGATGAAACTTTTTATCTCAGTGGAAGACGGCAGCAAGGAAGAGTTAAAACAAATTGATGCTATTGAATACGACAGTGCGCGCAATGGCCAATCGAGCACGCGTGATTTTGCTGAGCGCTCCGGTGATGATTTATTTATTCTTTACACCGGCGGCACCACCGGTATGCCCAAGGGTGTGATGTGGCCGCATAAAAATGTATTCGTTGCCGCAATGAATGCCGGCGGCCATTTTTCTCCACACGGCCAATGCAAGGTTCCGGAAGATATTAAAACGCGCATCACCGAACACCAGATGTCCGGTATTGCACTCGCCCCCCTGATGCACGGTGCCTCGTGGTGGTATGCCTGCATTCAATTATTGGCGGGAAATAAATTAGTGTTGAATCATCATCGTTCGCTCAACGGCGAAGAAGTCTGGGGCATTGTTGAAAAAGAAAAATGCCATGCAATACAAATCGTCGGCGATGCGATGGCCATACCGCTGATTGATGCATTCGAAAAAAATCCAGGTCGATGGGATCTCAGTTCTGTATTTAATGTCGGTTCCGGTGGTGCTGTTTTTTCTGAATCAAAACAAAATAAATTCAAGCAAATTTTCCCCAACTGTTTTGTCACCAACGCGTTTGGATCTTCTGAATCAGGCCAAATGGGTCTCGACAGCGGCCAGAAAAAAACCGAGGGCGGTTTGGGCAATGTTCATAAAGGAGAATTCATGAGCGTCATTCTCGAGAATGAAAAGCCGATGCGCCACGCTAAACCCGGTGAAACCGGTATCTTTGCACGTGCCGGCCACATCCCCGTGGGTTACTACGGTGATGCGGAGAAAACCGCGAAAACATTTGTCAACCTTGATGGAAAGATCTGGTTACTTACGGGTGATGAAGCCAAACTCGAAGACGACGGCTTAAGTATTTCCGTGTTTGGTCGCGGCTCCAATTGCATCAACTCCGGTGGTGAAAAAATATTTGTTGAAGAAGTGGAACAGGCATTGAAAGCCAATCCTGAAATTTATGATGCGCTAGTGGTTTCCACGCCGGATGAACGTTGGGGCAGCAAAGTCACAGCGGTTATTGAAGCACGCAGCGGAAAAAAACTGACGCTGGCATCCGTGCAAGAGGACGCGCGAAAATACATTGCCGGTTATAAAGTGCCGCGCGAATTACACATCGTCGATAAAATACAACGCCAACCCAACGGCAAACCGGATTACAAGGCGGCCAGCGCATTTGCCCTTTCCAGAAAAGGCCTGGTTGTTTAATTAAAACTGTTTTGTTACTGCGAGGAAACACTCATGAAACTAGCTTTTTCAGCTGAACACGAAAAATTGCGCAAGGATTTGCGCGCCTACTTTAAAAAAATGATGACACCGGAATTAAAAGAAGAATTGCGTCATGACTTTAAAGGCGAAGGCGGCGGCCCGCTCTGGAAACAAACCATGCGTCAACTGGGCAAAGACGGCTGGATCGGCCTGGGTTGGCCGAAAGCTTACGGCGGTATGGAAAAAGGGCCGATGGAACAATATATTTTCTTTTCCGAAATTTTAAAAGCCGGATTCCCGTTTAACTTTTTAACTTCTGAATCCGTGGGCCCTGCCCTCGCCCAATTCGGCAGCGAAGAATTAAAACAGGAAGTGATTCCCAAAATTCTTGCTGGAGAAGTAAACATCTGTATTGGTTACTCCGAACCGAGCGCAGGCACAGATCTGGCCTCATTGAAAACTCGTGCTGTATTGGATGGCGATCATTATGTGATCAATGGCCAGAAAATTTTTACCTCACTCGCGGAGTTTGCAGATTACATCTGGCTAGCAGTCAAAACTGGCGACGAAAGCCAGAAAGGCAAGCACGGCTCGGTGTCGATGTTTTTAATTCCGATGAACACACCGGGCATTTCTATCACGCCTATTTATACCCTCGGCAGCGTGCGCACCAATGCCACTTACCTGCAAGACGTGCGTGTACACAAGAGCCGTCTGGTGGGCAGGGAAAACAAAGGCTGGCAAATTATTATGAGTCAGTTGAACCGTGAACGATTAGCGCTGTGTAATCACGGCCCCTCGGTTGGCATCTTCCAAAAAATGTGTGCGTTTGCCGAACAAACCCAATTACCAAACGGTGAACGATTGATTGACCAGCATTGGGTAAAAATGAATCTCGCCAAAGCGCGTCAGGGTTTCGAGGCTTTACGTTTAATTTGTTACAAACAAGCCTGGGCCATTTCAACCACTGGCAACCTGGATATGGCAGAAGCCTCCACGGCAAAAATTTTCGGATCTGAATTTATGATCGAAGGTGTGCGCGGCATGATGGAGATTCTCGGCCAGGGCAGTTTGCTACACATGCGCTCCGAACATCGCCTGCTCGAAGGTGAACTGGAACGTCTCTACCGCACTTTATCGATCCTGACGTTCGGTGGCGGCACGAACGAAATCCAGCGCGACATTATTTCTATTTTTGGATTGAGTATGCCGCGCCCCCTTCGTGCATAATAGACGGTGCGCCTGATAAACCATGAAAACACTGGCGTGTATCTCGCGCAGCGAGCAGAGATACCGACAGTGTTAATAAACAATTTTTTTGAATTGAGGTAATTATGGATTTTTCACAAACTGAAGAACAGAAAGATATACAGACACTGGCAAACCAGATTTTAAGTGAGCAGGTAACCCCTGATGTCTTGCACAAATTTGATGACCGCAGCGTGACACGCTACGACGGAAAACTCTGGGCACAATTGGCTGACAGCGGCTTGCTCGGCATAACCATTCCGTCTGACAAGGGCGGCATGGGATTTGGCTTTAATGAACTGGCACTTTTTATAGAAGAATGCGGTCGCGTACTGGCACCCGTGCCGGTGGTACCGACACTGATCAGCGCCATGGCATTACAACAATGCAATGAAAATGATTTATTGGGTGGCGTTGCCAGTGGCGAAATGGTTTTAACCGTCGCTTTTAACGAAGTGACTCATGAAGATGTATTTGCACCCAAAACCACGTTTGCTTCCGGAAAACTCAACGGCATTAAACAATGTGTGCCTTATGTTGAAATTGCCACGCGTATGTTAGTTGTGGCTTCAGATGCAGGTAAACCCGCCTTGTTTCTGGTTGACCCAAAAGACAGCAGCATTGAAAAAACTGCGCTGTGGTCTACCACTTATGAACCACAACACTATTTGAATTTCAAAAATACCCCGGCGAAAAAAATCGGCGGTGCGGACGCAGTAAAATACCTGGTCGATCACTACACACTGGCGCTGTGCGCTTATCAGGTTGGTGCCACAGAAAAAATGGTTTCCATGACTGCAAAATACACGTCTGAACGCGAACAGTTTGGTGTGAAGATCGCTTCATTCCAGGCCGTGGGTCATCGTGCCGCTAACTGTTACACCGACGCCAAATGTTTGAAACTGGTAACACAGCAAGCCGTATCACTGTTGGCCGAAGGAAAAGACGCTTCGGTTGCTATTAATGTAGCAAAAGCCTGGTGTGGCGATGCCGGTCATCGCATCAGTTACGCCGCACAACATTTGCATGGTGGCATGGGCGTGGATCGCGATTATCCCTTGTGGCGTTATGCGTTGTGGGCGAAACAAAATGAACTGATGCTCGGCAGCACCACGTATCACCTGGAGCAAATGGCAGATGCGATTGCAGCAGGGAATTACAATATTGATCCGTAATCCCGTAGGGGCGAATAATTATTCGCCCCTACATATTAATGATGATGTCCGCCAGCACCGTGCGCGTGGCGGTGTGATATTTCTTCAGCCGTTGCAGCCCGGATATCAACAATACTGATATCAAAGTGTATTGTTTTTCCTGCCAATGGATGATTGGTGTCGACATCCACATTAAATTTTCCGACTTTAATCACAGTTGCATTGCGACCGCCCTGCTCCGTATTAATAATTACCTGTGAGCCCGGCATTAATTTTTTGCTACGGCTGGTGATGTGTTTGATCGGCACACGCTGCACGCTGTTTTCCCGACGCAAGCCGTAAGCCTTCTCCGGCGGCAATGTGACTGACACCTTGTCATGCACAGCTTTCCCCATTATGGCTTCTTCCACTCCCAACAAAATATTGCCATGGCCTATCAATACCGCCATCGGGTCACGTGTGAGTGATGATTCGATTTCATTTCCATTCTCATCCTTTAGCACGTAATGAAAAGTGACGACGGTATCGTTTGCAATGTTCATGGTTTTTAATCCTGGTTTCTTGAATGGGGTGAATACAAATTTTTTCTCTGCTCGAGACGTTTCGCTGCTTGCGCCAGTATTTCCAGTCGTTGCTCGCGGGAAGCCGCTTGCCATACTTTGATTTCATCCAGATGGCGTCCACAACCCATGCAAATATCGTTGCGGTCAAGACAGCAATTACGAACACAAGGCGAAGCGATAAGATTTTGTATCATGTACGAACTATACGCTATCTCAATATACTTGTAGAATGCGCAACTTTACGAATATCACCATCCGCATCATCTTATCGCACAGGAGCTATTACTAATGACGAGTGATTTAAAGCTGGGGCTGCAATTGGGTTACTGGGGCGCCATGTCGCCTGGTATGGCACATGTCGAGCTGGCAAAAGAAGCAGAGCGTCTCGGCTACGATTCCGTGTGGACAGCGGAGTCCTGGGGCAATGATGCGTTCACACCGCTGGCATGGATAGGCGCCAATACCAGCAAGATTCGCCTTGGCACTTCGGTTGCGCAGCTCTCCGCGCGCACTCCCACCGCTTGCGCGATGTCCGTGCTCGCTATGGATCACTTGTCAAATGGTCGCATGATCCTGGGGCTCGGTGTTTCTGGTCCACAAGTCGTGGAAGGTTGGTACGGCCAACCCTACGCCAAACCGGTCACACGCACACGCGAATACGTCGAAATCATCCGCAAGGTACTGGCACGCAAAGAACCGGTAACGCATGACGGAGAATTTTACCAGCTGCCTTACAAAGGTGAAGGCTCCTGGGGCATGGGCAAACCTTTGAAAGCTATTACGCATCCATTGCGCGCTAATGTTCCCATTTTTTTAGGTGCAGAAGGTCCGAAAAATATTCAGCAAACAATTGAAATCGCCGATGGCTGGCTGCCCTTGTATTACTCGCCCTATCATCAGGATGTTTACGCCGAACATTTGAAAGATGCAAAACCCGGTTTTGAAATCACGGCGATGGCAATGGTGTCACTCTCGGATAATATTGATGAAGCCTTGTATCCCGTCAAAGCCATGCTGGGTTTTTATATAGGCGGCATGGGATCCAAGCAGCGCAACTTTCACAAAGAGTTGATGTCGCGTTTTGGTTACGAAGAAGAAGCCAATCGTATCCAGGATTTATTTTTTGAAGGCAAACGCGACGAAGCAATTAATGTAGTGCCAAAAGAATTTGCCGATGCGATTTCACTGGTGGGCCCCAAAGAACGTATACGAGAAAAAATCCAGGATTGGAAAAAATCTCCTGTCACCACGTTAAATGTGATGGGCGACTTAAGTTTGCTACGAACTATGGCAGAACTGACTCTGTGATATCGTCTGTGATAGATGATTCCGCATATTCCAGCAATGCTCGCTTGACCTGTTGAAATTCACTTTCTACAGAATTTAATAACTGAGCCAGTTGGCCAAAACTGGAAGGGTTCATAGCCGCTTGCTCAAGCGCTGCGCAAATGTCATGTAACCTGTCAGCGGATAGAGTGCCACTGCTGCCTTTCAAGGTATGCGCGAGGTCAAAAAGATCGCGATAGGATGCTTTTTTGAAAGCCGCATCCATTTGCTGGATATAGTATTCGCTGTCTTTTAGATAACGCGTTATCACGGAAGGAAAATCTTTTCCGACCAGATGCTGTAAAATGTCGAGCGACTCCTTATCAACCGCTTCAAGTTTTTTTATCATGATGCTTCCCTATCTCCTGGATACCAACTGGCCAAAGCAAAAACGACGACAACCACTTCCAACATACCCAAAAGTATAGTCTTTCATGGCAAAGAATCCAGTAGAAACAGTCAATTTTCCGCCGGGCCGCATCTGGCCTGAGGAATATCAACGACTTTTTGCTGAAAAATGCGCAGGCATTAGTAAGAAATTTTCCCATCTATCGCCCCCAGCCCCCCTGCTTTTTGCCTCCCCGCCGGAACATTACCGGATGCGCGCAGAGTTTCGTATCTGGCATCAGGAGGCGCGGGTTTATTACGCCATGATGACACCGGGCAAGGACAAAACCCCGCTCCGCATGGATCACTACGCGCCTGGCTCCACACTTATACAACAATTAATGCCGGTGCTTTATGAGCTGCTGAATAGGGAAAGTGATTTTATAAAGCAACTGTTCCAGGTGGAATTCCTCACCAGTTTGAAAGGGGAAGCATTGATTACTTTTATTTATCATCGCCCGCTTGATGAAGCATGGATAGAAAAAGCGCGCCAACTGAAGCAGCAATTATCATCCATTACAACGATAGAAAAAATTAATGTCATCGGTCGAAGTCGCGGACAAAAAGTTTGTGTTGACCAGGACTTTATCTATGAACAATTAACGGTAGATGGAATTGATTACTGCTATCAACAAGTAGAAGGCAGTTTTACGCAACCCAATGCGTTGGTAAATGTACACATGTTGAATTGGGCTTCCTCGGTAACTAAAAATAGTAACGGAGATCTATTGGAACTTTATTGTGGGAATGGCAATTTTACCCTGCCCTTGTCTAAAAATTTTAACAAAGTACTCGCTACCGAAGTTTCAAAGACATCTATACAATCCTTGCTACACAACTTTTCGCTGAATCAAATTAACAATATTAAAATTGCCCGCTTATCCAGCGCTGAAGCAGCACTAGCCATTCAAAGGGTTCGCCCTTTTCAACGATTAACCCATATTGATCTGGATGATTACCACTTCACTACTGTTTTTGTCGACCCGCCACGGGCCGGGCTTGATGCAGAAACACTGAGCTTTGTTCAATCATTCGATTCCATTTGCTATATTTCCTGTAATCCGGATACACTGATCGCCAATCTGGAAGTCCTGACACAGACACATACCATTAAACACCTGGCCTATTTTGATCAATTTCCTTACACGCCTCACATGGAATGCGGCGTGCTCCTTGAACGCTCTCGGCCGAGTTTATCCCGAGCGGAGTCGAGGGAATCAGGGAACGAAACCAATAATGAATCTATGCTGAGCGGAGTCGAAGCATGACCACTTCGCTCGATACCATCAAAAAACTCGTCCTGAAAATGAAACAGGAACTCGATGCAGTGGCCAGCACGAACCTTCAGGAGAATCGTAAAATTTTTGACAGGGCAGGATTAATAGCGACGCTACCACAGAATATCCGGATTGAACCCATACAACTGTCTCCGAAATTTTCCGCCGACTGGATCAAACCAGAAAAAAATAATTCAACCGAAAAGCAACCATTAATTTTGTTTCTGCACGGCGGTGGTTTCAGTGTCGGTTCCTCTATCTCGCATCGTCCGTTGTGCGCACGTATTGCTGACAGCAGTCAGTGCAACATACTGGTTGTGAATTATCGTCTGGCGCCAGAGCATCGTTATCCCGTCGCACTGGAAGATGCATTGTTCAGTTATCAATGGTTGTTAAAAAATTATCCGGGGCGATCGATTATTGTGATGGGTGATTCTGCCGGTGGCGGTTTGGCCATGGCACTTTTACTGCTGATCAAGGAAAAATCTTTTCCCATGCCTGCTGGCGCCGTTGGTATTTCTGCATGGCTGGATCTGGAATGCACCAGTGCAAGCTATCAGACCAACAAGGAAATTGACCTGCTGGCCAGTGCGGAAGGATTGCGTTTCGTAGGTCGCGGCTATGCCAACAAAAAAATAAACAAAGATCCGCTGGTTTCTCCTTTTTATGCAACTGATTTATCGGGCCTGTGCCCGCTCTTGCTACAAGTCGGCGGTGCTGAAACACTTCTGGACGAAAACAAACTATTTGCGACACAAGCAAAAAAATACGGAGTTGCCGTTGAGCTACAAGTGTGGCCCCATATGGTTCACGTCTGGCACAGTTTGTATGGCATGGTTCCGGAAGCCGCCGAAGCAATCGACGCCATTGCAGCGTGGGTCAATAAACAATAATTAAACAACGATTAAAAAATAATTGCAAAGACAATAATCCACCGGCTAATTCCCGAACCGTTTGTATATCCTGATTTCTACACCATTAAATTCGATAGCAGATTCATAGGGAAATTCCTTTTTAATTACGGTTCCAATCATTTCTGCTTGTGATTTTCGCTGGTCAAAATTGATATCACTTAACACCACACATGTTTGATTATATTTGGGAGAAATTAAAGTGGAAAATTCGTCTGCAGCAGGACTGGCCTTCAGAATGTGCTTCGGCCAAGCTGGCCCTTGAGACTGAAGGGAAGGATTGTAATACAGTACGCACTTTTCTATAAATGCGGGATAATAAATTCGAAGGCTGTCGGAACATTTTTCTTTCAGGAATAGCGTTGCGTCTCTCCAGTCCTCTTTCTGATTTTTATGATAATAAAACCAAATACCTTTGGCCGAAAGCACTGCAAACAGCACAAACACTAAAATCCCTATCGGGACAGGCATGGGTTTACCTGGTTTACTCGTATATCTAAAATGGCTAATAGCGACTATGCCACTTGCTGCCGCTACGGTTAAATACGGCATGACAAACATTAAATATCGATCCGTGAATAATGGGATTAAATTTTTTGAAATTAAAAAAACGGCTATTGTTGGAATCAAAAAACAACTTGCTACCAAAGAAAATTTCCACCGGGTTAATGTATTCTGTTTAAGCAGGAATCCTTCTCCACTCCCATACAAGAGACCGATAGATCCGAACAATAAATAAAGTGCGGCCAAAAACATGCCTTGCTTCCCTGTTATCTGGACCAGAAATTCCTTCAGGGTCGTGAAGGTTGGCTCAGGTATCCACGAAATTTCTTTAGGCCCCTTTAGAGAAGATAAAATGAATATTGGTGAAATCAGACCCACCATACAAATGCCGCCATACAGAATCTGTTTAAAGCGAATAGGATGTTTTTCCTTGTCCAGGAATAAAATTGGCAGGGTTACTACTTGGGCAAGAATAATAAATACCACATGAAGGTGACAATATACCGCCGCGGCGGCGGTCAAGACATATCCTGTTAGCCAACGATTTTTTAATTCCGTGGCTTCAACAGCTTTAATGAGCAATAAAGTAGACAGCGCCGTCAATAAAAATATCAAACTATAGGAACGAAATTCCTGGGCATATTGAATATGGAAAGCATTAAAAGCTACAAGAAAAGCGGCGATCAACCCGATTCCTGTCGCCCGCTTTCGGTTTGATGTCATTGCGCTGCCTAACATAAAAACGACAGGAATACTGGCTATAGAAATAATTGCAGAAAGGGCTCGCAGCGTTCCATCCGATGCATCTGGAAAAATTTTAATCCAAAGATTCGACAACACAAAATAAAGACACATATTGGGTTCATTTATTATTGCTGTCACCAAATGGGTTAAATCTCCCTTGGAGATAAAAAAAGTGTCCGCTTCATCTAGCCAAAACGAGAGTTGCCCAATGTGATAAAAACGAAGGAGGCTTCCTGCTCCCATAATGATAATCAACATTACTGTTGCTGATTTTAGGCAAATGGTTTTTAAGTTCATTTTTTAACCCATCAATAAAGTAAGCAATTCCCTGATTGCGCGAATGAGAAAGCAGCCGTTCCTGGCCTTGACCGGCCCAAAGATGGAAAGTTCCCCCCCCTTCTTTCTTCAATCTGGAGCAAACCCGGGTCAAGTAATGTAATTCCTGGAGCCTGCCCGACAGTTTTATTGATCTTTGATAAAATAAAACTTCCCGGGCAGCCACCGCTGCTATTGCCACATGGGTCAAACAAAGAAATAATTAACCAATGAATGAAAAAACCATAGACAGGAAATTTTCCGTTGCACCGATGCTGGATTGGACGGACGTAAGCATAAATCTCTCCTGAATCAATTAGTTACACATAGCGAAAATGGTCGAGGCGTACCTGAGGCGTACTAAAAATTAAACTCTTTGCAATACAAACACCCTTAACTCTCATACCAACAGCGCGTTTTTCGCTCTGTAGAAAATATAACACCGTTTTAAAGCGACGTGGGAATTGTGAACGCGGAATAAGTAAGTATCTTCTGTCGTATTTATCGTCACTAGTTTACGCAATCGATCCAATCGGCCGAGACAGACTCTCCGTCTGTGCGGCATCGAACAGTGTAATCGGCACAATGCCCGTAAAATTTGCTGTTACTGTTGAATACCTGTCTTTGGTCACATTGATGAAATCACGGTGATTTAAAAAACCGAAGCAAAGTGATAAATTAAACAGAAGTTCTATAATGACAATTGAGTTGATTAAGCCAGCAGTTGGCGCCCCATCACACACAAACGATGTGCGTTCGGGTGAGCTGGCCGTAATACCTGAATTTTCCATTCAAAAGCCCCCGAAACACTTTTTGTCACGTAGCTGGTTAAAAGCAGCGTCTGCAATATTATCGATATTTTTTATAGCAGTTTTCCTTACACGTAATATACTTTTTGGCACCCCAGTTGACGCATATCCCGTAACGATGGGACCTCTGCGTCAATCCATTGTGGCCAGCAGTCGTGTGATTTGGCCGCAGCGTGTTTCTATTGCTGCAGAAGTGATAGGACGTGTTAGCCTTATTCCGGTCATTGAAGGCCAGATGGTTAAACATGGCCAATTGTTGATTAAGCTTGAAGACAAAGATGAGCGCGCTGCAAATACCCAAGCCACCATGGTGGTAAAGCAGGCCGAAGCTAAATTACGTCAGCAACGCGAAGTGAGTTTGCCTACAGCGCAACAAGGTTTAGCGCAAGCGCAGGAGGATTTTGATGAACTGAGCAGGCAATTAACACGCATGCAACAGCTTAAAGTTGAAAATTATGTAAGTCAGGCTGAACTAGATACCGCTATGCGAAATTTCAACATAGCCAGTAGCAAGTTGGACTCTGCCAAATTGCAGGTGGAAACCTATCAACCGAATGGAAGTGATGAAGCCCTTGCTATGTCTTCGTTTAAGCAAGCACAGGCAAGCTTAAAAATGACACAGGTAAAATTAGATCAGGATTCAATTGTTGCACCCGCCGATGGAGTATTAATCAATCGCGGGGTTGAACCAGGCGATATCGTACAACCAGGAAAGGAATTAATGGTCTTAGCCGCCAAGGGCGACACACAATTAGAAGCGCAAATTGATGAAAAAAACCTGGCTAAAATTTCCATTGGTCAGCATGCGCTGGGTTCGGCAGATGCCTTTCCAAACCAACGTTTTGATGCAACGGTTGTTTATATAAATCCCGGGGTAGATGCCACACGTGGATCGGTAAAAATAAAATTGCTAGTTAATAAACCACCAGCCTATCTGAAACAAGATATGACCGTATCGGTTGATATTGAAACTGCCAAACGAAGTGATGCATTAGTGATTCCCACGGGCGCCTTGCGTGATGCTTCCAGTGATGCACCGTGGGTTTTAGTGGTACGTAACCATCGTACGGTTCACCAACCGGTAACCATGGGATTACGTGGAGATGACACACTCGAAATTTTAAGTGGTGTAAAAGCAGGCGAATCAGTTATTCTTGCCACGTCAGGCTTAATTAAAGCCGGTCAACGTGTGCGCGTATACACACCATGAAAATATCGGGGATGCATCCGATTTTTCCATTTGAATGGATTTTAGCAATTCGTTTTATGCGTGAAGCGCGGATGCAAACTTTGTTGATTGTAACGGGTGTGGCGATTGGGGTATCTGTCATTGTATTTATTTCGTCGTTGATTAGTGGTTTGCAAGCCAACCTGTTTCGACGCACGCTCGATTATCAAGCACAAATTGTCATTTTACCGCCCAAAGAAGTGGCGCGTCCTCTTTATAAATCAGCATCAGATAAGTTGGCAATACTTCTGCAACCACGCACGCAAAGAATACAGTCAATAGATCAATGGCAAAAAGTACGCAAACAAGTAGAACGCATGGAGGGCGTGGTAGTGGTTTCTCCCGTAGTGTCTGGTTCTGGTCTGATTTTGCGTGGCGAAGCCAGTAGAGCCATAAGCCTTACAGGTATTGAACCAGAAAGTTACCTGCGATTAATTGCATTAAAAGATAAAATAATTTCAGGCACTATAAACCTTACCGGTACGGACGTGATCATTGGGACTGAATTGGCGAATGATTTAGGTGTGTGGACTGGCGATAAATTAAATATTGAGACCGCATCCGGTGGAGCCGCCACACTAACGATTTGTGGAATTTTTGATTTTGGCAATCGCGCCCAAAATTCTCGTGCCGTATTTATTACATTGCGCACCGCTCAAAGTTTGCTTGATTTGGCTGGCGGTGCCACCAGCCTGGAAGTCAATTTGAGCGACCCTTTCGCGGCTGAAACAGTCGCGCAAATAATCCAGTCACAAACAGGTTTGCAGGCACAAAGCTGGATCACGAGTAACGCGCAATTTTTTAGCGCATTGGCAGCGCAATCCATGTCTAACAACATCATTCGTTTTTTTGTTGGCTTAACAGCGGCGCTGGGAATTGCGAGTGTGCTGGTGGTATCCGTTGTACAAAAATCCAAAGAGATTGGCATTCTGCGTGCTACAGGGACTTCTCGCCAACAAATACTACGTCTGTTTTTAGTGCAAGGTGCGCTGATGGGTTTGATGGGGTCGTTAGTGGGGGCTGCCGTCGGTTGGGGATTCCTGAATGCGTGGCGTGGTATTGTTAAAAATGCGGATGGTACTCCGTTGTTTGTTATCAATTTTGATCCCATGTTGTTTGTCTATGCCGCGGTGGGTGCAACACTTGTCGGAACTTTAGCGGCACTCTTTCCTGCATTGCAAGCAGCACGTCTTGACCCGGCAGTAGCAATTCGTGGTTGATGCTAACAATCCCATCACGTTTCAATTGACGGGCATACGTAAAGCTTACAATGTGGGATTACCTTCTCAAGCAGAAGTACTTCATGGCATCGATTTAATCGTGCAACGAAGTGAATTTGTCGCTCTGATTGGTCCATCCGGCTCAGGTAAAAGTACGCTACTTAACCTGATCGGCTTACTCGACAAACCTGACGCGGGTGAGTTGTTAATAACCGGGCATCCCACCACACAATTAAAAGATCATGAGCTCACCTTACTGCGCGGTAGCGCCATTGGTTTTGTGTTTCAGTTTCATAACTTACTGCCAGAATTTACCGCTGTCGAGAATGTGATGCTTCCGTTACTGGCTGTCCGCGGTCATCGTGATGAGAGTATGCGCATACGCGCCGAAAAACTCATAGCGCAGGTGGGGCTTAGCGATGTTGCCAATCATATGAGTAATGATTTATCTGGCGGTCAACAGCAACGTGTCGCTATTGCTCGCGCGCTGGTGATGGAACCTGCTCTGGTGCTGGCAGATGAACCTACAGGAAACCTTGACACTAAATCGGCCGACAGTATTTTTGATTTGCTACGTCAAGTAAACTCTACCATCGGTACCAGTTTTGTTATTGTGACCCACGATCCCCGTCTGGCACAACGTTGTGACCGTATTATTGAACTGGTGGATGGAAAAATTGATTCAGATAAGCCCAATATAAGAACCCAATAAGATTGGCTTGGCTTTAAAATGGATATCACCCTTTTGGAAATAATACTCGCTCTGGCTGCTCATTGAGTTTTTTTAACATTTTCTTGATTAATACCGTTTTTATTCTTCCTTCCTCTTTAGGTGGCACCAGATAACGAACAATTGCTTCAATATAAGCGTTGTCGCTCGTGCGAAAAAACACACGCGGCTCATCAGTTACTTCGATCGAATCTACCGGTGTATTAGCTAGTAACGAACGATAGAGTTTGACATGTTTTCGCATTTCCGTACCGATTTCTTCATGTGCAATTGAACGCATAGTCTCTTCAATAAAATCTAGATCACTTCGGCAGGAGACATAAAATTTTATTTCGTTCCAGAGATAGGGAAATAATGACCATGAATAGTTATACACCGGCGTATTTAACACTAATGAATTCGGAAACTTGATGATGCGACCGCTGGGGTGATCCGTGGAGAGATATTGACCACCGAACTCCCACAACGTTGTATCGAACAGGCCTACATTGATCACATCTCCACTGGCGCTACCAATCTTGATTCGATCACCGATACGGTAAGGTTTGCGCAGTAAAATATAAAACCAGGAAAGCAGATTCGTGAGTGGCGCTTGCAGTGCAAGCCCTAGCACCAGTGAAATTAAGCCAAGTGAAAAAAGTGCGGTTGTCCAATTACTTAATAGTGTTGAAAGTGTTACTGTGCCAATCGTAGTCCAGATTACAAAGCGTACCAATTGAGCCACATTGTAGCGTGAAATATCATCCTGAATCTTTCCTATTAAATGAATCCTGATTAACTTCTCCACCACGAGTAAAAGTATTACTAATAAACTACATAGCAATATACGTTCGCCATAGGCCTTATAGGTTGCACCTTCTTCAAAGAATTGAAATTTTGATAAAAAGTAAGTGCCTCCCAGCACTAAAATTATTACCATATAAATTAATAATGATAACCAGGATTTTCTAAGGGTAAGGGGCGGAAAATTCCGGTTTTTCGGCGTTATTTGTTGAAGTGTTTGAACAATGTCCTGCTGTTGAGTGACGCTCAACTCATCGGGTTCTGTAACAATTCTTTTGGGCACATGTGCTTTCATTTAATTCATTTCAATAATCACCTTGAGTGCCTTGGTACTTGCCGCATGTGAAAATGTTTCATAGGCATCCAGAATTTTGTCAAATTCAAAACGATGTGTAATAAGCAGTGTTGGGTTAATCCTTTTCGATCGCAACCCATTGAGCAACATGGGGGTACTAACCGTATCGACAAGACGCGTGGTAATCGTAATATTTCGACTCCACAAGTATTCCAGGTGTAAATCTACTTTGGTTCCATGAACACCAATGTTAGCGATAGTGCCACCCGGCGCAATTATTTTTTGACATAGCTCAAAGGTAACGGGAATTCCCACAGCTTCGATCGCTGTATCAACACCGCGCTCCCCCGTCATCTTCATCACAGTTTCTGCTGCACGACCATCGCTACTATTGATAATCGCTGTAGCGCCAAAACGTTTCGCGACTTCTAGCCGATTATCATCGAGATCAATGACGATAATTTCTGCTGGAGAGTAGAACTGTGCGGTAAGTAACGCAGCCAACCCTATCGGCCCCGCACCCACAATGGCTACAACATTTCCGGGTTGCACCTTACCGTTAAGTACACCGCATTCAAAACCGGTCGGCAAAATATCACTCAACATCACCAAGGCTTCTTCGTCTGCACCTTCAGGGATCGGATACAAGCTACTATCTGCATAAGGAATGCGAACAAACTCCGCTTGCGTACCATCAATACTATTGCCCAGGATCCATCCGCCCGTAACACAATGTGAATACATCGCTTTTCGGCAATACAAACATTTACCACAAGCGCTGATGCAGGAAATCAACACGTGATCACCCTGCTTGAATGCAGTGACTGCAGAACCAACCTGCTCAACAATACCAACACCTTCATGGCCGAGAATACGCCCTGGTTGACAGGTCGCAACATCGCCTTTAAGGATATGTAAATCTGTACCGCAGATGGTTGTTTTACTCATCTTCACAATTGCATCTGTCGTTTCAATAAGTTTTGGATTTGGGCGATCTTCGACCGCCTTTTTGGTTGGGCCTAGATATACGAGGGCTTTCATGGTTGAGATAGACCAATCTGTTTCATATAACTCTGGTTATCCCAGAATAAATATTCTTCATCCATAACACCATTTTTCCAGTGTCCAACGGTACACATAATCAACCTGAACGACTTACCGGTCGGTGCAATTGTCTTGCCCTCACCTATCGGCATCGGCTTGGTGAATGTACCTTCCATAACACCAATTACACTCGTCCACTCTCCTTGCGCAACCTTGACTGGATGTTCCTGAATACGAGTATCTGGTGCATAGACAAACATTGCCTTCAGATCTTCAATATGTTTTTCAATTCCCTTGGTGTAATGCCCGTCTGGCCAATGAACAATGACATCTTTTGAATGGCTCTCATGCAAGCGATCCCACTTCTGATTTGTGAAAACGACGAAGTCCAGGGTATCAAACGTTGCAATCTGTGCCTTGGCAAGCTTCTCCGCCATCTGGTATTTTTCAAGTTCGGAATTATCGGCTACAGCCACAGCAGAAAGCATGGTCATCACCATAATTACAAGCGACTGTACAAACACACGTATATTTTTTTCAACATTGAAATAAAACATGGTTGATCTCCTATTTGTGAAAATGCACTGTAGGTCTTAATCAACACTAGGTATGTGCGTTAGCGCACTGGCGGTTACTACCTGATATGAACAGTAATCTTCGGCTTATGGCTTTTGGAAAACGTCTCCAGACTGCGCGACATAAATTCCGCCTCGTCCGGCAAGCGAGCCTGCAACGCAGAAAAATGAGAAATCTGGATTATTCCCGGCACAGTTATATTTCGCATACAATCGTCAAAAGTATCCCAGTCCTTTCTAATGGTTTCAGGAAGATTAAACGTTTTGAATAGTAGGTTATGTAATTGTTTCGTGGTTCTAACAGCAGAGACATCAATTTCCATGTTATGTAAGGTTTTCCCACCCGTTTCTAATTTGCAAGTGGCCCGTTAAGATTAGAGGCATTGTAAGTAAAAAGGATTTGTGGATCGGTATAAAGTAATCGCTCATCTTTATCTGCATAGTGAAGACGACTGAGTAAATCCTTAATGATATTGATGCGCGTCAGGTGCTTATCGTTAGCACAGAGCAATGTCCATGGCGCTTGTGAACTGTGTGAGCGCGCCAGCATTTCGTTCCGTGCATGGCTGTAGGCTTTCCAGTGCTTGATGGCTTCATCATCTATGGCGCTGGTTTTCCACTGTTTGAGCGGGTCTGCTTTCCGATCTGCGAGTCGCTGCTTTTGTTCATCCTTGCTGATATCAAGATAATATTTAAAGAATTTAACGCCAGAGCGTACCAGCATGTTTTCGAAATTAACAACTGAATCCATGAACTCCTCATACTCTGCCTCGCTGCAAAAACCCATAACGCGTTCAACACCGGCGCGGTTATACCAACTACGGTTAAATAGCACCAGCTCCTGCGCCGCCGGTAAATAACCTACATAGCGCTGGAAGTACCATGAAGTGCAATCTCTATCCGATGGTTTACCCAACGCTACAACACGCGTTTCACGTGGGCTTAGGTGCTGAATAATTCGCTTGATAGCGCCATCTTTTCCGGCAGCATCCCTGCCTTCCAGAATGATCAGGACTTTTTCGTTATGCTGGATAATATGTCGTTGAAACTTGACCAACTCGGCCTGAAGCTGTCGCAAGATATGCTTGTAGGACTTTTTTGAAATGGAGGTAGAATGTCCTCTTGAGTCCTGTGATTTACTTTCTTGTTCATAAATTGTATTTGATTTCATAGAAGCCAGTCTGAGATGTGCATGGTTGCTCATAATAAGACTCAACAAAGCAAGTTATCTGTTCGCAAGCGCACCTATAAATTTCCACAAAAATAGTAGAGTCTGCAAGTTGACAATCATTAAACTGCTTGATGATGTCATTAATTCATTTAGTTTTTTAATTATTGGAGAGATATATGAAACAATGTCTAGGTAATAATTCTTGTGAAGCCGAAAATACCTGTCATCACGAAGAATCCTGTGTAATGGAAGAGATACATCATCTCGCAAAATGTGCGAAACATGAACTTCTAAAGGAAAAAATGAAAAAGCATTTTGAAGCAAAAATTGGCAAGAAACTGGACAAGGTTGCAGAAGTGGTCGTCGATGCCGTTCTTGCACGTATGCAGCATAAAAAGGCTGACAAACAAGCCTGCGAACAGTTCGAAGAAGATTTAAGTTCCGCTTACAAAGCTTAAATTTATGACATTTCCATGCCTTGTATACTCGTTGCAAGGCATGGTTATGCATAACATTCATAGACAAAAATAAAACTATAAATTATTTACACAACTCATCTAATTTCTACACCCTCACATACTGCAAGCATGATAGGCTTCCTTTTTAAGGTAATCTGTATTCCATGAAGATCTCATCGGTTAACGCCAAAGATCAAAAACGACTGAATGCTCTATTGTGGCTGGTCGGCTGCGGTTTTTTCATGCAGACGCTTGACGCCACTATCGTCAACACCGCTTTACCCGCGATGGCACATACACTGGGTGAAAGTCCGCTTCACATGCAGTCGGTCATCGTCGCCTACTCACTCACCATGGCTATGTTGATTCCGGCATCCGGCTGGATTGCCGACAGGTTTGGAACGCGCCTGGTATATATGAGTGCAATTGCTTTGTTTGTAGTCGGCTCATTGTTGTGTGCCGCTTCGCATAATTTATTACAACTCGTCGCCGCTCGAATTGTGCAAGGCATGGGTGGAGCACTGTTGTTGCCGGTGGGTCGATTATCGGTACTGCGATCATTTCCGCGAAGTTATTTTTTACCCGCCATGAGTTTTGTGGCAGTGCCAGGACTTGTTGGCCCGTTGATTGGTCCCACACTTGGTGGATGGTTAGTGGAGGTTGCCTCCTGGCACTGGATTTTTTTGATCAATGTGCCCGTAGGAATTATTGGCGGTTTCGCTACACTGGTTTATATGCAGGATTCACCGCTTGAGCGTGTGACACGTTTCGATATCGGTGGCTATCTACTGCTCGCCTTTGGAATGGTGAGCGTCTCTCTAGCGCTTGATGGAATGTCTAGTCTCAATTTGCATCATGCAGGTGTGCTTGTGCTGATTATCTTCGGTTTGGCCAGTCTCACCACCTATTGGCTACATGCCGCACGGCACAAAGACCCACTCTTTTCACCGGATTTGTTTTCCATTCCGACATTGAGCATTGGCTTATTAGGTAATTTGTTTTCACGACTCGGTAGTTCGTGCATGCCATTTTTGGTGCCCGTCATGTTACAGGTGAGTATGGGCTATTCACCGTTCAGAGCAGGCATGATGATGTTGCCAGTCGCAATGGCGGGCATTGCAGTTAAACAATTAACCACTCCATTGATCACTCGTGCTGGTTATCGAAATGTACTCGTAGCCAACACTGTCTTAGTAGGTTTGACGATGGCGACCTTTGCGCTTGCAACGCCTCATCAGCCCTGGTGGTTACATGCTATCCAGCTCGCTTGTTTCGGTGCGGTTAATTCACTTCAGTTCACGGCAATGAATACGCTGGCACTCAAGGATCTGGATCAAGTGCATGCCAGCAGCGGCAACAGTTTACTTTCCATGGTGCAGATGCTTGCCATGGGGATGGGAGTTGCTAGTGCGGGAGGTGTGCTGCTCGCATACACCGATCTGTTTGGTAGTGGCACACCTGCACAAACACTCGACGCATTCCATGCAACTTTTGCCACCATGGGTCTGGTGACATTAGCGTCTGCAAGCATATTCTGGCAACTAACACCTCAAGAAAATACCGTACCTGCAGTAATTCCAACCAACATATTGAATCACAGCTAGTGAAGCCAACTCTTCACGGTGAAACTCCTCAACACATAAATTATAAAACAAACAGAAACCGGATATTAAGTGTGGTAGCGAACTGAAAGATTTATATTCTTCTCGCACTATGTCACTCCCTAATCTAAGATGGAAATACGCGTATGAAAACCGATACTCAATTGCAACAAGATGTTCTCGCTGAATTGAAATGGGATCCCTCAGTCGTTGCCCCGCAAATTGGTGTAGAAGTAAAAGATGGAATTGTTACACTGGCTGGTGAGGTAAGTAGTTATTCAGAGAAATGGAGTGCAGAGCGTGCAGCCCAACGTGTATCTGGCGTAAAAGGTCTTGTTATCCAGCTCGAAGTAGAACTCTCTCAATTTGGTAAACGCACTGATGCCGACATCGCGCGTTCCGCTGAGAACGTGCTTGGCTGGACTATCAATCTGCCAAAAGACAGCGTGAAGGTGATGGTTGAGAAAGGTTGGATTACTCTTACTGGCAACGTCGACTGGCAATATCAGAAAGAAGCAGCAACAACTGCCCTGCGCGATCTTGCAGGCGTGTGTGGTGTTAGCGATGAAATTGCTATTAAACCGAAATTATCATCAACTGTTGTGAAATCTGACATTGAAGCCGCACTCAAGCGACGCGCCCAGAGCGACGCACAAAAAATCACTGTTGAAGTCAATGGCTCAGGTGTAACTTTAAGCGGAACTGTCCATAGCTGGTCTGAGCGTGAACTGGCGAGGGACTCTGCCTGGGGCTCTGCTGGCGTACGAAGCGTATTAGACAAAATAACTATTGCCTACTAATCACAATCTGCAGCCGGGAGTAACTCGGCAAGCACTGTGAAAAAAATAAATGGCTCACTTATCTCAGTGGGCCATTTATAATATACACGGTTGTTTTCCTGCATCATTAACAATTTTTGCGTGACACTTAGATACGCACAAATGTTATAATTTGGAAATGAAAAAAGAAATTAAAAGAACTTTTTGCTGTGCGCCTATGCTGGATTGGACGGACGTAAGCATAAATCTCTCCTGAATCAATTGGTTACACATAGCGAAAATGGTCGAGGCGTACCAGAGGCGTACTAAAAATTAAACGCTTTGCAATACAAACACCCTTAACTCTCTTACCAACAGATCGTTTTTCGCTCTGTAGAAAATATAACGCCGTTTTGAAGCGTCGTGGGAATTGTGAACGCGGCAATCTAAGCAATGAGCTTACGAAACGAATAAATCCAATATATTTCTATATAGACACTCACGATAGCGAGCGTCTCACATCCATGATGCAGCGGTGAAGTTCTTCGACGTAGAAAAAATCATAAATACCAAAGATAAACATATAACGAATTAAGATATTGTATTTTCATTTTAGTAAATCATTTTTTCTTGGTTCGTCAGAATCAAAGCCTTAGTTATATTTTCCGGTATTACGTCAGTGGAAATTCTCCTCTGAGTAGTTCTTTCACTTTTTATTACCGGAGTATACCGTTATGCCTGTAAATCAGATCCAGAAAAGCGCTTTTAAATCGCGCGCGCTCAAGCTAGCTGGTGCTGTGATAACCTTGGCCGTCACAGCTCACAACGCTTACGCTACCAATGGCTATTTTGCTAATGGCTATGGCGAAAAATCCCAAGGCATCGCTGGTATTGGTGTGGCGCTTCCGCAGGATTCCCTTGCAGCAGCGAGCAATCCTGCCGGAACGGCGTTTGTGGGCAATCGAGCTGACCTCGGTGTGTCCTTGTTTAAACCGCAGCGCAGTGCAGACATTTCCGGGAATGCGTTTGGTGCCAATGGCCACTACGATGGCAACGACACGGAATATTTCGTGATACCGGATTTTGGTTACACCCATCAACTCTCTGATAAAAGTGCATATGGCGTTGCGGTTTACGGTAACGGCGGCATGAACACCGATTATAAAACCAATCCCTATGCTGCATTCGGAAGTACTGGCAAAGCTGGTGTAAACCTGGAACAGCTTTTTATCACACCTTCCTATGCTTACAAGCTGGATAATAATAATGCCATTGGGGTTGGCGTGAACCTGGCGTATCAACGTTTTTCAGCAAAAGGCTTAAGCGCATTTTCCAGCGCCTCTTCTTCACCGAACGATCTTACGGATCGCGGCACCGATACATCCGCTGGATATGGTGTACGTCTTGGCTGGACAGGAAATATTACGAACGATGTAACGCTTGGTCTGACATGGGCTTCAAAAATTAACACCGGCGAATTTGATAAATACAAAGGCTTGTTTGCCGAACAAGGTGGATTTGATATACCGGAAAACTATGGCGCCGGTATTGCCTGGCATGTAACATCCGCACTGACACTGGCATCGGATTATCAGCGTATTCTTTACAGCGGTGTCGATTCCGTTGGAAACCCTTTATCGAATCTCTTCAGTGGCAATCCTTTAGGCAGCAGTAAAGGTCCCGGCTTTGGCTGGCAGGATATCAGCGTGTACAAAATTGGCGCCACCTATGCGGTTAATAATGATTTGATTTTGCGTGCCGGATACAGTCATTCCGATCAACCCATTCCCTCTGACCAGACTTTTTTCAACATACTGGCGCCGGGTGTTGTGCAAGAACATTACACTTTCGGAGCAACCTGGAATCTGGGTGATGGTGAACTCACCGCCGCTTATGTCTATGCACCGAAAACCACAGTGAATGGAAACAATTCAATTCCATCATCGTTTGGTGGCGGAAATGCGAATATACATCTGGAAGAAAATATTCTGGGTGTGTCCTATGCGTGGAAACTTTAACAAGGCTTAAAACATGCATTCGTTTACACCCATCAGCGCGCTTCTGGGCGGAATATTAATCGGCGTATCCGCCCTATTGCTCTTCTGGCTGAATGGCCGGTTGGCAGGCATCAGCAGTATCTCCGGTAAGTTATTGGTGTTGAATAAAGGAGATATTGCATGGCGTGTTGTTTTCCTCGCAGGACTGATTGGCGGCACCGCACTTTATTATGCGTTTAATCACAGCATACCGGTAGCGCGCGCAAATTTCCCGCCCGCTTTGTTAATTATCTCGGGGCTACTGATTGGGTTTGGCACTGCACAAGCCAATGGCTGTACCAGCGGACACGGGGTGTGCGGGCTTGCGCGTTTTTCACTGCGGTCATTTGCAGCGACGCTCACGTTCCTGGTAACCGGTATCATCACGACCTATATCATTCGTCACGTGTTCAACATTTACTGAGATCAAATTGAAATGAAATCACTGGCAACGGCTTTACTGAGTGGAGTTTTGTTTGGTGTCGGGCTTGCACTGGCCGGTATGACGCATCCGGAAAAAGTACTGGGTTTTCTCGACGTCGCAGGACTATGGGACGCAAGCTTGCTATTCGTGCTCGGTGGTGCTGTGATTGTAACAGCGATTGGCTTTCATTTTATTTCAAAAAGGCCAACACCCCTACTGGATACACAGTTTCATCTTCCGGTGAAAACCAACATTGATCGCCCATTGATTTTCGGTTCTGTTTTGTTTGGAATCGGTTGGGGTATCAGCGGTTACTGTCCGGGTCCTGCCATCGCATTGCTTGCCGCACCCGGAAAAGAAGCCTGGTTATTTTTATCTGCGATGTTGGCCGGATCCTATCTACACATCCGCCTCAGCCGGTTGTATCGCTGATCTCACAACTTTCTCAGTTAAATCATCAGAACATAATTCAATGAAACGATAGGCAAAGCCACGCAGGAAATGTCCGTGGCGTATCGCAATACGCGTGGTACTTTCACCAAACAGTTCCTTGTCACCGAACAGAACCAGATGTTGGTCACGCGTCTTGTCGAATGCCATTGAAGCAATGATGCCAATCCCCAGATCCAGCTCAACATAGGTTTTGATGACATCTGCATCCAGTGCCGACATCACCACATCGGGTAAAAGCCCCGCCTTGGTAAAAGCATTATCAATTTTTGCCCGGCCAGTAAAACCTTCGTGGTAAGTGATGATGGGATACTCAGCGAGATCAGCCAATGTTGGTTTCTTCACTTTGGCCAGAGGGTGCCCTTTCTGAACAATCACGGAATGGTGCCAACTGTAATAAGGAAAGGAAACCAGTTCGCTGATGCCTGCCAATGTTTCAGTCGCGATACCGATATCCGCGCTACCTTCGAGCAACATTTTCGCAATTTCTTCCGGGCTACCCTGATGCAATTTCAAATGCACCTTCGGAAAAGATTTTTTAAATTCAGTCACCACATGCGGCAGTATATAGCGCGCCTGGGTATGCGTTGTTGCAACGGTTAATTGCCCCTGATCACGATTACTGTACTGCGCCGCAAGGCTTTTGATGTTCTTAGCATCAAGCAGCATGCGCTCGACAATCACTGCCAATTCCTTTCCCGGTTCAGTCAATCCGAGCAATCGCTTGCCACGACGAACGTAAAGCTCCACACCCAATTCATCTTCAAGGTCCTTGATATGTTTCGATACACCGGATTGCGAGGTAAAAAGCGCACTCGCCACATCGGTAAGATTAAAATTGCATTTGACAGTTTCCCTGACAATGCGTAATTGCTGGAAATTCATACTAAAACCACTTTATCACTTAATTAAAAACACAGCGCGCAGTCTAAACAGTTTGGTTAGTCGTGTTAAATAATGAAAGAGAATCTGCTTATTTCGATTTTTAATGTCTTATCTTATTTTATGATGAGCTTATTAACTCAATGCATAAGTAACATGAAGTGACTGTAAGACTAGAAATAATCAGTTACCCCAAATAACTGATCCTGCTTACTTCTCAGTGAGTGAGGATGTGGATGTGGATGTAACGGGATCGTCTCATTAATCGATTTCAGGTCACGAAATAGATCAAACCAATCCAGTCCATACTGCCAATGCCCATGGCCAGACTCCACATTAATATGCCCTGCATAACCGGCGTCGAGTATAGAAAGCCCCCAATCGTTTGATAATTGGTTGGCGCCTTCCCAGGAAAGCCACGGATCGGAACGACTGGCAACAATTACACCGGGCACTGGCAAAATCTTTCGCGACAATAATCGATCAACGCCTAATTTTACAGGGCTTGCAGGTGCCACTAAAAATAAACCATTCACCCTGTCTACGATATCGGGCAAAGCATGTACAGCAGAAAGCACTCCAAAACTATGTGCCACAATCCAGAATCTATCTACTTGTCGGGAGGTTTGAATAATGCGATTTGCCCACTGTTCAATATCCGGTGTCTCCCAGTCATCTTGCACAACACGCAAGGTATTGGGTAATTCCTTTTCCCATAGCGTTTGCCAGTGATTTTCGCCACTGTTATGCAAGCCGGGAACAATCAATACATGTGTCATTAACTTGAATACCGTTCGTAAAAAGGCAGGCATCCCGCCTGCACTTAATAAGCATCATCCATAGCTCGTCATGTGGGGTAACGATACAGATCACTATCGTCAGGAACATTCTAGTGAGAAAACGATGCTGTAAAAAATACTATTTTTCTATTTGATTATTCAGTTATTGACTAAGTACAACATTGCAGAACCGATTGATGGTTCAATCGATTCTGCAATAATCTCATTTATTTTTTAATGTGGCGACTGTTTGCCAGTTGCTTTACTACAGACACAAGTGCATCCACTTCTTCACAGGTGTTGTAGAAAGCAAGCGAGGGTCTTACTGTTGCTTCCAGGCCAAAGCGACGCAAGATAGGTTGGGCACAATGATGTCCTGAACGAACGGCTATCCCTTCACGATTCAATGCAGCACCCACTTCTTCGGTTTTGAAACCTTCCAGCACAAAGGACAATACACTGGCTTTTTCTTTGGCCGTGCCGATCAAACGCAAACCGGGAATGGATTGCAATCCTTGTGTTGCATACACCAGCAACCCGTGTTCGTATTGTGAAATATTTTCCATGCCAATGCGTTCGATGTAATCAATCGCTGCACCCAGACCCACCGCATCCGCAATATTGCCGGTGCCTGCTTCAAAGCGCGCCGGTGCGGCGTGATACAGGGTTTTTTCAAAGGTCACATCAGAAATCATATTGCCGCCACCTTGCCAGGGCGGCATGGCATTCAGGATGTCTTCCTTGCCATACAACACGCCGATGCCGGTGGGGCCAAACAATTTATGGCCGGATAACACATAGAAATCCGCGTCGAGTGCTTGCACGTTCACTTGCATATGGGAAACCGCTTGCGCACCATCCACCAACACCAGAGCGCCAGCGCGATGTGCCAGATCAATAATTTCTTTTACCGGTGTAATGGTACCGAGTGCATTGGAAACCTGCGTGATAGAAACCAGTCGTGTGCGTTTGCTTAACAGCTTCTGGTATTCATCCAGCAAAATCTGGCCGTCATTATCAACGGGGATGACTTTCAGTTTTGCACCTTTCTCAGCCGTTAATTGCTGCCATGGAACGATGTTTGCGTGATGTTCCAAATGCGAAACAATAATTTCATCACCTTCAGCAATATTATGGCTTCCCCAACTTTTCGCCACCAGGTTAATTGCTTCGGTTGCACCGCGCACAAACACAATTTCATTCACGGACGACGCCCCGAGAAAACGCGCCACCTTGTTACGCGCACCTTCATAAGCGTCAGTAGAACGTGCCGCCAGTTCATGCGCCGCGCGATGGATATTGGAATTCTCGTGCTGGTAAAAATACGATAAGCGATCAATCACAGACTGCGGTTTTTGTGTCGTTGCCGCATTGTCAAACCAGATCAAGGGACGACCATTCACACGTTCTGACAAAATCGGGAAATCACGGCGTATCGCATTCACATCAAAGGGCGGGCGCGCACCGGAATAAATCTTTGCCTGTTGTGGCTCCAGTGATGGATTTTGAAAATCGCTGAAATAAAAATGGCTGCTGTTTCCGGTTTCCGGGCTGGCAGCGATTTTCTGTGACGGTACCGACAGCAATTGCTTCAATGCATCCTGTCCCGGCAAGCCGAAAGATTGCGCAGTCACACGATCTTCGCGCACCGGAGGAGTTTGCAATGCAGCCGTTGATGGATACGAGCTGCTTTCACCGAGAAAATAATAAGGTGTCGATGGCGGTGTTCCGACAGGTGATTTCTTCTCATCCACAGGTAATGCAGCATGCCCGGGAATACTGTCAGCCGACGGTATTGTGCTCACTTGCGGCAACGCGGCAGCATAGGCTTCGGGAATACCCAGCTGTGCACCGGGTAATTGTCGCGCATTCAACACGGAGCCTGCTGCCACTGCCAATGACTGCGGAGAAAATCCTGTAGCAGGAAATCCCTCCGGCATTGCAGAAAAAAATTCATTGGCCAGCTTCGTCAACACCGCCACATCGATCAATTCATTCGATGCGGTGGTTGATGTCAGTGCTTCGGTTGAATTACTTGTAGGTATCTGGGTAGTCATGGTACTTGTCGATCTCTACATCTTCGAGCACAGCCAAGGCATCTTCCGTTAATACTGCCAGTGAGCAGTACAGTGAAATCAGGTAAGACGCAATCGCGTTACGATTGATGCCCATAAAACGCACCGACAATCCAGGACTTTGCTCACCCGCGAGCCCGGGTTGGAACAGTCCAATCACACCCTGGCGTTTTTCGCCAACGCGCAACAACAGAATTTTAGTTTTGCCTTCTTCCACAGGAACTTTATCCGAAGGAATCAGTGGCAAGCCGCGCCAGGTCAGGAATTGGGAACCAAACAAACTGACGGTGGGTGGTGGCACACCGCGGCGCGTACACTCACGACCAAATGCAGCAATGGCTAATGGATGCGCCAGGAAAAATCCCGGCTCTTTCCAAACACGCGCAATTAATTCATCTAAATCATCGGGTGTTGGTGCTCCAGTGAGTGTTGCAATACGCTGGGCCGGATCAACACTTGCCAACAAACCGTAATCCGGATTATTGATCAACTCACTTTCCTGGCGCTCCTTGATAATTTCAATGGTCAGGCGTAATTGTTCTTTAATTTGATCGTGCGGGCTGCTGTACAGATCGGACACACGCGTGTGCACATCAAGCACTGTAGTAACAGCATTGAGAAAATACTCTCGCGGTTTTTCTTCGTAATCCACAAAGGTTTGTGGCAACTCGGATTCGTCGCGTTTCGCACAAGCCACACGCACATCACGCGGGTTTTTTACTTTATTAACGCGGTAGATACCGGCTTCAACGGGGAGCCATTGCAACAAGTGCACCAGCCAACGCGGTGAAATAGTAGAAAGTTGTGGGACGGTTTTGGTTGCATTCGCAAGTTGACGGGCGGCATCATCGCCCAAAGCCAACTGCGGCTCAGTATGTTTTGCCATGCAGTACTCCTATCAGGGTTAAAGATTAATTACCGTCAGACCCCTGCCGCTGCATGGCTCGCGGATTCCTGACGGGTAGTAGCCTGTGTTACGTGGCTACCGGGGGGCACACTATGAGTGAGCCAGACATTACCGCCAACGGTAGAACCGTGGCCGATAGTGACGCGACCCAGTATCGTCGCGCCTGCGTAAATTACCACATCGTCTTCCACAATGGGATGGCGCGGCAAACCTTTTTTTAATCCGCCATCTGCTTCCGTTGGAAAACTTTTGGCTCCGAGTGTCACTGCCTGATAAATCCGCACTCCTTCACCAATAATCGCCGTTTCACCGATGACCACGCCGGTACCATGATCGATAAAAAAACTTTTGCCAATACTCGCGCCCGGATGAATATCGATACCGGTTTGCGAATGGGCTATTTCCGCAATGATGCGCGCCACCAAGGGCGCACCCAGATGATACAAGCGACTGGCCAATCGATGGTGAATGATGGCAAGGATCCCCGGGTAACACAGCAAGACTTCATCAACACTGCGTGCTGCCGGATCGCCACGATAGGCTGCTTCAACATCTGTATCGAGTAATCGGCGTAATTCCGGCAACACTTTAGCGAAGTCACCCACGATGCGAATAGCCTGTCGCTTGATATCGGCTTCGCTCACCTTTTCGTTTCTCAAGCTATAGGCTAGTTCCAGCTGGACCTGTTGGAGCAAGGCATTTAATGCCGTATCCAGCGTATAGCCAACATAAAAATCTTCACCTTCACGATTGAGGTCTGTCGGACCAAGTCGCATCGGGAATAAAGCGCCTGATAAAGCCGTTGTGACATCCTGCAAAGCTTCACGAGACGGGAATTCCCTGCCACCGGAATCGCGATTGCGCTGTTGTGCCTCTCGCCAATGATCACGTACCTGACGCAGCTCACTGACGATCGTGCCGACTTCCCAGTATGCATCTTTGTCCGTATTTAATTTTAAAGGTTCGACGTTGCTCATAATTTAAATCAATTTTTCCTGTACCTAATTAATCCTGAACCCAGGGCAAACCGCGATGACGCCAACCGTTATTGGCACCGCGTTGCTGCTGCTCATCCAAATCACCTTCAAAACCTTCGGCAATATTAAATACATATTTAAAGCCAGCTTTGGTTGCGGCTTCAGCCGCTGCAGCAGAGCGCTTACCACTGCGGCAAAGCAAAAATACCACCTCGTCCTTTTTTACCTTGCTTTCCAGCTCACGGGTAAATCGTGGATTTTTCACCATATTTGGCCCCAGTTGCCAGGGCACATGGAGGTTATCAGCTACGTGACCCACAAATTTCAATTCTTCCGCCGTGCGAACATCGACGAGATTTGCCTGTCGCGCAGAAAAAAGTCGCCAGGCATCATGTGGACTGATACTGCCTGCGTATTTTGTACCCTCAAGAACTGCCTTTTCTCTTGCACTGACTAATGCGGGATCATTCAGCGCCACGTTGGCAACCTGTTCTTGACGGCTTGCATTGATAACCTCAGAAACGGCAGACATATAAACCTCACATGAAATGAATTTTCGGCGAACTCGCAATTTGAGGCCGCTCGTTTTATGTGGTTATGGTAGATGATGCCCGCATGGCACCAAAATAATAAATTCTAATTACCTTATTCCAAAAAATTCAGGTTATTTTGACAAGAGGATGCCTCCGAGCTTACTGGCATGCACTCGCAATTCCGGAACCGCAATCGCTTCCCAATGTTGCGCCCTTAGCATGGGACCTATATAGAACAGGCGTTCGGATTCCTCACCTGTTGCATTGATTGTCTTGTAACCATCGGTCACTTCGAGGCCAATGCGATTTTTATCTGGCACAATTTGCCCTGAACTTACCAGTTGCTTGACCAAAGGATTCGCGGCGCGAGTAATATCGTAATTCGGCCCCGTGCAATTAATCAGTTTTTTAACATGGAGGCTACGCAAACCATTTTGTCCACGTTGGCGAATCACCACCTCCAGCGCTGAATCATTAACAGAAAGTGTATTAATCTGCCCCGCGATGACTTCTATTTGCCCACGTTCCAGCATATTGATGACTCGTGTGTAAGCGGATGGCGATAAACGATGACGATGGATGCTCCAGTAAGGTGCGACATGTCGCAGGAAGCGTTCACGTTCCTTTTGTGGAAGTCGATGCCAGATGTCCGATGTATGTGGTCTCAAGGGGCCGATCACATCGCGCCAATCCATTCCTTGTAAAGCCGCCTGTTTAATTTCCTTGCGTATAGCATGATAGTAATGACGAATTGTGGCTGGAACTTTATCAAGAAACTCCGGAAACTTTGCACTCACCGGTGTTTTACCTTGTGGTCGGTGTGGCTGCGACAATAAACCATGCCGGGATAACAAATAAACTTTTCGTTCGTCCGTCAGGCTAGTCAAATTAAATAATACATCGATGGCGGTATGACCCGCGCCCACGATAAGAATCGGATCCTGAATGTGAATATCATCCAGCGCTTTTGCATCCCAGGGGTTGTTTATAAAAAAATGATTGCGCTGTGACTCTGGTAAACTTGCTATAAAACTAGGCTGAACGGGCGCTAATTGACCAAACGCCAGAACAACATAATCTGCACGAATAGATTGTCGCTCGTTAAATTCAATGGTCACGCCCTTGCTATCAGCATCCACTCCCATAACTTCGAAAGGAATTTTTTCCAAAGTGGCAGCGCTGCTTTTAACAAATTTGTCCAGCGTGTACTCGACATAGTCACCGAATAATCGTCGTGAGGCAAAGGAGGAAGTAGTAAACGCGGGATCGATATTTTGACAGTATTCGAGAAAGTCCAGTGGCTTGTCTGGCAAAGCACTCATATTGCCGGCCGGGACATTCAACACATGATTGTCATCCCAGGTTCGATAGGCCAGTCCACGCCCCATGCGCGCAATCTTATCGATCAACAGAATTCGCAGCGGTATTCTCTTCGATTGATACAACAGACTGATAGCAAGCGCCGCACCGCTGAAACCGGCGCCTATAATCGCTATGGTTTTCAAATTATTTTTTTGGTCGCCACCTACACTCGCAACCATGTCTGCAACCCCGACAGATTAATGATGCTGATTGCTTTAATCTAGTTCTATCAACCAGTATTTGCAATGTATTAACAGTTTCAAGTATTAAAAAATACAAACTTTCTACGGCTGCGGCGGATAACTGGCCAGTTTTATGTAGGACCAACCTTCTTCCTGACGTCGCACTATTTCCGCCAAACCGGAATCGACTACTTTCGCCTTTTCAGGCAAATCACTCGCCGCAAGATTTCGCGATTTAACCGTCACGCCACATGCTGCCAATTGAACTCCACTCTCTGTCACCAGACTGTCAACACCCTTGACCAACTCGGGATCCTTGCTCAACAGCAAATCCAGACCTTTGCTGTACGCAACCACTTCAATTTGTACATTGTCAGCGCCAAAAGTCTTTTTCAGGTTAGAAACATTTCGCAATAAGGTTTTATAGGATTCTACTTCATTCACAGAAACATCAAAAACCACTCGGTGCAATTTGGCCGATGTGTTTGATGTTGGTTTTGATTCAGATAGTACATCTGCCTGAGCCACATTCACCAATGTCAGGCCAATTGACATGAACCATGTCAGTAAGATATTTTTTGCGGTCATAAATAAATCCAATATCAAGATAAGGTTTATTAAATGGTAGATTGAGTGAGCTGATCATAAAACCAATATTTATTGATTAGCATATTCAACAAGTGAAAATAGAATTTACAAAACGCTTTACATTTTATCCGATATATTTTTTGCAAATATCAAAATCAATAAATAGACTTTTTAATTAAAACTTTTCTTTGCTACATTGTATTCGTCAACTGGTGACTACTTGAAATAACTGTTCACTTGAATGACAAGATTAATGTCGACGCGACAGAAGCACGGCATTCAGCATCCACTTTTAAATGCTGAACAACCGTTCAGCGGAGGTTTTTATGTCGACACATTATGGTCTTTATTCCTTAATTCGTTCTAGCAAAATTTTAGCTTTTCTTGTTCTGGTCATCTCCCTATCCACCAATGCCGCCGAGAGTAAAAAAGGCGGTGTCATCAATATTGGTTATCAAAAATACGGCACACTGGTTATTTTGAAATCCAAAGGCACATTGGAAAAACGTTTGGCTCCATTGGGTATCGAAGTGAAATGGATTGAGTTTCCTGCAGGCCCGCAACTGCTGGAAGGCTTGAACGTTGGTAGCATTGATTTGGGCGTAACAGGTGAAGCGCCACCGATTTTCGCACAGGCTGCGAGCGCACCATTAGTTTATGTGGCTTATGAACCACCCGCTCCCAAAGGTGAAGCGATCCTCGTTCCCAAGGATTCCCAAATCAAGTCCGTCGCTGAATTAAAAGGCAAACGCGTCGGCTTGAACAAGGGAAGCAATGTGCATTACCTGCTGGTAAAAGCACTCGAAAAAGCGGGATTGAAATACACAGACATTGAAGTGGCCTATTTACCACCTGCTGATGGTCGCGCGGCATTTGAAAAAGGCAGCATTGATGCATGGGTTGTTTGGGATCCGTTCTACTCTGCAGCCGAAGACCAGATCGGCGCTCGCACTTTAAGCAACGGTGAAGGCATTGTGGCAAACACTCAATTTTATCTTGCGAGTAGCAAATACGCCGGTGAACATGCAGACATCGTCAATGCAGTTGTCAACGAAGTGAAAAAAATTGATGAGTGGACCAAATCCAATCCGAAAGCTGTTGCAGAAATTCTTGCCCCCAATGTCGGCCTGGAAGTCGCAACCGTTGAGAAAGCCATCAAGCGTGCTGGCTTTGGTGTAAAACCCATCGATGCAGAGATCGCTAGCCAGCAGCAAAAAATTGCGGATACTTTTTTCACCCTGGGATTGATTCCAAAAGAAATCAAGATTAGTGATGCACTCTGGAATGCCGATAAAAAAGTTGCATCAACCAAGTAATCACTCATTCCTGATTAACGTAATTAAACTTCAACCAACAATCATTCCTCCCTTGAAAATGGGAGGAATGATGGAGAAGCAACGTGGAAATTTTCTGGTTTTTCCCCACGCACGGCGACAGTCGTTACCTTGGCACCAGTCGTGGTGGTCGCACTGTCGATCATGCATACCTGACACAAATTGCGCAGGCTGCCGATCATCTGGGTTTTAGTGGTGCACTCATTCCAACCGGACGCTCCTGTGAAGATCCCTGGGTTGCCGCATCGAGCTTAATTGGCGCTACACAACGCCTGAAATTTTTGGTGGCAGTGCGACCCGGCATCATGTCACCAACCCTGTCCGCACGCATGGCAAGTACCTTTGATCGATTATCGAATGGACGTTTGCTAGTCAACGTCGTAACCGGTGGTGATCCGGTTGAACTCGAAGGTGAAGGCTCCTGGCTGACGCACGATGAGCGTTACGAAGCTGCCGATGAATTTTTACATATCTGGCGCAAAGTATTGGCCGGAGAAACACTCGATTACAAAGGCAAACATATTGATGTTAAAGGCGCGAAACTACTATATCCACCCGTACAACACCCTTACCCACCTTTATATTTTGGTGGTTCATCACCCGCTGCACATAAACTGGCGGCAGATCACGTCGATGTTTATCTCACCTGGGGAGAACCACCGGCACAAGTTGCTGAAAAAATTCGCGACATCCGCGAACGTGCGGAAAAAACCGGCAGGAAGATCCGTTTCGGAATTCGTTTACATGTGATTGTGCGCGAAACATCGGAAGAAGCCTGGCAAGCAGCGAACGACCTCATCAAATATGTTGACGATGACACCATCGCCGCGGCACAAAGCGCCTACTCACGCATGGATTCGGAAGGCCAGCGACGCATGGCGGCATTGCACGGTGGAAAACGTGACAAATTGGTCGTTTCTCCCAATCTCTGGGCAGGTGTCGGACTGGTGCGCGGCGGCGCAGGAACCGCATTAGTTGGCAGTGCCGAAGAAGTGGCCGAACGCATGCGTGAATATGCTGATATCGGCATTGAAACGTTTATTTTCTCTGGCTACCCGCATCTGGAAGAAGCGTATCGTGTTGCCGAATTATTATTTCCTTTGTTACCGGTTCAACGCCCACAAGAATTACAAGGCTCAGGTCTCACAGGACCTTTTGGTGAAATCGTTGGCAATCACCACGTTCCTAAAAACTCCACTCCCGTCGCTGCAAGCACTGCTGTTGAAAAGCGTGTTTCAGCCAGTTAAACGCAAAGGTAATTTCCTATGAGTATATCGACGATTGATCACATCCAACTCAGTGCGAGTACTGGCCATGAAACACTAAGCCGCGAGTTTTATGGGAAGCTACTCGGATTAACGGAAGTCAGCGGCGCTTCGCTGGACAGACCCGGTGTTGTACGTTACTCCATCGGCAATATTCGCCTCGACATCGCGGCCGGCGAAAAGCCATCCGCTGGCGCACACCTGGCCCTTCGCACACGCCGGCTGGTTGATGTTCTGGATCGATTAAAAAAGGCGGGGGTTACTCCGGATGCTGAAAATTTATCCGGCAAAAGTCCACGCGCCTATTTACGCGATCCGCATGGCAATGTTCTGGAACTGATCGATTCACAAAATGCTTAAGTGATACCGGAAATTTATTATGTCTTCATTCAGTTACAAACGTAAACAATTGGGTAAGTCACTGTTACCCTGGCTGGTGCCAATCACCATACTGATTATCTGGCAATTCACGGCACAGATTGGCTGGTTGTCGACTCGTATTTTGCCCGCACCATCGGCGGTGATATTGGCTGGATGGAAATTAACCCTATCCGGTGAAATTTTTCACCACATCAAAGTCAGCTTTGTACGAGCGGCTACCGGTTTCGTCGTTGGTGGCGGAGCCGGTTTTTTTCTTGGCTTGTTAAATGGACTTTCGCGCAAGGCTGAGACACTGCTGGACACCACCTTGCAAATGATCCGAAATATTCCGCCGTTAGCAACCATTCCGCTGGTGATTCTCTGGTTTGGCATCGACGAAGCTTCAAAACTTTTCCTGGTCTCCTTTGGTGTGTTCTTCCCTCTATATATAAACACTTTCCACGGCATACGTTCAGTTGATCCCGGCTTGATAGAAATGGCACGCACTTACGGCCTGAAAGGCTGGCCTTTATATCGAGATGTGATTTTACCTGGGGCCTTGCCTTCCATACTGGTCGGTGTGCGTTTTGGTTTGGGATTTATGTGGGTCCTTTTGATCGTCGCCGAATCCATCTCCAGCACCTCCGGTATCGGTTACATGACGATGAATGCACGCGAATTCCTGCAAACCGACGTCGTGGTGCTTGGCATCCTGCTCTATGCCCTGCTCGGCAAGTTGGCGGATGTCGCCGCCAAATATCTTGAAATCTATTGGTTGCGCTGGCACCCAAATTACCAGAGAGCAACTGCCGTATGAGTCACTCAAATACTCGTGAAGTAACATTTACCCGCAGTGGGAAATTGCAACTCGTCAACAAGGATGAAGCGACGGAAATATGCAAACCAAAATCCGTTGAAGACAAGGAATCAATAACGCATGACAGCGTTGCAACAGGTACCCGTGTCAGTGTGAAGAGCATTGTCAAAAATTACAGCGGTCGCCAAGTATTACAACAATTTTCTCTGGATATTGGTGCTGGTGAATTTGTGGCAATCGTTGGCCGGAGCGGTTGCGGTAAAAGTACCCTGCTACGTTTATTAGCCGGTTTGGAAAATCCGGACGCGGGTAACATCCAGCTAAATCTTTCCGCACAAAATGGTTTGCATCCCGACACGCGCATCATGTTTCAGGATGCACGCCTGCTGCCGTGGCGCAGTGTAATTGATAATGTGGCGCTTGGATTACCTGATAAACAACATGATCTTGCTTTGAATGCACTGCTGCAGGTTGGACTCGAAGAACGCGCCAATGAGTGGCCAACCATATTATCCGGCGGACAACGCCAACGTGTTGCGCTGGCCAGGGCATTGGTACATCAACCGCGTTTGCTGTTGCTGGATGAACCACTGGGTGCGCTTGATGCACTCACGCGTATCGAAATGCAAAGCCTGATTGAACAAATCTGGTTAAAGCAACGTTTTACATCACTATTGGTAACGCATGATGTATCGGAAGCCATCGCATTGGCAGATCGCGTAATCCTGATTGAAGACGGACAGATAGGCCTGGATATTAAAGTGGAACTGCCACGTCCACGCGAACGCGGATCACTGGTCTTTGCAGAACTTGAATCCTATATATTGCGGCGCGTCCTGAAACAATCACTATTACCAGAACCTGAAACTTCAAATGCAATCAACGCAAGTGATATTGCCATACAACAGTTGAAGTGGTCCTGGTAAAAACATTTTTGCAATAACCAACTTTTGGAGACACATTTATCATGACTATCAAGTCCATCAATGTACGCAACCAGTTCCACGGCAAGATTAAAGAAATTCTTACCGGTGACATCCTGAGTGAAGTCGATGTGGCCACGCCTTTTGGTATTGTCACCTCGGTCATCACCACGCGCTCCGTAAAAGAACTCAACTTGACAGTGGGTGACGATGTGATTGCGTTTGTGAAATCCACCGAAGTTTCAATTGCCAAGTTGTAATCGAACTTATCCATGATCACACAGGATTTTGACATTGTTGTCATTGGTGGCGGGACCGCCGGCCCGATGGCGGCGATCAAGGCCAAAGAACGTAACCCCAAGTTGCGCGTGTTACTGATCGACAAGGCCAACGTGCGGCGCAGTGGCGCTATCAGCATGGGCATGGATGGATTAAACAATGCTGTGATTCCCGGGCATGCCACAGCCGAGCAATACACTAAAGAAATTACCATTGCCAATGACGGCATCGTCAATCAGGCAACCGTTTACGCTTACGCAAAACACAGTTTTACCACCATCCAGCAGCTCGATAAATGGGGCGTTAAATTTGAAAAAGACAACACCGGTGATTACGCCGTTAAAAAAGTACATCATATGGGCAGTTACGTGCTACCAATGCCGGAAGGCCATGACATCAAGAAAGTATTGTATCGACAATTAAAACGTGCGCATGTGGTGATTAACAACCGCATTGTTGTTACGCGTCTACTGACCGATGCACAAGGATCAGCATCGGGTGCAATGGGTTTTGATTGTCGCAGTGGAGCGTTTCATGTCATTCGTGCCAAAGCAGTGATCCTCTGTTGTGGTGCCGCAGGTCGTCTCGGTTTGCCTGCTTCCGGTTATTTGATGGGCACTTACGAAAATCCCACCAATGCAGGTGACGGTTATGCGATGGCTTATCACGCCGGTGCGGAGCTCGCCAATCTCGAATGTTTCCAGATCAATCCGCTGATTAAAGATTACAACGGCCCAGCTTGTGCCTATGTCACAGGGCCTCTCGGTGGTTACACGGCGAACAGCAAAGGCAATCGTTTTATTGAGTGCGATTACTGGAGCGGACAAATGATGTGGGAGTTTTATCAGGAACTGCAAGGTGGCAATGGGCCTGTGTTTCTCAAGCTCGATCATCTCGCCGAAGAAACCATCCAGACCATTGAACAGATCCTGCACACCAATGAACGCCCAAGTCGTGGCCAATTCCACACCAATCGCGGGACCAATTACCGTCAACAGATGGTGGAGATGCATATTTCTGAAATCGGTTTATGCAGCGGCCACAGCGCTTCCGGTGTGTGGGTGAATGAAAGCGCGGAAACGTCTGTCGCCGGTTTATACGCCGCAGGTGATATGGCAGCAGTCCCGCACAATTACATGCTTGGCGCTTTCACTTACGGCTGGTTCGCCGGAACGAATGCAGCGGATTATGTCAGCGCACGTGATTTTTCAGAATTGGACACAACGCAAATTGAACGTGAACGCCAACGCATCTTTGCACCACTCGAACGAAAAGAAGGTCTGGCGCCCGCACAAATAGAATACAAGCTGCGACGTTTTGTTAACGATTACCTGCAACCACCCAAGGTAACCAAAAAAATGGAGCTCGGCTTGCAACGTTTCAGCGAAATACGCGGAGATATCGAACAGCAGATGAAAGCAGAAAACCCGCACGAGTTGATGCGAGCAATGGAAGTCAGTGTTATTCTCGATTGTGCCGAAATGGCAGCACGCGCTTCGTTATTCCGCAAGGAAAGCCGCTGGGGCCTGTATCATTATCGTGTCGATTATCCGGAGCGCAATGATGCAGAATGGTTTTGCCACACACACCTGAAAAAAAATAATGACGGCCAAATGACCAGCTTTAAAAAATCCGTGGAGCCTTATGTCATTCCATTAAATGACCATGAACAACAAGCCTACCAGCGCTTGCGCGTAAAATCCAAAGCGGTTGCCTGAGGAAAACTAATATGAATTATAAGCATCAGGATATTTTTTACCGCACCGCTGCGCCTGTCATGATCGACGAAAATAAATGCATTGCAGATAAGGGCTGTAATGTCTGTGTTGAAGTTTGTCCGCTGGATCTGTTGGCCATTAATCCGGTCTCACAGAAAGCCTATATGAAATTTGACGAATGCTGGTATTGCATGCCCTGCCAAGCCGATTGCCCTACGGGCGCAGTACGTGTCGACATCCCGTATTTGTTGCGCTGATAGCAAGTGGATATGAGCATGACAACTGCGTTGCAAAATCCGGATATTCTCGCACTGCGCACACGTCTGTTTGATAAGGACGCCAGCACGCGGCGCATCGCGTTGATTGAGCTTGCCGATTTGCAAGAGGCCGAAAGTTTACCTCTGCTAATTGATGCACTGCGGGATGATCCGGATATTACGGTACGTCGTGAAGCCGCGCGCTTGCTGGAAGATTGGCAAGAACCCAGTGTGGTACATGCGCTGTGTGTTGCATTGAGTGACATTGATGTGGCGGTGCGTGATGCCGCTGCACAAAGCCTCAGCAACCTGAAAAATCCGGAACTGGGTTTTATCATTTTGCCGTGGGTGAACGACGAAAGTGCCTTTGTACGCGCCAGTGCCTTGCGCGCATTACGTGAGTTGCGTTTAACAGAAAGTGCAGAATCTGCACTGATAGCACTTGATGACGCTCATCCGGATGTGCGCCGTGAAGCGGTAACAGTATTGGGTTGGTTAAAATATCAAGCTGCCTTACCAAAGTTAACAACGCTTGCAATCACAGACACAAACAGCGATGTGCGTCGTGTGGCCATCGGCGCGCTTGCCTTGGCTAATAATGAATCAGTGTTACTAACACTCGGTAGTGCCTTGATTGATCAACATTGGCAAGTACGTGAAGAAGCCGCTGCAACTTTAGGAAAGCTACGTCTCACCAATGCATTGCCGGTGTTACTCAAGGCATTGACAGATGATTACTGGCAAGTGCGCATGCAAGCGGCACGCGCCTTGGGACGCCTGAAGCAATCGGCAGCAACACCAGCATTAATCGAGCTGTTAACGCATAGCATTAGCAATTTGCGTAAAGAAGCGGCATTAGCGCTGGGTGAAATCAGAGACGCGAGCAGCTTACCTGCCCTACAATTAGCAAGTGATGACGCAGACCCCGAAGTACGCAAGGCCGTACGCATCGCAATAGCGCAGTTAAAATAAAATACACAATGATAAATGTCTGGGGTTATATCACTTATGAAAAGCGAATTTTCTTCCTGGATTCGATCTGGGTCACCTTGCCATCATGTACGGTGATTTCAACAGAGCCGTAACGAAGACCGCTCAAGGACTTAGCCACTTCTTTGATAACCTGATTTTCAGCAACCTTGATATCAACAATATTCTTATCCAATTTGGCTTCATTGGTCGTCATAGCTCGCCTCTGTAAAAAAATATGGTATCGTTCTGCTTCGATGTACAGAGTAATAGATGGATCAAATTATTTAAAATATTGTTTTTTGATATCTATATTCTTTAAGTAATTTACCGGTCTATTGCTACAATTGAGCCCACCGGTACGCCTAGGGGTATTAAGGTGTACTAGAGGCGTACCGAATCAACAAAATGAGCAGAAATTTACTGAAATGTGCAGAAGTGAGACGTGAACAAACAAAGCAAAATCAATGAATTAACGACGAGGCCACGTCCAGCACTAAACCGTAAATTCGCGGTTGCGCCTATGCTGGATTGGACGGATACCCATTGCCGCTATTTGATGCGATTGATCACCAAACACTCCCTCCTTTATACAGAGATGGTTACGACGCGCGCATTAACACACGGCGACAAACATCAGCTGTTAAATTTTAATCCGGAAGAACACCCCCTTGCGCTACAAGTAGGCGGTTCAGAACCCGATGAATTGGCAAAAGCCGCCAGGATTGGCGAACAATGGGGTTACGACGAAATCAATTTGAACTGCGGCTGCCCTAGTGATCGGGTACAAAGCGGTCGTTTTGGTGTTTGTTTGATGGACCAACCGGAGCTCGTCGCAGATTGCCTGAAAGCCATGAGCGACGCCGTTGCCATTCCGATTACCATTAAATGTCGAATAGGTATTGCCGATCACCTGCACGATGAAATCGAAAGCTACGAACGCTTTGCTGATTTTGTTGCGACGGTCACTCGCGACACCGGTTGTCACACCGTGATTGTGCATGCACGCAAAGCCTGGCTGAAAGGTTTAAGCCCCAAAGAAAATCGGGAGATCCCGCCACTGCACTATCCCTATGTTTATCGACTAAAAGAAGAAATGCCCCAACTGGAAATTATCCTGAACGGCGGTGTTACTAGCATCGAAGAAGTCAGTGAGCATTTAAAGCATATCGATGGCGTAATGATGGGTCGTGAAGCCTATCACAATCCTTTTATTATGCAGCCAGTGGATCAGTTGCTTTATAACGACTCACGCACCATTCTCACACGCCGGGAAATATGTGAACAGTTTATTGAATACGGTCGACAAAAAATGAAAGACGGCGCACGATTAAATTACATTAGCCGTCATATCCTGGGGCTTTACCACGAAGTGCCAGGCGCAAAAAAATTCCGCCGCTATATTTCCGAGAATTCGCACCATGATAATGCTGGCATTGATGTGCTGGAACAAGCATTAAAATTAATCGCGTAAATCGCCGATTTAATTGGACTTAAATGAAACAAATTAAATTTTGAATTGCCCCGCCACCTTGGAAAGTTTTTCCGCGTAACCTTCCAGATTGATACTGAGATCAGCCACTTTTTCTGTCGCGCAACGGGAAATTTCTGCCGCTTCCTGCATGTGTTTCACTTTTTGTGAAATGATAATGGTTTCCTGCTGCTGACGCTTGGTGACCGCTGCAATTTCCTGATTCATTTCTGCAATGGAACCGACCTTGCTGCTGATCACTTGCAAGGATTCACCGGTGCGACTGGCCTGATCCACACTTTGTTTTCCCCGCTCGCGACCATTTTTCATTACATCAACCGCCTTGCTCGCCGCTACTTGCAGTTTCTCAATAACGGCATTGATCTCGCGTGTTGATTCCTGCGTTTTGGATGCAAGGGTTCGCACTTCATCTGCCACCACCGCAAATCCTCGGCCCTGTTCACCGGCACGAGCTGCTTCAATCGCCGCATTCAGCGCCAGCAAGTTGGTTTGATCTGCTACTCCGCGTATCACATCAAGAATGACACCGACATTCTCTGTATCCTTCTTCAGTTGCAAAACGACTGCAGCGGCGATTTCCACTTCTGTAGCGAAGGCATCAATCGAATGCACCGCACTTTCTACAACGATTTTTCCTGCAATAGCCGCCTTGTCCGTGTCTTGTGTGGCATCTGCTGCAATATTGGCATGGGAAGCAACGTCATTAATTTCTCTCAACATTTCATTCATGGACTCTGACATGTAATGCGCATTTTTATTTTGTTCAACTGCTGCACTGTTTGAGTCGGCTGAAACAGATTTTAATGTTTGTGCGGCATTAGTTAATGGTTCGACAATGGCTATTACCTCACCCACGGTAAATTGAAGTTTATCGACAAAAAGATTAAACCATCTCACAACTTCGCCCACTTCATCACGATTTTCAATGGTGATGCGTTGTGTCAAATCGCCTTCTCCTTCCGCAATGTCTCGCAACGACAGTGCCACGCTGGTTAATACTGTAGTGATGGAAACTGCCACAAGCATTGAGGTTGCCAATAATATCAAAGCCGTGGTAATGCCTATCAATAAATTAACCAGCAAAGCATGTTGACCGGATGACTCCGCGTCACTTACCAGGGAAATAAATTTTTCATGGCTGTTCTCGTGATATCCGGAAAACTCCTCCTGGACTTTCGCCAGCAAGGCATTTTTTTGCGCCACCGTGCCGTTTACCTTGGTGAAATCAACCGTTCCTGCAATCATGCCGCTGGATAGATCAAAAGCCACCTTGCTAAATTCATTAAAATCTTTTTCCAGGCGATTTAATTGCTCAGCGCGCTCCGGTTGTAAATCCTTCAATTCTTTTAAATCAACCAAAATATCTTTTCGCATCTTGTCGGCATTTTTAAGGCCGTCAGATTCACCCACTGTAACCGCGGTATTCAGTTGTTCAACCATGCGATCCAATCGCACGCTGTTATTATTGGCTTTTTCCAACACCGGGAAATACACATCGCGTATTTCCGCCAGTCTATCCACATTGTGGCTGTTGTATGTATAAGTAACACCAAGGAAAAGTGCCAGCCCTATCGTCCCGACGAGGGGAATCACCAAAATCTTATAGCGAACCGAAAGATCCTTATACCACTGCATAGCAAACCTCAAAACTCCTGGACACCACTTCACCTACTATTAATTCCTGTGACACTTTATTTCGTGTCATTCCCTATAAATAGTAGATGAACTTTAAGCTTATGATAAAAATCCGCTCGCGGGTTTATACCATTGTGGTGCTTGCCTTTATTTTTTAATACTGACGTGCTCATGATGTCAAATAATTATCCTGGATTATCTTAAATTGATAATGGTTTGCGTCGTTTGATTGGCAGTTTCAATGGTTTTTGCATTTGCCTGGTAATCTCTTTGCGCAATAATCAACTGCACCAACTCCGAAGAGAGATCCACATTGGAATCTTCCAGTGCACTGGATTGTATTGCACCCAGCGCGCCGGTTTTGGGTGCGCCAATATTGGGCTGGCCAGAAGCAAATGTTTCTCCCCAGGCAGTATCACCGACGGGATTCAACCCTTGCTCATTGTTAAATCGCGCCAGGGCAATTTGCCCCAACACTTTTGTTTCTCCGTTGGTAAAGCGCGCAAATAAAACGCCGCTCGTGTCAATGCTCAAACTGGCCATGCGCCCGGTAGTAAAACCATCCTGATCGACATTGTTCACCGCAAATGGATTGCCGTATTGCGTTGTTTTTCCGAGATCAATTGAAAAGTTCGAACTCGTTGGTGGATTCGGAATCGGCAAAGTTCCTCCGGCCAGCACGTTCTGCGGGCCTGTCGCACCATTGGGAAGCCCAGTGGCATCCAGTGGTGTCCAGTTCGAAATCAGCACAGGTGTCGACAGCAAAGGATTCAGGGAACCATCCGAATTAAATTGCAAAGTGTATTTGGCGGTCGATGGCGCTGTATTGGCAGGCGGCGGTAATGCGGGATTAGGATCCCCGACATTTTTGCCATCGATCAATACATACATGCTCCAGGTATTCGGAGTCGTTGCCGGATTAGTGGGATCATAGTTTTCTTTTACAAAATACTGTGACATCACATGAGGATTTCCCAAACTGTCATAGACAGTCATCGACGTTGTATTGTTGTAAGTTGCCGGATCCAGTGGATTAAACGCGTTAATCGTATAAGGCTGGAAAGTGGCAGGGTTGAATGCACTGAATAAACCGGTGACCGCTGGTGAAGGATTGCTAGCGGTATAGCCCTGGTTCAAAATAATATTAATGGTGCCACCCACTACGGCATCTTTATTTCCACCCGCCACATCAATCGTTGTCGGCAAAGTGCCTACGCCTCCTTGTACCTGCACTTGATCTGCTGCATCGGGGCTGGCGATTGAAAATGTCAAATCATTTCCGGTAGCGGATGTCACGACTAGATCACCTGCATTCATCGTGGCGGTAATACCTGGCAGTGTCGTGGAACTTAAACTATTTATTTCTGTTTGCAAACCCGCCAATGAATTCGCGGTAAGCGCGACACCGTTCAGTGTCAATACCATATTGCCCGAGGTATTAGTGTAACCTGCTGCCGGCAACGTGGCCGTGGTGCTCGCTGTAGCCGATACACCTGCCAGTCTACTCAACTCGGTTGCAGTTTGTGCGGCGCTGGCACCGGCGGTGCTCGTGTAGGTTACCACAGCCCCGCTCGGATCAGTAATATCCAGTGATTGCGCAGGATAACCATTGGTCAATGCAGGAACTCCCGGCGTTGATGCACCGGCGTTAAGAAACAAGGGTGCGCCCGCCGCCGCCGTGCCTGTTAAATTACTAATCGCAATCGTGGATGGATCACCAACGGTGTTCGCACGATATTCAAGTCGATAATTGCCGCCGCCTTGATCAACCGCAACGGCTGTAACACCGATCGGTGGAGACGCTCCCTGGATCTGCGCATTAATTTGGTTTGCCAAATCAAATACACTGGATGTGGGGCTTGTCAGGTTAATTGTTACCGTGCCGTTTTCTGCAGGATTCGCTGCACCGGACATCGTAATGTCAAACGAGGCATTATTTGCACCGCTGAAGTTGTAACCTACGGTTTGATTACCCAGTGAACTTAATACAGTGCCCGATGGAATTAATTGTCCAGACTGTGCAACACCAATGGAGCTGCCTGCCGTAGTGAATTGCGCACCCGTTGACGTCAATACCGGCGCAGTGCTGTCCAGGTTAAGATCGGATGTAACATTGGTAGTTTGGCGTGGCGGCAAGGAGCCGGCCTGAATTTGTAAATCACCCAGAATACCGGAGATTTTTCCATTGACGTCTGCAGGATAACCTTGCAAGCGTGCGCTGGTATTTGAAACAACGAAACCCGAATCATCCACGCCAAAGTTACCGGCACGTGTATATAAATTTTGTCCGCCCTGATCGACAATAAAAAATCCTGATCCGGAAATTGCCATGTCCAGGACATTTTGCGTAAAGTTAACGCTGCCTTGCGAAAATTGCTGTGCCACATTTTGCAAACGGACACCTGCGCCGATGGAGTTCGCTCCGGATCCCAACACCGATGCGGCATACACGTCGCCAAATTCGGCACGAGAGGATTTGAATCCGGTAGTGCTCGCGTTGGCGATGTTGTTGCCGGTAACTCTCAAATCATCGGATGCAGCGCGCAATCCGGTTAGTGCAATATTAAATGACATATCAACTTCCTCTTGGTTTATATCTCTTGGTTTATATACAATGGCAAATAATTATTTGCCCCTACGGGTTACTGGTTAAACTGTTTCACATCATTGATGCTGACAGGGCCTATGCCCGCCAGGTTCAATATCAATCCTTTACCTGATCCGGAATTATCGACCGTGACACTATTGACGTTGGCACTCAATGCCATGTCCAGTTGTTGTGCTTTTCCATCAATGGTTGCATCCGCGACAATACGATATTTACCATTGGGTGGAAGTGCCTGGCCAGAAACTCCATACTTGACCACATTTCCATTCAGTTCAAAGTTAGCGCCATCCCAACGGAAAACCATGTCCCCCGCCGCTTGTGCCCCGGCATCAATTCGATCAACCAATGCACCGGTGTCTGCGTTGTAAATAGAAATATTGACGTCCGGTGTTGCTTGCGTAACCGTGGTCTTTCCAGAAATAACACCGCCCTGTTGATAAAGTGTTGAATCCGTCGCCACGGTTACTGAATGACCCACCAGCGATGAAGCTTGCAGCGCCTGGTTCGAAGAAAAATTCGAAGCAAAATTGGAAAAGCTGGTGTTCAGGTTATCCAGTGATTCCAGGGAACTGAACTGCGCCATCTGTGCAACCATCGCACTGTTATCTTGCGGGCTGAGTGGATCCTGGTTTTTCATTTGCTCAACCATCAGCTTCAGGAAATCATCCTTACCCAATTTGCTCGTTCCTGTCGCTGCAGGCGGCATTTGATTCTGGATCGAAAGTGAATCCAGCACCGGATTTAAATTACTCATATTCAACTCCTTCCTTTTGATTAGGTATCAATTATTTTCAAAAAATTTATTGTCCGTGTATTTATTGACCATATGTTTATTGACCCAGTGTCAACACGCGCTGCATCATGTGTTTAGCCGTATCAAACATTTCCACATTGGCATCGTAGGAGCGTGAAGCCGACATCATGTTGGCCATTTCCTCGACTACGTTTACATTGGGGTAATAGACATAACCATCCTTGTTTGCCAGCGGATGATTTGGTTCATAGCGTGCTTGCAAAGGCGCATCACTTTCAACAATGCCCAACACCTGCACGCCCGCTCCGCCTTCACGCATATCGTCCAGCGATGAACCGGTCATCAGTCCGTTTTGAATGGATGCGAACACCGCTTGCCTGCTTTTATAAGTCGTATCCGTACTGCTGCTGGCACTGTCGGCATTAGCCAGGTTACTGGCCGTCGTATTTAGCCGAACACTCTGGGCATTCATGCCACTTCCTGCAATGTTAAAAATACTTCCCATGTCCATGATTAATCTCCTTCCTTAATTTAATCGCCACGAATGGCCGACATTAAATTTTTCATCTTGCTATTCAGAAAAGTCAGGCTGGCCTGGTATTGCATGGCGTTCTCTGCAAACTTGGCTTGCTCTATTTGCGTTTCCACCGTGTTGCCGTCAATATTAGGTTGTGTAGGAACCTCATACAACAAATTACCGGGAGCTAAATTACCAGAAGATAAGTCGCCAGAAATATCACTGATGGTTTGTTGCGAACGCAAGGCATCCACAAAATTTAAATCCCTGGCTTTGAAATTCGGTGTATCGGCATTGGCAATATTATTGGCAATCACCGCTGATCGCTCCCCGCGATACAGTAATGCATTTTCATGAATGCCAAAGGCAGTATCAAAATTAATAGGCATTGCTTACTCATCATTCCTGAATTTTTCCCGGGAATGACTCGCAAAGCTTGTGCCAACAGGCCTGTTGTTTTCAGATATCAGGAAATACAAGGAATCATTAAGAAATACTGGCGAGTATCTTGCGCAGCGAACAGAGATGCCGCCAGCGAATCAGGACAATGCGGCAAAATATTGCCACCGCACTTCTTAAGTAGATAAATGGTCAAGCAGATCAAATAGCGCGATACATGATCCCGGCTGGCGTGGATTCATGGGCATAAATATCTTCAAGCCCGTGAATATGCTCAGTTGCTCCCAAAAACAACACGCCATTTTCACGCAATACTCCGCGAATCTTGCGTAAAATTTGTTCAACGGTTTCTTCATCGAAATAGATCAACACATTTCGGCACAGGACTATGTCGAAATTTCCCAGCAATTCATAACCTTCCTTCAGATTGTGCACATGGAATCTGGCTCGCTGGCGCACGCTCTCTTTCACGGTTGCCGATCCATCGGGAAAGATGTCGAGATATTGGCGTTTAAAATCTTCAGGCAGCCCCCTGGATAACTCTGCATGAGAATATATTCCGCCTTTGGCACGCCTGATTACCTGTTTTGAAATATCAGTACCGAGAATATTGACGGGGGGCGCTGTTTTCGCATGCGACTTTAAATTTTTAAGACACTGCTCAACTACCATACTGAACGAGTATGCTTCCTGTCCACTGGAACTGGCGGCAGACCACACTTCAATAGAGCGGTGGCTTGATGAAGCTTTTAAAAGCGACGGAAGATAAACCTGCCTGATGTAATCGAAAAAACTGCCGTCTCGAAACCAGGATGTTTCATGCGTAGTAATGGCATCCACCACATCATCCAGCATAGGAGTTCCCGGATGACTTTCAATAAACTTTATCAAGTCATGAATACTAGGGAGTCTATTTTCCGTTAATATATTTTTTAAACGACTTTCAATTAAATAATCTTTACTGTCTGCCAATACAATACCGGTATGCACTGCCAAAAATTCTCTCAAGCGATCCATTTAAATCATCGCTCCTTTTCCCTTTCCATTGCCACTTAAGGAAACACGTTCTTTAATCCTGGCGGCCAGCAAATCAGGATTAAATTTTGCCAGAAAATCATTCGCACCCACTTTTTCAACCATGGCGCGGTTGAAAACGCCACTGAGAGAAGTGTGCAACAATACGTGCAGGTTTTCCAGGCGATGGTCGTTGCGTATCTCCGCCGTCAAGGTATAACCATCCATCTCGGGCATCTCGATATCCGAAATCACCAGTGCAAACTTGTTGCACACATCCACCCCTGAATCTGCCAATGCCTTGAGATACTCACATGCCAGTTTGCCATCGTTCATGGTGACTACTTTGGCGCCTGCCGCCAATACTACCCTGGTAATCTGTTTGCGGGCGATACTGGAATCATCGACCACCAGTACTTCACAAGCACCGCCCTTTTTCCTGTCATCTTCTGTGAAGAAACCTTTTTTAATATCCATGGATCGAAAATTTACTTCAGACAAAATTTTCTCAACATCAATAATTTCTACAATACGGTTTTCAATTTGAGTGACCGCTGTTAAATAATGATTTTTCCCCGTACCTTTTGGCGGCGCATGCATCTCCTCCCAATTCAGGTTGACGATTTTTTCAACAGAGTGAACCAGAAATCCCTGCGTCGTCATGTTGTATTCAGTGATGATCACCAGTGGATTTTTAATTTCCGGGCCCATCTTTGGGTTGCCGATGGCATAATCCATATCTATTATGGCAATTGTCTCTCCGCGTATGTGCGCCATACCTGCCACACACGGGTGTTGTTGCGGAACCTTGGTCAAGGTCGGGCAATGGAACACTTCCTTGACTTTGAAAACGTTAATTCCATAAACCTGGGAAGAGCCCAAACTAAACAGCAACAGTTCAAGACGATTCTGCCCCACCATTTGCGTGCGTCTGTTCACACTCTCCAATACACTGCTCATCTATCACTCCGAATTTTATGTGGCATACATCTTGCTTTCACAACACTGGAAGCAACAATGTAATTTTCCTTCATTGAGCATAGGTGAAGAACAAAGGACTGCAATCATGGCACGTTGGCTTAAACCAGAAATAAACACCGCAATAAATCCTTTATTGATATCACTATTCGCTTCAATGTTCTGTATTTCCGGCACGGCGCTGTCAGATGAAATCGCCAGGTCGCATGATGTCAGCGATGATTTGAAAACCAACATTCGACAATTTGTATTAAACGCCTTTCCACAAGCCGCATCGAATAGTAACGATATTCAAATAGAAATAAGCGACCTGGATCCACGTTTTAAATTGTCACCCTGCGACAACTCTTTGACGCTCTCTCTCCCGCAGGATGTAACAGAAGACAGCCTGCCCGGCCGACACAACATTACTGTGCATTGTGATAGTCCCAGTCCCTGGACGATTTATCTTCCCGTTTCTGTTAACGTATGGCGTGATATTCCGGTATTAACCACTGCCCTTAAACGCGGCGACACCCTTCGCACGCAAGACGTCATCATGCGCCGACAAAACATGGCTACACTTTATAACAAACATTGTTTTCAGGATTTGGCACAAGTCATCGGCAAAACTGCCACGCGCAATCTTGTCGCTGACAGCGTGCTCTACCCAGAGCTATTAACCGAGTCGGATATGATTAAAAAAGGCGACCAGGTCGTCCTGATGGTTCAAACAGGGAACATTACCGTGAGTTCTACCGGGAAGGCCCAGCAAAGCGGAAAAATGGGCGACCAGATAAGCGTCGAAAATTTGACATCCAACCGAACACTCACGGGACGAATTGTTGACAAAAACACCGTCAGCCTTTCCCTGTGAGGCGCCTGTGAAAAAAAATGGTTTTTTTGTAAAAAAAAGCTAAAGATTAGTAAAGTGATGCCGACACACATACTGAGAACCCCCTAACCCCATGCAAGCGAAGGTACACAGGTAAACACTCATGATAACCGGCCCGAACAAACCTGACATCTCTTCAACCAAGAATGTTGCCAGCAATGCCGTCGGCAAATATGCCGCTGAAAGCAAGGCAGGAAATGCAGGTGCCATCCAAACCACAGCACCTGCCCCTGCGCCCACAGACAGTCCGGCATCGGCTTCTACTGCTGCCAGTGATGTTTCACTGAGCAAAGAAGCGATTATGATGCAGAAACTTTCACAGGCCATCTCTTCTTACCCCAGTGTTGATGCAGATCGTATTTCAGAAATAAAGCACGAGATTGTGAATGGCAGATTTAATGTTAACTCAAACTCCATTGCACAAAAAATGATGCTGCTGGATTCATTGTATAAATAGCTGTCTCTATTAATCACAAGGATGTAAAAAATGGAAACCGCTAACGAACAACAGATGGAATCGGTTCTGGAACAGGAAATAGCGCTGACCAAAAAATTGCAATCCATACTGGAATCTGAAAGAAAAGCGTTATCCGAGAGAAATCCGGAATTACTGCTGAGCCTGGTTTCAGAAAAAACAAAGCTCCTCGATGAAATTGAAAGCAATCACAACAGGAATATTGAGATTTATTCTGAAAAAAAACCAGGAACGTTTCGCTGGGAAAAATTGATAGAAAATATTCCCAACCCCAAAGGTTCATTATTAAAAAAGTGCGAAGAGTACAAAACGCTTCTGGAAGAAGTGGAATATGTGAATACGGTCAATGCAAAAACGGCTTCGAGAATGCAACGAAGCATCAGTGAATTAATCAATATTATTCGCGGCAATACACAGGCACAAAAATTATATACGCCCAAAGGAAACTCTTCTCTTGCCAATAGTTATACGTCTATCGCCAAGGCTTGAATTATTTTTCAGTAGTTTTATTTTTATCAAAGCGAAACAGCTGCGGTCGCGTTTCTTCTAAAGGCAGGGATTTTTCTTCCTCCGTTGTAGGAACCCAATCCACGTAATTCCTGAATCCTTCGTAATCCTGGCTGGGCGGTCTGTCGATCATGTAATAATAAAGCGCAAAGGAATTGCGGCGGCGAGTTTCAGGGCAGTTCAAGGGTTGCGGATGACCATGAAAACTATTGGTTCCCGACTGGAAAATCACCATGCGATTAAAAGCCGGCAAGATGCGTCGCTTGCATTCAGTCAGTTCTTTGTTCCATAACTCCAGGTGACCGCCCCACTCTTCTTGCCAGTCCGGATTAATAAAATAAATCAGGTTAATGATCTGGTCGAGTCGCTTGTTGGGATGACGGGATTTGTCGGCATGAACCATTAATTTTCCCCCACGACCGGTGGAGTGCAACCCGCCACCTCGGTAGTTAGGATCCATCACCAACCCGTACTGTCCGGTCAAGGTACCAATAAATTTCAAAAAAGTAGAAGAGTAAAACTGCAACATCACATGGCGCGTTAAAGGGCCAAAATCCTTCTCCTGCGAGTGACCTAACTTGTAGCGATTACGCACATTGTCCCGCATCTCGCCTTCATCGCCGCGCTCCCAGGGTATCTCATTGGGTCCGGGGAATTCCCTGGCTAACTCGATTGCAATCTCATTCGGCAGAAAATTGTCAATGACAACATTGCGAAAAGGCTGCGCATTCACAAAATCCTCGCGATAGGCTTCTGCAAGTTTTTGCAACGCCTCGTGATCAAAATAAAAAGCAGGTATCATTTGCATACCTGTCAGTCTAACATAGGCACTGTCGTTTTCCGATAACGTCATTTTCCAATAAAGTCATTGCTGATATGCATAAAGCGCCACTTCACCGAAAGCCGGAGTTCCTGATTGTAGGCGCCCAAAAAGCCGGCACAACTTCCCTCTATAACTGTCTCAAGCAGCATCCGGACATCCTGCCGGCCAGCACCAAGGAGATTCACTACTTCAGCCAGCATTTCAATAAAGGCCTTGATTGGTATCTCCAGCACTTCCCGGAACGCGAGTCGGGAAAAATCAGTGGCGAAGCCAGTCCTTTCTATCTGTTTCATCCACACTCCGCACAACGTATTGCCAGTGAGCTCCCGGAAATAAAAATAATTATCCTGTTGCGCAACCCGGTTCAACGCGCCATATCCCATTATCACCAGCAGGCGCGGCGCCATCATGAAAAATTATCGATGATGGAAGCATTCCAGACAGAAAATAAACGCATCGGAAATGCATGGAACAATCTGGTGGCGGGAAAACAACTCAGCGGCATGAAGATCCAGCAATGCTCCTACCTGAAACGCGGCGAGTACCTGGAACAGATACTGCGTTATGAAAATTATTTTCCCGCCGATCAACTGTGCATATTGGAAAGCAGTGATTTTTTTGACCACCCGCAAAATGTACTCCGTCGTGTTTTTGAATTCCTGGGCGTTGATCCTCATTTCATCCCTGCCGATTTATGGCCGCGTAAACCGGGAAACTATGAAAATGCCGAACCGGAAATACTGGCTTTTTTAAACCAGTATTTTGCTGCGCATAACGAAGCACTTTTTAAGCATTTAGGTTATCGTTTTAACTGGCAATATTAATCTGATAGTATATTGATCCGATACAATACTTTTCTTTCTTCTCTATTTAGTTAGGCCACAGGAGCGTTATATGAGTTTTTCGGCTACGATCACTTTACTTATTCTTGCTGCTATTATTTTCTCCATTATCAATATCCAGAATCAACTGGTCACCCTAAGAAATCGCTACAAAAACGCCTTTGCACAAATCGAAGTGCAGCTGAAACGTCGTTATGATCTGATTCCCAACCTGGTTGAAACAGCGAAGGGCTACCTGAAACATGAAAGCCAGACACTGGAAGCTGTCACCAGTGCACGCAACGCTGCTCATGCCGGTTTGCAATCAGCCGCTGCTGACCCTTCCAGTGCCAGTGCCATCAAGCAATTAAGTCGTGCCGAAGGTGAACTCAGCGGCGCACTGGGACGATTGAACGTTGTGATGGAAGCCTACCCGGATTTAAAAGCCAACCAGAACATGATGCAAATAACAGAGGAACTCACCAGCACCGAGAACAAGGTCTCTTTTGCACGCCAGGCTTTTAACGATGCAGTAACAGAGTACAACACCTACAAGCAAATGTTTCCTGCCAACTTTTTTGCGACCACCTTTGGCCATAAAAAAGATGCCTCATTGCTGGAGTTTGAAGACAGCAAGGAAATACAGGCCGCACCCAAAGTATCGTTTTAATATTTTCATAAAAAATTAATATGAATTTTTTTGCCTATCAGGCAAAAGCAAAATCCAATACCACTAAATTGGTATTGCTTATGGTGTTGGCAGTAGTATCCCTGATCACTATTACACAAGTACTTGTCATTACTATTTTTTGTTGGACCCAAGGTTTAGCCGTAGTTGATTCCGAAAGCTACCATCGTGCAGTGACACTTCTGGGACCAGAGCTATTCTGGTCTATCACTTTTTTTATTATTGCCGTTGTTGTGCTGGCTGCACTTTATAAATCATCACAATTAGCAAGTGGTGGAAAAGCGGTTGCAGAAGCAATGGACGGTGTTTTAATAAATGGAAACACCTCCGATGCTGACGAAAGAAAAATATTAAATGTGGTAGAAGAAATGGCTATTGCTTCAGGAATCCCCGTGCCACCTGTTTATATCATCGAAGAAAATGCAATCAATTCTTTTGCTGCAGGTTACACAACAAAGGATGCCGTCATCGGTATTACACGCGGTTGTATTCAAACGTTAAACCGGGATGAATTACAGGGAGTCATAGGTCATGAGTTCAGCCATATTTTTAATGGCGACATGCGTTTGAATATTCGGCTTATCAGTACACTCTATGGTATTTTGTTTATTGGCATGATTGGCCATTTTCTGCTGAGGTATACGCCGAACACCTCCTCGCGATTTTCACGTGACCAAAATGCAGGGGCCCTTCTCTTCCTTGGCGCCGGCCTGTATGTTATCGGCTATGCCGGTACATTTTTTGGCAACCTGATCAAGGCGGCGGTGAGTCGGCAACGGGAATTTTTAGCAGATGCATCGGCTGTTCAATTTACACGAAATCCGGAAGGGATCGGCAATGCACTAAAAAAAATTGGCGGCTACCCTTATGGATCACTATTTATTAATCCGGCGGCACACGAAATCAGTCACTTATTATTCAATCAAGGGATTAGTCGCGGCTTTTCGGGATTATTGGCAACCCACCCCCCTATAGAGGAAAGAATAAAACGCATTGATCCTCAATGGCAGGTAGGTTTTATTAAAACTACCATCCCTTACAGCAATCCTTTTAATCCACCAACAAGCAAGGAAGCGAGAAAATATTACGCGCAACAATCCATTGCAGCAGTGGCGCCTCTCGCTACTTCAGAATCACCAGACAACGCAACACCAATACCGTTCAACGTCTCAACAACTCCCAGTGCACTTGACTTCATCGGCCGGCCTAGCGCTGCACATGTTACGGAAGCGCAGAATATTATCTCATCCATTCCGGAAGTGCTGATGAGTGCGGCGCATGACTTATATAGCGCAAGAGCCGTTATTTACTGCCTCTTACTGGACAAACAACGTGAAAACATTCACACACAACAGTTAAAATTACTTGAAAGCAAAACTGAAGCAGAAATATACAAGGATGTGCTCGCACTTAAAGATACTGTCGCGTTGCTCCCGATAAAATTTCGCCTGCCACTCATTAATATTTGCATGCCCACTTTAAAGCAATTGCGGCCCCCCCAGTACGATATATTTAAATCCACCCTGTTGATGCTGATTCAGGCTGACAATAAGGTAGATCTTTTTGAGTGGTCACTTTATCGCATACTGGTAAGCCATCTGGAACATTCACAGACCGCTTCCGCAGAAAAATATAACTCATTCGACTCGCTGCAAGCGGATTGCCAGCGCCTGATATCTGCCGTTGCCCTGAAGAGTGCTAACACGGAGGATGAGGCAAAACAACTTTTCTCAAAAGGTTGGAGCACACTCAAGCTTCCGGATGCACCATTAATTGACGACACATTGGAGCAACTTAATTTATTGAACATAGCACTGAAACGTGCCAGCGCCTTACACCCGCTCAAAAAACCACAGCTGATTAAAGCCTGCTGCGCGGCATTGAAAGACGACACACAACCGGAAAGTATTGAACTGATACGCGCTGTTGCTGACGGGCTCGATGTACCTATGCCCCCATTATTAACCGGCCAATCGATTTGCTAATTTTTATAAAACTGTATGAAGAAAGACAATAATTCTACTTTGGTCTATTCAACAGATGTGGGCAGGATCAAGCTGCCCAAAGGAAAAGAACAAGCTTCATCAGATAAAATTGCACGCGATCCGGCGGATGGCATAGTTCGCATACACCGCGAAACCAAAGGGCGCGGCGGCAAAGGCGTGTCGGTTATCGTCGGGCTCAACCTGAAATCAGGGGAGCTCGAGCAGCTCGCCAAAAAACTCAAGCAACTGTGCGGCACGGGTGGCACCGTGAAAGACCAGACCATTGAAATCCAGGGTGATCACCGCGAAAAAATAAAACAGGCGCTGGAAAAAATGAACTACGTTGTTAAAATTTCCGGCGGTTAATTCAATCATGAGCCGTTATCGCGCACCAGTGCCCAAAGGTTCCGCCTACATTACAGCGGAAGGAGCAAAAGCGTTGCAGGAGGAGTTACACCAGCTCTGGAAAATCGAGCGCCCCAAAGTAACTCATGATGTCCATGAAGCGGCAAAGAACGGCGACCGCTCCGAGAACGGGGATTATATTTACGGGAAAAAACGTTTGCGTGAAATTGACAGCCGCGTGCGTTTCCTGACAAAACGCCTCGAAGAACTTACGATTGTCGACCATCCACCGAGTGACCAAAACAAAATTTATTTCGGCGCCTGGATCACGCTCGAAGACAACGACGGAAAAGAAATTGTCTATCGCATTGTTGGGCCGGATGAATTTAATATCAAGGCAAGCTCCATCAGCATGGACTCACCACTTGCGCGATGCATGCTCGGCAAGCGACTTGATGACAGTTTTGAATTCGAGTTGCAAGGAAAACGAACAGAATACGTGATTACGAAAATTGAATATCGAATGACCTGACCGGCTTGCGCTTTTATTTTATCGGCTTGCGCACGAGGGGTTCCACATTGTCCCGGCGAATCACGGGTGCCACATCAGCGTTACCTGATCTGGTAGCGCGCCAGATTACATCATCCAGTTCGTTTTCCGGTTTATAGTCCGGTACAAATTCCTGCAACAAATGACGAATCGCCTGGCAGTCTGCTTTATCACAGGCTTCTGATAACTTCCCGAGATAGGATTGCAAATTGACAAATTCAACGCCGGGTTCTTCCGCACGAAGAATCATCGGGTGACTGGTGCCAGTTACGTTATCGCCCATCAGTAATTCTTCGTGTAATTTTTCACCGGAGCGCATGCCTGTGATCTTGATTTCAATATCTCCCTTGCCGTCTTTCTCTTTCGGTTCATAGCCCATCAACTGAATCATGCGTCGTGCAATATCAATAATTTTTATTGGCTCGCCCATGTTCAAAACAAAAATATCACCGCCGCGCCCCATACTCCCTGCCTGCAACACCAGCTGTGCGGATTCACGCAAGGTCATAAAATAGCGTGTGACATCCGGATGCGTCACTGTAACTGGCCCGCCGGAATTAATCTGCTCCAGGAACAATGGGATTACTGAACCAGAGGAACCTAACACGTTTCCAAAACGCACCATACAAAAGCGAGTCGGGAAATGATAATTGAACGATTGACAGATCATTTCGGCGCAACGTTTGGTGGCACCCATGATACTGCTCGGCCGAACGGCTTTGTCGGTTGACACCATTACAAATGTTTCCACATCATTTTTTACAGCGGCTTCGGCTGTGCTCAAGGTACCAAAAATATTATTGCGAATGCCCTCGACGACATTGCGCTCCACCATGGGCAAATGTTTGTAAGCCGCGGCATGGTAAATCGTCTGCACGTGATACGTTGACATGATACGGGACATCATGTCCTTGTCCTGTACATTAGCAATCAGGGCAACGATTTCAATATCCTGCAATCCTTCATACACTTCTTCGGCCATCAACTCTTTTTCGATGTTATAAAGTGCGTATTCACTGGCTTCGATCAAAATCAATTTTTTTGGATGGCTGCGTAAAATCTGCCGACATAATTCGCCACCGATGGATCCGCCTGCACCGGTAACCATCACCACCTTGTTTTCAATACACTGGTTGAGCAATGTCAAATCCGGCTGCACCGGATCGCGTCCCAATACATTTTCATAAACGCGTGTGACGTCGTCTCCCTGGTTCAGTGCGCCGCTTAACAAATCTTCTACGCCCGGCACCATCTGAACTTCTATTTCCTGTTTTTCCAGCTGGTGCATAATTTCCTTGCGGCGATACAGTGGAATGGATGGCATCGCTAATAACACACGCGTCGCACGGAAACGATTCATCAACGAGCGCAGTTGATCCGGGTGATACACATGCAAGCCATCAATTAACCGTCCCTGCTTTGCCACGTTGTCATCGACGAAGAACACCGGCTTGTATTCAATGCCGTGCAACAACGCGTTGTACACTTGCAAACCGGAAGTGCCCGCGCCATAAATCGCGACACGCTCTTTATGGATTTGCACGCCCTTCTGGTAATAGGCCCGGATCAGCAAACGCGAGCCACCGATAAAAACGTAAGCAAAGCACCAGTAAATAATCGGTGCAGAACGCGGCATAAATCCGCCCGTTAAAAACGCAGAGATGGCCAGCATGAGTGCGGAAATCGTTACGCCTTGCAACACGGCGTAAATCGCCTGCTGCCCCATGTAACGAATGATCGAGCGATACAAGCCCAGGCGAACAAAGAAAAATAAAGTGGCAATAATTGGAACAATGAAAGAAAGACGATCCACCGGATCGGGTGGAATCCAGATCACGCCGAGACGACTCCACAATGCAAATAAAAACGCGCACAACAACAAAAACGTATCGATGAACAGCATCAATACCTGTTTGTAGTATTTCCTGAAAAGCGATTCAGTCTGAACCATATTGGCAAATCATGTTGCAGTTAGGTCTATTACAGTTATCTTTTGATACAGACCAATTTAATAATAGCTCTATAAATCAGGATTTCCTGTGTGCCAACCAGCGCTCCAGCAGGACCACCCCGACCCCGTAGCCCCCCGCCCAAAAAAGGGGCACAAATTGATTGTAGCCCAGATCAGTATAAACCGGCAATAAAACACTTATGCTGGCTAAGAACATCAAGGCATATTCGGCCATGACCACCTGCGTGTGGCTGAGTCCGGACAAGACCAGTCGCTGGTAAAAATGGCTGCGATGCGGCAACCAGAAGCGTTCCCGGCGGGCCATGCGTTTCAGGACCGTATAGGTGGCATCGACCCAGAACGGCGAGAATAGCAGCGCAGGCACCCAGAGCGGATACAGGCCGCGTTGCCACCCTATTAATGAGAAGAGACCGGCCAGCAGGCCGAGCAAAGTGGAGCCAATATCGCCCATAAAAATCCGGGCAGGTGGGAAGTTCAAACACCCGAAGCCGAGCACCGCTGCGACCAACAGGGCATTGAGTTCGGCGTAGCCCGCGTCGCCTTTTATATAACCAATCATTGCCAGGGAGCTGAAAGCGATGACGGCCATGCCCGAGGCGAAGCCATCCATGCCGTCCATAAAGTTATAGAGGTTGATCATCCATACCAGGCCTAACAAGGTCAGGCTTTGGCAAAGCCACAGGGGCAACACACCACCAAAGTTGAAATACAATTTATCAACCAATACTATAAAACCGGCGATCAGCAACTGAAACACTAAACGCAACAAGGGCGAGAGGGAAAATAAATCATCGGCGAGTGAAACCGCGCAGATCAAAATAATCGCCAGCATTAAATTCGCTGATAACAAGGAATAAACATCCGCAGACGCAATCACCAGTCCGCACATCAACGCAATAAAAATCGCGATGCCGCCGGAACGCGGAATTATTCCTTCGTGCAGTGAGCGGTCACTGGCTCTGTCCTGCAATTTTTCCAAAGGAAACTTGATTAGCAAATAACTGATCGCCAGTGAAACCAGGAATACCGGTGTGCAGTATTGAATAATAAACCGCATCATGATTCCATTCCCGATCGATAGGCTTCTACCATCTCTGGCAATACTTGAGTAAACACTTGCGTTGGGTGCCAGTTGAGTTCTCGTTCTATTTTGTGAGAAGAATACAAAGCAGACTTGGATAATTTTTCTACTACGAGTGACGCCACGGGAATATTTTTAGCCAACTCAAAAACAAACGCGGGGATTTTAAAACGTGGGGATTTTTTTCCTAACTGCTGGCGCATGGTTTTTTCAATGGCATTCACCGAATAGGGTTGGTCGTCGGTCAAAATATAAATTTGTCGATTGGCTTTTGGATTTTTTGAAACGGCGATCAATGCACGCGCAACATCGGTGACGGAGATCATAGAGCGTCGCGCGTTGGTTTCCGGTAACGCAGGCACCATGTCGTTGGCGATCATATTCATCATCGTATACAGGTTGCCTTGCACGCCAGCGCCGTAAATCAAACACGGCCGCACAATCACCAGATGTTCAAAACCACTCAAAGCAAGTAAACCTTCTTCGGCCTGTCGTTTGGATAAACCGTATTTGTCTTTGGGTTTGGCGGTAAATGTTTCGTCGGCGATCTGGTCGCCGGGTTCGGCCATGGCTTTGGTGCTGCTGACGTAGATAAAACGTTTAACGCCGTTTTTAATAGCACTTTTTGCAAAGGCCAAACAACAATCGACATTGATTTTTTGATATTCAGAAGCAGGTGCTTTGTTGTGCGCGATGGAAGCCAGATAATAAATCGTGTCGATGCCTTCGAATATTTTTGCTTCTTGTTGCTGGAAATTTTCCAGATCTGCAACCACCGCTTCATTCCAGTCGCCTTTTTGTTCCTTCCTTATTAAAGCTCTAACGTGCACACTTTCTGCTTGCAGTTGCTTGCATAGTACTTTACCAACAAAGCCGGTTGCACCAACGACAAGAGATTTATGTAATGGAAGAGATGCCGTCATTATTAATCACTGCATCCGACACAAATACTTAATAACTCAATGAGTTTTCCATTATCACTCTCCCAAACAGTAAGCCCTGTATCCCACATATAGGGTTCTGTGGCCCAATATTCCGGTTTTCCATTTTTATTAATGTCGCTTATAGCAAGTAACTGTGGTTTTGTACAAGGAGGTTGTTTTCCCTCCGGGTAATCACCTTGCTCAACACATTTAGTATTAAGTTTATAAAATTCATTTAAATCATTCTGGGTTGGTGGATGAAATACATCGGGCAAAGGTTTGCTGCTTAATAATGTCCATTTTGGTAAGTTCGTATTATTTAAAGTGCCGTAATAAACACAATGTGTATCGTTCATATGATCAACAAAAGAATCTACTGAGCTGAGTTTGAGCGGCCCTGAAGTTGGAGAAAGAATATTCCAGAATGGCTGATCTTTGTATAACCAGGAACCCAGTGACTCAGTTAACGACGAACCGTTAAGTAAAGCCAGCGGACGAAAAGATCCTACAACTGTTGTTTTTTCTTCACTAGAGCCGCCACCAAATTGTGTTGTCGTACGAACATCGGTAGTCCATGCAATTAACACTCCCTCTTCTTTTGACGATGGTTTAATAGAACAATCCAATTCTTTTTCTTGTTCAACTGGCCGTTTTTCTACAACCCATGTTGGGTCATCAGTGCATTTCATGTAGGTGGAGTTCTTGATTTTTATCTCTTTGGGTGAAATAACTTGATAAGCAGGATCACCGTCTATTGCGCTGTTTGGAGTCCACCGGCCTGGATCAAAACAGCCACCCGGACCACAGAAAGAAATTGAGTACAATCCTTTGTCAGCAGACATTATCTGCACACCATAACCATTAGAGCAATTTACTTTCCAGAAACCTGTGTAGCGAACATTGACCACATGTACTGGATCATGCTGTATGACTACTTCATCAGCATATACAATCGACATAATCGAGCATACGCATCCAATAACAATCAAAACTATATGTTTAATCAACGCCATAATTCACTGCCTATCTGCTCACATGTAAAAATATGATTCCTAAAGCTTAGTGCCTCGAATTGCATTGTAAGAACTGCATTTCCCACATTTCAACACAATATTTATTATTTTTCCTTGTGATGCAGAAATAGCTAAAGGCACTCTACATGCGCCGCATAAATAATCAGTATCACCCGATCCTCTAATCAAGGTGTAAGGGTCTGCATGTGCAAAATTTGGCTCATTTTCGATAATTGAAGCTGAATTTTTTGTTGGCTCTGGTATTACACTCATTTGAATTTTAGGCACAATGACTTCTCCATTTTTGACTTAGCAAATACAAGTCTCGTTTCAAACGATCAAATTCAGGCACAGACATATATATGACATTATCAACAGTCACTTTAAACGGAACGCCCTTATCGTCGAAGACATCAAACTCCTTTACTCCTAACTGATCAAACATATTTTGATATGCCACACTGTTATGATGTTGTATAGCGTTTCTTATTAAAACATGTTTTCTAATATTTAAGGACTCAGAATCTAAATCTTTACTCGGATTAAGAACTTGATTGATTAACTTAAAGCGATCGGGATAAGGCCAAAAAGAAAAGTCTTTGAGTAGCATATCTACTGCTTGGGTTTCAATACTGATATCAATTGAAAGATCAAGCTTAACATTTTGTTTTTTTAGCTCTGTAAATTTTCTAACGCCTTTAAAATGCATTTCTAATAGGCATTTAAATAAATCCTGAATACTATCACTCCAAGAAGCTATCATCATATTCTGATAGTGCGCAATCGATCTAGACTCAAGTTCGCGCTTATTTTGCAATAGTTCGGCAAATGTCATTGGCTCTGTGAATAAGTCCTGAGCTAACATCAAAGAAACCGTATTAGTTGGATTACCTTGCGATATAAGACCAAGTCCAGCTTTAGTGCACGCAGTTGAAAGCATAAACTCAGAAAATATTGTTCCTATTCTTTCCTGAAATTTATCGATAACACCTTTCATATTATCGGCGTGGCTTTGCATGATGCCTGCCGCTTCATCACTCATCAAATCAATCCCTAAAGTTCTGATACTGCAAAGGCATATCAATCTCTTTCGTGGCGCGCAACATCGCAATTACTTCCTGCAGATCATCACGCTTCTTGCCCGTCACACGCACCTGATCACTTTGAATAGACGCCTGCACTTTCATCTTCTCATCCTTGATCATCTTCACAATCTTCTTCGCGAGTTCCTGATTCAACCCCTCACGCAACGTCACTTTCATTTTCGCCGTCTTGCCCGACAACTCCACTTCCGCCTTCTCCATACAACGAATATCAATGCCGCCTTTATGCAAGGTGCCGGAAAGAATATCCAGCATCTGCTGCACCTGGAAATCCGCCTCGGCGATAATCGTCACCACATTATCGGTACGTTCGAATTTTGCTTCGATACCTTTAAAATCAAAACGGTTATCCACCACGCGTCGCGCCTGATCCACCGCATTGGTGACCTTCTGTTTATCCAGCTCCGAAACCACATCAAATGAAGGCATTGTATTCCCCCGCTTTCCCCGTAAAATGATGGGCGAATCATAACATTCCATTGAAAAAAACCCTATGAAGTATCGAAGACTCGGTAAAACTGAATTACAGGTGTCCGTTATCGGCGTCGGCACCTGGCAACTAGGTGGAGGTTGGGGCCTTACCTTCGAACAGACCGAAGCCACCGCTATTTTGAACCGCGCCCATGAATTGGGCATCAACTTTATCGACACCGCCGAATGCTATGGCCACCACGTGTCGGAAGGATTAATCGGCAACGCCATTGCGGGCCATCGACAAGACTGGATACTCGCCACCAAGTTTGGCCATCACCATAAAAACGGATTAGCGGCGGATGAAAACTACAAGGCACCGCAAGTATTGATACAACTGGAAGAATCGCTGAAAGCATTGAAGACGGATTACATCGATCTCTACCAACTGCATTCGGCGACGAGAGAACAATTTGAAAACGACGAACTGTGGACCATGCTGAGCAAGCAAGTGGAAGCTGGCAAGGTGCGCTTCCTCGGTAACTCCATCGGCAATCCCAATATGTTGCCGCAAGTGCAACGATCGAAAGATTTTGGTATCAGCGTCATCCAGACGATTTACAACGCCGTAAAACCCAAAGCCGAAGAAACGGTTTTCCCGACGGCGCAACGACAGGACCTCGGCGTGATTGCCCGCGTGCCGCTCGCCAGTGGGTTTTTGAGCGGAAAATATAAACCCGGCCATATTTTTCCCGACAACGATGTGCGCTCACAACGTCCGCAAGAAGGACGCGACAACGAAATTGCACAAGCACTGGAAATTTTGAAACAGAAACCAACGGATATGGAAGCAGCAACGTGGGCCAATGCCTGGTGTTTGAAAGCAGCGGAAATTTCCACCGTGATCCCCGGTATAAAATCCGTCGAGCAAATCGAAATGAATGCCAAAGCGGGGGATATGTAGGGGCGCATCGCGATGCGCCCAAATGAATCGGGCGTGATAAATTGCTCCCAATCCGGATACAATCAATCACCCTGATGGGCGGTTCTCGAACCGCCCCTACAAATTCATTATGAACACCAAGAATTAATCATGAACGCCAAAGACAAAATTTACCAAACCCCCTTCGACAAGATCGCCGACTTTGCCTTTGATGAAAAAGTCGCCGCCGTGTTTCCGGACATGATCCAGCGCTCCGTTCCCGGTTACAGCACGATTATTGCGATGACCGGTGTGCTCGCCGGACGTTACGCCAAAAATAATTCTAACTGTTATGATCTGGGTTGCTCGCTCGGTGCTTCGCTGTTGGCGATGGCGAGTGAAATCAACAAGCAAGCGGACAAAAAAAATATCCAGCTCATCGGCGTGGATAATTCCCAACAGATGCTGGAAAAGTGCCGTGAGATCAATAAGTCATCCCGCAATATTGCTTTAGTCTGTGAAGATATCGCCCACACTAAAATAGTTAACGCCTCCGTGGTGGTGATGAACTTCTCCCTGCAGTTTATCCCGCAGCCGCAACGCGCAGCGATACTCCAGTCCATTTACAATGGGATGAATGAGGGTGGCATCCTGATTCTTTCTGAAAAAATACTTTTTGAAGACAAACACCTCAACGAACTCAATATCGAACTGCACCATGAGTTTAAAAAAGCCAACGGCTACAGTGACCTGGAAATCAGCCAGAAACGCACGGCGCTGGAAAATGTATTGATTCCCGAAACACTGACAACTCACGAACAGCGATTAAAAAATATTGGCTTCAGCCATTGCGATGGCTGGTTCCAGTGTTTTAATTTTGCATCACTGGTCGCTATAAAATAGTTGCCATTAAATAGTTTTTATAAAACCGATGATTGATTATTCAAAACTGCTGGCGCAGAAACACGACCCGGCATTGCAGGTGCTGATTGATACCGTGCCTGCATTGGTAGCTAGTTACCTGACACCCGATCGCTTTGGCGATTTAACGCGCTGGTACGAAGCGCTGGAAAAATTGCCAGACATTATTCCCTCTTCTATAGATATCAGCAGCGACACGATACGCATAGGCCAGGCCAGTGATTGCAATGAACAGACACGTGCCCTGCTCCGCGAACAATTGAAAAACCTGATGTCGTGGCGGAAAGGCCCTTTCAATTTCTTTGATGTATTCATCGATACCGAATGGCGCTCTGACTGGAAGTGGAATCGCTTGAAAGATCACATTGAGCCGCTCACCGGCAAAACCGTGCTCGATGTCGGTTGCGGCAGCGGTTATCACTGCTGGCGTATGCGCGGTGCCGGTGCTGCGACAGTGATAGGCATAGAACCCACACCGCTCTTCATAGTGCAATTCCAGGCCGCGCAAAAATACATACAGGATTATCAGGTGCATATCCTGCCGACACGGCTCGAAGAACTGCCAAAAAATTTGCAATGCTTTGACACCGTGTTCTCGATGGGCGTTTTATATCATCGACGCACACCCGCAGAACATTTGCAGGAATGCATAGCCGCGCTCAAACCCGGCGGGCAATTAATATTGGAAACCTTGGTGATTGACGGAAAAAAAGATGACGTACTAATACCCGACGGACGTTACAGCAAGATGGGCAACGTGTGGTCTATCCCGAGCGTGCCGACATTACAGGACTGGCTGGAGAAAAGTGGCTTAACAGAAATCAGGCACGTGAATACTTCAATAACGACAAGCGAAGAACAACGCTCCACAGAATGGATGACCTTTCATTCGCTGAAAGATTTCCTTGATCCGAATGATCACAGCAAAACTGTGGAAGGTTATCCTGCACCCTGTCGAGCAATTTTTATTGCGACTAAATCTGGCTAATTATTTTTTAAACCGACGGTCCTTCAAGAATATGAATCGCACAGGCCGAACCTAAACCCAGCACATGCGTTAAACCAATCTTCGCGCCTTCGCATTGGCGCGCACCGGCTTCACCGCGCACGTGCTGCACAATTTCATAAATATTCGCGACACCCGTCGCACCGATCGGATGCCCTTTCGATAACAAGCCGCCGCTCAGGTTTACCGGAATGCGTCCGCCGGCCCAGGTCGATCCGTCATCAATCAATTTCCCTGCGTCACCGTCTGCACACAAGCCGAGGTTTTCATAATGCAAAATTTCCGCCGTCGCAAAACAATCATGTAATTCGACGAGATCGAGATCTTTTGGACCAAGGCCTGCTTGTTCGTAAGCTTGCTTCGCCGCATTACGAGTCAGCGTCGAGAAGTCCCAGATGGTTAAATTACGCTCTTCGTAAGGATCAGACGTTAACACTGACGCCAATACTTTCACCGAACGTTTCATGCCGAGTTGTTTTGCTTTCTTTTCAGAAATTAAAACAGCGGCGGCGGCGCCGTCGACGTTCACCGAACACATCAGCTTGGTGTTCGGATACGCAATCATTTCCGCTTTCATCACTTCTTCAAGCGGTGTTTCCATCTGATAACGCGCCAGCGGATTTTTCACCGAGTGCTGGTGATTCTTCACTGATACTTTCGCAAACTGTTCGAAGGTGGTGCCATATTTATTCATGTGCACATTGCCCGCTTCCGCAAACACCGCGGGCATGGAAGCCGAACCCATAATGCCTTCGGTGTAAATCGTTTTCGGTTTGCCCACCGCGTCGATCATGCCTGCGCCCATTTTTTCCACACCGACCACGAGCACCACATCACACACACCGGCCTTAATCGCCATCCAGCCTTCGCGAAACGCGGTCGCGCCCGTCGCACAGGCATTCGCTACATTCACAACGGTCACGCCGGTCTGGCCTATGTATTTCAAAATGCGTTGGCCGGGATTGGCATTCGACTGGAAACAGCAACCGCAATACACCGCTTGCATGTCGTTGATCGTCAAACCGCAATCATCGAGTGCGCCGAAAATTGCTTCAGCCGCCAGGTCTTCAATCGTACGATTGTCGTAACGACCAAACTTGATCATGCCTGTGCCTTGTACATATACGTTGTTGCTCATCACATCACCTGCTATTTCTAAATTACATCATCTAAAGTTTCTACTTACATAATCATAATTTTTTGTTTACGTCATCCTCGCGCATGCGGGGATCCACAGAATATTTCATGGATTCCCGCCTTCGCGGGAATGACAGGAAATTATTTTTTTGCCCCGACAGGCGAAAAATAAAACATCAAATAATTATTGCCCTTTTCATCACCCCAGGGCGCCTGTTTATAAATCAGCTCCACCGGCATACCAGACTTTATTTTTGTTGGATCGGGGTCAACGTTAATCAGATTGCCTTTCAAGGTACCACCGCCATCGAGATCCACAATCGCGGAAACAAAAGGCACCGGAATGCCAGGATAGGAACGTTGCACGACGGTGAACGCAAATAATTTACCGGTGTTGGCTAAACGATAAGGCTGCATGGAATTACGCGCCGCGCATTTCGCGCAATGAACTCTTGTATCTATATATACCGCGTCGCATTTCGAACATTTCAGGCCTTGCAAAAAACCTTCGCCATTGGCGGCGACTTGCATGTAGTCCACCACCGGTAACAGGGGTTTCGCTTCACTGGCTGGTTTTGTTTCACTCATAGCTAAGTCTCTCGTGTGCGGATTTAAACAGGCTGTTATACTCGCCGAAATCTTTCCGCAAGTCGAGTGTCTGGCAAAAGCGCAACGGTAATTACTGACAAAATCTATTGATGGAATGCTTCCATGGAATACAACCCCTTCTCACTTGAAATTCATATTGATCCCTATCCCACTTATAAATATTTGCGGGATCATGCGCCGCTCTATCACAACACACTGCAACTCAATAACGGACAAGAGATCAAGTTCTGGGCCTTGACCCGCTTTCAGGACGTGTGGGATGCAACGCTCGACTGGCAACGTTTCAGTTCATCCGCAGGCCCGGCGCTGGAAATTCCCATCATGGTGCCGATGATGATTGCGATGGATCCGCCCGAGCACAATCGCAATCGTGGCATCATCAGTAAAGCATTCACACCGAAAGCGATTGAAAAACTCGAACCGCAGATTCGCGAAATTGTTTGCGGCTACCTTGATGAATTACAAACACGTGACCAGTTTGATGTGGTGAAAGATTTCTCGGCAAAATTTCCCATGGACGTGATTAGTTCCCTACTCGGCATTCCAAAGGAAGACAGGGACTGGGTGCGCGAGAATTCCAACCAGCAACTTTCCCGCACGCCAGGCGATCCGATGCCGCCGATGACCGCGATCGAAGCCGGCGCCAGAAACTGGAATTATTTTAGTAAGCAGATTGAAGTACTTCGCAAGCACCCGCAAGACAACATGATGTCGCAACTGGTGCATGCCAAGGCCAAAGAAGCGGACGGTGTCGAGCGCGGGCTCAGCAACGATGAACTACTTGGCTTCCTCGGTTTGTTGACTGCCGCCGGGAATGAAACACTCACCAAATTTTTTGGCAATGGCATTTATCATCTGGAACGTTACCCGAAAGCACGAAAAGAAATTTCTGAAAACAAAGCCATTATCCCGAATGCCGTCGAGGAAATTTTACGTTTTGATCCGCCCTCACAATACCAGGGTCGCATTGCCATGTGTGATATCGAAATGCACGGCCAGGTTATTCCCAAAGGCGATCGCGTGATCCTGGTGACGGGTGCCGCCTGTCGTGACGAGCGCGAATACCCGAATCCGGACGTGCTCGACATCCATCGAAAAATTAATCGGCAACTGGCGCTGGGTTTTGGTTATCACCTGTGCCTCGGTGCGTCGCTTGCGCGCCTCGAGGGAAAAATTGCGCTGGAAGAATTTTTCAAACGCTTCCCGAATTACGAAGTCGATGAAAATAATTTAGGTTATGTGCATTCTTCCAATGTGCGTGGCTTTACTTCCGTTCCAATACGTATTACTTAACCATCGTTTCGAGTGAGCCGAGAAATCTGTATACTTTATATAAAAGATTCCTCATGATATTCGGAATGACAAAATTGAGTTATAAAACATGAAAGCAGCAGTTCTTGAAACGGTCGGCCAACCCTTAAAAATTTACCACGACGTGGTGATCAACGATCCGCGCGACGGCGAAGTGCTGGTGCAAATAAAAAATTGCGGTGTCTGTCATTCCGACCTGAATGTGGTCAATGGTTCCTTTCCCGCGTTTGGTACCGTGATCCTCGGCCATGAAGCATCGGGCATTGTTGAAAAAATCGGCGCAGGTGTAACACACGTCAAACCCGGTGATCATGTCGTGTTGACCATCGCGCCGCCTTGTGGCCAGTGCTATTTTTGTTTGCGAAACGATTTCAGTTTGTGCCAGAACAACACCGGCATGCAATTGTTTGCGCTCGCCGATGGCACGCATGCACTCTCTCGTAACGGCGAAAAAATTTACCACGGCTTTGGCATGGCGGCCTTTGCGGAGAAAGTGGTATTGCCTGCGCGTGCCGCCATCAAAATTGATAAAGACATTCCCTTCGAACTCGCCTGCCTTGCGGGTTGTGCCTTGCAAACCGGTGTCGGCGCCGTACTGAACACGGCAAAGGTTGAACAAGGCGCAACGGTGCTGATTATGGGTCTTGGCGGCGTCGGAATGTCCGCCGTGCAAGGCGCGAAGATTGCTGGCGCGTCCATCATTCTGGTTTCTGATCCTGTCGCCGAACGACGCGAGATGGCGATGAAACTCGGTGCAACGCATGCAATCAATCCACTCGAAGCGACAGCGCACGGAAATATCGTAGAAAAAACCTGCCGCAAGCTGACGAACAAAATTGGAATGGATTACGCATTCGAAACCGCTGGCATTGCAAAATTACTTGAGATCGGCATCAATTGTATACGTCCCGGTGGACTCACGGTTGCCGTCGGCGCACCGCCACTCGATCAAGGCATTACGATTAACCCAGTCACGCTATTCGGCAGCATGGAAAAGAAATTATGCGGCTGCATGCTCGGCAGTTGTAATTCACTCACCGACATTCCGCGCCTGTTACAATTCTGGCGTGAAGGAAAACTGGATTTACAATCGATGATCACAGCGATTCGTCCGCTGGAGGGAATCAATGAAGCGTTTGATGATATGAAGGCTGGACGTGGGATTAGGACTGTGTTGAAAATTTAATCCTCACCCGGTGCTGCGCACCACCCTCTCCATAAACATGGAGAGGGTTATATGCAACTACCATCCCCTCTCCCTCTGGGAGAGGGCTAGGGTGAGGGAGCAAGAAACCTTACTCTAAACAATCATAATGATTGCCGATACGGAAACTTATTATTAATATATAGACATCTGATTCAGTGTAACGCTCATGAATACAAAGATTTACAGATCAATTAATGAACCAATTCGAGAAGAACTATCTTGGGATGAAAGATGGAAAGGCTCTGATAATGGATTAATTACTTGCTGGGAAGTTGGTCGCGAAAAAAGACATTCTGATGTGGAATTAGCAAAAAAAGCGGAGATGGGAGAACTTCCAGTGCTGGGATGGAAAGGTGGCGCAGACAAAGAATTAAAAAAGAATGAGAAGTACGGATCACTTAATTATCTTGCACAATGGCAAGGCCTACGTGGTGAAAATCTAGAAATAAATTTTACCGAAGAAAAAACCCTCATATGCTCACGCACGGGCTTGGCTGTAACTTACACATCGGATTCGTCAAAATATTCTCAACCTTAGGAATTAATAAAATGGATTTTGTGTCAATTGATGTAGAAACAGCAAATGCCGACATGGCCTCAATATGCCAAATCGGAATCGCGAGTTATTCTGACGGAAATATCATTGATGAGTGGTCTACTTTAATTAATCCAGAAGACTATTTTTATTTTATTAATATTGAGATACATGGTATTGATGAAGCAGCTGTTGAAACAGCGCCTACATTTTCTGAAGTTGCACCAAAAATTAGAAATTATCTGGAAAATAAAATCGTCGTCAGCCATACTCACTTTGATCGAGTATCAATTGGTAGAGCCTTTTCAAAACACAAACTTGAATCAGTGAATGCAATTTGGCTAGATTCTGCTATGGTCGCACGTAGAGCTTGGCCAGAATTTGCTTGGAGAGGCTATGGATTAAAAAATGTATGTCAAAAAATTGGATATACCTTCAAACACCATGACGCATTAGAAGATGCAAAAGCTGCTGGCGCTGTCTTACTAGAAGCCATTAAAATCACCAAATTGGATTTAGCAGCTTGGCAAAAACGTGTGCGCCAACCTATTGAATTGAGTAAATCTTCTACGGGTTCAGCAATCAATAAAGAAGGAAACCCCGAAGGTGTACTATTTGGTGAGGTTGTTGTTTTCACTGGAGCCTTGGAGATACCTAGAAATGAGGCAGCTGAATTAGCAGCAAGTATTGGCTGCAATGTAGCCGCTGGAGTCAACAAGAAAACAACATTACTGATTGTAGGAGACCAAGATGTGACAAAATTAGCTGGAAAAGAAAAAAGCTCAAAACAATTAAAGGCTGAAGATCTAATTTCAAAAGGTCAAAAAATAAGGATCATTAAAGAAAGTGATTTTAAACAATTAGTTTTACATGCAGCAGCCGACTACGGCTAATCAACTAATCACCACCTTCTCCGCACACTCCTTCAACACTTCTCTTCCCTTATCCACCAGCGCCGCAAAACCAATAAAGCCGTGAATCATGCCGGGAATTTCACGATGCGTGACTTTCACGCCCGCCGCCTGTAATTTTTTCGCGTAGGCATTTCCTTCATCGCGCAAAGTATCGTACTGTGCCGTGATTACCGTTGCTGGTGGAAGATTGCTTAAATCCGCTTGCAGCGGAGATGCATAGGGATTACTGCGTTCCCAGGGATTAGGGATGTATTGATCCCAGAACCATTGCATATCACTGCGGCGCAACATATATCCGTTGGCGTTTTCTTTATAGGAACTAGTTTCAAAGTTAGCATCCGTAATCGGATACAACAGTAACTGATGACTAATAGTTGGCGTCGTTTCGTCTTTTAATTTTCTATCGCGCGCCATCAAGCACACCACGGCCGCCAGATTGCCGCCCGCGCTGTCACCCGCCACGACCAACCGCGATGCATCGGCATTTAATTCTTTTGCGTGTTGTTGCGTCCATAGGGTTGCCTGGTAACAATCTTCCAGCGAAATCGGAAAAAGAAATTCCGGAGCCAAACGATATTGCACAGAAACCACTACCGCTTTTGCCCAGACAGACAAGGCACGACAGATCGGATCGTGCGTGTTGATGCTGCCTATGGTCCAGCCACCGCCGTGGAAATACACAATCAACGGTAACCGACCCTCACCCACCGGTTTATAAATTCGCACCGTGATATTCGTACTATTACCGACAGGAATTGATTTGTCTTCAATGGACGCCAGCGCACCTGCATCAAACGGCAATAACATCGTCTCGCACATTTCGCGCACGGCGAGATGACCGAGCTCAGCGAATTCAGAAACGCCACTGGCACTCATGCCATCAATAATCACTTGTACTTGCGCGTCGACTGTCACTGTTTTACCTCATACGCTTTACTTCAAAGAAAAACCATTAGTACTCAAACTTTTGCCGTGAAAAATACCTGAAAGCGAAGAATAACCGATTTCTGTCCACTATGTAATTTTTAACAAATGGTTATAATCACCCGTCGAATTTTATATTACTGAACGGGGTGTGTGATGGATATCGGGATACTGGCTATTTTTCAAAACTATTTGGGCCGCTTCAAGGACGCCGACGTGATTCAAAATGAAATGCGTCTCGCGGAACAGATCGAAGGACTCGGCTTTAACAAATACTGGGCCGCGGAGCATCACTTTACTGATTATTCTTTCAGCCCCGACAACCTGCAATGGTTGAGCTGGCTCGCGGGCCGCACCAGCACACTGAAACTCTGCACCGGCGCGGTGATTGTGCCGTGGAATAATCCGGTGCGTGTCGTGGAAAAATTCATGATGCTCGATCACATGTCAAAAGGTCGCGCCGTGCTTGGTTTGGGTCGCGGACTCTCGCGCCATGAATACCAACACTTCGGTCTCGACATGAACGATGCACGCGCACGCTTTGATGAAGGCGCGACGATGATCCTCGAAGCGTTGAAGACCGGTTTTATTGAAGGCAAAGGCCCGCAGTTTCCGCAAATCAAAACCGAACTGCGCCCGCGTCCGCGCGCCAATGTCGATGGGCGTTTTTATTGTGTCGGCATGTCATCAGACTCTGTAGAGAAATGCGCAGAGCTCGGCGGCACGCTGATGACCTTCTCACAAAAACCCTGGGAGATGTATGTCGAGGAAACGTTAAAAAGTTATCAGGCCTCTTTTAAAAAATACCATGGCTGCGCTGCACCCGCCCCACTCACCGGCGATTTGATGTTCTGCCACGAAGATGCGGACAAGGCAAAAAGCATGGCGATGGAATACATGTCGAATTATTTCCTGACCATCGTCAATCATTATGAATTTATGGGCGATCACTTCAAAAAAATCAAAGGCTACGATCATTACGCAACCTCGGGTGAATTGTTTAAAGCCGTCGGGATGGAAATTGCCGCGCAAAGTTATTGCGAAGTACAGACCTGGGGCACACCGGACATGATCCTGAAAAAACTCGAATCGCGCAAAAAACTCATGGGCGCCTTTGAGCTGAACGTCACGGCCTATTACGGCGGCATGGACATTGAAACCGCCGAGCGCAGCCTGAAATTATTCTCCAGAGAAGTGATGCCCATAGTCCAAAAATGGTAAGTCCAGAAATGGTAGATTCAAAAGTGGCAAGCCCGGAAAGGGTCATCGCCAAGCCCTGCTCGCTGGTTTATAATGCGCCACAGGGGTGATAATTGGGCCGCCCGAGAGACCTACTAAAGGAAATCATATGAGTGACGATGGCAGCAAGACCACACTGAACAAGGCGGTTGTATTGTCGGTGCATACCGTGACATTGACCTACAACGGAAGAGACCACATCATTGATCCAACCAAGGCTCCTTTTACCATAGGCCGTGACGCCAGTTGCGATTTGACTATTGAGAGCAACTTTGCTTCTCGCCAGCATTGCAAAATTCTTTTTCACAATAAAAATTTTATTCTCAAGGACAGCAGCACCAATGGCACCTTCATGCGCACCGGCGGCGCTCCACCGGTAAAATTACATGACAGCATGTTGTCACTCACCAGCAATGGATCGATCAAACTTGGCGAAGCGATGAAAGTCGGTGACACCGATGTTATTTCTTTCAAAGTTAATTTCTAGACTCTCATTAGGAAAATAAAAAGTTCACTGCATGAAAATTGGCATTGCACTGTGAAAATTGGCGTGGCCTTGGGCTTACTCGCACCGAAATACTGGAACGATGTTGCAGTTGAAGCCGATCAACTCGGCTTTCATTCCCTGTGGATGCCCGATCATTTAATTTTTCCCACCGACATGAGCGGCTCACCCTTCCCCGGCAATGATCATCCGCCCGTGCCGCCGAATACCAAATTGTTCGACAGCTTTGGTTATTTGTGTTTCCTCGCTGCTAAAACACAACAGATACGACTCGGCACCAATGTCTATTTACTCGGCTTGCGTCATCCGTTTATTGCTGCACGTGCGATACAAACCCTCGACTATTTATCGAATGGTCGCGCCGCCGTCGGTGTCGGTGCGGGTTGGTTGCGACAGGAATGGGAAGTCGCGGGTCTCGATCCTAAAACGCGTGGCAAACGACTTGATGAAGCACTCACCGTTTGCAAAAAATTATGGATAGAAGAAAAAATTTCACATCGCGGGGAATTTTATCAATTCAACGAAGTGATGTTTGAACCGAAACCGATTCAAAAACCGCATCCGCCGATTTATATTGGCGGTGAATCCGAAGCCGCACTGCAGCGCGTGGTTCGCCACGGACAAGGCTGGTTTGGTGTGCAGCACACGCCGGATTCTGTTGCCGTAGTGATTGCGCAATTAAAATTATTGTGTAAAAAAGAAAATAGAAATTTCGATTCCCTGCATATCCTGACGCAGGCGCAATGCAATTCAAAACAAGAATTGAAACGCTGGCAAGAAAGCGGCGTGACTGAAATTGTTGTGAGCCCCTGGCAAAAAGGCAGCGAAGCACTGGACGGACTGAAACGATTCAGTGAATTCCTGAAATAAGTGGGCGAGCCAGTATTAAATCTGATCGCTTACCCCCCCCCGATATGTAACATCCACCTTTTCAAGCCAGCTGTCTTGAAATAGAATCACCGCTAGTATTTTAAGGGTTGGGAGAAGTACCATGGCAACAGTTAAAGTTGGCGCACGCCTGAAAAGCAATGTCTGTGACACCGAGGTGATGATCATTGCCTGCGCGGACACCTCTGTCCGTATCAGTTGCGGCGGCCAGCCCATGCTGGATGCGACGGCGGCCAAAACCAATGATACGCTCGATCCTGCACACGCCGCGGGTACCTTGTTAGGTAAACGTTATGTAAACACTGCCGGCAAAATCGAATTGCTCTGCGTCAAAGCCGGCAAAGGTTCTTTGGCGGTTAACGGCGAAGCACTGGTATTGAAAGACGCCAAACCGCTTCCTTCTTCAGACTGAAACCTCTTCCGATTGATCTTCACTCCGATTAAATCATTATGAATATTATGATGTTGTTAGAGATGGCAACATCCGGCATGCCGGATCGCATTGCCTTCAGTTCTTATAATGACAACAGTGAAACCTGTGATCATCTGAGCTACCAGCAATTATTTAATGCCGCAGGCGTCGCCGCACAACAAATCAAAAAAACACATTGTACTCGCACCGCCGTGATTGATATTTCCAGTCTCGCTTTGCCAATCGCATTATTCGGCAGTTCATGGGCGGGTGTTCCTTATGTGCCGATTAATTATCGACTGACAGAAAATGAAATCAGTGCCCTGCTGGCACGTGTTAAACCGGCTTACCTGATCACGGATGCCGAACGTGTAAAAAAAATAAACGCTTCTGATAATAAAGAGGGAATCACGGCAATTGAACGTTCGCAATTTATCCAGCAAACACGATCGGCAACAACACCTGTCGAAAATGATTGGTCTATGGATGCAGAACAAACGGCCGTGTTACTTTTTACCAGCGGTACCACCGGCACACCGAAAGCCGCGGTGCTGCGCCATAAACATCTCGTTTCCTATATTCTCGGCTCGGTAGAATTTTGTTCTGCATCGGAAGACGATGCCACGCTGGTTTGCGTGCCGCCTTATCATGTGGCCGGTATCGCCGCGATGCTCAGTTCTGTGTATGCCGGTCGTCGATTGATTCAATTACCCAATTTCACCGCAGAAGGTTGGCTGAAAGTAGCTCGTAACGAAAAAGTCAGCAATGCGTTTGTTGTACCGACGATGTTGGCCCGAATCGTCGAATCACTCGAAGGAAAAAAATCTGCTGACCTGCCGCACCTGAAAGCGATTTCCTATGGCGGCGGCAAGATGCCGCTGTCCATCATCGAACGTGCCATGGCTTTATTTCCGAATACGGACTTCACCAACGCCTATGGCTTGACAGAAACCAGTTCCACCATCGCAGTGCTGACACCCGAAGATCATCGCGCCGCCGTAGCGAGCACTGATGAAAAAATTCGCCGCCGCTTGATCTCTGTCGGGCGCGCACTTCCCGGCGTCACCATTGAAATACGCAATGACGAAGGCGTCACACTCGGCGCGCACCAGCGCGGGGAAATTTATGTCAAAGGCGAACAGGTCAGCGGCGAATATGAAGATCGCGGCAGCGTGATTGATAAGCAGGGATGGTTCCCGACGCGCGACGCTGGCTCCATGGACGAAGCAGGTTATTTATTCCTGGAAGGTCGTGCCGACGACGTGATTGTGCGCGGCGCAGAAAATATGTCGCCCGGTGAAATTGAAGACGTGTTGCTTGAACATCCCGCCGTTTCTGATGTTGCCGTGGTCGGCATTCCCGATGAACAATGGGGCGAAGCCGTCGCTGCTGCTGTTGTATTAAAAACTGGAAAGCACGCTAGCGAAGAAGAATTACAAAACTGGGTGAAAGCCAAATTACGTTCATCACGAGTCCCGCAGTATATTCAATTTCGCAAGGAGCTGCCCTACAATGAAACAGGAAAGCTCTTACGACGCGTGATCAAGGCCGATATGGCCAAATAGTTTTTATACAGAACCTGCTATCCCTGGACCAGTTCAAAATCATATTTGGAAACGCCGCATTCCGGGCACTCCCAATCGTCAGGCACGTCTTCCCACTTGGTACCCGGTGCAATCCCCTCTTCCGGCAGCCCCTTTTCCTCGTCATAAATAAATCCACAAATCACACATTCATATTTACGATAGGCCATATGTACTCCAGAATAAAACCTTAAAAAATTGCGCCGATATTGTACAAACTGGTGACAATGCTATCACAAAGATTCCGTCGCAAATAATAGCTGTCTGTAGGCCGGGATGATAAAAATCAATATTTGTACTTAATTAAGCGGGCAACGACTGGAGCACCTGTCCTGTTAAGCCCGCCGGACTCTGGTAAACTGGCCGTCTTTATTTTATTCCCCCGGTGGAGTACAACATTTATCGTATGTGCGATATGACGATATCAACAATGAAAATCATCCGGATGGGCTTGTGGTGCGTCGCTCTCATGACAGGCCTCGCAAGTAACTGCCTGGCGATACCGACAACAATTCCTCCCGCATCCCTTGCACCCACCCTGAACGGGCTGAAAATTTCCTATTTTATGAAGCAAAATATAATCAAGGTTACTACTTATGTTATTAATAACGAAGCATTCCCTGTAATTTGTGAAATGCAATATGAAAGTGGCGCGGACAAAAAGCATTCTGTAGAACAACAAATCCTGTCCAAAAAAGCCACCTCGTTCAGCTTTGATTATGCAAAAGAAAGCGGATCCATTATTCTGCAACTGGTCTGTGTCAAACTCGATGCGGAATCAACAACTGCGGCTCCATCACTGGACACGGTACCAGCACCCGTGAATGAAACCCCGGAAAAAGAAAGCACAACTCCTCATTCAACCGTTGAAGAAGTTGAAATTTCATCCCCTCATTAAATTATTTTCCTATGACGCTATACAATTCAAAAAACCAAACGCTCTGGCTGGATAAAAGCAATGCGTTTATTCATATCATCGATCAAACCAAATTACCTTATGCGCAAGAAACCAAGGCGCTTAAAACACTGGAGGAAGTCTGCCATGCGATTGTCTCCATGCAAGTGCGCGGTGCGCCCCTGATTGGTATCACAGCCGCGTTTGGTTTTGCTTTCGCCTTGCGCGACAATTTATTAAACAGTAAAAAATTATCTATAAACGATATAGAAAAAAAATTACTCGATACTCGCCCTACAGCAGTCAATTTGCACTGGTGTGTTGCACGCGTTGTCGATGCAGTAAAAAAAGTTTCCGAAGAGCAACAAGCCAGCGTCGCGCTGTCCACTGCCCAATTGTTGTGGCAGGAAGACAGTGCGATGTGCAACGCCATTGGCGACTATGGTTATGAAATTATCAAACAACTATCACTCAAAAAAAATAAAACCCTGAACATCCTGACGCATTGCAATGCCGGTTGGCTCGCAACGAGTGTTCTGGGAACCGCCATTGCACCGATCTACAAAGCACATGAAGTGGGCATCGATTTGCACGTCTGGGTCGATGAAACGCGGCCTCGTAATCAAGGCTACCTGACTTCCTGGGAGTTAACACAAGCCGGTGTGCCACACACGCTGATCGTCGACAACAGCGGCGGCCACATCATGCAACACGGCCTGGTGGATATGTGCATCGTTGGCAGTGATAGAACGACGGCGCATGGCGATGTCTGCAATAAAATTGGAACCTATCTCAAAGCATTGGCGGCACACGATAATCACATCCCTTTTTACGTCGCCCTCCCCACCTCCACGATTGACTGGTCTATTAACAATGGCGTAAAAGAAATTCCTATCGAGCAACGTTCCGCTGACGAAATCACACGTGTGTATGGATTAGACGATAAGGGCAACGCTTCCTCTATTATCGCCGTACCAAAGCAAACCACCGTCGCCAACTATGCGTTTGATGTGACGCCCGCCAAATACGTCAGCGCCCTGATTACCGAGAAAGGGGTTTTTAAAACCACCGCTGAAGAAATGCAAAAGCTGAAAGGCCTGTGTGTATAAAATCTTCGTGTATCTCTTCATGTATAATTGCGCCTTTATTTTCCAGGCTCCAATCCTATGAGCACAGCTATTGATACCCCCATTAATACATCAATGATTGATATATTGATAAGCGCCCGTTATGTGATTCCGGTGATTCCCCTGGACACCGTACTGGAAAACCACAGCGTTGCAATTCATAATGGAAAAATTATCGATCTTTTCCCAAACACGGCATTAAAACAAAAAGCATATCAGGCGAAGCAACATCATCAGCTCGATAAACATATCCTGATTCCCGGGCTCATCAACTGCCACGGCCACGCGGCCATGTCCCTGCTGCGTGGATTTGCAGACGACCTGGCCTTGATGGACTGGTTACAAAATCATATCTGGCCTGCGGAAGGCAAATGGGTGAGCGAATCTTTTGTATTTGATGGCTCGTTGCTGGCGATTGCCGAGATGATCAAAACCGGCACGACGACTTACAGCGACATGTATTTCTTTCCCGATCAATCGGCGCGCGCGGCGTTACAAGCCGGTGTTCGTGCGCAACTCTCCTTCCCTATTTTTGAATTCCCGAGTAACTGGGGAAACAACGCACAAGAATATATTCACAAAGGCTTGCAAGTACGAGATGCCTACAAAAACCATGACATGATCAACGTCGTGTTTGGCCCGCACGCACCTTACACCGTTTCCAACGCGACTTTCGAAAAAGTCGCCATGCTGGCAGCAGAAACCGACAGCGCGATACAAGTGCATTTGCACGAAACACAATTCGAAGTGGAGAGTTCTGTGCAGGAACACGGTGTACGACCCATTGAGCGATTAAATAAACTCGGCATACTCACGCCACGCACCCAGTGTGTACACATGACCGCGCTGAATGACAAAGATATCCAAACGATTAAGGACAGTGGCAGCCATGTCATTCACTGCCCGGAATCCAACATGAAACTCGCCAGCGGTTTTTGTCCGGTCGATAAATTAACCAAAGCAGGCATCAACGTTGCGCTCGGCACCGACAGCGCCGCCAGTAACGACGACCTGGATTTACTTGGCGAATTAAAAAGCGCGGCTTTGTTGGGGAAAGTCGTCGCCGGTGATCCAACCGCGCTGAGTGGCCACAGTGCATTGCGCATGGTCACCATCAACGGCGCTAAAGCGCTGGGCATGGAAGAAAAAATTGGCAGCATCGAAATCGGAAAGCTGGCTGACTTGTGCGCGGTGAGCATTGATGAAATCGATGCGCGTCCACTCTACTCGCCTGTTTCCTCCCTCATCTATACCAACAGCGGTGCGCGGGTAAAACACGTCTGGGTCAATGGCAAACAACTATTGAACAATGGCGCCCTCACCACGCTGCATGAAACTGAATTGCGTGAGAAAGCGTCTCACTGGGAAGCGAAAATAAAATGAGTGAATCCCTGAACATAGATCCGGGTGAAGTAAAGAAATTTGAAGACCTCGCCAATCGCTGGTGGGATCCCAACAGTGAATTCAAGCCCTTACACGATATCAATCCGTTACGCGCAAATTATATTGACGAACGCTCACCGGTCGCGCAAAAAAATGTGCTCGATGTCGGTTGCGGTGGCGGCTTATTGTCAGAAGCACTTGCTTTTCGCGGTGCCAAAGTAATGGGCATCGATGCGGGTGAAACGCCCCTTAAAGTTGCAAAGTTGCATCTGCTGGAGAGCGGTGCACAGGTTACTTATCAACAGATCACCGCCGAAGAACTCGCGGTGCAAAAACCGGCCGCATTTGACGTCGTTACTTGTCTTGAAATGTTAGAGCATGTACCGGACCCCGCTTCTGTCATCCAGGCCTGCGCTACCATGTGCAAACCCGGCGGACACCTTTACTTTTCCACCATCAACCGCAATCCCAAAGCCTATCTGTTTGCCATTATCGGTGCAGAATATTTATTAAAACTGTTACCTACAGGCACGCATGACTTTGAAAAATTTATTAAACCTTCAGAACTAAGTCAGTGGACGCGTGCCGCCGGGCTTGAACTCAAGGACATGACAGGCATGACCTACAATCCAATTACCAAACGTTACAAGCTGGATGCAAATGATGTCGATGTGAATTACCTGATCCATTGCATCAAGCCCAGGTGATTCGCCAGCCATGACTCTCAAAGCAGTACTCTTTGACCTCGATGGCACGCTGCTGGATACCGCGCCGGACTTCGTGACTTCACTCAACTTATTATTAGTGGAAGAAAAGAAAAAACCGCTCGATTATCAGATCATACGCAACACCGTTTCCAACGGTGCTAAAGCGCTGGTACAACTGGCGTTTCCGCTGGAAGAAACGGATCCTGAATTTGAACACTTGCGCCAACGATTATTAGCACTCTACAGCCAGCATCTTGCAGATAAAACCTTGCCCTTCCCTGGCATTAGTGAGGTGTTATGTTTTCTCAAACAGCAAAAAATATCCTGGGGCGTTGTCACTAACAAACCCTTTTTTTACACCGAACCCCTGCTCAAGCAAATGCCTTTTCCTGTTGCGCCACATACGGTTGTCTGTCCGGATCATGTCACACATCGCAAACCGCATCCCGAACCCATGTTGCTCGCCTGCAAACAACTGGACTGCAAACCTTTTGAAGCGATTTACCTTGGTGATCACCGTCGCGATATCGAAGCAGCGCAGAATGCGAGCATGAAGACCATCGCCTGTGCTTACGGTTATATTGAAGCGGGAGACAAAGTCTCTGATTGGCATGCCGACTATAGCGTGCAACAAGTCAAAGACATTATTCCCATTTTGCAAAAAATAATTAAGGCAGATTAAATTTTATGAAAAAAATCGAGACGATCCCTTCTTCTTTTAGTGCCAAAAATAATTGCCTGAAAGATAAATTTATTTTAGTCACCGGCGCGGGCGATGGCATAGGCCGTGTCGCCGCCCTCACCTTTGCCAGTCACGGCGCCACGGTTCTCTTGCTGGGAAAAACAGAAAGCAAATTGAACGCGGTCTATGACGAAATAGAAAAAAACCAGTGGTCACAACCGGCGTTATTGCCCTTCGATTTAAACAGCAGTGATCCTGAGCAATATAAAATTATTTCCAAAGTAATAGCAGAAAATTTTGGCCGACTCGATGGTCTCTTGCACAACGCGGGAATCCTCGGTGATCGATCTTCTATTGAGAGCTATAAACCCAAACGCTGGATGGACACCCTGCAAATAAACCTGAATGCTCCTTTCCTGCTGACACAAGCGCTGTTGCCACTCCTGAAAAAAGGGGGCCATGCGTCGATTATTTTTACTTCGTCAGGTGTCGGGCGAACCGGCCGCGCTTACTGGGGTGCTTATGGCGTTTCCAAATTTGCTATCGAAGGCTTGATGGAAACGTTGGCGGATGAACTGGTGGATACGACAACGATCCGCGTCAACTGCATTAATCCCGGCCCCACTCGCACCACCATGCGCGCGCAAGCTTATCCGGCAGAAAATCCTGAATCATTAAAGACGCCGGAACAACTCATGCCGACTTATCTTTATTTAATGAGCGATGAAAGCGTCAAGGTCACGGGAAAATCTTTTGACGCGCAAAAATAATCCTGTCTTTTAGCTAGGCTTTACCCAGGTAGACATCGCTGATCAGCGTCCGTATCAATTCCGTCGATGTGAGTTTGATACCCGCCGCATTGGCAGCCGCCAATGCACAATCGAGATCCTTTTCACCGAGCGCTGCAAAAGGCCCAAAAATTTGCTGCATCTGCTCCGGTGTACAACTCGTCAGGCAACCGTTGCGGCCACTGATAAAGGTGTGCATCTGTTCATTGATAACACCGTTTGATTTCCCGACTTCACGCAACACACTTTCCGAAAGACCGCAGGATTTGGCCAGCTTGCTGGCTTCTGCCACCGCAGTGAATTGCGCATAGGTAATCAGGTTGTTGCAGAGCTTCAATACAATACCAATGCCCACGTCACCGGCATGAATAATTTTTTCGGCAGAGGTTTCAAATACCGGTCGACATTTTTCCAGCGTGGCCGCATCCGCCCCCACCATGTAGCACAGGCTTGCTTTCTCTGCACCACCCGCACCGCCAGTGATCGGCGCATCAATAATCACAATGCCCTTGTGCTTTCCTTCCGCGTTCCATTTCATAATTTCTGATTGATGCACGGTGCTGTGTATCGCCACAATCGTTCCTGGTTTTGCGTTTTCCAATATGCCGTCTTTTCCATACAACAAGGATTCCACGTCTTTCCCGTCACGCACACACAAACCGATATGATCACAGTGTTGAAATAATTCTTTTGGATCAGTAACCGCTTTGGCGCCGAGCGCCGCTAATTCCTGGCGCGGTTTTTCAAATACGTCATAGACATAAACAGTAAAGTTCCCTTTCAAAAGATGTTTCGCCATGGGTTTGCCAATATTACCCAAACCAATAAAACCGACATTGCGTTTTGCAGACATGAAAAATCCTCGTTTACACTTTACATTTACTTAGCGGGTCTTTTCAGAATAAGGCCTGAAGACTTGTAGCTTAACACTACTTCATTGTTTTGATTAATCAGTTTAGTAACTGAAGTGATAATTCCCATATTCGGTTTTGATTTGGAGTCACGTTTTGATTCAACAAAACTGGCGCAATGCAAACGATCACCCGGTCGCACCGGCGCCGGCATACGCATCTCGTCTACCCCTAAACCCGCCACAGCAGCGGTGGGTTCTCCGATCATGGTATTGGCTAACAAAGTACAAATAGCATAGCTATGGACGCTGGAAGCGGTTAATCCCAATGGCCATTGCTTCGCTTCTTCTTCATCGATATGAAAGGGCTGTGGATCCCAGGCTTTGGCAAAGGCAATAATTTCTTCCTTGCCAACTACATAGTCTTTTGATTTGTGTTCCTGGTTTAATTGAATGTCTTCAAAATATAACATCAGATGTGTCCTGTATCGACGGGCAAGCTGGAAATCTCCCGGTTAATAAAATTAAATAAATTCCAGGTGACTTTGTCATCCAGTATCCTGGCATTCGGTGCGTAATCCATAAATGCCTTGACCAGATAACGAATTTCGGTGCGCGCTACGTGCGCTCCCACACAGTAGTGAACACCATGACCAAAGGACAAGGCATTTTTATTGTTGCGTGCAAACTGGCACAACTCCGGCGCATCGAACGCTGCCGGGTCGTTATTCATGCCAGCAAAACTTAGCAAGACAGTTTGTCCCTTGAGAAATTTGTGTCCCTTGTATTCGGTATCGCGTATCACAAAACGGTAAGCAAATTTTCCACCGTGCGCAAAACGAACGAGTTCCTCGACGGCCGAATCAATCTGGTCAGGATTTGCCTGCAACCAGGCGCGTTGCGCATGCTGTGTGAGATAGGCATGAATGACCAGCGTCAAAGTAAAAGTAGTAGCCGTTGAACCGGTAATAATCAGCGCCAGCAAGGTGTATTTAATATCATCATCGGTTAAACCACCGATTTCATCGGCGGCTTTCAGGAAATCACTGATTAAATCTTCACCGGGATTTTCACGCGCCCGGTTCACCAGCGTTTGCAATTCACCGTGCATAGCAACCGCGCATTGCTCGGAGAACAAACGCTGTTCATGGCTCAGGGTCGGGTCAATCATGCGCGCCATGGTTTTGCAGTAACCCAGGAATTCTTCCTTGTTTTCAAGCAGGCGATCCACGCCATAAATAGACGTTAACACCGCGTAGGGAATCTGGTCTGCAAAATCCCGCGCCACATCTACCACACCCGGCCTGGATAATTTTTCCTTCACAATACGGTCGATCGTTTCCTTTATCTGGTTTTCAATGCGCCTCAATGCCGAAGGGCTAAACGCACGCACCAGCAGTTTTCGAACCAATGGATGCTTTATTTCATCATTGAAAGGATTATCTTCACGAAATTTTTGCGAAACCGGATAATGTTTCGCGTAATCAACCGAAGAATAGTTCCCGGAAAATTTGGGCGACAGATGCATGTCTTCATGCATGAATAGCTGTTTGCAATCTTCATTGCTGGTCACCACCCAGAAGCCCATGGCCTGGTCAAAGAAAATCGGCGCCGCATCGCGCAAGGGTTTTGCAAACGCATAGGGATGCTTGCAAATATCTTCACCAAATAAATCCAGTTTTTGGGCAGTACTCATTATTTACCTGCGCTTTAATAAAATGGGCATGTTATCCGCTGGTTTTGGCAAGGGCAACGATTGCATAAACGGTTCTTTTTTGTGTCGCGCTTCAAAATCATACTTCAACATAAATTTATAGAGGAAGCATTTGTATTCCATTTGCGAGAAATGCATGCCAATACATTTATGCGCGCCACCGCCGAAAGGATGAAACTGGAAGCTGTGTTTTTTATGTTCATTGCGCTCTGGTGAAAAACGATCCGGATCAAATTTAAAAGGATCTTTCCAGTACGCTTCCATGTGATGCGTAAAGCGCGGCACAGAAAAAACCATGGTATGCGCCGGAATTTTTACGCCGGCAAGTTCCACGTCGCGAATCGTGCGGCGCGGGATAATCGGCGTCGAGGAGCGCATGCGCTGCGTCTCAAAGAAAATTTGCTGCATATAAGGAACCGCATCCAGGTCTTCATAGCCCAAAGAGTCTTTGCCGAGGGCTTTGCATTCCTGGTAAAGTTTTTCCTTGACCTCCGGATTTCGTGCCAGATAATAAATCGTATGAGTGATCGCTGCGGTCGTGGTGTCGTGTGCGGCAAACAGCAGGAATATCGTCTGGCTGGCAATTTCTTCGTCACTAAATAAATTTCCCTCTTCGTCTTTCTCGCGACAAAAATGGCTCAGCATATCCAGACCATTACCCGCACGTTTGGTTGGCACTAACGCACGGAAAAATTTCGTCAGGTACTCCCGACCTTTCAAGCCTTTATCCAGCGTGTTACCCGGAAAGCGAAAGGGAACCATATACATAGTGCCATTCACGCAATCCATAAACGCTTTATTTAATTTCTGGACGCGCTCGCCTCTTTCGGTTTCACCAATAAATATTTCCGCCGCTACTTCCAGCAATAATTCCTTGATATGCATGAAAAAAGGAATAGTGGTGTTGACATCGGCTTCCCACTCCTTGAGTGCACGATCATAAATTCTGTTAATTTCATTGGTGTAATGTTTGAGCGATTCATTCTTGAATGCCGTTTGCAGGATGCGACGCTGATGCCGATGGTGTTCGAAGTCTTCCATGATCAGGCTGTTGCCAAAGAACACGGCCACGCGATCCATAAATCCCATGCGCGAGGAAAAATCCCGACCCGGATCGAGATACATGCGCTCCATCAAATCCGGCCCCAGCAACACCACCGCATTACTGCCCAACAAATGCACCTGGATTACCGGGCCGTATTTGGGATAATTTTCACGCGCCCACTCAAAGGGATCTTTGTAAAACGATAAGGAGTGGCCCACCAATGGCAGGCCTTTATCGCCGGGAATGCCGCTGAAATCTTCGTTATTCGGCTGGTGAACATAATCATCATAATTCGTTACGGTGTTCATTGCAGTGGGAATTGCCATAAAGAATCCTGATAATAAAGTTAAGTTAACATGAATGAGCAAGATTACTCATTCATGTTTATTCACCAATTTCTACTCACCTGTAAACACAGGTTTACGTTTTTCTTTAAACGCTTTCATGCCTTCTTTGGAATCTTTCGTTCCAAAAATAGCCCAGCCCAATGCCTCTTCTTTCTTCAGTGCTTCAACCTCTGATAAGTCGAATTGGTTTTCGCGCAGTGATTTCAAAATCGCTTGCACAGACAGCGGCGCGTTTTCACACAGCTCTTCTGCAATTTTCAGCGCTTCGTTCAGGGCCTGGCCTTTGGGTACCACACGATTGATCAAGCCCCATTTCAACGCTTCCTGTGCGGTCACGTGGCGGCCGAGCAATAAAATTTCTGCTGCCAGCGCATAAGGAATCTGGCGACGCAAACGAATCGTCGAACCACCGAGCGGGAACAAACCGCGTTTGCATTCGGTTACACCAAACACTGCATCTTCGGCCCCGACACGAATATCCGTGCCTTGCAAAATTTCAGTGCCACCCGCCAATGCATAACCTTCCACCGCCAGTATTACCGGCTTCTTCGGCTGATTGTGGCGCAACAGTGCTTGCCAATGCAGATCCGGAATATCTTTCATCATCTGCTGGATCATTTCAGCATTCGCATCGCCAGCCGTACCCGATTTCAAATCCATACCGGCGCAAAAAGTATCTCCTTTGCCCGTGAGGATAGCGCAGTACAAATTTTTATCCTCATCCAGACGACGCCAGGCGCGATACATGCCGACCAGCATCTGGCTGCTCAATGCATTTTTTGCTTCGGGACGATTGAGTGTCACCACCATGATGTGGCCTTTTTTCTCAATCGTGCAATTCTCGGTGCTGATATCGAGTGTCTCAAATTTATCTGACATGTTTATCTCTCCAAAGTTAAAGTTAAAATAAAATCATTGTCATCCTCGCGAATGCGGGGATCCATATTTTCTGGTTTCCCGCCTGCGCGGGAATGACTAAATTCTTCAATCATTTCTTCAAAACAAAGTTGGTTTTCATGCGATCCCAGGTTTGGGGCGTCAAACCTTTTTCACGCAACTTGAATTTTTGTACCTTGTTGGTTGGCGTGTAAGGCAGGGAATCAACAAATTCGATATAACGCGGCACAAAAAAATACGGCGCCTTGTCGTTGATAAAACGCGCCAGCTCCTCTGCAGTAACTGAAGCGCCCGGCTTTAACACCACATCAATTTTTACTTCCGTTTCATTCTCGATATGTTCTGACGGAATACCAAAACAAGCCACGGCCGCCACCGCCGGATGTTGCATGACTTGTGCCTCGACTTGCAACGAGGAAATATTACGACCCTTGTCGCGAATGAAATCACTTTTCCTGTCAACAAAAAAGAAATCACCATCGGCATCGCGGATGCCAAGGTCGCCGGTGCGATACCATTCGCCCTGCTCTCCACGATGATAGGCATTTTTGGTGGCTTCCGGATTTTCAAAATAGCCATTGAAAATAATAAAAGGTTTATACGGTTTCAGGCAAAATTCGCCTGCCACGCCCGGCGGACATTCATTGCCTTCATCATCGCGAATACTGACTTCAACGCCGGGCGCTACCGCACCGAGGCAATTCGGTTTCCATTCTTTCTTTCCGTCTTCACTGCAACGCAAAATTAGCGCCGCTTCGCTTTGACCAAAGCCTTTTTGCAAACGCTCTATGCCAAAACGTTTCATAAACGGCTTGACCAGATGCGGCGGCAAGGGAATCACGTTCATATTGCGCAAGGTGTTGTTATGATCGTCCGGGGTTTCCGGTGCATTCCACAAAAACATGTGCATGGCGCCGAGTGTGGTGGTTTCGGTCGCCTTGTAGAATTTGATGCGATTCCAGAATTCCGATGCGGAAAAATGTTCATCCAGCCCCACCGGCAATCCGACAATCAGTGCACGATAAATAATCGTAATCCACGCCGCGGTGTTATACAGCGGCAGGCAGTTATACAGCACATCGCCTTTGCGTACTTCAAAATAATCCAGCGGACTTTCTGCGGTGTTGATCCACACATTGTGCGGTTGCAACACGCCCTTGGATTTTCCTGTCGTACCGGAAGTCCAGAGTATGGAAGAAGTATCGCCGTAATGAATTTCCACTTTCGGCGGTTCTGCATCCGACAATGAATCAAAGGATGACAAGGCCACCGCACCTGAGGGCAGATTTGCACCGGGCAGCACTTTCACAATCAGCTTTTCGTTCTGCAATGCGTTGCACTCCTGCAGGCGTGGATACTTGTCTGTATCTGTGAGTACCACTTTGCCTTTGCTTTCATGAATCGCTTCAGCAAGCCATGTCCCTTTGTAATCGCCATTGATGGGAACCCAGATGGCGCCCAGCTTATTAGCGGCGAAGGCCATAAAAATAAATTCCACGCTGCTGCGCATAAAGATAACCACGCGGTCACCTTTCTTCACGCCGAGCTGTATCAAACCCTGTGCATAGCGATTGACGATGTGATTGACTTCAGAAAAAGAATAGCTACGATCATTCACCAGATAACACGGCAGATCCGGAATCTGCTGCGCCTGCAGCGTCAGTATGCGCCCGAGGTTTCTATCGGCAATGTCTTTTAACGGAAGTATATTCACTCAGGCACTCAAAAAAGTTTTATCAGGAAGAATGGTTATCTTGCGACCAATAAATTCTTCTTCAGTCATTTTTTTCAACAAGGCCTTGTCGAGTGATTTAGCCACCGTGCGTGCACCATTCGCTGTATCACAATAGACAAAACTGTGCGAGGGTCCTTCTTTATTGAACACCACGGTGTAACCCACAATCGTCGCGGCACCCTGGTAATTCACATCGGTTGGCAAAGGCGCGTCTATTTTCGCTACGGCTTCCGTCACGTCTTCAAAATAAAATCCTTTTCCATCCGATGAAGAGCGATTCGGTTCATTGGAAAACAAGGCCACGCCTTCTTTCCCAAAAATTCCGCTCAGGTTAGAGACGATACCGATTTGTCTTCCCAATTTTGATTTATCTCTCAATACATCAACAATGCGCACGACACTGTCAATCGACGCATGATTGTAAGGGCCGCCGGCAAACGCCATGGAACCACTCACAGACCAGGGAATGTGATTAATTTTTAAATCCTGCCCAAACGTTTGTATCGCGGAAGGAAAGCAACTGTAAAGATCCGCAACCGTTATATCTTTCGCAGAAATACCTGCCAATGCATAAGCGCGCTCACCCGCCATTACAGCGCCGGGTTGCGTGTGTAATTGTTTTTTCTGCGCCAGGCACACCACGTGTTTGTTTTGTGTTCCGGCAAGAGGATAAATCCAGTGTTTGCTATCCAGTCCGAGTGCTTGCGCTTTACTGGCGGAGCACACCAGAATCGCGGCGGCCTGATTCACATTCCACTGGCTGTTAAAACGCTTGGTGTAGGGAAACGCCAACATTGCATTTTTATCACTTGCGTTGCGAATATCATTGGCGGCGATGACTTCTCGACTCCAGGCACGCGGATTGTTTGCGGCGATCTGGCTGTACTGACTGTACAACTCGGCAATGCGTGTGCGATGCGCATCAGGACTCAGGCCCTGGTGTTTGCGTAATGCAGATTCAATCACCGAAAATAATTCTACGGGCATAAACATGCCTGCGGCGGCTTCGACATCGGATGCAAAGGGATCCGGAATGCCGACGTATTCATCCGGCGCGGGCGTGTCTTCGCCTTGCTGTGTGGTGCTGATTTGTTGCCCGGTAATTTTGGCGCGCAGTTCGCGATACTTCGCTTCACCGCCAACCACCACGCCGATATGTTGTTCGCCCTGCTCAATCGCCTGGCACAATTCAAACAGCGCCGATAACTGTAAGTTGCCGACATCAGCGAGTGTATTTTTGGCTTTGCTGCAACCGAGCGTATCAGCAATCAGCTTGCCCGGGTTTTTGTATTCCCACATGCCCTTGAGGACGGTGATGGTTTCGAGTTGCTTTACGAGCGCTTCCGAGCCGGCATCACGCGCCGCATCGCTGATGGCCTTGGCCATCAACTGGTAAGCTTCGGCACTCACTAGTGGGTCATCGAATTTTTCCTGGCAAAAACCCACACCAATAATGACGGGAGTCCATTCATATACGGACGGAGGCAAACTCGGCATGACTGATTCCTCGAGTAACTAGGGTTCGTGGTATATCAAACTGTTTAGGTATACTACAGTGTATTTACTCAGTGTCTTTAAGGAAAATACGAAGCGGCACTCTACGCAATAGGCCTGCACCCGAGCTATGCGATATATAGAGGATGCAAGACCCTGCGCTCTACGGAGCGCTTTGATGATTTATACTGCGGCTCTCGTTCATTCGTTACATTCATTGATTAAAAGGAGAACACTATGCCCTTAATAGAAATCGTGGTTGGTTTGGCGCTGGTACAGCTGGTTGCTTTTTCCATGCTGGTTGGCAGAGCCCGTGGCAAATACAATATCGAAGCCCCCGCTACCACTGGCCATGAAATGTTTGATCGTTATTTCCGCGTGCATATGAATACCGTGGAAATGATCATCGTGTTTATCCCCGCTATTTATTTGTTTGGAAAAAATATCAGTGAGCCATGGGGTGCAGGCATTGGCGCTGTTTATTTGATCGGTCGTATCCTGTTTTTGAAAGGCTATGTTGCTGATCCTAAAAAACGTGGGCTCGGTTTTGGATTATCCTTCATACCCACGATGATTTTGTTGCTTGGTGGTTTGGGCGGCGCGATTTGTCAGGCGATTAAATAAGTCGCAGAATTAACTGTTAGATTTCAAGGCAAGCTATGACGCGAAGCTTAATCATTGTTCTAACTTTATTAACATCAAGTTGCACTCTAGTTAATGATAGCTTTATTATCAAATTTGGTTATTTATCTGTTAATCAAAATACTAAAGAGGCGACTGTAATAGAAGAAACGAACAAAATTAAATACGGATCAGAGTTACCTTGGGGCTTCACTGTAGAACCAAAAATTAAAGGAACTAAATTTTCTATACAAACAATAAGCAAAGGCACATGTGAAAGTAATGAAAATAGCGGCCCGTATACAACCGAAGGTTATTATGAAATATCCACATGGGACTCTGATTCAAGGCCTTGCATGCGTGATTTAAAAATATATATCAATGACGCCCTTGTAAAAACAATTACATACGAGGTTCTCAACAAATAAAATATTACAAAGCTGTACACTAGCCGTTATACAAAAAAAGGATGCTTTCGCATCCTTTTCTATTTCTACTGTAGTATTTTAAATTACGGCGTACGTCTTACACGCACAATAGGTGACGGACGTGTCGGGCGGGTTTTGTAGAACAGCTCGGCCGTTTCTTTTGCTTTGTCACTACACTTCGGATGCGCCCACTCCACATCGTCATACACAATATTGTCATCGCTCTGGAATTCTTTGCCACGAATTCGATTCACACCCGCTGGCACATAATCCAGTTCCAGATCGTGGCGAAGTTTCCACGCAATGTTGTGATCCGCACACGAGGTATCACCGCTCACGCCGAGCGCACCGATCAACTTGCCGGTTTTGTCATAGAGCGGCAGGCCGCCACCGAATACATTGATGCCACCGATTTTTTTTCCAACCATAAAATCTTTTTCCGTGCCGTAATCAGCGCTGTTGCCACCGTAGGCCACGGATACATCCACCGGATTGGAATCCTGCAAACCAAACAAGGATTTTCCCGGCTGTACCGCGGTGTACAAATTCGCCGTAGAGAGTGCGAAGTCCGGCAAGCTGAACGCATTCGCGGTATTCGCTTTTTGTGCAGAGATCACACGGCTGCCCGGCCATTGGTCACCGCGATCTTTACCGGAGAACACCACCGCGCGCACCACGCCGTCACGATCCACGATGGTTGCCCACATATCGAATTCCAGTCCGCCGTTATCAGAACCCACTTCGGACTTTAATTTATCGTGCAATTCTTTAGCGGATGGCAAACCATCTGCATGGGAAAGCATCGGTAACAGCAACACAGAACCGAGCGTTGCAATCATCGCCTTGATAAAGAAATGTTTTTTTAACATGCGTGACCTCCTGTTGGTCATAGTCTTCATAAAAAATGTGTTCGTTTAAGTAATTAATCTTTAATTACACCGTAAAGACGCGGCAAGGCTTTTGTGCCCCAGGTAAAAACGACAAAAGGCATAATCAACCAGGAACAGTTCGACAAAATAAACTTGGCAATAAAATTGTTCGGGTTCGCCACATCCACATCCGGGAAATGATGGAAGGCTTCAAGCGAATAGTACTGAATCGTCGGCGCAATATGCATACCCGCGCAGAACATCAACATATAAACCGCCGTCGTACTTTTGCGATTGGATTTATACCAGAGGTACAAGGCCACCGCAGAAATCGCGGCATTCGTACAAGCCCACACTTCCGAGAACAACACGTGCAATTCAACATACAAGTAACGAATATCACCGCCTTCGATGTAAGACCACCACGGATAAGCCCACAGTTGATCTTCTGCATACGCCATCTGTTGGTAACCAAACACCCAGGGTACTTCATAAGTCAGTGCGATCAACACATAAACCCACACCCAGATTTCAATCATCATCGTGAAGCGCTGGAAGTTCGTGTAATTTGCAAGAGACGGTAATTTCAGCCAGGGCGTGACATACATGCCCAGCAGGCAAACATCAAAAGTCCAGAAACTGACATAAGCCATCTTGACGATGTCAGCACCAAAAAAATGAACTCCAAGGCCGCCGAGGAAAGAAACATTGGACAAGGTGAGCGCAAAAAAAGCAATCAACAGGGATACTTCACTGTTGATCAGCGGTACGTGTCGATAAATCCATTGCGCTACAGGGTTTGGTGCAGACATGACGCCCCCAGGTGATGATGCGGGTCTTTATTAAAAAACGCTGACTACTCTAACAACTTTACGGTTAAAATCAAAGTGTAAGATTCACTCTGCTTGTCAGATGTAAAGTGCCATAACTCGAGAGATAACATTTTTATGGTTAAGAAAATATTACTGGCACTGCTGCCCCTGCTTGTTTTGAGTGGGTGCGCGACCTTTCATTATGAAAGCACTCATTCCAGGCGTGCGGTAACGGAATGCATTGCTTCCGGTTGGGAAAATTCCAATCTCAATCCTGATAGCCAAATTCCGGTGATGGTCGAGGATTTAACAGATTCTTTTCTCCTCGTGGCTGCGTTACCCTCGCCTTTTCCCTCAGGCACGAAACATCCGAAGTGGGCCGTTTGGGCAGAAGTTCATGACAAGGAACAGGGATCAACAACGGAATATCGCCGCGTCGCGCAATTCTTTCATGAGAAACTTGATTACACAGCACAGGATTGTCAACAACGTGCTGAAGAAGGTGCACCGGTTCCTTTCGTAGATACAGAGACCACTCCGTCAGCTATCATTGAAGGACAATTTATTCGCCATAGTACGTTCAATTGGGATAATGTGACTGTGAAGGCTGTCGATCGCCATCTCCTGATACTGAAACCCAATGAAAACGGTGACACACTCCCTGCCACGCGCATTACGACAGGTGAGCATCTAATTACCGTAGCGCTGACCTACAACCACAATAACTGGCCACGTTTTATGTCAATCGACATGCCCGCAACGATTGTTGCTAACAAACATTATATTTTAGTTGCGATTGATAACGGTGATGATCATATCCTTGAACTGCAAGACAAGGAAACAGGAGAAAATGTTTTCCACCCCCAACCCGCATCAACGGACGGCAAGCGGACTATAGTCCCTCCACCTGCACCCATTGTCGTTCCACTCATGCGATTTTAAAAAAATTGCGCCCAGAAGTCTGTAAATTAATTAATTGGTCAGCCCGACGCCTTTCATGCAATGCGGCCCGCCCCAGTGCTCAACAACCTTGCCATTTTCAAAACGTAAAATCGCCGTGCCATTGATAGTCACTTTTTTTCCCGACGGCTTGACATCGTAATAATTCCCGCCCGTGTGTGTGCCGCTCAAGGTCCAGTTTGAGACGATGTGCTCACCGCTTTCCAAAACCAGATTGACATCAAAGGTCATATCAGGAAACGCCTTTTTAGCATTTTCCCAAAAATCTTTTTCATGACCGCGGATATCCGTGCCGACACGATCCGGTGCCACGCGTTCGGTGACATGGCTCATGAACGTATCCGCAAAATATTCATAAACCGCATCGTAGTCTGCTTTTGCCATGCGATCAGAATAAATGGCCAGGTTGTGTAAATTTTTACTCATGGCTCGCGTCCTGTTTGTTTTTATTATTATTTTTCACGTCAGGGCCCCTATCAATAACAGCAATCCGCTTGTTAAAGCCTTCCACCTTGTTTTTATAGGCATCCACTTCCTGAAATAAGGCCAGCCTGTCGTCACTGCATTTATGCGCCTGATAAGGTTGAGGCTTTGAACATTGCGCGTTGTAGTGCGATACTTTGTGATCAAGCGCTTTTTTCTCAGCCACCAGAGCCGCCCTTTCTTTAATAAAGGCCGACTTTTGATCCGCCGGAAAACTGCCCGGGATCAGCTCCAGTTCTGCCGCCAAAGCGCATGTCGAATAAGCTAATACACCCGCTGTTATCAATACGCCAATACGAAACTTCATTCGCTAGTCCTCTGTTTCAGGTGCTTAAAAAACCACACTATTGTGTGATAGAGTACCGCACCTTGCCCTATACAAGCTAGTGCAGCCCCATCAAAGAACACTGGAAAAACAATGAGCGAAGTCGGTACACCAGAAGCAGCTATACGGGATAAAGAAGCCGAGGAAACCCCTCTTAACGAATTCTATTTCCGTGTGCTGGTCTCCATTGCTGCTGCCAGCACGTTGATATCCCATATCACGTGGGGGGAGATTAATTTTCCGCTTATCTTTTTCTTCTTTTTATTCCTCTACCCGGTCATAGCCTATTTTATAACCAAAAAGTTTATATTCCATTTGAAATTGGTTACACGTGTTCTGGCGATTACCGATGCGTTTTTCCTGGGCACTCTGGTGCATATTATTGATTTCAGCTTGTTACCTGCCATTCTATTTCTCACCATCATCGTATGTCAGGCTCTAATCACCGGCGGCCCAAAAAAATGCGGGGAAGACATACTAGCCTACCTGTTCGGGCTGCTCAGTGCTTTTGTTTATTACGACACGCACTTTAACCCCATCGGGGATATTGCCAGCAGCCTGCCCAGCCTGATTGGAATCAGTTTTTATTTTATTTATTACTCACTGACCATTTATAACCGTATTCTGGAAGTGCGAGCCCAGGCAATCGCACTGCACAACGAACAACAGGATCTCAGGATGAAAACCTGGAACCTGTCACGCTATGTATCCCCGCAGGTCTGGAAAGTAATTTTTTCTGGCAATGCCATCAAGCTGGAAACCAAACGCAAGCAAATGACTATCTTTTTTTCTGATATCAAAGGCTTTAGTGAATTATCAGAACAGCTCGATCCTTCCGAGCTCAACGAAATATTGTCGGAATATTTAACGGAGATGAGTAACATCGTGCATAGGTTCGGTGGCACGATCGACAAATTTATTGGTGACGCCATTATGGTTTTTTACGGCGATCCCACCACCAAAGGCCTGAAGCAGGATTGCGTCGCTTGTGTATCCATGGCCATCGAAATGAAACGCAAAATGAAAGACCTGCAATTGAAATGGCAAAGCCATGGCATCAGCACACCGCTGGAAATTCGCATGGGCATCAACACTGGTTATTGCACGGTCGGAAATTTTGGAACACAACAACGCCTCGATTACACCGTGATTGGTACCGAAGTGAATCTGGCCAGTCGACTGGAATCGGTTTCGCCTTCAGGTGAAATCCTTATATCACAAGCCAGTTATGACTTGATCAAGGACGTAATTATGTGTCGCGACAGCGGCCTGGTGAAAGTAAAAGGTTTTGCACAGCCGATACAAACGTTCCAGGTAACGGATTTCAGGCAAAACCTCGGCAACAGCCAAACCTATTTTGACCATCGCACCGACGGATTTTCCATTTACATGGATATGGAAAAAATTAAAAACTACGACAAGGAGAAAGTACTGAAAATGTTGCTGGTGATTGCCACCAAATTAAAAAGCAAAATTACTTAAGCCGCTACTGACGCAACAAACGAATACCTAAAGGTTTTTCACCGCAATTAGTTCGAAACGGATTGATGTCCAGCCCGCCGCGTCGCTGGAAGCGCGCTTCCACGGTGAGTTTTTCACAGGCACAACGCTCCATCAAATCCCGAAAAATCTGTTCTACACATTGCTCATGAAAATCCGGATGCTGTCGATACGAGCAAATGTATTTGAGCAAACTCTCCCTATGAATACGCGGCCCACTGTAATTGATCAACACACTGGCCCAATCCGGCTGGCCCGTAACCGGACAATTGGTTTTTAATAAATGACTGTAAAGTGTTTCATGGACATGAACACGATGCGAACCTGCATTTTGATCCTCCCGCTGCAATAAACCGGCATCCACTTCATACTGGCTGATTGAAACCGGTAAATCATCCAGGCATTCACCCGGCAGGTGTCCCATAAACCGATTCGGGTTTGCAAAAGTTGATGCAGGAAACAAATCCACTTGCACGCTGCTTTGCACGGCAAAAGACAAGTCAATTACCAGGGTTTTTTTTACGTCTTCCAGCGAAGAAAATTTTGTTTGATTAAAAGAATTTAAATACAGTTTTAACGATTTTGATTCAATCATTCCAACAGACTGGCAGGGAAAAGAAAATATTCCGTAGGCCACCACCGGTTTTCCTTTTAAATCCAGCCAGGACAACTCATAGGCAGTCCAGATATCCACGCCATCAAAGGGCAATGAATTATTTTCGATTCCCAACAGCGCCCTGCTATCGCTTCTCGCCAGAGAACACAACAATGATGGCGTGTACTTGGTAATATAGGATACATTTTTTCCGAGCGAGAGACTGCCTTGTAAAGGTTTTATATCACTCATTCGCTTCAGCTTCTCAAGCCTTTACCGCTGTTTAACAGATGCAAGGCAAATAAAAATGCGAACACAATAAAAATGATAATCATTGAAAATGCATAAAAAATATTAATGTCCGAAACACCGAGTACACCATAACGAAAAGCATTCACCATATACAGGATGGGATTCAGCTTTGAAGCCATTTGCCAGAATTCAGGCAGCAAGGCGATAGAATAAAATACTCCACCAAGATAAGTCAGCGGTGTCAAAACAAAAGTAGGCACAATCGCAATGTCATCAAAATTCTGCGCATAAACGGCATTGATAAACCCTGCCAATGAAAAAAGTACGGCCGTTAAAAAAACAATGCTGCACATAATAAATACGTGAGTCACTTGCAAGTGCGTGAAAAATAATGACAGGAAGGTGACAATCACACCGACGGACAAACCGCGCGCCACCCCGCCAATAACAAATCCTGAAAGAATGACAAAGTTGGAAACGGGAGACACCAGCATCTCCTCCACGTTGCGTTGAAATTTTGCACTAAAAAAAGAAGAGACGACGTTGGAATAAGCGTTGGTAATCACCGACATCATAATCAAACCGGGCACCACAAACTGCATGTAAGTAAAGCCGCCCATATTGCCAATACGCGAACCTATCAGCGAGCCAAAGATTACAAAGTACAAGGCCATGGTAATAGCGGGCGGAATTAATGTTTGCACCCAGATTCGCAGGAAACGCCGTATCTCTCGCACGACAATCGTTTGAAAAGCCACCCACATCATATTGACAGGAACTGTCTTTGATGAAAATTTTTCAGTTTCCATTGGCCACCGCCTTTTTATTTTCTTTATCAAGTAAATGTACAAATAATTCTTCCAAACGATTTGCTTTGTTACGCATGCTCAATACTTTAATATTTTTATCCCCCAGTGCTTTGAAAACACTATTTAAATTAACGCCGCGATCAATCTCCACTTCCAGTGTATTACCTTCGCAATGGGTGACACGAAATTGACCCAGGTCAGGTGCGGCCTGCAAGGACTCTTGCAAATCAAACACAAAAGTTTCCTGATTCAATTGGGCGAGTAATGCTTTAGTAGAAGTATTCTGGATTATTTTTCCCTGGTCAATAATCGCCAGGTTTTTACACAAACTTTCGGCTTCTTCCAGATAGTGAGTGGTTAAGATAATTGTAGTGCCCTGCTTGTTAATTTCGCGCAGGAAATCCCACAAGGATCGACGCAACTCGATATCAACACCCGCCGTTGGCTCATCCAGAATTAATAATTGCGGCTCATGCACCAGTGCACGCGCAATCATCAATCGACGCTTCATACCGCCCGACAACATGCGCGCACGTTGCTCGCGTTTTTCCCACAGTCCCAACTTGGTCAAATATTTTTCGGCGCGTTGCATCGCTAAAGCGGTGGGTATTCCATAGAAGCCCGCTTGCGTTACGACGATGTCGATTACCTTCTCAAACTGACTGAAATTAAATTCCTGCGGAACGACGCCAATCATTTGCTTGGCTTTTGAAAAATCCTGATCGATATCTACACCAAATATTTCCACCTTGCCGGCGGTTTTAACTACCAGTGAACAGAGGATACCGATCAGCGTGGATTTGCCTGCACCATTGGGGCCTAGCAAACCAAAAAAATCGCCCTCCGCCACCGTCAAATCCACTCCCTTGAGTGCCTGGAATTGATTGTTATAGGTTTTTTGCAAATGCTGGATAGTTAATGCGTTCACTACAAAAGTGCCTCTGCTGGAGTGGATGTTATAAAGCGGAAGGATTATAGAAGAGTGGACAAAAAAATAGGGAGTCTTTGACCCCCTATTTTCGGTTTTCTATCACAAACTATCACAAAAAATGGAGCGTGTTAGGAGGCTCGAACTCCTGACCTGTACCTTGGCAAGGTACCGCTCTACCAACTGAGCTAAACACGCTTGATACTTTATAAAACTTGCCAAAAGATGGCGTCCCCTAGGGGAGTCGAACCCCTGTCGCCGCCGTGAAAGGGCAGTGTCCTAGGCCTCTAGACGAAGGGGACGCAATAACCTTCAATATCCCCAGATACATAGGTGACCTATATAAAGAGGAGCGCGCATTCTAGGGACAGGACCTATATCCGTCAAGCAGCTTCCCGAAAGCGGGCTATACTCAGGGTAATATCTGTAAAAAAGGGAGCCAAGCTCGCGCAACGAAATCATTCCAATACCCCGATTGCGCAACGGACTGATCATGACCTTACTCGCCCTGGGACTCTGGATTGCTGGCATCTGCCTGGTACTGGCTGTCTTTAGCATTATCCACCAGGCGATAGAGCAAAAACGGGCGGAACGGCGCCGGGTCATCGCCGGGCTGGAGCGCCATGCCATGCATATCCAGGAGTTATTGTCGGGATTCCCACGGGGCTATTTGACCAGGGAGCTGGAAGCGTTTCTTTATGACAATATCCTCGAGGTCTATGAAAAGCTGGAAGCGCTCGACCCACACTCGACCCACCAGGAGAGCCTCGAGAAGTATCGTAATGACAAAAAAATATTGGTCGAATCAGACTATTTGATTCAGAAGCGCACCGTGTTTGCGACCTTGCAGGAAGTTAAGGAAATGAAGCAACGCATAAAGGATTTGCTGGTCCTCATCGCTCGCGCCGTTCAAAACCAGACTCTCAGCACCATGCAAGCAAAACAATTCAAGCAGTATCTTTCCAAAGCCATGCTTTCCATCAATTTAAATACTTTTCGATTGGCTGCTTTACAAGCAGAGAGCGCCGACAATCTACCAATAGCCATTCACTATCATGAGCAAGCTAAAAAATTATTAGTTACCAGCAGCGTTGCATCCAATACCATGCTGGAAAATAAACCGCGCATTGATGAATGCGACCGGCTGATAAAAAACCTGACTGAAAAATTGGCGCAACAGAATGCTTTACTATTCGAACAGAATGGAGGGGCTGGTACTGAACAAAATAACTACAAGCCTCGCATGATTATTAATGACGCGTCTGATCCTTCCAAGAAAAAACAGATTTACGATCAATAAATATTTTAGACAGTTCGCTTTACAACAACTTTTTTATTTCAGTTTCTATTTGATCCGGTGTCGCAATTGGCGCAAATCGCTGTACCACCTCACCCTTTTTATTCACCAGGAATTTGGTGAAATTCCATTTAATATTTTTACTGCCGAGAATTCCCGGCTTTTCTGATTTCAGGAAATTAAACAAGGGATGCGCGTTGTCACCATTCACATCTACTTTTTCAAACAGCGGAAACGTGACGCCATAATTTATTTCACAAAACTCACTGATCTTGCTGCTGTCACCCGGTTCCTGTTTACCAAATTGATTGCAAGGGAATCCCAGGATCACCAAACCTTTGTCTTTGTACTGTTGATAAAGCGCTTCCAGGCCTTTGTACTGTGGTGTAAAACCGCATTTACTCGCCGTATTGACAATCAACACCACCTTCCCGGCGTAATCATTCAGTGAAACCGGCTTACCGGTAATGCTTTTGGCAGTGAAACCATAAAGTGCTGAACTCATATTCTTTACTCCGATCTGGATGACTGTGGTTTAGACTCTGTCTGAAATGACAGGGAAAGTGAATTGATACAATAGCGCAAGCCCGTGGGCGCCGGGCCATCGGGAAATACGTGACCCAGATGCGCGTGGCACTTGGCACAAAGGACTTCCGTGCGCCTCATGCCATGACTCACGTCTTCGTGTTCTGCCACCGCTTCGTCGCGGATTTTTTTAAAAAAACTCGGCCAGCCACTGCCTGAGTCAAATTTGGTTTGGCTGCTAAAAAGTGCCTCGCCACAACAGGCGCAACGATAGATACCCTCCCGCTTTTCATCCAGCAAAGCACCGGTAAAAGGACGCTCTGTGCCCTTCTGGCGACACACCTGAAACGCGGCCGGGCTCAATTTATCACGCCAGATCGCATCATCCTTTAAGTCGTCATTACTCATACTGCCCTCCGCAAAAACACAGCCCAAAAATTCGCGCTAATAGTATAAAATGGCCACTTCACGAATTCAGGCAGTTTATATGAAGACTATAGAAAAATCCGACAAACTCAATGGCGTTTGCTACGAGATACGCGGCCCAGCGCTGGCACAAGCCATGCGCATGGAAGAAGAAGGCCAACGCATCCTGAAATTGAACACCGGCAACCCAGCGGCTTTTGGTTTGCTCGCACCCGATGAAATTATAAAAGATGTGATCTACCACCTGCCACAGTCCGAAGCCTACGGAGAATCGAAAGGCTTGTACTCCGCTCGCAAGGCCATCATGCAACGCTGTCAGCAACAAGGCATACATGATGTAGAAGTAGGTGATATTTATCTGGGCAATGGTGCCAGTGAATTGATTGTGATGGCCTTACAGGGTTTGCTAAATAATGGCGATGAAATCCTGATTCCTGCTCCCGATTATCCTTTGTGGACCGCAGCGACTGCTTTGAGCAGTGGCACACCCGTGCATTATGTGTGCGACGAACAAAATGGCTGGCAACCGGATTTGAATGACATCAAAAAGAAAATCACTCCGCGCACGCGTGGCATCGTGGTGATTAATCCCAATAATCCGACCGGCGCTGTGTATTCAAAAGAAATCCTGGGGGGCATCGTCGCCCTGGCGCGCGCTAACGACCTGATTATTTTTGCCGATGAAATTTACGATAAGATTCTCTACGACGGTGCCAGACACATTCCGCTTGCAACGCTTGCCAAAGAAGTTTTATGTTTAACCTTCAATGGCTTATCAAAAACCTATCGTCTTGCCGGCTTTCGCTCCGGCTGGATGTCTATTTCCGGCGCAAAACAAAGAGCGGCCGGTTATATTCAAGGGCTCGACATTCTGGCGTCGATGCGTTTATGTGCAAACGTTCCCGCACAACATGCCGTTCAAACAGCGCTTGGTGGGTACCAGAGTATCGATGATCTCGTGGCGCCCGGTGGCCGTTTGTACGAACAACGCAACATTGCCTGGAAAATGCTCAATGAAATTCCTGGCGTGAGCTGCGTCAAACCCATGGGCGCGATTTATTGCTTCCCGAAACTGGATCCAAAAAAATTCAATATCCAGGACGATGAAAAAATGGTGTACGATTTCCTGGTGCAGAAAAAAATTCTTCTCGTACAAGGAAGCGGCTTTAACCACACGGATAAAAATCATGTGCGTGTGGTTTTCCTGCCTCGCGTCGACGAGCTGGAAATGGCGATCGGTGCATTAAAAGATTTTCTGTCCACTTATCGTCAGTAAAATTTTCCAGTATGACCGATATTCATATTGATGATTTTTACAAGGATGCTGCCAAAATCCTGCTGCATTTATATGTAGCGTTTCCAAAGCCAACGCAAATTTATGTGGCCGATATTTCTGGCGCGGATGAAACGGATGAATTTGGCTTGCACAGCGACAGGCACAACGCTTGCTTCAGTACGATGTTGTGGCTCGCGCAATCCGGTTACATCCACTACATCGATACCATTCGCCATGAAGCGCTCGATCAAGCGATGTTAACACAAAAAACATTTTTGTTGCTCACGGCTTACTCAGAGCTGGCTGACAATCATCCGAAAGTCAAAGAAACCAACCCGCCCTCGGTGAAAGAGGAATTTTCCAGCAATATCCATCAAATCCGCATTGCATTGAAGAGCAACTCTTCCGTGCAAATCCGAAGAGTAGTTCAATATCTCCTTAACAAGCAATAGAATCAAAAACCCAATGCTTTCAGGATTTTTTTATCAACCGGAGTGGCCTTGCGAATTTTGAATTGCGAAAACTCCCGTCGATACACATAAAGTTTCCGCAACTGGTCGAACGCCTGTGGTGCGTGTTTCAATTCTTCTGAATCTTTTAATGGGTCATAGCAAGCCTTGACCAGTTCACCAAGGGATGAAAATAACCTGGCATCCAGCGCTATAGGCTCTTCTGTTTCAATCACAGACGGATTGTTAATGGAAAAATATTCGCAAAAACGCTGATAAATAATTTCAGATCCTTTTTGTTTTCCTTCTACGCTGTAACCGGCAATGTGCGGCGTGGCGATAGCCACTTTTGCTAACAATGATTTTGAAATAGCCGGCTCATTTTCCCAGACATCCAATACTGCACGAAATTTTTTGTTTCCCTCCAGATGCGAAAGCAATGCAGCGTTATCGATAACTGCACCACGACCGGCGTTCAATAATATTGCATCCGGCTTGAATAAAGATAAATTATCCTGATTAATCAAATGTTGCGTAGGATAAGGGCCATCGTTAATTAATGGCGTATGCAAACAAAGCAAATCACTTCCTGATATCACTTCTGATAACGACAGGTATTTATTTCCTTTCTTCTGTTTTTCTTGCAAGGGCGGGTCACAACGCAGCGTTTTAATTCCGAGCTTGCTTAATCGTTTGTACAAACGAGATCCAACGTTTCCACAACCAACAATACCTACGGTGAAATCGCTATTCGCCAGACGCGGCACATCAAGATCCAAAGCGAACATTGATGCAATGACATAATCCACCACCGCATGGGCATTGCAACCCGGTGCATGTGCCCAGGCGATTTTATTTTTTTCGAGCCAGGCAATATCCATATGATCGGTGCCGATAGTGCAACTGCCAACAAACTGCACGCGACTTCCTGCTAATAAATTCCTGTCCACCGCTGTTACCGAACGAACCAATAGCACATCGGCGTCTTTCACCTGCTCCGCAGAGATTTTTCGTCCCGGCAATCCGATTATTTCACCGTGTGGTGAAAACCATTCATCCAGGCAAGAAATATTTTCATCCGCCACAATTTTCATTTTTAATTAATTACCCAGTGCTTCACGTTTAAATAATGTTTTTGATAAAATCAACGTTTGCCCACTAGCCGCTGCAAACGCGTTGAACAACAATTCTGCTCTCTCGGGAAAACCCTGCTCACAAAAACGCAAGGCCTGTTGATGTATCTGGTCCTTAAACCATTCATCATCTACCGGCTCGCCGCTCAGGTTATCACTACTTTCCCGAAACGGCAGCCCTCCCGCAATGGAGAGCATCCATTCCACGGCTTGCACTTTTGCTTCTGCACGCTGGAAGGTTCTTTGCTGCTCCGCATTGCGACCGTCGGGTACATACCAGTGGCCCCAATCTTTCTGTTGTAGTTGTTCTTCACTGGCCAGGCACCAGTGCGCAATTTCGTGAAGAGCGCTGGCAGCGTAATCCCGGGTATAAATCAGGTGATTGCAGGGCTGGTCGGGCGGCGCTGCGGGTAGATAAAGCGGCTCCTCCGCTCCCCCTAACAGCTGAATATGGTATGTCTGGCCAAATATTTGCTCAAAAACAGTCTTGATTTGTTGGCGATCGAGCACAATTAACAGGCTATATTTGTAGGTGTGAATAGAAGTCAGGAGGAGTGAAAAGGCGTCGCAGAGCGTTCCTGAGGGTTCCTATTATACCCCAGACCCGGCTCAAAATAACGCCTTAACATTTTTCAGATAACAAGGTATGGTGTGTACAGGGCATATCGAACTCATGATGTTGTACCCGGAGGCAAGGCCATGACAGACTCAGCAGATAAAACCGGCAAGGATAATGTCTATGACCTGTTCAGCGGCGAGCCGGTCTCCTCCCCCAATAACCAGCAAATCATTCGCCTGGCCCCCGAGCTCGACGGGCTGGAGATGCTCTACAGCAATAAATTAAACCCTGGCAAACTCTTTGCCATGAAAATCCTCTGCTGGGGCCTGCGCCGTGGCGGTGAAGTGATAGGCCTCATTCCCTGGATGGACAAGGTCATCCCCTGTTCCGATATCAGCGATCCGCTGGAAGGACAGTTCGAAGGCTATTTTGACCCCGGCATCGACGAAGTCTTTTTTGAGGCGCCCATCCATAAAATCGTGGAGCTGGAGACAGCAGCCGAGTATTACGAATTCCAGAGCAACAATCCGCAAGACGTGGTGCAGGAAATCCCGGACACCCTCGGAACGCACGCGGTATTCAGCACCGCCGATTCTCACAACCTGATGTTGACAGCCATCGTCAGCTGGCAATTACGCAATGACGGCACGTTGCATGGCATGGTGGTCGACGAAAAAAAATGCACGCAGACACCTGTGTTACCCGGCGATGAATGCCTTTACAGTGCGACCGAAAAAAAAGAGTTCCGCTATTACTTCCAGCACCACATCGCCAACAAAATAAAAGCGCAGGATCCAGAGGCATTGGCAGCCATCGCCATGCTGGTGGAGAAGGAAATTGCGCCGAAGGAAAAAACCGACAAGCCGGATAAAAAACTGGCCGATGTCATTTCCGTGGATAAAAACAAACCGCATTAATTTTTATTTAGTCTGGTTTTTTATCTGCCTTGCAAACCAGATAAATAAATTTCGCTCCGTCGTGTTCTATTCTTTTTTCAAGCAAGGTATGTCCAAGGAACTGGCAAAACTTGGGGATGTCACGTTGTGTTGATGGATCGGTGGCAATTACTTTTATGACTTCACCCGTCGACATCTCCCGGATTGCATTGTGCAATAACATCACCGGCTCGGGGCAATACAAGCCCTGCGCATCAAGAATACGTTGCGTCACGGTTTTATTTTTAAAACTATTTTTATCAGGCATAGAATTATCAGACATACAGGCGCTTGTCTTTTGCATCAATCAGCTGGCAAAGCTCACTGGCTTCATCAAAAATAATTAAAATCGAACTATTTTTAATCCGATTCATCGCTTGTGTTGTTTTTTCATCGAGGGACAATTCACGTAAACCATAATCCGTCCCCTCTCGGGTAATAAATTCCTCGATCAATCCCAGCAAAGCCTCTTGCGATAATTTATTCCAGGGCACTTCAACAAATGACATGATTCAAATTAAACCTGTTTCAATTCAATCTGGTTAAACTCAATCTCTTTATAGTTCAAGGAAGACATCATCCTGTGCCATGCATTGCTCGAGATGCAACATGCGCTCGGGATTAGCCGTCGCCATCATTTGTTTTCCGTAATAATGTCGATAACCGAATTTGGCGGCCATCTTCATTTCTTCCCGTAACTTGGGAAGGTCCTTGTCGCCAATACGCTGCGATCCACAAATCGTAAAACTGCGGCGCTCTTTTACCGCGCCCTCAAAACAGGTGGCATGTTTTAATCGAAAATCAAATACCAGCAAATCACCAGGTTTCGTTGGCAAAATCTGGCAAGGTACATCAATATCAGCCAAACCCAAGGGTTCTTTTAAGCTATCGCTTTCGCCCAGCATCTTTTGTAATTGATTGGCAAATTGATCACCAAACTGATGGCTGCCGGGAATGACACGAAAACAACCGGTTTTTTCGTCTATGGTTTCCAGATAGAACGCCAGCTTCACATTGAGATATTTAAACAAAGCGCCATAGGTATCGGAATGCCACACCGTACTGTTTTCAAAAATGTTGGCATCGCTGCCACGATAATCAAAATCATCGCCCAGCAAACCGGAAAAAATATTATGGATACGATTATCGTCAATCAAGGCGGACAAATAAGCACTTCGATCAATAAACTGCGGCAATACTTTTCTTTTATAACCGTGATGTGCCTGATGCGTCCATTCAATAATATCCTTGGCACCTTCCTGAAAGCTTCGCTCATATTCCTGTGTTATCTTTTGCATCTCACCGGCATTGAATAAACCCGGCAATACCAGGTAGCCGAACAGGTTAAAAAAATTAATCTGCGCTTCGGTTAGTTTAAATTCCGGTAAATTCGACATAAGGGAAATATACTTCAAATCAATTCAGGGGATGGAAACCGATTGGATTTTTCTAAAATCATTGACAATCCCATCAGGACCATAAATATCCGGTTGGGTATCCTGATCCTTTTTCATAATCGCCAGACGACGACGCAGGGTTTTATCATCAATAACCCCCGCCTCACGCTCAAAGAAATTTTCCCGAATACTATTCAGCGGATCATAGTTGCACATGATACAAGCCTGGTTTCCATTCGTGATACTTTCCATCTTGATGTGATCCATATCAGCAATCGAATAATCATGCACATTGCCGAGTGGTACTTTTTTTTCGTAATCACTGCAACACACGTAATACTGGCCGTCCCATCCCACAAAGGGCGCGGTGAAAGCAAGATTACACAAGGTAGAAATTCCTGCATCATCCATTGCCTTTAAAGCCTCATCGACAAACTTTTTGCTTTTCAGGAAATAGTAGCCATTGTCACAAGCACCGCCACGTGAAATTTGCTGGTAACTGAATACCCCATTGACACCGACCTCTTCCTCCCAGAACTTTTTAATCTGTTCACGTTTACCGTAATTTATCTCGTGCTCAACCAGACTGATCCAGATATCGCATTGGCCATTAAATTCTTTTTTGTTTAATTCGGTAAAGTAACGAATGTTGTTGCAGGTATTTTCGAAATCCAGCCCATAGACTTCTTCATAATCTTCATTGAGATCCCCAGCACTGAAGGTCATGCGCATAATGCCGCGCTCCAGCAAATGCCGCGAACGTTCCGGCGAGAGCAAGGAAGCATTGGTCGTTAAACCAAAAGGGACTTTCTGTTCAGACAAGTGATCTATGCAACGTTCAAATTCCGGATGTATAGTCGACTCCCCTTGCCCTGCCAACATCACCACCATGTTTTCCTCTTTGGCACGAGCAACGGCCTGCTTGAAAACATCAAAGCGGATAAAACCCTGCTGCGGCGTTTTATCGCGCGGGCAAAAGTTGCAATAGGCATTGCAGCGGTTGGTCAGCTCAATATCGAGACCGTGGCGTTTGATTTTTTTCAAAACAGAAGTCGGTTTTTGCATGTTGAATCAGCTTACTCCATCTACCGAATCAACTCAAACAACGGTTAGAATAGCCCGCTTTCTATTATTGTTTTTATGTCCCGGTAGCTCAGTTGGATAGAGCGGACCCCTCCTAAGGGTCAGGTCGGACGTTCGAATCGTCTTCGGGACACCAATATTTTATATACGACACGTCAGTCCGTACCTGCATCACCAAAAGCCCCGATACGCCGGGGTTTTTAATGCATTCTGCAAAACAGAGACGCTCGTCTTTCCTGCTATTTTCAATAAATTCACACAATTCAACCCGAGTGTCTCTACTGCCATTTTCGACAGTGCGCTTTGGGGATTATATGGGGGCGATTCGGGATTTTTCTACTGATTCAGGCCCAGCATCTGCCGCTGGTGTGGCCAACTGAGATTCTCAGCGACCTCATAAAGGCGAGTTAGGTTTACCGACGCAGGCAATGTGCCGGATAAAGCCTGATGCACGATATCAGGTGCCAACACATTCAGGGACAATCGCTTGGCTAAAAACCGATCGTTGATTCCGCATTGTCTGGCCAGTTTTTTGAGCGATAAATTTTTATCGTTATCCAGCATCTGTCGCCAGCCAAATGCACAACCCAATGCCGTCAAAATAGTTGGATCAACCTTTGGTTGCATCGGCAATGTTAAATCCGTACCATCTGGCGCTAACATTAATCGCAAGCTTCGTTCGCGCTTGATCATAATACCCAGGGTCAAAATAGCCTTGTCTTCTTCATCTTGAATCACAGGAAAATGCCAAACCAATTTCACAGGATTAGTTTGTATCTTTTTTGTTTTAGCAGTTTCTGGAAAATCTTTTATCAAGGCGGCGATCTGTAATTTATCAATGGTAATCACCAGTTTGTCTGTCCCTACGATAACGCTATCAATAAGCTGACGTTGCCAATATCTTTTATTAGTATCGTCATCAAAACTGGATAATCGCTCAGCAGCATCTGGGCTGTGGTTCTGCAAATAATCCATCAAATGGTTTAATACGAGTTCATCCATCCGTGTGGCATTCAGATTTTTGATGGGGCAGCTTTTGTAACCCTGCGTTGCAGCCTTTTGACTGACATAATAATGAACCTGTTTTTTTATCGGTGCGTTGCTATGCTTGCTGGTTCGGTGTGACGATGAGGGACTCATCACATAACCTTCAGCCGTTTTAATTTTTCCTTTTAGCAGGAAAAAGGATTGCCAGCGATGCCGATCCGATCTTTCCCTATGCTGGATAGTGCCCTGTACTTTTTTCCATGTCTCTTCATCAATGATGGCCGTGTGCTGCCCTTCATATATTTCTTTCTTGTGAACCACCATGCCAGCAAATAGAGGATTTCGTAAAAGCTGGTTTATATAGGAGGGTTTGATTTTGTCGCCGCCGTGCCAGCGACCGGTAGCCGATTGCCAGCGTTTGGTCGTGTATCCTTCGGTATTCAGGGTTTCTGATAATTTTAGGATAGAGTGCGTTTCCAGGTATCCGTTAAAAATCCTTTTGACCAGTTCCACTTCTCCTTCTTCTATTAATAGCAGCCTATCCTGTATCCGGTAACCCAGTGGAGGAACTCCTCCCATCCACATGCCCTTCTTCCGGCTCGCTGCAAACTTGTCACGGATACGTTCACCGGTTACCTCCCGTTCAAACTGGGCAAAGGATAAAAGGATGTTCAGCGTTAGTCTTCCCATGGATGTCGTGGTATTGAACTGTTGCGTTACTGATACAAAGGAGACTTGCAGCTTATCAAACAACGTCATCATCTGTGCAAAGTCAGAAAGTGAGCGCGACAGGCGATCTACTTTATAAACGACAATCACATCGACTTTGTGTGCATGGATATCCTTCAAGAGTTGCTGCAGTGCCGGGCGTTCCACATTACCACCGGAGTATCCACCATCATCGTAAAGCTGGGTTAACAATTCCCACCCTTCATGTTTCTGGCTGGCGATATAAGCAACGGCTGCTTCGCGTTGTGCATCGAGAGAATTAAACGCTTGCTCCAATCCTTCTTCCGTTGATTTTCGGGTATAAACAGCACAACGCAATCGTTTAGCTAAAGGTGCCGTCATACGCTTTGCTCCCGACAGTTATGCAAACCAAAGAAGCGCGGACCAGACCAGTGTGCTCCTGTAATAACTTTCGCCACTTTAGTTAACGTTTTGTATGTCTGGCCTTGATACTGGAACCATGCACCAGTGGCGAGAACCGTGACTTCATGGGTTTGCCCTCCCCATTCACGGACGAGTTTTGAACCCGCAGGCAAGTCATTTTGAGATCGGAAAGCCGATGGTCGCGCTTTGTGCTTTTGTTGCTGATCATCCCGAGTCAGCGCTGTTGCCTTGATAGCGGATCGAATCAGCGCATCGGTTTCCCGATGTAATTTGTGGCCGCCTGACTGGGCCAAACAGGCCAGATCAATTATTAATAGGCTTCGAAGCGGAGACGGCGGGCGTTTCGGGCAACATTGTGCCCAAAGCGCCCGAAGTTCGGGTAAAGTAAGCTGATGAAGGCTTTCTGGGTCAGTAGAGATTTGCTGCAAATTAGCTGGTAATGACATGTGCCCTCCTTTATATAGAGACGACACATGGACGCTCTGTTGCGAAGTGAAGTCAAGTTATGCAGTTTTGATTTTGCAAAGGTTGCCCACTCAACACATTTGGATTACAAAGCACTGAATGCATAATAGAACCCCTACACAAGCGTGCCGCTGGCATGTTGTTGCGAATGAAAATGCGCTGCAACAATCGACGATTGAAATGATCCTTACTGCCGCTGCACAGGCGATTCGTGAACGCGGTCAATTCCAGATTGTTCTTGCCGGTGGAAACACGCCGCGCCATATTTATCGTGAATTATGTATCGCTGAAACCGATTGGTCTGCCTGGCATATTTATTTTGGTGATGAGCGTTGTTTGCCACGCACGGATTCGGGCCGCAACTCATTAATGGCTGAAGAAACCTGGCTTGCGCATGTCCCTATCCCTGCTGCGCACATACATGTGATTGCTGCCGAGCTTGGTGCTATTGAAGCTGCTCGCCTTTATTCAGAAACCTTGAACAAGGTTAATGATTTTGATCTGGTGTTACTGGGTTTAGGTGAAGACGGTCATACCGCCAGTTTGTTTCCTGATCACGAATGGGGAACGACGCAGGACTCACCAAATGCATTGGCCGTGTTAGATGCACCGAAACCGCCATCGCAACGCGTCTCATTAAGTGCAGTGCGATTAAGCCGTGCACGACACGTTTTATTTTTAGTGAGTGGTGAGTCAAAGCATAAGGCCGTCGCCGAGTGGCGTGCTGGCAAAAATATTCCGGCACGTGCGATCACACCGGCGACAGGCGTTGATGTGCTTGTCGAGTCCCGCTTACTGTTACCCTACATTGATACCTTACATTTACAAGTTGATTAACGAAGGAGATTGAAAATGCAAATTGGTATAATTGGTTTAGGGCGCATGGGTGCCGGGTTGGTGCGGCGACTGGCGCAATATGGGCACTCATGTGTTGTCTATGATACGAATGCAGCAGCGGTGAAAGCACTTGCGGGGAATAACATGCAAGGTGCTACTTCTATAGATGAATTCATTGGCAAGTTAAACAAACCGCGTGTGGTGTGGGTAATGCTTCCTGCGGCGGTGACAGGAAAAACCATTGATGAACTCGCGGCACGTATGGATGCAGGTGACATCATTATTGATGGTGGCAACAGTTACTATCGCGATGATTTGTTGCGTGCGAAAGCACTGAAACAAAAAGGAATCCATTATCTAGATTGCGGTACCAGTGGCGGCGTGTTTGGTGAAGCGCGCGGTTACTGTTTAATGATCGGTGGCGAAAAAAATATTGTTCAATATCTTGATCCCATTTTCAAAAGTATCGCACCCGGTGTTAACACAGCAACACGCACGCCCGGTAAAAATGGCGAACCCAATTCTGCTGAACAGGGATATCTGCATTGCGGGCCAACCGGCGCCGGTCATTTCGTCAAGATGGTTCACAATGGGATTGAGTATGGTTTGATGGCGGCGTATGCCGAAGGAATTAATATTTTGCACAATGCCAACATCGGCAATCGCAAACATGAGAGTGATGCCGAAACTGCCCCGATGCGCAACCCAGAATATTATCCCTATGAATTTGATTTGCCACAGATTGCAGAAGTCTGGCGACGCGGCAGCGTAGTATCTTCCTGGTTGCTGGATCTAACCGCTGCTGCATTAGCCGAGGATGCGGAGCTCAGTGGTTTTTCCGGACAGGTATCCGATTCCGGTGAAGGGCGTTGGACAGCACTTGCGGCTATCGACGAAGGTGTGCCCGCTCCGGTGATCACGGCCGCATTGTTCAGCCGCTTTGCATCGCGTGGCAATACTGATTATGCAGATAAAATTTTATCGGCGATGCGAAAACAATTTGGTGGACATGATGAAAAAAATAAAGTCAGTTGAAACTATGCTTGTTAAAAAAATGCCCGTTAAAAAAAAGCGCGTTGAAGTAGATAGCAATCAGAACCGCACAACGCCAGCCGATGCGCTGGTTATCTTTGGTGTGACAGGCGACCTAGCACACAAAAAAATATTTCCCGCGTTGTATGCAATGGCAAAGCACGGCTTGCTGAATGTGCCTATCGTTGGTGTTGCTTCATCCAATATCAGTGTGGCCGAACTGCGGAAACGCGTGGAAGACGGCATTCGAAAATCAGGAAAGATCGACGATCAACCCGCTTTGCGTCTTTTGCTGTCGCGGCTTCACTATGTGGCTGGCAATTACAATGATGCGGATACCTTCACACGACTTAAGCAGGCACTCGGTGGCGCAAAATGTCCGGCGCATTACCTTGCTATTCCACCCGCCTTGTTTGCAACGGTGTTTCAAGGGCTCGGCGCTGCCGGGCTTACCGACAAGGCGCGTGTGATTGTGGAAAAACCCTTCGGGCGTGACCTTGCTTCAGCGCAACAACTCAATCGTATTGCGCGCTCGCTGTTCCCAGAAGATTCTATTTTTCGCATTGATCACTATCTTGGTAAAGAAGCGATCATGAATATTCTCTATTTCCGTTTCGCTAATTCTTTTCTCGAGCCAATCTGGAATCGCAATTGTATTGCCAATGTGCAAATTACTCTCGCAGAGGATTTTGGTGTGAAAGGTCGCGGCGCCTTTTATGAAAGTGCCGGTTGCATGCGCGATGTGATCCAGAATCATTTGTTCCAGATTGTTGCTTTGCTGGCGATGGAGCCACCTGCGTACCAGGGTTTTGGTGCAGTACAGGTGGAGAAAGCCAAGGTGTTTCAGGCCATGCGTCCGTTGATAGCAGATGACCTGGTGCGCGGGCAGTATGCAGGCTATCGGCAAGAACCGGGTGTGGATAAAAAATCGGATGTTGAAACGTTCTGCGCGCTGCGTTTGTTTATTGATGCATGGCGCTGGGAAGGTGTGCCCTGGTATTTGAGATCCGGTAAATGCATGGCGACGACAGCCGCTGAAGTGTTGGTGGAATTAAAACCGCCGCCACAAAAATTATTTGACGATTCAACGCCCGTTGATGGACGCGCTAATTATTTGCGTTTCCGACTCTCGCCCAATTCTGCTGTTGCACTCGCGGCGCGTGTTAAACGTGCAGGGAAGGATTTTGTTGGTGATCAGCGTGAACTGTATTTGCTGGATGAACACGCGGGAGAACAAACACCCTATGAGCGTTTGTTAAGTGATGCGATGGCGGGTGATGGTGCACTCTTCACCCGGGAAGATGCTGTCGAGGCGGCATGGGCGGTGGTTGATCCGGTGCTTGTCGCCCCGCCGCCACTTCATACTTACAAGCCCGGTAGTTGGGGGCCAAAACAAGCGGATGCGTTGATTGCTCCGCATAGTAGTTGGTGTAATCCTTCAACGAAATAAAGCAAGCGTTAATGCAGTTTATTTAGCTTCATTCACCATTCGAATGGTTGCCCTCTCAACCTCTTCAGCTATTTTAATCAATGCAGTATTCTGAGACAGCGCAGTAAGCATGGGTATCGGTTTAATCAAACCAATTTTCGTTTTACCTATTTCTGTAAAGACTGAAATACGACAAGGCAATGCCATAATAAGGTGCATATCGATGGCCAATACTTTTTCAGCCAGTGTGGGATTACAGATTTCAAAAATCTTGCAATCTTCATTAAAGGCGAATCCCTTATTGCGTAACACCATTCCCAAATCATGGATGTGCAAAACACCAAAGCCGTGTTTTACGATCGCTTCATCGAGATCAGTGGCTGCGTCGCTAAAAGATTTTTCTGACTCTACGATGTAGTACATCTATTCTCCATTGGCTAATATTCTAGACGCCGAGATTTTCTGCAGCAAAACCCCAGTTTATAAGCTTGTCCAGAACGGCGCTGATATAATCAGCACGGCGATTTTGATAATCAAGATAATAAGCATGCTCCCACACATCAATCGTCAGGAGCGGTTTCAGTTTTTTAGTTAATGGTGTATCTGCATTTGCGGTTTTAATAACTTTAAGTTTATCGCCATCAAGTACCAGCCAGGCCCAACCGCTGCCAAACTGCGTTGCGGCTGCAGAAGTAAATTCCTTTTTGCAAGCGTCCACACTTCCGAATGATGCTTCCATTTTTTTCTTCAGCGTCGCTGGCGGTTCTCCCCCACCTTTTGGTTTCAGGCTCTTCCAGTAAAAGGAGTGGTTCCACGTTTGTGCAGCATTATTAAAAATAGCAATATTTTCAACCTTACCTGCCGTCGAAGTAATAATCGCTTCCAGTGACAAATCAATAAACTTTGTCCCTTCGATAGCCTTATTTAGTTTCTTGACATATCCACCATGATGTTTTACGTAGTGGACACTGATGGTATTAGCAGATATTACTGGCTCAAGTGCATTCTCTGCATAGGGCAGAGTCGGTAGTGTAAACTTTCCTTCGTTGCTCATAATATTTTTTCCTGTTAATGTATCAATTTAAATAAACATGCGAAATAGCAGTTCTTTCAGGCAAGATCAAAGCGATCTGCATTCATCACCTTATTCCAGGCTGCCACAAAATCATTAACGAATTTCTGCTGCGCGTCACTGCATGCATAAACCTCTGCAATGGCGCGCAGTTGTGAATTTGAACCGAAGATTAAATCGACAACGGTCGCTGTCCATTTGACTTCACCGCTTTCCCGATCACGCCCTTCGAACACACCTTCAGTACTAGCGGACTTCTGCCACGTCGTTTTCATATCGAGCAAATTTACAAAGAAATCATTGGTCAGGGTTTCAGGACGTTTGGTAAACACACCCTGTTTGGCTTTCCGCACATTTGCATTCAATGCACGCATGCCACCGATCAACACCGTCATTTCGGGCGCCGTTAATGTTAATAGTTGCGCTTTATCCACCAACATTTCTGCTGCTCTTCCTTCAAATCCTTTTTTAACGTAGTTGCGAAAACCATCAGCAGCAGGTTCGAGTACAGCGAAAGATTCCACATCGGTTTTATCTTGCGACGTATCCATACGGCCTGGCGTGAACGGAACCTTCACGTTGTGCCCCGCTTTTTTAGCTGCCGCCTCGATAGCGGCGCAACCACCCAGAACGATCAAGTCTGCAAGCGAAATATTCTTGTCACCCGACTGCGCCTGATTAAATTCTTTCTGGATTGCTTCTAGCTTCTGCAGGATCTTTGTCAGTTCAGTAGGCTGGTTCACTTCCCAATTTTTCTGCGGTGCTAAACGAATGCGTGCACCGTTTGCTCCGCCGCGCTTATCACTGCTGCGAAACGTGGCTGCAGATGCCCACGCGGTATTCACCAATTGGGAAATGGAAAAACCCGACGCAAGCACTTTGGCCCTCAACGCCACCATGTCCTGTTCGTCGATCAATCGGTGATACACGACGGGAATAGGATCTTGCCAGATCAATGCTTCATTCGGCACCATCGGCCCCAAGTAACGGGTGATGGGTCCCATATCGCGATGCGTCAACTTGAACCAGGCGCGGGCAAACGCGTCGGCAAACTCTTTTGGATTTTTGTGAAAGTGGCGCGAAATTTTTTCATAAACAGGATCAAGGCGCAGTGACATATCTGCGGTAGTCATCATCGGTGGATGTTTTTTGTTTGGATCATGCGCATCCGGAATCATCTGCTCTGGTGTAACATTTTTTGCCACCCATTGATGCGCACCCGCCGGACTCTTGGTTAACTCCCACTCGTAACCGAAAAGTGTGTCGAAATAACCATAATCCCATGTTGTAGGATTGAGTTTCCACGCACCTTCAATACCGCTGGTGGTGGTGTGCACACCCTTGCCACTGCCAAATTTGTTAACCCAACCTAAACCTTGTTCTTCAATCGGCGCCGCTTCGGGTTCAGGTCCAAGCAGTTTAGGATCACCTGCACCATGTGCCTTGCCAAACGTGTGCCCGCCCGCAATAAGTGCCACCGTCTCTTCATCATTCATTGCCATGCGCGCAAAGACTTCGCGAACATCACGCCCTGACGCCAGTGGATCCGGATTACCATTGGGACCTTCGGGGTTCACATAAATCAAACCCATTTGCACAGCAGCGAGCGGATTTTGTAATTGATGATCACCGGAATAACGATTGTCACCTAACCAGGTTTTCTCGGAACCCCAGTAGATGTCTTCTGGTTCCCAGATGTCTTCACGCCCACCAGCGAAACCAAATGTCTTGAAGCCCATAGACTCCAGTGCGGTGTTGCCCGCGAGTATGATTAAATCTGCCCAAGAAATTTTGCGACCGTACTTCTGCTTGATCGGCCACAACAATCGACGCGCCTTGTCGAGGCTGACGTTGTCTGGCCAACTATTAATAGGAGCGAATCGCTGGTTGCCTCCGCCCGCACCACCGCGACCATCGAAGGTGCGGTAGGTGCCGGCACTGTGCCACGCCATGCGAATCATCAAGCCGCCGTAATGACCCCAGTCAGCAGGCCACCACGTTTGTGAATCTGTCATCAACTCACGGAGATCCTTAACCACCGCATGCAAATCGAGACTTTTAAATTCCTCAGCGTAATTAAAACCAACATCCATCGGATTGGCGTCCGTTGCGTGTTGGTGCAAGTTGCCCAGCTTGAGTTGCCCGGGCCACCAGTCACTGTTGGAGTTTCCTTTACTCTGCGTGCCCATGACGGGACATTTGCTTTCGTCATTCATCGATATTTCTACTCATGAATGTTAATGAGATATTAACGTTTGATACGCGAAATCTTGCTGCCTTCAATACTCAAACCCAACATAAGACCTTGTTGATCAAAAATGAAAGCGTAGGCATCATCTTTCAATGTTGAGGTAGATAAATTTTTAGCGACACCTTCCGTGACAACAACAACTGTTGGGCCAACACCGATTTCCCAGCCATGCGATTGCTTGAGATATTTCATCGATTTGTCTGTCATGAGAAACACCACATAACCATAAGATTGTGCGCCTGCTTGTAGGCCCCATGAACCAGTTACCGAATTGTAGTAATCAACTGCTTTGGAATCTTCCATCAACACGCCTTCACCATAACCTGCACCGAATACAAAGCCCGCTTTAACAATATTGGGAAACACCAAAATTGCCTTGGCTACTTTGGAAAGTGCAGTAGCGGCGGGATTGGTTTTGTAGAGTTGTTGTAACGCGACATCTGCGTCTTTATTCAGATCGTCGGCTGTTGCCGCCAATGCAGTATTAAAGGTGATGGCCATGAATATAGCCGCCATCGCCAGCATGAATGAACGTAAACTATTAGATATGGTATATAGCTGTGTATTCATAGTAACCTCTCGATTAGCCCGACAACTCACGAAATTGTGAGGCGACGGTTTATGTAGCAGATGCACAGTAGTTGTAAATAAACAGAATATCGGTGCGTTAACACACCCAGTTAATCTCCACGCATAAATCAAGGGAAGCTTATTCGATGGAAAGACGATACTTCACCACCATCAGATTTCAACACAAGTTCATAATTCGTGAGTGTCTTAATGGTGCTTGAGGTAGTCTTATTCTTTAACTGCTCATTTCCTGCACTGGTGATTATTAATGTAATAGTTTCACCATTGATTTTCCACTTTCCATGAATAACATCTGTTACCCCTCCCGCCTGAAAAAGCGTATTGGCAATGAATCCTGTGGGAAATAGTTTGCAGATAAAACTACCGTCATTGTTAATGAACATTGATTCCTTCACGCTTCCAGCTGTGCCTTCCCAGTTTCCTACCAATTTTGTCGGATATTCTGCCTGTAGAACGGATGGTGATCTTTTCTCACAACCTGCAAAAAAACATCCAAGAAAGAAAATAGTAATTGCCATGATCCAAGGCAAATAATTAAATCGCATGAATTAAAATACCTTCACTATTTTTTTGAAATCTTGCTGTCGTCAACCACATCCACGCCTTTATATCCTGATTAAAGTGAAAATGTTGTATTTCGGCTGACGTAAAGTGCTTACCAAGTGATTCAACTATGTTGCCGATCGGACTGTCCGTCACAATCGCCACTCGCTCGACCTGCTTGTGATGCTCGCGAACAAAATGCATGTGTGCAGTAAACGCACTGAAGCTCTCCCATCCGGGAAATTTCTTCGCTTTAATTAACACGCCGTGGAGCTTGGTATGATCAGAAAGATAGGCATCGACAACCGCGCCAAGACCGCTGAAGTCCTCTTTGCAAAGCGGCTCCTTTGGATTAAGCACCAAAATACCTTCCGATTTCATTATCGAGTAGTCGAGCATCTTAATTCTCCAGTCATGTTCTTATTAGCGTAGGTAATCAATGTCTACTACTCTGTTCGATAACCAACAGAATGTACTTATACATGAAGTACCATTGCCTATGAATATCGACGAACTTGAGTCCACCGTAAAATCAATCGTATCTGACGACAGAGGTATACTGGCAGCGGATGGAAGCAGCCTTACTCTAAAAAAGGTTTTAATTCTATTCAAGTGGAATCCACAGAAGAAAATCGTCAGTGCCGATTGTAGAGCCGAAAGTACTTCTTGCGAGTAGTTGAAAAAATGCTGCTTCCAAAACTTGATTGGCTACTTAATGGGAGTGCAGAAAAAGGCTCAACTGATGTTAGTACATTTCTAGCGGAGTCCACTCTGGAAGGACCACGGAATATTTATGTAACCAACAAAAATATTAATGGTCGTTATGGAAAAATACCCATAAGAATTTATCAGGGTGATATTACACAGCCCAGCCCATGTTTTATCTATTTGCATGCCGGTGGATGGAACTTCGGAGACATTGAACAATGTGATCCCTTCTGTCGGTTTGCTGCTTCGAGCAATCAGATAACGGTTATTTCTATTGATTACAGGCTCGCTCCAAAATTTAAGTTTCCTACTCAAGTGAATGAAGTTATTGCCGTATACAACTGGTTAGTGAAAAATGGCTCTGACTTTTTGATCAATCCAAATCACATCGGTATTGGCGGAAAAAGTGCTGGTGCCAATATCGCAATAAGCACTTGCCTGACATTGGCTAGTAAAATTCGACAGCCTATTCGTTATCTGATGCTGGATTCGCCTGCGCTGGATTTTAAAATGAACTCCCCTTCTTATAAAACTTTGGCCAATGATTATGCATTAACAAAAAAAGATATGATGAATTCTTGGAGCGATTATTTATCTGACTACCTTCCTGAAAGCTTACTGCAAGTTGCCTCTCCATTATATTCAAAGCAACTAGCCAGACTTCCACCTTGTGATATGTATATCATGGAATATGACCCTCTTCGCGACGAAGCCATTACTTTTTATAATTTACTTTTGGAAAATCACGTACCAGTCACCATGGAATTGTGTAAGGGCTTTATTCATGGGTCATCCTCTTTAACAAAATTATTACCTGAGGCAAAAAAATTGCAAGATAAAATCATTAACGCTATTGTTAAATCACTTGTAAAAACTGTAGCTCCTTACAAGGAGCTAAAATGAAAAGCTAGCTTTTATATAGTAACCATCCCGGAATTTTCCGTTCATTAGATAGACAGCGCTTCATACCGAAAAAACCACACCGGAATTTGAAACAATGGATTTACTGTTCACTTTTCTCCAGCAGAAAAGTCTCGTTCCATAAGGTAATGACTGCTGTGTCAGGGTGATGAAGACTGTAGCCCAGAATACTGAGCGATGCAGTGCCGAGTGCAAAGTGTTGCGCTTCGAGCAATGACAATCCAATCCATCGTGCTGCCAGTACACAGCCAAATTGACCGTGTGAAAAAAGTGCAATATTTCCGCTTAGCTTGCGCAGATTGGCAATCAGCCGATCTACACGACCCGAAATTTGTGCAGGCATTTCTCCTCCGGGACAACCGTCACGAAAAATATCCCAGTTTGATTGCTCCTTACCGATATCAATCGAAGTCAGTCCTTCATAATCGCCGTAATCCCACTCTGCAAGATCTGGTTCCGTTCCCGAAATGTTATTCAACCCAACCAGACGACAGGTTTGCTGCGCTCGCTTGAGCGGACTGGTTAGTACATGGGAAAAGTTAATATGTTGTAGATGCTTGCCCAGTTCACGTGCTTCGTCCTCTCCTTTTTTGGTTAATGAAAGATCCGTGCGTCCCGTGTGTTGACCAGAAAGTGCCCACGCGGTTTCACCGTGTCGAATGAAATAAATCTGTAACGAGGGCATGCTCATGCAGCGTTAGTCCATTTCCAGTTTTTAATCTCCGGCATATCTTCACCATACTGATTAATGTATTTCTTATGAATTTTCAATTTTTCCTGGAGCTGTTTTTTTAAGGCAAGTCCTTTTTCACTTGTCTGCGGTAAACGATCAATCACATCCATCACCAGATGAAAACGATCCAGATCGTTTAGTACCGTCATATCAAAGGGAGTGGTAATGGTTCCTTCTTCCTTGTAACCACGCACATGGATATTTGCGTTGTTGTGACGACTGTAGGTCAACCGATGAATTAACCAGGGATAACCATGGAAAGCGAAAATGACATGCTTATCTTTGGTAAAAAGTGCATCGAACTCCGCATCATCTAATCCATGTGGATGCTCGCTTTGTGGTTGCAGTTTCATCAGGTCAACCACATTGATCACCCGAATTTTCAAATCCGGAAAGTTTTCACGCAGAATAGACACCGCCGCAAGCGTTTCCAGTGTGGGCACATCACCACAACAGGCCATCACCACATCCGGCTCCGCGTCCTGATTTGCATCTGGTTCTGCATCGAGAGAACGACTAGCCCATGACCAGATACCAATACCGGCACTACAATGCGTAATAGCGGCCTCCATCGTTAGCCATTGTGGTGCTGGATACTTGCCCGCAATCACGACATTAACGAGGTGGCGACTACGCAAACATTGATCCCAAACCCACAAAAGGCAATTTGCATCGGGCGGTAGGTAAACGCGCACCACCGAAGCCTTCTTGTTGACCACATGATCAATAAATCCCGGATCCTGATGTGTAAAACCATTATGCATTTGCTGCCAGACATGCGAAGCCAACAAATAATTCAGTGAGGCTAGTTTCCGACGCCAGGGCAACTCCGCTGATATCTTCAACCACTTGGCGTGCTGGTTAAACATTGAATCAATAATATGAATAAAAGCCTCGTAACAATTAAACAAGCCGTGTCGACCGGTCAGTAAATAACCTTCAAGCCAGCCTTCGCACTGATGTTCGCTGAGCATGGAGTCAAGAACCCGTCCACTGCCGGCAAGAAATTCATCATTCACTTCAGTGCTAGCATCCCACTGTCGATTGGTTGATTCGAATACGGCACCCAAACGATTCGACAGTGTTTCATCGGGGCCAAAAATTCTGAAGTTGCGCTGCGCTTGATTGAGTTTGACTACATCACGCAAAAAGATTCCCAGTTCGGTGGCATCAGACGCCTGAGCCGATCCGGGTGACGGTACATCAACGGCATATTTTTTAAAATCTGGCATCACCAGATCGCGCAGCAAGAGACCACCGTTGGCATGAGGATTGGCGCCCATGCGTCGCTCACCCTTCGGTGCTAATGCAGCAAGTTCCGGTTGCAGTCGGCCTTTCGTATCAAAAAGTTCTTCCGGTTTATAACTTTTTAACCAGGTTTCCAGTTGTATTAGATGTTCGGGTGGCGTTGTAGATGAGACAATTAGTGGTATCTGGTGTGCGCGGAAGTTTCCTTCAATCTGCAAACCGTCAACCATGATAGGACCTGTCCAACCTTTGGGTGATACCAGCACTATCATCGGCCAACGCGGGCGACTATTATTTTTACTTTCATTGTTAATGCTACGTGCTTCTTGCTGAATTTTTTTTATCTGTTCTATAACGATATCCAATGTCGACGCCATCGCCTCATGCATCTTTTCAGGTTCATGGCCTTCGACAAAATACGGTATCCATCCATAACCCCGCAGCAATTGATCCAGTTCTTCTCGACTGATACGCGCCAGCACCGCCGGGTTTGCAATCTTGTAACCGTTAAGATGCAGTATTGGCAATACTGCACCATCGCTAACTGGATCCAGAAATTTGTTTGAATGCCACGCTGTTGCCAGCGGTCCGGTTTCTGCTTCGCCGTCACCAATCACACAAGACACTATTAAATCCGGATTATCAAACACCGCTCCAAACGCATGACTGAGTGAATAACCCAGTTCACCGCCTTCATGAATTGAACCGGGACACTCGGGTGATGTGTGGCTGGGTATACCACCGGGAAATGAAAACTGTCGAAAAAGTTTTTGCAACCCGACCTCATCCTGGGAAATATCGGGATAAATCTCACTGTAGCTACCTTCAAGATAGACGTTGCCAACAATAGCGGGACCACCGTGTCCAGGACCACAAACATAAAACATATTGAGGTCATATTTTTTAATAACGCGATTCAGGTGCACATAAATAAAGTTCTGGCCGGGAGTCGTGCCCCAGTGCCCGAGCAGCATGCGCTTTACATCGGATAATTTCAGTGGGCGTTTTAGCAGCGGATTATCACAAAGATAAAGCTGTCCAACCGACAAATAATTTGCTGCACGCCAATAAGCGTCCATTTGGTCAAGTAATTCTGGCGTCAGTGTCCTGGTTCTCACGCGTGAGAAACTTTTTTACTTATAGTGTCTTCACTGATAACGTGACACACACTGCGTGCAATCATCCGCTCTTCATCAGCGGGAATAACTCGGACGCTAACACGACTGGCATTCGATGAAATCAATGCCATATTTTTTTCATTTCGCGCCTTATTAATTTCTATACCCAGAAAGTCGAGTCCCTCGCAAATTCGCTCTCGAATCAGCGTTGAGTTTTCGCCAATACCTCCGGTAAAGACCAGTGTATCCAGTCCACCCAACACAGCCGCAAAAGAACCAATCGTTTTTTTTGCCTGATAGCAAAACAGCGCAATGGCTTCTGCTGCGCGCTCATCGTGAGATTCCACGGCAAGTAAGTCGCGCAGATCTGAACTGGTTTCAGAAATGCCGAGCAATCCAGATTGGTAATTAATCATCTGTTCAAACTGCAAGACCGTCATACGCTCGCTGCGAGCCATAAATGACATTAATCCGGGATCGAGATCACCGGAGCGAGTTCCCATCACCAGCCCTGATACGGGTGTAAAGCCCATAGTGGTATCGATACTTTTACCATTGCGCACGGCGACCATGCTGGCACCATTGCCAAGATGCGCAAGAATGACACTACCAGTTTTTGCTGTCGGATCACCCAGATGTTCCAGCTCTTCCATCAGATAGCTATAAGACAAACCATGAAAACCATAGCGCCGAACTCCCTTTGTTTCATAGTGGCGCGGAATGGGTATTATTGTGGCAACACGCGGCATCCCGGAATGAAATGCGGTGTCAAAGCAAACGACTTGCGACAAGGCAGGATGCCGTTCTTGAATGGCGGTAATTAATTCAATCTCGCAGGGCAGATGCACCGGATCAAAAGGAATAATCTTATAGAGTTCATTGAGTAATTCCGGCGTAACACGCTGCGGTGCCGCATGAGTCATACCGTGCACGACTCGATGTCCAACGGCTTGGATCGTTTCGAACACAGGCTGCACTACCAACCAATCCAGCAGAATATCCACGACCACTTCAAAAGCCAGGGAATCAACATCGCGTTTATACAACACACTTCCGTCTGGATTACTTACTATAAAGCTTGCGCCCTTCAAACCTGCGCATTCCACTTTTCCGCTCATCAACAGACATCCGGTATGATGATATGCATTATCTGTTTCATAGAGCGCAAAGCGTATACTTGATGAGCCGCCGTTCATAACCAGCAGAGTCGGCATAACCGATTTCATGGACAAATCCTGATTCAAATTTATTTCAAAGCTGCTTAAAAGCTACTTCAAAATATCGGATTTCATCTGATGGTGGACTTCCCTGGTGATGTCACCTCGGGCATAGCGTTCATTAAGAATATCTAATGATCTTTTGTGTGGATATTGATCATATTTCTGATGCGCGCGGTAGCTATAGCCCCAATTTCCGATGCTGGAAAAAAATAGAACTATAATGCCTAACCAAAGAAACCAACCCCAACCAAAATACCAATCACTCCAATAAGTATGATTCATATTGATCTCCGGTGATCCACGTGATTAATCGAATCTGCAATACTCCCCTCATGCACGATAGTGGTCTGTTCGATAGCGCACGAAGAAGTGATCTATGGTTAAAGGATGTTGTCTATGATGGTCTGTGCATCATTAATGATATTATTCAGATGATCTGGATCTCGAAAACTCTCGGCATAAATTTTAATAATATTTTCTGTCCCTGAGGGACGCACCGCAAACCAGCCACTTTCTGACATCACTTTTAATCCACCGATGGCCTCATCATTACCGGGTGCACGAGTGATGCAGGATTGAATAGTTTCACCTGCTAATTCAGTCTGCTGCATATTTTTAGGCGATAAGTTGCTGAGCATTGATTTCTGTTTAGGGGTGGCAACTACATCAACGCGGGAAGTGAATACTTCACCGAACTCTGTATCCAAATTATGGTAAAGCTCACCGGGATCGAGACCCGTACACGCCATAATCTCGGCTGATAATAATGACGGCACGATACCGTCTTTATCCGTCGTCCACACCTTGCCATTCAATCGACTGAAAGAAGCGCCTGCGCTTTCTTCACCTGCAAAACTCAGTGTGCTATTGAGTAGCCCATCAACAAACCATTTGAATCCAACAGGAACTTCATAAATAGGTCGGCCGAGCCGAGCCGCGACACGACCAATCATGGCGCTGCTCACAATCGTTTTACCCACTGGAGTATTGCGGTGCCACTGTGGTCGATGTCCAAATAAATAATCGATCATCACGCAAAGATAATGATTCGGCGGCAGCAAACCACTGCTGCGTGTGACAATGCCGTGTCGATCATGATCTGTATCACAAGCAAAAGCGATATCGTAATGATCCTTCAAGCTAACTAATCGTTGCATGGCGTAAGCAGAGGATGGATCCATCCTTATCTGACCATCCCAATCCACTGTCATAAAACGAAAAGTCGGATCCACTTGTTCGCTGACAACCGTGAGATCCAATCTATACAATTCAGCAATGCGTGCCCAGTAATGGACACCCGCGCCGCCGAGTGGATCCACGGCCATATGTAAACCCGCACTACGAATGGCATCAAGATCCAACACCTGATCAAGTTCAACAATATAATTTGTGAGAAAGTCGTATTCGCGCGTCGTCGTGGCATGACAAGCCTGAGCATATGCGATGCGCTGAACACCATTGAGACTCTGCTCTATCAATGTATTGGCACGCTCCTGTATCCAATTGGTTACGCGGGTATCAGCTGGGCCACCGTGTGGCAGATTGTATTTAAAGCCACCGTTATCAGGTGGATTATGTGAAGGCGTAATCACAATCCCGTCCGCCCATCCGGAGCGTCGTTCGCGATTGTAAGTAAGAATGGCATGAGAAATAACCGGTGTTGGCGTGAACTCACCATCTTTTGCAATTAACGTTTCTACGCCGTTGGCTGCCAATACAGACAGTGCACTTTCGAATGCGGGTTGCGACAAAGCATGCGTGTCGATGCCTATAAAAATCGGACCATCGATTTGATTTTTTTTTCGATAATCACAAATGGCTTGCGTAATGGCGAGTACATGCCATTCATTGAAACTGTGTTCGAAAGAACTGCCACGATGTCCGGAAGTACCAAACACCACTCGCTGTGCAGCTATTGCAGGATCAGGTCTTTCGATGTAGGCAGAAAGCAATTTTGGCACATCGATCAATAATGCTAGCGGTGCTAACTTGCCAGCATAAGCACTGATGGTAGCATTCATGTATTCTTCTGTTGTGATTGACGATAACGATGAATCAAAGCATTGGTTGAACTATCGTGCTTAAGCTCTGGTTCCGTCTTACTCATGACTTCAGCCGCTGCTCGTTTGGCTAATGCTTTGCCGAGTTCCACACCCCACTGATCAAATGAATTAATATTCCAGATGACCCCTTGCACAAAAACACTGTGTTCATACAACGCCACTAATGCACCGAGGGTGTAGGGATCCAGCTGTTCGGCGAGTAGCGTTGTGCTGGGTTGATTGCCTTCGAAGCAGCGATGCGGCACTAATCTATCTTCCGTACCCTCTTCTATAGCATCCGCTTTCACTTCATCACCGGTCTTACCAAAAGCCAGTGCTTCACTCTGTGCAAACATATTTGCCATCAATAAGTCATGTTGTTCACCAAGTGGATTCATAGATTTACAAAAACCGATAAAATGAGAAGGAATGAGCTGTGTGCCCTGATGCAGCAATTGAAAAAATGAATGCTGGCTCTTGGTACCTGGCTCGCCCCAGTAAATGGATCCTGTGGAATAATTGACATGCTCACCATCACAAGTGACGCTTTTACCATTGCTCTCCATCGTCAATTGCTGGAGATAAGCCGGAAAATATTTCAGATACTGTTCGTAAGGCAAAACGGCGACCGTCGATGCACCAAGGAAATTCGTATTCCAGATGGCTAATAATCCCAGCAAGATGGGTAAATTGTGATTCGGCGAAGCATGGCGAAAATGAAGATCCATCGCATGAAACCCGGCAAGCATATCGCGAAAATTTTCTGATCCGATTGCTATCATGGTTGATAGTCCCATCGCTGAATCCATGGCATAACGCCCTCCTACCCAATCCCATACTTTAAATATATTGTCGGCAGGGATACCGAAATTAATAGCGCCATCGATATTACTGGTCACAGCAAAAAAATGTTGTTGCAGCGCGTGTGCATCGTCGTGCTTACGTAAAATCCATTCACGTGCAGCGTTCGCATTCATTAATGTTTCGGCTGTTGTGAAAGTTTTTGAACAAAGAATAAACGAGGTTTCTTCAGGATCAAGATCATAGGTTGCTTCTACAAAATCCGTGCTATCCATATTGGAGACAAAACGAAAGATCATGTCATGTTGACTATAATAACGCAGTGCTTCATAGGCCATCACAGGACCCAGATCAGAACCGCCAATACCAATATTAATAATGTTTCGAATGCGTTTGCCTGTGTATCCTTTCCATACGCCGCAGCGCAGCTGCGAGGAAAAGGTTGTCATACGGTCAAGTACTTCCTGTACTTCAGGAACCACATCAACGTCATCCACAAAAATTGATTCCGTTTCAGGCACGCGCAACGCGGTGTGTAGTACTGCACGATTTTCAGTCCCGTTGATTCGTTCACCTCTAAACATTGCCTCGATACGCTCTGGCAAACCACATTCCTTTGCCAGACTTAAAAGAAGTCGCAATGTTTCAGATGTAATACGATTCTTTGAATAGTCAAAATAGATACCTGCGGCCTCTGCGCAAAAATATTCACCGCGAGCGGGTTCATCCAAAAAAAACTGGCGCAGATGCGTATGGCCAATGACGGCATGATGCGTTTCAAGTGCTTTCCACGCGGGTTTATCCGTCAGCATTTGCATGATTACACGGCCTTGGCCAGTGTTGCACTTTTAACAGCGATGCAATCCAGCAGATCTTTCCAGGATGAGACAAACGCCGCCGTGCCCTGACGCTGAAGTTCAGCCGCTAATGCACCAATATCAATGCCCGCGTGCAAAAAATGGGCGAGCTCGGTGTCTATTTTATTCGTATCAAAACCCAGTGCTTGTGTTGCCTGACCATGATCAGCAAAGGCCAGTAAGGTTTTTTCTGGTAAGGTATTGATCGTATCATCTGTCGCTAAGGCTTCGACATAAAGCAAATCAGGCGCGAGAGGATCTTTAGTGCCAGTACTGGCCCATAGCAAACGTTGTGGAAGTGCGCCGGCGTCCGCTAATGCACGCCAACGTGCCGATAACAGCAACTGGCGATAAGCAACATAAGCTTGCTGCGCAATAGCAATTCCAAGACGATTGTGTAACGCGACATTCAGTTTGTTGTTAACCGCAACATCCCAGCGGCTAATAAAAATCGAAGCGACACATCCCACTTCCGGATGCAAACCAACTGCGATGCGTCTTTCAATACCACGCATATAGGCTTCCGCTGCCGCAAGATATTGTTCGCGTGAAAAAAGCAATGTGACGTTAACTGGCACACCGGAAAAAATTGATTCCTCAATAGCCAGCATTCCCGCCGCCGTGCCGGGAATCTTTATAAAAATATTATGGCGATGCGAATGCGCATATAACAACGCGGCCGCCTTGATAGTAGCAGCGCTGTCGTTTGCCAACAATGGCGAAACTTCCAGAGAGACCCACCCATCAATGCCATCCGTATTTTCGTGAATGGAACGAAACAAATCGGCCGCCTGGACTAAATCTTCCAACGCTAATTCAAAAAACAATGTTTCACCGGTTTTTCCAGCACGTGATTTTTCAATAATAGCCTCATCGTAGCTATCGGTATTACTGATGGCGTGATTAAATATAGTCGGATTGGAAGTCAGCCCCGTCACCGCCAACTCATTAATGTAGCGACGGAGTGTTCCGCTCGTTAAAATATCGCGTGAGATATTATCAAGCCACACACTCTGGCCAAGTTCATGTAACTGCCGAGTTTTGTTCATACCAATTCCTCTGAAGAGATTACTTGAGTATCATCAATCGTTGGCGAAAGTTGACGGTGGGCTAACGCACAATAAACCAGATGGGTTTGTTGATCATCCACCAGATGAATGCCGCGCTCATCCTGCTCTACACCATCCAGTGTAATATTATTAACAACACTGCCATCTTCTGGCACTACCGCATTTTGTACAACGACGATATGATAAGTCGTCATACCGTAGCGGTAATCGAGCGAGAATGTTTGCCAATCTTTCGGTATACAAGGTTCGATGCGCAGATGATTTCCCTCTCGTCTCAATCCCAATAACGATTCCGTAATTAAGCGATACATCCAGCCTGCGGAACCGGTGTACCAGGTCCAGCCACCGCGACCGGCGTGCGGAGGCAATGCATAGACATCCGCTGCAATAACATAAGGTTCGGTTTTGTAAATGGCAATATCTTCTATTGTCTGTGTATGGTTGAGCGGGTTTATGATATGCAGTAATTCCCAGGCGCGACGACTATCACCTAATTTAGCAAATGCCATAGCAGCCCATATCGCGGCGTGAGTGTATTGTCCACCGTTCTCACGCACACCCGGACTATAACCCTTGATATAACCCGGATTCATCGCTGATTTGTCGAAAGGTGGATCAAGCAGCTGGATTAAACCTCGTCCTGAATTATCATTGCGATGCACCAACTGTTGATCGACAGCAGCCATTGCCATTTGCGAACGTTTTGCGTCGCCTGCACCGGAGAGCACAGCCCAACTTTGTGCAATGGAATCAATCTGACATTCGGAATTGGTCGACGAACCTAGTGGTGAGCCGTCATCAAACCAGGCACGCAGGTACCATCCACCGTCCCATCCATGCTTTTCTATATTGTCACGTAACTGTATTGCTTCCTTTATACACTGCTCGGCGAAAACCGGATCGCCGTGTAAGTGCGCAACCTTGGCGAAAGACATCAGGACCTCATACAGGAAAAATCCCAACCACACACTTTCGCCTTTACCCTGTATGCCCACCAGGTTCATGCCATCATTCCAGTCACCTGAACCCATCAATGGCAAACCATGTTCACCTAAGCGCAAACCATGCTGGATGGCCCGAACACAATGTTGATAAAGACTTACTTGCTCCTCACTACGCCCCGGTCTGTCGTAATAGGAATCCTCCTCGACATTTAGCATACGACCCGTCAGGAAGGATGCCATCTCATCCAGAACATCGGTATCGCCCGTGCTTAGCACATAACGACTGGTCGCCAATGGCAGCCAGAGATAGTCATCCGAGCAACGCGTACGGGTACCGCTATTAAACGGCGGATGCCACCAATGTTGCACATCGCCTTGCGGATATTGATGTTCCGCACAACGCAACAAATGTTCACGCACCAGACCAGGTTCTGCGTGAACCAATGCCATGACATCCTGCAGTTGATCGCGAAAACCGAAGGCGCCACCGGATTGGTAAAAACCACTGCGCGCCCAAAGGCGACAGGCCAGCGTCTGATAGAGTAGCCAACCGTTGGTAAGCACATTCAAATGGGGATCAGGTGTCTCCACTTTTATCACACCCAGTGTTCTCTGCCAGTACTGCCGTACTTTCTCTAACGCCGCACGCGCCGTACCAGGTGTTCTCAATCGCAATGCCAGTTCACGAGCATGGTTAATATCACGCCCCGCGCCTAGCCGGAAAATAATTTCGCGTTCTTGTCCATTCGCAAGCTCAATCGAAACCTGAATCGCGCCACAAGGATCCAATGCCGCACCCACTTTTCCGGATAATTGTGATTGCAACATCGCTCGAGGATTTTCAAGAGATTTATTTCGACCCACAAATTCGTAACGATCACCACTGACCGTACGCGTCTTATCATCCACATCAAAAAAGGCAACTCGTCCAACAAAATTCGCGTTGTATGCATTATGTGCAAACAGTGCTCCGCTGGTAAAATCAATTTCAGTCACTATATGCATGGCCGATTTTGTTTGCAGCTCACCCAATACCCATTCGACATAACCTGTCGCTGAAAGGCGTCGTGCTTGGCCCGATACATTACATAATTTGAGTACAGAATATTTGACTGCTTCTACCAGATCGACATACACCCACAGTTCAGAATGAATACCATTTTCGGTGTGTTCAAACATGCTGTAGCCAAAACCATGTCGCGTGAGGTATGGCACTGTACTGCGGATTGGAAAAGGTGCAGGCGACCAGAAATGTCCACTTTCTTCATCACGCAAATAAATAGCTTCTCCACAAGAAGTGCCCACCTGATCATTACTCCAGGGCGTCAAACGAAATTCATGCGCATTTTCGCTCCAGGTATAAGCGAGACCACTTTCCGATATCACCGTACCAAAATTTGCATTGGCTAATACATTCACCCATGGCAATGGCGTCATGTGCGTCGGCGATGTGACAATGAGATACTCTTTCCCGTCTGGAGAAAAGCATCCACTGCTAAACAACTCTGGAAAATCAGGCGGTGTTGCGAATCGAGAATGATGCTTTCGGGTTGGCGCCAATGGAGCTATACGTTTATCAATAAAAATTCGACGATTAGCCTGTTCTAAAAGCGTGCCACGACTGTCCGCAATAACAACCCGCGCGACGGATTGCAACAGAATACGATCTTCTTGTGATATCTGTTCTGCAGAGCGGACAAAGATACCACCCAACCGGTTCATCTCATTGGCTTCCGTACCATGCGCGATTAAATCCATGATCTGATCATGAAGTCGTTGACGGTAACCGGCATGATCTTCATTCCAGATCACCAGATCCACAACCAAACCTTTCAAACGCCAGTAGGCGTGACATTGAATCATCTGACGCGCCAAATCGATATTGGAAATATCTGCAATTTTTAGCAAAACGATGGGCAAATCGCCGGAGATGGAAAAACCCCATAGACCTGATTGTCCACGCCTGTTTTGGAGCAGCACATTGGCTTCAGCACGCAAGGTAGGATTACTGTAAAGAATCGATCCCGCCAAACGCCGATAAATCAAAACGTCAGCATCAACCGCATTAATCTGCCGCAAAATCACTTGACTGTGTGTACTGGCAAGATCAAACACACGATTGGCAAAATGCAAATCCTGATATTTTTCGACGAGTGCTATGCAACCATCACGGCTCTCTGCCACACCGGTAATCCAGTCAATGAATACAGTTTGACCTGCTTCGAGCACCACTTGGCAGCGGATAGCAATAATGGGATCAAGCACCGACCCCTCACTACCCGATAAAGCAGCATTTTCTGTCATGGCTTGTGGAATGGCGAGACTGCGTCCACGCCCGATAAAACGCATACGATCTGTTTCATAGGAAATTTTTTCGACAGCCGTTCCGTGTGCTGCTAACAAATGCAGCATCCACGGTACTTCCTCGGTATTAGAACGTGGTCGACGCGTGCAAAGTATTGCGTGGGACTCGCTGATAATTTCTGTTTGCACAAACAGACCGCCAAACGAAGGCTGCGTCAAATCCACTATAGAGGACGTGAGAACGACCTCAGCATAGCTGGTTATTTCAATGATTCGCCGTGTAGACGACCGATTAGTGAGATGTGTGCGTCGCAATTCGATGTTATCTTCTGGCGAAACCACAATTTCACAATTTGATTCAATATCATGATCGTGACGACGATATTCAACACGCCCTTCAAAAAACATTACTTCATAATGATCCGCTTGTTTGCGTGTAGGCTGATGCGTTGTTGACCAAAATTCATTGCTGTCGACATCGCGAAGATAGTGAAATGCGCCCCAATGATCACAAGTGCTATCTTCGCGCCAACGGGTAATCGCAAGATCTTTCCATCGGCTGTATCCTCCCCCGGTATTCGTCAGCATTACGTGGTAGTGTCCATTGGAGAGCAACTGCACTTCCGGTCTGTGAGTATCAACACCGATTGGCATTTGTACGGACATTTCCGGAACATAGAAAAAAGTATTTCCCTCGGAATGTTCCGCAACGTGCATATGGAATATGGAGGTTTTGGGAATTCGTTCTTGCAAAAGCAACAAAGCCGATTGAAATAACGGGGCTGATTCAAAACGTCGTTGCATGGGTCGACCCAATAGCAAATGCGCGAATGCCAGTAGACTCATCCCATGGTGGTGGGTCATAAAGGAACGTACAATAACGGCGGGTTGTCCTGGCAATAGCCGCGAGGGAGTGTAGTCAATTGCCTCATAAAAACCATAACGCCCGGCAAGCCCACTCGAAGCAAGTCGCTGCAAATTTGTGCAAGCCTCTCCAGGTGCAACGATTAGTGCTAATGCAGAAGCATAAGGAGCAACGACTAAATCCTCTGCCAAGCCACGTTTCAAACCAAGACCCGGCACACCGAAAGCATGGTAGCGATAGTTGAGATTTACATCGATACCGTTGTAACCCGATTCTGACATACCCCAGGGCAGTGAAAGTTCATTGCCATATTCGATTTGCCGTGCCACAACGGCTTTGCAACTTTGCTCAATCAATGAGCCCTCATAAGCCGGCATCACCAGCAAAGGCATCAGGTACTCAAACATCGAACCCGTCCACGACACCAAAATAGGATCCCCACCGGTAGTCGTGAGCAGACGACCGAGCGCATACCAATTTTCCAGTGGCACTTGTCCTTGCGCGATAGCAACGAAACTCGACAACCTCGCTTCGGAGGCCAGCAGGTCATAAAAACTTTTATCACGCCGAACCTCATCAACGTTATAACCCACAGCCAGTAAATGACTGGCTTTGTCATACAGAAACGCATACTCCATCGTTGCAAACTCTGTGGCCTGTTGTGCCAGACGCTCAATGTCCGTCAGCCGTTGCACAGCACGTTCACGCCCTGATGCCATCATCAGTTTTAAATTCATTAGCCAATCACGTTGCTCGCCTGTCATCGCCACATAACTTGTAGTATTGATGAGTTGTAAAACTTCCGGCGTTAACTCTATCAACTCAGTTAATGTAGTGGCTTTAGCACTGCTGAAAAAAACACTGTTGGTAAATGTTTCCATGCCTTTCGGCACTGGCAACAAAGCCAGCCACGGCATTAAAAAAAGCACTTCTTGATAAGCATCCTGACATTGATGTTCAAATAACCTCGCCCATTCCGTTGCTTCACTCTCAGGCGATACATCAAGACCTGCAATTAATATGCTTGCGTTACGTGCAATAGATTTTAGTGCATAAAAAATATCCTGATGGCTTGCATTGGAAGACACATTGGCGGCTTCAAGTTGCGATTGCATCAAGGATGCTTGATCGGTTGTTGATTGAAATGAGGATGATTCCGTCTGTACAGATTTCAACTCGTCTTTCAACAAATTGAGGGTATCAATGAGCCCGTCAAACAAACGGACTCCAACTATTTTCTGTTCAGGAAGCTCGAGAAGCCCTGTACGTAAGGTCAGCAAATGACCAGAGAGGTTGCCACTATCTACCGATGAAATATAACGAGGCGATAAGGGCTGTAAAGAAAGCGTGTCATACCAGTTGTAAAAATGGCCACGATGCCGCTCCAACAGGCTCATCGTGTGGAAAGTATTCGTAGTTCGTTCAATGAAGGATCGAACTGTAATAAAACCAAAATCACAAGCAGACAGATTCGCCAACAAGGTTAAACCTATATTCGTGGGTGAAGTCCGATGTGCGACCACAGGGCCCGGGTCTTCCTGAAAATTGTCCGGCGGAAGCCAATGATCCTCTGCAGAAACAAAATTTTCAAAGAAAGCCCAGGTCCTGCGAGAAATTCTGCGCAGGAAAGTGATCTGCTCCTCTGTCAGCTTCGGTTCGCAGCGCAACAAAGGCTGACTCAACCACCAGACAATACCGGGCGCTGCAAACCATAAACACAAAATAGCTCCGGCGGCGGTCAACGCTTCGGGTCTGATAATACTCAACGTAAACATCGCCAGAATAGCAATGAAAGGTGATATCCACATGGCACGATAAGACGCTGCAATCCCTACTTCAGTGCTGTTGTCTTTGGTGCGAAATACACGCCATTCCAATAACTGACGGTGTGTGATGAGCATGCAGTAGATGGTGCGCACGATCGCATCAAGATTGAAAAAAGCTTCGTAGGGAAGACAAGCAATCCTGAATCCAGCCAACACAAAACTGCGCCCAGCCAAACGCAAGGTGGCGTTCACATGTTGATGTAAAAATACATCTTTGGGCCAGCGCAGCACATCCCAGATGGCAATTAATAATGCAGGGACTAACGAAATGCCTAGTATGGCCAAAGTCCAATAGGCAGGCGAACTGACAACATACCAACCTGACAATAGTAAAAGTAAAATAGTACTAGAGGCTAAACTACGTCGCAAATTGTCAAAAATCTTCCAACGCGATAATGCTGACAAAGGGTTCGCGACTAAAGGCCCTTGAAAACCTGGAACACGTGACATTAACCAATGCGCAATTTGCCAATCACCACGAATCCAGCGTTCCTGTCGAGCAACATCCATGTCATAACGGGCTGGATGCTCCTCATACAATTGCACATCACTCAATAATCCTGATCGTACATAACAACCTTCCAATAGATCATGGCTGAGAATTCGGTTTTCAGGTAAACGATCTTTCAGGATGCGCTCAAATGCATCGATATCATAAATTCCTTTACCAATGAACGAACCTTCACCAAATATATCCTGGTACACATCAGAGCAAGATCGAGTATAAGGGTCGATACCGGGTTCGCTTCCACACAATTGCGCATACCGCGATCGATTTGCACCGGACAGACTCGATGCCATTCGCGGCTGTAAAATAGTGTAACCACTCGTGACACGTTGCTGACTTTCATCATATTGTGGATGATTCAACGGATGTGCCATCACACTCACTAACTGCCGTGCTGAATCTATTGGCAGCTGCGTATCCGTATCCAGTGTTATTACATATTCAACTTTTGGTAATGTCTCCACATTGCCAACGATCAGGGAAAAGCGATCTTTCCCGCCGCCACGCAATACGGCATTTAAATCGGCCAGTTTTCCGCGTTTTCGTTCATAGCCCATCCAAACCTGCTCAGCAGAATTCCACTGACGCGCACGATGAAATAGAAAAAATCGATCACAATTACTATTAGAATTTGTGGTTTCTGTGTTACTTATATTTCGATATTTCTTATTGAGTTTTTCGATGCCGCTACTGACTTTAGCAAGTAACGATTCATCTTCAACAAGACTTTCCTGATCGGCATCATAAAAGTCCGTTAACAAAGCAAAATGAATGTGCTGATCGCGGTTACCCAAAAATCTAACTTCTATGGCATCCAACAGCGCTTCGATATTTTCCTTACTGCAAAGCAATGTTGGAATGACCACCAAGGTACACATATCCTTAGGCAGGCCTTGCGAAAAGTCCATACGTGGCAACAATTGAGGCTTAACAAATAATGTGGCTAACCAGTTGGTCAGTGATGATGCCAACTGACTGGATCCCAAAATGGATAGGCCTCCCAATAACAAAAATCGCCAACCATCTACATTGCTGTCGTATATCAGCTTTATTAAACCTGCAGCAAAAAAAACTGTCCCCAACAGGATAGTGCCGAGATAAAAGGCCAGTGGATAACGACTAATCCAACGACGTAACAAGGTCATCGTACGAAGTCTGTTCTCAACCGCGTCTTCCATCTGCGATAACCCACGATCAATCAGGAAGTAACCCACGTGCATTGTCTCTCGATGCGCAAACCCAATCGCAATGCGTGCAACCTCTATCTCAGTAAGATGACTGTGCTTGGCGAGTCTTTCAACCACATGCCGATAACGATCCCGTGTTGAAAAATCCATGTTGCGATAAACATCCACACAATCTTCCCGCAATACTTGCTCGACAACACTGAGATTCTCAACAAACTCTCGCCAATCCGTCACGCCCAAAAATCGGAGACTGCTAATCGTATTACTGATTGAAACCTGTTCTGCCGCCTGTTTTCGTGTTTCCGCCAGTACCATTTGCTCAATGGTCAAACTCGATTCTGCAAGCCTGTCTTCAATCCAGGTAAGTGGAACTGCCAACGCAGAGCCATGCCCCTGCAGGAGGCGCGCTAGTTCAGCAACAAACGAAGTAGTCATTGGTGGATTAGCTCGCGCCATATCAGCGATCACCAGAATCAAACTCTTCGGATCTGTTTCTGCTATTTCAAAAATACAATTCGCCCAATCCTGGGCCTGGTTACGACAAATTCTTGCTGCCGCAACTTGTGAACCGACACGACGCAGATGTTCGATCAGCACCAGACGTAACATAATCGGAATCGCCCACAACTCTCCCAATGTGAGCGGTGTAACAGTTTGATAAGCGGCAATAAAACGGCTCAATGTTTCCGCATCCACCCGCCAATCTCCGTGTGATGCTGCTTCCAGTGCTAAATCATATACCCGAGGCAAACCACAAGAGTACCCTTGAAGAAGGCGCGGAAGACCTTGACTATAACCTTTAGGTAAATGTTGTTTTGCGGTGCGTATCTGTTCTTCAATTAAATAGAAATTATCCAACAGCCATTCACCCGCCGGCGCAATTCGCCGCTTGGCTTTGATCGCAATGGTCAGAAGCTTTCGCGTTTCATTCAGGATTTTTTCATTTTCATCCAGCCGCTTTAACAACTGCTCTGGTACATCACATCTTCCTACGGCATGCATCTTTGCTAAAGACTTGCCATGATGTTCCATTTGATCTGTGCTGAATAATTCCGCGTGCAGCGGGGAATATTCATCACTGAAGACATAGTCAAGGTGCATCCTGCACAAACGCTTGAAACGAACCACTATCGCTATAAAAGATTTGTTAAATATTGTGGCACGGGCGATCACCATGTCGGTGTCTCAACAACAAACGCTGGTCGCGTTTTGCGATCATGGCTAATACGATTGTATGCAACTCAGACTAGGCGCTATTACTAATATTGTTTGTTCGTTAGCATACATAGTGTGATGGGCTTTTTATGTTTGCTAGTCACTCAAACGTTTTCTGGTCAGTGTAAATTCGAGTAACTTCCGAAAGTAATTCAGTAACTTTACGGGGGCGCTCAAAACGTTGCGCCACTTCTTTCCAGTTTGTAACAGTCCACCAATTTTCCAGATATTCCAAGCGACGGTTTTCATGTTTCAGGTAATAGGCATGTTCCCAAACATCGTTAACAAGTAGTGGAGTGTAACCTTCCGATATAGGATTTCCATGCCCTGAAGTGGTGAGCACTTGTAGCACGGCATCGGTCGCTGGTCCTTTAACCAGCCAGACCCAGCCAGATCCGTGGACTTTGTTGCCGGCTTCTTCAAACTGTTTTTTAAATTTTTCAAAATCGCCAAAGGCATGATTGATTGCTTCGGCGAGTGGACCGGATGGAACACCACCTCCGGTGGGTGACATCATTTGCCACAACATACTGTGATTCACATGACCACCGGCATTGAAATGCACCGTAGTGCGTATTTCTTCCGGAATTTTTTCCAGGTGGAGCAACAACCACTCTGCTGTTTTTGCCTGAAGTGCCAGGCGCAACGATTCCGGCGTTGATTCCAGTGCAAGATTAAGCGCTGTTACATACGCCGCATGGTGCATGTTGTGATGTAGGGTCATAGTGCGTACATCAACATGTGGCTCAAGTGCCGAGACTTCATAGGATAAGGCTGGCAAAATATGTTTCACGACACGTGTAATTCTCAAAAAATTGGGAATACAGTTTGCAGAGGTTAATTCAAAAAATCCGTTCGCTGCCTAACATAGAAACTATATTGGCAAGCCTATGATGCTTATAAAGCTTGCTCATTGAACTACTATATTTTCCGTAACGCGCCTTTGTTTTACGAATTACTATTTTTGGTAGCGAACAAAATCCGCCATCAAGGAGTTGCAGTATGAATGCATCGTTTTCCACCGCAACACTGGACGCATTGTGCGTCAACACCTTGCGTTTTCTATCGGTCGATGCGGTACAAAAGGCCAATAGCGGGCATCCTGGTTTACCGCTTGGCGCTGCGCCAATGGCCTATGTATTATGGACGCGTTTGCTCAAGCACCATCCCGCCAATCCGCAATGGTTCGACCGCGATCGTTTTGTACTCTCGGCTGGACACGGTTCAGCATTGCTGTATAGCCTGCTTCACCTTACGGGCTATGCGTTGCCCCTTGAACAACTCCAACAATTTCGCCAATGGGGCAGCATCACGCCAGGCCACCCGGAACGCGGCCTGACGCCGGGCGTCGAGGTGACCACCGGACCGTTGGGTCAGGGTTTTGCCAATGGCGTAGGGATGGCGATGGCCGAAGCCAATCTTGCTGCGCGCTACAACCGCGACGGCTTCAACGTGATCGATCATTTTACCTACGCATTAGTGAGCGACGGCGACTTGATGGAAGGCGTCGCTGCAGAGGCCGCCTCGCTGGCCGGTCATTTGCAATTGGGCAAGCTCATTTACCTGTACGACGACAATCACGTCACGCTCTCTGCCAGCACCGATATCACATTCACCGAGGACCAGTCGCGTCGCTTCAAGTCCTATGGCTGGCACACCCAATCGCTGGACGACGGCAATGACCTGGAAGCGATTACACTGGCGCTTGATGCAGCTCGAGCGGAAACAAAACGACCATCGCTGATTCTGGTACGAACGCATATCGGGTATGGCTCGCCTAACAAACAGGACTCGTTCGAGGTGCATGGTTCGCCGCTCGGGGTGGAAGAGTTGCGATTGACCAAGCGACACCTCGGTTGGCCCGAAAATGCGATGTTTTATATTCCCGAATCGGCACGCGTGCATTTTTTGGAAACAGCCGCGCATGGTGCGCAGAGCGAGGCGCAATGGCGTGATAAATTTTCATCTTACGAAACAAAATTTCCTGCACTCGCACTAGAGTTACAACAATTAATGCACGGTGCAAGCGCCGGTTTAACTACAGGCTGGGACAAAGATATCCCTCAGTTTCCGGCAGATGTCAAAGGCATGGCAACGCGCATTGCATCGGGCAAAATCATGAATGCCATCGCGCCTCATTTGCCTGCGCTCATAGGCGGCTCGGCGGATCTCGACCCATCCACCCACACCGCACTGATGGGATTTGGAGATTTCCAGCCAGCAGACCTGAGCGCCAGCGACCACCAAGGTTCTGACGGCGGAGGCTGGATACCTGCTGGTCGCAATTTGCATTTTGGCGTGCGCGAGCACGCGATGGGCGCGATCCTTAACGGCATGGCTGCGCACGGCGGCAGTTTGCCATTCGGTTCGACTTTTTTTGTTTTTTCCGATTACATGCGTCCGGCGATTCGCTTGGCCGCGTTGATGAATCTGCACGTGGTCTACGTATTCACGCACGACAGCATTGCGCTGGGTGAAGATGGCACCACCCATCAACCGGTAGAGCAGCTCGCCAGCCTGCGTGCAGTGCCGCGTCTGCTAGTGATTCGCCCTGCCGATGCCAATGAAACGACAGTCGCCTGGCGTGTTGCTGTCGAATCAGTCGATCAGCCAGTAGCACTGGTGTTGACACGGCAAAACGTTCCCACTCTCGACCGCACGCAATTTGCTGCGGCCGACGGCTTGCGGCGCGGGGCTTACATTCTGGCTGAAGCCGCGAATGGTACGCCAGAATTAATCTTGATTGCCAGCGGCTCTGAAGTCGCACTGATCGTGGCCGCACAACAGCACTTGCTGGCGCAGAATATTCAGGCACGCATCGTCTCAATGCCGAGTTGGGAACTGTTTGAGCAACAGCCGCAGCAATACCGCGATACAGTATTGCCACCGAAGCTGTGCTTTAGGCTCGCGGTCGAGGCTGGTGTAGCGCAGGGCTGGCATCGGTATGTAGGAGAACGTGGCAATGTACTCGGAATCGATCGTTTCGGTGCATCTGCAACAGGTGAAGTCATGCTGCGTGAATATGGATTTACCGTTGAGAATGTCTGCCTGCGCGCAATTGCCTTACTTTGCGGTTAGAGATGTCCCGTACGAATTCTCATTCAGGCCAAATTCCCTGTTAATTCCCTGTTATGGATTTTGTCACAAGTCCAATCGGATTACCGATATCCTTGTGCCACAAGGTCTGTAAGATACATATAGAGGGAAGACTTAGATAAAATCCCTGTTATTTTGTAAAAATTCCCTGTTATTAGGCTTGTATCAGGGAATTTGTGATCGTGGATGTCGTAGGCTGTTTAGTACCACACCAATTCTTTCAAGGACTTGCACGTTTTTTAAATTGCTGTCCACACAAACAGGTAGAGCGTGTTGTTATCAGCGGCATCGCGACCAAACCCGTCGTAATTATTACTGGAACCATTGAATCGAAGGTAATCAATATATTGAACACCTACCCGGATATTAGCCCAGGGCGCGCCCCAGGATTCCTGTTTGCCGAAAGGAGTCCAGTCCACCTGAAATGTATAAGCGCTGCTGTCCGGCTTACCACTCCGGCTTCCATCCAATGGTGATGGCGCATAGAGAATATTATCGCTCGAGCCGGTGGATCTGGAATAACCCAACCTGAATCCATAAGTATTCTGGAAATAATAAGCAATATTGAAATTAAGTTCATTTAAATACAGCGAGTCACGACTGGCGTCACCGTTGGCAAGCGAATAATCCAGTTTTTGTTTTTCATGCACATAACTTCCATTGAAAGTCACCTGATGATTACCTGACATAAGATATTGGTAAGAGGTATCAATTCCCACATCATCATAATGATTTTGAAGTCCCGCGTGATGATCCGGATACAGATCGGCACGTAAACCAAACAGGCCCACCATAATCGATTGGCCATTGATGTCCGTGTTATATGCAATACGCCAGTAAGGCGCCGTGTGCGCAATTTGTCCGGCATCGCTCCCGACGTTGACATCGTCAAGAAAAGTGGGTGACAGTGATTGATAAGTTCCAAACTCTGCATATACATTGCTGTTCCAATACGCGTAGACAGAAGCACCAATCACCTGTTGCTCCAATCCGCCATTAATAAGTGTTGCTGCACCCGGTGTTGGCGCGAGTGCTGAAGCCGTGTAAGTAAAACGCCACGCAGGCAAGTTATTCCATGGATCCTGTAAACCGGGATTATTATTCAGCGATACGCCATAGGTTGTGCCTTTGCCTAACCATTCAGTCTGGTTTGCATAACGGATGTCCACGTTATCCAGCACCACCAAACGATCCACGTCGGAATAAGTCATTTGGGCAAAACTGCCGACATGTTCGGTCAGCGCACCTGCAACAAACAGGGAAGCTTCCTGCAAGTTCACATTGTTGTTGGATTTATCATGTGGACCTGCCGGATCCGGAAGATCTTTAGCGGTGTGCTCATAGGTTGCCACCAGCATAGCGGATAAAGGCAAAATAAAATCACTGCTGTTCCTGAGTGTATAACCGCCTATTTTAAAACTTTGGCCAAACGGTGTCAGTTGTGGCCCCATACCGCCTACATGACAGCCAGCGCAATTCATTCCGGTTTGGCGTGCGTAAGCCGGCAATGCTTCCGCTTGCTGCCATAAAAAAATCCCGAGGAAAAATATTCCAACCCGGCGAATGTTGATTTGCATTTAAAACGAGCTCCCCAAAAATGTACAGTAGTGGTAAGTAAACAGGGCATCCGTGCGTTAGCGCACCTATCAGGTCATACGAGTCCACGTAAAATGGTTTCATAAAAAATGTGGGGCCCACTGTTTGATAATCGATAAACTTCATGACCATTTCTATTCAAGGGCATTTGTCCTTGCTACCATTGCCCTGTTGGGTTTGGCACTTTATAAAATCACCTTGCCTTTCATGGAACCATTGGCCTGGGCACTATTCCTGGCCTTCCTGCTCTACCCTCTGCATTCGCGTCTCACTCGTCGCCTCAACGGTCGCGAAAATATTTCTGCCCTATTACTGTCGATCGCCACTTTCGTGATATTGGTCGGCCCGGTAACCATGATGAGCATGGCCTTCGTTGCACAAATCAGTGACCTGGTGCAGTGGCTCCAGGAAATTCTGGGAAAGAAAACACAGGAGCAATACCAGGTATTGGATGAACTTCCTTTCGTTGAACCCGCACTGCAGTGGGTGCGCGATCACTCGGGAATACATACATCACAAATGCAGGACTGGCTGGCGCAGGGAACCTTGCAGCTACCGAATTTTCTCGCCAACTTGAGCAGGAAAATATTCATGGGCATCATCAATGTCGTGTTGTCATTTATGATCATGTTGTTCATGTTATTTTTCTTTTTGCGCGATGGCGAGGAATTCGTCGCGATGTTTCGCGATATGATTCCCATGACACCCAAACGTCGCGAACAATTGATGATTCATATTGCGGCGGTGATGCGCGCTGTGGTATTTGGTACCAGCCTCACCGTATGTGCCCAGGGCATGCTGGTTGGCATTGCCTTCTGGATTACCAATTTAAGTTTACCGCTGGTATTTGGTGTGCTGGCTGCATTGGCCGCATTATTACCCTTTGGTGGAACCGCCCTGGTATGGATTCCTGCCTTGTTATTTTTGATCAACCAGAATCACTGGAACCTGGCGCTGATTATGTTGGCGGCTGGAGTGATCTCATTGCTGATCGACCACATATTACGTCCTCTACTCATTTCAAGTAGCGCACATATCGGCATGCTTGCGGTGTTCATTGGCGTGTTGGGCGGTGCCATCACTTTCGGCCCTATCGGATTTTTTATAGGCCCGGTGGTACTTGCGTTGATTATTGCATTAATGCGTTTTGCACTTGAAATACGTCACGCGGACAGCATCACGTCAGAATAATTATGTATTGTGCGATAGCGAACCGAGACTATTTGCAGAACAGTAGAGAATTTGCCTCTATTGCCACAACGGCAATTTAACTGAAGAGGTTCTTATGATCTGGCTTTTAATGGTTATCATTCTAGTTATTGTTATCCTGAAATTAATATAGCACTTGTGCGAATGACGAGGTTATTGCGATATGCGGCTCGAAATTCGCGATCTTACCAAGCGGTATGACCAGGAAAGAGGTCTTTTGCCGACCTCTTTTGAGGTCGCAAAAGGCGAACTGATTGCTATTGTGGGTCATAACGGTGCCGGCAAATCCACCCTGTTGAAAATGCTGGCTAACTGGATTCCACCCGATGGCGGTCGAGTCATGATTGATAGCATTGATCTATGCAATCGCATGGCCGTTGTAAAAAAAATAGGTTTTGTCCCTGAAGTACCCAATCTTTTTGATTTCTTTTCCGTTGATTACAATCTCAAACTTTTTGCAGCACTTCTCCAGGCACCTTCCCAGCGAGTAGAAGATATACTGGAGGAATTTGATCTGATTCCCTTTCGAAAAACAAAAGTACAAGCCTTGTCCAAAGGATTGAAGCAACGAGTGAGCATTGGTCGTGCCTTGTTAGCCGATCCACCGGTGTTGCTCTTTGACGAACCCACATCGGGACTCGACTTCGACATGACAAAAGAAATATACCGACTCTTGAACACTATGCATGCCACCGGCAAAACGATTCTCTTTACAACGCACAGGCCTGAAGAGATAAAAAACCTCGCCACACGTATCATGGTACTGCACGAAGGTGAAATGGTTTTTGATGGGTCGCCAGACAAGTATTTCCAATCCGATATACATGATCGTTTATACGCATGATAATAAGAAATATTTTCATACTGGCCTTCAACGATTTAGCTATCGCACTCAAGAACAAGACTATTTACCTCGTTCTTTTTATTCCTTTCTTCGTTTTTATTTCTTTAACATTAATAGACAAGCCGGATACGGACGCGGGAAAAATAAAAATAGGCTTGATTAAAAACAGTCCTTACAATCCAAAAATTATAAAGAGTATCCATGCAGCAAATCAATTGATTGATGTAACATGGCTTGAAAACGAGGAATACGGGCTGGATCTTTTAAAAAAAAACCAGATAGACGGGATATTAATCAACAAGGAACAGGCACCCGGCAGTCTTTCGCTTATGGTACTTAAAAAAGAGTCTGCTCATACGATTGCTATTGTGGAAAGTTTTTCTGCTTTGCAGAAAGCATCGGAAGGAAACCCGGTCAGCTGGATCAGTGATATCAAATCATTACACGAAGGCGGCATCCAGCGACAGACTTTGCCGACCTGGATTCTGATGCTGGTCTTGCTTGTTGGTTTTGTGATTCTTCCTGCCCAGGTTGCTGAGGAAAAAGAAAAAAAATGGCTCCTCGCGCTACTCCAGACACCGATTCACGAAGTGGAGTGGCTGATTGCCAAGTTAGTCACCGGAGTGATCCTGATAATCACGGCGGTGTTACTGCTTCATCTATTAGGTCAATTCGGCCCGGTCAATTTTTTTGACTATATGGCATTTATTATTGCAGGCAGTTTTTGCTTCAGCGCCTTCGGGATTTTTTTAGGGTTTCTGTGTCGCAACCAGGCGAGTGCCCGAACACTCGGTGTTATCTTTTATTTGCCACTGCTGCTTCCTTCCGCACTGTCTGATGTTTCGCAAAAATTAACCGCCATTGCACCCCTTTTACCTTCCTATCAGTTATATATGCCGCTTCAATCCATTCTGCTGGAAGACAGGCGCATGGGAAGTCTGTGTTTTGAATGGGTTTATCTGCTGTTACTGGGATTGTTGATGTTTTATCTTTCTTACCAGCTGATGAAAAGACGCTGGCTGATGTAGTTTATCAAATTGCCTGGAAACAAAAACACACCCGGATATCTGATTTAAGTTACTATGTACGACAGCGTACATAGTACATATGTTACCCGGAGTATCATCTCACCGAATCAGGAAAGGAAAATTGATATGACCGCAGCTCACATACCACAGCAAAATCATATATTAAGTTCACTGCATCAGGATGCCCAAAAGCGCCTTTTCCCCTTTCTGGAATTAGTGCCACTGGAGCTTGGTAAGGTGTTGTATGAGTCCGGGGTTACGATGCAACATGTGTATTTCCCCATCGATTCCATCGTATCCCTGCTATATGTGATGGAGAATGGCGCATCAGCAGAAATCTCTGTTGTGGGGAATGAAGGCCTTGTCGGCATTGCCTTGTTTATGGGCGGCGAAAGCACGCCGAGTCGAGCGCTTGTACAAAGTGCAGGACATGCCTATCGATTGAAATCGCAACTGCTGAAAGACGAATTTAATCGCCACGGTGAAATGCTGTTGCTCATGTTGCGCTACACGCAGTCCTTGATGACGCAAATGGCACAAACGGCTGTTTGTAATCGCCACCACTCCATTGATCAACAACTGTGTCGCTGGCTATTGCTCTCGCTGGATCGTCTGTCCAGCAATCAATTAACCATGACACAGGAACTCATCGCCAATATGCTCGGTGTTCGCCGCGAAGGAGTCACCGATGCGGCGGGGAAATTACAAAAACTGGGTGTCATCGAATATACCCGCGGCCAGATAACAGTGCTCGACAGACCAAAGCTCGAAAAATTGTGCTGCGAATGTTACGCCGTAGTAAAAAAAGAAACGGATCGCTTGTTACCCTACATTTCGCCCGTATCACAAGCCACAAGTCACAAGTCACAAGTCATCGAAGCATAAGAAGGCAGATTCAACCTTTGTGGTTTAACGAACAGATTACCACGCAATCATTATTTATCCTGTGATATCGGGATTGCCCTGTTTCACCCTTCTGCCTACTTTTGGCTTTCTCCGTGCTACTGGAGAGTGGAATGGATATTACCGTTAAAAAAAATGCTGCCAGAACAATTACAAAAACATCGGTCGTCAATCGCCTGATCAAAAGCTTGCCGCGCAAAGAACAACATAACATCCTGGGACACTGCGAAACAGTAAATATTAATTTTGGTGATGTCCTCTGTGAGCCTGGCCAGTTTATCCAGCACGTTTACTTCCCTCTCACCGGTTTCATTTCTCTGGTAACAATATTAAGTGGTCATGAACCATTAGAAATGGGGTTGATCGGCAATGAGGGCATGCTGGGCGTAACACTGATGTTGGGTGTGAAAACTGTGCCTATGCGCGCCGTGGTGCAAGGCAGTGGTACCACATTACGAATGAGCGCTTCAAATTTTCAGCGTGTTTTGCTTGATAACGCTTCCTTGCAACCTACACTCAACCGTTATCTCTATACATTAATGGCTCAATTGGCACAATCTGTAGCCTGCATGCACTTCCATGAGATCGAACCACGATTAGCGCGCTGGTTATTGATGACACACGATCGCGCACATGCCAATCACTTTCATCTCACCCACGAGTATCTCTCTCACATGTTGGGGGTGCGTCGAAGTGGAATCACAATCGCTGCTGGTGCATTGCAAATTAGAAAACTGATTCACTACACTCGCGGTGAAATAAGCATTCTGGACAGGAAAGGATTAGAAGCCGCTTCCTGCGAATGTTACCAGGAAGCTATTAATGACTATGCAGAATTGCTTGGATAATTGATTCAGGCTAATTGATTGAAGTTAATTGATTGGGATTATTTTTATTTGATAGTCCTGGTATTTCCTGATGAACACCGCAAGTAATATCGATGTTCATCAGGAATTAAAAACTTATTTTGCACCACCAGTTTTTAATTCTGCTTTTGCATTCTCTAGCGCTGTTAGCACAGGATTAACCGCTGTCTTAAGGCTATCACCGTCCGCTATCGCCTTCTGTGCAACCGGTGAAATAGATTCCACACCTTTGGGTGTCAGGTCGTTAGAGAGATAAGTTTGAATCTCCTTGATGTCAGACATATAGGTCTTCAAATTACCCTTGATCCCAACACTGCTGCTGGATATTTCTGCGAAGACTGCAGTTAAGTCAGCACGACGTTGATCGCTCAAAGCCGCAATTTCCGGATTGGCATAAGCATTGCCCTGCGTTCTCCACTCTTCAAAGTAATCTTTTCCCTGGTCATGCATTTTTTCAATATGACCCTGCAAGCGTTCACCGTCTTTTTCCATCTTGCTAACGTTATCAGAATATTTTTCAAATGCTTTCTTCACATTGGATTGCCCCGGCATCACCAGGTCCTGCAAAGAGGTATCAGTGATAGTTACCTGCGCAACCGCTTCATTAATATCTTTTTGAACGTTATCCATTGATGTGCCCGCTTTTTCGGATCGTTCCATGCCTGTTGATGAACAACTGCTCACTAACAAAGATGATCCTATGATTACGGTAGTAGTGAAAATAGCGTTACAAATAATATTTAATCTCGTTCTGTTGTTCATAATCATTCTCCTATTTAGTTTCGACAGTAAGCGCAGAAACATCAACGCCTTTGACACCATTCACTTTGCCAGCGATATCTTTCACATGGTCAATTGCATCCTGGTTTGCAAGCGTTCCTTTCAGAACCACCACACCGTCTGTCGTCACTACATTCACATCAAAACCTTTACTCACGCTATCAGCAAGAATATCGGACTTCACTTTGGTGGTAATCCAGCTATCAGAGACCGCTTTTTTCGTCTTTGCTACCGCTTTGCTGCTGTGTGGCGCCTTCAGATTGTTATCTACACTTTTCACGCCTTCTATCGTCACAGCCACCGTACCTGCCAATGATTTTGCCTTTGCACTACTGGCGGCGCCATCGAGTGTGACAACACCATTCGTCGTAGTCACACTGATGCTGGAGGTTTTAAGATGACGCTCTCTCGAAAGCGCTGCTTTTACTTTTGCTGTAATTGCAGTGTCGTCAATCGTCGCAATTACGCCATCGCTATGTGCCTGTGGTTTTGATGCATCATCAGAATCTGCGTAGACGGTGCTGACAGAAAGTCCTGATGAAAAACCAACCACTATTAATCCATGTAAAAACAGTGTTCTGTAAAATGACAATGTACTCATGTGATATCTCCAAAGTGTCGAATGTACGACTTGCGTTACGAAATGTTCGTAGGAGTAGCTTGCTCGCATACCATACCTGCCATCGGTGCGCTATCTAACATAAGGACAAACTTTAATCACGCAGCATAGGTATCAAAGATCTCTCGGAATGACTCATGGTTTTTTACGAAAGCGTCGAGAATCACCGGGTCAAAATGTTCGGGTTGCGTGCGGCCATCACCGTTCTCAATTATTTCAACCGATTTTTGATGATCAAATCCTGGCTTGTAAGGTCTTTTGCTGCGCAGCGCATCATAGATGTCGCAAATATTCATAATGCGCGCCGACAATGGAATAGCATCTCCCTGTTTCCCGCCCGGATAACCGCCGCCATCCCAGCGCTCGTGGTGATTGAGTGCAATTTCAGCACCCATTCGGAGATAAACGGATTTACTGTTACCCAGAATATGGTTGCCCATCACCGCATGGCTTTTCATCACTTCCCATTCATCCGGTGTAAAGCCACAAGGTTTAAGCAGGATATGATCGGGAATTCCAATCTTGCCTATATCATGCATGGGACTGGCGAAAAAAATACAGTCCACAAAGGTTTCGTCCATCCCGAGAACCCTGGATAGCATACGACTGTAGTAACTGATGCGCTGCACGTGAGCACCGGTATCATTATCCTTATGCTCTGCCGCACGCGTCATCGTGAAAATAGTTTCCAGGTAACTTTCCTGCAGCTCGGCTGTTCTTTCCTTCACTCGTATCTCCAATTCATCATTGTGGACATGGAGTTGTTTGTACAAGAGACGAACTTCCAGCATGTTGCTAACACGCGCCAGCACTTCGCTTAATTCAAATGGTTTACTGATAAAATCTTTTGCACCTTCTTTCAAGGCGCGTAATTTTTGGTCCGGCTGTGCAGTGATTACAAGAATTGGCAAATAACTTTCTGTTTCTATTTCCTTCAGCGCCTCAATCACCTGGAATCCATCCATCGTGGGCATCTGTAAATCCAGCAAGATAAGATCGTAGGAATTTTTCTGGTGAAGCTCACAGACTTCGTGGGAATCCATGGTAGACGAAACAGAAACATAATGTGCTCCGAATAGCATACGCTCTAGTAAAATCACATTGGCTTTCTGGTCATCGACTATAAGAATTTTACTTTTGAGGATATCAGAAGGACTTATCATTTTATAAACACCGCCGCTAATCCAAACAGTAATGCCAGGCTGGCAACATCGGCTGCGGTCGTGAGTACAATGCTCGAAGCCGTCGCCGGATCGGCGCCAAATTTTTTCAGCGCGAGTGGTACAATCGCGCCGCAAATGCCACTGACTGCGCAGCTGCCTATCATGGCAAAGAACACAACGACACTCAGCATAAAGGCAATGGATAAATGTTCAGATTTAGCAGCCAGGTACATAGCACCCGCTGCCACCAGGCCGACCAATGCACCATTCAACAAACCGAGCAATGCTTCCTTTGCAACCAGCGCTTTTTCCTTACCAGCTTTCAATTCTCCCAGTGCAAGCCCACGCAAGGTAATCGCCAGTGCCTGGCCGCCGGTATTGCATGACTGGCTGGTTAACACCGGTACAAACACGGCCAAAATTAACAGCCGACTCACAGTGTCCTGGAATATCATCACCATGGCACCGCCCATCAATGACGTTACCAGGTTAAATTGCAGCCACGGGTGACGTAACATCAAACTACGAAACCAGTGTGTGGTAACACGTTCTTCCTTTTCAACACCCACCATGGCACCGGGTTGTGCCGCTAATTCAAACGATTGTTTTTTCTCTGCTACCAATTGCTCGTAAAGTTTTTTTGCTTCCAGATGCAACAAACGCACTTCCAGCATATTGTGAACTCGCGCCAACACTTCAGCCAGATCAAATGGTTTACTGATAAAATCCTTGGCACCTAACTGGAGTGCACGTAACATGTGATCCGATTGCGCACTGATCACAAGCACTGGCAGGTAGCCCTTGGTTTCAATTTTATTCAGGTCTCCCATTACCTGGAAACCATCCATGCCTGGCATTACCAGATCAAGCAAAATCAGATCGTAACAATTCTTGATATGGAGTGCGCAAACTTCACTGGCATCCATAGTTGAAGTGACGGAAGTATATCCGGCGCCACGTAACATACGTTCAAGCAGCATGATATTAGCTGCCTGATCATCAACAATCAGTATTTTTCCATCAAAAATATTTTCTGAATTGATCACATAGATTACGCTATTTTATTTATTGTCCCGGATCTGGATTGCGAAAGTTCCAACGCCAGATTCAATGCTTCCATAAATTCATCCACCTTGATTGGCTTGGTGAGATAACGAAAAAAGCCTGCTTCAATCCCCCGTTTGATATCGTCCTGCATCGCATTCGCACTGATAGCAAGCACCGGTATATGTGCTGTGCTTGGATCATCACGCAGTATTTTTAGTGCCTGTATACCGCTGATGCCGGGCAAATTAATATCCATCAAAATCACTTCGGGTTGTTTTTTGCGCGCCAGTTCAATACCCAGGTTCCCGTTGATCGCTGTCAGCAAACGCAATTCCGGTCGCCGTGCAATCAGTTGCTCTACCAATGTCAGGTTAGCCGGATTGTCTTCGACGTAGAGCAAAGTACGCAACGGAGCATTATCTATTGCTTTTGAGTGAGCAATGGTTTTTTCCTTGGCTTTCTTGACAGGAATAAGCGGAGCAGTAGCAGCACTTAACTCAAACCAGAACACGCTGCCTTCTCCCACTTTACTCTCTACACCAATCACTCCGCCCATCAGTTCGACTAATCGTTTGCTCATCACCAGGCCGATACCCGTGCCTTCTTCCGAACTGTTTTCCTGTCCCAAACGGTTGAAGGGTTGAAAGAGTTGTTTCAATTTATCGGGCGCTAATCCCGCACCCGTGTCCCGAATACTGATGCGTGTACGTTGCGGGCTGCTCATATTGCACTCTACTGCAACAGTTCCATTGATACGATTATATTTAATTGCATTGGACAGCAGATTAATCAGCACCTGTTTTAATCGCGTTCGATCTGCACGAATATAATAATGTGCATCGAACTTTGGAAATGTCAATTTAATGCTGCGTTTTTGTGCTTGCGGTTCGATCATGGCCTGGCATTCAACGAGTACTTCAGCCAATGACACCGGTTCTTCCGATAGAGACAACTTGCCGGACTCGATCACGGCAAGATCAAGGATCTCGTTAATCAACTCTAATAAGTACCAACCCGCGTGAAGTATTTGTTCAATACTTGCTTTTTGCGAAACAGTGGCCGGTGGAAATTCCGAATCCATTAATTGCGCAAAACCCAGAATCGCATTGAGTGGTGAACGCAATTCATGGCTCATGCTGGAAAGGAAATCCGATTTTGCCAGGTTAGCTTTCTCTGCTACAAATTTTGCACTCTCCAGCTCAATATTGGTTTCCTGCAGTGCCTGGTCGAGCAGTTTGCGCTCAGTGACATCGCGTGCTGCTGCAAATACACCTTGCAAGGTTCTTTCCCTGTCATAAAAGGTGGTGGCATTGTAGGATACAACTGTTTCCTTACCATCCCTGGCCGATGCGGTCAATTCATAGTTGGTTACTTTCTTTTCGTTCAATACCCGTTTGATAGCGGCTTCTGCACGCGCTGGATCGGTAAAGTAATTTTTAAAAGGTGCGCCAATCAGTTCATCGCGCGTACTACCCGTCAATGCTTCCATTTGTTTATTGACGTCCGTAATGATGCCGGATGGATCCGTCGTCATCAGTGCATCGATGTTGGATTCAATCAGTGAACGGGTGTAGAACTGCTGATCACGCAAGCGTTGATCGAGCTTTTGTTGTTCGGCTTCCACCTGCTTGCGAGCGGTATTATCAGTCCCGATCAATAAATAACCGATGATATTTTCCTGCGCATCACGCAACGCTGTCACCGACACAATAGCCGGAAAACGACTACCGTCTTTACGGATATAAGTCAGCTCATAAATATCTTCAATGCCACGTGATGCTTTGAACACCAATGCTTCAAATCCCGGCGTAATCGCGGTTTCTAACTCAAGACTCAAGGCCGCTGCCCGCGCAATGACTTCCTGTGGATCAGAAATATCCGCCGGTGTAATTTTGTTCATTACTTCCGCTGCCGTGTAACCCAACATGCGTTCCGCACCGACATTAAAAATCTGGATAACTCCTTTCGCATCGGTTGCAATGCTTGAAAAGTTTGCACTATTGAAGATCGCACTCTGTAAGGCCCCTGCTTTAAGTAGCGCCTCCTCTGCTTGCTTCCGTGCCGTGTTATCGGTACCAATCAATAAGTAACCAATAATATTTTCCTGCGCATCACGCAACGCTGTCACCGACACGATAGCCGGAAAGCGACTGCCATCCTTGCGGATATAAGTCAGTTCATAAATATCCTCAATGCCGCGTGACGCTTTGAAAACCAAGGCCTCAAAGCCAGGTGTAATTGGAGTTTCCAATTCCAGACTTAATGCTTCGGCACGCGCGATGACTTCCTGTGGATCGGAAATATCCGCCGGTGTAATTTTGTTCATCACATCGGCGGCGGTGTACCCCAACATACGTTCCGCACCGACATTAAAAATCTGGATAACACCTTTTGCATCTGTGGCGATGCTTGAAAAGTTGGCGCTATTAAAGATCGCACTTTGCAAGGCTCCTGCTTTAAGAAGCGCCTCCTCTGCCTGCTTGCGTGCGGTATTGTCGGTGCCTATCAATAAATAGCCAATAATCCCGCCGCCATCGTGAATATCACGCAACGCGGTAACGGATACGACGGCGGGGAAACGACTGCCGTCTTTCCGGATGTAAGTTAATTCATAAATATCTTCGATGCCGCGCGAAGCCTTGAACACCAGCGCTTCAAATCCCGGTGCAATACTGGTCCCCAATTCCAGGCTCAAAGCCTCGGCACGCGCGATGACTTCCTGTGGATCCGAAATATCCGCCGGCGTGATTTTGTTCAACACATCGATGGCGGCATAACCGAGCATGCGCTCGGCACCGACATTGAAAATTTGTATTACGCCCTTTTCATCCGTGGCAATGCTGGAAAAGTAGGCACTGTTAAAAATAGCATCTTGTAAAGCCCCGGTCTTCAGCAAGGCTTCCTGACGTCGAAACTCAGTAAATTCAGTAATACTGCCTGTATGATTATCTACTGAATCAATTTTTGCGACAGTTTCTTCGACTTGCAAATCCATAAAATGCCTATTTTAGATACTAACTATTAGATAGTTGATATCGTACTTACTATAGGCAAGATAGAACCGTTGGTTAGCGCACGTCCGATTGAATTGACTCATGCCCCGACATACGATTGAACAGGGTCGCGTATCAACACTTCATCCAGTGCTTCCATAAACTCATCAACGTTGATCGGCTTGGTAAGATAGCTGCAAAAACCCGCCTCCAGACCTTTCCTGATATCGCTCGGCATGGCATTGGCGCTGATAGCCAGCACCGGAATATGTGCCGTCAGCGGATCGTTATGCAGAATTCGCAAGGCATGAATACCACTGATGCCGGGCAGGTTGATATCCATCAGGATCATCTCCGGCTGATGGTTGCGCGCAAGCTCGATACCGAGTTCTGCATCAATGGCGGTCAGCAAACGCATATCGGGACGCCGTGCAATAAGCTCCTGAACCAACTTCAGGTTAGCCGGATTGTCTTCTATATAAAGGAGGGTATAAAACTTTGTACTGGATTGAACTTTTATTTTGCCTGACGAGTTAAATTCGGTTATGGGAAAAACCAGCTTGGGTGCTGACGCACTGCTCAGCTCAAACCAGAATACACTGCCGACCCCGACCGCGCTGTCCACGCCCATAACACCGCCCATCAATTCAACCAGGCGCCTGCTCATGACCAGCCCAATACCCGTGCCTTCCACGGAACCACCTTCTTTTCCAAGACGATTAAAGGGCTGGAACAATTGCACAAGTTTTTCTGGAGACAAGCCTGCGCCGCTATCCTTGACGCTGATGCGCGTGCGCCCCGGCTCAACTTGCACACAACAGACATCAACACTGCCTCCCGGCCTATTGTATTTGATCGCATTGGAAACAAGATTGATTAGAATTTGTTTCAGGCGAACTCGATCAGCATGAACAAAGTAAAAATCTGCCAACTGCGGAAATGTGAGTTTAATGCCAGATTTGTGCGCCTGCGGATCCATCATCTCCTGACATTCAAACATCACGTCAGCCAGCGACACCGGTTCCGCTGACAGCGACACTTTTCCAGACTCGATCACAGCGAGATCAAGAATCTCGTTGATCAGTTCCAGCAGATACCATCCCGCGCGCAGAATCTGTTCTATGCTTGCCTTCTGCGAGGGCGTGGGCGGCGGCAAATCGGAATTCAATAATTGGGCAAAACCGAGAATCGCATTCAGCGGCGAACGCAACTCATGGCTCATACTGGAGAGAAAATCCGATTTAGCAAGATTGGCTTTCTCTGCCATAGCTCTGGCGTTTTCCAGAGCGACATTTGTTTCCTGCAACGCTTGTTGCGCTGCGTATTCTCCACTCACATTACGGAACACCAGCACAGCACCGACCACTTTACCTTCACGGTCGCGTATGGGTGCGCAACTGTCGGCGATATCAAGCTCGCTACCATCACGTGCAATCAGTATCGTGTGGTTAGCCAAGCCCTGAATCGTGCCATGCTCCAAAGCATCGGCCACCGGGATTGTCGCTTGTTGACGAGTTTTTTTACTGATGATATGAAAAATTTCATCAATCGGCCTGTCACTGGCTTCAGAAAGTTTCCAACCGGTGAACTGTTCGGCTTGAGGGTTGAGGAAAGTCACTCGACCTGCTGCATCGGTAGCTATCACCGCATCGCCAATAGAGCTTAGCGTAACCGCCAATTTTTCTTCGCTGACCACTAATGCGTCATTAACCTGTTGCAGATTTTTATTGGTCTGTTCCTGGATAGCAAGTAATTTCTGTGTTCCCAAGTGAGCCAGATCTTTAAACCGCTGTTGTGTTCTTTGATAAATTAAATAAATAAAAACAAAGACAAATAACAAAGCAGACATGCTGGCGGAAACAATCGTATACAATAAAAACCGCATTTTTGACTGGAACAGCGCATCATTCTCCCGTAATAATTTGTTCTCTATCGCGATATAACCTTGCATTTCTGTGCGTATGCTATCCATTAAAAGTTTTCCACGACCGTTAGTGACAATCACCAATGCCCCTATCGCATCGTTGTTACGGCGCAATTCTATGCTTTGAATTAATTCTGCCATTTTTGCATCAAGCAATGGCGCTACCGCATCAAGATATTTCTGCGCTTCCACGTTTGTGGTGAGTTGATGCAATTCTCTCAAATGGCTATTGAGGTTATTGCGCACCGAAAAATACGGTTCCAGATAGGCCATGTCACCTGTCAATAAATAACCTCGCTGACCTGTTTCAGCATCGATCATTTCAGACAACATAACACCCGCTTTGCTTATAATAGTGTGGGAATTTGCACGCTCAGCGGCGGCTCCTTCAATTTGTTTAAAAGACCTGAATGATTGCGCCACCACAACGGCGACTAACATTCCTGCAAGTGCAATCCCTAATATTATTTTTCGTGTGCCAAAATCAGGTTTGGCCACATCCTCTTCAACGAGAGTAGTCATAGGAATGCCTTTTTAAATAATATTTATTAAATCAACTTTTATTTTAGGGAGATAAAGAGAATGGAACCGTTGGTTAGCGCACATCCGATAACAGACGGCCCAACTCTTTTTTAACGACGGCATAACACTCACAGGTGTTGGCTTCCAGACCTTTTCGATCAAGTACGGCAATATGTCCACGACGATAGCGAATAAATCCGGCTCGTTGTAAATTTCCTGCGGCTTCTGTGATTCCCTCACGGCGTACACCTAACATACTGGCAACCAATTCTTGCGTCATAATCAATTCCGATGACGGAATACGATCAAGCGTTAATAATAACCAGCGACATAATTGTTGCTCAACGGAATGATGTCGATTGCAAACCGCTGTTTGCGACATTTGTGTCATCAGTGCTTGCGTGTAACGCAGCAACAAGCGCTGCAGTAAGCCAGCACGATTAAACTCCTGTTTTAATAAACGACGATCCATTCGATAGGCTTGGCCGGCTGTTTGAACAACCGCCGAACCGGAAGTCGTTTCACCGCCCATAAACAGGGAGACCCCGAGCATGCCTTCGTTACCCACGCCCGCTGCCTCTGCTGATGCACCCGACTCGGTTACATAGTGCAAAGACACAATTGCACTCACAGGAAAGTAGGCATGATGCAATGGTATGCCGGGCTCATAAAGCATTTGGCCCAGTCGCAAGGTAACCAGCTCCAGATGTGGCATTAAAAGACTCAACTCCTCTTCAGGCAATGCAGCAAGCAAATGATTTTCCTGACGGTTCTTGATTGCCGGCGCGACGAACTCGCGAGACTTTGCGCTACTTGTTTTCAAAACATTCCATACCTATGCCGCGATAACCCACAAACTGGCCTAACTGACTGTACATAGGCTCTCCACTGACACGAAAACGTTGCTGTGCCCCATCCATGTTGATACGACTGAAAATAAAATCGAGAAAGGGTTGCCGTGCATCAATGATCTCTCGCAGTGCTTCACGTTCCTTTTCATTCCAACCTTCCAGCTGCGGACCACTTTCATCTCCATTCAAAGAATCCACTTGTATTCCCATCATTTCCAGTGCGGGACCGGATACTTTGGTAAAACTTCCATTGTCGTCTTGTTCCCAGTACCAATCGGAAGCCAATTCCGTCAAGCTGCGATAACGTGCTTCACTTTCGCGCAATTCTGCGGTGCGTTCCTGTACCTTGTGTTCCAGCACCTTGTTGTAGCTTTCCAGTTTTTTGTAAAGCAAACGCACTTCCAGCATGTTATGAATGCGCGTCTTCACTTCCACCAGGTCAAATGGCTTGCTGATAAAATCTTTGGCGCCGAATTGCAAGGCACGCAATTTGTGAGCCGGTTGTGCGGTCAATACAATTACCGGGAGATAACCGTCTGTATCATTGGTTTTTAAACTGGCCATGACCTGGAATCCGTCCATGTCCGGCATTTGCAAGTCGAGCAAAATAAGATCGTAACTATTTTTCCGATGCAGGGCGCACACTTCTTTTGAATTCATCGTGGAGGTAACGTGGGTATATCCTGCATCACCCAGGGTTTGTTCGAGCAAACTGACGTTGGACTGCTGGTCATCCACAATCAGGATTTTGGCGCCAAGAATATCGGCTGTGTTCAACATCATACATTTTCTTCCTGCACTGCATTTGTCATCCGTCGCATGGAAGGAGAAGGATTTTTTACATATTTTAAAACTGTATCGAGCGTGTACATAAATTCGTTGACCTTGATCGGTTTGGTAAGATAATGGAAAAAGCCTGCCTCCAGGCCTCTCTTGATATCGCGTGGCATGGCATTAGCACTGAGTGCGATGATCGGGATATGTCGCGTTTTTGTATCTTCTGCCAATATTTTTAATGCTTTCACACCGCTGATACCGGGAAGATTAATATCCATCAGGATGACATCTGGCAAGTGATTACACGCCATCACAATGCCGCTGTCAGCGTCTCTTGCACTTAACAAACGAATGTCTGATCGGCGTGCGATAATATCTTCGACCAACATCAGGTTGGCCGGGTTATCCTCAATATAGAGCAACGTATGCAAGCGCATACCGGTATTTGCTTTTTTCTGAATAACAACTCTCGGCTCCGTTACAATAAAAGATTGCGGTGTTTCTATTGCATCGAGCTCAATCCAGAACATACTGCCTTCCCCCACCGTGCTTTCTGCACCTATGATGCCACCCATCAGTTCCATCAGGCGTTTACAGACTACCAGACCAATACCGGTTCCTTCCTCAGCACTGTTTTCTTTTCCAAGGCGATTGAAGGGTTGAAAGAGTTGCGCCTGCTTTTCTGAACATAATCCTGCTCCACTATCCCTTACACAAATGCGAACACGCTCTGTATCTTGCATAACACAACCTACACTGACGGTTCCACCCGTCCTGTTGTACTTGATTGCATTGGAAAGCAGGTTGATAAGCACCTGTTTCAATCGCGTGCGATCGGCTTTAACAAAACACAGGTTTTCAAAACGCGGGAAGCTCACGCTGATGGCACGCTTTTGTGCCTGTGGCTCTATCATGGCCTGGCATTCATGCATGATTTCAGACAAGGAGATGGGTTCGAGTGACAACGATAATTTTCCCGATTCAATCAACGCAAGATCAAGAATCTCGTTGATCAATTCTAATAAATACCAACCGGCTTGCAGAATCTGGTCAACACTTCTTTTCTGGATGGGTGTCGGCTGGGGAGAACCGGATTCAAGCAACTGGGCAAATCCCAAAATGGCACTCAATGGTGTGCGCAATTCGTGGCTCATGCTGGATAAAAAATCAGACTTTGCCAGATTGGCTTTTTCGGCAGCAGCCATTGCGCTGTGCAGATCGAGTTCAATCTGCTTGCGCACCGAATTATCCGCACCAATCAACAGATAACCAATGATCTCGTCATAGTCATCGCGCAATGCGGTAATAGACACCAGTGCAGGAAAGCGACTGCCATCCTTGCGTATGTAGGTTAATTCATAATTGTCGGCAACACCGCGCGATGCCTTGAACGACAACGCCTCAAAACCGGGAGCGATATCCGTTTCAAGCTCAATACTCAGGGCCTGTGCACGCGCGATCACTTCCTCCGGATCATGAATGTCACTGGGTTTTAATTTATCGACGACTTCATCTGCCAGGTAACCCAGCAAGCGTTCGGCGCCGATATTAAATAACTGGATAATACCTCTCTCATCGGTAGCGATAATGGCAAAATTGGAACTGGTGAGAATAGCACTCTGTAAAATGCCCGTTTTCAGTAACATCTCTTTTTGTCGCAATTCATCAACAATGGGACAATCTTCCCTGGCAACTTCACAGCTCTTTTTTAGTGAATCACAAAATGTTGACTCTGATAATACAGCGCCTCTCATATCGGCATCATTGATACTCGATAAATTTCGTTCCGGGTTTAGCATGTGTGATTACCGTAGATGAGGTTGAATATGCTATGCAAAAGCAAAACTGCGTTTCCTCCAGAACCATCATGCCTGGTATTTGGAGCAACCCCGAATCATCCCGCTTTTTTCAATTTTTATCTGTGCGATATCACACATAGGCCTTTCTATTTTAAAAACACAGGAAATAATTTTTAGTTTTATTACCTGTGTTTTTCTTATCAAAAGCGAAGCAAAATTCCTACACTCGCCACGTCAACAGTGGAAGAGCCATCCACATTCACACCAATTTCACTCTGGCTTAATTTTACGTTGTAACGTTCCATTTCAGCCCGGAATGAAATCATCTCTGTAAGGTTAAAGTTCATGCCTACACCATAAAATTTCTCATCACCGCTCATCGTTCCATGAAACGTATTAAGTACGGTGACTTCATCGCGCCACCACAATTTTCCGCCCTTGATAAAAATATTAAAGCTGTCCGACAACGGGAGAAAACCAACCAGCGCCAGGGTATTCCCGGTTAATTTGGATGAATAACCTGCATGTTCTGCGGTTCCATAATGATTTATCGCACCTTCGATTCCGATGTAATTATTAAACTTTAAACCGGCAAACAATTTGCTTGCAGGATTATTGTCATTAAAGTCAGAGTCGTTCACTCGGCTCTCACCGTATCCACCTCCGACATAAAATCCGGAATCTTCTTTTGTATCCGCCAATGCACTATTCGCGGACAAAAATACACTGGATCCCAGTGCCACAAAAAGTGCTACTCTGCTTGCTTGTTTTCTGTTACTGAAGTTCATCATAAATTATTCCCCGGTTAAAAAATCATCTGGACCAGATTGCATCACAATTCATCATTGATCTGTTCGTTTGCACACCCTGTAAAAAAACAAAATACAAATCATTAAACCTATGTACGTTACCGCACAGCAGCCATTTCAGCTGAAAGCGATACTTCAATTCCTGAAACCCAGTGAAAATTTACCCAGACAATTTTATTTATACCATTTAGAGGTACAACCAATGAACACCATCAACACATTAAAGAATTATTCCGGGCGCCTGACATGGTGCACCGCACTGCTGTTCAGCGTTCTGCTTGCAGGATGCGGTAGCGGCGGCAGCGGGCAAGATCCTGTACTCGGCGGCGTAGGTGTAGGAAGCGGAGGCGGAACACCGCCACCGGTTGTTATTATCCCCGGCGCATCCTGTTCTGTTGCATCCGGCGTCACTATTCCAACGGTGATTGTGTCAGATCCTACCAGCGGCAACCAGGCGGTCAGCACCAGCACCAGCGGTGTGGCCGGTAGTGGAAAATTGGTTACAGCCACTTTTGATATGGCAATGAATGCAGCAACGATTGACGCAACCAGCTTTACATTGACACCGCTTGCAGGTGCTGTGCTGGTGCCCGCGTCGGTAAACTATGACAGCGTTTCAAAAGTGGCAACCTTAACCACTGCTGCCGCGTTATTACCCGCCACGACTTATACGGCTGATATCACTGTCGCGGTGACGAGTTCAACCGCGGTTCCTCTTGCTTGTGCATACCGATGGACTTTCAAAACAGCCACTCCGGCAGCAACAGGCCAGGCACCGGTTATCCTTGGCGCTACATCCATTTACGGTGTGCTTTCAAATACCGGTGTAACACTCGGTGGTGGACCCGGTAGCGTCACCGGCTTCCGTGTGATTGGTGATGTCGGCATCTATCCCGCGGGCGCATGTGTTGGTTGTGACAATACCACCGTGAATGGATTAATCCAGAACGGTACCGTTCCTGCGCAAGATGCAATGACTGCTCTCACCGCTGCTTACAACGATGCCATCGGTCGCGCAACCAATCTTTGTACCATTGTCGGTGCAGGTGACATGAGCATCAATCCGGCGCCTGCCTGCGGCGGTACAGCGAATGGTACCTTTACTCCCGGACTTTATTGGTCTGCAAGTTCAATGGCCATACCTGCCGGTTTCACTATTACACTCGATGCGCAAAATGACGCGGATGCGGTGTTTATTTTCCAATCGGAATCAACGATTAATTCGATTGGCGGTAACACACACATCATTCTTGCTAACCAGGCACAAGCAAAAAATGTGTTCTGGGTGGCCAAGAGTTCTTCAACGATTGGTGGCACCACGTCTGATTTCGCTGGCACAGTGATTGCACTGGTTGCGGTAACGGTCAACACCGGTACCAATATGTTGGGCAGAGCTTTTGCCCGTACCGCAGCGGTGACAGTGCAAGACGGTGCATTGATTACAGTCCCTGCTCCTTAATCCTTAACAAGAGTAGATGAGTAGAAAAGTCGGCAGATTTATTTCTGTCGACTTTTTTTGTATCTGGACGTACCGATTTACAACATGGATATTTTTAAAATTAAATAAAGGCGAGGCACTGCGAATGAACACTCCTTATAAAAGAAATATACATTACAGGAATTTCATGTGGTGTACTGCAGGATTGTTAATGGTATTTGTGTCAGCGTGCGGTGGCAACAACAATCAACGCAACACAGCACCGGTACCTCCACCGACATCTGGCGGTGGATCGACTACCCCTACCGTGCTATCGGTAGTTCCTGTTGCAGGTACAACCGTGCCTATCAACACAAAAGTTTTTAGCGCCGTGTTCAGTGAGGCGATGGATACTGCAACCATTACTAACGCCACGTTTACACTGGAATGTCCGCTTGCCACGCCTTTCACAGGAACGGTCACCTATCTTTCAACAAACAATACCGCAACACTCACGCTGCCCACCTTACCCAATCTCCCAGCGAGTGTTTTATGCACCGCGACCATCACTAGCGGTGCACAGGCGATGACAACGACACCGCTGGCCAGTAACTATGTATGGACTTTTAGCACCGGGTTGACGCCAGACATCACAGCACCCACTTTAATTTCTACCGGTGCGTTTAATGGTGAAACAGGGTTGCTGATCAACAGAGACAGTACCGCCACTTTCAGTGAAGCAATGGATCCGTCAACACTGGTCTCCCCCGCCACGAATTTTACAGTGACTTGTGCGCTGCCTTGCATTTCTCCAGTGGCCGGCGTGGTTACGTATACTGGCAACACGGCAACTTTCAATCCGGATGTTGATCTCCTGCCGAGCACCACCTATACCTCCACGATTACATCGGGCGCAACAGACATCGCCGGTAATGCATTGATCAGCGGAACCAGGCCAAATCCCTGGAGCTGGACGACGGGTGTGACAGCGGATACCACTAAACCTACCGTCACTTCCACGAATCCTGCCGATGTTGATACAGGAGTTTGTATAAACAAAAGTATTAACGCTACTTTCAGCGAAGCGATGACTCCGGCAACACTCAGCACTGTGACCTTTACACTGCAACTGAAAGGTCCACCACTTGGTCCGCTATTATCAGGAAGTGTTAGCTACGATGTATTAAGCATGGTCGCAACCTTTGATCCCGATGTTAATTTGCTACCGCTGACAGAATACACGGCGACGATTACCACTGGTGCACAGGATCTCGCTGCTAACAACCTCGCAACAAATAAAGTGTGGAACTTTACTACAGGTACCGGCACCTGCATTACACCGGTTGCGATGGCATCCCTCTCTACCTTTGTTGCCATCGCTGGTGCGGGGCTCACCAATTCCAACTCCGGTGGTACGACCACGCTCAATGGCGATGTCGGACTCACGCCTACTGCCACGTGTTTAGGTGATGGCATTCCTTGCACACTGACGGATCCTGTTATCAATGGAACCTTGTATGCAAATGATCCCGGTGGTGTTGCCGCACAAGCCAAAGTGGATTTAACTGCCGCGTATGTGGATGCAGCAGGACGACCATCCGGCACCACCGTCAATGATATTTCCGGAATGGTTCTGCCGCCTGGCGTTTACAATTCCGGTTCCACCATGAGTATTGCCGTCGGTGGAGTTGTCACACTCGATGCACAAGGGGATGCCAATGCCGTCTGGATTTTCCAGATCGGGTCATCACTCACGGTGAACAATAATGCACAAGTGTTAATCATCAATGGCGGCAAAGCCAGCCATGTGTTCTGGGCAATCTTTGCCTCTTCAACGATTGGATCGAACGTAGACTTCAAGGGGAACGTGCTCGCGGGCGCATCAAACTCTGTTGGCACGGGCTCTACTGTTATTGGAAGACTCCTGTGCACCACAGGACAAATCACATTGTTGTCCAATACCATCACATTACCTACCCCTTAATATAGAAGGTAGATTTAAAAGATCGGCTGATGCCGGTCTTTTTTTGTGTGTTGTTTGACCAACCTAGCCCGTCAGGTTACCATCTTGATGCGACTATAATGGGAATCGACACAGTGAAACCGGAAGTAACAAAAGCATTAGGCTATTGGCAAGTTGCGATGCAATACCTTGATCTAAGTGAAAACGTGTCCGCATTAATCTCCGAGCATGACAATAAGTGGGTTTTTATCCAACAGGGCTTCGATGAAGAAAAATTAAAAAATGAGCATAGTGAAGCTACTAAATGGACTGACTATAACCAAGGCATTCCAGTTATTTTTAACTTTTATCATGGAATAGAATTAATCCTTAAAGGATTTTTAATTTCAGCTGGGTGTACCGCAAGTGGACACAATTTATCTACATTACTTGCACAAGCCAAACGATGCCATCCAAAAGGTAATTTTCTTAACCTCATCGATAAATACGTTATTACAGATCCATTACCGGAAGTAATCCAGACTTTCTTGAACGAAACATCTTCTAATATTGATGAATGGTATCAGGCATTTAAATATCCAGAGAGCAACAAAGGTGCGATATACGCACACAACAAGCTTCAATTTCAGGAAGAGAAAGGCTCAATATTTTATAAAGAACTATCCAAAGATATACATGAAATTAGAATACAAGCTGTCAAATATGCTAGAGAATCATATTCAGGGATTGCATAACAGGATAAAAATATCTTCAAACCTATTACAATCAATGCACCAACTGATTCATCGTGATAATCGGCATCAACACCGCCAGTACAATCATCAACACCACTCCACCCATAAATAAAATCATCGCGGGTTCAAGTAACGTTAAAAAGACTGCAAGACGCCGCTCGAGCGCCTGTGTTTCCAGATGCGCCGAACGATTTAACATCTGTTCCAGCTTGCCGCTCACTTCCCCACTCGCCACCATGTGAATTAACAACGGGGGGAATACTTTGGTTTCGCCGAGCGCTCTTGCGAGACTGGTTCCTTCACGCACGCGCTCCATCGCGCGCTCAACCGCTTCTTTCATCACTACATTTGTCATCACACGTGCGCCGGAACCGAGCGCCGACAAGAGTGGCACGCCGCCGCCCACCAGAATCGCCAGCGCACTCGCAAAACGTGAGGTGTTTATTCCACGTATCAGGGTTCCCAACCACGGAAGTTCCAGTAAAAATTTGTCAAACTGACGACGCACGGTAGCGCGACGCAACGTAATATGCGCCGCAATCGATCCCCCCACAATAATGGCGAGAAGATAAAGTCCGTAACCACGCAAAAAATCACTGACGGCGATCAACCCGCGCGTCATTAAAGGTAACTTCTGGTGTGACTGCTGGAACACTTGCACCACTTGCGGCACCACATAAACCAGCAAACCGGTAATAATGATCACCGCAACCACGGTCACCAGAATGGGATAGAGCAACGCCAGACTGGTTTTTTGCTGCAAGGCCTGCCGCGCATCAAGGTAATCTGCCAGATGTTGCAATACCATCGGCAAGGCACCGGATTCTTCCCCGCCATGCACCAATGCACAATAAAAATCGGGGAAGCTTTTTTCATAAGTACCGAGTGCCGCAGACAGGGACAACCCTGCCGTCACTTCTGTTTTGACACCGATCAGCACTTCGCGTGTCAACGGCTCTGCTGATTCTTCGATCAAGGCGTTCAGTGTTTGTTCTATGGTTAAACTAGAATCCAGCAAGGTGGCCATTTGTCTCGTTAACAAACTGAGTTCACTGGAAGAAAGTCCTCGCGCCCAACTTTTTCCTGCACGTTCACGCGCATCAATCGGCGTGATCAGTGAAGGCAGCAGCCCTTGTGCACGCAATTGCACACGCGCCAGGCGTGCGGTATCCGCTTGCATCACACCGGACAGCGTGTGTCCGTCTTCATCAAGCGCCTGGTACTGGAATGCTTCCACTTTTAATATCCTGCCAATAATTTATTCACGTGTCACACGCATCACTTCTTCAAGACTGATCAAGCCCTGCCCCACCCAACGCATGCCATCGTTGCGCAAGGAACGCATACCCAGCGAAGCAGCACGCTCACGCAAGGTGTGCTCTGGTGCGCGATCATGAATCAGGCGACGAAAATCATCGTTGACGGTGAGCAATTCATAAATACCGCTGCGGCCGTGATAGCCGGTTCCACTGCACGCCGCACAGCCCTGCGCTGAGTAAAGTGTCCCGTGTTCGGGTGTAAATCCAAGCAACTGTATTTGTGTTGCATCGGCTATAAAAGGTTTTCGACATTCCAGACACAAACGACGCACCAGCCGTTGTGCGCCAACACCGATTAAACTGGAAGCGAGCAGGAATGGTTCGACACCCATATCAACCAGTCGTGTCACCGCACTCACGGCATCGTTGGTATGCAATGTGGCAAACACCAGATGTCCGGTGAGACTGGCCTGCACTGCAATCTGCGCCGTCTCGAGGTCACGTATCTCGCCTATCATCACCACATCCGGATCCTGGCGCAGGATCGTGCGCAACGCGCGCGCAAAGGTCATTTCTATTTTGGTATTCACCTGAATCTGGCTGATGCCATCGAGATCGTATTCAATGGGATCTTCCACGGTCATGATGTTGAGCGCACGCGCATCGAGTCGCGATAGTGCCGCGTAAAGCGTGGTGGTTTTTCCGGAACCCGTCGGCCCGGTAATTAATACAATGCCATGCGGTTCACGAATTAATTTATCCATGTGTGACAGCGTTGATTCATCCATGCCAAGACGTGTGAGATCGAGTCGCCCTGCTTGCTTGTCAAGCAAACGCATCACCACGCGTTCACCGTGACCGGCAGGAATGGTCGACACACGCACATCTATCGGTTTACCTGCCATGCGCAAGGTAATACGACCATCCTGTGGTAACCGTTTTTCGGCTATATCGAGCTGGGCCATAATTTTTATGCGTGAAACAATCGCACCATGCAATACGCGCGCGGGCTCTATCAAGTCGCGCAGTGTTCCATCAATGCGCAAGCGCACCACGGTGCGTGTTTCAAACGGAACGATATGAATGTCTGAAGCGCCGACACGCAAGGCCTGCGTGAACAAGGCATTGATCAAACGAATCACCGGTGCATCGTCCTGGCTTTCCAGCAAATCCTCGATCACCGGAATTTCCTGCAAGAGTCGCGAAATATCCATGTCCTGCGCCAGATCAACTGCCAGCCCCACGGCACCGGTATCTGCGCCGTTATAGGTCGATGCGATTAAATCATCGAATTGTTCTGTGCTCACGCGCTGCGCATGGACCGGCACACCGAGCGTGCGACGCAACTCCGCCAATGCTCTCGCCTGTACATCGTTGCGCACCGATACTTCAGCGAGTTCGGCATTAAGTGAAGTGAGCACCACGCCGTTGGATTTAGCAAACGCGTAAGGTATTTTTTTAGTGGATTGCGTCATCAATCACTGTGCTGTGCACCCATTGATGAATCGGATTTTTTTGGTTCCGGGTTTACCTCTTCCGGAATGACCGGCACCGGAACGATAGGCGGCAACATTGGTGAATCGATATTGGGTAAAATAAAATCATGTTCCGGCTTCGCTTTAACCTGTTCGCCAATAATGTATTGATAACGCTCTCCGGTAAACGCATCGGCACGGAGGTTGTTGCGCACCAGCGTTGGTCGCAAAAAAATCATCAAATTGGTTTTACGATGCGATTGGCTTTTATAGCGAAACAATGCTCCAAGTAACGGGATACTTCCCAACACCGGCACCTGTTGTACACTTTCGACGACCGTGTCCTGGATCAGTCCACCGATCACCACAATTTGCCCGTCGTCGACCAGCACCATCGATGAGACAGCACGCTTATTGGTGATCACACCCGCCGGATTGGCTTTGTCATCGACATTGGACACTTCCTGGTAAATTTGCAAACGCACCATACCGCCTTCGGAGATTTGTGGCTTGATGCGCAGTGTCAATCCCACATCCTGTCGCTCCACGGTCTGGAATGGTGTCGGTGTTGTCGCCGCACCTGACATCGCATACTGCCCGGTGATAAAGGGAACATTCTGGCCAATCACAATTTCCGCTTCTTCATTATCGAGTGTTAACAACGTCGGCGTTGATAAAATATTGGCATTGGCATCGGTTTCCAATGCGCGAACCAGGACGCCGATATTGAGTATGGTGCCGACACCGGGCACCGTCACCTGTCCGTTCACTACACCGATATTTAATCCGCCACCGGCTGTGGCCGGGTTCTGGGAAATACCAATAATGTTCTGTCCGGTCGCTCCAAAATTGGTGCCGCCAAAACCTTGCTCACCTGTCTTGCCTAATCCACTCAGGCTCTGCCATTGCACACCAAACTCAGCGGCTTTGTCTGCACTGAGTTCTGCAATCAATGCTTCGACATACACTTGCGCCCTGCGCACATCGAGTTTATCGAGCGCGGCGCGCAAACTGTTATACACTGCGTCCGGTGCGGTAATAATAATGGAATTGGTTGATGCATCAGCCTGGATAATTCCTGATGCGGATTCCGAAGACGAGGTCTGCATCTTACTCATATTCGTCATCGTGCCGCCTGAAGTATTGGTTGTAGCACTTGCAGTCGTTGCGCTTGTTAAAGCCGCCGTGGCGGGCGCAACGGTTGACGAAGTATCGCCCTGGTAAATCGCACGCAAGGTCTCCGCGAGTTTCACTGCCTCTGCATTTTTTAAATAGATCACATGAATGTTTCCGCCAGTACTCGTCGGCAAATCCAGCATGGAAACAAATTTCCGTACACGAGCGAGATCGGATGCATCACCGGAGCGCACCAACAGGCTGTTGGATCGATTATCCGCCACCACAATGAAACGCTGTGTCGGATCCGCGGGTGTGGCGCCGAGTGCTGCTTCCGCGAATAGGCGATTCACCGTGAGAGCGACATCAATCGCCGAAGCATATTGCAAAGGAATAATAACCGGATCATTCCCGCTCGGTTTATCAATCGAATCAATAATTTTTGCCAGCCGCTGCAAGTTATTGGCATAGTCCGTAATCACGAGTGTATTGCTGTTCTGGTAAGCCGCAATGGTATTGCCCGGTGCGATCAAGGGACGCAGGATGGGCACCAGCTGCATGGCGGATTCATATTTCAATACAAAAACTTGCGTTTGTATCTGTTCGCCAACCTGCAATTTATTTCCTTGCGTATCATTCGCTACATTCGAGTGCAACTTGGCATCTGCTTCGGGGACGATACTGACGATGTCATGGTCTTCTATCGCTGCAAAACCCTGTAAGCGCAAGGCAGAAAGAAAAACTTCATAAACAAAAGCCCTCGGCAAGGGTTTTGTTGAAACGATACTGACAGTGCCCTTCACGCGCGGGTCAATCACAAAATTCTTGCCCGTCATCTCGCTGATAACTTTTACCACGCCTTCGATGTCCGTGTTGACAAAATTCAGGGTGACAAGATCATCGCCCGCCACTCCAGCCGGATTTGTATTTGTCACTGCATCCGGTTTTGCAGGGTTTCCTGTTGTCGGTTCTTTTACTTTTTCTTTTTCAAACGCTTTTACCGCTGGTTTTACCGATACGGCTGTTGGCTGGATAGATTCCTCTGCGTTGGCAGAAGTCATACCAAAAACAGACGATGCAATCACCCATAAAATTATTTTTTTATTTAACAATATTTTTCTCCGGCCAGCTCAGGTTTTCACGTGTTCCACTGCGCTCCAGGATCAGGTGATCCGTAGCTACTTCTGCCAGGCGAATACCCGGCGCCATCGTTTCACCTTCGCGCAAGGCAACAATATCCCCGGCTTGAACTTGAACTACCGCATATCCATCATGGCCGTGGCTTGCTGCAACAATACCTAACAATCGGATCGCGCTTGTCGTCGATGCCTGTTCTGCGAATGACGCGCCATCAGAGCTGCCAAACAAATGGTAGGCATCGTTTATGCGTCCTGTTGTCTGCAACAAAGGCGGCGCTGCCAATTCAGAACGTGGCGCAAACCATATCCAGGTCCAGTGCGCCATCATAAAACCGAACAATAAGAGTGAAACAAACGTTGCCAGTGACACCATCAGGGTTTGTAAAAAATCAGGTCGTTCGAAAAGTGTTACTTGCATTGTTTTTTAAATGAATCATTTTTTACATGAATTGATTGCTACATGAATTGTTATGCGCAATACGCCTTGCACAATGGAATACATCCTAAAACACAATTGCTACAGCGTATGTGCCCTATCGTACAGAGCATTCACCTTGATCAGCGATAATGACTGTATTTGGTTCCCTGCGAATAGCGAGTGAATCCTTGGTTAAGTGCAGGTAAAGAACAAATGAAACGAAATTCAGGGCAACACGGGTTTACCTTGCTCGAGATAATGGTCGTAGTCGTCATCCTCGGCATCATGGCCGCATTGATGGTGCCAAAAATTATGAGCAGCCCGGATACGGCGCGCGTGGTGGCAGCGAAACAGGATATTGCCAGCCTGATGGAAGCGCTCAAACTCTATCGTCTCGACAACCAGCGTTATCCAACTACCGAGCAGGGATTGCAAGCATTAGTAGTTCAATCAACGGCTGTACCACTTCCCAGCAACTGGAAACCCGGCGGTTATCTCGAACGCTTGCCAACAGATCCCTGGGGTCATCCTTACCAATACCTGAATCCCGGTTTGCACGGCGAGATCGATGTTTCCGCTTTTGGTGCAGACGGCGTGCCCGGCGGTGACGGCAATGATGCAGACATCGGCTCATGGACACTGTAACCCGAACTCGCGGCTTCACATTGATCGAAGTGCTCGTGGTGCTATTGATTATGGGAATGTTCGTCGGCCTGGCCAGTGCCATCGCGCGTCCTGATGATCGTGAAATATTACAAGTGGAAGCCGATAGATTGGCGGAATTACTCCAGCTCGCAATAGAAGAATCAAACTTCAGCGGCAAATCCATGGCGTGGACTGCTGACAAAACAGGCTATCGATTCTGGCGCATGACCGCAGACAATTCGTGGATCGAAATCCGCGACAATGATTTATTTCGCGCACGAAAACTGCCAGAGGGCATGACCATCTCGAGCCTGCAAATTGAAAATACCAACCGTCGCGCTGATCGTCACAGTGAAATGCGCCTTGAATTTACACCGGCAAACGCAATGCTTCCCTTCTCGATCAATATGTCACTGGGTGCTGCACGTCATTCGATCACTGCGTCTCCCATCGGTGAATTACAGGTCACACGGACCGCAGGAAGCCTGGATGACGGATTGGCGCAGCGCTAGGCAAAAAGGATTCACCTTGATTGAAGTGCTGGTGGCATTGGCGATTCTTTCCATTGCCTTGCTGGCGGCACTGCGTGCGGCGGGACAAGCAACCAACAATGTACAGGAGTTGCGTTCGCGATTATTGGCCAGTTGGGTTGCCGAGAATCGTCTGGCAGAACACCAGGCACGCAGCGATTGGTTAGCAACCGGCACACAACGCGGCAACGAAAGTGAAGGCAATATCCCGTTCAACTGGCAAGAGAAAGTTATTTCCACACCCAACAGCGCCTTCAGGCGTATCGACATTTTTGTATACGCAGCACCTGATGGAACGCAAGTGCTTTCACACCTGACCAGTTTTGTTATTAACCCACCGGACAATAAATGAAAGCTGATTTAACTATGCAACATAAAGGATTCACGCTGATCGAGGTACTCGTAGCCTTGTTTATTTTGTCGGCCATGGCATTAATTTCCTATCGAGGATTAAGTGCGGTGCTGACGGCGCGAGAACAAGTCTCTAGTGAAACAAAAAAATGGCAGGGCGTCACCACTTTCCTCGCACGCTTTGAACAGGATATACAACTCAGCGCAAGTTACCCTGCACGTACGGCGACCGGCAATGTTTCGACATGGATTGGAAGCACGGATAGCCAACGTGTTCCACAAATTGAATTCAGCCGATTTCCTTCATTAAACGACAGCGGCACTCCGCGCCATATCGGATATACACTGAATGCGAATAATGAAATCGAACTGTGGCTATGGTCAAGCCTTGATGTGGTGCCGAATAAATTACCGGCTCGCTATCCCGTGTTGCGCAACGTCAGGGAATTTACATTGCACTACCTGACGACTGATCTGGCATGGGTGGACAGCTGGCCCCTATTGCCCGGAAATACCAACACACCATTAGCCGTGCAATTACATATCACACTCACTTCCGGTGAGAAAGTAGTGCGTGTGTATTCATTGAAATCCTGAATTTATTTAAATCGTAAGTATATTGAATTTAAGATATGAAAATAAATCCGAAGATGAAAGAAAAACAAACTGGCGTCGCGATTGTCCTCGCCATGAGTGTCGTCGCGCTGGCGGCATTGGCAGCCACTGCAATGGCCGTCTCGCAAAGCACGTGGTCCAGGCAAGTTGAATTGAGTACCAATCACACGCAAGCCTTGCTTATTATCAATGGCGGACTCAATTGGTCGCGCGCGGTATTAAGCGATGACAGTCGTATCAGTAATCTCGACTATCAAGGTGAACCATGGTCGCTGCAATTACCGACTATACCGGTTGAGAACGGCAGCCTGAGCGGCCACATGGAAGACCAGCAGGGAAAATTTAATCTCAACAACCTGGTGAAAAACGGAAAAATTAATAACGCACAACTGGCACACTTCCGTCGCCTCTTGTCGATACTGGCGTTGCCTTCCGCCCTGGCTGACACACTCGCTGACTGGATAGACAGTGATAACGAAACGCAAGCATCCGATGGCGCCGAAGATGCCTACTATCTTTCGTTACCGACACCGCACTTCGCTGCCAACCGACCGCTGATCGATGTCACCGAACTTAGCCTGGTGCGGGGATTCGATGAAGCAGTTCGCGCACGATTAAGCCCTTTTGTAACGGCCTTACCTGAATTTACGGCTGTCAATGTCAACACCGCTTCACCCGAAGTGATTTACGCCATCGTGGATGGATTGCAACTCGATGATGCACGCGCGGTTATAGCACAACGTGAACGCCTGCATTTTTTTAGAAACTTCCCCGACTTTTATAATCAATTGCCGGCAGGCTTGTCCGTGGCGGGTGAAGATGTCGCCGTGAACAGCAATTACTTTTTAGTAAGCATCCATGCCACAATCAATGACACGCAGGCGCATGGATACGCCCTGCTGGCTCGCACGAATAACACAAACTGGCCCACAGTCATCTGGCGGAAATATTTATGAAATTACTGCGCATTTATGCCTCGCTTCTCAAGCCGCCACAACGCTGCCAGTGGGTGTTGATCAATGAAGGCCACGAAGCAGTTTCTGGAGAGGGATTGCTTACCGATTTGCCCCGACATGCTGAACAGGTGCAATTAATTCTCCCCGCTAGTGAAGTGCTGATTACTTCTGCACAATTACCAAAGTCCGCAAAAAATAACGCCGGTTCGGTGCTGGCCTATGCCATTGAAGAAGAAACCGTCAGCGAACCGGACAGCAACCAGGTACATTGGCTTGGCACGGCGCGCGATACAAAAAATATACTTTCGGTTATCGACAAAGTGAGCCTGGTGCGCTGGCAACAGGCGCTCGCTGCCGTCGGCATCCATGATTACGAAATTTATTGTGAAACACTGATGTTGCCATACACACCTGGCGAATGGAGCCTCGCATGGAATGGCGCCGAAGGTTTTGTGCGCACCGGTGAATTTGAAGGCGCAGCAACTGATCGCGGTGATAGTGATACAGCGCCGCTCTCCCTGCACCTGATGCTTGAGGAGTCGAAGGCGTGCAATGCGGAGCCATCCTCAATTGCCATTTATACAGCGACATCCGGTGTTACACCCGATATAAAAAAATGGGCACATGATCTTGGCGTTTCGGTACGTGCTGCCGGAAACTGGGACTGGCGAAATGCGGCGTTAAATTCCATCACTCGCCTGACGAGGACAGAACAACGTTGGCGAGCATTCTCAGGCATCGCACTTCGTTTACGACCTGCGCTATGGATTCTCGGTGCGGTATTGCTGATTCATGCCAGCGCGCTGCTCATTGACTGGTCCTCTCTTTCAAATGAAAAACATAACGTGCGTCAACGTATGGAAACCCGTTTCCGTGATGTTTTTCCCGATGCGGTTGCCGTGACAGATCCTGCCTTGCAAATGCGGCGAAAACTTTCTGAAATACATGACAACATGGATCAGCCCGACAGCGGTAATTTTCTTTACATGATTGAACCCATTGCTTCGGCTATCAAGGAACTGCCCATGGGCACGGTGCACGCCTTGTCCTATGAAAATGGACGCGTGATTATTGAACTGACTTCCCTCAACGATCAGGACGCACAAAAAATTACTGCCCAACTGCTTCCATCCGGCATGCGCGTTGAAAAATCACCGGCCACGGCACGCGCCACCAATGGTGTAACCGTTTTACTCACGATGAGATCCTTATGAAAGCAACGCTGTCCGGGATTTGGCTAGCACGATCCCCGCGTGATAGAAAAATAATTGCGATCTCTACAGTCGTTTTTATATTGATACTTTACCTGATGCTGGTGCAATCTGCTGTCAAGGCACAAAGCTCATTGCAAAAAAATGTGGTGGATCTTCACACACAGGAAACTTTCCTGAATGACCAGGCGCTTGAATACAATCGTTTACGGAATATGTCTGCCATAACCAGCTCCCCCACTGATCTGCATACGCTGGTGCAAATACGCATCCTCGATGCCGGATTGTCGAACAATCTATTGCGCATTAACGCCATTGATGCAAATCAGGTGGTCGTGGTGTTTGGCGCGATTGCATTCTCCGATTGGTTACACTGGATTATCGATCTTAAATCCCAACATATCCGCGTCGCCAAATGCCGAATTGAAGCCTTGTCAACTTCGGGACAGGTCAGCGTCACCGCCACTCTGGTGCGTCCGGGTTCACCATGAAGCGATGGCCATTGGTTGCAAGCGGATTTTCCATTTATATTATTGCGCTGTTCGTCACAGCGCCTGCAACGCTGATTGACATCCTGTTAAAAAATATCAGCAATAGCCAGGTACACCTTGCCGAAGCGCAGGGAACCTTATGGTCTGGCAAGGGACAGATTGAAATACTTGACGCCAGTGGACATGCAGCACTGGCAAAAACGGTGGCGTGGCGTTTCCAGGCGAAAGAATTACTGCGTGCGCACCTTGTCTATGAAGTCAACTTTAATCAGGATTCCTATAAACCCTTTCCACTGACTCTCGCCTGGTCACGGATTGAACTGGAAAATATCGAATTCAATTTGCCTGCGGAGATCGTCGGGCTTGGGCTGCCAAAGATTGCCGCGCTTGGATTGACGGGGGATGTATTCATCCATGTCCTGAAGCTGTCAATCAACGGCAACAAAAAACAGGGAATCGCACGTTTGCAATGGCGCCATGCCGGATCAACTCTCACCCCGGTATCGCCGCTGGGCGATTACGAGCTATATATAGAAGAAGCAGGATCGGCGACCCACAGCACGCTCCGGACACTTCAAGGCCCCTTGCAGCTGGATGGCAAGGGGAGCTGGGGTGACGGCCAAGCATCGGGATTCCTTGCCACTGCTCGCATTGCACCGGCATTCCAGCAACAGCTTGTGCCTTTCCTGCGATTGATCGCCGTGGAGCACGAAGATGGCAGTTTTGCGTTACAACTGGACTAGAAATGCTCTCTTTATGAGTGGGCTGCCGAACAGAGACTAATCTGTCCTGCGTTTAATCTATTGCCAGGCAAATAGGTCACACTTTCTTTAATTAACTAGGGCAACGTAATGAGTAAACTGAGAAATCGCAACGCCGTTAACGATTTAGTCGCTTCAAAAACCATTCCCCTGTTTGTACCGAAAGCAGTCATCAAGATGCCGTCATTCCTGTGTGAGTATCAGGATCGGATTAAGTACCTGAATGAATACATCCCCACGTTGAACCAGATCAGTATCCAGTGGAAAAGCAAAATTGAATACGCCCAACGCGTCTGGAACAAATTAACCAAAAGTGAATTGCTGGAGGCAAAAGGCCAAAAGCACTTGTTAGTCGAAATGATACAGAAACGTCACGCTACTACGCGCGATGAAGCAAACAGGCAGGTCAACAAATTTTTTGAAACGCATATGTCATGAAACACCTCTTGCCGCATTTACCTTATATAACGTCGGCACTCGAACCACATATTGATGCACGTACCATGAAGTTGCACCACGGTAAGCACCATGCCTCTTATGTGAAGGCACTTAACCTGGTGATGCTATCTGCACCCCCCGCATTGCAGGATAAATCGGCAAGCTGGCTGTTGAGTCACTTGAACGAAGTCCCTGAGAATATCCGAACCGAAGTTCGAAACAGTGCAGGTGGCCACGTGAATCACAGCATGCTATGGAAGGTCATGACACCCAGTGGCGGTGTGGGCGCACTTTCAATTCCATTAGCCAAAGCCATAAAGCACAATTTTGACAGCGTTGAAAAGTTTCAGGACGAATTTGATGAAGCCGGAAGAACCTTGTTTGGAAACGGCTGGGTCTGGTTGATCAAATCATCTGATAACAACGAAAAACTTGAGATCATGACGACTACCGGCCACGACAATCCCTTGTCGCGAGGTTATGTGCCACTTCTGCTCAATGATGTATGGGAACATGCTTACTACCTGAAATATGAAAACCAGCGTTCAAATTATTTCAGGAATTGGTGGCCTATAGTGAATTGGGAAGAAGTGTCACGACGTTTTGATCACTCCGCAGATCCTGCAGAGTATCATGCCGAAATGATAGAAAAAGGAAACCTGGAAATGTTTGGCTGATAAAAAAATTCCCTACTTAAAAATATAATGATTGAACCTTATACGATGATTCAAGCCGCAGCGATTTTATTTGGAGCTGCCGCTGTGAGTGGCCTTCAGATGGCTGCTATGCGCCTCAGGGGTATTCCACATCCTCCCGCCTGGCTGGTGATGGGCCATGGCTTGCTGGCAGGGACTGGCTTGATATTATTGGCATATGCCGCAATTACAATGGACATCCCTCTCATTACGCGATTTGCATTGGATTTCTTTGCTATCGCTGTAACAGCAGGCTTAATAATGAACTTGTTTTTCCACAGGAAGTCAATTCCATTACCTATTCCACTTATGGTTTTTCATGCATTAGTTGCAGCAACAGGATTTACACTGTTATTGATATATCTATGCTGGAATTTTTTTGTTTAATAAATTTGCTATGCTTGATGTGATACTTGCTGCAACAAGAATTGCAGTGATCACAGTTTTTTCACTAGCCGGATGTAGTCAAGTTATCGAACAACCGTTCTCTGCCGGCATTGGAACGCAGCCCGCACTACCAGCACCGCAAAAAAAATTCATTCCAACAGTTAACATTGCACCAGCTCAAGGTTGGCCCGTCAATACGAAACCGCAAGCTGCGGCAGGCATGCAAGTAAATAGTTTTGCCAGTGGCCTTGATCACCCGCGCTGGCTATATGTTTTACCTAATGGTGATGTACTCGTTGCAGAAACCAATGCCCCACCTCGATCAGAAAATTCCAAAGGGGTAAAAGGATGGTGGATGGGTGTAATAATGAAGGAAGCGGGCGCAGCAATGCCAAGCGCCAATCGCATCACCCTGCTGCGCGATAGCAATAACGATGGTATTGCAGATCTTCGCTCAACGTTGCTAGACGGTTTGAATTCGCCGTTTGGTATGGCTTTAATAGGTAATAAATTATATATCGCCAACTCAGATGCCGTATTGCAATTTCCCTACACCGAAGGTGATACACGTATCACTGCAACAGGTATTAAACTCATAGATCTCCCGGCAGGGACAATCAACCATCACTGGACAAAAAATATTATTGCCAATGAAGACGGCAAAAGACTTTATGTGACCGTGGGTTCAAATAGCAATGTAGCCGAAAACGGCATGGCGGTGGAAAGCGAACGCGCTGCCATCTGGGAAGTAGATATCAAAACCGGCAGTCACCGCATCTTTGCTTCCGGTATGCGCAATCCCAATGGTTTGGCGTGGGAACCACACAGTGGTGTTTTATGGGCTGCGGTAAATGAACGTGATGAATTAGGTGACAATCTGGTTCCGGATTACATGACTGCTGTACATGAGGGGAATTTCTTCGGTTGGCCCTACAGTTACTACGGCCAGCACATCGATGAGCGCGTGAAGCCGCAACGGCCAGAGCTCGTAGCAAAAGCAATTTCACCCAGTTATGCATTGGGATCGCACACCGCTTCACTCGGCCTGGCATCTTCCTTTGGTACATCATTGCCAAAGACTTTCGCAAATGGCATGTTCGTAGGCCAACACGGTTCATGGAATCGCCGGGAATACAGTGGTTATAAAGTGATTTTCGTTCCTTTCATAAATGGTAAGCCATCTACCAACACCCCAATTGATGTATTGACAGGCTTCTTAAGCAAGCAAGGCGATGCTTTCGGTCGACCCGTCGGTATAACACTCGATAAGCAAGGTGCGCTTCTGGTAGCTGATGATGTCGGTAATACGATTTGGCGTGTGAGTTCACAACACTAGGACGCACGCTCCTATGTGTGCCTGCGTACGGACAACTGCAACCAGAACCATTAAATTTAAAATTCACTCACGCGGAGATTTTCCATGACAGAAAAACCTGCCATGACCGATATTAAAACCTTGCGAATGCAAGCTCGCAACCACATTGAAAAAGGGGCGGTAACCGAAGGATATTCGGCCGATCGAACCGTTGTTTTAAAGTTACTTAACGACGCATTGGCGACCGAAATTGTTTGCATGTTGCGCTATCGTTGTCACCACTTTATGGCGCGCGGCATTCACGCAAAAACTATTGCGGATGAGTTCCTGATTCACTCAAATGAAGAACAGGGACATGCCGACCTGTTGGCAGAACGCATCATGCAATTGGGTGGCGAGCCGGGTTTTGCGCCCGACAGTCTCACGGGTCGAAGCCATGCCGAATATGTCGTCGGAAAATCATTGGTTGAGATGATCAAGGAGAATCTGGTAGCCGAACGTATTGCCATCGACAGTTACCGGGAAATGATTCAGTACCTTGGTCACCAGGATCCCACCACCAGCCAGATGTTGAAAGCAATTCTTGCCGTGGAAGAAAATCATGCCGATGAATTAGCTGACTTTCTGGTGGGTTTGCCCGCGCCGCATTGAATTCATCTATAAATTTTATGAGTGAAAAGTCGTTGATCAAATCAGGAATCGTGCTGGGCTTGGGCTTCGGCGGTTTTGCCGATGGCATTGTCCTTCACCAGATCCTGGGATGGCATCACGTGGTTTGCAGTACTGCGGACTGTCAACCATTATCTATTCAGCAACTGGAACACCAGAATACACAGGATGGATTTTTTCTTTTAATTACCTGGATTCTTTCATTAACGGGCATGGTGATGTTATTTCTTGCCGCACGACGCCAGGTTTCTGATTGGTCAGGCCGGGTTTTATTCGGCGCCATGCTGACCGGATGGGGACTATTCAACTTTTTCGAAGGACTCATTAACCACCAGATTCTTGGCATCCACCATGTGTTACCGGGGAATCATCAATTACTTTGGGACATGCTGTATCTCGCATTGGGTCTGGTTTTTGTCTACGTGGGCCTGTATTTGGCGAAATCAACGCATGAGCCACTGCTATTGCAAAGCACTTCCGAAACATTTCAACGATTATCTCCTTCCCCGCACTCGATTACGCAAAATTAATTTAAATGAGCACGATCGCAATAAAAGATGGCACACAAATTTATTACAAGGACTGGGGTACAGGTCAACCGGTGGTATTCAGCCACGGCTGGCCACTGAATTCAGATAGCTGGGAAGCACAAATGATGTTTCTGGCATCGAATGGTTATCGTTGCATCGCTCATGATCGTCGTGGCCACGGCAGATCCACACAGCCCTGGAATGGCAACGACATGGATACCTACGCCGATGATTTATCAGAACTGATTAAAAAGCTGGATTTGAAAAATATTATCCTGGTTGGTTTCTCTGCCGGCGGTGGTGAAATTGCTCGTTACATCGGTCGTCATGGAACCAGACGAATAGCGAAGGCCATACTGATATCGGCTGTTCCCCCGCTCATGTTGAAAACAGTCGCTAATCCCGGCGGCCTGCCGATGGAGAAATTTGATGCTATTCGTGCCGGTAGCAATGGTGATCGTTCGCAACTTTACAAGGATATTGCGAGTGGCCCCTTTTTTGGTGCTAACAGGCCTAGTGTTCACATTTCACAAGGCGTGATGGACTCATTCTGGTTACAGGGCATGCAGGCGGGATTCAAAAATACTTTTGATTGCATCAAGGCTTTTTCCGAAACGGATTTTACTGAAGATCTTAAAGAGTTTGATATACCAACCCTGATCATTCACGGCGATGATGACCAGATAGTACCGATAGGCGCCGCGGCCCTAACGCTGTCAAAACTGATCAAAAATGCCCAATTGAAAGTTTATGCGGGCGCACCTCACGGTCTTTTGGATACACATAAAGACAAACTTAACGCTGATCTTCTGGAGTTTATTAAAATATTATGAGCCAATATTCTATCGCTGTTATCGTTGGCAGCCTTCGTCGTGATTCATTCAATCGCAAACTGGCAAACGCCATGGCAAAACTGGCGCCACCGGATTTCCTGTTTAATCAATTACCAATCGGTGATTTACCACTCTATAACCAGGATGACGACGAAAATCCGGCGGAGTCTGTCAAGCGATTAAAATCGGGTATTAAATCTGCACAAGGTGTTTTATTTGTCACCGCTGAATACAACCGCTCTGTACCCGGCGTGCTTAAGAACGCGATTGATCATGCTTCACGACCTTATGGACAAAGTGCGTGGGCGGGAAAACCGGCTGGTATATTAGGGGCGTCTGTGGGTGTAATCGGTACATCGATGGCACAACAACACTTACGCAATACGCTTGCCTATCTGGACATGCCAACACTGGGACAACCTGAAGCTTTCATCCATGCAAAAGAAGGATTGTTCGATGCAAACGGTAATATCGGTGCAGACAGCAAAAAGTTTTTGCAAAACTGGATGTTTCAATACGTTGCCTGGGTCAAGAAGCACACTAATTAAAATTGAATACTCAAAAACTTACCATGAGCGCCTTATTTTCCCAGTTGGGACTGGATAATACCGACAATGCTATTCAATATTTTTTACGCGTTCATTCCCCTCTTCCCGAGCATGTGATACTGCACAAGGCAAGCGTCTGGAATTGCTCACAAGCCTTGTTCCTGCAACAGGCTATTTCAGATGATTCAGAATGGTCTTATCTGGTAGATCACCTGGATTCACTGCTTCGATAATTTTATTTTTCCAACTGCGGCACAATAATTGACCGCGCTGCAATGCAGGGAGGACTGCGGCTGAGAGAAATGTTTACTGCTAAGCTCCTGCATGGTTTCCTGGATACTGATATTCTCCGGCGCTTGTATGGCAGCACAGTTCGCGGCCCGGATCGCTTGTCGGCGACAACCTTGCCCGGACAACGCATAGGCCAGGTTATTCAACACTTCCGGGTTGATATTTTTTATATCCAGTGCCCGACGATAGGCCTGCTCTGCCTCCGCCGGTTTTTGCTGTTGATAAAAACTATTTCCCAGTGCAAACCACACCATATCATTTTCTGGCCATTTTTCGCTGGCCATTACATACGCATGATGTGCGCCGACATCATGGCCAGTCGCAGACAAGTCATCTGCATCCTGAAGCCACGGTAATACACTTGCCGTAGCGGGCAATTGATCTCGTGCCGCAACTACCAGAGCCCAATGATCTGCACGCGCCCAGGTGTTTTCAAAATTACGGAACGTGGTAATACGCTCCGCATCCACTCCCGATCGCATAATTAAGTACTGCCCTTTCATGTCATAACCAATTACCACCGAATAATGCCACACGGGATACCATGACAGTCCCAGGTTTTGCATCACCAGCACCGGATTGCCAGCAGCGACCTCTATCAGCAGATCATGCATTCCACCAGGCAATACATAAGGAACGAATTCGTATTGACGCACCGCCGCCACTATCTCCGGCGTCAATGTGCCTTTGCGTTCTGGCAAATAGATCTGCTTCACCAGATCATCAGGAGTTACAGTAACTTTACGATAAGCCAACACCATCGCCAGAGACGCCGGGCCACACTGGTAATCCTGCTGTGGGAAAAACGGTACTTCAGTCAATACAACACGATCAGGTATCCCGGGAAGATCGCATAATAAATTACCGGTGGAAAAATTGGCTGTGGAAGAGGAAGTAGTACATCCATTGAGTAATAGGATGAAGAAAGAAAATAAAAACCCCGCCAGAAAGCAGCGGGGTTTAATTTTTACACAAGTCGCCTGGGACAATTGAAGCAAGCTATTATCTCTTTTTTATCTTTTTATGGGTTTAACAAAGGTAAACACATCGGTAATACCCAGTGCGTCCGTAATAATAAAAAGGACAAGAAGGAACAACAGCAGACCTACAAGATCGCCACCGGCGGGCATGGTTTTAATTTTTTCATTCAAGCTGGCGACTTCTGTGTCAGTCATGTTTTTCACCCGAGCGATAACAACGGCCGGATCAACACCTAACTGAACCATTTTATCCTGCAATTCTTTTTGCTGGAGTTTTGCAACCAACCCTGCCCTGTCCATCACCTGCTGCTCTGAATGCAGAACAGTACCTGTTGGAATCATGGAAGCCTGGGCTGCCATCGGTATCTGTAATAACAAAATCAACCCCACCATCAAGGTAGCAATAGATGAATAGAAGTGTGATTGTGTTCTCGATTGTTTCATGGGTATGTGTTTCATGTGATGCTCCGGTTATTTACTATCAGGGTAATTAAAAATAATATTTACGCGACGATTCTCTTGTTGACCTTCCAGCGTAGTGCCGTAACTCACGCGTCTTTCATTGCCATAAGCAGCCGCATAGAGACGTGTGCGAGAGACACCTTTGTCAACTAAAAAGTCCACCACTTTCTGGGCGCGGCGTTTGGAAACTTCCATGGATACTTCCGGGGTTGCTTCTACTTGTGCTGCACCCACACCACTAAATTTTCCTGCATGTCCCTCAACTGTTGCAGTAATATTTGGATGCGTCATCATGAAATCCGACACTTTTCCAAGGCTGTCATAGTATTGTGGTTGTATATCTGATTTGTAGGGATCAAATTCAATTTCCAGAGCCATGGTAATTCGGGGGTAAGCGACAGCAAGTCCTTCGACGTCCGTTGCACAAGCGATGACTGCGTCGATACGTCGGTTCAGTTTTTTACCTGCCTTGCTGCTGTTGTCATCTTGTGGATTTTCTTCTCCGTAGCCCACCGCTGTCAGTCGTGATGCGGCTATATGCAAGTTATCTACGAGATAATTTACAACGCTATCTGCCCTTCTCTGTGACAACTGTTGATTGTATTCCATCGTTCCCACATCATCTGTGTGACCTTCGATCACCGCCGTAGTGTCCGGATATTTCGTCATGAATCTTCCCAATACCGCGAGCTTTTCTTTTTCTTCATCCTGAATAGCGTCCTGATCAATTTCATACTGAATGTCAAGAATGCTGCAGTACTGTTGCATCTTTTTGACTGGCACAACAATTACAACCGGCTTTGCTGCAGCAACCGGTGCAGGAGCAGGTTTGGCAGCCGGTTTTGATTGCCCAAAGCGATAAACCACACCAATGGATGCGACGTCGATATCACCGTTGTTACCGACACCGTCTTTAATTCGATAACGTTCTGCTTCGAGACGCATGCCAAATGAAGGAGTGAAATCGTATTGAAGGCCCGCCCCAAATTTATAATCTGCATTGTTCTTCTTTGGGTTGGAGTCAAGCACGGTAACGGCTCCCGTGCCAGAGAAAGAATCCCGGGTTTGCGCGTAAATCAAACCGACACGACCAAATGCGGAGAACTTTTTAGTGAAGGGTAAAATCCCTACTGCATCAAAATCTAGGCCCTTTAGTTTTATTTCGCCACTCAAGGTGCCTGCGGGCACCGTTGTCGCGGTAAAATCAAAACTTCCCAGGTCAAAATATCCGCCTTCCAGCGCAAAATTTTTGTTGAACTGATAACCACCAAACAGTTTATAGGCCGTATCACGCTCGCTTTCACGAATAGAACTGGTAGTAAATCCGGAACTCAACAGGCTACTGGTTATTTTGTCGTCGTCCATTGTTGCACTGGATCGACCGACGTCTCCTCCAATATACCAACCGGGATCACTCGCCACTGCAAATGAGCTAGCAGTGACAGCAAGTGCCATCAATCCTGTGTTCATCAACCTTCTTGCCAGTTTGGTGTTTGCCATCTTCATTAATTTCATGTGGTTCTCCGGAAAATTCGTTGTCTATCGGCGCGTATACTGACGTTCCGCACAATCACTCTTGTACGAAGCTTCACAATCGTCATTATCATCAGCCACACACATCGGTTCCGTTCGGTGGCGTACACAGAACACGCTATACAATCACCTGACCCAAAGACGTGAATGTCAAAACCAGAAACCATAGAATTCCGATTGCAGCAAGCAAAACATTAACGATCATTATTTTTTTAAACAGGAAGGTAAATTTATTGAGCATGCCTGTAATCATTAAAATATTTCCAGGGTGAAACGGACTAGAGGGGCGCAGGCAATCTTTTGGGTTCGTTAATCAAGGATGGCTTCAGTATTTTTACCAAAGCCAGAAGTGTGCCTAACAATCTAAATAGCCGCACCCCCACAATCAGGGACACCATCTCTGAAAGTATTTTCACAACAAGCTCCGGTCGTTTTGACAAAAAGCGCATCGTTACGCTGCGTGGGTAGATATCGTTTCCTTCTACCCGGTTTAATAATTGTTTTTCTATTAATTTTCTCTGCTCCTGCAACTGTTTCTGCAATTTTTCTCGCTGCAAAACGAGCGATTCTTCGGTACAGGATGTCATAAACTACTCTTGAATAAAGCGGCATCCGCCGCCAACTCATTTCGTGTAGCTGCAAACGTTTGGTCGCTCTGTGAAAAATAATACTGGAAGCGTTTCCATGCCATACCGACCCCTACCCCATAAGATGCAATGATGAGTACCAGAACCGGGATGCGATAATCCGTTGACCAGCTGAGCAACAGCACAAGGACACCTGAAAACAACATGACGCACAGCAAGCAGACAAAGCCCAATAAAGCTGACACAAACATTTTCTGCAGTCGGATCTTTTCTTCTGCCCATTCAATTTGTGCCAGCTGTCCGTGCAGGGTGACCTGCGAGAACAGGGCTCTGCCTGCCAAACGCAGTGCTATCATGTCTGCAATCATCTTGCGATTACTAACCTCAATTACTTACGACGTGCAACAACCACACCGAGTATCAGGCCCAACGCTGCGCCGATACCGATGGATTGCCATGGATTTTCATGTACATACCTATTGGTAGCCGCCGCCGATTGGCGTGATTTATCAGCAATCGCATTGCCCACTTCTTCAACCGACTCTTTAGCCGCATGAATGCGCGCATTAAGAAGAGCTTTCGCATGAACCAGGTCTTCACCCGTCAATGAGGTGGTCGCCTTGATCAGGTCTTCGATATCAGATAAAAAGTTGTGGTACTCGCTTGCAACGCTATTTTTTCCTGGAGCAACCATGTGAACTGATGATGCAGCGCCATCACCACGTGCTTCCAATTGAGCAGTATTGGTTTGTGATTTCATATTGAGTTCCTGTGGGTAGTGTGGATTAGATTAAAGATTAATATTTAACTTAACTAAACTTATGCTTTTCCATAAACGAATTAACCTGCTTATCTGCTTCATCACGCGTAATGGCGTAGCGCTCCTGAACCAGTCCGGCGAGCTTCTGGATATGGCCTTCCGACTTTAAAATCTCGTCTTCGGTCAATTTACCCCAGATAATTTTCGCTTCGCCAATATGTTGTTTCCACTTGCCTTTGATTTCATCTGCACTTAACATAAATATTACTCCGATTGATTAATAAATCCGGAGGCTAACAAAATAATCAGACTCCGGAACGTTGTAGCGAAAGCACAATAACAATGATTAGACAGTGAATCAGTGCGCTGTCACACCTAAGTGATATTAGTAATAATCACTTCGACACGACGATTCAATTGACGTCCGGAAGCAGATGCATTACTTGCGATGGGTGAACCTTCGCCATTACCGCAAGCAGCAAGACGATTTGATTTTACATCCTGTCCCAGGAGATATTTTTTTATAGCATTCGCGCGCCGCATGGACAAACCAAAATTAAATGCTTCGCTGCCCTGGTTGTCGGTATATCCTTCTATAACAACTGTGCAATGCTCATACTTGTTGATAAAATCTGCTAATTTAACGAGATTACTTGTCGCTCCTCGTTTAAGTTCAGATTTGGCGCTTTCAAATAATACATCACCTAAAGTCACAACCAATCCGTTATCAGTCGCCCTGGCATTTAATTCAACAATCTGTCTTTGAAGTTCGGCGGCCAACTGCCTTATTTTTTCAGAGCGAATTATATCAACGCTGGCACTGACCCTTCCAACCTGTCGTGTGTAATCCGGAGGTAAAGACGAGTGATTGCTTTCCGTTAATTGAATCGATTGTGTCATATTAATCTCCATTAACCCTTTCTACCCACCAGCAGTAAAACTCCCCCCACGATGATAAGACCGACACCTAGCGAGACTGGAATATTCACGTGCTGATGCTCGTCCAGTGACATATGCAACGCGCCCACATCCGCCGTGTGTGTGTCTTTGGTATAACTAAACCCGCCATACGCAAGTCCAAGCGCACCAGCAATGATGAGCAGAATTGCCAGAATTTTTTGTATTTCCATCTTGTTTATCCTGCAAGTAATAAGAAATTTATACGGGGAAACCTAGAGTTTTTTGCCTTGAATCACCCGAACCAGTATCACGATGATCGCCAAAACCAGAAGAATATGGATAAAACCACCCAGGGTGTAGGACGAAACCAGGCCCAGGCCCCAAAGAATCAACAGGATAATTGCTATGGTCTCAAGCATGTCTGTGTCTCCAATTTTTCATTGCCATCTATTAGTACCTAGATTACTAGCAACAATTAAACGGGGTCTGTTCGACAACGCACACAGCTATTTATGGAGACCGGTTTTCAACCGATTTATAGTATTAATCTTGTAATAGAAAGAGCTTATATCATCTTCCCGGGCTTGACAGCAGCATCAAAGGCTTCTGCTGACATAAAACCCAGATGCAATACTGCCTGTTTGAGAGACAGGTTATTTTCATAAGCGAGTTTTGCACTCTCCGCCGCTTTGTCGTAACCGATTACCGGTGTTAATGCGGTTACCAGCATCAATGAATTTTCAACATAATGCGCCAGTTGTTTTTCATTCGCTTGTATTCCTTTAACACAATGCTCGGTAAAACTGTTTATGGCGTCGGCCAGCAGTGTGGCAGACTCAAACACATTGCGGAAAATTAAGGGCTTGTACACATTAAGTTCAAATTGTCCCTGGCTATTCGCAAAACCCACCGCCGCATCATTGCCCATTACCTGGATAGCCACCATGGTCAAGGCTTCTATTTGTGTAGGATTTACTTTGCCCGGCATGATAGAACTACCGGGCTCATTCCCGGGCAAAATAATTTCTGCAAGACCACAACGCGGTCCACTGGCCATCAAACGCATATCGCTGCCAATTTTAAACAACGACGTTGCTAACAATCGCAAACGACCCTGCAAATCAGTCAAGGCTTCGTGGCCTGCCAGTGCCATGAATTTGTTATCGGCACTGCTGAAATTAATTCCCGTCAGTTCGGAAAGATATTTTATGACGGTCTCGCACCAACGCGAAGGCGTATTTAAACCGGTTCCTACCGCACTGCCACCGATAGCCAATGATTGAATATTCGGTAAAACAGCCGCTATCTGTTCGCGTGCATAAAGCACCTGGTGTTGATAGCCACTGAATTCCTGCCCCAATGTAATCGGTGTGGCATCCATCATATGTGTACGGCCAATTTTAATCACCTTGTCAAAGGCCCTCTTTTTTTCCTCCAGCACATGCAACAGGTAATCCAGTGCCGGCAACAACTGTTGTTGCAACACTTGCGCAACAACCACATGCATAACAGTCGGGAATACATCATTGGATGATTGCGACAAGTTAACATGATCGTTGGGATGAACCGGAGATTTTTCACCACGCGTTTTCCCTGCTAACTCATTCGCGCGATTGGCAATCACTTCATTTAAATTCATATTGGTTTGCGTGCCGCTGCCCGTTTGCCAGATCACCAAAGGGAATTGATTGTCGTGCTGGCCATTAATAATCTCATCGCACGCCTGTGTGATCAGATGACAAACAGTATCAGGCAGTTTTCCCAATTCATGATTGGCCAATGCAGCGGATTTTTTCACTTGCGCAAAGGCATAAATAAAAGGCGGTGGAAATTGCTGCGAATTCAAGCCTTGTGTGCCAATACGAAAATTTTGCAATGAGCGCTGGGTTTGTGCACCCCACAATGCGTCATCGGGCACATCAATAATGCCCATGCTGTCAGTTTCCTTGCGTGTATTCATGAGAGTCTCGTGTCAGTGGACAATATCATTTGAATCCCCCCTGCATTCCATGTCAAGGTTATTTCAACAACTCGGGCAAGGTTATTGCATAGCATGTAACTGGTTATGGAATGGCCGGAGTGGCTGTTCCCTGCATAAGGATAGCGTAATGAATACAGCGGATGAGCTGAAACAAGGACTTGCATACCACGAAAGCGGGCAACTGGAACGGGCCAAGTCAATTTATCGACGCCTGCTCAAGGCAGCGCCAAAATATGGTGAGGCCAACCACTTGTTGGGCATGATCGCTTACCAGGAAGGCGACTACGAAACGGCGATGCATCTGGTAAAGAAAGCGATAAAAATTGATCCGCTCAAACCACACATACACAACAACAAGGGCGAAATTTATAGAGCACTCAAGAAATACAAATCTGCCGCGACAAGCTACAGGAAAGCCATTCAGCTCAATCCGGATTTTGTCGATGCCCACAATAACCTGGGGAACATATTAAAAGAACTGGGCGACCTGGAACATGCCGTCATTCACTATCGCAAGGCACTGGAACTAAAATCCGATTGCGCGTCGGCTCATAACAACCTGGGTGTCTTGCAAGCAGAAAAAGGAAATCTTGAAGAAGCGGTTATAAGTTACCAGAACGCCATTTCTCTCGAACCTGAATTTTACCAGGCACACCATAACCTCGGCATTCTTTACAGAAGACTAAACCAGATCAATGCGGCTAGAATTTGTTTTGAAAGAGCGATGGCACTGATACCAAACATCGAAGATTATTACCAGCTGGCAAATATCGCCGTTGAACAAGGTTCCCTGGAAACCGCGGTAAGGTATCTGGAAATTGTACTGAAGTTACAGCCGGATCATATCGGCGCACTGTGTGAGCTCGGTCGAATCCAGACCCAATGCAATGCCTACGATGACGCATTTGACACTTTTTCCAGGGCCCTGGAAATTTCCCCCCATCATTCACAAGTGCATGAAAACATCGCGAAGGCCCACAAACAACTCGGGAATTTTGAGAAATCCATTGCGCATTATCGCCTGGCGATTCACGGCTCACCTGAATCACCCCAATGTTATCGAAATATTAGCTCCATGACCCACTACACGGAATTAAACGATGACATACAAGCCATGCGCGCATTGCTTGAGAAAAATGAAACGACAGACGCGCAACGCATGGAACTCTACTACGGTTTGGCAAAAGCCTACGAAGATTTGCAACGCTATGACCAGTCGTTTGAATGTTTGCAACGTGGAAGCCGTTTGAAACGAAAAACCATTGATTACTCTAGTGAAAGCACAAAAAATTATTTTAGTAAAATCAGGGAGTCCTTTTCAGAAGAATTATTCTCTTCTCATCGCGGCAGCGGCCACCGGGATGACATGCCGATTTTTATTGTGGGTATGCCGCGATCAGGCACTTCGCTCGTTGAACAAATTCTTGCCAGCCACCCGCATGTCCATGGCGCAGGAGAGTTAACTGATTTGATCAATATAACCAACAACCTGCACTCGACGGATGGCGTCCGGATTTTTCCGGATCACGTTGCGGGGTTAAGCAGCGAAACTTTAAAAAAGGCAGGAGAACTTTATCTCTCCCGGCTACGAAGGATTTCAAATGACAGCCGCTATATCACCGATAAGATGCCGTCGAATTTTACCCACATTGGTTTTATCAAATTGATTTTGCCACACGCGAAAATAATCCACTGTAATAGACACCCGATTGATAACGCCTTTTCTATCTACAAGAATTATTTCACCGGTACACAGGATTTTTCCTACGACCTGTCCGAAATCGCAGATTACTATCTCGAATACCATCTACTGATGCAGCATTGGAACCGCGTGCTTCCCGATTCCATCTACTCCATCGCTTATGAAAAACTGGTCAGCGACCAGGAAAACCAGACGCGCAAGCTGCTGGAGTTTTGCCATTTGCCCTGGGATGATGCCTGCCTGAAGTTTTACCAGACAGAGCGCCGTGTAGATACCGCCAGCGCCGTGCAAGTGCGACAGCCCATCTACAACAGCTCCGTTCAATTATGGAAGCACTATCAGGCGCACCTGCAACCACTCATGCGCCTGAAGCACTTACCCGTCGATAGAATCACCGCGGGTTCAAGAGCGTTGACATCAATGAGTTAGCGTGTAACGCCGCCGACACGGGCGAGCGGCGCAGCCGCGAGTCCAGCACACGAAGTGTCGACGTGCGCGGCCTGATTAAATGGAAGCAGCATTGGATTGCCTTTTGCGAGTTTCAATTTTTTCTATTAGATTAATTAAATCTGGATATTTATCACTTTTCATAGTGATATTCAATTCATTGGATGTGTCGGGAATGATATTTTTGAATTGGTGGTAAATAATTTCAAAATCATAATTTCCTTGAGCGGCTCCAATGGCAATGACATCGAAGTAATTTAGAAGCGTAATCGATTCATGTGAGTCTGGATTTTGCTTTTTTGAATTTCGATAGGCTTTTACGCATTCTGAAATTACCGGATCAGAATCGTATGCAAAGCATATATTTAAGGTGCGCTCACGTTTGGCTTCTTGTCTTATCAGGTACATCTGACGCCAACCGACAATGAATATTCCAACAGTTGCTGCTGTAGTTATAATCTCCATAGCTAACTTTGAATATTCTATACATTCCGCACTCATATTCTTCCTCCTGATTGAATTAAGTGGCCAATACTAACCCCTGATACGAATGCGCTCAATGGGGTTCGGGATGGTCTTTAAGGAAATATGGTGGAGCTAAGCGGGATCGAACCGCTGACCTCTTGCATGCCATGCAAGCGCTCTCCCAGCTGAGCTATAGCCCCACGTGCAGGAAGGACGGGCATTCTAGGTTGCACCTCTATAAGAGTCAACCGTGGCCCTGCTCCTATAGAAGAATCAAGCTGCCCTGGTTAACCAGCAGCAAAAATAGGTGCTGGTCTGTGTCATTTTTTAACAGGCGGGTATCAACAGCCGAATGGCAGATCGCTTTTGCCAGTTTTAACGAGGTCCGATGCGTTTCACCGTCCACATACAATTCCGCCCGCTTGTTATCCAGTGGGTGCCAGGCAAAGCGGCTTGCATAGTGATGTTCCAGCGCCACTATTTTTTTATTCTGTAACAACCGGGCCAATTTTTTTAAGGTCAGTGTTGATTCAGCGACGATATAATCCGGATAACGCGGTTCGGTGGCGTATTCACCCAACGCCTGTGTCAGTGCACTTTTAATTTGTTCTGCATCGAGGTTTTTGAAAAACTGTTGTGCCTCACGTGCGGCATGATCATTAATGCAAAAGGGATCCTTGTCCATGGACTCTTCCGTATCGCGATAACGCAGACTGTCCGGCAATTGATGTGCGATGTGATGCAAGGCCATTTGCAATAATTCACCCTGCGATGCCGCACGAAAACCAACCGATACCGTGATGCAATCGTCGCTGGTTGCCGTTCCCCAATGCGCTACGCCGGAGGGAATATAAAGTAAATCCCCTGCTTGCACCTCATAGCTGGTTACTTTTTTAAACTGCTGGAGTAATTTCATATCAGGGTGAGCACGCAACGGTGTCTGGTCGTCACAGCGTTGGCCGATTTGCCAATGACGTGTACCCGATAGCTGAATTAAAAATACATCGTATTGATCAAAATGCGGGCCCACACCGCCGCCTTCCGTTGCATAGCTGATCATGATGTCGTCGAGACGCCAGCGCGGTAAAAAATCGAAGCGTTGCAACAACGTTGCAACTTCTGGCATCCATTGATCTACCGCTTGCACTAAGAGAGTCCAGTTTTTTTTCGTACCTGTTTTAGCGGATAAGGATTTGAACGTGGTGGATTTAAACGGCCCTTGCTGGCATTGCCAATCGCTTTGCTTTGGGTTGCCGGTAATCAAACGCGCTTCCGCTTCGGGTTGACAGGCAATTGATATCAAATCCTGTTTGCTCACCAGCGACTGGATGTCCGTCATGGCAGCAGGAATCAATAATGGCTCCTGTTGCCAGCAGCTGCGAATAAAATCTTCGGTGGACCAGGGCCCGAGTGGATGTTTACTATTTTTCATTTGTCTTTATCATAGCTCGCCTGTAAAGCCGCTATTATACGACCAATGATCTCTGTAGTAGATATCGAACGCACCGAAACCTGGCTGCCCTGGCACAAAAAACTCTGTGATCGTTGCACGTCCCTGTGTTGCACCTTGCCAGTGGAAGTGCGCAACAGTGATTTACTGCGCATGGGTTTGATCGATGCGTTTGAACTGGAAGACGCACCCAAGGCCATTGCCAAACGCCTGATGAAAGCAGGAATTGTTGCCCACGTGAATCTCAAACAAGGCATTTATACGCTCAGCCAACATTCCAGCGGTGATTGCCTGTATTTGAATAGGGAAACCCGGCGTTGTACGATTTACGACAAACGCCCGGAGACCTGTCGCAACCATCCCACCATTGGCCCGCGTCCGGGGTTTTGTGCGCATGTTCCTCGCTGAACAACAGTGCTAGCATAATGCTATGGCTCTTAATAGTATGACTTTTAATACATGAAAGTACATCAGGTCAAAACTCGTCTGGTGAATACCTACGTGATTGAATATCCGGATCGCTTGCTCGTGATGGATGTTGCGGTGCGCTGCCATCGTTACGTGCTGGGTTTTATCGAACAGGAATTAAAACGCGATATCGATGATGTGGTGCTGGTCACCTGCTCACACGACGATCCCGATCACATGGGCGGCCTGCGACGCCTCGCCACTTTATGCAATGCCGAGATTGCGATTCCCCATCATGCCGGTGCCTTGCGTTCCAAATTTTCAGGTGACCCCACCGGTTTTATTATTCGCGCAGTCACCGCGCTGCGCGAGGGTTTGCGTGCACGTATGTGGACGATGTATTTCAATCCCAAACGCGGACGCAGTGCACGCAAGAAACCCAGGTACGAAGGCAGGAAAGGTTTGCGCAGGCTTGCCAAAGGGGTGAAGCAGCGTCATCGCATTTCCGGCAATGAAACACTGCCCGGTTTTGATGACTGGCAGATCATCCACACGCCCGGCCATTCCTGGGACAGTTGCTGCTTTTATCACGAAGACAGCGGCAGTTTATTATCCGGCGATACCCTGCTCGGCAGCGCCAAACAAAATAAAGTGGTAGTACCTTCTATATATGCCAACGCATCGCAAATGGAACAGTCACTGGCTACTTTACGAAAACTTAATATCAAAACGGTTTATCCCGGCCACGGCAGCGTGATCAGCGGTAACGTTTCTTTTTAATTACAGTCACTTATTAGTTAAAAAATGGAACCTTACTTGAATTCTAATGTCTCTTGGGCCATTATCCGCAACCATTCACCATCCACATGCAGGAGTACCTAATGAAAAACGAACACAGCGCTGATTCAAATGACAACAATAATGAAGAAGGATTCAGCATAGAAGATACGCTGGAGTCTTTTATTTTCCATAGCCGCTGGATACTGGCTATTTTTTATGTGGTGCTTGCATTTGCATTATTTGAACTCGGCCTTAAATTCCTGCAACATTTTTATCATTTCACGGCAGACATCTGGGACATGTCGGAAACTGATACCCTGCTCGGTATCCTTGGGTTGGTTGATAATACGCTGTTAGCCAATTTGCTGATCCTGGTTATTTTCAGCGGCTATGAAAACTTCGTTTCTATCATCGGCGTAGCACAGGATAGCCCTGATCGTCCCAAGTGGATGGGCGGCATCGACTTCGCCGGATTAAAGCTGAAGTTGATTGGCTCTATTGTTGCCCTGTCCGGTATCTATTTATTAAGCGCCTTCCTGAATGTGCGAAACAATACCTTGTCCAGCGAACAACTGGGCTGGATGGTGGGCTTGCACCTCACTTTTGTAATCACCGGCGTGCTGTTTGCGCTTTCTGAAAAAATTGCCGAAAAGAAAGAAAATCACGCTTCATAGGAACATTCTTCTCATTCATTAGTCAAAGCCTATAGCCTGTGGGGTGGCCTACGCCATTCCATAGGTTATTAACCGTCCATACCTGGCAGCGAGGCTGATTACACTATGAGAAACTCCCTTTATAACAGCTCATTATTTGTCGTCGTTACAATTTTCTTATCCGCGTTATTCTTCCAATCGGCACTGGCTGATGATTATGATGACGGTGACCAGCACGGGCGTCGTGGCCACAAACACGAACGCGAAAATGAAGATAGCAATGCAACCTATGCCGAAGTCGTTAATGTCAAACCTATCGTAGAGGAAGTGAAAATTACTACACCACACCGTGAATGCCATGAGGAAGAAGTCACCGAAGGCGGAAACGACGGCAGGGGTGGCGCCGTAGTTGGAGCAGTTGCGGGTGGTGCGCTGGGGAATGCCGCAGGCCACAATACGCAGAGTCGCAGACTGGACACGGTTGTCGGTGTCATCGGCGGCGCAATTATTGGAAAGAAGATGTCTGAATCAGACGGAACCACCGGCACCGAAACGGTTTGCCACAGAAGAAACAGTGTGGACTATGAAGACAAAACCGTTGGTTACGATGTGACCTATCGCTATTTCGGACACGAGTACAGTACGCGTATGGATCACGATCCGGGTGATCGTATTAAAGTGGCAGTTGATGTTCGTCCGGCAGAATAAATTATCCTGTTAAAATATTTTTAAATGGGTCAGTGAAAACTGAGAATAATTTACTTTTGTCACTGACCCATTTTATTTTACTGATCCTTATTATTCAAAATCGCCTGGAAGCCGATAGGATCTAAAGATTTATCTGATGCACTATAACTCGCCATAACGCACATGGTTCCTTGGAGCATTTCTCTTGGTAAAAATAAAATGGTTCCTGTTTTTAGAGTTCCATCCTCGTCTCTTTCTCCCAAAGTTCTCGGATAAAATATCATTCTGGGATTATTTTCTGAATACACTTTCAAACCTTGGAAGTTTCGCCCTTCAAAACTGACAGGAACAAGTATCTCTACATAATACAAATCAGGATGATTATCGACACTATGCTCTATCAAAATATCAAAAAAATCCTGATTAAGTTCTTTTGCATTGCAGCCTAATCGATCGTCAAGGTCTAGCAATTTCACATGACTAGCACAACCTGAAATCAAACCAACAATAACTAGATATAGCACCAATCGTAAGCAACTCATATACCACCATGCGCGTGAACCATTAGACATTATCAGTCCTTCCTCAAAACACCAACTAACGTGAGCTTGTCAGATTTAGATAACGCATCCGGCGAAGTATATTGGGCGCTCAACGAAGCAGCCAGATCAATACCCTGCGTTAAATAAGTGGCGGATACATATTCCGAGCAAAAGAATTGGCCGTAAGCACCGTTCGCGCGCTGCTCATTCGATGACATCGGCATACGAAATAATAATTTGAAACCGAATATCGCCATCTGGAAGAAGGCATATTTTTTTCCCAATTGCTCTTGCGCAAAAATCACCATGTTGAGTCGCCTGGCATCGTCTATCGTTTCTGTGCAACGATAATAATCAATAGCCCCGTGATGGTGCTTGAGGTTTTCAGACAGCGGCATAGCGACCACTCCATTACCCACCGCTTCCAACACCATCAGGCGTTCATTCCACCACACCACCAGGCCGGCGTGGGAATATTGCGAACCGGTGAGCAAGCGGATGCCGCGCGATACAATGTCCGTACCGCGATACAACAGCACCTCTGCGTTTTTAATTTGTGGACGAATTGCATCGTAAGAAAGAAAGATTGTCATAAACTATTCCCAAAAGTTAATGTGTCTGTTCCCTTCGACTGAGTTTATCCCGAGCGGGGTCGAAGGGCTCAGGGAACGGTGATGAACGCTGGTTGAGCGGAGTCAGCTATCACTCTATTCCAATAAAGCCGCCGGACTGACGTTCCCACAACTGCGCATACAACCCGGACTGTTTGATCAATTCCGCATGCGTACCCTGCTCTACGATACGACCTTTATCCATCACGATCAAGCGATCCATCGCTGCGATGGTGGACAAACGATGTGCAATCGCAATCACGGTTTTACCTTGCATCAATTGATACAGGTTTTCCTGAATCGTGGCTTCGACTTCGGAATCCAGTGCCGACGTCGCTTCATCCAGCACCAGTATCGGCGCATCTTTCAATAACACACGCGCAATCGCAATGCGCTGACGCTGGCCGCCGGAAAGCGTGACGCCGCGCTCACCGACATGCGCCTCATAACCACAGCGACCCTTGATATCCTGCAACTTCAAAATAAAATCATGCGCCTGTGCGCGCTGCGCGGCATAAATCATTTGTTCTTCGGTTGCGCCCGGCCTGCCAAATAAAATATTCTCGCGCACGGATCGATACAACAACGACGTGTCCTGCGTCACCATCGCGATGTGTTCGCGCAAGCTTTCCTGTTGTACATTTCGTATGTCCTGTCCGTCAATTATAATTTTCCCGCCCTGGATATCGTAAAAACGCAGTAACAGATTGACCAGGGTTGATTTACCTGCACCGGAACGCCCGACGATACCCACTTTTTCACCGGCGCGGATTTGCAAATTCAATTGTTCAAACACCGGTGTCGCCGCGTGGTAGGAAAATTTAACATCGCGAAATTCAATATCTCCCTGTGTCACCATCAATGGCTTTGCATTGGCCATATCCGTTACTTCCTGTGGCAAAGACAGCGTGTTCAAACCGTCCTGCACCGTGCCGATATTTTCAAACAAGGCACTGACTTCCCACATAATCCATTGCGACATCCCCGTGAGTCGTATCGCCAGGCTAATGGCAATGGCAATCGCACCCGGTGTGATGGCATGTTGCAACCACAAAGCGATACCGGCGGCGGCTGTAGCAAAAACCAGCAGCATGTTGATCGTCCACACCGAAATATCCAGCGCAGTTCCCAGGCGCATTTGCGGATGCACGGTCTTCATGAACTCTTCCATGCCTTCGCGGATATACACTTCTTCACGACGCTGGTGCGAAAATAATTTCAAAGTCATGATATTGGTATAACTGTCGACGATGCGACCCGTCATCACCGAACGTGCATCGGCTTGCAAAGTGGAAATATCCTGGAACCGCGGGATAAAGTATCGCAGCACACTGATATAAGCAACCAACCAGAACAACAAGGGAACGCTCAGACGCCAATCCGAACTGGCAATTAAAACCAACGTCGTTACCAGATAGATAATGACAAAGAGCATCACATTGAGCAACTTGACTACGGTTTCGCGCACCGCCAATGCCGTTTGCATGACCTTGGTTGCAATGCGGCCACTGAATTCATTCTGGAAAAATCCGTAACTTTGGCCGAGCAGGTAGCGATGCGATTTCCAGCGCACGCTCATCGGAAAATTTCCCATCAATGTCTGGTGCAGGATCATTGAATGAAAGGTTTGTGTCACCGGAATAAACACCAGGATAAAAAACGACATGCCAAACAGTGAAAGCCAATGTTGCTCAAAAAAACCTTCGGTGGTTTTATTGGAAAGCCAATCCACAATATTACCCAGCACGCGGAAGAGCATGGCTTCACTCACCGCCATCACTGCTGTTAACACCGCCAGAGCTAGCAATATTTTTTCAATGCCCTTGATATAGTGTCGGCAAAAAGCATAAAGCGTCGCCGGTGCCTGGGTTGGATGCTCCGGCGAAAACGGATCGATCAATTTTTCAAAAAATGTAAACATGATAAATATATAACTCTACAACTACGATCTGTAATTAAAATTTATAAATCTGACGTACAGTGCGGGCAACGTGTGGCTCTCACTGGAATAGCCGTAAAACAACGCGGGCATTCTTTTGTGGTCACTTCGACGGTCTGATTTTCTTCACGGTGCAAGCGATTGATACCCTTGATCAGCATAAACACAGCAAAGGCAACAATCAAAAAACTGATGACAGCATTAATAAAAAGTCCATAGCCTATGGTCACTGCACCCGCCGCTTGTGCACTCGCCAGTGTGGCGTAGGGACCGGGCGCGGCACCGTCTTTCAAGGTGAAAAATAAATCGGAAAAATCCACACCGCCGACCAGCAAACCAATGGGTGGCATGATGACATCGGAAACCAGGCTTTTTACAATGGTGCCAAACGCACCGCCGATAATAATACCCACCGCCATATCGACCACGTTACCGCGCATCGCAAACGCTTTAAAATCTTTAAACATGCATTTCTCCTCTCACAATATTCATATTGAAAAAAATAGCTCAACTCACTTTGTTTTCAGCGAATCGTTGCACTACCAGGCTACCGGCAAAATCTCCTTCAACATTGACCACGGTGCGCACGGTATCGAGTATACGATCGATCGGCAATAAAATCGCAATGGCTTCTGTCGGCAAGCCAACGGATTGCAAGACCATGATCATCGTCACCATGCCGGCACTCGGGATACCCGGCGCGCCGATAGAAGCAATCATCGCGATTAAGCAGACGATCAGTTGTTGACCCACGCTGAAATCGATGCCTGCCAATGAAGCGACAAACAGTGCCGCCGCCGCTTCATACAAGGCCGTGCCATCCATATTCAATTGCGCACCGAGCGGCGCAACAAAATTTGCAACATCGCGAGATACTTTCATTTCACCCAGGCATTTGAGCGTAACGGGTAAAGTGGCAGAACTGGAGCTGGTGGCGAATGCAGTGATCAACGCCGGTTTGGCGCCTTGCCAAAATTGCCAGGGATTTATTCCGGCAAAGATAAATACGATTAACGGCAGCACGACAGCACCATGAAAAATGGTTGTGCCAATGATTACCGCAATAAATTTTGCAAGGCTGACAAACAACGCCATCTGTTGTGTTGAAATTAATTTGACCAACAAGGCAAACACGCCGAAGGGCGCAATTCGCATCGCCCAGTCCACGATATGCATCATCAGCTTAAACAACTCTTCCATGAGTGAAAGAATGTTGCGATAGCGTTCGCCACCTGACACCAGCGCCATACCCATCAATAAGGCAAACATGACTACTGCCAGCACATCCCCTTGCGCCATCGCCGCCACAGGATTACTAAAAAGATTGGTAAAAAATTTGCTGAAAAAATCACCCAGGCTCAAGTGGGCGGTGTCTGCCCGTGCTGCCGCCGATTGCAGCATATCAAGTGTCAATCCATCGGCAGGTTTAAATAAATGTATACTGGCAATGCCAAGCGACACCGAAATTGCGGCTGTGAAAATATAAAAAACCAGCATGGTTCTCCATACCTTATGCATTTGATGATGCAAGCGCAATTGCGCAACACCGACTACGATAGAAGAAAATATCAGCGGAATGACGATCATTTTCAGCATCGATACAAATAATCCGCTGATTAATGAACAAAGATAAAGTGTCGGCTGATAGAGTGGCGCTTCAACACCGAGCTTTGCTAACAATAAACCTAGCGCAACGCCCAGCAACGCACCCACCAGAATACGTGTGTTCATGCTCATGATAGAAGTCCGCTTGCAGGTATACGCGGCGCGGCCGCCAGCAAGGTTTGTGTATACGGATGTTGAGGATCTGTCATCACTTCCCTGGTTGCACCGGACTCCACAATTATTCCGTCTTTCATCACGGCCACCTGATGCGCCAGGTGCGGCACGATGGAAAGATCGTGTGTAATAAACAGATAGGACAATCCCTCTTCGTCCTGCAATTTTTTCAGCAAGCGCAACACCTGGCCGCGTATCGACACATCCAGCGCACTGGTGGGTTCATCGCAAATCAACAATTGTGGTTTAACTGCGAGGGCGCGTGCAATCGCAATGCGCTGGCGTTGTCCTCCGGAAAATTCATGGATATATCGATCCATGTGTTCCGCTTCCAGACCGACGCGCTCCAGCAAGGTTTCGATTTCTATACTGCGTTTGATCGGGTCCGCTTCCACCTCAAGTGCCAGCATGCCTTCTTCAATAATATCGCGAACCGTCATGCGCGGATTCATCGAGGAATAGGGGTCCTGGAATACCATCTGGATTTTCCTGCGCCACGGTTTGAATGCAGAGCGATTCAGTCCGCTGATCACTGTCTCTTGATGTGGGGCGTGATTAGAATCGTGATAAATAATCTCTCCTGAGGAAATTGAATTTAACGCCGCCAGTGCTTTGCCCAGGGTAGTTTTTCCGCAACCGGATTCACCGACTAACGCCAGCGTCTGGCCTTTATAAATAGTGAAGCTGACATGATCAACCGCTCGGGTAAATCCCTTCACTCGCTGCAAAATTCCTTTGCGTATGGGAAAGTCGACCGTCAGCTTATTAACGCGCAACAACACATCACTATTTTCTGGCTTCAAAAAATTATTAATATCGGGAAGCGCCTTGATCAACTGCTGGCTGTATTCATGTTGCGGCGAATGAAAAAATTCCTTGCAGGTATTTTGCTCCACAATCTCACCTTGCCGCATTACAGCGACGCGATCCGCCATCGCTGCCACTACTCCCATGTCATGGGTGATTAATAAAACCGCGAGCTGGCGCTTTTTACAAAGGGATTTGAGCAAATCCAGTATTTGTTTTTGTATCGTGACATCAAGCGCTGTCGTCGGTTCATCGGCCAGCAATAAATCCGGTTCGCAGGCCAGCGCCATCGCAATCATCACACGCTGTTTTTGCCCGCCCGATAATTGATGCGGGTACCAGCCGATACGCGTTGCAGGATCCGGTATGCCCACTTCTTCGAGTAAAGAGTGTATTTTTGGTGCGGCCTGTTTCCTGTTGAGTTGCTGATGCAGGGCAAAGACTTCGTAGATCTGGTCTCCAATCGTTTGCACAGGATTTAACGAGCTTTGCGGTTCCTGGAAAATCATGGTGATGCGTTTGCCGCGAATAGTGTTCATACGCGCTTCGGGCAAATAAAATAAATTCTTATCGCCCACTTCAACCGCACCGTCACTGATCGCAATCGCATCCGGCAATAAACGCATGATGGAAAGTGCAGTCAATGATTTTCCCGAACCGGACTCACCGACGAGTGCCACGATTTCACCGGGCGCGATTTCAAAACTGATGTGGTTCACCAGCGCTTTGTGATCGCGGTTCAATTCGACCTTGAGATTTTTTACCGTAAGCACAGCACTCATGTGGCAACTCCTGCCGAGCGGGGATCAAACACATCGCGCACTTTATCCGCAAACAGATTGGCAGAGAGCACCAATGCAAACATCCAGATAAATGCCGCAGTAATAGTCCACCACACGGTCGGATCGCGCGACAACTCCTGTCGTGCACCATTGATCATATTGCCCCAACTGATAATAGAGGAGTCAACGCCGACACCAATATAAGAAAGCACCGATTCCGCCAACACAAAACTGCTGAAATTAAGTACAACAGAAATCAATACCAGATGCATCACGTTAGGCAGAATGTGACGAAATATAATACCACGGTGACTTACACCAAATGCCTGCGCGGCTTGCACATAATCGAGCTGACTCACTTTCAGTGTTTCTGCACGCAGCAAACGGCACAAACCGGTCCAGCTGGTCATGCCCAGGATAAAACACAAGGTCAGGAATTTAAAATCGGCGCGCTGGATAAATAATTCAAAATGTTCACTGTGCGATTCAATGTACACATCCAGCACCAGCACGGCGGCGGCGATGAGCAAAATATCCGGTATGGAAATCAATGTGGTGTAAATATACTGGATGATGTCATCCACCCAGCCTTTAAAATAACCGGCGGAGATACCAAAACCAATTGCAAAGGGCAAGGTAAGCAAGGTAGACAAGGCGCCAATTAAAATTCCGGTTCGTATCGCCTTCAGGCTTTGGTACAACACATCGACACCGACTTTATCCGTGCCGAGCACGTGGTACACACTGCTGAGTTTTAGTACCCAGACTGTCAACACCGTGAGCAACGTGACACAGCTATAAACCAATTTCCAGGGCAGCGGCAATGACGACAGTAAACGCTGCTGCACTTGTGACAAGATAAATACCAGTACGGCTGATAGCAGCAAGCCCCACCCCAGCGCTTTAGCACTGCGAGTGATCACATCACTGGATTTATCCGCTTCTGTTGCCAGTTCTACGCCGCCATGCAATAAACGCGGGTAATCGCGATAGAGTTTTCCCTCGGCATTGCGCTGGTTTTCCTTGGCAAAGGAATAAATAGCAAAAGGTCGGGAGTAAGTCACTTCGGTATTATTTTTAAGATCAGACAACAGGTCGTCAAGTAAACTCGTCACTTCGCTGCTGTAATGGGTTTCGCTTCCCACCAACACTGCTTTTTGATAATGAATGGAATCCAGCAATGCAATCATCACATAAAAAATAATAATTAAAAAAGAAAGCGCACCGGTCTTTGACTGGAACACCGCCAACCATCTGCCCTGGGTCTGCTTATTATTTTTAAGTAAAACAAAAAAGGCCAGCACACTAATCGTCAGCAGATAAATCAGCAGGTCGCTCCACAAGAGCACAAACTTCATGACAGGCGTCTCTTTATATTCATGATAAGCGAACTCGCGGATCGACCAGCGTGTAGGAAATATCAGTAAGGATCAAACCAATGATATAGAGCACCGATCCCAGGAATACCATGCTGCGCACGATGGAAAAATCCTGCGCCTGTATGCCGTCAATCGTAAAACTTCCCAACCCCGGAATTCCAAAAAAGGATTCCGTCAACAAGCTTCCCATAAATAAAGTGGGAATAACCACCACCACTCCGGTCAAAATAGGAATCATGGCATTCGGCAATAAATGTTTAAACAGGATGGCGGTTTCTGAAACACCTTTGGCACGCGCGGTGCGTATATAGTCGCGATGGATTTCTTCCATAAAGATCATGCGATACAAACGCGTGCCGCCACCAATGCCACTGATCACGCCGATGATCACGGGTAAAATCAAAAACGGAATGGCATTGAATCCGTGCAGGTAGCCGGAGATAGGTACCAGGTTCCACAATTTTCCAAACAGGAATTGCCCGCCAATAATATAAAACACACCGGATATCGAAAATAAAGCAATGCACAGCACCATGGATGACAGTTCAAAGATACTGGCGCGAAACATGACGACCAATAATGCAAATACAATATTTACTGTTAACCCGATAATAAAAACCGGGATCTGCACGGCGAGGCTCGGCCACATGCGCTCTTTTATTTCCTGTGAAATCACGCGCCCCTGGTCCGACTTACCAAAATCAAAAACAAAAAGCCGTATCGATTTATCAAAGAAAATCGTGTCGGTTGCTTTTTTCATCCCGGCTTCACTGCTATTAATAAACAGGGGTTTGTTATAACCGTGTTGTTGTTTCCAGTGCTTCACTGCATCCGGTGTAATATGCTTCATGCCCAGTTGCACTTGCGCCATCTGGTCCGGCGAGTTCACCATAAAGAACAAAGCAAAAGTGATGATGTTCACACCGAGTAAAATCGGCAAGGCATACAATACGCGACGGATAATATAGGCAAGCATCTAGTGGCTCTCCCCGCTAACCGATGCTTCCATGACTTTTCGATTCAGACGTTTTTTATAAGCCTGGTAACCCGGAATAGTTACCAGCAGAATAAAAAATACCAGGCAAACCAAAGGCCACAACACCGGCTGGTTCCACTCGCGGCGTTTTTCAGCACGCAGGGACTCATCAATATCCTGATACTTTAATGTCGCAAGTGTTATCCCGTGGGGTTTGTAGTTACGCATCCATTCATTGCTTAAAATATAAGACTGCGAATAAAAGCTGGACGCCCAGGGAACATCGTGATGATAGATATCAATCATTTTACGAATCACATTCATGCGCGGTGGTGAGTCTTCCATATTCTTCATTTGGTCAAAGAGCGCATTGAATTGAGGATTGTTGTAATTGCTGTAATTAACACCGGCACCCCCACTCCCGATATGCCCGTTCGGGCCGTAAAGAAGCGCCATAAAATTTTCAGGATCCGGATAATCAGCAAACCATCCCATAAAATAAATTTGCACACTGCCTTTCTCCAGTTTGTCCTGGTATCGATTAAAATCAGTCGATCGAATGTTCAATTGCACATCAATTTTTTTAAATTGTTTAATCAACCAATTGAAACGGGAATTATCATCCTGACCGGCACTGGTGGTATCCAGATTCAAGGTCAGCGCTTCACCGGTCTTTATGTCGCGGCCATTGGGATAGCCAGCCTCTGCCAATAATTTCTTTGCCACCTCAATGGGTTTACGTTCAAGCCGTCCTTCTTTCCAGTTAAATATATTCGTATCGATATTTTTATCAGCGCTTTGGTAACCAAAGATTCCCGGCGGGATGGGGCTCATCGCTATTTCGCCTCGCCCGTTTTGAAAAATTGAAATATATTCTGCCTCATCATAAGCAATCGAAATGGCTTGACGGAGTTTTCGATGTTTGTCATCAAGCCCCCCTACAACCGGGTCTTGCATATTAAATGCAAGATAATAAGTTTCCGGTTTAACCGTGACATCCAGCTTAACGCCTTTTTTTCGCATATCATCGCTAAGGCCTATGCCTTCGATGCTGACATTCACCGCTTGATCAAAACTGTCACTGCTAATGCCAGATCGATCGTAATAACCTTGTAAAAATTTTGTCCACATCGGAATTGCTTCGGTTTCCATACGAAAACTGACTTTATCGATAAACGGCAATTTTTTTCCCGCGTCCTTCAATAAACCATTTTTTTCATCGTCTGTTTCTCCACTCGTCGGGTAAAAATCCTCGTGGTAATTTGGATTGCGTTCGAGCACCACCTCTTCATTAAAATTATGTTTGGTCATCATGTAAGCACCCGTACCGACCGGATAAAAATCCAGGCTGATATTTTTTTCTGCCAGCCCCGGCAAATGGTAAAAGCGATCCACTTCCATTGGAACCGGTGCAAAAAAATGAAAGGCCAACCAGTATTTAAATTGCGGATACACGCCACGCAAGGTGACGGTAAAACGATATTTGCTCTCCTGCTTCACACCGGATAATAAAAAATCACTCAGGTTAATCCATTGATTTGGATATTGCGCACGCAGGGTCTGGATATCATCACGCAACTCGGTCATGCCGACAATGTAATGCGAAACCAGATCCCAGATCGGCATCGGCAAAGTCGGGTCAGCCATGCGTTTGATCTGGTAAATGTAATCATCCGCGGTGAGTTCCTTGGTTCCAGTTTCGGTAAAGTCACTGAAGTTTTTGTAAGCCGCGCCATCACTCGCCCTGGTAAACTGATAAAACGCTTCGCCATTTTTATTTTTGGCAAAGGCCGGGTGCGGCTGGTACATAATTCCCGGCTTGATATCAAAACGGTAACGCGAATAAACCGTGTGCGCACCCGGCGACTTTGTCACGCGACCTTGTGCATCCAGGTATTCCACCGTCGGCATTTGCGTGAGTGTGAGCGGCTGTAATTCGAAGGGACGCTTTAGGTAGTGATATTCCAGCGGCGGCTCATAAATCTGGTCAATAAAAAGTGAATCATCCAGATTGTAGGTAATCAAGGGATCGAGATGCTTGGGACGCGAGGAGAAAACGGAGTACAACACTTTTTTGCCGGGCTCTTCCGCGCCATGCGGATTATTTAATACCGGGAAAGCCACCGCTCCCGCGGAAAAAAGCAGCGCCGCGCCCATCAAGGCAAGTAGCGAGCTTCCACCGAGCGTTAATTTGTCAATACACATACATCTATATACCGCTACTCACGCACCCTGACCCTTTTTGCCGGCTGATTATACTTGGCATTCCGCGCAATGGTACTCACCGCTTGATACTCACACCTTGCATAGACGAACCAAAGCCACGATAATCAGCGCCCCGCCACTTTCTCTTTTCTCTTAATGATATGGGGCGGCCCGTGTTATGGTGGCCTTCTCTGGTCCCCTCGCAATGGAACGCTGCAAACCCCGCCAGGCCCGGAAGGGAGCAACGGTAGCAGATGCTTCATGTGCCGAGGTGTGGCTGGAGAAGGTCCATCTCCACTCAGGTCTCATTCATGAAAACGGGATTTACCTTGCTTGAAATGATGGTGGTCATCGTTATTATTGCCATTCTCGTAGCCATTGCAATTCCAAACCAGACACCCCGATATGCCAGAGCACAAGTTGAAGCAGTGCTGAAATACAGCGAGGACATAAAACCAAAAATAAAAGATTACTACAGCGCCGGTGCCAGTTTCCCTGCCACCAATGCCGATGCTAATCTCCCGCCTTCAGATAAACTGATCAACACACTGATAAAAGAAACCGTTATTAAAGACGGCGCTATACATTTTACCTTTGGAAACAATGCAAACGCCGTTCTTCAAAACAAGGTTCTCACACTGCAACCGCTGGTAGTTAGCGGAAGTGCCATGAGCCCCATCGACTGGAGCTGTGGATTCTCAAACATCCCGGAGGGCATGGAAGCAAAAGGAGAAAATAAAACCAGCATTGAATCTATCTATTTACCCATCAAATGCAACCCAACCAAAACGAAGTGACCGCGGCCAAACTTCCTTGAAAAAAATACTCATCATCACATTCAATACGTTACTGCTTTTTGTACTTTCAGCAGAGATTTACACACGTTATCAAATATATCATTACGATCATTCGCAAGATAAAGCCAGCGCCTACTTACAACGTGTATTGCTCTATCGTGATGTAAATCACTTTATGGACAAACGCAATCACGATGATTTAAACAGCGACAACATTCGTTATCAGCACGAGGCCAGTGATATTCAGGCAAAAGACACAAACGTCCTGTTCCTGGGCGACTCTTTTGTGTACGGGTTTTTGTTAAGCCTGCGCGCTGCCATTCCCTACCAGTTTGAAGAAATTGCACAACCCCAATTCCCGGACAGGAAAATTAACGGCATTAACTTTGGCTGGGTTTCCGCTTCCCCTTACCTGGAATTAAACCTGCTAAAAAGGCTGGGGAAGAAATACCAGCCGGACGTGGTGATTCTGGATCTTGATCTGGGAGATTTTTATGACGATCCTTTTTATGAAACGGTAGCAGAAAGAAAATCCATTTACCGTTTCGCCAGTTATGTACCCTTTAGTACTTTTGTAATAGAAAATATTGTTGCACAATTTTCCTATTCTCGTTACGAATCCATTATGGGTTTCCCAAAAAGCCAGCTCTACGTCAATGAACGCCCCATCAGCGAATCACTTCCCTACATCAATCGCTACACACTGAAGAACCTGAATGCGATTAATGACTACACCAAAAATGAATTACATGCCAAATTCATCGTCTTTGTTAATCCAAAAACGTTTCACTACAACGAAAAAGAATCTCCGCACAACTGGATGAAAGATATCGTCAAGCGCACGCCCTATTCTTTTGAAATTTTTGATTACGTCGACGAACTCTCCAAAGAATCCAGCTACCCGGTTGTTTCCCTTCTGCCCGTGTTTCAAAAAACCACGGTATTCCCCACCGCCTTTGATCAGGATGCGCATTGGAACCGTGATGGCTATAAAATAGCCGCGACAGAGATGGTGGAACAATGTAAACGATTGGGGTGTTTTGAAATCCCCCTCGCTCCCCCTTTAAAAAAGGGGGAAGACGCGCCCTGAGCGAAGTCGAAGGGTGGCGGTCACGGGGATTTAAATACTGGCCTTGTAATCAAACTCCACCAACGCCCCCGGCGGTACTATAGGGTTAATAATGGAAGGCAGATCATTTCGCTCAAAGATAAAATCCCTTTTATTAATACGAAAGGTGCGGTGATAATTCTTAAAACGTTTATCATTCACCATCATGCTCAAAATAGTATTGGGCTGGCTCTCCATGTATTTTTCACGAATCAACACCAGCGCAGGATTTTCTGCAAACAATCGATCTACTATTTCTTCCTTGCTGTAATAAAATTTTTCGTCTGGCCATAAAGCTGATTTGATCGAAACGATAAATAATTCATAAAACCTGAAAATAAAACTCTGCCGCGTTTTTTCATGAAAGGTATAGTAACCAATCATTTTGTCGGTAAGGCCCGTGTTATCAATAAATTTTTTATCCGCACCGGCATACCAGGTTTCTTGCCCCATCTGGTCAAAAATAATCGTAACGCCTTCGGGATAATTTTGCTGGATAAAACGCCCAACCGTAGCGTTCCGATTAAAACCGATATGATCGCCCGCCAGTGTCGGCTCCTCCTGCGTGAAATATCCTTCCGGATCCAGTGTGGCACTAAATACATTCTTGACATACGCCGCTGGATCTTTCTTTAATAATTCGAGGCAACCGTTATTCGGTGCTTTCATGATTTCGCCATTGGAGCGAGTGTAGGGACTGAAGCGAAATAAATACGTGGCGTACAGCGCCAACACCACGATCAAGGTATTTTTGATCCACAACTTTTCACTGCCGCGAGAGATAAAAATCATAAAAAATAAAAATACAAAGGGAAGCCAGCTGCTTAATTGTCGATTAAAAGATTTCCAGTCGGCGCCTATCACACCCCAGAATCCGGTGACTGCAATTAATAATAACAACGGAATATATTCGCGCTTCCATTGTTGTTTAAGAAAAATAGCCGGGATGCTGCACAGCAATAACAACGGCAAACCGTTCCATGCACTGTATCTCCACAGGTCATTCAAGCTGCGCGCATTGTCGCCGCCAATTTTTTGGTAAAACGCGTGCGGCAACAAATCATGGAAATACCAGAGCCTCCATGCAAACACCATTGCGCACAATAAAACAAATATCGAAACGGTTTTCCAGAATCCCGGAATGCTTTTTCGTTCCATCCATAACCAGGGAAGGATTGCTGCAACGATCAGGAATCCTTCGGGTCGTGAACAGAATACAAAAATGGCCGGAAGATACCAACGCTGTATTTTTTGTTTATCCGTAAGTGCATCCAGTAACCACAATAAGGCAAAAACAAACAGGGGTGTTTCCAGGCCGCGATGCGACCAATAATAAAATGGCGTGCTGCCCGCTAATAGCAATGCAGGAAATATTACAAATTGGCTGTCGTCAATAAAGCGGTCGGATAACTTCAATAATTTCCACAAAGCAAGGCAGGCAAAAACAACGCCGAGAAACTTCGTAGCAATCACCAGATGCACCGGTAGCATGGCAATCACGGCCAGCAATAATTGCCAGGTCAGTCCACTGCCGCTTTCGATGTGTTCACCGCCGCGATTAAACACGATGCCGTAACCGTCGGCCATGTTCTGTGCAATGCGGAAATAAATGAAGGCGTCTTCTTCAACAACAATGAAGGTCAGGAATGCCGAAACCAGGTACACCAGGAAGGGCAGTAACAAAATATAAAGCGGTAACGGATGTCGGAACGACTTATTCAAAACAATGCCCGGGGTCTGCAATAAACAATCGAGGCCAGTCTCCCCCGAAACCCCTTTCGGGTCAACCATCGCTAAAAATGATTCTGCCAGACCCCGCACTTTGTTGTATATTTGCCACCGCTTCTTTCTTCCTTCTATATACATATCGTATACATACCACTGGAGTCTGCATCATGGGTTTAACCGACTGGCTATTTCAAACCGCTACTCACATCATTGATACATTAGGTTATGGCGGCGTGTGGCTATTAATGACGATGGAAAGCATGGTGTTCCCGGTGCCCAGTGAGGCGGTGATGCCCTTCGCCGGTTACCTGATCGCCGATGGCCACATGACATGGCCCGGCGTGCTGGTCGCGAGCACCCTCGGCTCGATTACCGGGTCCCTGCTTTCCTATGCAATTGGTTATTACGGCGGTCGCCCGTTTCTTATGCGTTATGGCAAATGGTTTTTATTAAGCCCCAGAGATCTCGACTTCACCGAAAAATTTTTTAATAAACACGGCGTCTGGGCGATTTTTGTCGCACGTTTCATTCCGCTGGTGCGTCACCTGATTTCCGTTCCGGCTGGTTTGGCAAAAATGTCGCTGTTGCCTTTTTTAATTTGCACTGCACTCGGCGCCAGTGCCTGGAATATGTTTTTAACATGGGCAGGTTTCCAGTTACAGAAAAACTGGGAAGTGGTACATCAATACAGCCAGCCGATTGATAAAGTGGTCGCTGTCATCTTATTATTAGTTGGCGTATGGTTTGTTTATTCACACATCAAACCACTGTTGACTAAAAAATAATTATTCTGTTAACCACAGGCATTTCTGGCCACTGGCTTTCTGGATTTTTTCCAGCTTCGCCTGATGTACTTTCAATTCTGTTTCATCGGCATGAATGACGGGTAGAGCAGCGCGCGACGCCGGCAAGCGCTGGATACCGGACGCTGCATTCGTCCCTTGTGTAGAAGAATTTAAATTCGAGCCTATGGATGACAGTGCCAAACCGACTTGCCCACCGGTCATGCGCAAATATACTTCCGCCAGGATTTCCGCATCCAGCAAGGCGCCGTGCAATTCACGGTGCGAGTTATCGACTTCATAACGACGACACAAGGCATCCAGGCTGTTTTTCTGGCCCGGGTGTTTTTGTCGCGCCATTACCAGCGTATCAATTACCTGGCAATAATCGGTGATCGATTTTAAATCTCCACGCGCCAATAAATTAAATTCATGGTTGATAAAGCCGATATCGAAAGGTGCATTGTGGATAATCAATTCGGCGTCTTTCACAAAAGCTAAAAAATCATCGACGACTTTCCCAAAGACCGGTTTGTCTGATAAAAATTCTTTTGTCAGACCGTGGATCTCGACAGCACCTTCATCGATGTCGCGTTCGGGATTAATATAACGATGGAAATGTTTCCCGGTTAATTTTCGGTTCACCAGTTCAACGCAGGCAATTTCAATAATACGATGCCCCTGCTCCGGCTCGAGCCCGGTGGTTTCTGTATCAAGAAAAATTTGTCTCACGCCTTACACCATCCTACAAAGATAATTCATCAATGCCGCGGTTTGCCAACTGATCCGCCAATTCATTTTCACGGTGACCGCTGTGGCCCTTCACCCATTCCCATTGAATCGTATGACGCTGCACTTCGCTGTCCAGGGTTTGCCAGAGATCCTGATTCTTCACCGGCGCTTTTGCAGCGGTTTTCCAACCATTCTGTTTCCACTTTGGTATCCAGTCCTGAATGCCCTGCATCACGTATTTTGAATCTGTCGTCAGTGTCACCTGACAGGATTCTTTCAATGCTTCCAGTCCCTTGATCGCTGCCATCAACTCCATGCGATTGTTCGTGGTATCCGGTTCACCGCCATAAAGTGATTTTTCATGCTCACCAAAGCGCAACACCACGCCCCAACCTCCCAGGCCCGGATTGCCACGACAAGCGCCGTCAGTAAATAAATGCACGCGCTTCATTTGTCATTCTCGCGAAAGCGGGAATCCAGAAATATCCACCCAATGGATCCCTGCCTACGCAGGGATGACGACTTGTTCAGGGACTTTCTCTTGTTCAGAGATTTTCTAATGCAAATCATCTTTATTTTTCAAATAGCTGCGCGGCGATGTCGGCCGCGCCGTTGCCATGCCCATCAACCGTTTACCGTGTTTCTCCCACGGCGCTTTGATAGGAATAATCGCGCCGACATCCTTGCGTGCCAGCACCACATAAGCGCCGCCAAAAGGCATGTTCAACTTTTTTCCGGCGGTTTCCAGAAAAGACAAACGCCGCAAGAGGATAGCACTGGTACAGGGTGGCCGAAAAAAAGTATGTGTTACTTTCGCTTTTTCCAAGTCTAATAGTTTAAACCAGTCGAATAAACGTCGTTTGGCAATAGAGCTGTATCGCCAATGCGGATTGTTGGTGAACAATGAGGCAAATGCTTTCCATAAACCAAAAAGGGAAAACGGGTTAAAGCCGATAATAATTACATGGCCCCGCGGTATCAGAATCCGATTCACTTCTTTCAATACCTGATGCGGATTCGGCGAAAAATCCAGCACATGGTGTAACACCACCACATCCACTGAATCGCTTTCTATGGGCAATTGATCAAAATCCGAGACCAGACAACATTTTTTTTGAACCGACTGATTTGTATTGGGTCGAGTCATCAGTGATATACGGTGATGAATCGGGCTGGCCTGACTCAACTCAACCGTTTCACTCATGCTCATCTGTAACAAATGATAACCAAACAAGGAAGGCAGCAATTCATTTATCACCGCTTGTTCATTTTCAAGCAACAATTGGCCGCAAGGTTGCGCAAACCAGTCCGAGAGCTGCGGAATGCTTTCTGACAAAGGCCTGTCAGCCATTTCTCCACGCAGCCAGTCTTTCAACCCCTGAAAATTAATGCGTCTCACCTGTCGTCCTGTTCATTGATACCTATAGACGCTTATTATCGTCCACTTCACCAGCCTCATCAACGATGATTAAGCCAGAAGTCCCCGGACTTACCCTTGATACAGCAACGAATGCACGATACCGGGGCATTATGGGCAAAAAACCCCTTCCTGCATTGTCATGAACCTAGCATAATGGCGGCCGCTGGCGCACTGTCCGGGGATAGAGATCCATACTTGTTGCCTAAGGCCCCCGGCACTGTATTTGGCGTTACCTGAACCTGGAAAGACCAATTTTAAGCAAGATCATCCTGATAGACTGTATTTGAAGTATTTATGACAAGAAATGTAAACTACCTTTGGCTCTTCCTATTTGTTGTTGCCCTCACCGCCTGTCAAAGCACACCGCATCCCGACACCGTCACAAAAACCGAGCCCGTTGCTACCACGGTTGATACGCCCAGTGACTTTGATGAAAGTGAATTGGTCATAGGTACGGAGAGCGACTCAAATACACTTTCTTATCTACAACCGAAAATTATCCAATCGCCACTGTCGATTAAAGATGACATCTGGGATCGCGTCAGGCACGGTTTCAAACTCAATGAAAAATTCCAGGACAAACGCATTGATGCACAAATGCCCTGGTTCATTAATAACCAGGCTTATCTCGATCGCGTGAATATGCGCGCCAGTCGTTACCTCTGGCACATTGTAGAAGAAATTGAAAAACGCAACATGCCAACCGAAATTGCGTTGTTGCCGATTGTTGAAAGCGCTTACGATCCTTTTGCTTACTCTCATGCGCGCGCCTCCGGTGTGTGGCAATTTATTTCATCGACCGGGCGCTTGATGGGTTTGCGACTGGATTGGTGGTATGACGGACGCCGCGACATCCTGGCATCGACAGATGCCTCGCTCGAACTTCTGCAACGCTTGCATGACAACCTCGATAACGATTGGTTGCTCGCGCTCGCGGCTTACAATTCCGGTGAAGGAAACGTTCGCAAAGCCATTGCTAAAAATAAACGCCGCCACAAACCGGTTGATTTCTGGCATCTTGATCTGCCACGCGAAACCAAGGCCTATGTACCAAAGCTGATCGCGTTGGCACGATTGTATAACGACCCCAAAAACTACAACATTTATGTACTGCCTATTCCCAACGAATCCTATTTTGATGTAGTAGAGACCGAAAGCCAGATTGACCTTGCGCAAGCGGCAAAACTTGCCAATGTTCCCATTGAAGAACTCTATTTATTAAATCCTGCGTTCAATCGCTGGGCGACCAGTCCTGACGGTCCGCATTATTTATTAGTGCCGAAAGAAAACGCAGAATCATTTCGCGTGGCCTTGAAAGGTTTCCCGCCAGAGAAACGGATTGCCTGGGAACATTACACAGTTAAAACTGGCGACACCGTCAGCACCATCGCCGCACATTTTGATACGACATCACACGATGTAATGCGCAGCAACAAATTGACCAGCAATACCATTCGCGCAGGCACCACCTTAATGATTCCAGTTGCGTCATCCAGCAACTATTCCTTAAGCGCGGAAGAGCGTGCTGAAAAATCCAAAAAGCTGGCGCGCATCAACCTGGAAGGAGAAAAAACGATTCATGTAGTGAAAAGCGGGGAAAGTTTCTGGTCTCTTAGCAAACGTTATGGTGTTCCGAAGAAAAAAATTGCTGAATGGAATGGCATGGCAGTGCGCGACAGCCTGCGCATAGGCCAGAAGCTCGCCATATGGACCAAGCCAGACATGATGCGGCCCTCACCTATTCCACAAATAGCGCCCGACTTGTCAGTGGGCGATGAGGCAACAACGGCTGATAAAACAGACACAACAGAAACTACACATGCTCCTGTAGCAGCGAATACTGTAAGCAATACAGACGCACCAAAAACCGATGACGCGCCCGTTGATAAAAATGCCGCTCCGGATGAAAACGCCGATACCACTGCCGATAACACGACAGAAGATGACGCGGATACTTCAGAGGATTCCGCTGACGCTGCTCCTGAAGATTCTACAGACACAGACGCAAGTGATACAGATTCTGTAGACACAGCAGTCACGGATAACAACACAACCGCACCTGCTACTGCACGCTCCGTTTTAATACCGGAACACATCGGCGCACCGCAGGAAGGCGACGGCTTGCGGACTATTTCCTACCGTGTGCGAGGCGGTGATTCATTAGGACGAATTGCGAAAAAATTCCATATCACCCAACAACAGATTATTGAATGGAATCACCTGAATCCGGATAAAATGCTCCGCAAAGGCCAGAAGTTAAAACTAATGGTAGATGTGACAGACGCCCAATAAGACATCATGAATATCAACAGAAAAACACAAGATTTGTTTTTCTACCTTACAGGATTATGCGCTGTAGCAATTTATAGTATTGTTATTTACCAACACGCTTACAATATTCCCAAGTGGGATGATTTTCCTGACATTTTACGTTTCCTGGATCGATGGCTAGCCGCCAGCAGTTTTCCTGAAAAGTTTTCGATTTTTATATCACAAACCAATGAACATATTTTATTGGTCAATCACCTTATTATTCTTTTTCAGTATTATCTGATCGGCCATATTAATTTTGCGTGGCTCATTTATATAGGCAATATTTTTTACATAGGTTCATCCCTTGCGCTGTGGTTGTTTTTCAAGAATCACAGCGAACGTGCCTTTTGTTTCGCCATCATTATGCTCTGCGGCGTCTCGTTTTACAGTTATGAAAGCACGCTGTGGGCCATGACGGCGCTCTCCAATCAGGCAGTGATTTTATTTTCCTTCCTTGCGATTTATGTTATCTCCAGGCCAATAAAAAGCATTGCTTTGGCCATGTTGCTTTCCTGCCTGGCAGTGTTCAGCCAATCGAATGGCATATTTGTATTATTGGTCATCGGCGCTTACTTTTACTTTTTAAAAGACTGGCTTAAATTAAAACAGTGGAGTTTTTTTTCAGTCCTGATTATCGGGTTGTATGCTTACTGGTTTAATCCAGCGTCACAACAAAATATCAGCCTGCCCTCTGTTCTTCATCAACTTCCCTTACAGAATTATTTATTAACACTGCCCGCCTTTTTAGTTTATATGGGTGGAAGCTCCGTTATAAAGATGACTCTATTCTCAATAGTCGTGTCACTTCTACTGGGTATCGGAATAATTACTATCTTTTTTATACAGCTAAAAAGAAAACTTTATCCGACGGAAATATTACTGATTATTGCATTCATATTGCTTAGTGTCTTAAGCATCGCCAGCTATCGGGGTCTGGTTGCAGGACCACAAGTCGCGTTTGTTTCGCGTTATAAAATGTACAGTGCCTGTTTTTTAATCACAGGCGTTTTACTCAGCCCTGTTTTTATAAAAAAGATCCAGGACTCGCTTCGATGGAAGGCTGGCGTCCTTTCGGTATCCTTATTTTATTTTGCATGGAGCTTTCCTGCCAATCTGGCCGAAGCAAAAATAATTGACGGCGATTTGTTCCAGAGCTTGCAACGCTGGGTAGAAGACGGTGACTTCAGGCGTGGACGTGGTTATTTTGTAAAGGATGCAGACTCCTATCTTTTTGCTGCACTTAAGAATAAAACCTACACGCCTATAGTATTGTTACGGCCAGAAATGATTATTAAAAAGGTAGATTTGCTTTCTGCTTGCCCTGTGATGAATGAATCACAAAACATGCAAACAACAACCGAAGTGTTAATTACTCACAAGAATCCAAACGCGGCTGGAATAAAAATAACCCGTCAATCCGGTGACCAGATACCCCTTTCTATCGTATTGTGCTCGGACAGTCATTTTTATACTTTTGATATTCCGTTCCAAAACAAAACCAATAATGAAAATGATGAATCCGTTTTTTATATACAAAGGGAAAATATTTTACCCGGCACCTATGCAGCGTGGATTAAAAAATCCGATCTCTTTTATAGAATCGAAGTGCCATTCATCAATAAAATAGCTACAAGGTAATTATTCGTAACGCAACACTTCTGCCGGTTCGACTCGGGTAGCGCGCCATGCCGGGTATAGTGAAGTGATAAAAGAAAATAAAGTGGCTACTATCACTACAGAAACCACCTGACTCAAACGCAAATCCGACGGAATATAACTGATAGGATAGACATCGGTTTTTAAAAACTGGAAATGAAACGCGTGTTCCAATCCAGAGACGGCTTCCGGCAACACCAGTGAAACAAGCATTCCCAGCAGCGCACCGATGCAGGATCCCATAAAACCAATCACCGTTCCTTGTACCATAAAGATACGAACGATGTGGCGACGACTGGCGCCCTGCACTCGCAAAATAGCGATGGCCTGTTTCTTTTCTATCACCACCAGGATCAGCGTGGATACGATATTAAAAACCGCCACCGCAATAATCACAAACATCAACAGCGAAACCAGTGCTCGCGACATTTGCACTGCTTCATAAAGATTGCCCTGGGTCTGTGACCAGTTCTTGCCATAAAAACTGGCCGGCATCTGTTGCAGTAACTGCCATTCAATCATCGGCGCGTGAAACAGGTCATTCACGCGCAAGCGAAAACCTTGCGGGCCAGGACTGCCGATAACCGTTTGCAAGAGCCGTTGATGCGCAATCGTCAGTGCTTTATCCAGTTCGGTCTTGGTATCAAAGATACCAGCCACCTGAAAACGTTGCAGCGCCATTTTTGACAGGGCATCTCCGGTACCAGTGGCATCGATTGACAACAAGCCCATCACTTCGTCGCCGACTTGCAAGTGCATTTTTTCTGCGAGGTGGGCGCCGATCAGCAAGCCGGTTTCATTCTTCTTCCACTCCGCCAAATCCGCTGCAGGGATATAGGGCTCCAATGCCGGATAATTTTCTACGCCGTAAAACAGGAGTGGTTCTGCCTGGTCGTCATTTTTTAATAAACCTTCTACTTCAATAAAAGGAATGACTTCTTTAACCGCCGGATTATTTTTGATCTGCTGCTCCAGACTTGTCCAGTCGACAGCGCTATCACTGCCACGATAGGACGAATCGTGATACAGCGTGATATGCGGCACGATATTCAGGATACGCTCGCGCAGTTCGCGATCAAAGCCGTTCATCACCGACAGCACAACAATTAATAAGGCCGTGCCAAAAATGAGTCCTGCCATCGCCATGCGTGCCAGGAACGAAAGCAGTTGGGTTTCTGCTTTTATTCCGGCATAACGAAGGCCTATAAACCAGGAGAAGGAATGTTTCATCGTATGATTTATTTTTCCTGGCGAGACTGGAGCTGTCCCCGTTTTAATTCATGGACATCGCCGATCTGGCGCGCCAGATTAAAATCATGGGTCACCACCACAAAAGACAACTGCAATTGTTGTTGCAGCTCCTGGATCAGGGACAAAATTTGCGCGGCGGTCTGTGCATCCAGATTGCCGGTAGGCTCATCCATTAATACACAGGAAGGTTTCGTCACCAGCGCCCGGGCAATCGCTACACGTTGCCGTTCGCCACCGGACAAGGCTGAAGGCTTGTGATGCAAGCGATGCGAAAGTCCCACGCGCTGCAACATGGCTTCTGCTAATGGTGCGGCTTCTTTTTTCCCCGTACCACGAATTAATAATGGCATCATCACGTTTTCTATCGCAGAAAACTCCATTAATAAATGATGCAACTGGTAAACAAAACCGATTTCCCTGTTGCGCATCTGCGCGCAGGATTTGTCATCCAGTGAAGCCAGTGAAACACCGTTTATTTTTATTTCTCCCTGCGTTGGTTTATCCAGTCCACCCAGCAGATTTAACAATGTACTTTTGCCCGAGCCGGAAACTCCCATAATGGCCATCGACTGGCCGCGCGCAAGCGTTAAATTAATATCGCTCAGCACCAACACGTCCGCATCTCCTTGCTGGTAGTGTTTGCTGACGGCTTTGCATTCAATAACCCATTCGGTCACGTTGACCTCCAAAAAAAAAATTCCCCATGTAAGGGCGGTTCATGAATCGCCCCTACGTTATTCATTCAATGACTGGACGGGATCGATTTTTCCCGATTTCCAGGCCGGGTACATCGTTGCCAGCGCGCATAAAGTAAACGACACGCCCAGCACAATGATCACATCCGATAATTTCCAGTCACTTGGCAATCGAGCGATGTAATACACATCAGGACTAAACAAATGCCTGCCTGTCAACGCTTCCATCCAGCTCATGATATCGCTCATATATAACGCCAACACAGAACCAATCAATGCGCCGGTGATCACACCTACAAAGCCGACCAGCATGCCTTGCACTACAAAAATTTTCATAATGCGACTACTTTCCGCACCCATCACGCGCAGAATTGCAATGTCCTTGCGTTTTTCTGCCACCATCATCACCAATATGCTCGCAATATTAAAAACCGCGACGGCGATCACGGCGAACAACAGCAAAGTGATAACGCGTTTCTCCATCTTCACGGCATTAAATAACACGCGATGTGTATCGGCCCAGCTGCTTACTTTCAGTTTATTATTCGCCAGCGCATGGCTCATATTTAATAATATTTGGTCAGACTGTTCCATATCAGTGGTTTTGACCTGCAATTGTTTAACCAGCGGTGTTTTATCGCTTTGCAATTGCTGGAATAATCGTGCTGCACTGTTGATATGAACCAGCGCCAGTTGGTTATCCGGGTCTGCTCCTACCACAAACACGCCAACCACTTTGAAAGATTTTTGTCGCGGAAAAATACCGACAGGAGTGACATTGATTTGCGGCAACATAATCTGGATTTTATCGCCGACATTAACACCCAGGCGACGCGCCAGCACTTGCCCCAGAATAATCGAAAACGGTTCGTCATTGAGATCATCAATACGACCTATCACCATATTGTCACCGACATCGGACACCGCCGCGACGGATTCCGGCAACACGCCGTTTATTTCAACCGCAATGGTTTTGCCGGAAAAACTGACCAGTCCGTTTCCGGCAATCAATGGCGCCACACCGACGATACCCGGCTGTGTTTGCAATTGTGTCGCCAATTCGCGCCAATCCTGGTGGCCGTCGAACTCAACAAATCCATGCGGGATGACTTTCAGGATGCGCTGCTTCAATTCGCGATCAAAACCGTTCATCACCGACAGCACCACGATCATGGCGGTAATGCCCAGGATCAATCCCAGCAGGGAAACCAGTGAAACAAAGGAAATAAAGCGTTGCTCGCGACGCGAAACGGTGTAACGCCAGCCAATAAACCAGGAGAGTGCATCTAACATAGCCGGGCATTAAACCGGAAATACCCTGAAAGATACAGCCCTCCCCGATTCAAGAAGAGCCATGGTCCGTGCTATCATCGCGGCCGCATCGTATTTCACTATCACCCCTTTGTTCCAGAGGAGCCTTTATGAATCGGTTAAAGCGTTTGTCACCCTTCTTCCTGTCATCCGTTGTCTGTTTGGCTCTTGCCTCATCTATAGGTGCGCTAGCCCAGGCGGATGAGCTGGCCGTTCCCGTCGGTCAACAGGGTGCTGGCAACACGTCGCTGGAAAAACCCAGGACCGGGATGAAAGCAGACGCGGTGGAGAAAAAATTTGGCGTGCCAATAAAAAAATCGACACCTGTCGGCAAACCGCCGATCTCCAGCTGGGAATATCCCCACTTCTACGTTTATTTTGAATCGGATCGTGTGATCAACACCGTATTAAAAGCCAACAGCGAGGAAGCGCCTGCTGCAACTGCTCCAACCGTAAGCGCTCCGGTTGTTGCTGCACCTGCTGCGCCACCCGCAGCGGCTCCGATTGTCGCAGCACCTCCGGCAGCGGCAGAACCCGTTGCTCCTGCACCCGCAGCACCTGCTACGGAAACGGTTCCAGCACCTGCGCCAGCCGAATCTGTTCCCGAAGTTGCACCGATGGCTGAACCAGCACCTGCGCCAGTGGCTCCAGCAGTAGAACCAACTCCTGCACCAGCTCCGGAAGCAGCGTCCCCAGCTGCAAGCATGGAATCTCCTGCTACACCATCAACTACTTCACCCGCTGCTGCAGCGAATGACAAGTCCGAAGCAACAGATGAAACCGTTTCTGAAGCAAGCAAAGCGGACACCGCCGCACAAGATGCCCAGGATAAAAATGAAGCAGAAACTAATAATGATGCAATGAATGACAAGGCAGAAGACAAGGACGATGCCAAAGCTGACGCAGAAGATAAAGCAGATACAAAAGATCAAGCCGATGCAAAAGATCAAAAGGATGAAGAGGCTAATAACAAAGCGGATGCGGAAGACAAGGCTGACGAAGAAGACGAAAAGTCAGCAAATAAAACAAAGTAACCGGTATTGAATCACGATGAAACTTGAAAACGTCCCTTTAGAAAATGTAAATGTCTCTTCACAGGAGATTTTAATTACTCCGGCGGAGCTGAAAAAACGTTTACCTATTACCAGTAAGGCAGCAAACACGGTCGAACAAGGTCGTTGCAGTGTGCAAAATATCGTCGACGGCAAGGATCATCGATTACTGGTGGTTATCGGCCCCTGCTCTATTCACGACATCAAAGCGGCACACGAATACGCACACAAACTGAAAGCACTGGCGGACAAAGTCGGTGACACCTTGCTGATTGTGATGCGCGTGTATTTTGAAAAACCCCGCACCACCACCGGCTGGAAAGGATTGATCAACGATCCTCACATCAATGACTCATTCAAAATTGAAGAAGGCTTGCAGATCGGCCGGAAATTATTGATTGATATTGCGGAACTGGGTTTGCCCACCGCCACGGAAGCACTCGATCCGATTTCACCGCAATATTTGCAGGACCTGATTTCATGGTCGGCCATCGGCGCACGCACCACGGAATCACAAACGCATCGCGAAATGGCGAGTGGCTTGTCTTCCACCGTCGGTTTCAAAAACGGCACCGACGGTGGGCTTGCGGTAGCGATCAACGCATTAAAATCAGTCGCCAGCCCGCACCGTTTCCTCGGCATCAACAACGAAGGCCAGGTAGCGATCATCACCACGCAGGGCAATCCCTACGCGCACATTGTGTTGCGCGGTGGTGACAACAAACCCAATTACGATTCAGTGAGCGTGACGATCTGTGAACAGGAATTACAAAAGGCCAAGATCAAACCGAATATCATGGTGGATTGCAGCCACGCCAATTCCAACAAAAACCATGAGTTGCAAACGCTGGTGCTGGAAAATATCAGCAACCAGATCCTTGAAGGCAATAAATCCATTATGGGAGTGATGGTTGAAAGTCATCTCCACGCAGGCAATCAAAAGATTCCTGCGGATTTAAGCCAGTTGAAATACGGCGTGTCGATCACGGACGCGTGTATTGATTGGCCCACCACGGAAAAGTCGCTGACGGACATGCGCAACAAATTGAAAGACGTGCTGCCCTCACGCCGAAAATAATCGTAGGGGCGGTTCACGAACCGCCCGGGCGCGGCGCGCGCATCAAATCAACGTAGGGGCACGGCGCGCATCAAATCAACGTAGGGGCACGGCGCGCATCAAATCAACGTAGGGGCACGGCGCGCATCAAATCAACGTAGGGGCACGGCGCGCCGTGCCCCTACAAAATTATTTCATCACCGTATGGATAACGGTTGCAATAATCGCCGTCACCACCACGAAGCCAAGTAACACCATAATGATCTGGCGTTTTACCGGCGCGTCCATTGACGCGTTAGGGTCTTGATAGGATTGCATAGTTCACCTCCACTGGTCGATTTGGGTTATCCTAGCAATGCTTCGTTAAACAGGTCTTGATCTAGGTCAAAGTAAGAATGAAACCCTATTGGCAGCAGGAAACGCTGTATTTTGATGCAAAAACTTATTTTGATGCGCTGTTGCAAGATATCCAGCAAGCCAAAAGCAGCCTGGTCCTTGAAACCTATATTTTTAATAACGACGCCATTGGCAAAACCATCATTAAGGCACTAAAGCAGGCAGCCGGTCGAGGCGTATCGATTCGTGTACTCATGGATGGCATCGGTTCCTATGACGATGAGGAACAGATTGCCAATGAGCTTGAGGGGACGAGTATTGATGTGCGCATCTTCCGTCCCCTGCCCTGGCGTTTTTCCCTGCATCGTCGCGGCCTCTTGCAAGGCAAGTGGCACCAGAAATTATCCAATTTTTTCTGGCGTATTAACAAACGCAATCACCGCAAGCTTTGCATCATCGACAACCGGATTGCATGGGTGGGCAGTTTTAATATCACGCAGGATCATTTCGGCAACGATGGCAATAGCTGGAAAGATTTAGCGGCACGTGTCTGCGATGATAATGTCCAGAAATTACAACAAAGTTTTGACCAGATCTGGCAGCGCGTAGACACAAAACGCCGCTACCCGCGTGTACGCGGATTTTTCAGCAATCACTCGATTCTGTTGCGAATGGAAAAAAATGCCAGCCTGATTCAATTGATAGACAGCGCCAAAACGCGTGTGTGGATTACCAATGCCTATTTTTCTCCTTCGTTTACATTACTCAAGGCACTAAAACGCGCCCATGCTATCGGCGTATCGGTAAGAATTGTGGTTCCGGAAAAATCCGATCTGTTTTTCTTCCCGGCACTCTCCAGCACCTATTATGCTGACTTGTTGAAAGCCGGTGTACAAATTTTTGAATACCAGGGAAAAATCCTGCATGAAAAAAGCATGTTAATCGATAATTGCGCTATCGTTGGCAGTACTAATCTGAACTATCGCAGCTTTCTGCACGACCTGGAATTGGACGTACTGTTAAATCATCCAAAAACCATTCATGACATGGAAAAAAACTTTCTCGATGCGCTGGAGCACAGCCGTGAAATAACCGCTCCTTACCTGTCACGCTATCCGCTACTGTTACGAATAATCGGTTGGCTTTCACGCCTGCTGCGGTATTGGCTCTGATGTCCACTTCACTGCGCGTGCTCTCCTACAATATCCACAAAGGTTTCTCCTTTGGTAATACGCGTTACCTGCTGGATGAAATGCGCCACAGCATGCGCCTGATGAAAGCGGATCTGGTGTTCTTGCAGGAGGTGGTGGGCGATAACACCCGGAACCACCGCTCTATTAATAATTGGGAATCACAACAGTTTGAATTCCTGGCGGATGAAGTATGGCCGCATTATGCTTACGGAAAAAATGCGATCTATTCCCACGGCCACCACGGCAATGCCATCCTGAGCCAATTCCCTTTTGAAACATTTGACAACATCGATGTCTCACACATTCCTACGTCACAGCGCGGCATTTTGATCGGGAAAATAAACCACGAATGTTTTCCTGACGGAATTAATCTGGTTTGCTTGCACTTTGGTTTGCTTGCATTCGAGCGGCGTCGGCAAATTGCCATGCTTTGTGAAAAGATAGAAGCTTCCTTGCCTAGTGATGCACCACTGATTATTGCCGGTGATTTTAATGACTGGCGCAGTGATTCGGACATCACACTGAAGGCGTTGGGGTTAAAGGAAGCGTTCTCCCAGCGCCACGGGCATCTGGCGCTTACCTTCCCGGCGCGTTTCCCAATGTTTGCAATGGATAGGATTTACTATCGCAACCTGGAACTCGTTTATGCAGAAGTGCTCAGCGGCCATCCCTGGAATGAACTTTCCGATCATTGTGCGTTATACGCTGAGTTTGTTATTTGACACTCGCGTTTATTTTTCTTCGGTATCCGTCACGATGATCGCTTTACGCAGATCGCTGATTTTATGTTGATAATCCTCCGCATCGCCATATTCCAGAAATCCCGCATAACGTTCATGCGTACTCACCACTTTTTTGGCGTGTTTGATCGGGCACCAGTATTGCTCGGTGAGTGATCCAATCTCGCGCGCATAGGCGAACAGGCCATTGCCATAACTGCAATACACGCAGTTAATTTTCTCGATAGTGTTCAGGTAACGCAGGTGGTGGTGATCAAACACAATGTAATCCGAGCGTTTCACACGCTTGATCTGATATAGGCGAAAGCAGGTTTGCTGGTAAATAAACAGACCGATGTCCAGGATCAGCATGGGAATTACCATGCCATAGATAAACGGCGCGGAAAGCAGGTTGCGCCATTGGCTTTTTGCTATGTACCTGAACAGGTTTTCTTTGATACGTTTGTGATTGGCCTTGATCGCCGCTTCAAACTCGATGCGCTTGCCTTTGAGCTGGTAATAGGTTTTTTCCTGTTGCTCTCGCAAATGCTCGTGCAACTCGTCATTGAGTTCACGAATTTGCTGGAGGATTTCCTGAACTCGGGTATACGCTGCCATAATCTAATTGGTTACTCTCATTGAATAAACTTTTCCATTGACAAACTCAAATGAAAACTGGAATGGCGCATAATCCCAAAGCACGCCATTTATTCCATTATCTTGAAATTCTTTTATTGTGTGCCTTGGTCCTAAAATTCTTTCAACCTTATCTTTGCCATCGCCAAGTATGATTGATGAAAATGAAAGCTCTGGCTTACCATAATTTCCAGTTAATTGAATTGAAACTATTTTCCCTTCTTTATGCCCGATTACCCAATAAGCTTCTTGATTTTCTTTTTTAATAATGGGAAATACAGATGCGACTACTCCCTTCGGTTGATCAATGTTTTGTGATGGTTCCCTTGATGGCTGATATGGGTCACCAATTTTTAATTTTCCAATATGAAAGCATGCTAAATCATCCTGTGTATCGGAATGACAAGCAATCCAATCGCCGGTATATTGAAAGGAATTAATCGGTAAACCCTCTTGAAGTTTACCAAAATGTACAACTTTCTTATTATTATCTACGCAGGCAACAATTATAAAAATAACTATGAAAGAAGAGAACAGCTTGAGTTTCATATGTCACCTAACAGTTGATTATGCCTAACTTTAATTTTACGCAGCCTAACATTTTTATTTATCAATGCCCATGCCCGAAGGCACTGAACACCGTCCACAATCCATATAAAAGAAGCAGGATGGCGGAAGCCTGACGAGTAATACGGTTTTGCAAAACAGCCTGCAAGCGCGCAGAACCATAACCCGTTGCCACCATCGCCGGCAAGGTGCCAAGGCCAAACCCGAACATCAACAACGCCGCCGTGGTCATGCGGCCACTCGCACTCACCCACACCAGCATGCTGTACACCAGACCACAAGGCAACAAACCCCAGAGCAAGCCAAACGCGTAAGCCTGATGCAACCCTTGCGCGGGCTTCAGCTTCAGGCTGAAGGGTTGCACCTGCTTCCAGATTTTTTGCCCGGCGCGCTCAAACACCGTGATGCCCATCCACCACTGCGCCAGATAACAGGCCATGGCGATCAACATCACGCCCGCAAGCACACGCAAAGGCAACATCAAGGCGCGGAATTGTTCGCTAAGAAATTCGCTGAAGTAACCAAACACAATACCGAGCGCGACATAACACGTGATACGACCCGCGTTGTAGGCAAACAGCCGCGACAAACGTTGTATCGGTGATTGCAGCGCGGTGCTGATACCAAAGGCCGCGCTAATGCCGCCGCACATACCAAAACAATGCGCGCTGCTGAACAGGCCCATGATAAACGCAGAAATAAATTTGGGATCAATCATGTTGATCCGTTCGTGTTTGTAGGGGCGACCGGCCGGTCGCCCCTACGGATGTTTCATGCACGGACGATTTGTGTACGGATGTTTTATGCGCATCATGTACGGGCGGTTCGCGAACCGCCCCTACGTCATCGTCAAATAATAATTGCTCCGCTTCTTTATCGAGATCATCATACTGGCCGCTGTTCACCGCCCAGACATAAATCCACACCGCCACCGCCGTAAACACCAGCACCAGCGGAATTAATAAATAAATACTTTCCATTATGTTTTGGACACTAGGCAATTTTACACAAACGCAAACTGTTAAACGTAACTACCAGCGAGCTGACGGACATACCCAGCGCCGCCATCCACGGCGACACCAGACCCATCGCCGCCAACGGCAAAGCAATGCCATTGTAAAGCAAAGCCCAGCTGATATTTTGTGCAATCACACGCCGCGCTTTCTCCGTGTGACGCAATAAATCCCGTATCGGCAGCAAACTGGCATTATCGCTGTTACCCAACAGGATGGCATCGGCTTTAATTTTTGCCAGGTCACTGGCATGGCTCATCGCAATCGACAGGTTGGCCTTGGCCAACACCGGAATATCATTAATGCCGTCACCGACCATCAACACGCGATGCCCTTGCGCTTGCAAGTGGCTGATGTATTCCAGTTTGCCTTCCGGTGTCATTGCACTGTGACACACCGTAATGCCGCATTGTGTTGCAATCTGTTCTGCGGCGCCGGACGCATCACCGGACAAAATCTCCACCTGCTTTCCCAATTGCTTGAGGTGCTCGACCAATGATTTTACTTCCGGTCGCAGAGCATCTTTTAAATCGAAAGCCGCCAACCATTGTTGATTTTTTACCAGATAGACGCGTTGCAAAATGATTTGCGATAAATCCATTAGCGATTGATTAACATTTTCTGGCACCGTAATTCCTGCCAGCTCAGCACAGAAATGCAAGGAACCGATACGATAGCGCTCGCCCTGCCATACACCTTCCACGCCTTTGCCACTGAAAGTCTGCACATCAGTCAGTGCAATATCCGTTGCAATCGATTGAAACGCCGCCGCAAGCGGATGTTCGGAGTAACGCTCGAGCGCGGCGGCCAGTTCGAGTGCAGCAGGTTCTTTTATAGATAATGCATGCGTTCTGCTAATAGAAAAATTCCCGCGCGTCAGTGTGCCGGTTTTATCAAAGATGATATGCGTGATATGACGGCTCTGCTCTATCATGTGATTGCTGTTCACCAGCAAACCATTTTTTCGCAAGGCCTGGTAGCAACAGGCCAGTGCCGAAGGCGTCGCCAGTGACAAGGCACAGGGACAACTCACCACCAGAATGGATAGCACGATGGCAAAAGTTTGTGTGCTGCCTTGCAGATGCCAGTAAATGCCTGCACAGGCGGCTAATAACAATACAACGATAGTAAAAATAGAAGCAAACTGGTCTGCGATCACACTCACGCGTGGCTTCTGTGCCTGGCTCCACTCCGAAAGCCGCGTGATCATATCCAGTCGCGTTTGGCCCGCCGTCGTAGTCACGCGCAGCGTCAACACGCCGTCGCCATCAATCGTTCCGGCAAACACCACATCGCCTGCTGTTTTATTTACTGCTTGTTGTTCACCGCTAAAAGCCGATTCGTTGACCGAACTGTTTCCTTCCAGCACGATGCCATCGAGCGGAATATTTTCTCCAGCCTTGATACGAATGATCTGCCCTGCTTCTATTTTATTAACCGCTTTCACTTCCACACGCGAAGAGGATAAATCCGCCAAACATTCACAGGTCAGTGGCAAATTATTACCTGAAAAATCCACGAGCCGACGGCGTACACTGCTTTCGGCATAACGCGCGAGCAATAATAAAAACACAAACATGCTGATAGAATCAAAATAGACTTCGCCGGTTTTAAACGCCACCGCGTGAAGACTCGCCACAAAGGCAATCAACAAGGCCAGGCTGACTGGTAGATCCATACCCGCATGGAATGATCTGATATTACGCCAGGCGTTTTTAAAAAATGGCGCGGCTGAATAAAACAAAACCGGCACTGTCACGATCAGCGAGAAGCAACGCATAAACTGTTTATGTGCTGCATCAATCCCTGAAAAGTCTCCGCTGTACAGTGCAATGGCAAACATCATCGCCTGCATCATGCCGATGCCAGCGATACCGAGTCGCAACAATTGCGTACGACGTTCTTTCTCCTGTTGCTGGCGTGCCAGTTCCGGCTGGTAAGGCAAAGCTTCGTATCCAACGTCATGGACACATTGCAATAATTCGCTGAGTAAATGTTGATTTGTATCCCAGCACAATAAAGCCTTGTGTGTTGCCAGGCTGACCGAAATGGACTTCACGCCTGCTTTCTTTTGCAAGGCGTGTTCAATCAGCCAGCAACAGGCGGCGCAGTGTATGCCTTCTATATATAACTGTACTTCTGCTAATTTAGCTTCTGGCTGTTTTTCATCAGAGGAGTACACAACAAAAGACTGTTGCAATACCCTATCATCAAAAGCACGGAAATAATTTTTATCCTTGCGTTGTACTTCGTCGGCCTTGACTGCCAGTGCACTGCGGTATTGGTAATAATTCTCCAGCCCGCCCGCCACAATGGCACCGGCAACCGTTTGGCAACCGGGACAACACATGGGTTGGGTTTTGCCTTGTATCAGGACAGTCCATCGCTGCGGATCGGTTACTGGCAAACCACAGTGATAACAGTGAAGCATGGATGCTTACCCGCGACCTGCATCCAGCGCAAGTTCATGGATATTCGTTTCTTTTATTTCGCCTTGCAAAATCCAGTCGATCACACCGTTACGCGTTGATTGTAAATTCACATACCAGTGTTTCTCCTGGCTCAGCAGTTGCCAGTCTGTTTCACTTATTTCCTTACTGCTATAAATATGATTAGCATCAGGATTCAGGTCAAAGGATAAATCCTTCTTGTCGTTTACCGGATGGTCAAACTGCAAATTCACCACCGATGGCATCTCGAAGTTCGGATTGCTTGCCCTTAATTCTATTTGCAAGTGATGGTCATCCGGGAAATGAATTTTTGCTTGCAGGCCTAACTCACGCGCGTGTTTTATTTCGGTAATATTTTTATTAATGGTGAGGCCTTCCTCGTAATAATCCTTTTTCACCATACTGATAGGCTGTTTTAATGCGGCATAGAATAAACCCATGCAAATAATAATCATGGCCAGGGGAAACAGGATCAGGAACCAGGGCCAGAATTGCTGGTACCAAGGTTTGGTGTCAGTGCTGTGAATCATCAGTGTTCCGGAACAATAAAGCGGCTCTTGTGCTGAGCCTGCAGTTTACCATTATCAATTGCCTGAACGGAAAAAACGATCTCACCGCTGTGTGGCTCCTGCACTTCCCCACCCGTATTTTCGTTCGGGTGAAGTGACAGGCGCATGGGGATTTTCCTGACTTCGCCGGATTGCAAATTGAACTCTGTCTCATCAAGCAGGGAAAGTGCTTTCATGCCGGATACGGTGACATGATAGCGATGATCGCTGTTATCCATATTCATCACGTTCAGCGTATAGTTATTCTCGATGCTGCCGTCATCACGTTGTATAAACAATTGACCGCGGTCGCGAATCACATCGAGTTGCAGCGGCGTTCTCGCAATCAACTTATAGCCGAGTAATATGCACATCGCTGCAATTGCAATACTGTAGCCAATCACCCGCGGGCGAATAATTTTTCCGGGCAAACCGAGCAAACGATTTTCAGTGGTGTAACGAATCAGGCCCTTCGGGTAATGCATTTTCTCCATCACCGAGTTGCAGGCATCAATGCACAAGGCGCAACCAATGCACTGGTATTGCAAGCCATTGCGTATATCGATACCCGTCGGGCAAACCTGCACACACAACTGGCAATCGATGCAATCACCGAGGTTTTCCTGCTTGTGATCGACCCCGTGTTTACGTGAACCACGCGGTTCGCCGCGTTTTTTGTCATAGGAAACAATGAGTGTATTTTTGTCAAACATCGCGGACTGGAAACGCGCGTAGGGACACATGTACATGCACACCTGCTCACGCATCCAGCCGGCATTGATGTAAGTAGCGACAGTAAAAAAGCTTACCCAGAACACCGCGACATGATTCGCAGTGAAAGTAAAAAACTGGTAACCGAGATCGTAGATAGGCGTGAAGTAGCCGACAAAAGTGAAACCGGTATAAAAAGCAAAGCCAAACCACAGGCTGTGCTTGGCGGTTTTCCTCAAAAATTTATTGAGGCTCCACGCTTGCTGGTCGAGTTTGATGCGCTGGTTGCGACTGCCCTCCGTGTGCTGTTCCATCCACATAAAAATACTCGTCCACACCGTTTGCGGGCAGGTATAACCGCACCACACGCGACCAAACAAGGCAGTGAATAAAAACAGCGAGAAGGCAGCGATCGCCAACAGCCAGGCCAGCATGGAAAAATCCTGCGGCCAGAAGGTCATGTTCAATATATAAAATTTTCGTGCGGGCAGGTCAAACAATACCGATTGCCGGCCAAACCAGTTTATCCACGGCAACAAAAAATAACCGTAAAGCAAGGGCCAACCGGTAAAGGTGCGGATGCGCTGGAAGAATCCTTCGATGGAACGCGTGTAGATTTTTTCGCGCTTCTGGTAAAGATCTATCTCGCTGACTTCGGCGTGCGCAAATTGATCGGCATCGGAAACAATAGTCTTGCTGTCGGGTTTACTCATTTCGTCGAGGGCGCATCAATCCTTGCTCGAATCACTTACGGGTGAATGACTCAAACTGTACACATAAGCCGCGATCAACTGGATTCTCTCCGCACTAAGCAAATCATGATGTGCGGGCATCTGGCCGCCGCGCCCTTCGCGAATGGTTTGCTCGATGGTTTCTATGTTGCCGCCGTATAACCAGATCTTGTCATTGAGGCGCGGTGCGCCCATCATCGGGTTGCCGTCGCCATTCGCGCCGTGGCATGCAGCGCAATAACTTGCAAAAATTTCTTTTCCTGCTGCAACCGATGCATCATCCTGTTTTTTTTCACTCAGGGCTTTCACATATGCAGCGACCTGGTGGATTTTCTCTTCGCCTGCTGCATCGCTACCAAACACCGGGCCCCACGCCGGCATCATGCCGTGGCGACCATTGGTAATCGTTTCCTTGATGGTTTCCGGTTCGCCGCCGTAAAGCCAATCGTTATCGCGCAAATTCGGGTAACCGCGTGTACCGCCAGCATCAGCGCCATGGCACACCGTACAGTTAGTAGAAAATAAACGCTGCCCCATCTTCACGGCTTTTTCATTTTTTGCCAATGCTTCAACACTGCTGGTATCACCGAGCTGGCGATAAATTTCCAGGAATGCCGCGTCGGCTTTTTGCATTTCTTTATCGTATTGCTTTTCCTGTGTCCAGCCTAACATGCCTTTAAAGTTACCAAGCCCCGGGTAAGCGATCAGGTAAAAAACGCCAAACAAAATAGTTAACAGGAACAGATTCATCCACCACGCCGGCAAGGGATTATCGTACTCCTCAATGCCGTCGTACTCATGGCCGGTCTTGCGATCTTCGCCCTGCTGCTGAGATGTGCGATTTCCCAGCAACAACCACAAGACGCCAATAAAAGTGGCGACGGTAAAACCAATAATCCATAGACTCCAAAAGCTACTCACGGTTTGCATCTCCACTACGGGTTACGATTACTTCAGCTACTTCTGCGACTTTTGTATTGTCTGCAACATCATCGGCGAAAGGCATTTGCGCTGCCTGGTCAAACTCTTCCTTGCGACGACCGCTGTAAGCCCAGAGACAAATACCAATAAAACCGATCATGACAAAGATGGTCGAGATGCCTCTTAACAAGTTGATATCAATATTCACGACGTTATCTCTTCGATTTCAACAATAAGCCGAGCTGCTGCAGATAGCTTACCACTGCATCCATTTCGGTCTTCCCTTCCACCTGCGCTTTCGCGTTGGCAATATCTTCATCCGTGTAAGGAACGCCGACAATGCGCAACGATTTCATTTTCTGTGCGGTCAACTCACCGGTCAGCACATTTTTATTAAACCAGGGAAAGGCTGGCATATTGGATTCCGGCACTACGTCGCGCGGATTATTCAAGTGTGCACGATGCCAGTCGTCACTGTAACGGCCACCCACGCGCGACAGATCCGGCCCGGTACGTTTGGAGCCCCACAAAAATGGATGTTCATAAATTTGTTCGCCCGCAACCGAATAGTGGCCGTAACGCTCCGTTTCAAACCGAAACGGACGTATCATCTGTGTGTGACAGACATTACAACCTTCACGTATATAAATATCGCGACCTTCGAGCGCCAGTGCAGGCAAGGGTTTCAACCCTTCAATCGGCTCGGTAGTAGTCTTCAGGAAAAACAGTGGCAGCAGTTCAACCAACATGCCGAAACTGATGGCGAAAATAATAAAGCCGATCATCAAGCCGATATTTTTTTCGAGCATTTCGTGTTTCATATGCCCACCTCTTTTTCAATGGCCTGTTCACCGCGCGTGGTCCTGTAAACGTTGTAGGCCATGACTAACATTCCGGAAAAGAAAATAAACCCACCAATCAAACGCACTATGTAACCGGGATAACTGGCCTGCACGGATTCCACAAACGAGTAAGTCAGCGTTCCATCCGAGTTATACGCGCGCCACATCAACCCTTGCATCAATCCATTCACCCACATGGACGTGATATACAACACCGTGCCAATAGTCGACATCCAGAAATGGGTATTGATCAGGGAAATACTGTACATACGCTTCTGGCCAAACAGGATCGGGATCAGGTGATACATCGCACCGATGGAAATCATCGCCACCCAGCCGAGTGCACCGGAATGCACATGGCCAATCGTCCAGTCGGTGTTGTGTGACAAGGCGTTCACGGTTTTGATTGACATCATCGGCCCTTCAAACGTCGACATGCCGTAGAAAGAAAGAGAAACAATCAGGAAACGCAAAATGGGATCCGTGCGCAATTTATCCCAGGCACCGGAGAGCGTCATGATGCCGTTGATCATGCCGCCCCAGGACGGCGCCAGTAAAATTAATGACATCACCATGCCAAGGCTCTGTGCCCAATCGGGCAGCGTGGTGTAATGCAAATGATGTGGACCGGCCCAGATATAAATAGTGACCAGCGCCCAGAAGTGCACGATCGACAAGCGATAGGAATACACCGGGCGTCCTGCCTGCTTCGGCACAAAGTAATACATGATGCCAAGGAAACCGGTAGTCAGGAAAAATCCAACGGCGTTGTGGCCGTACCACCACTCAATCATCGCATCGATAGTGCCGCCGTAAGCGGAATAGGATTTCCACATCGACACCGGAATCGCCGCACTGTTTACTAAATGCAAAATGGCGACGACGACAATAAACGCACCGAAGAACCAGTTTGCTACATAAATGTGTGCGGTCTTGCGTTGCATGATAGTGCCAAAAAATAAAATCGCGTAAGCCACCCAGACAATCGTAATTAAAATATCAATCGGCCATTCAAGCTCTGCGTATTCTTTTCCCTGTGTATATCCCAGCGGTAAAGTAATTGCGGCGGAAACAATCACCAGCTGCCAGCCCCAGAACACGATGCTGCCGAGTGTGTCGGAAATTAATCGCGCCTGGCAGGTGCGTTGCACGACATACAATGAAGTGGAAAAAAGTGCACAGCCACCAAATGCAAAGATCACCGCGTTGGTGTGTAGTGGTCGCAAGCGACCAAAATGAAACCAGGGCAAATCAAAATTTAACCAGGGCCAGATCAACTCGGCCGCGATAATGACGCCGACCAGCATGCCAACGATGCCCCACACCACGGTCATCACGGCAAATTGCCGCACGACTTTATAGTTGTAGGTGGGATGATCGTAAGGAGTAAAACTTGCAGAGGAACCCATACACTAATTACCCGTTTCTAAAATTTGAAAAATTTCTATCATTCCGAAAACAGGGATGCCCTGGATTTCTCGTTGCGCTCGAAATGACAAACCACATGCATCAGTCAGTAAAGACGGGCATAAAACCTACATCCCAGAGAATCACGGTGCTGACCAGTATCACAATCATCCACACCAGGCACACGGACAAAATAGCACTCGAATACAGAAAGCCCTGCTCCTTCGGTATGCGCATCACAATCGGCACGCCTATAAATAGAAGGAAGACCGCCCAGCTTGAGGCGAGCGTACCCAGCACCAGATCCAGCCATAACAGCGGATGCAAACCCAGCAGGCCTGCGATGAATAAAGGGGTAGCCGTGAAGCCGGAAATGGCAATGCCTTTGGTAAAGCTGGTTTCCGCGCCATAGGTCTTAGACATCCAGAAAATGCTGTAGCCAATCGCAAGGATGGAACAGACCATTGCCAGGTAGAAAGCGATGCAAATCCGGAAAGCGCTAGCTTCGGTAAGTTTGGCAATATCGCCACCTCCGAGCGCCCACCCTACCTGCGTAGCGCCGTAGTACCAGGCCGCGGCCGGGACAATAGCGCACACCATGGGATATACAGCGGCCAGGTCAAACGCATCTGCCGGTGCATCGCCCACTCGCTTCCATTGCTTTATCGGGTGAATTAAAAAGGCCAGTGGATTGAATAACATAAAAATCCCTTCAATTAACCAAAACGTACCAAACCCGTGGTTTTGATCATACCAAACATTTCATCCTTTAACTGCAAACGACGTTTTTTCAAACTCTCCACATAAGCATCCGAAGTATTTTCAACGCCCTCTTCAATACGATGGATCTCCTTGTCAACGGCATGGTATTCATCAAACATTTTGGCAAAATGGTGGTTGCCGGTTTTCAGGTTATGTATGGCTTTTTTATGCTCGGGAAACTCATTCAGCAGGCTGTGGTTCTCAATCATGGTATGCTCTCCATCGGTGACAGGTGGAACTAGTATGGCTCATCGCTGTCGGTAATGGCTTGATATAGCGCAAGAAGTGATTGCAAGTAATGAAGGTTATGAAACCAGATCCATCTATAAGGCTTTTTTTCCTCTTTATGTCCTTCCTGGTTTATGTGATTCTCACGAAGTATCTTATTGAGCTTCACTTTAACTATTTTGGCCCCTATCGAATCCAGCCGGGTGTATTGGCCGTCGATTGGCGTGGGATTATCTACATACTCTCATCAGCATTTATTACCGCATTCCTGCTAAATCTTTTATTTATTGTTTTTTCAAAACCAATCAGTAAATCACAACTGATTTTGGGCGGCTTATTGTGTGATGTATTTTTCTTTGTACACCAGGCGATTGAATTGGACCTCGGCTCCGCTATTAACTCTGTACAATTCAGGCCTTTGCATTCTGGATTGGTGAACCTTATCCTTTTCGCTGCCCCGCTGCTGAGTTACTTTATAGCCTCTACCGTTGCAAAGTTGCTCCCCAAAAAGCAAATACAACAGGCCCAAAATCCCTAAAACAATTGGCGCTTACTTTATTCTGTGCTACCCTCAAAAACATCAATAGACAGGAGGATGCTTTATGAAAGATACACATCTGGTGTTAGCACTTGTATTGGGACTGGTATCAATTTATGCCCAGGCCAATGATTTTGAAGGGGTTAATGTAGGTCTTGGCTTAGGTTACTCACAGCCTCAAATTCAGTACACCGATAACAACCCCGCAGGAAAATACCTGTGGTCCAAAAACAATATTATTTATCGATTCGATGCTTCCTACAACCTGGCCCTGAATGAAAAATGGCTGCTAGGTTTTGGAGCGACTTATGATTCTTTTCTTCACGCCGGCACCCAGGATAAAACCTATGGCCCTGTCACAGGATACATAAAAGATCATCGCTCCATTTATTTACAACCGACTTATGTACTTGATAATTCATCGGCCGTATTCGCCAAAGTGGGCTATCACGAAGCGAGGGTCAACACCCTGGGGAAACCAACAGCCAGCTGGGTCGATGACAAATTTAATGTGTACGGAACCGGTTATGGCCTTGGATATAAAAGATTACTCAACGAAAGATTTTTTGCCCAGGCAGAAGTCCAGTTCGTTGGGTATGGAAACAAATCCATGGGCGGCGGTAGCTGGCATTACAAGCAAAAAACAACCGACCTTATTTTTACAGCCGGTTACAAATTCTAGAGCGACTCGCGAGTAAAGTGCTGGGTCACAACCAGCGCTTTACGTTCTTTTTATACTGTTCAAAACTTTCACCGAATAACTGACTTAATGCTTCTTCTTCCGGTTTAATCTGGAAATTTTCTATATACAACAAAAATAAAACAATAACGACAAAAGGCGTCAGTGCATTCAGGAAAAAACCCACCGCGTTCAGGATTAACCACAATCCCACGTACATCGGGTTACGGGTGACTTTATAAACTCCCTCTGTTACCAACACCGTCGTTTTTTGTGGATGCATGGGGTGCACTGTGGTTTGAGCTCGCAAAAATTGCCGGACTGCAGGTGCAATAAACCCAATACCCGCGATGGCAAAAATGGCGGCAACGAAATAATTATAGGGCAGCAAGTGTGGCGCAAAAGGAAAGTAACGGCTGAGCACCCACATCAAGGCCACGCTGATAATGACCAGGACCGGTGGCGGGATTTTGAGTTTAAGTTTATTCATGGCTTGATCTCTCCTTATCACACCCTTCCCAACCATCGTGTCGGATTACGTGAGAAATGCATTATGGCTGTAACAACCAAACGATTTTCTTCTTCAACAAAGAAAATACCATAAGGAAAGCGATGAATTAACGCACGGCGCACTCGTCGATGTATCACAGGATAATGTTTTGGATTTTCACTAAGTTTTTGTAACACGTCTTCTACACAATGCACTAAATCTTCTCCTAATCCTTTGCCACACTTTTCATAATAGTGGTAGGCTTCCTCGAGATCAGCATTCGCTTCCGGCCTGAGATACACATCCCTGTTCATCGTTGCTTACTTCCCTAAAATTCGCGCTTTCACCACATCCCACTTTTCACCGGGATTCTTATCAACCTCATAAGCACGTAATCGAGCATCCAACTCGTCTTTTTGTGCCTGGGAAAGTTCTAATGTACCCTGATCAGCCAACACGCTATCCCACAGTCGTTGTGCCAGGTCAATTCGTTCACTAACGCTCAATTTCTGAATTTCCACGCCCATACCCTCAAACTAGATAGCTCAGACAAACCGCTGATATATTAACCCAATTCCAGACTTATTGACCTAGCGCAATGCGCGACCACGCATCTAAAGATACTTTGAGTGTCGTAACAAAACAAGTGTGGAGCTCGCCATGGTAATCAATTACGACCCCTTTTCCCACGAAGCAATGAAAGATCCCTATCCTTTATATAAAGCGATGCGCGCCGAAGGTAAACCGCACTTTATCGAGAAGTATAACGCCTGGGCTTTCTGCCGTTTTGCAGACGTGTGGGAAGCCAGCATGCACGAATCCGATATTACTTTTACCGCCGGGCAAACACCGGGGCAAGTATTGCTCGGCGAGATGGTGCCTCATACTTTTATGACCATGGATGCACCGGAGTGCCGCAAATGGCGCGGACTGATACGCGATGCCTACACACCGGAAGGTGCGATGAAAGAAGCGCCGCGCATACGTCGACTGGTGCGCGAGATACTGCATCCGTTATTAGCAAAAGGCGAAATGGATGTGTACCGGGATTTTGCAAACCGTGTCACCACGATCAACGGCGGTTACAACCTGGGTTTGCCCAGTGAAGACGCAGAAAAATGGCGCGCACTCATCGATGACATGTTGTGGCGCGATGAAGGACAGAAAGGCGGCGGATCCGATCGCAACAATGCGGCGGCCGGTCAGTTGTTCGGTTACCTTGCAGCGAAAGTCGCCGAGTTACGCGCACATCCCGATGCGGCTGTGCGTCACGCCGCTGCTTATTTGCATGCGGATATCGACGGGAAAAAACTCAGTGATGAAGAACTCACTTTCTATCTTTTTTCCTTGCTGGTGGTCGGGTCAGAAACCACGCCGTTTACTGTGGCAGGCACGCTGTATCACCTGGCAAAAAATCCGTCACAGAAAAAGGAAGTGCTGGTCAATCTCGATTTGCTGAAAAAAGCATTTCTGGAAACCGCACGTTACGAACAGCCCACCAATATGCTGGCACGCAAAGCAGCGAAAGATTTTGAAGTAAATGGCGCGCACATTAAAAAAGGCCAGGGCTTGCTGTACATCTACGCATCTGCGGAACGCGACGAAGCAGAATACCCGAACGCCGATGTTTACGATTTTCATCGCCAACCGACAAAACGTTCGCTGATGTTTGGCCACGGTGGCCACAAATGTTTGGGAATGCATGTCGGTGTGTTGCTCGGCGTGACGATCCTGGAAGAATTACTGATGGCCATTGGCGATTACGAACTCGTCGAGGAAAAATGTGAACGCGCTTACGGTGAACATTTATCCGGTTGGTTGAAACTGGTGATTCGCTGGAATCCGGCGAAAGCAAAGTTGAGTTGATACAGACCCCACCCTAACCCTCCCCTTGCCAAGGGAGGGAAAAGTTTTTCCTCCTGACAGGGAGAATAAAAACTTCTCCCCCTGGCAAGGGGGAGATTAAGAGGGGGTCAAGAACATAGTGAGGTAAAACGAAATGAAGATACGTGGTTTAGGTTATGTCGGCTTCGGTGCACCGGATCCAAAACAATGGTTGAAGTTCGGCGTGGATATTATCGGCGCCATGCCCGCGCGTGCATTGCCCGGCGAAAGTTGGGGCACGCCGATGGATCCCACCTCGGGCCCCGCCAGCAAAGGCAGTGGCGTCGGTGCCGATGGTTCCGTGTATTTGAAGTTTGATGATTACCAATGGCGCATCGCCGTGCATCCCCATCCCACACAACGCGGCATTCTCTACATCGGTTTTGAAATGGCGAGTGCAGAAGATATCGAACAAGCCGTGGATGAATTACTACAATCCGGTTTCGAAGCACGCATGGGAACACTCGAAGAAGCGCGTGCACGCTCGGTGACCAGCATCGCATTCACCAAAGATCCGAACGGAAATAACGTGGAATTATTTTACGGCCCCTGCAAGGATTTTAAATTCCATTCCAAAGTCGGTGCGAAATTCAAAACCTCTGACATGCTCAAAGGAAGTCTTGGTCTCGGTCACATGAATTTATTTGTATCCGACCTGATTGAAGTCGGCGCGTTTTACAACCAGACTCTCGGTTTTAAACTCAGCGACTACATAATGTTCGCGCCGGGTTTGTCGGCGAATTTTTTCCACTGCAATCCACGCCACCACACGCTCGGCTTGACGCGTGTCGGTGACATCAACGGCCTGCACCATATTATGTTTGAGATGGAAACCGCTGACATGGTCGGCCAATGCCTGGATCGGGTGCAAGCGGCCGGAATTAAAGTGACATCAACACTCGGACGTCACACCAACGATCACGTATTATCGTTTTATATGAGCAGCCCTTTCGGATTTGAAGTGGAGATTGGTTGTGAAGGCTTGTTAGTCGGTGAAAACTGGTTGCCGAATGAATTCTGTGAAGGCGATGTGTGGGGACACAAAGGTCTCGACCCCGCCACTATCACCGACACAGCGAAACAGATTACCCGGCACCAGAAGTAAACTTGTTAAAAGTAACAAACGATTTATTTAGAGATACAGAGGAAACGATTATGTCAGAAGCCGCGATCGACCCATCCTACAAACACCAGCCCGACGCACAAAACCTCGACCATATTCCGGGTGAGTACGGCATGCCGGTGCTGGGAAAAACTTTCCAGATTCTTTCCGATCTATCCGCTCTGGTACACGACCATTACACGCGCTTTGGCGAAGTGTCGCGCGTCAACATCGGTGGCCAGCGTGGTTTGTTTGTGATGGGCGCAGAAAACCTCAAGGAGGTGTACCTGGACCCTGACCGGAATTTTTCCACTGAGATGGGTTATGCGGAAAGGCTCGGACGCTTTTACAAAGGCGGATTGTTGTTGCGCGATTTTGACGAACACAAAATGCAGCGCCGCATTTTCCAGACCGCGTTTAAAAACCAGGCGATGAAAGGTTACGTGGATGTGATGAATCCGCTGTTTGAAAAATACATCAACGAAATCAATCCGGTGGACTTCCATTTCTTCCCTTTTATCAAGAAAGCCTTGTTGCGTGCCGTGGCGAAAGTGTTTATCGATATTGACGACATGGGCGACGAAGCCGAGAAACTCAACAATGCGTTTCTGGATCTCAATGATGCGCTCACCGCGATTATCCGCGAGGATATTCCCCTACCCTGGCTGAAATATCACAAGGGAAAAATCGCACAGAAATATTTGCACAGCTACGTGCGTAAACTGATTGCACAAAAACGCGCGGGCAATGGCAGCGATATGTTGTCGTTTATGTGCAAGGAACAAACCGAAGAAGGAAATTTATTCACCGAGGAAGATATTGTGCAGCATGTATCTTTCCTGTTGTTCGGTGCGCACGATACCACCACCAGCGCGCTGACGCACATCATGTATCGACTGGCGGTGCATCCCGATTGGCAGGATCGCGTGCGCAAGGAATCCCAGGCGCTCGGGAAGAAATTCCTGGCTTATGAGGACCTCGAAAAGATGATCAGCATGAATCTGGTTTTCGATGAGGTGTTGCGTTTGCATCCCTCGGTGCAACTGATGACGCGCCGCACGGTGCGCGAGTGCGAGATCGGCGGTTATCGTGTGCCGGCGAATACGATGATTTATATTCCGCCGACTTACAATCACAAGATGGAGAAGTACTGGACGCATCCGGAGAAGTTTGACCCGGAGCGTTTCCATGATTCGCGTGCCGAGCACAAGAAGCATCCCTTCCAGTATTTGCCCTTTGGCGGCGGGCCGCACAAGTGTATTGGTATGCACTTTGCGCGCATGCAGGCGATGTTGTTTATGCACCAGATGGTATTGAAGTACCAGTTCCGAGCGCCGGAGAACTATTTCCCGAAAATGGTGTATGTGCCGCTGCCCAAACCGGCGGATGATTTGCCGCTGATATTAAAGCGGATCTAGTCCCTCTCCTCCCTAAAAGCCCGGTTCGTCCGGGCTTTTTTATTATTCTGTCTATTAAAGCGGCCCTTTTTTATTAACTGGTTGATTCCGCGGGAAATTCCCCGCCAAATTCACACCCGAATTCTGCGAACGCAGGCCGCATTATTTTTTTACGCCCATAAATAAAACCTTGCCAAGTCATTGAACAGCCTGTATTTTCTCCCACAACGGGATGGCCGCTTTATTTAA